>BNJS01001172.1_pt1 | contig 435815 bp, 662 predicted proteins | sample 8540461 | NCBI WGS metagenome assembly BNJS01 (sample SAMD00202454, study PRJDB9452) | human saliva metagenome | isolation source: human saliva | place: Japan | reverse complement strand
TTTGAACTGGCCCCCAAATCTTGGACACTCATAAAAGCCTATTCAGGCACTCTGCAAGCTGGGTTCTGTATGCGACAGGACTCAGCTTTTTCAATTTCAAACTGCAACGCTCCCGGTTGTAGTAATCCATATAGTCATCTATCTGCTTCATCAATTCATCCACCGTCAATTCTCCTGCGTTATAGAAACACTCCGTCTTTAACACCGCAAAAGAAGCTTTCCATCGGCGCATTGTCCCAACAGTTCGCCTTTCGCGACATGCTTTGAACCATGGAATGCTCCGCAAGCAATTCCCTATACCCCGCCGTACGGTACAGCACACCTTGGTCCGGAATGAAGCATCGTTCCTTTATCAGTCAGACGGGGTGCGGCTTTTTCGAGCATTTCCTTCACCATTTTCGCTGTCGGCTCTGCGGCTCATGGCGTGAGGCGACGATCTCGCGGTTGAACAAGTCCAAGATTGGCGAGAGGTACAGTTTGCCGTCCTTCCCTTTTTGAGTTCGGTAACGTCGGTCAGCCATTTTTCGTTGGGCTTTCGGGCTTTTGAACCGGCGTTTGAGGAGGTTTTCCGATATTTCGCCCATGGCGGGATGGCGGTAGGCTTTTTCGCCCGTATGAGGGCTTTCAGTTCCAACTGCTTCATCAACCGCGCCACTTTTTGTGGTTCCAACCCAATGCTGCGGCAATGCGCCTTTGTCCGTAGCGTCCTTTTATGCCGCCGTAGGTTTCGACGAGGAGGGCTTTGTCGGCTGCGTCGGGGTCGGGTCGGTCTTGGTGGTGGTAGTAAAAGCTGCTTTTTGGGCAGGTTTTGCGATGTGCAGCAGGTATTTGAGCGGGTGTTGCGCCCTCAGTGTTTGGACGGTTTGGCTTTGTCCTTTTCGGTCCGCTTTTGGCTGAGGGCTTTTAACTCCCTTTAGGTAGGCGACCCCTGCGCGCATATAGCACAACTCTTCAATAAGCTCTGCCTGTGTTTTTCTTGATCGGGTTTATCTGCGATGAAGGGGTTTTTGCGGTGTTGGGTCATGGTTTTGATTGGGGATGTCTCGAGTGCGCTGATGCCGCCTTCTTGATAGGCGCGTATCCATCGTCGCAGATGGGTTCGGGGAGATGCCGTAGTGGTCTGCGGTACGCTGTTGGCTGCGTATGTGCAGGGTAGTGGAGTACGGCTTGGTATTTGAAGTGTAATGTATATTTGTTTCATAAAAAACTGCACCTTGTGAGTTGGAGGGATGTCCAACTTTTGGGGTGCAGTTCAGTTTTCAGACGACCTTTGCCGCAAATTTATACCTTATAAAATCATTCCCAAAAACTAATACATACCGTCGCTATCAATATAAAAAGCAAAACACAAGGATGCCGATATGAAAAAGTTTTGGGAAAAATTACAAAAGGAATTTACGATTACTGGCTAAGTTTAGCAGGCGGCACTGGAAAGTATTCTGTATCAGCTGCTTTGCCTCCAGCTTCATCGTTACCGCCGTAAATTTTGTCTTGAGCTTCTATATCATTGATCCTAAATATTTCCTGGTGATGACCATTTCCTTCCCGACAGTATCAAAGCCATCATTGTGGTCATTTTTGATGCATTTCATGTTCTCGAAATACATAATCTATAAAAACAAAAGAAAAAAACACCTCAAAGATTAAATATAGTGGATTAACTTTAATTAGGACAAGGCGACGAAGCCGCAGACAGTACAGATAGTACGGAACCCATCTCACTTGGTGCTTCAGCACCTAGAGAATCGTTCTCTTTGAGCTAAGGCAAGGCAACGCCGTACTGGTTTAAAAGTTAATCCACTATACAAAACCCACATCCTTGAATACGTCCCAACCCACATATCGGATTTTCCCAACTTAGGTCGTCTGAAATTGTTTCAGACGACCTTTTTGCTAAATATTTCATGTTCAACACGCAATAAAAGAAACTTTCAGACGACCTCTCCGACTTATCGGATACCTCATCCGACCTTGTCTTTTTCCACCCTCTATTTTGTCTCTCATTTATTATTAAAATTCATCTAAAAATTAGACGCTTATAGACTCAAAATTCCACCATACCGCCCCGTTGCAAATCGTGCTATGGTTCATTTAATACGTTTGAAAAACATTAACTACCTTGTATTCTGATTACAAAGAAAGGCTTCAAAATGGATGGTTGGACTCAGACTTTGAGTGCGGGTTGGCTGCTGGGTATTGCGGCGATGGCGATCGTGCTGATTTTGCTGTTGATTGTGAAACTGCGTGTCCATGCGCTGTTGACCTTGGTGTCGGTGAGCCTGCTGACAGCGGTGGCGACAGGGCTGCCGATGGATAAGATTGTGAACGACGTTCTGTTGAAAAACTTCGGCGGTACGCTCGGCAGCGTGGCTTTGCTGGTCGGCTTGGGCGCGATGCTCGGGCGGCTGGTGGAAACTTCGGGCGGGGCGCAGTCGTTGGCTGATGCGCTGATTCGGATGTTCGGCGAAAAACGCGCGCCGTTTGCTTTGGGCGTGGCGTCGCTGATTTTCGGTTTCCCGATTTTCTTTGATGCGGGATTGGTGGTGATGCTACCGATTGTCTTCGCGACGGCGCGGCGCATGAAGCAGGACGTATTGCCTTATGCTCTGGCGTCTATCGGCGCGTTTTCGGTGATGCACGTTTTCCTGCCGCCCCACCCCGGTCCGATTGCGGCTTCGGAATTTTATTCGGCGAACATCGGGCAGGTGCTGATTTTGGGATTGCCCGTCGCCATGTTCACTTGGTATGTCAGCGGTTATCTGCTTGGGAAGGTTTTAGGGACGCACCATCCGCGTTCCCGTTCCCGATTTGCTCAGCGGCGGCGCGGTGGACAACGACCGGCCGCAAACGCCTGCCGAGGCTTCGACCGTGGTCGGCATTATGCTGATTCCTATGCTGTTGATTTTTATGAACACGGGGCTGTCCACCTTAATCAGTGAAAAAGTCGTCAGCGCGGACGAACATTGGGTACAGGTGGCGCGCATGATCGGCTCGACCCCTCGTCGCGCTGCTGATTTCGGTTTTGGTGGCACTTTTATGTTTTGGGCAGAAAAACGCGGCGAAAAAGGCAAGCGCGCTGGAGAAAAACGGTGGACGGCGCACTCGCCCCCGTTTGTTCGGTCATCTTGATTACCGGCGCGGGCGGGATGTTCGGCGGCGTGTTGCGCGCGTCGGGCATCGGTCAGGCGTTGGCGGACAGCATGGCAGATTTGGGCATACCCGTATTGCTGGGCTGCTTCTTGGTGGCATTGGCGCTACGTATCGCGCAGGTTCGGCAACCGTCGCGCTGACCACCGCCGCCGCATTGATGGCGCCCGCCGCCGCCGCCGCAGGCTTCAACGACTGGCAACTCGCCTGCGTCGTTTTGGCAACCGCGGCAGGCTCGGTCGGTTGCAGCCACTTCAACGACTCGGGCTTCTGGCTGGTCGGCCGCCTTTTGGATATGGACGTACCGACCACGCTGAAAACATGGACGGTCAACCAAACGCTGATTGCCGCCATCGGTTTTTCAGTGTCGGCGCTGCTGTTTGCCGTGGTTTTGAGGTCGTCTGAAAACGGTTTTTGAGACGCTCTAAACCGTCTGCCCTGACCTTATATTTTTCAAATCCAACAAAGGAAGAGAACATGACGACGCATTTTGTGATGATGGGCGTTTGCGGCTGCGGCAAAACCACCGCCGCCCTGTCCCTGCAAAAACACCTCGACCAATGTCCCTACGCCGAAGGCGACGATTTCCACACCCAAGCCAACCGCGACAAAATGGGCGCGGGCATCCCGCTGACTGACGAAGACCGCTATCCGTGGCTCTGCAACCTACGCGACTGGATGACGGAACAGGCGCAAAGCGGCGCGGCGTACACCATCGTTACCTGCTCCGCCTTGAAACGCCAATACCGCGACATCCTGCGCGGCGCACAAGGCAAAACCGCCTTCATCCACCTGACACCGCCGCAAGCCATCAACCTCGAGCGCATGATGGCGCGCCAAGGGCATTACATGAAGGCGGGGATGCTGGATTCGCAACTGGAAATCCTGGAAGAACTCGGCGCAGACGAATACGGCGTCAAAATCGACAATCCCGGTTCGCCCGAAGCCGTAGAAGCCGATATTTTGGCGTGGGTTAAGGCGGAAGGTTTGTTGTGAAGAAAGTGTAAACAGGTATAAGGAAGGTCGTCTGAAAAACAGATAGGTCAGCATTTCGACAAAAACAAGTTTTCAGACGACCTTTCTCTGTCCGCCGCCATCCCGCATACCCAAACCCCTTTATAAAAACAATACAAATCGGCTACAATAGCCCTTTAGCATTTTTTCAGACGACCTTAGTGAAACGTCGTCTGAAACCGAAATACCGAAACCATAGAGAATCACAACATGACCGATTACAGCAAAACCGTAAACCTGCTCGAAAGCCTGCTCCGATGCGCGGCAACCTTGCCAAGCGCGAGCCTGCGTGGCTGAAAAAGCTGGTACGAGCACAAACGCTATCAAAAACTGCGCGAAATCGCCAAAGGCCGTCCGAAATTCATCCTGCACGACGGCCCGCCGTATGCCAACGGCGACATACACATCGGTCATGCCGTCAACAAAATCCTCAAAGACATCATTATCCGCAGCAAAACCCAAGCCGGTTTCGACGCGCCTTATGTGCCGGGCTGGGACTGCCACGGCCTGCCCATCGAAGTGATGGTGGAAAAAGCTGCACGGCAAAGACATGCCCAAAGCGCGTTTCCGCGAATTGTGCCGCGAATACGCCGCCGAGCAGGTTGCCCGTCAGAAAAAGACTTCATCCGTCTGGGCGTGTTGGGCGATTGGGACAACCCCTTACCTGACCATGGATTTCAAAACCGAGGCGGATACCGTGCGTATGCTCGGCGAAATCTACAATCGGGCTATCTCTACCGCGGCGCGAAAACCGGTTCAGTTCTGCTTGGACTGCGGCTCTTCGCTGGCGGAAGCGGAAGTGGAATACAAAGACAAAGTATCGCCTGCGATTGACGTTGGCTATCCGTTTAAAGACACCGCCGCGCTTGCCGCCGCATTCGGTTTGGCAGGTATCGAAGGCAAAGCGTTTGCCGTCATCTGGACGACCACGCCTTGGACGCTGCCCGCAAGCCAAGCCGTGTCTGTGGGTGCGGACGTGGTGTATCAACTGATCGATACGCCCAAAGGCAAATTGGTATTGGCGAAAGATTTGGCGGAAGATGCGCTTAAACGTTACGGCTTCGTTTCAGACGACCTCAACGTCCTCGCTGAAACCACCGGCGACAAGCTGGAAAACCTGCATATGAATCATCCGTTCCTCGAACGCGATATTCTCATGCTCAACGGCGAACATGTTACCACCGACGCCGGTACGGGCTTACGCACACCGCCCCCGCGCACGGTTTGAAGACTACGCCGTCTGCAACAAATACGGCATCGAGCTTTTACAACCCCGTCAACGCCGAAGGCAAATACATCAGCGAAACGCCGCGCGTTGCTGGCATGAGCGTTTGGGAAGCCAATCCCGTCATCCTGCAATGGCTGGAAGAAACCGGCAACCTCTTGGCAAGCAGCAAAATCGAACACAGCTACGCCCACTGCTGGCGCCACAAAACCCCGCTGATTTACCGCGCGACAGGTCAATGGTTTATCGGCATGGACAAAGCCGGAAGCGACGGCAAAACCCTGCGCGACAAAGCCATCAAAGCCGTGGACGACACCGAATTCTTCCCGTCTTGGGGTCGCGCACGCCTCGAAGCCATGATCGAAGGCCGCCCTGACTGGTCGTTTCGCGCCAACGCTATTGGGGCACGCTGATGACCTTCTTCGTCCACAAAGAAACGGGCGAACTGCATCCGAAATCCGCCGAACTTTTGGAAAAATCGCCCTGCGAGTAGCACAACGCATCGAAGAAAAAGGCATCGAAGCATGGTTCTCACTCGATAAAAGCGAATTGTTGAGCGCAGAAGATTGCGAAAACTATGACAAACTTTCCGACACGATGGACGTATGGTTCGACTCCGGTTCGACCCATTATTCCGTCTTGAAACAGCGCGAAGAATTGACTGGCCCGCCGACCTCTACCTCGAAGGCAGCGACCAACACCGCGGCTGGTTCCAATCCTCCATGCTAACCGGCTGCGCCTCATCCATGGACGCGCCCCGTACAAACAGCTTCTGACCCACGGTTTCGTGGTGGACCAAAACGGCCGCAAAATGTCGAACCATCGGCAACGTCGTCGCACCGCAAGAAGTCTATAACGAGTTCGGCGCCGACATCCTGCGCCTGTGGGCGGCATCCACCGATTACAGTGGCGAATTGGCGATTTCCAAAGAAATCCTCAAACGCGTCACCGAAAGCTACCGCCGCATCCGCAACACCTTGAGCTTCCTGTTTGCCAACCTCAGCGATTTCGACCCGTTTGAACACACCGTACCGCAGGCAGACATGGTCGAAATCGACCGCTACGCCTTAGTGTTGGCGCGTCAGCTGCAAGAGCGTCTGGCAGGCGACTTCTATCCGCGCTATGCCTTCCACTTCGCCGTGAAAGACATCGTCGCCTTCTGCTCGGAAGACTTGGGCGCGTTCTACCTCGACATCCTGAAAGACCGCCTCTACACCACCAAAAGCCGACAGCCACGCCCTGCCGCAGCGCGCAAACCGCCCTGTATCACATCACACGCAGCCTGGTTCTCTTGATTGCACCGATTTTGTGCTTCACCGGCGAAGAAGCGTGGGACATCATCGGCGGCGGCGAAGAAGACAGCGTCCTCTTCCACACCTGGCACGAGTTCCCGCCCATCAACGAAAAAGCCGAAGCCGAACTGGTGAAAAATGGACGGCAGTCCGCGAAGCCCGCGAAGCCGTAACCGCCGCCATCGAGCCTTTGCGCACCAACAAAACCGTCGGTTCGTCATTGCAGGCAGAAGCCGAAATCACCGCGCCGGAAGCCACCGCCGACTACCTGACCGCCTTGGGCGAAGAATTGCGCTTTGCCCTCTTGGTGTCCAAAGTCGAAGTCAAAACCGGCAGCGAACTCGCCGTAACCGCCAAAGCCAGCGACGGCGAAAAATGCGAACGCTGCTGGCACTACACCCACGACATCGGCTCAGTCGCAGGCCATGAAACCATCTGCAAACGCTGCGCCGAGAATGTCGATGGCAAAAGGCGAAGAACGGCATTACGCTTGTTGTCGTCTCGAAAAAGGTCGTCTGAAAACCGAATCAGGTTTTCAGACGACCTTTTGCTATCAATCGCCCAAACAGGGAAATCCGTTCAATTTCTTAACGTTCACTCAATCCGCGATCTCCGCAAACTTCCCCCAATTTGCCAACACATACGCCACAGCCGCCGCCATATCGTCGTTCGCGATTTCGTAATATTCGCCGTCCAATTCCTCAAAATCGGGAAACTCGGCACGAATCTCATCCAAAAGACGCCCCGCTGTCCGCCATTTCCTCGATTTTTCGCGCCGTCCCGCTCGTATAAAGCCTTTCGCCTTATCCAAAAATCTTAGGCGTCGGTTTAATCCGCCAGCGGCGCAGGGCTGTCGGCGACGGGGTTATCGGAACACATATTCGCCGTAACCCGCCGCAATCAGTTGCACAAAACCGCCCTCCTGCACTTGGCTGTCCAAATAGCAGTAAGCCGTCAGTGTGTGCTGCTCGTCGTTCAAACACCGCATTTCCTCATCGCCTGCCGCATCCGTAGAATCCAAATACGCCGCGCTCAATGTGTAGAGAAATTCTGCGGCGTCTTGAGGGTTCAAATCATCCTGCCGGAAAAAGTGTCGTCATGTTAAAGCCCGTTTGAAAATAAAGCGATTTAAAGCTGATTCATCATAAAAACCGCATTATAACCAAAGCATTATCAAACCAAAACCTATTTTCAGACGACCTTTTAGCGCTGCACAAGCAGGCGATATATCGTACAATAAGGTTGGACTTACCAAGGAAAAAAATCATGAACGCAAACACCGAAACCGTCATTATTCACCCCAAAGACCTGCCGCTGCACTGCTCCGGTCCCAACCACGAAACTTGGAACGGTCATCCGCGCGTCTTCCTCCCGATTCAGTCCGACAGCGACATCGAATGCCCCTACTGCGGAACGCGTTACCATCTCGAAGGCCACATTCCCCACCACCATTATTGAGACGCTGATGAAGATACGCCCTCCTGCTGTTGCTCGGACTGTGTACCGCCTGCGGTTCTGTAGTAAAGCCGTCCGCCCCGATGCCCCTCTCGCCGTCGTCGCCGAAGCGCAAAACAACGCCATCCGCTACTAGCCGCCGACGGCAGCCGCATCTCCGCCATCTACGTCAACAGCAACAGCCCGATGACAGTCGAACTGCGTCAGGGAAGTACGGTCGAAAAACTGACGCAAACCCATTCGATGACCAAAACCACGGAATACCGCAACGCAAGCACAATATGGCAGCTTCAGGACGGCTTCGCCACGCTTACCCGCGGTGGCAAAACCGTCGTATTCACCGGAAAATCATCGAATAATCCTGTCTGAAGTTCTTATCAAAAGGTCGTCTGAAAAACCTTAAACGATGGTTTTTCAGACGACCCCTGCGTTAAACCGACAATCCGGAACTTTCATTCCTGCATCTGGATTTGACAGGATGAATCACCTACGCTGCTTGAATCTATTGCGATATGGTGTATCCGGACAAATAAAAGGTCGTCTGAAAACCTTGTTTTCGAGGTTTTCAGACGACCTTTATAGTGGGCAGTTATTCCTGCTTCAACATCATGCAGTCCATTTTGACCCAGCCCATATGCGAAGTCAGCAGAATCAATCCGCCGAAGACGATACGGTAATAGGCAAACGGAACGTAGTTTTTGCTGGACACGAATTTCAACAGCGATTTAATCGCTAAGAAACCTGCCAAGAAGGCGGCGATAAAAACCGACGGCAATCAGCCCGATATCCTGCAACGTGAAGAGTTCATAGTGTTTAAATACGTCATAGCCGTGGCGGCAATCATCATCGGCACGGCGAGGAAGAAAGAAAATTCGGTCGCGGCTTTGCGCTCAATGCCCCACAGCATACCGCCCATAATCGTACTGCCCGAACGCGAAGTCCCCGCACCAGCGCGCAGCACTTTGGGCGCAGCCGACCACAAGCGCGTCAATCGGGACGCATTTCATCCACACTTTTGACTTTCGGTTTGACTTTGCTTTGGCGTCTTTCGACCCACAGAATAAAGAGCCCGCCCAACACCAGCATGATAGCCACGGTTTTTGGGTTAAATAGATATAATTTAATTTGTTTTCTAAACAGAAATCCCATCAAAGCGGCAGGCACGAACGCGATGGCAAGGTTCAGCACAAAGCGGTTGGCGGCACGGTCTTTGCCCAATCCGGACAAAACGGAGGTGAAACGTTGACGGTATTCAAAAATCACGGCAAGCACCGCGCCCAGTTGGATGGCGATTTCAAAGACTTTGCCGTTACTGTGGAAATTGAGCAAGTCGCCCAATACAATCAAGTGGCCGGTACTTGAAATCGGCAGAAATTCCGTCAAGCTTTCCACAATGCCCATAAGCAGGGCTTTTAATAGAGTCAAAATGTCCATATTGCTTTCTTTTTGGTTTTCAGACGACGTTTGCCCGTCTGGATTTCAGGATGAAGCGGTATCAGAATCGGAAAACTGCTGCGGTATGACGGTGTTTACCCCATCCCTCAGCAGTATCGTTTTTATGGATTTTACGCCGCCCAAAACAAACAGACAGTTCGGAAACCGCCTTATCTTTGCGGTCATTCCGAAACTGTCTGGCTAAATTCCGTCAGCGCGCGGCTTTGCCGGAACGCTCTTGGCGGACTTTGTTAATCAGCTCGCCCATGATTTTCTGCCCATTCGCCCAATCGCTGCTGAATATGACCCGATATTTGCCTCCGACGATGACGTCCGGCGTGCCGTCGATACGGTAAGTCTCGGTCAGGCTTTGCATTTTTTTAGCGGCTGCAAGGCTGGCGGGTGCGTCGTATGCGGCAATCAGTTTTTTGCTGTCAAAGCTTTTTTGTGCCGCCGCCCAGCTTTTGAAAGTGGCGGTATCCGCCAAATTGATTTTCTGCTCGTGTACGGCTTTGAAAATAGCGGGGTTTGCCTGATACTTCAAACCCGAAGCGTTAACCGCCGCGGCAACCCGCGCCAAGCCCAGCATTTCAGGCATCCAGACGACGTGTTCGGTACGCAGGTAAACGTCTTTCGGGAAAAGTTTTGCTGTATGACAGCAAGACGGGATCAAAGTTTTGGCAATGTATGCAGAAATAGCCGAAAAATTCCAAAACTTCGATTTTGGATGCGTCTCGTTGCGGAATCGGTTTGTTCAAAACCGTGTAATCCACACTTCGACCAGCAGCCTGCGCGCTTGCGGAAAAAGGCAAGCGCGAGGCTGAGGAGGACGGCTGCCGGTTTGGTTGTCCGTTTCATTGCTGCCTCCTTATTGAGCCGAACGCATCAGGCTGTTGATATTGTGTTTTTGCAAGTCTTTCTGAACGTTTTTGCGGCTTCAGACGACATGCTGTTGCTTTGTACGCGGTAAACGGTTTTGTCGCCGTTGGTGCGTTCGACCACTTTGGACGAAATGCCCAGCATGGCGAGTTTGGCACGTTGCGCGTCGGCGCTGTTGCGGTCGGCGTACGAACCCATTTGCAAGATGACTTTCTTACCGCCTTCCGCAGTTTTGGCTTCGGCTTTTAGCATTGTCGGCTTTTGGCGGTTTGTTTTGTCCGCTTTCGGCTTTCTTTCGCTTCTTTCGCCGCGCCTTTATTTGCTTCCTGACGTGCTTTTTTTCGATGCTGCCGCTGTTCAGGATTTGCTCGGGAGTCGGTTTGTTGGTTTTGACCGTTTCAGTTTTTCTTGGCTTCGGCGGCTTTCTTCTGCCGCTTTTTCTCGGCAAGTTTGCGCTCGGCGCGCGCTTTTTGTTTGTCCGTCAACTCGGCTGCCTTTTTGGCTTTATCGGCGGCTTCTTTGTCGGCTTTTTTTCTTTTTCTGCACGTTTTTTTCGCAAGCTCTGCCTTTTTTTCTCGGCGAGTTTTTGTCTCAACTCGCGTTCGGCAGATTCTTTGTCTTCTTTTTCAGCTTCACGCAGGGCTTTTTTTCTGCTTCGCGGGCTTCGTCTTCTGCTTCATGGACGGCACGCTCTTTTTCCGCTTTTTCTTTGTCCGCACGCTCTTTTTCGGCTTTGGCTTTATCTGCCTTTTCTTTCGCTTCTTTGTCTGCGCGTTCTTTTCTTTGGCTGCCGCATCGTCGTCGGCTTCGCTGCGTTTCTGTTCGGGCTTGGCTTCTTCTGCCGGACGCTCTTTCTCTACGGGAACGACGACAGGCTGCTCTTCAGTTGCGGGCTTGGACTCAGGGTTTGGATTTTTTTCCTGCGGCTTGAGGATTTTCAGGCTCGGTTTTGCTGTTTTTGAGGCTCGGTCGCGCCCTTGAAGGCGTTCGGGGTGTCTTGATTCAGAAAATACAGAATGCCCCCTGATCACGCCGGTGGCGAGGATGAGGCCGAAGAAAAAGCCGAAAAGGCCTTTTGCCGTATTGAGTGTTCTTATTCACGAGATACCTATATTGATGATGCCGTTCAGACGACCTTTTGGCGGCAGAGGAATCTGCTGCTGCCATCGGCAGGGACGGGTCATTTTATCAATATCCTTTATATTGGGCAAAAATGCGCCGTTTGTTTACATGGTTTTTACGAAAACCGCCGTGATGTTAGGGACGCGCTGACAATTGACCGACGACGGACTTCTTTTTGCCCGAACAGAATACTCCGCATTGGACACACCAGCAAGATACCCGACCCGTCTAAACTTTTATAGTGGATTAAATTTAAATCAGGACAAAGCGACTAAGCCGCAGACAGTACAGATAGTACGGAACCGATTCACTTGGTGCTTCAGCACCTTAGAGAATCGTTCTCTTTGAGCTAAGGCGAGGCAACGCCGTACCGGTTTAAAGCTAATCCACTATACTTTTGAATCTTCCGTTTTCAGCACCCAAGGTCGTCTGAAAAACCTTACAACGCGCGGCGGAAGCTGACGGCTTTCAAAACATGGCTTCTGCCGACTTCTTCATCGCCCGCCAAATCCGCCAATGTACGCGCCACGCGCATGATACGGTGGAAGCTGCGGGCGGAGAGGAGAGTTTTTCCAACAGGCTGCCCAAAGCTTCCTGCGCTTCTTTTTGGATGCGGGCGGACGTGTCGAGTTCACTGACGCTCAAGGCGGCATTCACTTTGCCCTGCCGCGCGTATTGTTTGTCGCGGGCGGCGATCACGCGCGCCAACACGACGGCGCTGCTTTCCCCCGCTTCCTGCTGCATCAGTTCGGCGGCGGACAGGCTGGGGACTTCGATGGTCAAATCGATGCGGTCGAGCAGCGGGCCGGGAAATTTTACTGCGGTAACGCGCGACGCTTTCGGGCGTGCAGCGGCAGGGTTTGACGGATGCCCGAGATAACCGCAAGGACACGGGTTCATGGCGGCGACAAGCTGGAATTTGGCGGGATAGACGGCTTAGCGCGCCGCGCGGGAAATGTGGATTTCGCCGTTTTCCAAAGGTTCGCGCAAAACTTCAAAAACTTTGCGGTCAAACTCGGGCAGTTCGTCCAAAAAAATAAAACGCCGTGATGAGCCAATGAAATCTCGCCCGACGCGGGTCGGAACCGCCGCCGACCATGGCTGCCGAACTGGCGCTGTGGTGCGGGCTGCGGAAAGGACGGTGGCTGTCGAGTTGTTGCTGATGATTGGGCAGGAGCGAACGCAACGCCCATACTTCGACCAATTCGTCTTCGGTCAAAGGCGGCAGAATACCGGGCAGCCGTTGGGAAAGCATGGACTTGCCCGTTCCCGGCGGGCCCATCATCAAGAGGCTGTGTCCGCCCGCAGCGGCGATTTCCAAAGCAAGGCGGGCGGTGTGCTGACCTTTGACATCGATGAGGTCGGGCAGTTTGGCGTTTTCAGACGACCTCTGCGGACTTGGCAGTCGGTTTGCGCCAAGGGTTCGATGCCGTTCAAATGGGCGGCGACTTCACCTAAAGAACGCGCGCCGTAAACGGTAATGCCGCGCATCACGGCGGCTTGTTCTGCGTTTTCTTGCGGCAAGACGAAAGAACGCCCCGCCTGCATGCCTTGCCACGCCATCGCCAACGCGCCGCGCACGGGACGCAACATACCGGAAAGCGCCAATTCGCCGGCAAACTCGTATTGCGCGAGCTTTTCGGGTGCGATTTGTCCGGATGCGGCAAGGATGCCCAGCGCAATCGGCAGGTCGAAACGTCCCGATTCTTTGGGCAGGTCGGCGGGGCGAGGTTGACGGTGATTTTTGGCAGGGGAAGTCGAAACCGCTTTGGATGATGGCGGCTCGTACGCGGTCGCGGCTTTCTTTGACTTCGGTGTCGGGCAATCCGACGATATTGAAATGAGGCAGGCCGTTGGCAAGGTGGGCTTCACTTCGACCAACGGCGCATTCATGCCGCCTCAGGCGCGGCTGTAAACCAAGGCAAGCGACATGTTTCAGACGACCTTATTCGCCGGGCTTCGGTTTGCTGTTTGATTTCTTTGACGGCTTCTTCGGCTGCGGCTTCGGCAGCTTCCAATGCAGATCTGCTCAGGCTCTTGCGCGGCTTCGAGTTTTTGCCAGACGCTCTTCCAGCTCGACCAGTTTGGTGCGGGTTTTTAATCAAAAACCTGCTGCTGGATGTCGAATTCTTCGCGCGTAACCAAATCCATACGGTTGAACGCGCTGCCGAGCATGGCTTTGACGTTTTTCTCCATGTCTTTGGCGGGGCTGTTGGCGATGGTTTCGCTGATTTTTGCGCTGACTTCTTCAAAGAGTTGTTTGCCGAACATAATCCGTATCCTTTATATCAGAATATATAAAATCCAAGCGTATTGTATAAGGAAAAAGGTCGTCTGAAAACGGGCATTCTGCTGTCGCGCCTTTTCCCTTCCAAACATCGCCCGCGTGTAGCAAATGCCCGCAAAATCGCTCAATCTTGCGGGCATTTTTGAAACGGCTTTTGCCGCCTGTTTCGATATTCGGCGTATTTTAACGCTCGACGCGGGCATCAAAAATCGGCAGCCACCACGCACCGCCGGTAAAGCCTTTGCACGAGCCGGTGGTGTGTTCCTCGCTGCGGACGAAGCTCTTGCCGTCCCACACCGCCGCACTGCTTGTCCAGCAGTCGCCTATGCCGCGGCCTTTGAAGCTGCCGCTGAGGGTGGCTGTTTTCTCGTCGAATCCGCCGTGCCCGCCGTATACCATCGGCGGCAGCACTTGTTCAATTTTGGTCAATTCTTTATCGGCAATGGCATAGTAGCCGCTGGTTTGATAAGCACCGCCGATACAGATGGCCGAAATCAAAACCTGACGATCGTTGAGCGGATGGACATACAGGCTGCGGTTCCAACCCATTTGCTCTTTATTATGCAGGGCAGGACAGTAATTATCGTCGCCTCGGAAACGCGGTTGCTGTTGCGCAGCAGCTTTCATGACGGCGCTGTGGCGCGGTGTGTCTTGTTCCAGTATATCGCCTGCTGTTTTCGGTACGGCAACGGAGCGGATGACGGGTTTGGGCTGCGGGCTGAGGACTGCCTGACTGCTGCCGCCTTTGCGAATCAGCGCGGAAGGCGTATTCAGACGACCTTGGAATTCGTCCGCTTTCAACATTGCCGCCGCCGCGCCTTTGTCGGACAAGTGCCATTCATATTTTCCCGCGCGGATGCTGATTTTGCTTTCTTTTTTCAATGCTTCGAGCAAGGCGTTGGTTTGCGCGCTGCTCAATTTGCCTGTGCCTTTTTTATTCAACGCCAATTTGCCCAGTGATTTGCCGTTCAGCATCAATTCGCTGCGTGCTGCCACACGGGCGAGTTGACGCTCATCGTCGTTAAACGGCAGCAGGGAAACTTCGCCGGCAACGGCGGCGTTCGCCCCCGCTTTTCGGGTAAACAAGATGGAAACCGGCGTTTCTGTTTCCGTCCGCCTGATATCCGGCAAGACGGCATGTGCCGGTATTGTCGCAAGCGATGTCCCAGTCTTGGTAATTTTGATAAAAGCCTTGTGGCGGAGCGGCCAGTGCGGTGGCGGGCAAAACAGCCAGCAGCCATTTTTTCATGATGTATTCCTTCAGTTTTATTTTATAGTGGATTAAATTTAAATCAGGACAAGGCGACGAAGCCGCAGACAGTACAGATAGTACGGCAAGGCGAGGTAACGCCGTACTGGTTTAAAGTTAATCCACTATATTGGTGGACGGGTAAAAGACGGCGCAGCAAGGAAACACAGTGCCGCGCTGCTTTTTTTGTAAAACATTATGATACGTCGTTTGCCAAAAAGTTTTTGACTCGGGACAGCAAAGGTCGTCTGAAACTCCCTTTCAGACGACCTCCATGCTTTTTATACGCCTGCGGCTGCTTTCAATGCGGCAGCTTTGTCGGTGCGCTCCCAAGTAAATTCAGGCTCTTCGCGGCCAAAATGGCCGTAGGCGGCGGATTTGCTGTAAATCGGGCGCAAGAGGTCGAGCATTTGGACGATGCCTTTGGGGCGCAGGTCGAAATGTTCGCGAACTAAGGCAATCAGTTTTTCTTCGCTGATTTTGCCTGTGCCGAAAGGTATCGATGGAAATCGAAGTCGGTTCGGCAACGCCGATGGCGTAGGAAACCTGAATCTGACATTGGGTCGCCAAACCTGCGGCGACGATGTTTTTCGCGACATAACGGCAGGCGTAAGCGGCGGAACGGTCCACTTTGGACGGGTCTTTGCCGGAGAATGCGCCGCCGCCGTGCGGAGCTGCGCCGCCATAGGTATCGACGATGATTTTGCGGCCGGTCAGACCGCAGTCGCCTTGCGGGCCGCCGATAACGAAGCGGCCGGTCGGGTTGATCAGGTATTTGGTTTCGGCAGTCAGCATTTCGGGCGGCAGAACCGGGCTTTGATAATCTGCTCGATCACGGCTTTGCTCAGTTCTTCATGGCTGATGGCAGGGTCGTGCTGGGTGGACAGGACGACGGTATCGATGCGTTTTACTTTGCCGGTTTCGCTGTCGTAAACCACGGTCAGCTGCGCTTTTTGCGTCGGGACGCAGCCACGGCAGGCGGCCGTCTTTGCGCAATTCGCTTTGACGCTGCATCAGGCGGTGGCTGTAACAGATGGCAAACGGCATCAGGGTCGGGGTTTCGTCGCAGGCGTAGCCGAACATCAGGCCTTGGTCGCCCGCGCCTTGGTTCAGGTCTATGCCTTCGCCTTCGTTCACGCCTTGGGCGATGTCGGGGGATTGTTGGTCGTAGTACACGCCGACCGCGCAGCCGTTGGCATCAAAGCCCAACTCGGACGAGTTGTAGCCGATGCGTTTGATGGTTTCGCGTGCGACTTTGATGTAGTCCACATGGGCGGTGGTGGTGATTTCGCCCGCCAACACGCACAAAACCGGTGTTTACTAGGGTTTCCGCCGCGACGCGTGCTTTGGGGTCTTGCGCCAAAAACCGCATCCAAAAATCGCATCGGACACTTGGTCGGCTACTTTGTCCGATGGCCTTCGAAACCGATTCGAAGTAAACAGATATTCGCTCATTTCAATATTTTTCCTTCAAAAAACAAGCCGTCTGCTTTCAGACGACCTGTTGTTTCATCATACGTCCCACAACGGAAATCATAACAAAATTTCCACCTGCGCTCCATCCAAATGATAAATATTCCCACTTGGATAAAACGGTTCGGAATCCTGCCCGTACAGAACATACGGGCAAAAATTCCCGCATCAAGCGGGGATTTGAATTGCCCTCTCGACCACATCGGCTTTGCAGCCGTCCACCTTACCTTTCCGTCTGAAAAGCAGGGTTGGCATGGAATTCCCAACTCTTAATGCAGCGCGGATGTTAGCAGAAAAGCCCCTGCCCCGCAAGCCGCGCGCCCTTGCGTTTTACGTTACAATACGTCGTCTGAAAACACCCGAACACCCTATCATGCACCTGCCCTCCGCCATTCCCGCCCTTGCCGCCGCCCTCATCCCTTTACCCTGCCCTTGGGCGCGTGCGGCAAAAACATCCGAACAAACCGTGCTTCAGGGCGAAACGATGGGCACGACCTATACCGTCAAATACCTTTCAGACGACCTCCCCAACCCGCCCGCACCCGAAGCCGTGAAAAAGCAGATTGACGGCGCACTCGAAGAAGTCAACCGCCAAATGTCCACCTACCGCGAAGACTCCGAAATCAGCCGCTTCAACCAAATGCGCGAAACCCGCAAACCCATGCCCGTTTCCACCGATTTCGCCGCCGTAACCGCCGAAGCCTTACGCCTCAACCGCCTCACACAAGGCGCGCTTCGACGTAACCGTCGGCCCGCTCGTCAACCTTTGGGGCTTCGGACCGAACAAAGAAATCACCCGCGAACCCACCCAGGCTGAAATCGACAAAGCCGCCGCCCAAACCGGTACGGACAAAATCATCCTCACGCAAAACGGCAAACAAGCCACGCTCGCCAAAACCCAACCCGAAGCCTATCTCGACCTCTCCTCCATCGCTAAAGGATTTGGCGTGGACAAAGTGGCAGGTGAACTTGAAAAACTCGGCATCCAAAACTACCTTGTCGAAATCGGCGGCGAATTGCACGGCAAGGCCGCAACGCCCAAGGCGAACCTTGGCGCATCGGCATCGAACAGCCCAACATCGTCCAAGGCGGCAACACCCAAATCGTCGTCCCCCTCGACAACCGCTCCCTCGCCACCTCCGGCGACTACCGCATTTTCCACGTTGACCCGCAAGGCAGGCGGCTGTCCCACATCATCGACCCCAAAACCCGCCGCCCGCTGTCGCACCGCCTTGCCTCCATCAGCGTCGTCGCCGACAACGCCACCACCGCCGACGGCCTGTCCACCGGACTTTTCGTACTCGGCGAAACCGAAGCCCTCAAACTCGCCGAACAGCAAAACCTCGCCGTTTTCCTGATTATCCGCGACCAAAACGGCTACCATACCGAAATGTCCGGCGCGTTTAAAAAACTACTCCATTAATATCTACAGACTCATATCCATCCCACAGGAACACCATCATGAAAACCCTACTCCTCACCTTCGGCCTCTTCCTCCTCGTCATCCTCGGCATGGCGGTCGGCTATATTTTCTCCAAACGCACCATCAAAGGCAGTTGCGGCGGCATCTCTTCGCTGGGCATGAAAAAAGTCTGCGACTGCGACACCCCGTGCGACACGCTGCAAAAGAAACTGGACGAACAGAAACAGCAGGAAAGCAAAGGCATTACCGTCGATCACTGATTCTCGCCCGAATCAGGTTCAGCCTGGCTTTGAACTTGGCAGCACAAAAGGTCGTCTGAAACCGCATATTGCAGTTTTCAGACGACCTTTGATTTGCAAGTTTGGCTGTTTTGAGGAAGCGGATAACGATTTATCGAAGCTGCTCAAATCGCCGTCATTTCCGTACAAGCAGGAAGGACAGGACAGATATAGTGGATTAACTTCGAAACCGTACGCGCGACGAAAACCGCAGACAGTACAGATAGTACGGAACTGATTCACTGGTGCTTCCAGCACCTTAGAGAATCGTTCTTCTTTGAGCTTGGTTAAGGCGAGGCAATTGTAATTGGTTTAAAGTTAATCCACTATACTTTCAATGCTATTTACGATACAGACAAAAAAGGTCGTCTGAGCACTGAACTGGCACCCCAAAAGTTGGACACATCCCCTCCAACTCACAAGGTGCAGCGCTTTTTTATGAGCAAATATACATTACACTTCAAATACCGTTGCACTACCACCTGCATATACGCACAATATGTACCGCAGACCACTACGGCATTTCCCGAACCCACCTTGAGACGATGGATACGCCTATCAAGAAGCTAAGCGGTGGTATCGGCGACTCGAACATCCCAATCCAAACCATGCCCTAACACCGCAAAAACTCCCTTCCATCTCAGATAAACCTGACCAAGAAAAACGCAGGCAGAGCTGGTACACCCTTGTCGAAACCTACCGGCGGCATAGCGACGCTACGGACAAAGGCGCATTGCCGCAGCATTGCTGAAGTCCACAAAAAGTGGCGCGGTTGATGAAGCAGTTGGAACTGGTGCCCTATACGGCGAAAAAGCCTATCGCCATCCCGCCATGGGCGAGATATCGGAACACTCTCAAACGCCGGGTTCAAAGCCCGAAAGCCCAACTTAAAAATGGCTGACCGACGTTACCGAACTCAAAGGGAAGGACGGCAACCAAATTTCTCGCCAATCTTGACTTGTTCAACTGGCGAGATCGTCGCCTACGCCATAAGGAGCCGCAGAGCTGATAGAAGCGAAATGGTGAAGGAAATGCTCAAAAGCCGGCACCCCGTCTGACTGATAAAGGAACGATGCTTCATTCGACCATAAAGCAAAATTGCACGGCGGGGAATTGCTTGCGGAGCATTCCACGGTTCAAAGACAAGGTCGCGAAAGGCGAACTGCTGGGACAATGCCGATGGAGCTTTGCGGTGTTAAAGACGGAGGTTTCTATAACGCAGGAGAATTGACGTGGATGAATTGATGAAGCAGATAGATGACTATATGGATTACTACAACCGGGATGTTGCAGTTTGAATTGAAAAGCTGAGTCCCGTCGCATACAGAACCCAGCTTACAGAGTGCCTGAATAGGCTTTTTGCGAGCGTTCCGCATTTGGGGGCTGTTCAAACCTGAACTATTTTCGTATGACCTTTTGTCCCTACCTTACAAGCGCGTAACGCTCAAGACGCCTTTGACGTCGCCGAGGCTGGCGAGGACGCGCGGGAGGTCGTTAACCCTGTTTGACTTCGAGCGTAAACCTCATGCTGGCTTCCAAGTCGCGGGACTGGGTTTGCACTGCGGTAACGTTGAGTTTGTGGCGGGCGAGCGCGTCGGATACATCGCGCAAAAGTCCTGAGCGGTCTTGGGCGCGGATTTCGACATCGACGGCGAACACTTGTCCTTCCTGCAACGCAGCCCAGCTTGCGTCCAACACTTTTTCAGGCGCTTGTTCAGCGAGGTGTTGGAAAGAGGGGCAGGTTTTGCGGTGGACGGAAATGCCGCGTCTCGCGGGTAACGAAGCCGACAATGTCGTCGGGTGGCGCGGGTTTGCAGCATTTGGCCAGCGTGGTCATCAGACCGTCTTCGCCATCGATGAGGACACCTGTTTTGCCGCCTTTTTGATTTTTGGACTGTTTGACGATGGTGGTTTCGCTGACCGGTACGGGCGGCGGTTCGTTCAGCGTGCCGCAGGCTTTCTGGATGGCGCGGTTGGAAATTTCGCCCCTGTCCGACGGCGGTGTAGAGGTCGTCGAGTTTTTGTAGCCGAGGTTTTCGGCAAGCTCTTGCAGGTTGGGTTTGGGCGTGAGTTTGGCAAGCTGCTTGTCGAGTTGGACGCGGCTTCTTCGCGCACGGTGTCGGCGTTTTGCTGACGGATGTAGGCGCGGATTTTGCTGATTGCCTTGCTGGATTTGACCCAGCCTTCGTAGAGCCAGTTGACGGAAGGATGCCCTTCTTTGGCGGTGATGATTTCGACGCGCTGTCCGTTTTCGAGCGGGGTGGACAGCGGCACGATTTGCCCTTCGACTTTCGCGCTCGGCAGCGGTCGCCGATGCTGCTGTGCAGGGCGTAGGCGAAGTCGATGGGTGTCGCGCCCGTGGGCAGGGAAAGGACTTTGCCGTGCGGGGTCAGGACATAAATCGTGTCGTTGAAAAGCTCGGTTTTGAAGGCGGCGGCGAGGTCTTCCTTGCCGCTTTCCGCCATGTTTTCGCGCCAGTCTAAGAGTTGGCGCAACCAGGCGATTTTTGTTCGTAGGCGGAATCGCCCTTTGCCGCCCTCTTTTGTAACGCCAGTGGGCGGCGACACCGAATTCGTTGAATTGGTGCATATCGAAGGTGCGGATTTGCACTTCCACGCCTTTGTCTTCCGGGCCGACGATGACGGTGTGCAAACTTTTATAGCCATTGCCTTTGGGATTGGCGATGTAGTCGTCGAACTCGCCCGGGATGGGCTGCCAGAGGCTGTGGACGATACCCAGCGTGGTGTAACACTCGGGGACGGTATCGACCAGAATCCGCACGGCGCGGATGTCGAACAGCCCGTCGAAGCTGAGTTTTTCTTCACCATTTTTGTAAATGGAGTAGATGTGTTTCGGGACGGCCGGCGACTTCGAAAGTGAACGTTGTATTTTTGAGCTCCGCGCGCAGGGATGTTGAGGAAGTTTTTCGATGTATTCGAGGCGTTCGGTGCGTTTTTTTCGTCCAAAAAGCAGCGCGATTTCGCGGTATTTTTCGGGTTCTTGATGGCGGAAGCCGAGGTCTTCGAGCTGCCATTTGAGCTGCCACACGCCCAAACGGTTGGCGAGCGGGGCGAAGATGTCGAGGGTTTCTTTGGCGACGGCGCGTTTTTCAGGGCTGTCGGGGATATTGCTGAGAAACTGCATGGTGCGGGTGCGCATGGCGAGTTTGATTAACACGACGCGGATGTCGGTAACCATCGCCAGCAGCATTTTACGCATAGTTTCGGCCTGCTGCGCGCGTTCTTCGGAAGTGGCGAGGCTGTCCACTCGGGCGAAGTGGGTGAGTTTCTGCACTTCGTCCACACCTTTGACCAGCTCGGCGACGGTGCTGTTGCAGCGTTCGGAAACCAAGAGATTCCAATCGGGAACGTAGCGTCCGATGTCGGCAAGCAGGGTGGCGGCGACGGCATCGGAGAGCAGGTCGAGTTCGTTGACCATCTGCGCTGCGCCGAGCAAATGGTCGAGCAGCGGTTCGCCATACGGCGTGGCGGCATCGGCGGGATAGTGTTCCTTTGCCAACGACCATGCGGCGCCGATGAGGGTTTTTATCGTTGTCCGGCAGCGCGGCGCAGTAGCTGTCGAACCATTCGCGCAATTCTTGCGGAGTCGCGCTTTGCGTGTCTTGAATCGGGCTGGTGGCGGTCATGATGGTGTCTTTTCGTTTCGATAAAAACAGGTTTATTGTAACAGGTTGCCAAAGGGATTTGCGGGCTGTTTTGCGGGATGTTGTATGTAAGCGGGTTGTTTCAGACGACCTTAAATGATATGGTTCGTCCGTTTGATGAACATGAAAAGGAGTATCCGATGAAGCTGTATATTTACGACCATTGCCCGTTTTGCGTGCGTGCGCGGATGGCGGCGGGGCTGTTTGGCGCGGACGTTGAAGAAGTCGTGCTGGCAAACGACGACGAGGCAACGCCGATCGGCATGATCGGCGCGAAACAAGTGCCCATCCTGCAAAAAGAAGACGGTTCGTTTATGGGCGAGAGTTTGGACGTTGTCCGCTATCTTGACCGCGAGGGTCGTCTGAAAGATGAAATCCGCCCCGAAATCCAGGCATGGTTGGACAAAGTGGGCGAATACAACCTGAAACTCGTCCAGCCGCGCGTGATCAAACTCGAGCTGCCCGAATTTGAAACGCCGGAAGCGGTAAAATATTTCACGGACAAAAAAGAGAAAAGCATCGACAGCTTCGCCGCCAATTTGGAGAAAACCGGTCAGTATGTGCAACGGCTGAACGAGGGATTTGGCGGAACTGGAAACGCTGATGGCTGAAAGGCGGCGCAGGCTTTGAACGGCGAAATCGGCATGGAAGACATATTGGTGTTCCCCTGATATTGCGCAACCTGACCGTCGTGCGCGGTGTCGAGTGGCCGCAGAAGGTTATGGACTACCTGCTGCGCATGAGCGAAAGCATCGGGCGTGCCGCTGTATTTCGACCGCGCCTTGTAATAACCGAATCCGCCGGATAAAACAAACGGAAAGGTCGTCTGAAAACAGTTTTTCAGACGACCTTTCCGTTTGCGCCCGCCCTACCTTCCGGGAGTGAATGGAATCAGGCGGAACAAGCATGGCGAGAAATTGTTGATGTGACCCCGAACAGATCGGGTGATACATCAATAATTCCTAGCTGTGCTTATTGTGCGGCAGGTGCAGAAGCAGCAGCTGCGGCTGCGGCTGCGCCTTCAGCGGCGCTGCGTTGGTAGCCTTTGTCTTTCATACAGGCATCGAACACGGCGCGGTCTTGGTTTGCACCGGAAGCTTGTTGACATTGAGCGATTGCCTCTTCAACGCTTACGCTAGGGGTTTTAGCTTCTTCAGTAGTTTTGCTGCTAGAGCAGGGCACCCAGCATCAGGCTTGCAGCGGCAACGGCGATCAATAAAGTTTTCATGTCGTATATTCCTATTGTGATTGATGGTTTACAGCGCAAATTTGCGTCTGTCTCAAAACAGAGTCCCATTAGTACGATTTAGTTTCATTTACATATGAAAGGTTTTGATAAGTTTGAACTATGACAGTAAATGCCGTCAGGAAATGATAAGCGGTTTCAAAAATTTAAGGGACATAAACGCCGCCGGCATGGCAATGTAAAAATTCCCTTTGCTATCTCAGCAACACCGCCTAATCCCAGGCACCGACCGCCTGCCGTTGGGCGGCGCAAGGGTTTTATGGCATAATCCCGCTTACCTTTCCATGCCGCAGAGACCACATCCCCACTTCTGCGGTTTGCCGTAAAACCGGCCGCACACTTTGCCGGGCGGCATCCTACCGAACACACAATCAAAACATCCTCCCGTTTCAGACGACCCCATGCGGCATTCCGCATCCCGTCCGGACAGAAAGATACCGCCATGAATCCATTCGCCTCACTCGGGCTTGGCAGCGAAATCGTTTCCGCGCTGACCGAACAAGGTTACGAAAACCCGACGCCCATCCAAGCCGCCGCCATCCCCAAAAGCACTCGCCGGCCACGACTTGCTCGCCGCCGCCCAAACCGGCACAGGCAAAACCGCCGCCTTTATGCTGCCCAGCCTGGAACGCCTCAAACGCTACGCCACTTCCAGCACCTCGCCCGCGATGCACCCCGTGCGTATGCTGGTGTTGACCCCGACGCGCGAACTTGCCGACCAAATCGACCAAAACGTGCAGGGGCTATATTAAAAACCTGCCGTTGCGGCACACCGTCCTCTTCGGCGGCGTCAACATGGACAAACAAACCGCCGACCTGCGCGCCGGCTGCGAAATCGTCGTCGCCACCGTCGGCCGGGCTGCTTGACCACGTCAAACAGAAAAACATCAACCTCAACAAAGTCGAAATCGTCGTTCTCGACGAAGCCGACCGTATGCTGGATATGGGTTTCATCGACGACATCCGCAAAATCATGCAGATGCTGCCCAAGCCACGCCAAACCCTGCTCTTTTCCGCAACCTTCGCGCCCCCCATCCGCAAACTCGCCAAAGACTTCATGAACGCGCCCGAAATCGTCGAAGTCGCCGCTCAAAAATACCACCAGCGCCAATGTCGAGCAACACATCATCGCCGTTGACGCGCTTAAAAAACGCAACCTCTTAGAGCGGCTGATTGTCGATTTGCAGATGAACCAAGTCATCGTATTCTGCAAAAACCAAACAAAGCGTCGACCAAGTTACCCGCGACCTCGTGCGCCGCAACCTTGCCGCCCAATCCATCCACGGCGACAAATCCCAGCAAAGCCGCCTTGAAACCCTCAACGCCTTCAAAGAAGGCAGCCTGCGCGTCCTCGTCGCCACCGACGTCGCCGCACGCGGACTGGACATCGCCGAGCTGCCCTTCGTCATCAACTACGAACTGCCGACCCAGCCCGAAGACTACGTCCACCGCATCGGGCGCACCGGCAGGGGCTGGCGCGGACAGCGTCGCCATTTCCCTGATGGACAAAACCGAACAGAAAATGTTTGAAGCCATCAAGGAGCTGACCGGCAACGACTTGGCGGTCGAACGTATCGAAGGTTTCGAACCGAACTGGTGGGGAAGTGACGCCGACGGCGATGCCGCCGCAGACACCCAAGCCGCCCCGACCCGCAGCCGCGGCAGCGACAGAAACCGCTCCGAACGGAACAACCGCAGCGAACGCAATGAACGTAACGAGCGCGGTGACAAATCTCAAAAAGCCGACAAAAGCGATCCGGCGCCGCCTGCGCACCATCGCCGGACGCAGCCGCCGCAGCCGCAGGGAACGCCAACCCTGCGCCCTGCTGCAACCCAATTACGGCGCAAAAATAAAGCCGGTTTCCCATAAAACCAGAAAGGTCGTCTGAAAAAGATTTCAGACGACCTTTTGTGATGAACCATCTCCTTTCCTTCAAACGCATAACAAGGGGCGCGATCAGCGCGTCCCTTGTTCGATATCGTGGATTAACAAAAAATCAGGACAAGGCGACGAGGCCGCAGACGAGTACAGATAGTACGGAACCGATTCACTTGGTGCTTCAGCACCTAGAAATCGTTCTCTTTGAGCTAAGGCTAGGCAACGCCGTACCGGTTTAAAGTTAATCCACTCTATCCGCAGGCGAAGCCTTTTCAGACGACCTCACACGCCCAAATATCCTTCCCTGCTGGCAAGCCACCTTGCCAGATGCGCTTCGACGATTTCGGGGTTTTGTTCAATCAGCAAGGGGCGATTTCGCGCGCTTGTTCCAAGAGGTGCAGGTCTTCTTCGAGGTTGGCGAAGCGCAGCATGGGGACGCCGCTTTGGCGTGCGCCGAGAAATTCGCCGGGGCCTCGGATGTTGAGGTCTTGGCGGGCGATTTCAGAAGCCGTCGGTGTGTTCGTAGATGACTTTCAGCCGCGCTTTGGCAAGTTCGCTCAAGGGTTCGGCAAACAGGGAGGACACACACGCTTTCCGCCGCGCCGCGCCCTACCCGTCCGCGTAATTGATGCAGCTGCGCCAAGCCCATGCGCTCGGCGTGTTCGATCACCATCAGGGCGGCGTTGGGCGCATCTACGCCGACTTCGATGACGGTGGTGGCAACCAAGACGTTCAGACGACCTGCGGCAAACTCCGCCATGACTTCGGCTTTTTCGGCGGCCTTCATGCGCCCGTGTACCAAGCCGATGTTGAGTTCGGGCAAAGGCTGCCTGAAGCTGGGCTAGGGTTTCGGTGGCGGTTTGCAGTTGCAGGGGTTTCGCTTTCTTCAATCAGCGGGCAGACCCAGTATGCCTGCTGCCCTTTGCGGCAGATGTTGAGGACGAAGCCTTCGACTTCGGCGCGGCGGACGTTGTTGACAAGGCGGGTTTTAATCGGGGTGCGCCGGGCGGCAATTCGTCGATGACGGACACGTCCAAGTCGGCGAAAAAACTCATGGCGAGCGTGCGCGGGATGGGCGTGGCGGACATCATCAGCTGGTGGACGTCGCGCCCTTTGTTTTTGAGGGCGAGGCGTTGGGCGACGCCGAAGCGGTGTTGTTCGTCCACAATCACCAAGCCCAGATTTTGGAACTCGACGTCGTCTGAAAACAGGGCGTGCGTGCCGACGGCGATTTTGACGGTGCCGTCGGCAAGTTTGGCTTTGGCTTCGTCTTTGGCTTTCTTGCGCTGGCTGCCGGAGAGCCAGACGACTTCGAGACCCTAAAGGTTCGAGCCATTGTTTGAACTTGATAAAGTGCTGTTCGGCAAGGATTTCGGTCGGCGCCATCACAGCCGCCTGCGCGCCGGATTCGATGGCGGTCAGCGCGGACAAGGCGGCGACGATGGTTTTGCCGCTGCCGACATCGCCTTGCAGCAGGCGGTGCATGGGGTGGGTTTGCACCATATCGCGGCGGATTTCGGACACGACCCTTTCTTGGGCATCGGTCAGGGCAAACGGCAAGGCGTGGCGCAGGGCTTGGGTCAATGTGCCGTCGCCGCCCAATGCCGCCGCCGTGCCGCTGACGCGCTTCTGCCGCGCCAGCCGCATGGAAAGCTGTTGCGCCAAAAAGTTCGTCGAATTTGAGCCGCTGCCATGCAGGGCAGCGCGCCGTCGGAAAGCTGGTGGATGGTGAAACTCGGCGGCGGCAGATGCAAAAAGGCGCAGGCTTTCGGCGAGGTGCGGCAGTTTCAGACGACCCAATAAGGCATCGGGCAGCGTGTCGTGCAGCGGCGTAACGTCCAACGCCGTCTGAATGATGCGGCGCAAAGTAGGCTGGTTCAAACCGTTTACAGTCGGATAGACGGGCGTGAGGCTTTCCGCCAAACCGCTGCTCTCGGCATCGCGGATTTTAGGGATGAATCATCTCGTCGCCGTAAAACCCGTGTTTGATTTCGCCCACGGCACGGATGCGTTGCCGACCGCCATCTGCTTCTGATGGCTGGCGTAAAAGTGTATGAAACGCAGAAAAAGGACGCTGCCGGAACCGTCGGCGATTTGGACAATCAGCTGCTTGCGCGGTTTTGAACGTTACTTCCTGATGGATAACTTCACCCTCGACCTGACACGGCACACCGATTGGTGCATCCTTAATCGGCATGATGTGCGTCTCGTCCTCGTAACGCAGCGGCAGATGCAAAACCAAATCCACGCGGTATGGAGGTTGAGTTTGTCGAGCTTCTTGGCGGAAACGTCGGTAATTTTGAGCTGTTTCTGGGTTTCGGGCGTCATCATGGCTTTGTCCTTTAATGGCGCGTATTTTAGCTGAAAATGTAAGAAGGGGTCGTCTGAAAGGACGTTCGGCACCAAGTTAATCCTTTTATAATAGCGTGTTTTTCAGACGACCCCTACCCCAGATTACTCCATGAATTATCTGCAAAATATCGCCACCCTCTATCAACTTGACCCCCTACCCTGCGGTCTGCCCGAAGCCGAAATCACCGCTGCCGAACAACGCCTGAGGCATCCGCTTCCCCGCCATGTTGCGCGAATATCTGCTTACATTGGGCGGCAGCGAGGCGGATCAATCAGTCGTTTAACCGATTGTTGCCATTGGAAAAAGATAGATTTTGACGGCGATTATCTGGTGCTGATGGAAGAAAACCAAAGCGTATTTCTGTGCGGCATTGCTAAAGCCGATTTGGCGCAAGACAACCCGCCCATCCATATCGGCTTTTACACCGATGAAACCGAAAGCTACAAATGGCAGCCGCACCTGCCCGACACCCGCACCCTACTGCTGGAACTGGCTTACACCAACGCCGCCATGGGCGGGCTGCACTACTGCGCCAACATCATGGACGAAGAATCGACAGATGCCCAAGCTGCACGTTTTATCCAACAAAACCGCACCGAAATCATAGAACTCCGCCAAAAAACCAACGCTTCTACACCGACGGTTTTCACGAAATCATCCTGCTTTGCTTCGCCAAAAACGGCAACGCAAACGGCGTATTTATCGGCACCGCCGACCAAAACCGCTTCGACACGCTGCTCGAACTGTTCGGCTGGGACAGTTGGCTCTACACTTCTTATGACGATGAAGATGAAGATGACGAAGAATGTGATGAGGAATAAACCCGGCAATATTTTTTTCAGACGACCTTTACCTGCAAACGGGGAAAAACCCATGTCCGACATCCTGATTTACCAAACCGAAGACGGCCGCACCCAAGTAAACCTGCTGGTGCAGGAACACACCGTTTGGCTCAATCAAAGCCAACTGGCCGAACTTTTTGACACCTCCGTGCCAAACATCGCAACGCATATCAAAAATATATTGGAAGACAAAGAGTTGGATGAGAATTCAGTTATTAAGGATTTCTTAATAACTGCCGCAGACAGCAAGCAATACCAAGTCAAACACTATGCTTTGGAAATGATTCTGGCCATCGGCTTCCGAGTGCGCAGCAAACGCGGCGTGCAGTTTCGCCGTTGGGCTAACGAGGTTTTGACGGGCTATTTGGAAAAAGGCTTCGTGCTGGACGACAAACGCCTGAAAAAAATCCCAATGGACGCGTGGATTACTTTGACGAACTGCTGGAAAAATCCGCGATATCCGCGCCAGCGAAATGCGGTTTTATCAAAAAGTGCGCGAACTGTTCAAACTCTCCGCCGATTACGACCCCACCGACAAAGCCACGCAGATGTTTTTCGCCCAAGCACAAAACAAACTGATTTACGCCGTAACGCAGCAAACCGCCGCCGAACTCGTCTGCCACCGCGCCGACGGCAACGCCCCCAATATGGGGCTGACATCCTGGAGCGGCGAACGTGTACGCAAAGCCGATATCGTCATCGCCAAAAACTACCTGACCGCCGACGAAATCGACACACTCAACCGCCTGACCGTCATCTTTCTGGAAAGCGCGGAACTGCGCGCCAAAAACCGGCAAGGCCTGACGCTTTCGTTTTGGCAAAACCGCATAGACAGCATCATCGCCGACAACGGCTTCGCCGTATTGGAAGGCAAAGGCACGCGCAGCCACAAGCAAATGGAAGCGTTTGCCGGCGAACAATACGGACTGTTCAGGCAAAAACCGTTTGGCGCACATGGCGCGGCAGGCGGAAGCGGAAGATATTGCCGAATTGGAAGCGTTGAAACGGTAGTTTCAGGCCGTCTGAAAACCCAATTTATAGACACTTAACAAATAAATTTTAAAACACTATGAGTATATGAGTATTGAAATTTTTTTACCTTCTTAGGAGGCGGTGCGGTAGGCGCAGTAATCAGCACATCTATCAGCGCATTTGTTGCCTACAAAACCACCCAATCCAATCAAAATTTTCAATTAGAAATGGAGCATCAAAAAAACATCAAAGGGAACAAATTGAAAAAGAAGTTAGCAGAGAGGAAAAAGGATGTTACTGGAAATTCATCAATTATTAAGTAGAATTTCTCGTGAGTTTTCTTCGACCGGCATCAATATAAAAAGGGAAGCACAGATAACTGCAGAGCAATATGATGCAACGTATTCAGAAATATGCACATCCTGTGATTTGATCAATGCTTATTGTGATTTATTTTTTCCAGATTTATCGCGCAATATATATGATATATGTGGCGAAATGAATATGTTTTGGGGGACTTTTTAAAAGCTATCTCTACTTTCTGGAAACGCAAGCTGACCAAGAACTGAAGCACAGTAAAAATGACTGAACTTGTAATCATAGCCAACAAAAATCAATGAACATATTAGAACAGCAAAATATAGGCTATCTTCCATAATGGAAAAAATGGAGTAGCCAAAAGTGCAGCTGGATTTTTGAATCAGACTTCCCTATTTCCAAACAAAACATTCATTGCTCAATATATCGTATTTTGCCTTTCAGGCAGCCTGCACCCATCCAAAAGGACCCCCATGAACATCACCCAAATCCTCTCTCAAGAACTCTCCGCCACCGCCGCCCAAATCACCGCCGCCGTCGACCTTTTGGACGACGGTGCGACCGTGCCGTTATCGCCCGTTACCGCAAAGAAGCCACGGGCGGGCTGGACGATACGCAGTTGCGCCAGCTTGCCGAGCGGCTGCAATACCTGCGCGAGCTGGAAGAGCGCAAAGCCGTTGTTTTAAAAAGCATTGAAGAGCAAGGCAAACTTTCAGACGACCTCAGGGCGCAAATCGAAGCCGCCGACAACAAAACCGCGCTGGAAGACCTGTATCTGCCCTACAAGCCCAAACGCCGCACCAAGGCGCAAATCGCGCGCGAACACGGGTTGCAGCCGCTGGCGGACGTGTTGCTTGCCGAGCAGCCACAGAACGTGGAAGCCGCCGCGCAAGGCTACCTGAACGAAAACGTCCCCGACGCCAAAGCCGCATTGGACGGCGCGCGCGCGATTCTGATGGAGCAGTTTGCCGAAGACGCGGAACTCATCGGCACGCTGCGCGACAAGCTGTGGAACGAAGCCGAAATCCACGCGCAAGTCGTTGAAGGCAAAGAAACCGAAGGCGAAAAAAATTCAGCGATTATTTCGACCACCGCGAACCCGTCCGCGCCATGCCCAGCCACCGCGCGCTGGCGGTTTTGCGCGGCCGCAACGAAGGCGTGTTGAACATCGCGCTCAAATACCAGCCCGACGACACGCCGATTACGCAGCAAAGCGAATACGAGCAAATCATCGCCCGCCGCTTCAAGGTTTCAGACGGCCACAAATGGCTGCGCGACACTGTGCGCCTGACTTGGCGCGCGAAAAATCTTTTGTCGCTGGAGCTTGAAGCCTTAGGCCGTCTGAAAGAAGCCGCCGACACCGACGCGATTACCGTGTTCGCCCGCAATCTCAAAGACTTGCTGCTCGCTGCGCCTGCCGGACGGCTGACCAGCTGGGGTCTCGACCCGGGCTACCGCAACGGCGTGAAATGCGCCGTGGTAGATGACACGGGCAAGCTGCTGGATACCGTCATCGTCTATTTACACCAAGAAAACAATATGTTGGCAACACTGTCGCGCCTGATTAAACAACACAGCGTGAAGCTCATCGCCATCGGCAATGGCACTGCCAGCCGCGAAACCGACAAAATCGCGGGCGAACTGGTGCGCGGAATGCCGGAAATGGGGCTGCACAAAATCGTCGTCTCCGAAGCCGGCGCGTCGATTTATTCCGCGTCCGAACTGGCGGCGCGCAGGTTCCCGACTTGACGTTTCCTTGCGCGGCGCGGTGTCCATCGCCCGCAGGCTGCAAGACCCGCTCGCCGAGCTGGTCAAAATCGACCCCAAATCCATCGGCGTGGGCCAGTATCAGCACGACGTGAACCAAAGCCAGCTCGCCAAATCGCTGGACGCGGTGGTCGAAGACTGCGTGAACGCCGTCGGCGTGGACGTGAACACCGCCTCCGCCCTGCTCTTGGCGCGGATTTCCGGTTTAAATCAAACCCTTGCCCAAAACATCGTCGCCTACCGCGATGAAAACGGCGCGTTCGACAGCCGCAAAAAATTGCTGAAAGTACCGCGTTTGGGCGAAAAAACCTTCGAGCAGGCGGCGGGCTTTTTGCGGATTAACGGCGGCAAAGAGCCGCTGGACGCGAGCGCCGTCCACCCCAGAAGCCCTATCCCGTCGTCGCCAAAATGCTGACGCAACAAAGGCATTACCGCCGCCGAGACTCATCGGCAACCGCGAGCGCGTGAAGCAAAATCAAAGCATCCGACTTCACCGACGAACGCTTCGGCCTGCCGACCATTTTGGACATCCTGTCCGAACTGGAAAAAAACCCGGCCGCGACCCGCGCGGCGAATTTCGAGACGGCCTCATTTGCCGAAGGCATCCACGAAATCAGCGACTTGCAAGTCGGCATGATACTCGAAGGCGTGGTTTCCAACGTCGCCAACTTCGGCGCGTTCGTGGACATCGGCGTCCATCAGGACGGCTTGGTGCACATCTCCGCCCTGTCCAATAAATTCGTCCAAGACCCGCGCGAAGTGGTGAAAGCCGGCGACGTGGTGAAAGTGAAAGTGCTGGAAGTCGATGCCGCCAGAAAACGCATCGCGCTGACCATGCGCTTGGATGACGAACCGAGCGCAGCCAAAGGCAACAGGTCGTCTGAAAACGAGCGTAGCGAGTTTCGCCAAAACAAACACTCCGAACGCCGCGACCGCAAACCCCAACGCAACGACCGCGCCCCGACCAATTCGGCGATGGCGGATGCGTTTGCGAAGTTGAAGCGGTAAGGCGGGTATTAAAAAGAGCTGCAAAATGATTTGCGGCTCTTTTTTTTAAATCGAATCCACTATATTTGATAAACATGCCCAAAGTTCAAACCCTTCTGCCAAAGAGAAACGCCAATTCAGACGACCTGAAAATGCAAAAACCGCCCCAATCAGGCGGTTTATATCGTTATTTTTTAAACCATCAATAAATATTGAGCGGTAGGCTGCGATCACCCAGAATGATAGGATCAGCAACCACAATGCCATCATTAACAATGACTGATGTAGTCTTGACGGAGCCGGTGACGGCATTGAGGTGTCCCCATATATAGACCAGCCCTATCGGAGAGGGTTGGATTCTGGTCGGTTTGCCCATCAATGCAATCACTTCTCTTTCACTCATGCCCTGCCTGATTTGCCGGGCGTTGGTCCAGCTGAAATTATTACCGAAACAGCCTGCCAATGTGACGGAAACAAGGGCAGCCAAAAACAACTTCTTCATTTATTATTCCTTTTATCATACAACAGTGTCGATTATGACATTATGCTTTAATGGCAATGCAATTGCAACCAGCCGTCATAACCGATGGCTTGCAGATATAAACAGGCGTATAGTTTGAGATATTGCAAACCCATCATCACCATCCAAGGAGTCCAAAACCATGAAACCTGTTTTATTTGCCGCGCTGATTTCCTGTTTTTCCGTTGCTGCCTATGCGGCCTGTACCGACAGCCAGCAGCAGTGTGTGATTTATAAAAACGGTAATGTCGCGGCTGAAGGCGGCTGTACGGTCAACAAGTGTCAGAATGCCGATGCGCAGGTGTTGAAATGGAAGCTGAAAAACGGTAAAGGCGTAACCGTCGAAATCGGGAAAAAAACGGCAAGGTTTTTGGTGAACAAAAACCGGGAGCGAAGGCGAGCAACAGCAACGCGGCGGGCATGGGCTTGACGTGTTATGCCGCCGATGCGGACAAGCGTGAGCAGTTCTGTTCGACCAATTATTAATACAGGATTGGCATGAAAAGGTCGTCTGAAACCTGAATCGGTTTTCAGACGACCTTTTGTTTGAGCGTATCGCTATCAGCGTTTGACGCCGCTGAGCCTTGCCCAGCCTTCGTCGATTTCGGCGGGTTCGATGTCGAACCATTGGCGGTAAATGCCGCTGAGTTCTTCAACTTGTTCGTCCAGTAAACCGGACAACACGATGCGGCCGCCCTGTTTGGTGCGGGCGGCGAGCATTTCGCCGAGCATGCGCAGGGGATTGGCGAGGATGTTGGCGACGACGATGTCGAATTGTCCTTGCGGCAAACCGTCGGGCAGGTAGAACTGTGCATCGACGTTGTTTTGTGCGGCGTTGTCCTTGCTGGCGCGGATGGCTTGTTCGTCAATATCGACGCCGACGGCAGAACCTGCGCCAAGCTTGAGGGGCGGCGATGGTCAGGATGCGGAGCCGCAGCCGTAGTCGAGGACGCTTTCGCCGCCTTTGAGTTGTGTGTCCAGCCACTTGAGGGCAGAGGCGGGTGGTCGGATGGCTGCCGGTACCGAAGGCAAGGCCGGGGTCGAGCTGGAGGTTGACGGCATTGCTGTTGGGCGCTTCGTGCCAAGAGGGGTAATCCACAGGCGTTCGGAAATTTGGATGGGGTCGAACTGCGCTTGGGTCAGGCGCACCCAGTCTTGGTCGGCAAGGATTTCGCTGGTGTATGCCAAGTCTTTCAGTCCGCATGCTTGGCTGGCGGCTTGAATCATGGCTGCGGCATCGTCGTTTTCACCGAACAAGACGATGACTTTGCTTTGCTGCCAGATTTGTTCGGTCGGCATACCGGGTTCGCCGAAGATGGCTTGTTCGTTTTCGGTGCCTGCGTAGGCATCTTCAATGGCGGCGGAGAGTGCGCCGTGTTCCATCAGGGCGTCAGCGAGGCGTTCGGCGACAGCGTCGTTGACGTTGATGGTGATTTGTTGATAGGACATGATGGGCTTTCTCGGTGGGGTCGTCTGAAATTAGGAAACGACGGTCAAATACGTAATTTTGGTTGTTTGCGGTATGTTTCGGCTATTGGCGTAACAGTGTGATTGAATCGTTTTTTTTGCCTGAACACGTTTTTTCTTGCGTGAAATGGCGGCGGACAGGCTTACTCAGTCATAATTATAGGCTTGTCGGCAATCGCGGTTGTATGCCCGAAATCAGAATTCAACCTGTCTGAAAAAAGGTCGTCTGAAAGCCATTCGGTTTTTCAGACGACCTTCGACTATCCAAACGGGACGGTTTTATTTGTCCTGTTTGGCTTTGCGTTCTTCCAGCCAGTGTTCCAGATAGTGGATGCTGACGCCGCCTTTTTCAAAACCGGGGTCGCTGAACAAATCGCGGTGCAGCGGGGTATTGGTTTTGATGCCGGTTACGGCAAGCTCGGCGAGGGCGACGCGCATTTTTGCCATTGCCTGCTCGCGGGTTTTGCCGATGACGCAGACTTTGCCGATCAGGCTGTCGTAGTACGGCGGGATGCGGTAGCCTTGGTAAATATGGCTGTCCACGCGGATACCGAAGCCGCCGGGCAGGTGGCAGCTTTCAATCAGGCCTGGGCTAGGGGATGAAGTTGTACGGGTCTTCGGCATTGATGCGGCACTCGAAAGCATGGCCTTCGATGTGGATGTCTTTTTGCTTGTATTGCAAAGGCAGGCCGCCGGCAATGCGGATTTGTTCCTGTACGATGTCCACGCCGGTAATCAGCTCGGTAACGGGGTGTTCGACTTGGACGCGGGTGTTCATTTCGATAAAGAAGAATTCGCCGTTCTCATACAGGAATTCAAACGTACCTGCGCCACGGTAGCCGATACGTTTGCAGGCGTCGGTACAGGCTTTGCCGATTTTTTCGCGGGCTTTTTCGTCGATGAAGGGAGCGGGGGCTTCTTCGATGACTTTTTGGTGGCGCCGCTGCATGGAGCAATCGCGCTCGGCAAGGTAGATGGCGTTGCCGTGTTCGTCGGCGGCGCTTGGATTTCGACGTGGCGCGGGCGTTGCAGGTAGCGTTCCATATAGACCATCGGGTTTGCCGAACGCCGCGCCTGCTTCGGCTTTGGTCATTTCGACGGATTTGATCAGGTCTTCTTTTTCTCGACCACACGCATACCGCGTCCGCCGCCGCCGCCCGATGCTTTGATAATCACGGGATAACCGACTTTATCGGCGGTTTTGAGGATTTCAGCGGGATCGTCGGACAGGGGCGCCGTCCGAACCCGGAACGCAAGGCACGCCCGCTTCAATCATCGCGTGTTTGGCGGAAACTTTGTCGCCCATCAGGCGGATGGTTTTCGGCTTTGGGGCCGATGAAGATGAAGCGGATTGTTCGACCTGTTCGGCAAAATTGGCGTTTTCGGCAAGGAAGCCGTAGCCGGGTGGATGGCATCCGCGCCGGTAACTCTGCGGCGGCGATGATGGCAGGGATATTAAGATAGCTTTGTGCGGAAGCGGCAGGGGCCGATGCACACGGATTCGTCGGCAAGTTTGACGTGCAGACTGTCTTTGTCGGCTTCGGAATGCACGGCGACGGTGGCGATGCCCATTTCACGGCAGGCTCGCAGGACGCGCAGCGCGATTTCGCCTCGGTTGGCGATTAATACTTTTTCAGCATGATGACCTTTCCTGTGGTTTCAGACGACCTGCTTGTTACCTTTTTGCCCAACGCATTGCGGATTTTTTTCATCGGTCTTGTATTGGCTCAACGCGTACACCGCCCACATGGCGGCAGGAATCCAGCCGATTAAGGTGAATTGGAGAATCAGACAGATGATGCCCGCAATCGGACGGCCGATGGTGAAGAATACGGCGAAGGGCAGGAAGTGGCTAACAACAGGCGCATGGTGGAAATCCTGAGTTGGAAAGCATTTCAGACGACCTCCACGCAATCCGGAAGGTCGTCTGAAAACGGATTATTCGATGATGAAGAGCGGCTCGCCAAATTCCACAGGCGTACCGTTTTCCACCAGAATCTCTTTAACCGTACCGGATTTCTCGGCTTCGATTTCGTTCATCAACTTCATCGCTTCGATGATACACAGCGTATCGCCGGCTTTGACTTGCTGACCGACTTCGACGAAGGAGGCGGCATTCGGGCCGAGCGCGCGGTAGAACGTACCGACCATAGGCGATTTTTGCGCGTTGGACGGGTCGCGTGCGGCAGGCGCTGCGGGAGCGGGGGCTGCTGCTGCGGCAGGCGCGGCGGCGGGTGCAGGGGCAGGCACCGCTACATGGGCGGGCGCTGCATAAACGGGAGCCGGAGCGGCGGTGGCGCGGGTGATGCGGACTTTTTCCTCGCCTTCAGTAACTTCGATTTCGGCGATACCTGATTCTTCTACTAAATCAATCAGTTTTTTTAACTTGCAGCAAATCCATTTTTCGTTCCTTTACGATACGGCCAAAAATGTCGTGAAGCGGCCGTGTTTGTTGCGTGATATTTCAGAAAACAACCGGCCTGCGGCAACGGCGCAAACCCGGACAGTATTGGGTTGCATAAAGGGCATTCGCAGGAGCAGAAACCCCGTAAATGAATTTGACTATTTTCCCGAACTTGCCGACAAATGTCTAGCAAAAATCTCGAAAAAGGCGGTTTTTGAACAAAACAGGGCAAATTCGGAGATTTCGCCCGAATGCGTATTTTTTTCAATGAGTGTTTATTCTAATTTGTTGGTTTTATGAAGGGAAAAGGTCGTCTGAAAAAGCCAAAGTGCGTATAATGACCGCCTGACAAAAATTTGTAAGTATCAAAAATAAGATTATGGACATTTTCCGATTTCGATTTCACCCTGCCCGACCGATTAATTGCCCAGCATCCGCCCGAGTACGCGGCAGCAGCCGTCTTTTGGTCGCGCTGCCCGATATGCCGCTGCAAGACCGCGTGTTCGGCGATTTGCCTGATTATATTGAGGCGGGTGACGTTTTGGTGTTCAACAACACCAAAGTCATGAAAGCGCGGCTTTTCGGGCAAAAAGAGAGCGGCGGCAAAATCGAAGCCTTGATAGAGCGCGTTTTGGACAATCACACCGCGCTGGCGCACATCCGTTCGTCCAAATCGCCCAAACCCGGCACGAAGCTGATTTTTTTGAAGGCGATATTTGTGCCGTCATGGTGGAGCGGGCGGACGAACTGTTCTGCCTGCGCTTTGAAGGCGAACAAACCGTTTACGAGCTGCTGGAGCAAAACGGCCATTTGCCGCTGCCGCCCTATATCGAACGCGCTGCCGGCGCAGATGACGACACGCGCTATCAAACCGTCTATGCCAAACATCAGGGCGCGGTCGCGGCGCCGACGGCAGGTTTGCATTTTACAGACGAGCTTTTTAGGGTCGTCTGAAAGCCAAAAGGCGTGGAAACGGCGGAAGTCACCCTGCACGTCGGCGCGGGAACGTTCCAGCCCGTGCGCGTGGACAAAAATCGAAGAACACAAAATGCACAGCGAGTGGTTTGACGTACCGCCCGAAACCGTCGCCGCCATCGAAGCCGCCCATACGCGCGGAAACAAAGTTTGGGCAGTCGGCACCACTTCCATGCGCGCCCTCGAATCCGCCGCGCGCGAGACAGGTCGTCTGAAAGCGGGACAGGGGCGACACCGATATTTTCATCACGCCGGGCTACCGCTTCCGCGTCATCGACCGCCTGATTACCAATTTCCACCTGCCCAAATCCACGCTTCTGATGCTCGTCAGCGCGTTTTCGGGCATGGAACACATCCGCGCGGTGTACCGCCATGCGGTCGAACATGAATACCGTTTTTCAGCTACGGGGACGCGATGGTTTTGGGGCGCTCGGAACCTTAAAAATCTCTGAAGAAAAACGTCGTCTGAAAACGATTCAGACGACGTGGGAAGGTTTATAAAGTGGGCAATCTGCAATACATAAAAACCGATTATGCCCAATCCGCCCCACCCTGTTCATACATGCGATTCAAACCTCTGCCGGTTGAAAACCAAATCAAATTCATAGCCTTCCAGCACTTCCCTGATTTGCTTGACTTCTTCGGGCATCAGCACGACTTCTGTATATTGTGAAATATATTCCGCAAAATCAGAGTCTTCAGTAACATTGTCCGGCATCATGGTTTGAAATTGGCAATTACCCGGAAAAAACCACCACCGAAGAAAACGCCCGCGTCGGCAGGTGGAGCTTCTCAGACAAAATCCGAATGTATTGCTGGTTTTTCAACAAAGGGGTTGGGGAAACAGCGTCTTGCTTTTGTGAAACTTCTGCGTCCACATCCCATTGCCGTCGTCGCCCCAAATCCTGCCCTGATAATTCGGCGTGGCAACCACGAAAATCCCTGAAACAGGATACATAAACATAATCAATCTGTTCATGCTGCCCGTCCCGATAAATATCCAAGCCGCGAAACTCATGATAGACAGATTCGTCCAAGCTGCAATCCGCACGGACATTGACGGCGAAACGGCTGATAAATTGTTTGACAGGCGTATTTTTAGACAGGCAGGTTACCAGCACAAAATGCCGCTGCACAGCCCGTCAGCACAAGACCGCCCGAAGACAGAAAGTCGGTATCCATAAATGATATTTTTCCTGCAAATACTGCCGCTCCTGCATGAACAGCACTCCCCATACCCCATACAGACGGCAAAAATGTTATTTTTTTATAATGTATTAGCTTATTTATAATGCTAATGTAATTTTTTTATGATTATAACGCAATTTATATTATTTACAATAAAAAAATACCATTTGTATAAAATTTACACCGCTTATCATTTTTTTGAATCAGTCATTCTTCAGACTGACATTGCCTGACCGTTTCCATCCCTTCACTTTCCAAATCCAAAAATCTCCTGATTATTCAATCTCAAGCATGCATCATAAATTAATCTAAAACCGACGCGCAAACCTTCAAAAACCCAATCCCTGCTACAAAAAATAATCTGTGATATCAATCCGCCACACCTCTTTAAGTGTCGGCAAAATATCACACTCCCCGACAGCCCTTCCCTGCCTCTGTTTTTCAGACGACCCCAATAATATTTCGAACCTCCCGACACAGTTCCCAAATACGACACCGCCGATAACACTTTGTATAGAAATAGTTTCTTTAGTTTTTATAAACACAAAAATAAAATGAGAACCTTTATCCACATTCCAAAAACATATTCACCCGATTCGGTTACTTTCTCAAAAAGCCAGCGAAACAACAATTATTTACGATAAATTTTAACGGACATACTCCTTTTTTTCACGCTGCTTGCTTTTATACTTACCCTGATATAAACGGTTGAATTTACGGATAAACGCAAAAAGAATCAAACTCATTTTGCCCTACCATTTCAACCCCTAAAAACCAATCTTATTGATAAAAGAAAGCCTCACTATGGAAACCAAACGTCTCTCTTCCTTCTCAAACTCATCGCCAACCCCGACCGCATGACCATTTTGTTCATGCTGATGGACAGCGAACGCAGCATTGCCGAATTATCCGAAGCGCTCGGACAGCCTGCGACCGCCGTTTCCAACCACCTCGCGCGCCTGCGCCTCCGAAGGTCTGATCGATTTCACCCGCTACCACCGCATCATCGAATACCGGCTGGTATCCGAAGAAGCCGCCGTCATCCTCGATACGTTGCGCAATTTGGAAAACCGTAAAGCCGCCTAAAGGCTGTTGAGCCTTGTTTTCTCAAACGGATTTTTGTTTCAAACCGGCAGCCGCCGAAATCCCCTGATGATACAATAGCGTCCCGTTTACCCAACAAAGCGGTTTTCATGAACCGCTTTGTTTTGTCCTTATTCTGCCCGATAAGCCCGAAATGCTTTTCAGACGACCCTCACACACGGAATCCGCATGAAAATCACCACTTGGAACGTCAATTCCCTCAACGTGCGCCTGCCGCAGGTGCAAAACTGGCTTGCCGACCATCAGCCCGATATCCTCGTCTTGCAAGAACTCAAGCTCGACCAAGACAAATTTCCTGCTGCCGCCCTGCAAATGATGGGCTGGCACAGCGTTTGGAGCGGACAAAAAACCTACAACGGCGTCGCCATCATCAGCCGCAGCGAACCGCAAGACGTGCACGTCGGCCTGCCTGCCCTGCCCGACGACCCGCAACGCCGCGTCATCTCCGCAACCGTCAACGGCGTGCGCGTCATCAATCGTCTATTGCGTCAACGGCGAAGCCCTCGACAGCCCGAAATTCCAATATAAAGAACAATGGTTTGCCGCATTGACTGAATTTGTCCGCGACGAAATGACCCACCACGAAAAACTGGTCTTGCTCGGCGACTTCAATATCGCGCCCTGCCGATGCCGACTGCTACGACCCCGAAAAAAATGGCATGAAAAAATCCACTGCTCATCCATCGAGAGACAGTGGTTCAAAAAAATCTGCTGGATTTAGGCCTGACCGACAGCCTGCGCCAAATCCACCCCGAAGGCGCGTTTACACTTGGTTTGACTATCGCGGCGCAATGTTCCAACGCAAACTCGGACTGCGCATCGACCACCAGCTCATCAGCCCCGCCCTGTCTGCCGTGTTGAAAGACGTTTATGTCGATTTGGACGCGCGCGCGCAAGAACGTCCCAGCGACCATGCGCCGGTCGTGGCTGAATTTGATTTGTAAGGCGCAATCTTTTAAAAAGGTCGTCTGAAAACCCTCATTTTTGCGTTTTCAGACGACCTTTTGCTATTCGCTTCTGACTCGAAGCCGACTCTATAGTGGATTAACTTTAAATCAGGACAAGGCGACGAAGCTGCAGACCAGATAGTACGGCAAGGCAACGCCGTACTGGTTTAAAGTTAATCCACTATATATCTTGCCGCTATTCCAACGTTCCACCTACCACCCTCGCGCACAAAGCTTCCTTCAAAGGCAAAGCGTTCAAGCGTTGCAAGGTCGTCTGAAATTCGGCGAACGGTATCGGTTCCGAACCGAAACGATGCATATGCAGGGGTATCTTGCTGACAGTCAATCAACTCAATGCCCAGTCCGGCAAGAAACGGGACGGCTCGCGCGAAAGCAATTTTTGGAGGCATCCGGCTCAAGGGGCGAACATGGATTCTCCGTAAAACACCCGTCCGATTTGTACGCCGTAAAAGCCGCCCGCCAGTTTCAGACGACCTGTTTCATCGGGATAGAAACATTCAAACGAATGCGCATGACCCAAGCGGTGCAGCTCGGTATAAGCGGCTTGGAATTCGGGAACAATCCATGTGCCGTCCTGACCGGGGCGCGGAAAGGCGGCGCAATGCGCAATGACGGTTTCGAAACATTGGTTGACCGTTACCCGATAGGGTTTGTTGCGCAAGGTTTTTCGCCAACGAACGCCCGATATGCAGATTTTCAGGCACGATGACGGCGCGCGGATCTATGGTGTGCCAAAAACCAACCGTCTTCGCTGAACCACGGGAAAATCCCCTGCCGATACGCCGACAGCAGCCGTCCCGTGTCCAAATCGCGGCTGATACCGACCACGCCGTCGCATTCTTCCAGCGCGTAAAACGGGTCAGGAAAAAGTGTAATCATTAGGGTAAAGCAAGGGGATACTCATTAAAAATCCTAAGGTATAGTGGATTAACTTTAAACCGGTACGGCGTTGCCTCGCTTTGTCCTGATTCAAATTTAATCCACTATATTATTCTGATTTGCAGCGGCATGATGTTCATGTTCCGCAAAAAAATTTCAGACGACCCCAAATTTTCATCCGAGGTCGTCTGAACATCAAACATCTTTTAAAACGGGAATCAGCGTTTGCTCTTCGCTTGGCATTCGCCGCACACGCCGTACATATAAAGCGCGTGGTCAACGATGCGGTAGCCGTTTTCTTCCGCGATTTTGTCTTGCAAGGCTTCGATTTCAGGATTGTGGAATTCCGTTACCTCGCCGCATTTCACGCAGACGATATGGTCGTGGTGGTCGCCTTTGTCCAATTCGTAAACCGCCTTGCCGGTTTCAAAATGGTGGCGCTGCAAAATGCCTGCCTGCTCGAACTGGGTCAACACGCGGTAAATCGTCGCTACGCCGATTTCCACACCCTCTTCCAGCAAAAATACGGTACACATCTTCGGCACTCAAATGCTCTTCAGCATGCGACTCGAACAAATCCAAGATTTTCAAACGCGGACCGGTAACCTTCAAACCGCTGTCTTTCAATTGCGCAATATTGCTGAATTTTTCCATAATATTCAATATCCCTGTGAAGTAATAGACGTTATAATACGCAATTTCAGCCCGCTTGCCCACTATTACGCCATAGCGGTTTGCAATAAAACCACAAGTTTTGTTTGCATACAAACGATAGCAGGCTGAAATTATAATCAAAGAGATGATTATCGTTTGCTTTTTTTCAAAAAAATTCAAGCAATGATACCCTTCCACCCGAATTCGAACAGAAAGGCATATCCGTGAACAAACCCCTCTGTCTTGCCCTCGCCGCCCTCATCGGACTTTCCGCATGCAGCGCCGAACGCGTTTCCCTGTTCCCCTCCTACAAACTCAAAGTCATCCAAGGCAACGAACTTGATCCCCGCGCCGTTGTCTCCTCCAAGCAGGCATGAGCCGCGACCAAGTCCAACTCCTGCTCGGCACCCCTCTGCTGCGCGACGCATTCCATGCCGACCGCTGGGACTACACCTTCAATACCAGCCGCAACGGCATCATCAAAGACCGCAGCAACCTCACCGTTTATTTTGAAAACGACGTCCTTGTCCGCGCAGAAGGCGATGCCATCCAAAAAAATCCATCGAAACCCTCCAAGCCGAACAAAAAGCAGCCCAAACTGCACAATAATCATTAAAGGAAACCGCATGAGCGCATTAAAAATCGCCATCGCCGGCGTTAACGGCCGCATGGGGCGCGTACTGGTTGAAGCCGTCAACAACCATCCCGACACCGTCCTCTCCGGCGCACTCGAACATTCAGGCTCTGAAGTCTTAGGCTTGACGCAGGTTTCGCCTCCGGCATCAAAAACCGGCGTCGCCATTTCAGACGACGTTGATACCGTCCTCGCCCAAAGCGACGTACTCATCGACTTCACCCGCCCCGAGTCCCCACCCTCAAACACCTGCAAAAATGCGTTGAAAAAAAGGCGTCAACATCATCATCGGCACCACCGGCTTCGACGACGCAGGCAAAGCCGCCATCCAAGCCGCAGGCGAAAAAACAGGTATCGTCTTCGCCGCCAACTTCAGCGTCGGCGTCAACCTCACCTTCCACATCCTCGACACCGTCGCCCGCGTCCTCAACGAAGGCTACGACATCGAAATCATCGAAGGCCACCACCGCCACAAAGTCGACGCCCCCCAGCGGCACCGCCCCTGCGCATGGGCGAAGTCATCGCCGACGCACTCGGCCGCGACCTCAAACAATGCGCCGTTTACGGCCGCGAAGGCCACACCGGCCCACGCGATCCGTCCACCATCGGCTTCGCTACCGTCCGCGCAGGCGACATCGTCGGCGACCACACCGCCCTTCTTCGCCACCGACGGCGAACGCGTCGAAATCACCCACAAAGCCAGCAGCCGCATGACCTTTCGCCGCCGGCGCCGTCCGCGCCGCAGTTTGGGCCAACGGCAAAACAGGTTTATACGATATGCAGGGACGTTTTGGGATTGAAAAACCGCTAAAGCCGTTTTCATCCGCATGACAAAAAGGTCGTCTGAAAAATGTTTTTCAGACGACCTTTGATTATTGATTGAAGACTGAACCGACCACCGCAGCTTATTGCTTACGCTTATCCCACCAAGCGAATAAGTTGCCCAAGACAGTTCCCGATACGGAGTGCCAGACGCAGGCGACGGCGGTAGCGACGGCGGATTCGGCGTTACCCGGGAAGAATTTGGCGCTCAGACCCGTGGCAAGACCGGCATTTTGTACGCCGACTTCGATAGCGATGGTACGTTTTTTGGCGGTGTTCATACCAGTCAGCGCGCCGCTGTAATAGCCGAGGATGTAGCCGCCGATATTGTGTGCGGCAATGGCGAGCACCATAACTAAGGCAGATTCGGCAAAGCGGTGGCCGTGGACTGGCGGCAACACCGCCGACAATGCAGGCAAAGGCGGCAACGGCAACGGCGGGCATAATGGCGCGGACATCTTCAAACCAGTGTTTTTTGTGCAGCAACATATTGGCGGCAGAGCCGATAACGACGGGCAACAGGGTAACGAGCAACATAAACTTGAACATGCCCCAGCCGTCCATTTCGACGGTTTGTCCGACAAGGTAAGTCATCCACAGCGGCGTCATAACGGGGGCGAGGACGGTAGAGACGGTGGTCATGCCGACTGAGAAGGCAACATCGCCTTTGGCAAGGAAACTCATAATGTTGGACGAAACTCCGCCCGGGCAAGTACCGACCAAGACCAAACCCAGCGTCAATCCTGGCGAAAGGTTGAAGGCTTTGGCGATACCGATGGCGAGCAGCGGCATAATGGTGTATTGGGCGACTGCGCCGATGAAAAATATCGAGCGGGCGTTTAGCCAAAATTTGATAGTCTTCTTTGCCTAGAGTCATGCCCATGCCGAGCATAATGATGCCGAGTACGACGACTTGCGTGTCGCCTTTCACCCATGAAAAGGTAGCGGGTTCGATAAAGGCGACGATAGAGGCAAGGACGATAATCAGTGCGGTGAATCGGGTCATTTGCCGGCTGACGGCAGTCAGAAAGTTCATAGTTTGCTCCTTTGTAGGTTGTTATGTATGGCAGCGATTGCCATAATTTAACGGATATTAACTTTTTCTATGCAACTCTGGCAACGATAGCGGAAGCAATCGGCAATTGAATAAATAAATGAATAGTCGGCACTATATTGCTGCTTATCTCTTACTGACAGAATCTAAATTTTTCAGACGACCCCATCCAAACATCAAACAATTCTTTTGCCCACACTGTGGCAATTCACGCCCTCTCATTTGTTTTTAAACCATTACAGTAGGCAATCCCGCCCTGCTTCGCAGGATTTGTTACAATGTGCCTTTCTTTTTGTACTGCTCATCCATTATGACTGATTCCCAACCAAGCACTATGCAGCGGATTTTTCGCGCAATATGCTGATTTGTATTTTTACGGGCTTCACATCGGGGCTGCCGCTTTATTTCCTGATTAACCTGATTCCTGCTTGGCTGCGCACCGAAAACATCGACCTGAAAACCATCGGTCTGATGTCTTTAATCGGTCTGCCGTTTACTTGAAATTTATCTGGTCGCCCGTAATGGATGCCGTGCGCCCGCCCTTTCTTGGTCGCCGACGCGGTTGGATGCTGGTTACGCAAATCGGTCTGCTGCTGACCCTTGCTGCCTACGCATTCCTCAATCCGCACCAACACCTGCCCATCATTGTCGGCCTCTCCGTTGCCGTTGCTTTTTTTCCGCCAGTCAGGATATCGTACTGACGCCTTCCGCCGAGAAATCCTATCGGACAAAGAACTGGGTCTAGGGCAACTCCATCCATGTCAATGCCTACCGCGTCGCTGCTCTCGTCCCCGGCCTCGTTGAGCCTGATTTTTGGCCGACATTATGCCGTGGAACAGCGTCTTCCTCATTACCTCGCTATTCATGCTGCCCGGTCTATTGATGACGCTGCTTCTGCCCAAGAACCAAACATGCCGCCCACTGCACCGCGAACGCTGACTCAAACCGTAGTTGAACCGTTTCAAGAATTTTTCTCGCGCAAAGGAACAAAACAAGCCATCTTGGTGCTGTTATTCATCTTCCTGTACAAACTCGGCGACAGCATGGCCACTGCACTGGCTACTCCGTTTTATCTCGACATGGGTTTCAGCAAAACCGACATCGGTCTGATTGCCAAAAACGCCGGTCTCTGGCCCGCCGTCATCGCCGGCATACTCGGCGGTATCTGGATGCTGAAACTCGGCGTCAACAAAGCCCTGTGGCTCTTCGGCGTCGTACAGCTCGTTACTATCCTGGGCTTTGCCTGGCTGGCCGGCTTCGGCAAATTCGGTATCATTACCCTGACCGAAAAAAACAATGCTCGCAGGCGTTATCAGCGCGGAGGCATTCGGTGTCGGATTGGGTACTGCCGCCTTTGTAGCCTGCTATGGCGCGCGAAACCAATCCCGCCTTTACCGCCACCCAACTTGCCCTGTTTACCAGTCTATCCGCCGTACCGCGCACGTTTATGAACGCATCAGCAGGTTTTCTGATTGAAAAAGATGGGCTACGTCAATTTTCTTCTGGCTGTGTTTCATGTTGGGAATTCCTGGGATGTTGCTGCTATTTAAAAGTTGCGCCTTGGAACGGAGATAAAAAAAGAACAATCTGCTTAAATATGCCATCACTTTAAAGGTCGTCTGAAAACCAATGTATTCGGTTTCAGACGACCTTTTTACAACGATGCAAATCAAGAATAGAGAAAAACAGTCAAGCGGATACAAGACAGCAAACCGCAGATATGTTGGACTGCCGTGGATTCAAATACAAACAAGCTAAGCTACGAGCTGCCATTTCTGGCACAGATATTTCCACTTCAGTTTACCCTCACTCAACTCTCTCCATGACGCTACCGCCCTTCTGCAAAATAGTTTTTAGTTTTGCTTGATGCCCGCCGTCTTATATCAACAATATACGAATCCTCCCTATTCGCAATTGCTTTCTTCACACTCCCTTCGTTCATATAAAAGGTCGTCTGAAACCCTGTTTTGGATTTCAGACGACCTTTGCTTTACTTCAGCTAAGAGCCGTTAGCTTACCACTGGTACAACGCACCTGCCCCGACACCGACGTGGCCGTCTGTGTTGGCAGAGAAGTTGCCTTTAACAACCCAGTTACCGCCGTCGCTCATCGCAGACACGCCGATTGCCATGGCGGATTGACCACCGTAGTAGCCGCTGCCCACGCCGATACCGGTTGCACCCGGACGGGTTACTTGCGGAATCGAGCCTTGTGCAATCGCACCCGCTACACCTGCGTAGGCTTTTTTGCCGACGCGTTCGATGTTGTTTTGCAGGGCGTTACCCACGCCGGCGAGCTGGTTCAGGTTGACCGCATCGGTACCCTCTTTCGCCGGAGCGACGTTGGTGATGCGCTGTCCGCCGTTGTTCAGACCGATCGGGCTGAGGCTGACAGTATTCGCCGGGTTGTGGGCGGTCGGTGCAGCAATGCTGACACCTTGCGCGTTAACGGTTACACCGCCTGCGGTTACGCTGGTTACATCGAGTTTATCGGCAGTAGCAACGTTATACACGGTCTGACCGCTGTTGCCGGTCGTTTGGTTAACGACGACGTTCTTACCTGCGGTAACTTCGGCTTTTCGCCGCTGTCGCTTGTGTCGCTACGTTGGCAATCGCCTGGTTGGTGTAATACAACTGGCTGCCGTTGATCGCATCGGTCGAATCCGCTGATACCACGCCTGCCGCCACACCTTGTACCTGACGGGTCTCGTCCGTGCCGTTGCCGACGGTGACGACACCGGCGACTTTGTTCGCGGCGGCAGTCGAACCTGCTTTGCCTGCCACGGCTTTGTCGTTCAGGCCGCCGTAGGTATAGGCTTTCGCCTTTGGCCGCATCAGCCGTATGGATGCCTTGGGTTTGGGCGCGGTCGCCGAGGTAGACGGAGTCGTTAACCGTGGCTTTGATGTTGCTGCCCAGTGCGTAGGCGTTGTCGGCGGATACGTTGTTGTTGTTACCGATGGAGTAAGAGCTGTTGCCGCCTACTACGGTCGGGTCACCGATGGCACCGGAGTTTTTTTGCCGCTGACGATGTTGCCGGTACCGATGGCGATGGTGTTCTCGGCATTGGCTTTGGCGCCTTTACCGATGGCGATGGCGTTGGTGCCTTTGGAGGCGGCTTGGAAGCCGACCGCCGTGGCGTAGGCGCCGCTCGCGCTGGAGTCTTCGCTGTTGCGTGCCTGTACGTCGGGGTTCACTTCGCCGTCGTTGGTATGGAAGAACTTGATGCCTTGTTCGTTCATACGGCCTACGGCTTCGATGACGTTGTTGGTCACGTACATGCCTTGGTCTTCGACGTTGTAGGTCACGAGGCTGTAACCGTTGGACTGGGCAATCTTGGTCTCGTTCGTGACGTTGGTCACGTTCGGGTTGTTGCTGTTGTCCACCAGGGTAATGTTTTTGATATTACCCAAGCCTGCTTTGCCGTCTGCTTCGACTGACGGCGGTGCGGTGTTGACGTTGCCGCCGTTGCTGCCGATCAGTTCGTAAACCTGGTGCAGTTGTCCGCCGTTGACGGCATCAGTGCTGCCTGCGGCGACGGTGCCTGCGGCGACGCCGGTCACTTTCTTACCGCCTGCGTTGATACCGTCGGCAGTGATGTTGACATCGCCTGCTTTCAGACCGTCTTTACCCAGCGCCACTTTGTCGCCGACGTTGACGCCGTTGTTGTTCACAACCGTATCGCCTGCTTTGACGCTGTCTACTTTCAGGTCTTTGTTGAGGCCGACCTGAATGCCGTTCGCGCCTGCGGTGGTGGTGATGTTGGCATCGCCTTTAACCGCCACGGTATCGCCCAGTTTGTTGGCAACGGTCGTACCGCTGTCGCCCGCGAAGCTGATGCCTTTGTTGTTCACCGCGTCTTTTCGCCGCGACGCCTTTGGCGATGTCGGCTTTGACGGCTTTAGACAGGTCAACCGCGTAGTCGGTTACGTTGTTAGCATCTTTGTTGCCTTTGGTCACGACGATGTTGTCGGAACCTGCGGAGACGCTCGCGCCGTCTGCGTTCACGGTGTAAACGGTTTGACCGTTCGCACCTTGTTTGCCGGTAACGCTGGCAATGTTGGTACCGGCTTCGACTTCGGTCTTGGCGGCGGCAGTCAGACGGTTCAGCTGTCCGACGTTGGCGGCATCGGTGTCTTTCACACCGGCGGCTACGTTGCTGATGGCTTTGTTGCCGGCATTGATACCGTCAGCGGTGATGTTGACATCGCCTGCTTTCAGACCGTCTTTGCCCAATGCCACTTTGTCGCCGACTTTGACGCCGTCGTTGTTCACAACGGTATCGCCTGCGGTGAAGCTGTCGGCTTTGAGGTTGGGTGCGGTCGCCACTTTGTAGGCGGTGCTGCCGTCGGCATTTTGCTCTGGTGTGACGACGATGTTGTCATTGCCGCTGTCCACTTTGGACGTCGCTTTCGCCGCGGCTGCTTTGAGCTGTGCAACGTTCACTGCGTCAGTGTCGGCTTCGCCTGCAGCGATGTCGGTGACTTTGTTACCGCCGTTGTTCAGACCGTCTTTGGTCAGGCTGACAGGTTTGCCTGCTTTTGCCGTTGCCCACAGTCAGTCCGTTGTCGGTCAGAACGCTGTCGCCTACGGTCACTTTTGTCGAAGGAGACGTCGTCTGGAGTCGCTACGGTGATGTGTTTACCGTTGCGGCTGACTTTTGACGTTTTTTTGCCTTCTTTTGAAGGTCACGGTGTCGCCTGCGGCGATTTTTCAGACGAGGTTTCGTCGTTGGCGTTCAGGTTCCAACCTTTGTCGGCAGTTTCTTTTCACCGCGGCAATGGCGTCGTGGACGTTGTCTTTGCCGGTGCCGCCGATGTCGGTGGTGGTCACGTTGCCTTTGTTGTTGGCCGCGTTACCACCGAGCAGGTTCGCCAGGTTGGCTTGGGCTGCGTTCAACTGCTCTTCGCTTGCGGCTTGGCCTTTAGTGGTAAAGTCCGCACCACCCAGGGTGGTGTTGCTCAGACCGGAAATCAGACCGGCGGTACCGTCGATTACGAGCGGTTTGTTGCCGTTGCCTCGCTTTGCCGACGGTAATCTTGTCGGCCAGCGAGAAGCCGATGCCGTTTTCGTCGGCGCGGGTCAGGATGTTGCCGTCGCCTTTAACGCTCAGGCTGTCACCCAGTTTCTTCGCCCCAGTCGTGCCGTTGTCGGCGGCAAAAGTCAGGCCTTTGTTGTCCACCGCGTCTTTCGCCGCTACGCCTTTGGCGATGTCGGCTTTTGGCTTCGTCGGTCAAGTCGAGGGCGTAATCGGTAACACCGTCGGCGTCTTTCGCACCTTCGCTGACTTTAACCGCACCGTTAGCCGCTTGGCTGAGGGTGGTCTTGTCGGCGTTAACCGTGTACTCGGTGTTGTTGCTGTCCACTTTTTCGCTGACGGTAACGTTCTTACCGGCAACGACGGTGGTGGTTTTTTTCAGTGGCGGCGAGTTGTTCGTTCAGTTGGGCGACGTTGACGGCGTCGGTGGCTTTTACGCCTTTGGCTACGTTGGCAATCTTGTTGCCGCCGTTGTTCAGACCGGCAGTAGTCAGAGACACTTGGCTTGGCGAACCGTCCGCACCGATCTTCAGACCTTCGGTAGTCAAGACGCTGTTGCCTGCGATAACACTTTCGGCAACTACGCTGGTAGCTTCTACGGAATCAGCTTTGACATGAGCAAACTCAACGTCGTCTGAAGTCTCAACCGTCAGCTCTTTACCGCTGCGTTTCACTCGGATGTTCTTACCTTGTTTCACGAGTTATGGTGTCGCCCGCAGCGATTTTCTCGCCGTCGGTCTCGTCGTTCGCTTTCAAGTTCCAGCCTTTGTCAGCAGTTTCTTTAACTGCGGCAATGGCTTCGTGGACGTTGTCTTTACCTGTACCACCAATGTTGTTGGTCGTTACGTTGCCGTTGTTGTTGGCTGCGTTGCCGCCCAAGATGTTTTTTTCAGATTCACTTGGGTTTTCGTTCAACTGTTCTTCAGTTGCAGCTTGACCTTTAGTAGCGAAGTCCGCACCGCCCAACGCTTGGTTGGTCAGTCCGCTGACAATACCTTCTTTACCGTCAATCACGACCGGTTTGCCGCCGTTCGCCGCGTCTTTGCCGATGGTGACTTTCTCGGCCAGGCTGAAGTCGATCGCTTTTGCCTGTACCGCTTGTGGTAACGATGTTCTTGTCTTTGCTTGTGTAGGTAACGGTGTCGCCCAAGTTCACTTTTTCAGACGACCCATTGTCCGCAACGATGTTCAGACCTTTGCTGACTTCTTCGCCTACTTTATCCAAAGCGTCTTTGAACCGTGCCTACGGCTTCATGTTTCGTACCGTCTGCTTTGGTTACAGTAAAGACAGGAGCTTCAATCGCACCGGTAGTCGGGTTGATGCTGCTATTCAACGCTTTGGCAATCGGGTTCAGCTGGCTGACGTTAACCGCATCAGTATCTCGCCACACCTTTGGCTACGTTGGCGATTTTGTTGCCGCCGTTGTTCAGACCGGACGTAGTCAGGGACACTTGGTTCGGAGAACCATCTGCACCGATCTTCAAACCTTCGGTAGTCAAGACGCTGTTGCCTGCGATGACGCTTTCGGCAACCACACTGGCAGCTTCTACTGAATCAGCTTTGACATGAGTAAACTCAACGTCGTCTGGAAGTGGCTACAGTAATGTTCTTACCGTCGCGGGTCACTTTGATGTTTTTGCCGTCTTTGAAGTTAACCGTTTCACCGGCAGCAACTTTCTCTTCGGTATCGTCGTTCGCTTGCAGCTTCCAACCTTTTTCCACCGTCTCCTTCACAGATTTGATTGCGTCATGAACCGTATTTTTGGTTAGTCCCGCCAATGTTGCTCATAGCGATATTGCCGTTGGTATTTTCTGCGTTACCGCCCAAAAATGGTTTTCAGGTTCACTTGGCTAGCATTCAGCTGTTCTTCGGTCGCAGCTTGTCCTTTGCTGGCAAAGTCCGTTCCGCCCAATGTTTTGTTGGTCAGCCCGCTTACCGTGCCGTTCGTACCGTCAAGTACAATCGGGGTGCTGCCGGCTTTACCCAACGTAACTTTGTCGTTCAAACCGAAATCAACTTTGCCTCCCGACAGGGTTTTGGTCTTAATGTTGCCATCGATACCGGTGTAAGTAACGGTGTCACCTAAGTTGACTTTTTCAGTCGACCCTGCATCAGCGGCAATCTTCAGACCTTTACCCAACTCGTCGCCCACTTTGTCCAATGCTTCTTGAACAGTATGCACAGGAGTGCCTGCCGTACCGTCAGTTTGTTTTGACGGTAAAGTTAGGTGCTGCGATAGAACCATCCGTACCAACGGTCGTGTTCAACGCTGTTGCCAACGGTCTGATTTGGCTGACATTTACCGCGTCGGCGTCTTCCGTACCTTTGGCTACTTTGGTAATTTTGTTGCCGCCGTTATTCAGACCGGTATTAGTCAGGGACACTTGGTTCGGAGATCTGTCATCACCAATTTTCAGACCTTCGGTAGTCAAGACGCTGTTGCCTCGCGATGACGCTGTCAGCAACCACGCTGGCAGCTTCTACTGAATTAGCTTTAACATGAGCAAACTCGACGTCGTCTGAAGTCGCTACGGTGATGTTTTTTTGCCGTCGCGGGTTACTTTGATGTTTTTTTGCCGTCTTTGAACGTTACCGTTTCGCCTGCTGCTACTTTTTTTCGGCAGTATCGCCGTTGGCTTGCAGATTCCAGCCTTTTTCAGCAGTTTCTTTGACGGATTTAATCGCATCGCTGACGGTAGTCTTGCCTGTTCCGCCGATGTCGGTAACCGTTACCGTACCGTTTTGCTGGTTGAACCTGTACCCAAAACATCTGCCAGATTGGTTTGCGCGGCATCTATCTGCTCTTCGGTCGCGGCTTGGCCTTTTTGTTGCGAAATCCGTACCGCCCAAGGTTTTGTTGGTCAGTCCGCTTACTGTGCCTTTCGTGCCATCGATAATAACGGGGTTTGCCACCTGCCGCGTTTTTTTGCCGACGGTGATGGTATTGGCAAGGCTGAAGTCGATTTCGTTGCTGCCTACAGTCGTTACGATATTTTTTTATCTTTGCTCGTGTAGGTAACGGTTTCGCCCAAATTGATCTTTTGTCCGCATTGCCTTTGTCTGCGGCAATGGTCAGGCCTTTATTCAACTCGTCGCTGACTTTGTTCAAAGCATCTTGAACGGTATGTACAGGAGTACCTGCCGTACCGTCGGCTTGTTTGACGGTAAAGCTCGGCTGTCCGATCGTACCGTCCGCACCGACGGTCATGTTCAATGCTTCAGCCAACGGTTTGATTTGGCTGACGTTCACTCCGTCAGTTTCTTCCGTACCTTTAGCAACTTTGGTGATCTTATTGCCACCGTTGTTCAAGCCGGACTTGGTCAGGGATACAGGATTGTCACCATTGGCAATGTTCAATCCATTACCGTTTAACACACTATCGCCTGCGGTGACTTGCGGTGTGTTCAGTCCGTCATTGGTCAGAACACTATCACCCGCTTTTGAGTTTATCGGCATTGACGGTTTGGACAGTGATTTCGTCTTTCAATTTGACTTTAATGCCGTCTGCTCCAGCTTCAGTAACGACGTTTTGGTCGTCGCCTTTGAGATTGACGGTTTCACCCAGTTTGGCGGCATCGGTTGTTCCGTTGTTACCCGCAAATGCAACACCCTTGCTGTCGACAGCAGTTTTCGCATCCACGCCTTTTTGAATCTCAGCTTTGGCGTCGTCTGAAAGGTCAAGTTCGTAGTTGGTAGTTTTGGTTTTGCTGGCGTTTGTTTTTCAGACGACTCAACTTCAATTTACCGCCATCTTTCACGCTGACGGTTGTATTGTCAGCATGGACGGTGTAGGTTGTTTTATTACCCGCTTCCACAGCAGCGACATGGGTATTGTCGCCCTTTTCGACCGCACTGGTTTTTCGCTGTTAGCAACGGCCTCATTGATGGCATTGGCAACATCAGTTGCGGTAGCAAATGCATCGCCGGATGTTCCTGCATTAACCGTACCGCCAGTACCCGCTGTCAAGGTAGATTTATTGACATTGAACGCGACGGTGCTGTTTTTTTGTTTTCGGCGGTCGTACCTGTACCGTCAACGAAATTCAATATGGAGTCAGCTTGATTCAACATTTTGGCAGCCGTACCGTTGACTTGTACGCCGATGTTTTGCAATGCGCTGTCGGCTTTTTTCAAGGATTCTTTGGTTTTGTCTGACAAATCCAGATTGTAGGTAGTGACATTGGTGGTTGTATCTTCAGACGGCGTAAGTTTCAGACCGTTGTCTGCGCCTGAGGCAGAAACAACCGTGCCTTTGGCATTGACGGTGTAAATCGCATGACCGTCCGCGTCGTCAGTTTTGGTTACGCTGGCGACGTTTGTACCTTTTTGAACCTCGGTTTTCGCGGCTTTGACTTGTTTGTAGCTTGCTGCGTCATTATCTGCTTCGCCGTCAGCAATGTTGGTAATCTTGTGGCCGCCGTTGGAGAGTCCGCCTGCAGTCAGTTTCACAGGGTTGCTGCCGGAGCCGATGGTTACGCCGGAGCCGTTAACGGTCGTACCGCCAGCAGTAACGCCATCGCTGAAGGCTGCAGAAGTCAGTCCGGTCAATTCTTTTGCCAGTTTGACGTTCAGCGTGTGATTTTGGTCGTCTGAAACTACACCAATATTATTATCGGATAGCTTAGTCTGATCAGTTTGTCCGCCTTTGACTGCTACGGTACTGCCGAGTTTACGGTTGAATTGGTTGCCAACATCGCCTGTAAAGTTCAGAGGGCTATTAACAGCTCTATTCAAAGCGGACAGCGCATCGCCAACAGTATTGTAGTTAACCACGCTTGAAGTAGCGGGAGAATCTGAAACAACTGCATAAGTCGGCATGGAAACGCTGCCGTCAGTACCACTTGCGTACCCAGTGCTTCAGCTATTTTCTTCAATTGGGACACATTGACTGCATCATTATCTTTGATGCCCTGATTTCACATTACCAACAATGGTCGGTACGGAAGTTTGCGGGTCTTTGGCGTTCAAAGCAGCAATGGTTACATCACCGTTATATTCTGCACCACCATCTACATAAGTAAACGATACTACTTTTTTGTCCGCCTACTTCTTTAACTTTACGGGTTAAAAGCTTTCCATCTTTATCAATATAAGAGAAAGGGGGCATCATTGCTGACCGTAGTCAGAGTGTTGACGCGCAGATTATTCATTGCATCTTGGAGCTGCCCAACATTAACCGCATCATTAGTATCCGTACCTTGACCCAAATTAGTAATACGGTTTCCAGACATATTTAATCCGCCTTTGGCAGTAACTACGCCTGTAAATTCAGGGTTATCCACCGTATTAATACTTACAGTGGTTCCCGATTGATGCAGATGTATATTTTTACCTGCCTCAAGTCGGAGGGTAGAACCACTTGTAATTTCCTGCGAAGAATGATTTTCGGCACGACCATTGGTTCCGGTAGCAGCAGCCGTTTCTAATTGAAAACGATTTAAAAGGCTGACGTTTTCAAAGACGCAATTGCCCTGTCAACGGTATTTTCACCCGTACCACCAATATTATTCATGGTAATACTGCCGTCTTCAGCCAACTTTGCATTACTACCCAATACGTCTTTAACGGTTTTGGCAGTATTGCCCAAAACGTTTTGTACCGCGTACAGCTGGCTGCCGTTGATGGCATCCGTAGAAGTGTTAGAAATTTCGCCCGGAGCAACGTTTTTCAATTGACGTTCGTAGCCCTGCCGTACCGAAAGACACTTGGTCGCCCGGATTAACATTGTTGCCACCTGCAAAAACCTGAGTATTTCAGATTGTTGACAGTAGCTTCGTTGACTTTAGTTGCATTGGTTGCAGTCGTACTGCCCGCACCGATTGCCACGGAGTTGCCTTGAGTGGCTTTCGCGCCCATACCGAATGCAGCAGAGGCAACGCCTAGAGCGCGTGTACCCGTACCGAAGGCGGTAGACAATTCGGCTGTTGCTTCAGATTTCGTACCGATGGCAACTGCCGCTTCGCCGGACCTAGTTTGAGACTCGCTGCCAACCCTGCATCACATCACCGGTATAGTCTTGATAAACCTCTTTAACCGTTTTACCCGTACCGGCTACTGATTTTCCTGCAACGGTATCCCAGTCGTCTGAACCAATAGCAATAGAAGAATTGCCTTGTGCGGTTACATTGTTACCGATGGCAGTAGATTGGTCTCCCCATGCGTTGGCATATGCACCGATAGCAACGGTTTGATTGGTCTCTTTCTGGATTGCGGCCTCTGCAGTATTGGTTGCAGAAGCGTTATAACCGATGACGACAGAGCGCACGTTATTAGATCTTGCACTTTCACCGATAACAACCGAACTGTATCTATTGGCTTCTGCATTGTGGCCGATAACGACTGCGGAAAATTCATTAGCTTTGCTGTTTGTACCGATGGCAATAGAATTTTTGTCATCTACGTTTGCGTTGTTACCCAAAGCGATAGCATTTTCGTTACGAGTATGGCTGTTCAAACCAAGCGCCAAAGAAGCCGCACCGTCTGCATTGGCAGCACGTCCTAACGCGATAGAATCTTCTTTCCAAGCATTATTGCCCGAACCGATAGCAATAGCATATCTTTTATCAGCCTTCGTACCGGCACCGAATGCAATCGTGTCAGCACCATTAGCAAAAGCCCCTTTACCGATTGCCATTGCCCGATTTTTGCACAGCATCGGCACTAGTACCGATAGCAACAGTATCTTCTCCTTTTGCTTTGCTTTCATTACCTACCGAAACAGCATTCAAATTCAGAGCTTGTGCTTGTCGACCTACTGCCACAGAGCCTATTGCTTGAGCATTAGCGTTGAAACCGAATGCTGATGCACCTGCTTTTTGAGCTTTGGCATATGGACCAACGGCAGTGGTAGAATTATCAGTAGCTCTTGAGCCATCACCTATGGCCACGCTCGATTTACCTGATGACTCAGTATCTTGACCGCCTGCAAACGAGTTTTGACCATAGGCATTTGCTTTCTGACCGATGGCGGTTGCATTCTTGCCGCTTGCTTTACTTAGAGCGCACCAACGGCGACCGAACCTTCGCCAGTAGTATCACCATTAATATCCCTGATCAGAGCCTGTTGCCGCCTCAACGGTAGCCTTGCTACCTATCACAACTGCATTGCTCGCAGCCGCTTTTGGCTTCTGGACCGGCGGCAATCGCGTTTTCGCCTGTCGCGCCGTCATTATTGTAGTTGGCTTTTGTTTTATCTGTGCTATTTACGCTATAAAAATGAGTTTGCGACGCGGCAGTCAGTTTGCCGTTTTTCGATTTTGATAGTTTCTCCGTCCACTTGGACGTCGTATTTGATTTTAGTATTGCCGTTTGCTTCAGTATCGACGGTAACGGTAGTTGCATTGCCGTCGGCAAACTGGTACGCTTTCACCGGGCGTAACAATGCCCTTCGGCGCGCCCGAATTATCTTTGACGGCAAAGCCTTGGTTGACGTAGTTATTAAGATTGGCCATCGCATTAGCGACGCTCTGAGCAGGAGCTGTATTGAATTTGGCTGTACCATTACCTGCCGTATTCGGCGTATCACTACCTTTGAGCACGTTATAAGATGGCAACGTTACCGTACCTTGACGGTTTGTAGGATCAGTACTCACAGCCGCGCCGCCGCCCAATGCATCGGCAACCGCTTTGGCGATATTGCCCTGAGCCAGCATGAAGCGCGTAAAGCTGGCTGCCGTTAATCGCATCGGTGGAAGTTGCAGTGATTGCACCTGGGGCAACGTGTTTCAACTGACGCTCACAGCCCTCCGGAACCGAAAGAAACTTGAGAACCTGAGGTAATATGTGTCGTTCCCGCAAAAACCGCTATAAGTAATATCATTAACTGTCGCAGTCGTTACAGCCGTTGCATTGGTACGTGTATGCGAACCTGCACCGATTGCGACGGATTTATCCTGACTGGCTGTTGCACCTACACCGAATGCCGCCGCGCCCACACCTGTCGCAGACGTACCAGAACCAAAGGCGGTGGACAGCACGCCGTCCGCATAGGCTTTTCACACCGACTGCAACGGCAGCATCGGCGGAAGAGGTGCCTTTAAATGAATTACGAGGCTGATTTGCCGCCATTTCCATACCTGTCAACTCTTGGAAAAACTTGATGGACAGGTTTATTTTTCGCTGCTGCAACAGTTTTTATTACGTACAATATCCCAGTCATCACCACCGATAGCAATAGATGAATCCCTTCTGCACGGGTATTGTTACCAATGGAAGTTGATTGCGTGCCTGAGGCAACAGCATCCGGACCAATAGCAACTGCTTGGGTCGCACCTGTTGCTTTGTGCCGTCCAACCGATAGCTACACTTTGCTTATTGTTTGCTCGCGTCCACTTGATGCCTTCAGACCTACCAATAGCGATAGAATCTTCTCCCCATTGCTCGCGTACCAGTACCGATAGCAATTGAATGGTTTGCCGTTGCCTGAGATTCCGTACCCACAGCAATTGAATGGTTTGCCGTTGCCTCGAGATTCCGTACCACAGCAATTGCATTGTTACCACGCGCTGTTAAGTTACTACTCACACCGATGGCACTCATTCCCTGTTAACACCTTGATTCGCCATTCTGCTCGAATCATTGTTACCAATCGCAATGGCACCCTGTTCCATTAACAGTAGTATCCGTACCAATCCCTATCGCCTTTTGTCCAGTTGTCTGAAGATTAACACCAATAGCATAGCATTATTACCATTCGCAATAGTCGTATTAGTTGAATTCGGACCGATTGCCAAAGCCCCATTAGTTTTAGCTTTAGTGCGTTATTACTAATGGCAGGCGGCACCTGTTCCATTTGCCGACGTCGAGCCGTCGCCGATGGCAAGTATCGCGCCGTTTGTTTTAGTTTTTCTGTAATCTCAGCCCAAGCCCCTTCGGAAAAATCCTCAATAATGCCGCGCCAACGCTGTCAGCCTGAATAAGGTTTTCAGACGACCTTCCTCTGAGGCGCGCATATCCCCTTCAGCACCTTCGCTGCTTGATTTGACACGTCCCTTCGCCAATTCGGAAGTAACGACGAAAGAGCCGATGGTACGGTTCCATACAACTTTGAAAAATCTTATTCATAACAATCTTCTTAGTTGGATTTATTAAAAAAATATCAGATTGAATTCAGCATATACAATCAAAATAAGACGTACTCCCCGCACTCGCCCCGCCGCCGGATCTTCTTCTTCAGGCACACGCGGATTTTTATGAGGCAGGGCATTCATTTATTTTGTTTATATATTATTGAAAACCAATCAAGCTGACGTTAATTGTCACTTAGATACAATTTTTAGAACATATCTATATCTTGGGAAATAGTGTTTTAAGCTAATTAACCTTACTGTTTATTTAGAAAAAGCTCCGATAATCCATAACTTTGCTTTTTAAAATTAACATTTATTTACTAAACAATATAGAACTATGACCTTTATCCTGCAATTACCATGCCAAAGATGACATATCTGATTCATGCTTTCAGACTTCCATAAAGCATTTATACTAAAATGAAAAATGCCGTAAGCGAATTTTGAAAAAAAGGTCGTCTGAAAATAAACTGCAACAAGATCATGGACATCACTCTCCCTGTTATAGTGGATTAATAAGCAACAAAACCGTTATTGAGACAGAAAGGTCGTCTGAAACCCAAATTTTGGGTTTCAGACGACCTTTTTGCTTGGCGGATTTATCCGCCCGCCTTCATGCTTTTCTCTAGTAGATTAACGGCAGGAAATGCGTTGTTTTATTTCACTTTGCTGTTTTTTTCAAATGATTTGGATGATGTCGGCGGCTGCAATGTTTCGACGGCGATGTCTTTGGGGTGCGCCGCGATAAAGGATTTGGTCGCGCGCATGATTGCCTGTATGCGCGGGTCGTTCCAGCGGACGATTTGATGGTTTTCATCGCGCTTATCTGACCAGATAATCACGCCGTCCATATATTTGCTGCTGATTTCAAGCATTTTCTGCCAGCGTTCGGCATCGATAAATTGTTTGAAATACGGGCTGTTGCTTGCGGAATAATATTGCGGCCAGAGATAGCCGATGATTTTTGTCGGGATAACGTTTTCGAATCTCGGCGACGGTGGTTTGGACGTCTTTTTCCCATTGCGCCAAATCGGGCGTGGTGATGTAGAACACGGGATTGGCGTAGTCGCTGATGGCTGCGCTCATTTGACGGCGTTTGCTGAACTGCCGCCATTTTGCCAATACTGCTTCGTTGTCCGCCTGAGTTTGGTAGTAGCGGATGGCGTGCAGGTGTTCGTCGGGCAAGCTCGTAGTTGCTGATGTAGGCACGGGGATTTTTCTTCTTTGAAAATCTGGTACATACGGGCAAAATCGGTTTTAAGTTCTTGAGGCGTGAGGATTTGTCCGTCTTTTTCGGCAAACCAGGTTTCGATGTCAGTGGAGATGGTGCGGTAGCCTTCGCGATAGGACTGGCGCGCCAATTCGCGGATTCGTTTTTTTCGTTCAACACACCGTGTTTGCGCTTGCCGGCAGGGTCGGGCATCACCAGCTCGGATTCTGTAAATCAGGAATACTTTTGACAATTTGTCGACAGTCAGGTCGGGTTTGCTGACGTAGTCCATGCGGTCGTAAATGATAAAGTCTTTGCCTGAGGCAAGCGCGGATGCGGCGGCAAGGAAGAGTAGGGATGCGGCGCGGATAAATGGTTTCATTGGGTTTTTTTGGTGAAGGTCGGGGCTTGCTGTTTCGGCAATGCGAGGAGGGACCTCGATATATAGTGGATTAACTTTTAAACCAGTACGGCGTTGCCTCGCCTTAGCTCAAAGAGAACGATTCTCTAAGGTGCTGAAGCACTAAGTGAATCGGTTCCGTACTATCTGTACTGTCTGCGGCTTCGTCGCCTTGTCCTGATTTAGTTAATCCACTATAAATTAATGGGAAAGGTCGCGGCAAACAAGGCGGAAGGGTAAAAACAAGTCAAAGGTCGTCTGAAAAGGGTAAGCGGCGTTTTCAGACGACCTTTTGACGGCTGGCGGCAGTTTGTCTCTGTTCCATCCCTGCCACTTTGCTATAAAAATCGAAACCCCTTCAACCCGAAATCCAAATCAGGAAAAATCGCGATGGAAGCAGCCGGACAACACAACGTCGATGCGGACGAAATCGCTAAATTCAGCCAAATTGCGGATAAATGGTGGGATAAAAACGGCGAGTTCAAACCTTTGCACGACATCAATCCGCTGCGCTTGGGCTATATAGACTCGTTCGCGCAGTTGACGGGCAAGCGTGTTTTTGATGTCGGCTGCGGCGGCGGGATTTTGTCGGAAAGCATGGCAAAGCGCGGCACGGCGCACGTTATCGGTATCGATATGGCGGAAAAATCGTTGCAAACCGCCCAAGCCCATGCCACTGCCGAAGGTGTGGACAATATCGATTACCGCTGCATCCGCGTCGAAGACCTTGCCGCCGAACAGCCGCACAGTTTCGATGTCGTAACCTGTATGGAAATGATGGAACATGTTCCCGATCCCGCCGCCATCGTCAAAGCCTGTTCGAGCTGGTGAAGCCTGACGGCTGCGTGTTTTTCTCCACCATCAACCGCAACCCTAAATCTTATCTCCATCTGATTGTCGGCGCGGAATATGTGTTGAACGTCGTTCCCAAAGGGACGCACGATTGGCAAAAATTCATCACGCCCGCCGAGCTGGCGCGGATGTGCAGGCAGGCAGGTTTGGACGTTATCGACACCAAAGGCATGACCTACAATCTTTTGACCCGCCGCTATTCTTTTATGCGACTCGACAGAAGTGAATTATATGATTGCTCTGCCGCCCGGTTTAAAGTTGCCTGTCCGAATCATGAGAAGAGGTCGTCTGAAAATTACGTTTCAGACGACCTCTTTTCAACTTCTCACCAATGCAGCTTGCCCGCTTCTCTAATTCAATTTTTTGAAACAGACTTCCCGCAGATAACGATCGCTGTTTCCAAACAAACGGAAATCCAGCTTTAAAACGGGAACTCATTTCAATATAGTGGATTAAAAATTGTAATGATACGGCGTTGCCAACGCCCTTATGTACTACCTGTACACGGCGGGCGTTGCTGCCTTGTCTCATTTTTATTTTAATCCACTATAAAACCCAAAGCTGAGTCTTAACAATAGATTTTTATTCACATAGGAATAATATCAAAGGATAGCAACCCACTCTCTTTGATTCCTCTAAAATTACACCTATCTCTACATTGCACAGATACAAATATAGAAACGAAAAAGCCTGCTTAAAGCAGGCTTTTTATCGATTATTTATCAGGATTGTGCTGACGGCGCAAAATCGCAGGAATTTCAAAAATCATCTAAAAACAGACTGATTGCCGAAATCTGCCGCAGTCAGATTCATGGAGCGAATACCGCGGTTGGTTCTTACCAGGCTTTCTACACTACCCGGTTGTTGAACATGGGAATCATCAACCCGCTAACCAGTTTTTGTGCGCGGACAGCCGCACGCATTTGGTTTTCGCTGCCGTTCTCTTTCAAAACCGGTCGCAATAATGGTTACGCGGATAGCGTCTTCGCCCATGTTGTCATCTTCGGCAGTACCGTATTTGCATTCTGCTTCAGGATGCGCATTCTCGTTAACCACTTTCATGATTTCACGATATTCGACATTTTCAGGCAATCCGGAGCGGTAGTGATATTGACCAACACGCCGCGCGCGCCATCCAGAGTCACATTATCCAGCAACGGGCTGGAAATCGCTTGTTCGGTTGCCAAACGGGCGCGGTCGATGCCTTGGGAAAAACCGAACCCATCATGGCGATACCTTTGATGCCCATTACGTTTTTTTAACGTCGGCGAAGTCAAGGTTGATGAAACCGGACGGGTAACCACTTCGGAAATACCGGCTACGGCATCACGCAGGACGTTGTCCGCCGCACGGAACGCTTCACGCATGGTCACGTCTTCACCCAATGCGGTCATCAGTTTGTCGTTCGGGATGATAATCAATGAATCGACTTGACCTTTAAGCTGCTCCAAACCTTCTTGGGCAATGTGTACGCGTTTGCCTTCGTAGCCGAACGGACGGGTAACGACTGCAACGGTCAGGATACCCATTTCTTTGGCAATCTCGGCAACCACAGGAGCCGCACCGGTACCGGTACCGCCCCCCATACCGGTGGTGATGAACAACATATTCGCGCCGCGAATAGCATCTTCGATGGCTTCGCGATCTTCTTGTGCTGCAGCACGGCCGATTTCAGGATTGGCACCCGCACCCAAACCACGGGTCAGATTAGTACCCAATTGGATGCGCTTGGCTGCGTTATTTTTACCCAAAGATTGTGCATCAGTATTGGCACTAATAAATTCAACACCTTGGATGGTGTTGGCAATCATGTTGTTAATAGCGTTGCAAACCGCCGCCACCCAAGCCGATTACTTTGATGACCGCAGGGCTTGCGGCTGATTCAGCTACGTCGTAAACAAATTCCATTCAAATACTCCTGCGCGCCCCTGCATCGAGGACGGTCCAAAAATTTAGATATTACTCGTATTATATAAGAAGTATTCCGACGCTGGCAAAATACTTCTTATTCATTCACCATTACCGTTATTTTTTTACTACATTTTTAACGAAAGCACAAGTTTTTAATTATTGCGATTGGAACTATTCCGACGGCACTTCATTTTCCTGTAAGCAAGTAACGGAACAATCAGAAATTGTCTTTAAAGAATTTCATCAGTTTTGCCCACAGACTGATTTTTTTCAGTCTGATCGTGAACCACAATCGCACCGGTCACCGGCGCGCCGTCTTCCTCCCCCTTGCCGCCTGCAAAAGACCGATGGCGGTTGAATAGCGCGGATTGCGGATGCGTTCGGATACGCCGCCCATTTCTTGAGGTACGCCGATACGTGCAGGCAAGGCGAATACTTCTTCGGCAAGCTCAACGATGCCGGTCAGCATAGATGCGCCGCCAGTCAGAACGATGCCTGATGTGAAAGACTTTCTTCAGGGAAGCCGGAACGGCGCAATTCGTTAAGGGTCAACTCTAAGATTTCTTCGACGCGAGGACCGATGACGCTTGCCAAAACGCGGCGGGAAATCTGACGGGTTGACTGGTCGCCGACGCTGGGAACTTCGACCATTTCGTCCAAGCCGTCCATATCGGGAATCGCTACGCCGTAGTGGATTTTTGATGTATTCGGCAGCGCTGTGTGGGCGTGCGCGTCTGTGCCAAATCTTTAGTAATCAAATCGCCCGCCACGGGAATCACGGGCAGTATGGCGGATGGCGCCGTTGGTATAAACGGCAATATCGGTCGTACCGCCGCCGATGTCGATAACACACACGCCCAAATCTTTTTCGTCTTCAGTCAAAACAGCCTGACCGCTCGCCAAAGGCTGAAGCATGATTTGATCCATTTGCAAACCGCAACGATGGATACATTTTTGGATGTTTTGCAGGGCGGTATTGGCACCGTAATGATATGTACGCGGGTATCGAGACGGACGCCGCTCATACCGATAGGCTCTTTGACGCCGGGCTGGTTGTCGATGATGTATTCTTGCACCACGGTATGCAGGATATTGTGATCCGGCGGAATATTGATGGCTTTGGCGGTTTCGATGGCATGGTCGATGTCGGCTTGCGAAACTTCGCCGTCTTTTGATTTTGACAACCCCTTTGCGAATTCAAGCTGCGGATATGGTTACCCGCGATACCGGTCGTAACGTGGCTGATTTTTGGTGTCCGCCATCAATTCGGCTTCATTGACTGCCTGCTGAATGGCTTTGGGCCGTCGCGTCAATGTTGGTTACCATGCCTGCTTTAAGGCCGCGGGACGGTGCCCGTCCGAGTCCGACGATGTGGATTTCGTTGTCGTCTTGTACTTCGCCAATCAGGGCGATGACTTTGGATGTGCCGATATCGAGGCGACTGATATATTTACCTTGTTGTTCCATTATATTTGCTCGTTATTTCGCTGGAGTTATAACTATTTGTCTGTATTGGCAATAGTTTGCTTCACGCCGTTTGCTTTAGCTTTTTAGTCGTCTGAAACACTTTCAGACGGCATCTCTGATGTGTAACGCACGGAAAATCCGTCTTTATACCGCATATCAACGTAGGATAACCGATTTTTGATTTTTACGCAACAGCGTCGGCCAAATTTCGGCGAAAAGTTGTAAGCGTTTGATTTCGTTTTCCTTCCCAGTCTGACGGTAATCCCGTTGTCCAAGACCACCAACCAGGCGGAGCGCGGCGTATAAACTCAGTTCTTTAATCGCCAGATTTTTGCCGGGCGGAGGATGCCGGAAAATTCTTCGTAATGTTTGACCATGTCTTTGCCCGTACCCGGCTGTCCTTCAAAGATTGGCAGCTTGGCTTTGAGCTGGGCGTCAAACACATTGCTTTTTGAATCGACCAAACCGCCGCTGCGCCAATGGGCGACAGGCACGCGCTCGGTCAAATGGATTTCGACAGTATCGGGGAAGCGGCGGCGCACCATGGCGGAATCCACCCACGGCAGCTTTTGAAAGGCCGCCTGAATACCGTCCAAATCGGCACGGAAAATATTGCTGTGCGTGTGCTGTTGAGCGGCGCGCTGAAGTGCTTTCCCGTCCGAATAGGTCAGCTTGCCCTGTATGGACACTTGTTTGACGGGAAAATGATTGGAGTTGTATAGCCAGGCTATGCAGGTGCCGATGAGCAGCAATGCCATCAGCAGCAACAGCCAGCGGGTCAGCCGACCCAGTGCGCTTGCGTCATCCCACATGTGCGGTTTTCAGAATTTCAATGCATAAATCGGCAAAATCCACGCCGGTATGGGCGGCGGATTTCGGTACTAAACTGTGGCTCGTCATGCCGGGCAGCGTGTTGATTTCCAAGAGGTAAAGTTTACCGTCGGTATCTTTGAGGAAATCGACGCGCACGCAGCCCTCTGCCCCGATTGCCTGCGCCCCGCGGACTGCCAGGGAACGCATCAGGTTTTCTTCAGCCTCGCTCAAGTCTTCGGACGGACATTGATAAACAGTGTCGTCGCGGTTGTATTTGGCTTCATAGTCGTAGAACTCGGTCGCGGGATGATGTATGCTGGGCAGGCCTTTGCCGTTCAACACGGGGCAGGAATATTCGCCGCCACCGATGAATCGCTCGGCAATGATTTCGCCTTGAAGGTGTTTCAATTCTTCGTAAACGCTTTTCAGACGACCTTTTTCTTTCACTTTCACAACGCCGACGCTGCTGCCTTCGGCTGCCGGTTTGACGAACATGGGCAAGCTGAGTTGCTGTTCGACGGCATCGAAATCGGAATCTTCGTGCAAAACGGCAAACTCGGGAACGGGCAACCCCAAGGCTTTGCCAAATCAGTTTGCAGCGGTATTTGTCCATGCCGATGGCTGAAGCGGCGACACCGCTGCCGGTATAAGGAATGCCCAACAATTCCAACGCGCCCTGAACGGCACCGTCTTCGCCGTAAGTACCGTGGAGGATATTAAAAGCAGTTTGGAAACCTTGGTTTTCAATTCCCGCCAAGGGCGTTTCTTTAGGATCGAAGGCGTGTGCGTCTGTGCCTTTGCTTTTTAAGGCATTCAAAATGGCGGCACCGCTATCCAGCGAAATTTCGCGTTCGCTGGAAAAGCCGCCCATCAATACGGCTACTTTGCCAAAATTCTGCATTGTTTTTTTGTTCTTTCTTGATTACTTCATTTTTGATACAGGTCGTCTGAAAACGAATCGGGTTTTCAGACGACCTTTAATCTTTGCTTGCCCACCCGATGGAACATCGCTTCATCGGGCGGCTATCGCGGCATCACGATAAAAATTTCCGCCTCAGGCTTTTTCGACAACTCCAGCATCGCAGCAGGTACACGGCTGATGCCGCCTGCGCCCATATTCAACACGATGTCGCCGTCCTGTAAAACGTTCAACAGCATTTCAGGCAAGTCGGCGACGTTTTCGCAGTAAATCGGCTCGAGTTTGCCCAATACGCGGATGGCGCGGGCAGCGGCGCGGGAGTCGGCGGCGGCAATCGGCTCTTCGCCGGCGGCATAAACTTCGGTCAACACCAGTGCGTCAACAGTATTGAGGACTTTGGTAAAGTCTTCAAACAAATCGCGCGTGCGGGTATATCGGTGCGGCTGGAAGGCGAAACGACCAAACGTTTTTCCGGATACGCGCCGCGTGCGGCGGAGAGGGTCGCCGCCATTTCGACGGGATGGCGCCGTAGTCGTCCACCAACAGCGCGGTTCCGCCGTTGGGCAGCTTGATGTCGCCGTATTTTTGGAAGCGGCGGCCGACGCCTTCGAAACCGAGCAAGCCGCGCTGAATCGCTTCGACGGATGCACCGACTTCCAGCGCCACACCGATGGCTGCCAAGGCATTGAGGACGTTGTGTCTGCCGGGCATATTCAACACGACTTCAAACGGCGCCTGCTCATGTCCTTTCATTTGGACATGAACGGTAAACTTCATTTGCGCGCCGACGCTTTCGATGTCGGTCGCGTAAATATCGGCGGTATCGTCCAGCCGTAAGTCGCGTAGGGCTTGCTCACTTTGGGCAAAAATCGCGCGGACGTGTTCGCTGTCGATACACAAAAATGCTTTGCCGTAGAATGGCATACGGTGGATAAAATCGACAAACGCCTGATGCAGTTTTTCGACGCTGTGTCCGTAGGTATCCATGTGGTCTTCGTCGATATTGGTGACGACGGACATAATCGAGGGTTAAATGCAGAAAGGACGCATCGACTCGTCGGCTTCGGCGACGATGTATTCGCCTTTGCCCAAACGGGCGTTGGTACCTGCGGCATTGAGTTTGCCACCGATAACGAAAGTGGGGTCGAGACCTGCCGCGCCGAGGATGGACGCCGTCAGGCTGGTGGTCGTGGTTTTGCCGTGCGTACCGGCAATGGCGATGCCGTCGCGGAAGCGCATCAGTTCCGCCAGCATCAGGGCGCGCGGAATGACGGGGATTTGCTGCTCCAGCGCAGCGACGACTTCGGGATTGTCTTTTTTGACGGCGGTAGAGGTAACGACGACATCCGCGCCGTTAACATGTTCGGCGGTATGACCGGATAAACTTGAATACCCAAGCTGCTCAAATGCTCGGTAACCGCATTTCGCGCCTGATCCGAACCGGAAACTTTAAAGCCCAAATTGTGCAAGACTTCGGCGATACCGCTCATGCCGACGCCGCCGATACCGACAAAATGGATGTTGGTGACTCGATTTTTCATCATGATGTTGCGTTCCGGTGGATTTTCGATGCGTAAAGGCGTTATTTTTAAAGGGCTATCCGCTTCTGCGCCATAGTTTTCTTTGTAAATTAAAGATGTTTCGGCATACAGGATTTCACATTGGTGGCAATATGGGTAAAAAGAGGTTTCGTTCAGCGGCGAATTACCCATTTTTTTAAACTCGACTTCAGCTACCAAAACACCAGCAAAAAAACAAACATAAGGTCGTCTGAAAACCGCTTTCAGACGACCTGAAATCTTGCAGACGGGTTGATTTTTGACAGTTTCAATAGCCTTATACCGAATCCAAGGGCTTGAGCATGATGCAACGGCGTACGCTGTAATAGGCTTCCCTGCGCAACCAAGGGAGACCGGCAAGCTGTTTTTCTTCTTCAGCGGCATCTTCTTGGTTGTCAACCATAAATTCCACGTTCATCGTAACATTGTCGGATTGGGCGTAGAAAAAGCGGATTAAATGATATTGTGCTTTGAGGTTTTGATGGCAGATGATGGTTTGCAGCGTGCTTTCCAGTGCTTCGGGGATGATGTTGCCGATTGTTTCCGTATCACCGCCGTCAGTGTCTTCGACCAAATTTTTTTCGTTACCCAGTCCCCCAAAAATCGCTTTGAAAAACGATTGCCATTGCGTGCCGTCCAAATTTCGTGCGGACAATGGTTTTCATTGGGATTGAATGTATCCAGTAAAACGTGCAGGCTGTTGGTGCAGAAGCTTTGCAGGTTGCGTGAAAGGGCTTCTTCCAGATTTTCGCCGATGTCGCCGCAGCATTCGTAAAGTTCGCGCCCGTCGGGCAGGGTAATGCCGACATCGAAACGACTTACCACTGCGCCGTTGGCGTGTTCACGCGGAAACGCCCAAGTTTCAAGTTGTACGGGTACGGCGAAATTGGGCAGGATTTTTTTCGCCCTGCATTTGGCAGGCATAGCCGTGGGCTTGCAGGATTTCGGCAAGGGCTTCGTTGAGGTCTAGGGTGTCGAGTTCCTGGGGTTCCATGATGGCTTCTCGGAAGTTGGAAATTCAAAATCGAAATTTTCTATATGATTATAAGGTTATGCAAGTTTGCTTTCGTCATTCCCACCTATGCAGAAATGACGATATAAATTTACCATCAGCCCGAAGGTCGTCTGAAAACCGTTTTCAGACGACCTCTCGTTTATCAACTTGACGGCATCTGTATCCCTCATCAAGCGCATATCCAATTTGCGCCGCCCCCACGCGGTCGCATACAAAAAGGCGCAAAAGCCACGGATAACGCGGTTTGCAGACGCTGCTCGCCCGCTTCTTCGATGATTTCCACACCCGGTATCAGCCGTCGGATGTCGTCCGTTCCCGCTTATCGCCCAGCGGAACTCGGGCGGTTTGTCCATTTTACCGAGCGCGTCGTGGCGTTTGCTTTGTCCGATGTAGGCTTTGGGAATGGTGTCGAAGGCAAGTTGGACGTTCGGCAGACGGCGGGCAACCTGTTTGAAAAAGCCCTGCACCTGCGCTTCTTCGAAATACATCAACACGCCCTCGATCACGAGCAACACGGGTTTGCGCGCGCGGCGACGGTATTCATCCACGCTTCGTCGAACATGGACGCGCCCAGATAATGATTGTCCGACTCGGGCAGCAGCATATGCCGCACTTCAATCACTTCCGCAAATCCAAATCATACCAGGCGGTAATGCGCGGTTTGCCCAAGCGTTCGTAACGCGCATCCAGCCCTGCGCCGATTTGCACGACGACGGCATCGGGATGTTCGGCGATAAAATGCCGGGTCATATCGTCCAACAGCTTCGCCCGACCGCAACAGCCGACCTGCGATGCTTTGGCTTTGGCAAACTGCCGAAGTCGTAGTCAATCTTGTCCAACATCCGCACGGCTTCGTCATCGCGCAAAAGCGGCTGCGCCCTCATCCCTGCTCTACCGCCTTTGCCCACAGGGGAATCAGCATGGTACTGGACAAGGCGGAAACGGTTTCGGGAGAGATTTTTTTCGGACATGGCAGCCTCAATGAGAGAAATTCCTATTTACATCATACTCCCGCACAATACGGCTGCTGTTAGAAAAAGGTCGTCTGAAACCCGTTTCTGGTTTTCAGACGACCCCTGTTTCGTTCATCACATCATGTCATCATTCCGTACACGCGATGGCGGCTTCCGCCACGTCGTCCGCGCTGTGCGGCAGTGCCAATGTGCGGGCGTTCTCCGCCCATTTGAGGCATTTTTCGCGGTTTAAGCCGCCGAGGATTTCGGCGAGTTTTTCCGCTGTCAACTGGGCTTGCGGCAACAGCAGCCCCGCCTCCGCCTGCACCATAAAACGCGCATTGGCGGTTTGATGGTCATCGACGGCGTAAGGATACGGCACCAACAGCGCGCCCAGCCCCGCTGCCGTCAACTCGGCAATCGTCAGCGCGCCGGCACGGCAAATCACCAAATCGGCATCGCGGTAGGCGGACACCATGTCGGTAATAAATTCCACGCATTCGGCTTTCACACCCAGCGCGTCGTAATCCGCCTGCAAGCCGCCCAGCTTGCCCCGACCCGATTGGTGATACATCTGCGGGCGCGCATCGTCGGGCAGCAAAGCCAATGCCTGCGGAACGGTTTTGTTCAAAAACGTCTGCGCCCAAACTGCCGCCGACCACCAAGATTTTCAGACGACCTTCACGCCCTTGGAAGCGTTCGGCAGGCGCGGGCAGGTTGGCAATATCGGCGCGGACAGGGTTGCCGACCGCCGCCTTCGTGACTGAACGCTTTCGGGAAGGCGTATAACACCCGCTTCGCCCAACGCGACAGTTGGCGGTTGGACAACCCCTGCCACAGCGTTTTGCTCGTGAATCACAATCGGCACGCCCAACAGCTTCGCCGCTGCCGCCGGGGAAGGTAACAGCCGCCGAAACCGATGACGCACTCGACGCGGTGTTTGCGGATAATCCGCCAGCTTCGCGGACGGTTTTTATACAAAGTAAACGGCAGCATCAGCTTGCGTTTGATGCCGTTGCCGCGCACGCCTTTAATCGCCAGCGTTTCGAGCAGGATGTCGTATTGCGGCACGATGCGTTCTTCCATCGAGCCTTCGCCGCCCAGCCAAATCACATGATGGCGCGCGCGCGCAATGAGTCCGCCACCGCCAGCGCAGGAAAAAAATATGGCCGCCGGTACCGCCCGCCATCAGCATGAAAGTTTTACCGCCCATGATTTACTCCACTTGGTAACCGCGCATTTTTGCGGTTTTCATAATCGACGCGCAACAATAAGGTAACGCACACCAGCATAACGGCAACCGCCGAACCGCCGTAAGACATCAACGGCAAAGTCAGGCCTTTGGTGGGCAGGATACCGATGTTGACGCCGATATTGAAGAAAACTCTGAATCCCTTATCCAAATACCGATGCTGTTGGCGACATACGCGCTGAACGTCAGTCCCTGAATCACGCGCCTGCTTTCCGATGGAGAATGCGCGCATCACCAGCCAGCCGTAGCAGAACACCAAAAATACACATCCCCACAAACCCTGAATTCCTCGCCGATGACGGCAAAGATAAAGTCGGTATGCGCCTCGGCAGGTAGAAGCGTTTTTTTCCAAACTCGCGCCCAAGCCCTGACCGAACCATTCGCCGCGCGCAATCGCCATCAACGAATGCGTCAACTGATAACCTTTTGCCCAAAGGGTCGCCCCAGGATCCAAGAATCGCCGACACGCGCGCCATACGGTAGGGCGCCGCCAAAAATCATCACGCCCATCCCCCAGCACGCTCAGTACCAAGACGGCAAAATATTTCACGGGAAACCCGCCAAAAACAGCATACCCATCGTAATCGACACAATCACGACAAACGAGCCGAAATCAGGTTGCGCCATCACAAAAACCAAACCCAGCGCAATCATCACGATAGGCAGCAGGATGTTTTTAAACTTTTCAGCTTCTGCCAAGTTTTCTGACGCGCTTCCTTGCTGAACGGGCACATAAAGCATTGAACAAACCGACAAACAGCGGTTTCAAACCCAAAGAGTCCATACTGCGCAAAACTTCTCGCGCCGCGTGAACAGGCTGGACAAATACAGAACCGTCGCCAGCTTGAACAACTCGGTCGGCTGAAGATTGAGCGGTCCGATATGTATCCAACGCGTCGCCCCGTTGATTTCACGGCCGACAAACAACACGACCACCAGCAAAATCGCGGAAAAAGCAAAAATAAAACGGAATGATTTTCCGCCAAAAACTCATGCTCAACAGCGACAGCCCTGAGGCAGCCCAATACGCTCGCACCGACAAACATCGCCTGCTTGCTGACAAAAGAAAACTGATTGCCGCCTTCGGACGCGGCATAGGCAATCGACGCAGAATAAATCATCACCAGGCTGAAGGCGGTCATCAAAATAACCATCCACAACAGTGACATCATCGAATTTCCGACCGTCCAAAAGAAATCGGGCGGTCGAGAAGTTTGGAAAGACTAATCATGAAAAACATCCGTATGGGGGCAGACGGAAAAATCCGCCCCTGAAACAACCAGAATAAAGCGTTTCAGACGACCCTCCGCCTAATCGGGACATCGAAGGTCGTCTGAAAAATAGCGTGAATCAGAAAAACGTCATTCTAAAGGTTTCTGGCAAAGCAACAATTCGGATTCTTTAAAGACAGTCGGATTCCGGCGTTCTTTGCGCCCTCCCTACCCTTTGATATTAAAAAGGTCGTCTGAAAAACGTTTTGATGTTTTCAGACGATTTTAGCGGGCTGCCTTTTAAAACGGCAGCAATTTGGGCAATACGGTTTGCAGATAGTCTTGGAATTCGAAAGACATCCACTTCGCTGCCAAAGCCGCCGTTGGCGAAAAATGTGGCGCAGATACGCGATAAATTGTGTATTTTGCGGGGCGTACAGCACTTTACCATCCACACTTGGCTTGGTGCTAATGCGATTTCATAAGCATTGCCGCCGCTTACATTGTCTTTGTGGTAATCATCAGGGCGAAAAATGTCAAACCAATCGGGCATTTTGGGCTTTCCGCAAGCAATTCTCGGGCACATTCCAGCCACTCGTTGTCTTCGTTTTCCACTTCTTCCAAAACAAAAATCTATGCCGTACACACACAAAGGGTCGGCATATTCCCCACACAATTTCAGGATATTCGTCATAGTCCCAGATAAAGTTGATTTCGCCGACAATCCGGTAGAAGTATTGCAGCGAAAGGGGAATGAACCCGACAGGCTGCACAGCTTGGACAAGGCGGCGGATATATTCGTCCGCATCGGGCAGGGGCGGCGTAATCACGTTATCGCGCCATCGGTTGAACCGATAGCCGAACTGCGGCAAGGTCTCTGCAACGATATTCGCGTTGTGCAGCACACGCCGAAAGGTTTCGGTAAGCAAGCGGTCGATTTCCGCTGCTGCTTCGGGTTGAAAGGCTTTTTGCCGCAGTCGGGCGATGTCGGCATAAACTTGGCTGTATTCGCCGTTCAGATAGCGTTGGTAGAAAGACAAGGCAAAATTCCTTCAGTTTGATATAGAGGATGCAATCCGTTTTGTCAGCGCAGACCGCTTCTTATCCAATGCAAAACCCTACGCCAACTGCGGTATTTCCGCCCACGGCTGTATCTGTTCCAACTGCGCGGCGAGGCGGAGCAGCGTGTCTTCGCGTCCGTGTGCGGCGGCGAACTGGGTACCGACGGGCAGCCCGTTATGCCGGTAAAGCGGCACGCTCATGGCGGGGTTGCCGCTCATGTTCAGCGGCGACGTATAGCCGACGTATTGCAGCGCGGCGGCGGCTTCTTTTTCTAAAAACGGGTTGTTTTTCAACAGAAAACCCAAGCGCAGCGTGCCGAACAGCAGGCGCATGGCTTTTTGCGCGGCGGGCGGCGGCATCATCTCGCCGATTTTCGGCGTGGTGCGCGGGCAGACGGGCGTCATCAACACGTCGTAGCGCGTAAAAAATGCTTTGGCGGCACGTTCCTGCGCCAGCATCACGTCGCGCGCCCATGCCATTTCGCCCGCGCTGATTTGCCGACCCTGCACAATCATTGCCCACGTTGTCGGCTCAAGCAGGCAGTGCGGCAGTTTTTGTCCGGTTTCGTATTGATATTGGTAGAACAGTTTTGCCGTTTCGCCCATGACGATGATGCGGGCGGCGCGGTTGAGCTGTTCGGGCGGCGCGAAATCGGGCGTGGCTTCTTCCAATTCGTGTCCCGTGTCTTGCATCAGTTTCAAACTATGGGCGAACGCGGCTTCCGTGCCTTCGTCGTTACCGCCGCCAAACCATGTCTGTTTCCAAAAAGCGATTTTCAGACGACCTGTTTCTAGTTTCAGGCTGTCTGCAAAACCGTTTTCGGGCGGCGGCGGGCAGGCATACAGGGCGCGGGCTTGGGTTTGGGCGGCGATGTCCAGCAAAACCGCGCTGTCGCGCACGCTGCGGGTCAACACATGGTCGCATACCAAACCTTGCCATGCCTCCGATGCGTTCGGCGCGTAACTGCTGCGGCCGCGCGTGGGTTTCAGCCCGAACACGCCGCAGTTGTGCGCGGGTAAGCGAATGGAGCCGCCACCGTCGCTGCCGTGCGCTGCGGGTACGACGCCCGAAGCCACTGCCGCCGCCGCGCCTCCGCTGCTGCCGCCCGCGGTGTAATCCAAATGCCACGGATTGCGCGTGATGCCGTAAATTTCGGTTTCGGTAACGGGATACGCGCCCCATTCGGGCGTGGTGGTTTTGCCGAACACGCGCAGCCCCGCATCGAGATAGGCTTGGGTCAAATCGCTGTTTTGTTTGGCAATGTAATGCTGCATCATGCGCGAACCCGACCATGTCGGCGCGCCTTCCCAATCCGCCAGCAAGTCTTTGAGCAAAAACGGCACGCCCGCCAGCGGCGTATCGGCATTTTCAGACGACCCCTGCCACGCTGCCGCGCGTTCGCGCAAATCGTGCGCCAACAGATTGAGCTTGGGATTGACTTCGTCCAAGCGGTTTAAAGCAGCCTGCAACACTTCATCGGCGGACACTTCTTTTTTGCGGATCAGCTCTGCCAAACCGACGGCATCGTAACGGATGTAGTCTTGAAAATTCATGGGTTTTCCTTTCGGATTGATGAACACACGTTTTGTCAGTCAGGCATGGCTGCCCGCCTTCTCGCCGTTTGCCCGCATAGGCAATTTTTAAGAAACAGTAACACCGGATAAAGGCAAAGAACAAGTTTGCCGTTGCTGCAAAAAGGTCGTCTGAAACCGCCTTTGACGTTTTCAGACGACCTTTGAGGCAATGTCGCACAAGGTTTACGGCAGAATCTCAATTTCCGCGTTGTGTTTCACGCTGCGGTAGAGTTCGTCGATTTCCTCGTCCGTTACCGCGATGCAGCCGTTGGTCCAGTCTTTTTGCAGGTGTTTTTTGCCGATAAAACCCCAGCCGTTTTTCATGCCGTGGATTTTAATCAACCCGCCCGGGCTTTTGCCTTGTGCCGCCGCGTAGGCTTTGTCGGCTTTCGTTAGGGGTAGGAAACGCCGAGGTTTTTGTGGTAGCCGCTGTTGGGATTACGTTCATTGATGCGGTATTTTCCTTCGGGCGTTTTTGCCGTCGCCTTCAAACTGTTTATGCCCGACCGGTTGCTTTGCCCAGCGAAATAGGGATAGGTTTTTCAGCAACCTGCCTTGCGAGTACGCCGACATGGTGCGCTTGCTTTTATGCACGACCAATCTGTCGATAACTGCATCTTCAGGCAACGGCGTTTCGCTTGGCGTAGTAACGGTTGTCGTGGAACGAATCGGCGCGACAAACCAAAACATCGAAGCGGCGACAGCCAAAAGCACGACTGTCGCCAAAGCCGATTTTTCAACCCGACTTTCATCTTTTCAGACGGCCTTACAAAGCTTTGAAACGCTTCGATAAACACTTCCGAACGGTGCGCATAGCCTTTGAACATATCGAAAGCTCGCACAAGCAGGGGCTGAGCAACACGATATCGCCCGCTTCGGCTTGGGCGTATGCCGTCTGAACCGCTTCTTCCAAAGTGGCGCAGTCGGTCATATTCAGACCGCAACCGTCCAAATCGCGGCGGATTTGCGGCGCATCGACGCCGATCAGGAACACGCCTTTTGGCCTTACCGGCAAGCGCGTCGCGCAGGGGCGTGAAAGTCCTGCCCTTTGCCCATGCCGCCCAAAAATCACGAATAGCGGATTTTTGCAAACCGGCAATCGCGGCGGCGGTCGCGCCGACGTTCGTGCCTTTGCTGTCGTCGATAAACACCACGCCGTTTTTTTCTCGCCGATTTTTTTTCTCACGCGGTGCGGCAGGCCTTGGAAGGTTTTGACGTGCTCCAGCAATGCTTCGCGCGGCAAACCGATGGCTTCGCACAAGGCGACGGCAGCCATGACGTTGGCGGCGTTGTGCAGACCTTGCAACGGGAATGTCTTGCGTGGCAATCAAATCTTCATTGCCTTGTTTCAGGCGGCCTGTCTCGCGTTCCAACCAAAAAAATCGGCTTCGTGTTCCAACGAAAAACCATTTCACCTCGCGCCCGGCACGCTTTCATCGCACGGCAGAACGCATCGTCCGCATTCAAAACCTGCACGCCATCGCCACGGAAAAATCTTGTCCTTGGTATGCGCATAGTCGAGCAGATCATCGTAGCGGTCGAGATGGTCTTCGGAAATGTTCAGCACCGTCGCCGCAGTCGGGCGCAGGCTTTCGGTGTTTTCCAGTTGGAAGCTGGAAAGCTCCAACACCCACACGTCCGCCTTTTTTTGCCTTCGCGCTGCAATTCCGCCTCCAAAACCGGCGTGCCGATATTGCCCGCGATAACGGTATCCAGCCCGCACTTGATGCAGAGATAGCCGACCAGGCTCGTTACCGTAGTTTTGCCGTTGCTGCCGGTAATCGCAATCACCTTGTCGCCGCGACGGTTCACAATGTCCGCCAGCAATTCGATGTCGCCCAACACACGCCCGCCGTTTTGCTTGAAACGCCTCGATATCCGGCTGCCGCTCGCTGATGCCGGGACTGAGCGCCAGAATATCGAAACCATTATCCAGCGCATCTTTCAGACGGCCCGTATAAAACACCAGCCCGTCAAACATCTTACCGATTTGCGACACGCGCTCGGCTTTCAGCTCCGCATCATACGCGGCAACCTCCGCGCCGTTTTTGCGCAGGTAGGCAATCATGGAAATACCCGTACCACCGAGCCCGGCGACGAGGATTTTTTTGTTTTGGAAAGTCATTTTGGTTTTGTCCTAAGTTTTTCAGACGGTATTTCATAAACCGTTCAATAACCCGATTGCAAACGGCGGTAATTTTCACAGCCTGACTGATTGCCGTTATTACATGCCATACCGAACCACTCTTTGGCAACTTTCAGATTTTTGGCGAACCCCCTGCCCTTCGGCATACATCACACCCAAATTGTATTGTACTCTGGCATTGCCCTGTTGTGCCGTTTGGCGCATCCATTTGGCCGCCTGTGAATAATCTTTGCGTACGCCCAGCCCGTCGTAATACATCACACCTAAATTATATTGGGCTTGGGCAAATCCCTGTTGTGCCGCTTGGCGGTACCATTTGACTGCCTGTGCGTAATCTTTACGCACGCCCAGCCCCCTATCATACATCACACCCAAATTGTATTGGGCCAGGACAAATCCCTCGTTTCGCCGCTTGGCTATACCATTTGAACGCTTCGGCATGGTCTTGGCGAACGCCGCCCTGCCCTTTATCATACATTAAACCCAAATTGAATTGGGCAGCGGCATTCCCCGTCTCGCCGATTGCAAGGTTTTCTGCAAGTCAGGAACATCATCTGCTCCAAACTGCTTGCACTATGCCCAAAGACAGCAAGGCAAGCATCATGTTTTTCAAAAAAAGGTGTTCATCTCAAAAATCCTGTTTTTATTCAGAAGGTTTTTGGGTTTGTATATGTATTTCAGACGACCTTGGGATAAAGATTCAATATCCTGCCTGATTCAATTTCTCGGTAAGCATCGCAACCTAGCTGTATTCCATTATCACAAGCCTTACCAAACCACTCTTTGGCAATCTTATAGTTCTGACGAACACCTTGCCCATTGTCGTACATCACACCCAAATTATATTGGGCTTCCGCAATCCCTTGTTCTGCAGCCTTACGATACCACTGCTCTGCCTGTACAAGGTTTTGAAGGACTCCTTTCCCATTGGCATACATCCCACCCAAATTATATTGGGCTTTGGCATGACCTTGTCCCGCCGCCTTGCGATACCACTGCACTGCCTGTGCATCGTCCTGACGGACTCCCTGTCCGTTGGCATACATCACACCCAAATTATATTGGGCTGGAGCATCCCCTTGTTCTGCAGCCTTGCGATACCACTGCACCGCCTGTGCATGATCTTGACGAACTCCTTCACCTTTGTCATACATCACACCCAAATTATATTGGGCTTTAGCATATCCTTGTTCTGCAGCCTTGCCAAACCACTGCACCGCCTGTGCATCGTCTTGACGGACTCCCTGTCCGTTGATATACGCCACACCCAAATTATATTGGGCTTTAGCATGCCCTTGTTCTGCAGCCTTGCGATACCACTGCACTGCCTGTGCATCGTCTTGACGGACTCCTTGCCCATTGTCGTACATCACACCCAAATTATATTGGGCAGCTGCAAATCCTTGTTCTGCAGCTTGAAGCGTTTTCTTAAAATCCGGCACATTATCAGCCCAAGCTGCTTGCCCTATGCCCAAAGCCAGCAAAGCAACCATCATTTTTTTCAATACGGTGTTCATCTCAAAATCCTTTTTTATTTAGAATGTTTTTGGGTTTGTCTATGTACTTCAGACGACCTTTGGGAAAGGTTTCATTATCCTACTTAATCCAATGTACGGTAAGCGTCACAACTTTGCTGATCTCCATTGGTACAAGCCTTGCTAAGCCATTCTTTGGCAATTGTATAATTTTGGGGGACGCCTCGACCAAACGCGTACATAAGCGCCAAATTATGTTGGGCATAGGCATCCCCTTGTTCCGCAGCCTTGCGAAACCACCCCGCTGCCTGTGCATAGTCTTGGCGGACGCCTCGTCCTGTTTCATACATTAAACCCAAATTAAATTGGGCGGTAGCCGTCCCTTGTTCCGCTGCTTTGAGAAACCATTCCACTGCTCGTGCATAGTCTTGACGAACACCTTGTCCTTTTTCATACATTACACCCAAATTATTTTTGGGCCGGAGCATACCCTTGTTTTGCTGACTTGTGATACCACTCCATTGCCTGTAAGTAATCTTGACGGACTCCTTGCCCATTGGCATACATTGCACCCAAATTATTTTTGAGCAGAGGGATGCCCTTTGTTCCGCAGCCTTGCGATACCATTCTGCCGCCTGTGCGTAGTCTTGATGGTTACTGGAGTCGTTGGCATACAGCAATCCCAAATTATATTGGGCTGTGGCAGCCCTTTGTTCTGCCGCCTTACGATACCACTTCATTGCCTGTGTATAGTCTTGATGGACGCCCAGCCCTTTTTCATACATTACACCCAAATTATTTTGAGCTTTCACATTTCCCCGTTCCGCCGCTTGAAGGGTTCCCCTAAAAATCAGGAATATCATCCGCCCAAGCTGCCTGCCCCATGCCCAAAGACAGCAAGGCAAGCATCATGTTTTTCAATAAGGTGTTCATCTCAAAATCCTTTTTATTCAGAATGTTTTTGGGTTTATCTATGTGTTTCAGACGACCTTTGAGAAAGGTTTAATGTCCTTCGTTATTCAACTGTCGGTAGTCATTGCAACCATCTTGTAATCCATTATCACAGGCCTTCTTGTACCACTCTTTTGGCAACTTTTTCGATTTTCGGATACACCTTGTCCTTCTTCATACATCAAACCCAAATTATATTGAGCTTCTGCATTTCCCTGTTCTGCTGCCTTGCGATACCAATACAGTGCCTGCTTATCATCTTGACGAACACCGAATCCATGGCTGTAAGCCACGCCAAGATCTAATTGAGCTTTGATATTTTTCTTGATCTGCTGCACGATGTAGCCATAGCACCGCCTGTTTAAAATCTTTTTGCACGCCTAAACCATGCATATATCTTGTAGCTACGGTATATTGTGCTTGATTATCTCCCTGCTCCGCCGCCTTTCGATACCATTGGAACGCCTTCTCAGGTGCTTTACCGACACCTAATCCGTTATCATACATAATGGCTAAATCATATTGAGCATCAAGATATCCTTGTTTTGCTGCCTTTTCATACCATTGAGCTGCTTGCCCGTAATCTTGCTCTATACCCTTACCCAAAAAAATAGATTAATCCTAAATCATATTGGGCTTTAGTAAAGCCTTGTGCAGCAGCTTTTTGAAACCAATATTTAGCTTTCTTATAATCTTGGACAACACCCTTTCCCTGATAATACAACCCTCCTAGATTGGTCTGCGCATCCACGTCCCCTTGCTCTGCTGCTCTACGGAACCAATGTTCTGCCTGTTTATAATCTTTGGGCGCTCCTTTCCTGAGTAATACATCAAACCTAAATTAAATTGCGATGCAGCATTGCCTTGTTTTGCCTCTAGTTCTGTTTCTGCAAAATTTGGGATGTTACTTGCATTAGCCATATGCCCTAATCCAAACAAAACAATTGCGATCTTTCCTAACCATTTTTCATTACATACTCTCTTGTATTCATTAATCGATATCGGCATTTTCAGATGAACCTTAGTCTGCAAATTCCTAAAATAACCGTCCACGCTGTATTGCTTTAAGACGTTTTTCAGCTCGGGAATGCGGATTGTGGGATCGACCGCCATCGGCGGCATGGGCGGTTCTACGCCTTCTTCGTTTTGGTTGCGCATCCAATCCGCCATCGCAAAAAATGCGGATAAGGACGTACCGGCGAGGTCTTTTGCCGATTTCAATCTCGTTCATGGCTTTAGGGCGAAACAGGCGACCCATTCTGTCGCGCACTTGCATATTCACGGCAAAGGGCATGTGCCGCGCCCGCAGCATGGGATGGCCGTATTTCTGCTCGAACAAGGGCGGGCCGCCGAGCCAGCCGCTGAAAAAAATTCGTAGAGTTTTTCGCGAATCAGCGTCATGTCTTCGCCGTGCATTTGGCGCAGGGCGCGGTATTGCGGCTCGAGTTCCATCAGGTCGTAAAAAGCGGTCGGTCAGGTTGCGGACGCCTGCCGCGCCGCCGAATGCGTGATACATAATTTTCTTTCTTAAAGGTCGTCTGAAACGGGAATTTTATAGTGGATTAACTTTAAACCAGTACGGTGTTGCCTCGCCTTAGCTCAAAGAGAACGATTCTCTAAGGTGCTGAAGCACCAAGTGAATCGGTTCCGTACTATCTGTACTGTCTGCGGCTTCGTCGCCTTGTCCTGATTTAAATTTAATCCACTATAATAGACTGGGCCGATTGTGTCATATGGGTAAAGAGAGGTCATCTGAAAACCCGTTCTGTTTTCAGACGACCTCTCATTTTGCGGAGAAGAGGCGATTTTCAGCTGCCGGACAGCGGCAATCGAAAAATCAACTTACCCGCGCCATTCCCATACGTTCGCCCGCTCGACCTCTTTCCACGCTTCGAGAATCAGGCTGCCGTCGTTGTCTTTCAACAGCGTCGCGTCAGAAAGCATACGCCGCCAGGTGCGGGCGTTTTTCAGGCCGTGCATCAGCCCGAGGCTGTGGCGGACGATATGGCGCAAGATTGTGCCGCGTCCGGCTTGGATTTGGGCTTGGCTGTATGTGTAGAGGCGCTGCACCAAATCGGCGTATTCAATCGGGCTGCGGGTATCGCCGTAAAACAGCCTGTCCCATTCGTGCATGACCATCGGGTTGTGATACGCCTCGCGGCCGACCATTACGCCGTCAACGTGTTGCAGGTGTCCGGCGATTGCTTCGTTGGTGGTGATGCCGCCGTTGATGATGATTTCCAGCTCGGGAAACTCTTTTTTTCAAGCGGTAAACGTAATCGTATTTCAACGGCGGAACGTCGCGGTTTTCTTTTTGGGGACAGTCCGTCCAGCCATGCGTTGCGGGCGTGGACGATGAAGGTTTTGCAGGCGGTTTTGTCGCGCAGCGTGCCGACGAAATCGGCGACGGTTTGGTATTCGGTTTGTCTGTCGACGCCGATGCGGTGTTTGACGGTAACGGGGATGCCGACCGCGTCCTGCATGGCGTTGAGGCAGTCGGCAACCAGCATGACTTCGTTCATCAGACACGCGCCGAACGAGCCTTTTCTGTACGCGCGGGCTGGGGCAGCCGCAGTTGAGGTTGACCTCGTTGTAGCCGTATTCTTCGGCGGCTTTGGCCGCTTTCGCCAAATCGGACGGGTCGCTGCCGCCCAGTTGCAGGGCAACGGGCTGCTCGCCTCGTTGAACATCAAAAAGCGGTCTTTGTCGCCATAGACGATGGCGCCGGAATTGACCATTTCGCTGTAAAGCCATGTGTTGCGGGTAATCTGGCGGGCGAGGTAGCGGTAGTGGCGGTCCGTCCAGTCGAGCATGGGGGCGACGGAAAGGCGGCGGGGCGGGAGGGAGGCTTGAGTCATGTGTTTCATGTATCTGATTATTTTGAGGCGGCATTATATCAGACGGACTATGCTCGGAAATCGTCGCAGGGGTCGTCTCGAAACGGCAAAACCTGCTTTTTAAAGCAGGTTTTGTATGCTCAAATGTATAGTGAATTAACTTTAAACCAGTACGGCGTTGCCTCGCCTTGTCGTACTATCTGTACCGTCTGCGGCTTCGTCGCCTTGTCCTGATTTAAATTTAATCCACTATAGATTATTCGGCACAATCTTTCAGCGTATCTTTATAAGTATAAAGGTACGACGCGCCGACAAACGATGCGCCGCCTAAGACATTGCCTAAAAACACGGGAATCATGTTGAAGAAAAACTGCCCCCATGTAATATCTGCGCCGCCAAAAATACCGGCGGGGATGACGAACATATTGGCGACAAGGTGTTGGAAACCGTTTAACACGAAAATCATCACGGGAAACCAAATCGCCAACATCCGCCCTGCCGTATGTTTGGCGGCAAAGTGCAGCCATGCGCCCATACACACCATCCAGTTACACGCGACCGCCGAGACGAAAGCCCTGCCGAAATCCATATGGACTTTGGCTTCCGCCACCGCAATCGTTTTTCCTGCCACGCTGCCTTCGGTCATGCCGACGTAGTGTCCGAGGAAAAACGCCATCGCCAGCGTTCCCGCCAAATTGCCCAGACACACGACAACCCAGTTGCGCAGCAGCATTTTTGTGGAAATTCGCCCTGCCAAACGTCCCAAAGACATAATCATCATATTGTTTCGTTACCAGCTCGCCGCCGCCGAGCAGGATGCAGATCAAGGCGATGGGGAACATTGCCGCGCCGAGTAAAGTCGCCAAGCCGCCCCATTCGTGCGGAATGCCGCTGACCACTTTCAAATAGGCAAGATAACCGAAGCCGATGTATCCGCCTGCCAAAACGCTCAAAACCGCCAGCGTGGGAATGCTGGATTGTGCCTTGGCACAGCTTTTTATCGAGGACGACCTGTAAAATTTCCTGTGGGTATAAATCGCGCGAAGCCATGATTTTCCTTAAAGTGGGATTGAGGTGAGAACGCCGTTTCTGAAAGACGGCAAAACTGTCGCGGTAGGGCAGTGTCGGGGGATGCGGTTTACGGTCTTATCGGATAAAAACAATAGTGTATTAAACCTAAAATGAGGTCGCGCCGCCTTGCTTTGGCTCAAAAGAAAGATTATTACATCCAGCGGACAGGGTCAGTTTGCGAAGCGGTGGCTTCAAACAAAGGTCGTCTGAAAACCCTCGATGTTTTCAGACGACCTTTCATCTCGACAAATACGGCATAATCCGACTGCCGCTCAATCAATCCGTATGTATTCTACCGACAAAATTTCAATCTCTTCGCGCCCTTCCGGCGTATTCAAGACGACTTCGTCCCTTCCCTCGCTTTTAATCAAACAACGCGCCAACGGGGAAATCCAAGAAATTTTGTTTTGCGCGGTATCGATTTCATCAACGCCGACGATTTTGACGGTTTGCTCGCGCCCGTCGCCGCGTAATAATCCGACGGTTGCGCCGAAAAACACTTGGTCGGTCGCTTCGCGCAATTCGGGATCGACGACGACGGCGGCTTCCAAACGCTTGGTCAGGAAACGGATGCGGCGGTCGATTTCGCGCATACGGCGTTTACCGTAAAGATAGTCGCCGTTTTCGCTGCGGTCGCCGTTGCTTGCCGCCCAGTTGACGATTTGGACGATTTCGGGACGTTCTTTATTGACCAGTTGATACAGCTCGTCTTTCAACGCCTGCCAACCGACGGGCGTGATGTAGTTTTTGGTTTCGGTACTCATAATCTTGCCGTTAAAAATAATATAGTGGATTAAATTTAAATCAGGACAAGGCGACGAAGCCGCAGACAGTACAGATAGTACGGAACCGATTCACTTGGTGCTTCAGCACCTTAGAGAATCGTTCTCTTTGAGCTAAGGCAAGGCAACGCCGTACTGATTTAAAAGTTAACCCACTATACAAAGGTCGTCTGAAACATGACCCCGTTTCAGACGACCTTTTGCCTTAATCGTTCAAACCGGTTTTATTCTTCGTCACCCGTATCGCTGATGCTGATGCTGTGTTCCATCCTGCTCGGGTGGACTTTCAAGCCGCCGCAGCCGGATTTCTCGGCGGACAGGCGATCGAGGTAGGCCTGGTCGATGTCGCCGGTTTTGATAGATGCCGTTGAAACAGGACGAATCGAAGGATTCGATTTGCGGATTGAGTGCTTTGACAACGGCTTCCAAATCGCTCAAATTTTTGGAAAACGATGCCGTCCGCGCCGATTTCGGCGGCAATTTCCGCCGCGCTGCGCCCGTTAGCAATCAATTCTTCGCGCGTGGGCATGTCGATGCCGTACACATTGGGATAGCGCACTTCGGGAGCGGCGGAGGCAATATAGACCTTGCGTGCGCCCGCTGCGCGTACCATTTCGACGATTTCGCGGCTGGTCGTCCCGCGCACGATGGAGTCGTCCACCAGCAATACGCTTTTGCCTTCAAACTCGGTTTCCATCGGGCTGAGTTTCTGGCGCACGGATTTTTGCGCGTCGCCTGACCGGGCATGATAAAGGTGCGGCCAATATAGCGGTTTTTAATCAAAACCTTCGCGGTAAGGTTTTTGAGGTGGACGGCAGTTCCATCGCGCTGGGGCGGCTGGTGTCGGGAATGGGCATCACGACGTCGATGTCGTCCACGGGCAGCTCACGTTTGATTTTTCCGCTAAGGACACGCCCATGTCCAAACGCGATTGGTAAACCGATACGCCGTCGATCACGGAGTCGGGACGGGCAAAATAGACGTATTCGAAGAGGCGGGGGCTGAGTTTGGCGCGGTCGCTGCATTGACGGGCAATCAGTGTGCCGTCAAAGCCGACGAATACCGCTTCGCCCGGTTGGATATCGCGTTCCAAATCGTAGGCAAGCGCATTGAAGGCAACGGATTCGGAGGCGACGGCATAGGATTTTTCTGCCTGCCTCGTCGGTTTGCAGAACCCAACACCAGCGGGCGGATGCCGTAAGGATCGCGGAAAGCGAGCATGCCGTAGCCCGCAATCATGGCAACCACGCCGTATGCGCCGCGCACCAGGCGGTGGACTTCGGCAACAGCGTTGAAAATATTGTCGATATTGAGCCGGTGGGGATTGGCGTTTTTAGAGACCTCGCGGCGCAATTCGTGCGCGAATACGTTGAGCAAAACTTCGGAATCGGAGCTGGTGTTGACGTGGCGCAGGTGTTTGTTGCACACGTTTTCGCTACAGTTCGGCGGTATTGGTGAGGGTTGCCGTTGTGCGCCAAAACGATGCCGAAAGGCGAGCTGACGTAGAAAGGCTGTGCTTCCGCGCTGCTGCCTGCGTTGCCCGCCGTAGGGATAACGGACATGGGCGATGCCCGCGTTGCCGATCAAATCGCGCATATTGCGTGTGCGGAACACTTCGCGCACCATGCCTTTGCCTTTGTGCATATGGAACGTGCTGCCTTCCGCCGTCACAATGCCCGCCGCATCCTGCCCCCTGTGCTGCAACATCTGCAAACCGTCGTATAGAAGCTGGTTTACCGGCTCATGGCTGACCAAACCTAATACACCGCACATATCGTCTTCTCCGAATTCGAGGGTTAACTTGGAAAACAGAATTATAGAATAAATCGGACAACGTTGCCCAAATTGTTGACAATCATTCGCCCGTTCAGTTTGAAATCAGATACCGACCATGACTGATTGATGAATCAGTCCGACAAAAACAAGACATCGGAAACACAATCCGACTTCATCACAAAAATACTTCTAAATCCGCCCATGCCTCTACCGGAGATTCAAACTGCAAACGGCGCGCTCGGCAAATATGGTTCCCGAACGGTTAACCTTCATGAAAAACCGGTTTCAGACGACCTTTGATGTAATCGGGGTCGTCTGAAACCGTGAGATTCGATTCCGCCTTATCTTCCGCCTTGTCCTTCTGACCGGGCAGATAAGGCATGATGACTTCAGATAATGATTGGAAATAAGGAATGCTGTACGAGCTTTGCCAATCTTCCGTTTCCGGCAAATCGGTGTGGGCGCAGACCATGACCGCCAAAGTGACCAGCAACACGCCTTTGGCTGCGCCAAACACGCCGCCCAATACTCTGTTGACGCTGCCCAAGCCCATCGATGACGCTGCGTTGGTCAGTATGGTGCGCAAAAACTGCTGTAAAAACGCGCCAAAAAGAAAAATCACGACAAACGAGATGGCAACGCCCAAAGGGCATGTGGTTGAATGGATTTAAACGCCACTTCCGAAAAACGGCACGGCAAATGTTTTAGCCAACAAAAAGGAAATCACCCACGCAAACAGCGAACCCGCTTCGGCAATGACGCCGCGTATCATCGACATCACGATACACGCCGCGATCACGCCGAAGGCGAGTATGTCGGCTAACGGAATATCATTCATTGGTTACCTGTCCGGCAATGCCGTGTACGCGCAGTTTGTTCAAGTCGCGTTCGGCGTCGTAGGCGTTTTTGTATGCGCCTGATTTGACACGGTAAACCTTGCCTTTATCCGTCATCACTTCGGTAATGGTTGAGTCGATACCTGCCGCTTTCATTTTGCGTTGCAGGCTCAAGGCGCGTTCTTTTTTTCAGCATAACCAGCCTGAATGGCGGCTTTTTTTACCTGATTTGACTTCGGCGGTTTTGGTTTTTGCCTTTTCAGACGACCTTTCGGCAGTAGCGATTTTCTCTGCCTTGGCCGTCTGCTCAGTTTTTGGCTTTGGCAACTTTCGCTTCGGCTTCCCTTACCGCGGAAGCTTTTTGTTGGCCGTTTCAATTTTTCATATTTGGAAGTATCTACCCGAATTCTTTCTTTTAGGTTCGGATGCGGATGCTGTGACGGTTTTCTTTGGCTTTTTTTCCGCTGCCGCTTTGTGTTTCGCCGCCGCTTCTTCTTTGGCTTTTTAATGCCTTACGTTCGGCAACGGCTTTCTCGGCCTTTTTCCAACTGTGCCAGCTTGTTGCGCTCGGCTGCGGCGGCACGCTCGGCCTTCTCGGCTTTGGCAGCTTGAAGCGCACGTTTACGCGCTGCGGCATTGGCTTCGCGTTCCGCTGCTTCTTGGGCTTGAAGCTGCTGCGCTTTACGCTGTTCTTCACGATTACGGCGGCGCTCTTCCGCGCGGCGCTCGGCTGCTTCGCGTTTGGCGGCTTCGGCTTTTTGGATTTTCTCGGATTCTTCCAAACCTTTGATGTCGCTGTCTGACAGCGTATCGTTAATCAGCACCAAAGGCGGGCCTACATCTTCGGGCGCGGCTGGCGGCGCATCGGGTTGCGGCTCGGCTTGCGCAGTTTGCTCCGGCGCAGCGGTTTCCTGCGGTTTGTCCGCTACTTCGGCATCGGCATTTTTAGCCGCTTCCGCCGCTGCTTCCAAATCTTCTTTGGTAGAAGGCTCCAACACGGTCGCATCCGCCAGGTTGGCAGGTTCTGCGTTGGCATTATTCTGTTGGATGGTTGTAGTTTGGGCGTTTTCTTCCGGCTTGTTTTCCGGTCCGGTTGACAGGGCGACGCCCAATAAAAACAGTCGATGCCGCCACCAACCCCGATGCCATAACCAAGCGGCGGCGGTTGCGGCGTTTGAGCTGTTCGTAACCGGTCAGAACTTCATTTTGCTTATTGTCAGACATGGAGATTTCCTTTTACAACGCCGCCATCACATCGGCAACGGTATGAAATGAGCCGAAAACAACGATTCTATCATTTTCGCCCGCCTTCGCCAAAGCTGCGCGGTACGCCTCGCGAACGGAGGTAAAAGTTTGTATATTTTCGATATTTTGTGCTCTCAGTTTTGCCTGCAAGGCTTCCGCCGTCATGCCGCGCGGCACGTCCAAAAGGCGCGATATACCACTCGTCAAACTGGTCTTTAACGATTTCCAACACGCCGTCTATGTCTTTGTCGGACAGCATGCTGAATACGGCGGTGCGTTTTTGTGCAAACGCCAAATTAATCAGGCTGCGGCGCAGGGCGCGGGCGGCGTGGGGATTGTGTCCGACATCCAAAAACGGTCAGCGGGCGGCCGGGCAGGGACTTGGAACCGTCCGGGGTTTTCAACCAGCAGCAATCCGCGCTTGATGGCGCCGATGTCCACCGGTAATTTGTCGTTTAAACATTCCAACACGGTCAGCGCGCAGGCGGCGTTGGAAAGCTGATATGCGCCGCGCAATGCGGGGAACGGCAGGGAATTGCGGTTGCGCGCGGGGTCGTCTGAATACTGCGGATGGAAGCGGTAGTTCCATTGGATGTTTTCCAATGAGGAAAAATCGAAATCGCGCTGCACCATCAGCAGTTTCGCGCCTATGGCTTCGGCGTGTGCGACCAACGATTCGGGCGCGGGGTTTTGCCCGCAGATTGCAGGTTTGCCGCTGCGGAACACGCCTGCTTTTTCAAAACCGACCTGTTCGACCGTATCGCCCAAAAACGCCTGATGGTCCAAATCCACGCTGGTGACCACCGCGCAATCGCAGTCGAACACATTGACCGCGTCCAAACGTCCGCCCAAGCCGACTTCCAATATCATTACATCGACTTGTTCGCGTATGAAGATATCGACCGCCGCCAAGGCATTGAATTCAAAATAGGTTAGCGATATTTCGCCGCGTGCCGCTTCGATGCGCTCGAAGGAAGCGGTGATGAGGTCGTCTGAAACCGGTTCGGCGTTGACGGCGATGCGTTCGTTGTAACGCAATAAATGCGGGCTGGTCAGCGTACCGACTTTTGAAGCCTGCCTGTTTGTAAATCTGTGTCAGGTAGGCGCAGACCGAACCTTTACCGTTTGTTCCCGCGACAACGACGACGGGGCATTGCGGCTCGAGCTTCATGCGTTTTTCACTTCACCCGTGCGTTCCAAGCCCATGTCGATTAAGCCGCCGCTGTGGGCGGTTTCCAAATGCGAGAGCCAGTCTTGTAATGTTTTCATGTGTGTTTCGTTTTTCAAAAGGTCGTCTGAAACCGTCGTTTCAGAATAATGGGGACGGCTTCGGCTGATTGTGCGGACTGTTTTTATATTGGGTTTAATTTGACAAGGACAAGGCGGAAAAACCGCTTTACCGAATTAAAGCGGATGCCCGGCATCCTGAGCCTGACACCAGCGCGCCCAAACTTTCAGACGACGGTAAGATTCCTTATCCGCCATATCGGGCGTGACGCATTGCCGTATCGTTTTGCCGTCGGCGTTCCACTGTAAAAACAAAGCGTAAGGGGTCAGCATGGTCGCGCTGTCCAACACTACGCCCTGCCCTTCTCCGTCTCCGCAAAATACGGAAGCGCGCGCATGGCGGTCGATGGCGATTTTCTTTACCGCACCCGCTGTCCGCAAATTCACTACGCGCCAAGCGTGGACAAAACTGCCCGCCAACGCCGCCAGCCCGAACCACATCATCCAGCCGTAAAACCATATCAGGGCACACGGCCACTGCGGACAAGTGCAACAAGACGGACAAGGCTTTTAAAGAACGGGACGGCTTCAAGGTCGTCTGAAAAGCGCGCATCACCCTACATCATATTGTCGAACACGGGCGTAATGCTCAATTCCGCTTCTTCCATGTCCAAAACCATATCGTGGATTTCGGTATCGAAAAATTCCCAAAACGCCTTCAGGCTCATGTCTTGCGGCCACTTGCTTTTTATCGATGTCCCAGCCTGCCAACTCCGCCTCGAAAATCTGTTGGTAGCGTTCGTCAAAAATAGGCAATCACGGCTTCCGGCTCGTCAAACTGCGGCACGAGGAATACGGAGCAGTTGGCACGGATTTGCTCGATGGTCAGGTCAGGCATATTTTCATCGGCGGATTTCAGCCATTCCAAAAACGGGCGGTCGGCTTAAGCACGACGGCGGTACGGTCAACAAAATACATGGTTTTCCTTTGCTACGGCAAAATCGGAAATGGCCTCTTCGCCGTCTATATCTATCGGTTGCATTCGCCAAAGGTTGTCTGAAAGCCTCAATCTGTCTTTCAGACGACCTTTTGACAAGCTGTTAATGCGTCATCACTTGCTGCAAGAACTGTTTGGCGCGTTCGTGTTTCGGATTGGTAAAAACTCTTCAGGCGTTTCGTTTTCCAAAATCTGTCCTTTATCCACGAAAATAATGCGGTCTGCCACTTCGCGCGCAAAGCCCATTTCATGTGTAACACATCATGGTCATGCCGCTTTCCGCCAAATCCTGCATCACTTTCAACACTTCGCCGACCATTTCCGGGTCGAGCGCGGAAAGTCGGTTCGTCAAAACAGCATCACTCGCGGCTCCATCGCTAACCCGCGCGCAATCGCCACGCGCTGCTGTTGACCGCCGGAAAAGCTGGCTGGGGAAAGCATCTTTTTATGCGCCAAGCCTACGCGTTCCAACAGCTCCATCGCCTTTTCCTCAGCCTGTTCGCGGCTTTGTTTTTCACCTTCATCGGCGAAAGGATGATGTTTTCCAATACGGTCAGATGCGGATACAGATTGAAGCCTTGAAACACAAAACCCACTTCCTCACGCACCTTGTTCAAATCCGTTTGCGGATCGGCAACATTGATACCGTCCACCCAAATCTCGCCGCTCTCAATGCTTTCAAGCTGGTTGACGGTACGGATGAGCGTCGATTTGCCGCTGCCCGAAGGTCCGCAAACCACCACCACTTCACCCTGCTTCACTTCCAGATTGACGCCGTTGATGACGTGCAGGTCTTTTGAAAATGTTTATGTACATTTTTGAATTTAATCATGTTTATTTTACATTCTCTAAAATTGACCAGATTTTGGCTGGTTTATCTTCGATACGTTTAACATAGCCATCTATTTTTTTCGCATTGTGTTCATAGTAAATACCGCTGCACAATACATCCATTGCATCCTTATTCAGATCACCATAACGATTATTGGTATATACCGACAAAATACAGGCTTTCAAAGGATAGAAAGGCACGCCATATTCCCGCGCAGCATCCTGATTTCCAAATAGCCATGCGGTTTTCACCAGAGCCGAAAAATTTCCCAACGTCCCCGCTTTTAAAACAATTTTTCCTTGATTAACGGATAATTTTTCCGTTTCTGCCTTTCCAGCTTGGCGACTTCATCCATCAATTTTTGCGAACCGTTAGGTGCAAGTTCGTCTTCCAAAGCCTTTCTATCATATTCGGCATCAATATCATGGAGTAAATCCTGTGCCTGACCATTGCCGTTTTTGCAGCTTTCTTGAGCCAATAGTAAAACTCACTCTTCTTGAGATTCACAGGGTCAGTGGTCATTTCCAACTGCTCTGCCAACATATATTGTGCATCTGCATCACCAGCCTTTGCCTTACTCAGCAAATCACCTTTCTTCCCGCCGATACCGCCTAAGGCAAACACCGTACCTGCAATGAATATGACTACCCCGCCCCAAAGATATTTTTAAGCATTCCATCCCCTATTTTTCAGACGACCTTACGGACGAGATAATTGCTCAGTTCCACATATTTCTCCGGCGCGATGTGTTCGGCGCGGTCTTGCGGGCTGATGCCGACTGCCTGTAAATCCTCGTCGCCGGCAAGCTCTTTTAAATTGTTGCGTATGGTTTTTGCGGCGTTGGTGGAAGGCGAGTTTCACCAGTTTGGCGAAATGCTCGAAATCGTCCGCCTTGCCGATACGGTGTTTCACCGGAATCATGCGCACCACCGCCGAATCCACTTTCGGCGCAGGGTCAAACGACTCGGGCGGCACGTCAATCAGCAGCTCCATATCGAAAAAAATATTGCAGCATTACGCCCAAGCGGCCATAGTCGTTGCTTTTTCGGCGCGGCAACCATGCGTTCGACCACTTCTTTTTGCAGCATAAAGTGCATATCGACGACATCGTCCGCCACTTCCGCCAGCTTGAACAAAAGTGGCGTGGAAATGTTGTACGGCAGGTTGCCGACAATTTTCTTTTGCCCGCGATGCTGTTGAAATCAAACCGCAATACATCGCCTTCATGAATCACGAGCTTATCCACAAACGGCAGCGTTTTCAGACGACGTACGATGTCGCGGTCGATTTCGATAACGTGCAGGCAGTTCAACTTCTTCGCCAAAGGCTCGGTAATCGCCGCCAAGCCCGGCCCGATCTCAATCACCACATCATCCGCCTGCGGACGCACCGCGTTGACAATATCGGCAATAATCCGCGTGTCCTGCAAAAAATTCTGCCCGAAGCGTTTCCGGGCCTTATGTTCTTTCATCGCGTCTCTTCAAACTGTCGATCATTATAATAAGTGCGTATTGTAACTGAAAAACAAAGTCCTGTTCAGACCCGCAACCCAAGCAGCCGCCCTACGCCAATCGGGATTTCAAACCGTCCCGCAATGCAGTAATATCCCGTCCATCCTACACAGCTCGTCTGAAAACCCGCAAGGAGCAATTTCATGCAGATGAATTGGAAAAATCTACTCTCCACACAACGTTTCCGCACGAAAAACGGCGAAATCATCCCGACCGTCACGCCTTCCACCCAAGAAGGAGCCGACGCTTTGCGCACCGACTTCCATATCGACTACGACCGCGTCGTGTTCTCCGGCGCATTCCGCAGATTGGGACGTAAAACCCAAGTCCATCCTCTAGCCGAACACGACCTGACCCACAACCGCCTCACACACACAGCGTCGAAGTCGCCAGCGTCGGGCGCAGTATCGGCAACCGCGTCGGCGTGATGCTGCAGGCAGGCGGCTTTTTACCGGAAAAACAATACGCCGAGCGATATCGGCGCCGTCGTCCAAGTCGCCTGCCTTGCGCACGACCTAGGCAACCCGCCGTTCGGACACACCGGAGAAGACGCATTGCGCGACTGGTTCCGCAATCCCAAAAACCAGCCGTTTTTACAGACATTAAACGACGCCGAACGCAACGACATCCAAACCTATGAAGGCAATGCCCACAGCCTGCGCATCACGGCAAGTTTGAAATGTATCCCGACGCAGGCGGCATGCGCCTGACGTCCGCCGCCATAGGCGCACTGCTGAAATACCCTTGGACGACGCAACACCCCAACGGAAGAAAAAAATTCAATATTTACCAAACCGAATTACCCTTCATCCGCCGCGTTGCCGACGAATTGGGGCTGATTGAATCAGGCAAAGACTGCTGGGTACGCCATCCCCTGTCCTACCTGATGGAGGCAGCCGACGACATCTGCTACGCCCTCTTAGACTTGGAAGACGCGGTCGAACTGGATTTGCTGAGCGACGCCGAAATCGAAAGCGTATTATCCGAACTCACTTTTGAAGAAAGCACTTGGCACGCGCAATCCAGCCGCCAGCGTTGCGCCATGTTGCGCGGCATCGCCATCGGCAAAGCGATAGAAGACGTCGCCCAAACCTTCATGATGCACCAATCCGACCTGCTAAACGGCAACTTCAAAGGCAAAGACCTGTTGGCGTTGTGCAGCCCTGCAGGTTCAAAACACCTTGGAAAAAAAGCGAAAGAACTTGCCCGCACGCGCATTTTCCGCCACCGCACCAAACTCATGACCGAAATCGCCACTTTCCCGTGTCTCGGTTCCATTTTTGATTTATTGGTTCCCGCCGCATACGCCATGATTGCGCAAAAACAGGTCGATGTGCGCCAATCCCTCGCGCTTGATCTGTTAAAAACCACGACCCCATCCAAGAAACCGACAGCCTGTATCGCGCCTACATGAAAATCTTAGATTTCGTTGGTGGCATGACAGACAACGCCGCCGCAAAAATGGCGCAGACTTATCGGGAGTAGGCATTTTACGATAATTAATATCCTTTATTTTCATATTGTTATTTTATTATAAATATTTTTATCCAGAAAAATACTGGACAGCCGCCGACAGCTTGTATATTATTCGGTCTTCTTGATTCACGACGCAGTCGCGAAGTGATGAAAATGCACCCGTAGCTCAGTTGGATAGAGTATCTGGCTACGAACCAGAGGGTCGGGCGTTCGAATCGCTCCGGGTGCGCCAACAAAACTTATCCGCGCCCATCGTCTAGCGGTTAGGACATCGCCCTTTCACGGCGGTAACCGGGGTTCGATTCCCCGTGGGCGTGCTAATTCTGAAAGCACAGTTTAATTAAACTGTGCTTTTTTTCTTTATCACTCAAATCATTACAAATAGAGTGAACCCACTTTTAAAAATCAAAAAGTTAAGCCACCATACAACCCGCCCACCACGAAACCAACATAAGCAAAGGTCGTCTGAAAAACTCCAATTCAAGATTTTCAGACGACCTTTCACTTCAAAACATCAAACCATCAGTTTGAACCGACTTTAATCTTCTGCCACAGATTAACCGACAGTTTCTTCGCATCCGAACTCATTTGCGGCATCACAAAAACCGTCTTTCATATCCTGAGCATTCGGGAAGATGGAGCGGGTGTTAACCAATTCGGCAGGCATTTTCTCGCGTGCCGGTTTGCTTGCGGGCGCAAAGGTAACGGCAATGCCGTTTTTCGCAGCCACTTCGGGATCAAGTGTGTAGTTGATGTATTTATGGGCATTGGCGATGTTTTTCGCATCGGCGGGAATCAGCCAAGATTCAATCCAGAAGCCCATACCCTTCGGCGTCAAAACCTCAATGCCGACGTTGTTTTTCACTTCTTCGGAACGGGCTTTCGCCAAGTTCAAGTCGCCGCCGTTACCCGCTGCGAGACAGATGTCGCCGCGTGCCAGTTCGTCAATGATAGACGGGCTGAAACGTTTTACATCAGGACGGATGGCTTTCAGCACTTCCGCCGCCGCTTTCAAATCATCAGGATTTGTGCCTTTGGGGTCTTTTACCCAAGTAGTTCAGCAAAAATCGGGAACATCTCGCTCGGCGTGTCCCACAGCGCGATGCCGCATGATTTCAGCTTGTTGGTATATTCGGGCTTGAACAGCAAATCCCAACCGTTTTCAGGCAGCTTGCCGCCCAACAGTTCTTTGCCCTTTGCTGTAATTGCCAAAGTGTTGACACCGGAGAAATAAGGAACGGCATACTGGTTGCCCGGGTCGGCAGTTTCCAGCATTTTCAACAACTCGGGATCGATGTTTTTATAATTGGGAATCAAGTCTTTATTGATTTTTGATAAGCACCTGCTTCGATTTGGCGGGGCAGGAAGGCGATGCCGGGAACGACCAAGTCATAGCCGGATTTGCCGGTCAGCATTTTGGCTTCGAGGGTTTCGTTGTTTTCGTAAAGGTCGTAGGGTCAGCTTCAGCTTATTGGCTTTTTTGAAGTCTTCAACGGTGCTCTCGTCAACGTAGTTCGACCAGTTGTAGATATTCAAAGTATCGGTGGCGGCTGCTTCGGCATTGGCAGCAGGCGCGCTGCCTGCTTAAGGTTGCTCGGTTTTTCTCGCCACCGCCGCAAGCGGCCAGCGATAATGCCGCCAATACGGCTAATACGGATTTTTTCATACGGGCAGATTCCTGATGAAAGATTGTTAACGGAAAATGAACACTCTGCACCCCATCAATACCCCGGCGCAAAGCGGGGCTATTGTAATGGAAGTAAGTGAGAACTCAAAGCAATATCTGACTGATTTTTATTGAAATAAGGCACGATTTCTTAGGCTCGGGAAAACGGCGTTGCACAAGATGTCGTTTTTGGGCAAAATACGGGCGATTTGCGCGCGCGAACAGAGAAAATACTTGCATATAGAGGAATCTGTCTTTAAAATTGCGCGTTTACAGAATTTTATTTTTTTCAGGAGATATTCAATATGGCAAACAGCGCACAAGCCCGCAAACGTGCCCGCCAATCGGTTAAACAACGCGCCCACAACGCCAGCCTGCGTACTGCATTCCGTACCGCAGTGAAAAAAGTGTTGAAAGCAGTTGAAGCCGGCGACAAAGCTGCTGCTCAAGCAGTTTACCAAGAGTCCGTCAAAGTCATCGACCGTATCGCTGACAAAGGCGTATTCCACAAAAACAAAGCAGCCCGCCATAAGAGCCGTCTGTCTGCCAAAGTAAAAGCATTGGCTTAATCTTTTTCGCCCATCGCCTTGGCGTGTTACCGCGTCGGGACAGGCAAGCAGATAACGATGCCCCTGAGGTCTTAACCTTTCAGGGGCATTGCCGTATGTGGTGCAAGTTGATGTAAACTTTTCAGACGACCTGCCGTAAAAGCAGGCACAAGGCGGTAAAATGCGGTTTAATCTGTTTTTCACACGATTAATCCCGATTTTCAGGCAAAAGGTCGTCTGAAAACACCCAATCGGCAATCCCATGAATGAAATGATGAACAAGATGTTGAAACACGATTTGGCGCAAAGCAATGCCCTAAAGAACAAAAAACCGTCATTCTCCAAATGTCGGCGCGCTTTGATGCTTATCCTTATCGGCGGAACAGCCGCTCCTGCCGCCTACGCCGACACGGCTTTGCAATGCACCTCCATTCAAGACAATGCCACCCGTTTGGCGTGTTACGACAGCATTTACTCGGCACAACTGCCGCCGCAAGCACCGCTGCCCGTCATTCGTGAAGAAGCCGCCAAAGCGCCAGTCGATTTACCCAAAACCATCAGCACCAGCCGCGAGAAAAAAAGCGGCAACGATTGTGTTTGACGAAAATAAAGAACAATCCACCCTTTTCGGAAGACAATCTCCGCACCGCAGCCGATGCCTACACGCCGCTGAGCCTGATGTACGATTTGGACAAAAACGATTCGCGCGGCTTGCTGAGCGTGCGCGAGCGACAATCCCATGTACCTGATGCCCGCATGGTACAACAGCTCGCCCAACCTCCATCCCCATTCCCCTTCGCGCAGCACGACCAATCAGGAAAAATTCAGCGAACAGAAAACACATAGAAACCAAACTGCAAGTTTCGTTCAAAAAGCAAAAATCGCCGAAGATTTGTTTAAAAACCCGCGCGGATTTGTGGTTCGGCTACACCCAAAAAATCCGATTGGCAGATTTACAACCAAGGCAGAAAAATCCGCACCGTTCCGCAATACCGATTACGAACCTGAAATCTTCCTGACCCAGCCCGTGAAGGCAGATTTGCCGTTCGGCGGCAAACTGCGGATGGTCGGCGCAGGCTTCGTCCACCAATCCAACGGACAAAGCCGTCCCGAATCCCGCTCATGGAACCGAGTTTACGCATTGGCGGGGATGGAATGGGGCAAGCTGACCGTCATCCCGCGCGTGTGGATGCGCGCCTTTGATCAGACCGGTGAAAACAACGACAATCCCGACATTACCGACTATATGGGTTATGGCGATTTGAAGCTGCAATACCGCCTGAACGACAAACAAAATATTTCGTCCCTGCTGCGCTACAATCCCAAAAACCGGACACGGCGCGGTTGAAGCCGCCTATACCTTCCTGATTAAAGGCAAACTCAAAGGCGTCGTGCGCGGCTTTCACGGCTACGGCGAAAGCCTGATTGATTACAACCACAAACAAAACGGCATCGGCATCGGTCTGATGTTCAACGACTGGGACGGAATTTAATGCCGAATCTTGTTTTCAGACGACCTTTTATACCATGTTGCACGCAGGTCGTCTCAGCAAAACAAACACCCTTCCCATATTAAAAACACTCAGTTTTCCCTATCGCCCAAACGCGTATAATGCAACGTTTGGGCGATATTTGTCGGAATAACACAGAAGATGACAGAACAAACGGCCGAAGGCGGAAAAAGTTGCCAAGGCATTAAAAAAATATCTGATTACAGGCATGCTGGTGTGGCTGCCGATAGCCGTAACCATTTGGGCGGTCAGCTATATCATATCTGCCGCCGACCGGCTGATCAGTCTGCTGCCCGAGCAATGGCAGCCCCAATATTTCTGGGGATTCAACATTCCCGGCTTGGGCATTATTGCCGCCATTGTCGTCTTATTTCTGACCGGCGTGTTCGCCGCCAACGTTTTGGGAGCGTCAAATCCTCGCCGCATGGGACAGCCTATTGGGACGGATCCCCGTCGTCAAATCCATTTATTCCAGCGTTAAAAAAGTATCCGAGTCCCTGCTCTCCGACAGCAGCCGCTCGTTCAGAACGCCCGTGCTGGTTCCATTCCCACAACCCAATATTTGGACGATTGCCTTTGTTTCAGGGCATATTCCCGACAAACTTAAAGGCAGCCTGCCGCACGATGACGACTATCTTTCCGTCTATGTGCCGACCACGCCCAACCCGACCGGCGGCTATTACATCATGGTGAAAAAGAGCGACGTGCGCGAACTCGATATGAGCGTGGACGAAGCATTGAAATATGTGATTTCGCTGGGTATGGTGATGCCGGATGACTTGCCGCCCAAGCCCCCAAGCCGAAATACGATGTTTAGACAAATAAACTAGAGATGGCAAACACATGACACATGGTCGTTTTTGGCCTTGATTCATGGCTATTTACATTGTCATTATTGTTTTTAGCTGTTGTACTTTGGCGTTGGGAAAATCGTGACGACTGAAATTTTCAGACGAGCTGAACGCATAAACCAACAGCCTGAAAGTTTATTCAACCTCAAAATATAAACATGAAATATTTATCTGCTTTACTGCTTGCCTTGTTTCTGCCCAATCTAGCCGTCTCCGCACCTGTAACCAACAGCAAAGGCGAAGAGGTATTTCTATTTGATTGGCACAAACAACCCGCTTTCAAAAAGCTTTGGCACGAACAAGTTGGCAAACATGCACCCAAAGCCCCCATGCACAATTGGGTGCGTAAAATGGCAGGTCCGATGCCGCCGCTGGAAAGTGTGAAAATCGGCGGCAAGACCTACTACTACACCACCATGTGCCAACCGCATAACTGCGGAGGCAACAATATGTATATTCTGACTGACAAGCAACATATCGCTGCTTATCATGTTGTTTATAAAAATGATGACTCCTTTTCTGCAGACAATCCGGATCAAATCTACATTTACGGTAAGCCCACGGAAGCAGAATTAAATTTTCTGAAGGCAGAATGGCGTAAAGAACAAAACAATTAAGGTGTCTTTTTTCAGACGACCTTTTCCTTCTTTTTCAAATTGAACATATAAAAAGGTGATTTTATGCGTACCAACTATTGCGGCCCTGATCAGCGAGCAATACTTAGACCAAAACCGTAACCGTCAAAGGCTGGGTACACCGCCGGCGCGACCACGGCGGTGTGATTTTTATCGACCTGCGCGACCGCGAAGGCATCGTCCAAGTCGTGATTGACCCCGATACGCCCGAAGCGTTTGCCACTGCCGATTCCGCCCGCAACGAATACGTTTTTGAGCATTACCGGCCGCGTGCTGCAACCGTCCCGAAGGCACAACCAACAACAAAATGATTTCCGCAAAATCGAAATCCTCGCCAAAGAAATCGAAGTGTTGAACGCTGCCGCTACGCCGCCGTTCCAAATTGACGACGAAAACATCAGCGAAAACGTGCGCCTGACCAACCGCGTTATCGACCTGCGCCGTCCGGTGATGCAGCGCAACCTGCGCCTGCGTTATCAAGTCGCTATGGGCGTTCGCCGTTATCTGGACGCGCAAGGCTTCATCGACATCGAAACCCCGATGCTGACCCGCTCTACGCCCGAAGGCGCGCGCGACTACCTCGTGCCGAGCCGCGTTCATCCGGGCGAGTTTTTCGCTTTGCCGCAATCGCCGCAATTATTCAAACAACTGTTGATGGTGGCGGGTTTCGACCGTTACTACCAAATCACCAAGTGCTTCCGCGACGAAGACTTGCGTGCCGACCGCCAGCCCGAATTCACCCAAATCGACTTGGAAACCTCGTTCTTGAACGAGGATGAAATCATGGACATCACCGAAGGTATGGCAAAAACAAGTCTTCCAAGACGCGCTGGGCGTGGACTTGGGCGACTTCCCGCGTATGCCTTACTCTGAAGCCATGTTCTACTACGGCTCCGACAAACCCGATATGCGCATCAGCCTGAAATTCACCGAGTTGACCGACCTGATGAAAACGGAAGAATTCAAAGTCTCCGTGGCGCAGCCGACATGAAAGGCGGTCGCGTGATCGCTCTGCGCGTACCGAACGGCGCGAAATTCAGCCGCAAAGAAATCGACGAATACACCAAATTTGTCGGCATCTACGGCGCAAAAGGTTTGGCGTACATCAAAGTGAACGACGTCAGCAACCTCTCCAACGGCGAAGACAGCGGCCTGCAATCTCAATCGTGAAATTCCTGTCTGAAAAACGCCCTGAAAGAAATCATTGCCCGTACCGGAAAGACAAAACGGCGACATCATCTTCTTCGGCGCGGACAAAACCAAAGTCGTGAACGAAGCCATCGGCGCGTTGCGTATCAAAGTCGGTTTGGAACACGGCAAAGACAACGGCTACTTCGTGGACGAATGGAAACCTTTGTGGGTTGTCGATTTTCCGATGTTCGAATACGACGAAGACGCCGACCGCTACGTTGCCGTACACCATCCGTTTACCGCGCCTAAAGAAGGTCACGAAGACCTGATGGTTTCCGACCCGGCAAACTGCCTGGCACGCGCCTACGATATGGTGTTGAACGGCTGGGAAATCGGCGGCGGTTCCATCCGTATCCACCGTGCCGACGTACAGGAAAAAGTGTTCGCCGCGCTGAAAATCAGCCCTGAAGAGCAGCAGGAAAAATTCGGCTTCCTCTTGGACAACCTGAAATTCGGCGCGCTCCGCACGGCGGTTTGGCATTCGGCCTCGACCGTCTGGTAACACTGATGACCGGCGCTGAATCCATCCGCGACGTGATTGCCTTCCCGAAAACCCAACGCGCCCAATGTCTGCTGACCAACGCGCCGAATGCGGTGGACGACAAACAGCTGCGCGAATTGAGCTTGCGCCTGCGTCAAAAAGCGACCGAAAATAAAGAAGCGTAATTTTTAAAAGCAGGTGGGCAACACCTGACAGTCAAAGGTCGTCTGAAACCCAATTACACAGGTTTCAGACGACCTTTTTCATCACGAATGTATAGGATTAACTTTAAACCAGTACGACGTTGCCTCCCTTAGCTCAAAGAGAACGATTCTCTAAGGTGCTGAAGCACCAAGTGAATCGGTTCCGTACTATCTGTACCTGTCTGCGGCTTCGTCGCCTTGTCCTGATTTAAAGTTAATCCACTATACTGAATGTCAGTAAGCGGGCATTTTCTATTTTAATCCTCCGACATTCATCAAGTCATGGGTAAATCGCCCTATTAAATTTAATCTAATTGAGTAATATCAGTTTATATTCATAATCCCACAGTAATTTTTTTACATTTCCCCCTTTGTCATGCTATCCTCGCCTCCCCTGTATGTATCGGCTTGTTTCATCAAGCAGTTTATTGTTGCACGCATACAGACAATATCCTAATTAATTATCGACAAGAGTATTGCTATGAAAAAAATAACTTCCTCTATTCTAAAAACCTGTTTTGCAGCGACGGCGGTTATCACAGCGCATTCTGCGTTTGCATATGACGCTTCCCTGCCCCACCTCTGCTCCCGCACGCAGCACTTTTGGACAATCACAATTTCCCCTATTCCATGCCGATTAATCCTAACGCAGCGCGTGACGGCAAACCTTATTTGAAAGCACACGACGACGTAATGACGCTGGCGGGCGCAACCCTGCCTCCTGCACGTCCGGTCAAACCGACTGCACCTCCCCCACAACGTGCGCCATTGGCTAACCAAAATTTCCCTCACTCCATGCCAATCAACCCCAACGCAGCCAATGACGGCAAACCTTATTTGAAAGCACGACAACGTAATGACGCTGGCGGGCGCAACCCCTGCCTCCTGCACGTCCGGTCAAACCGACTGCGCCTCCTCCATCCAAACCTGTCGGCAACAATGGCGACTTTCCTTACTCATGCCAATCGGCGGCAATGTTTCGATACCGGACAGTGGTGTGATGAGCAGCTGCCCCAACCTCCTGCCCGCCCTATCGGCAAACCGATTGCGCCTCCTCCGTCTAAACCTGTCGTCAACAATGGTAACTTCCCTTACTCTGAGCCAATTTATGGCAAACGTACTTCGACAACACCTGTTGGCGTCATGACCACAGCTGACGCATCTCCTGCCTACAATCCAAATAACGCGGTGGCAAAACCTCAATACACAGTCAAAAATTCCGTCCGCGTTGCCGATGCCGACAACCTGAAAAACAAAGAAATCCTGTTTGTTATCGACAGAATCGAAGGCAGAGGCGAGCGCGTCATCCGCGAACGCCGCATCAATCAGATCGAGCTGTTCAGCCTGAATACTGAAGACGGCAAAGGAAAAGGCTTGCTGACCGTCGGCAAAATCCCGACTGCTTCGGGCAATGTGTTCTTCGGCGAATGGGCGCCTGCTTCAGAAGCCGCCGCTACTGCGCATGTCAAAGGCAACGCTCATCCCGCCTGGTTCTATGGCAAAAACCCGACCGGCAGCACCAAAGGCTTGGCAACCGTGACTTACAACGTAGTCGGTGTCAACGGTCATAAAGCCGGCGAACGCGATATCTATACCGGTACCGTCAAAGCCTATTTCGGTTCGGGCGACAGCGGCAGCATGACCGGCAAACTGGCGCGCCATACCGACACTCTGGACTTTGCCGGCGTGAAAATCGACAACCGCAACGGTACTTTTGCCTCTGATGCAGCCCGCAACCGCGAAGGCATCAAAGGTCAGTTCTACGGTCAAAATGCCGCCGCATTGGCGGGTATTGCGACCCGTGGTACAGAAAGCCACGCCGACGACATCTCCTTCGGCGGTATAAAACAATAAACCGTCGATAGAACAACGGGGAAGGCGCGGATTGCCGTGCTTTCCCCGTTTTATGGCAAGCTACGGACGGATTTCCGCGGCTTCCGTTTTCAGACGACCTTTTGTGCTTCCCATTACCTCAAGGGTCGTCTGAAAACGGAAACAAATTAAAAACAAAGCAAGATTCAAAATCGCATCTTTTCAGACGACCGCCCGCTTCGCCACAAACCCGCCTCGTCCGAAATTTACCCACCACACACCAGCCCGAAAGAAGACGAATGAACAAATCCTGCCTCCTCCTGCTCGCCCTCTGCCCCTGTCCGCCCACGCAGACAGCGACGACCTGCGCCGCCTGTCCGAAGAAAAACGGGCGCGTGCAGCAGCAATATCAGGAAAGCGGCTGGCTGGACGGCGGCACACCCGCAGGCGACATCGAAAACGACGACGCATACATCCGTATCGGCGGTCAGATTTACACCGTAGGCAACAATACCGAAGAGCTGGAAAGCGCGATTTATCATGCCATTAACGAACGTCAATGGAAAAAGGGCAGAACGCTTCGCCACGCGCTACGCCGCCCCTGCCCGACCACAATCCCGCCCTACCCAAATTGGTCGCTCGGTTTGAAACAACGTGCCGAAGGACGCCTCGCCGAAGCCTTGCAAAACCTGCAATCGGCAGAAGCACTCGACCCCGCCAACCCGCGCATCCTGCTCGAAACCGCGCGCCTTTTATACCGAAGACAACCAAAACCGCGAAGCCCGAAGCGCATTCGCCCGCGCACAAGACGCCGATATTCCCTGAAGAAACCCGCGCCCTGATCGGACAATACCTCGGCGAAATCGACAAACGCAGCCGCTGGCACGGACAAATCGGCATCGCCTACGGCTACAACAGCAACATCAACCAATCCGACGGCTCCGTCCGCTGCATTCTGCCGCTTGACGGCCAATGCCTCGCCTACCAAAACCTGCCCGACCCCATCCGTTCCCCTGTATGGGAATTACAGCCTGAGCGCAGGCAAAATCACCCCCATTAAAAGGACACCACAGCCTCAAAACCAACCTCCTCGTCTACGGCACGCACTACCGCCGCAAAGACACAGACGCCGCCCTGTCCGACTACGGCAGCCAAACAGGCACACTGTCCGCCGGTTACGAATACGCCGACGCACAAAGCCGCCTATCGCTGATGCCCGTTTACGAACACGAACGGCGCAACCGCCACACCTACTACAACGCCTACGGCGCCGAAACCTCGTGGACGCATACCATCAACCCCAAATGGCAGGTCAACGCCGACTGGTCGGGCAAACGCTACCGCCACAGCGGCACCGCGAAAAACCTACGCCGCCGACTACACCGAATACCGCACAGGCTTAGGCGCAGAATACGCCCTGACCCCGAAAACCGGCGTGTTCGCAGGCTCCGACTACACCCGCCGCACATACAACGGCGGCACATCCGACCACCGCGAATACACCCTCCGCACAGGCTTATACACCCCTGTTTGACAACGGCACCTACCTCAACGCCCTCGTCACGAAACGGCGCAACCTCTACGACCGCGCAGGCATCGCCGCAGACGGACAAAGACGCAGCGACCGCCAAACCGTCTGGCTCGCCGCCGCAGGCTTCAGACAATGGCACATCGGCGGCTTCAACCCCGAACTGCGCTTCAAACACACCACCGTCAAAAGCAATTCCGTGTTCTACCGCTACCGCCAAAACGAAATCATGTTGGGCGTGAAGAAACAGTTTTGAAGCGTTTTATAGGATGGATAGGAACATAAAGAGGTCGTCTGAAAATAAGGATTTATGAATTTCAGACGACCTCATTCAATAAGTTTTAATAACAGCAAACACCCCACCCCATACTTTTCCCCATCTGCTGCATCTACCCCTCTCCCGTCTAGCGGGAGAGGGCTGGGGAGAGGGTGGCTTTATGAGTTACGAATTTATTTTCTCCTCAGAAACACAAAGCCACCCCCATCCTAACCTTCCCCCGCCAGACGGGGGAAGGAACAGAATTGCTGATAAATCAAAGAGGTCGTCTGAAAATTACAATTTATGAGGTTTCAGACGACCTCGTTTAATGAGTTCAAATAAAACAGCAAACATCTCACATCCGCCGCTATCCCTTCCATACTTTTCCACATCTACTGCAACCTACCCCTCTCCCGTCCGGGCGGGGAGAGGGTTGAGAGAGGTGGCTCTATGGACCACACGAATTTGATTTTTCCCAAACAAAAAGCCACCCTCATCTCTAGCCTTCCCCGCCGGACGGGGAAGGAACAGAATTGCTGATACGACAAAGAGGTCGTCTGAAAATTACGATTTATGAGGTTTCAGACGACCTTGTTTAATGGATTCAAATAACAGCAAACCTCTCACACCCGCCACTATCCCTTCCATACTTTTTCCACATCTACTGCAACCTGCCCCCTCTCCCGTCCGGGCGGGAGAGGGCTGAGGGAGAGGGTAGCTCTATGGGCTGCACGAATTTAATTTTTCCCAAGCCACAAAGCCACCCTCATCCTAACCTTCTCCCGCCGGACGGGGGAAGGAACAGAATTGCTGATAAATCGAAGAGGTCGTCTGAAAATTACAATTTATGAGGTTTCAGACGACCTCGTCTAATGAGTTCAAATAACAGCAAACATCTCACATCCACCGCCATCCCTTCTATACCTTCCCCATCTGCTGTAACCTACCCCTCTCCCGTTCGGCGGGAGAGGGTTAGGGAGAGGGTGGCTTTATGAGTTGCACGAATTTATTTTCTCCTCAGAAACACAAAACCACCCCTCATCCTAACCTTCCCCGCCAGACGGGGGAAGGGACAGATTGTTGATACGGCAAAGAGGTCGTCTGAAAATAAGAATTTATGAATTTCAGACGACCTCTTTCACAATCAAACCACACTAAACAATCCTCCGTCGTCATTTCCCATAAAGAAGAGGTCGTCTGAAACCCATCTTTCAGACGACCTCTTTTCTCTTTCAAAAACGCTTGCCCTAACCCCTAGCCTGCTTCTTGTAAGAAGCCTGCCAGTGCAGCGGTGTCGAGTGCGATCATCAGTTCTTCGTTGGTCGGCACGACCAAAAACGGCGGGGTTGGAACCTGTCGGGCTGATGATGCCTGAGTTGCCGTAGCGTTTTTCCATGTTGGCTTTGGTGTCGATGGCAGGGCCCAAATAGTCGAGGTAGGCGACGGTTTTTGGCGCGGATGTTGCGGGAGTTTTCGCCGATGCCGCCGGTGAAGACGAGGGCGTCGATGCCGCCGCAGGGCGACCGACATCGAGGCGATGTATTTGGCGAGGCGGTAGGTCATGACTTCGAGGGCGAGGCGTGCGCCTTCGTGGCCTTCGTCGGCGGCGATTTCGAGGGTACGGCAGTCGTTGGAGAGTTCGGAAATGCCGAGCAATCCTGATTTTTTTGTTCAACATTTCATCGACTTGCTCGATGTTCGTGCCGGCGTGGGCGGTCAGGTAGCTGTACACGCCGGGGTCGATGTCGCCGCAACGGGCGCCATGACGAGACCTTCGATGGGGTGAAGCCCATGCTGGTATCGACGGATTTGCCGTCTCGGATGGCGGTGATGGACGCGCCGTTGCCGAGGTGGGCGACGATCATGCGCAAATCTTCCAGCGGTTTGCCCAAAATCCGCGCGGCTTCGGGGGCGACGTAGCGCATACTGGTGCCGTGGAAGCCGTAGCGGCGGAAGGAGTGTTTTTGCGCAATTCGCGTGGCACGGCGTAGGTGTAGGCGCGTTCGGGCATGGTTTGGTGGAACGAGGTGTCCATCACGCCGACGTTGGGCAGGCCGGAAGTGTTCCTGCGCGGCGAGGATGCCGCTGATGTTGGCGGGGTTGTGCAGCGGGGCGAGCGGGATGCAGGCTTTCAGTTCGTCGAGGACGTCTTGGTCGATGAGGACGGACTCGTGATATTTTTCGCCGCCGTGGGCGATGCGGTGGCCGATGGCTTTGATGCGGTCGTGCAGGCCGTGTTTTTCCAGTTCGTTCAACAGCATACCCACCGCGCCGGCGTGGCAGTTGCGGCCGGATAGGGGAACTTGGCGTTTGTTGCCGTCTTTTGTTGAAGGTGATGACGGCTTCGGGCGTACCCAAACGTTCGCCGAGGCAGCTTTAGGACGACGCTGCCGCTTTTGCGGTCGATAACGGCGCCTTTGAGCGAGGAGCTGCCGCAGTTCAGGACGAGGATGAGTTGGTCGGACATGATATTTCTCCTTGTAGTTTGTGGTTGTTTTTGGTGGGGTCGTCTGAAAAAGGATGGGCGTTGGGCGGGATGTGTTTCAGACGGCCTCTTTGGGCAAAAGCTTATGCCGCATTTTCTGTCGTCATTCCCGCGCAGGCGGGAATCCATATTTGCTCACAAGCAAGCTCTGATAAAAATCAGGAAACAGAATATCGACTGTGGATTCTCGCCTGCGCGGGAATGACGGCGGTTAGACTATTAGGCTTTATTGCAATCCTTTATCAAATGTCGTCTGAAACAGTGGACAGTGATGTCCGTCCTACATGATTTCAAAAACAATCATCGGGAACGCGCACCCGCCCTTCCATAATCACCCTTGCGCTGCGGCTCGCGACGGCTTTTTTCACTGCCCAGATGCCGTCCGAACACTCTGCCGCCGCGCCGACGCGCAATGTGCCGAAGGATGGCCGAAGCGCACTTCGTTGCGCGTTCCGCCGCCGGCGGCGAGGTTGACCAGCGTACCGGGGACGGCAGCAGCAGCGGCGATGGCGACCGAGGCGGCGCCCATCATGGCGTGGTGCAGTTTGCCCATGCTCAGGGCGCGTACCAGCAAACTCGATGTCGGCGACGTTCACGGTTTTGCCGCTGGAGGCGGTGTAATCGGCGGCGGGCGCGACGAAGGCGACTTTCGGCGTGTGCGCGCGGGCGGCGGCTTCGGACACGTCGTTAATCAAGCCCATTTTCAGCGCACCGTAAGCGCGGATTTTTCTCGAATTTTTCCAGCGCGGCGGCATCGTTGTTGATGTCGTCCTGCAACTCTTTGCCCGTGTAGCCCAAGTCGGCGGCGTTCAGGAAAACGGTCGGAATGCCCGCGTTGATAAGCGTGGCTTTCAGACGACCTATGTCCGGAACGTCCAGCTCGTCCACCAGATTGCCGGTCGGAAACATGCTGCCTTCACCGTCGGCGGGGTCGAGAAATTCGATTTGCACTTCGGCGGCGGGAAAGGTAACGCCGTCCAGCTCGAAATCGCCCGTTTCCAAGACTGCACCGTTTTGCATCGGAACATGGGCAATGATGGTTTTGCCGATGTTTTTCTGCCAGATTTTCACCGTGCAGATGCCGTCTGAAGGGATTTTGCCTTTATCGACCAAGCCCTGCTCGATAGCAAACGCGCCCACGGCGGCGGTGAGGTTGCCGCAGTTGCCGCTCCAATCGACGAAAGGCTTGTCGATGGAAACTTGCCCGAAAAGGTAATCGACATCGTGGTCGGCGCGTTCGGACTTGTCCAAAATCACCGCCTTGCTGGTCGACGAGCTGGCGTTGCCCAAACCGTCTATCTGCTTGCCGTAGGGGTCGGGGCTGCCGAGTACGCGCAACAGGATTTTGTCGCGCGCGCTGCCCGCTTCCCGCGCCGCCTCGGGCAGGTCGGAACGTTTGAAAAACACGCCTTTTTGATGTCCCGCCGCGGTAGTAAACGGCGGGGATTTTGATTTGCGGCATTTTTGGATTCTCCTTATGTAGCGTGGGACCTGCCCACGATTTTTACCGTATCAATTTAGCTTTATTTCGCGGGCAAAGCCCACGCTACACCAACTTTCCAAAAGTACATTAGGGCTGCCACTCCGACAAAGCCGTTTGCTTCCGCAAAATGTCAGGGTTCGCCCCAATCTATGGCTGCTGTGTTGTGATACGGCAGATTATTAAACTCCGTCATTCCCGCGCAGGCGGGAATCCAGACTTATCCGCACAGAAACTCATCGGATAAAAAGGTTTCCTCAATTCCACTTTCTGGATTCCCGCCTGCGCGGGAATGACGATTTACAGTAAATGCCTGCCATATCGGGAATTACGTGAATGAGCAAAAATGTTGAACCCGACCCACGCTACGTCTGCTTTTCAGACGACCTCTACGCCGCGTTCCCTTCCAAAAAGTCCTGTGCAAACCGTTGCAGCACGCCGCCGGCTTCGTACACCAGCACTTCCTCTGCGGTATCGAGGCGGCAGGTAACGGGAACTTCGACGGTCTCGCCGTTTTTGCGGTGGATGACGAGGGTCAGGTCGCCGCGCGGTTTGCGTTCGCCGACCACGTCGTAGGTTTCCGTGCCGTCCAGTTGCAGGGGTGTGGCGGTTGGTGCGGGTTTGAATTGCAGCGGCAAGACGCCCATGCCGATGAGGTTGGTGCGGTGGATGCGCTCGAAACCTTCGGCGGCGATGGCTTCCACGCCCGCCAGCCGCACGCCCTTCGCCGCCCAGTCGCGGCTGGAGCCTTGTCCGTAGTCCGCGCCGGCGATGATGATGAGCGGCTGTTTGCGGTTCATGTAGGTTTCGATGGCTTCCACATGCGCATGGTTTCGCCTTCGGGTTCGACACGGGCGAGCGAGCCTTGGCGCACGCTGCCGTCTTCGTTTTTCACCATTTCGTTAAACAATTTGGGATTGGCGAAGGTGGCGCGTTGGGCGGTGAGGTGGTCGCCGCGGTGGGTGGCGTAGGAATTGAAGTCTTCTTCGGGCAAACCCATTTTCGCCAGATATTCGCCCGCCGCACTCGCCGCCAGAATCGCGTTGGAAGGCGAAATGTGGTCGGTGGTGATGTTGTCGGGCAGAATCGCCAAGGGCGCATTCCCGTCAGGGCTGCGTGCGCCCGCCAGCGCGCCTTCCCAATAGGGCGGACGGCGGATGTAGGTGGACATCGGACGCCAGTCGTACAGCGGACTGGGGGCTTTTTGCGCTTTGCCGGTGTCGAACATCGGTACATACACGTCGCGGAACTGCTGCGGTTTCACATATTCGGCAACGACGGCATCGATTTCTTCGTCGGTCGGCCAGATGTCTTTCAGGCGGATTTCCTTGCCGTCGTCTGAAACGCCGAGTACGTCGTTTTTCAATATCGAAACGGATGCTGCCCGCGACGGCGTATGCCCCTACCAGCGGGGGCGAAGCGAGGAAAGCCTGTTTCGCATACGGGTGGATTCGGCCGTCGAAGTTGCGGTTGCCCGACAGTACGGCGGTGGCGTATAAATCGCGGTCTATGATTTCCTGCTGGATTTTCGGGTCGAGCGCGCCGCTCATGCCGTTGCAGGTGGTGCAGGCGAAGGCGACGATGCCGAAGCCGAGTTTTTTTCCATTTCGGACAACAGACCCGCTTCTTTCAAATAGATTTCCGCCACTTTCGAGCCGGGGGCGAACGAGGTTTTGACCCACGGTTTGCGTTTCAGCCCGAAGCGGTTGGCATTGCGCGCCAAGAGTGCGGCGGCGACGACGTTGCGCGGGTTGAGGTGTTGGTGCAACTGGTAATCGCGGCAATGATGACCGCGCCGTCGGGCATGAGGCCGTCTGAAGGCTCTTCGTAAGGCTTCGCCAGCCCTTTCGCCGCCAAATCGACGGTGGCAAAACGCGCGTGCGGGTTGCTCGGACCCGCCATATTGCGCGTTACGCTGCTCAAATCAAATTTCAACACGCGCGGATAAACGGCGGTTTTTAGGTCGTCCGCCCACAGTCCGGCAGTTTTGGCGTAGGTTTCACCAATTTCACCTGCGCGTCGTCGCGTCCGGTCAATTTCAAATAATCAATGGTTTGCGCGTCGATGGCGAACATGGCGGCGGTCGCGCCGAACTCCGGCGTCATGTTGGAAATGGTCGCGCGGTCGCCGATGGACAGGCTTCTCGCGCCTTCGCCGAAAAAATTCGACAAACGCCCCGACCACGCGTTCTTTGCGCAGAAACTCGGTCAGCGCCAACACAATATCCGTCGCGGTAATGCCCGCCTGTTGCTTTGCCCGTCAGCTCCACGCCGACAATATCGGGCAGGGCGCATCATGGACGCGCGCCCCAGCATCACCGTTTCCGCTTCCAAACCGCCTACGCCCACGGAAATCACGCCCAGCGCGTCAACGTGCGGCGTGTGCGAATCCGTACCGACGCAGGTATCGGGGAACGCCACGCCGTTTTTAACTTGGACGACGGGCGACATTTTTCCAGATTGATTTGGTGCATGATGCCGTTGCCCGCCGGAATCACGTCCACATTTTCAAAAAGCGGTTTTCGTCCAGTTGATAAAGTGGAAACGGTCTTCGTTGCGGCGGTCTTCGATTTCACGGTTTTTGCGGAACGCATCAGGGGTCGTAGCCGCCGCATTCCACCGCCAGCGAATGATCGACGATGAGCTGCGTCTGCACCACCGGATTCACTTTGGCAGGATCGCCGCCCTTCTCTGCAATCGCATCGCGCAAGCCCGCCAAATCCACCAGCGCGGTCTGCCCCAAAATATCATGGCACACCACCCGCGCGGGATACCACGGAAAATCGATTTCCTGCTTGCCTTCTATCAGCTGGCCCAGCCAGCTTTGCAGCGTCGGCAAATCGACCTTGTCCGCGCGGTTGACCAAGTTCTCCGCCAAAATGCGGCTCGTGTAAGGCAGCTTGTCGTAAGAGCCGGCTTGAATGTCCTCACACGCCGCACGCGCGTCGTAGTATTCCAAAATCCGTACCGGGCAGCGGTTTTGCGGTAACGTTGGTTGGCAGCCATGTTCAGTTCTCCTGTGGATCTATTTTTTTCTTGTGGTTTGGGGTTTCAGACGACGTTTGTTGAAGGGTCGTCTGAAATCTTGGGAAATAAAAAAACTATTCAACCTCGCTTCAACAATGGTCTATACAATCCATTGATAGACACAATACCGGCAATAATCAGAATAGCGCCGACAAAGAAGCGTCCTTCCGGGTATTTCATTCAAAAACATCCAAGCCAGTACGGCGGCAAATAATGGCTCGGCCAATTCAGTTACCTGCACCTTCGCGGCACTCAAATAATCCAATGCTTTAGTTGTACAATAAAATCCTAAAATCGTCGGCAATAAAGACAGTGCCAAGAGTGGCGGAATAAAAAGACCATTGCCAATGTATATCCCCAATACCTTCCAATGAAGGGATAAACAAAAAAATACTTCCAAAAAACATCAAGATCCGTGTCAAATAAATACCGCCGTTTAAGCCGAATTTTTTAATCAAAACGGAAAAACAACCGTAACCCGAGCCCGCCAGTGCGGCATTCAGAATCAACCCTAAATTTCCTTCTCCAGTCCAAGAAATCACCGCGATCCCCGATACTGCCAAACCCACACCGACGACTGAAGAAATATAAATACGTTCGTTTAATAGTATGCTGTCCAATATCAAGGCAGATACGGCAGCCGATGCCATTAATACAACTACTACATTCGCAGCATTACCGTATTGATAAGCGGTGGTTTCAAAGAAAAACAAAGTGTAAATTCCGAAAAAAGCACAAATTGCGACTTTAAACAACAACGGCAAGATTGCCTCTTTCTTTTTTGAAATATCCGCAATCTGTCTGGTAAAACCAGTACGGCAAAGCAAAATGCTGATAAACACAAAACCTGTCAAAGTTTTCAAAAATGCAATATGCTGAACAGACAGGCCCTGCTCCATTAATACCTTACTGAATATACCGATAGTTGCATTCAGAAGGGCTGCAGAAACTGCCAAAAATATTCCCATCAGTAAATCAGGCAGCTTCATATTTACTCCATAATACTTTGCACATAGGTGCATTATTGTTTTTCGAAAAAGAAAATCCCTCCAAAATCTTTATTTACCTCTTGATAATCAAACGCCTTTATTTTCAAAAAGTGTTGCGCGCTGCCTCCGCCATTCCCGCCGCGGCCTGTCCTCGCTTAGGCGGGGCGGGAATGACGGCAGACGTTGCGGCTGGTTTTTCAGACGACCTTCTCTCGCATATTTCAACAGGTCGTCTGAAAAGCGGAACCGTAGGCGGGATTTTCGGTTTTCCGCGGACAAAGCCCGCGCTACACGTCGTCTGAAATCCGATTGGCACCTCCTACGGTTGTTGTCCGTCTCAGCGTTCCTCAATCTCCACAAAACGCCAAGTCTTCAGGACCGGTGTAGTTCGCGCTCGGACGGATGATTTTGCCGTCTTTGCGCTGTTCGAGGACGTGTGCCGCCCAGCCGGTGGAGCGCGAAATTACAAACAGCGGCGTGAACATGGCAGTCGGTACGCCGAGTTTTTGGTAAGACACGGCGGAGAACCAGTCTAGGGTTGGGGAACATCTTTTCTCTTCCCACATCACGCTCTCCAAGCGCTCGGCGATGTCGAAGAGGCGCATGTCGCCCGCTTCCCGGCTCAAACCGCGCGCCACTTCTTTAATCACGACGTTGCGCGGGTCGGAAATGGTGTAAACCGGATGACCGAACCCGATAACGATTTTCTTTTGCGGGCGATGCGTTCGCGTATGTCGGCTTCGGCTTCGTCGGCGTTGCGGTAGCGTTTTTGGATGTCGTAGGCAACTTCGTTCGCGCCGCCGTGTTTCGGGCCTTTGAGCGCGCCGATGGCGCCGGTGATGCAGGAATACATGTCCGAACCCTGTACCGCAATCACGCGGGCGGTGAAAGTGGAGGCGTTGAACTCGTGTTCCGCATACAGAATCAGCGAAACGTGCATGGCTTTTACCTGCGATCTCGGTCGGGCGTTTGCCGTGCAACAGGTGCAGGAAGTGGCCGCCGATGGTGCTTCTTTGCTTTCAACGTCGATGCGTTTGCCGTTGTGCGAATATTGATACCAGTAGAGCAGGATGCTGCCGAGGCTGGCGATAAGTTTGTCCGCAATGTCGCGCGCTTCGCTGTCGGGGTGGCTTTCGCGTTCGGGATGAACACAGCCGAGCATGGACACGCCGGTACGCATGACGTCCATCGGATGCGTGTGCGCGGGCAGGCTTTTCCAACACTTTAATCACGCGGATAGGCAGGCCGCGCATGGATTTGAGTTTGGCTTTGTAGGCGGCGAGTTCAAATTTGTTGGGCAGGTGGCCGTGAATCAACAGGTAGGCGACTTCTTCAAACTCGCATTTCTGCGCCAAATCAAGGATGTCGTAACCGCGGTAGCTCAAATCGTTGCCGGTGCGGCCGACCGTACACAGCGCGGTATTGCCCGCCGCCACGCCGGAGAGGGCGACGAATTTTTTCGGTTTGAAGGTCGGGGTTTCGGGGGTTGCAGTCATGGTATTTCTCCTTTGTGTTTTTATGGGTTTTGGGTTTTCAGACGGCCTTTTTGAAGGTTGAGGGTCGTCTGAAAACGGTTTTTACTTCTGAAACAATTTATCCAGCTTCTGCTCGAAGTCGATAATTCAAATGCTCGTAAAGCTCGGCGCGGGTCTGCATGGTATCGACCACCGCCGCCTGCGTGCCGTCGCGCATAATCGCCTCATAAACATTCAGCGCGGCCTTGCTCGCGGCGCGGAACGACGACAGCGGATACAGCACCAGCGACACGCCGTTGTCCGCCAGTTCGCGCTGCGTATAAAGCGGCGTCGCGCCGAATTCGGTAATGTTCGCCAACACGGGCGACTTTCACCGCGTCCACAAATTGCCGGTACATCGCCAAATCCGTCATCGCTTCGGGGAAAATCATGTCCGCGCCCGCTTCCACGCAAGCCTGCGCCCGCTCGATGGCGGCATCCAAACCTTCCACCGCCAGCGCGTCAGTCCGCGCCATAATCACAAAATTCTCATCCACGCGCGCATCCACAGCGGCTTTAATGCGGTCAACCATTTCATCTTTAGAAACAATGGCCTTGTTCGGACGATGCCCGCAACGCTTCTGCGCCACCTGGTCTTCGATATGCACTGCCGCCACGCCCGCACGCTCGAAGTTGCGAATCGTGCGCGCGATATTGAACGCCCCGCCCCAGCCGACATCGATGTCCACCAGCAAAGGCGTATCCACATTGTCCGTAATCCGCCGCGCATCAATCAGCACATCTTCCATCGTGGTGATGCCCAAACCGAATCCTGCACGAACAGGCCGCCACGCCGCCGCCCGACAGATACACCGCCTTAAACCCGCTCTGCGTCGCCAGCCGCGCAAAAATAAGCGTTCACACAGCCGACCACGGCAAGGGATTCGACTCCTTCACCGCTTGGCGGGAAACGGGTGCCGGCAGAAAGTTGGCTCATGGTATTTCTCCTTTGTAGATTAGATTTTTCAGTATCGACTCAGTGGCCCAGTTTCCGCAAAAACTGAAACGAACCGTTCAAAAAGAAACAATGGTTTTAAAACCGTTTTTCAGACGACCTTTCAAAACCCAAACCTACCAGGTCGTCTGAAAAAAATCAAAATCAATAAAAACAATCAGTTAACAACTTTAATACAAACAATTCGGCTAAGGCGGAGGTATAAGGAATTTTTAATAATTTTTAAATTCGGAAAGGAAATACAGTTGGAAAGACAGAATTTTCAAAACCCAAACCGTCCGCAGAAATGCGGAAACCCCTGATTCAGCGAAGAGTTGTCAGACCGCCGCGACTGCCCAAAAGCAGACGACGACGGATGCGGCAGAGATAGAAGACGATCTATAACAAGACGGAGAAGTTTGGTACAGATTCATGATAGGGTTCCTTTGTAGTGCAATGTAGTTTTTATAAGTATGGACAAATTTAAAAAAATAATTTTCAGGCTGTCAAACACTTTTTCTAAAAATATTTTTTTAAAAAAATTCAATCATTAATAAACAATACTTCATAAATAAAACCAAAAAACTCCCGCCTCAAAACAACCCAAATCTATAACTGACGGAGATTATACTGTTCCAAACCAATCAGAACGATTTTAAACAATCCATCTCAAAAACAAATATAATTAATTCATTTTTCGGGAATTTTTATTCAAACAAGAAAAATAGGCATCCAAATCGCCCAAACCGCCCTATTTTCCACCCACTCCTTTTTCAGACGACCAAAACTAAAAATAACATCATGATTTACAATTAAAACTATAATATTTAAAAATGTAGTCATATGTAGTTTTAAATATAAACAGGTCGTCTGAAAATCGTAACCCCTATGATTTCAGACGACCTTGCCCCAGTTGCTAGCGTGGGACCCGCCCACGAAAAAAACGCCATATATCTCCCGACTCGGAAACCAAGTTATCAATCCCGTGGGCAAAGCCCACGCTACAATCCGCGGCAGGCATTGCCACACCCTACCCGTCGCCCGTTGAATTTACTTATCAAGAAAATTTTTTGTATTTAAAGGGAAATTGTTTGCTTATCTCGGGCTCACGTTCATCCACCATAAAACACAAAAAGGTCGTCTGAAACCCTATAAATACATGTTTCAGACTGACCTCACCCAGTTGCGTAGCGTGACCCTGCCCACGAAAAAAACGCCATGTTATCGCCCGACTCGAAAAACCAAACAGATGATTCCGTGGGCAAAGCCCACGCTACAATCCGCAGCAGTATCACGCGCCCTACCCGCCGTCGCGGTGGATTTATCCGTCAAGGAAGTTTTTTGTGGTACTCAGTGAGAAAGTTCTTTGCTTCTCTTAGACTCGCGTTACTCCACCATAAAAAGTTAAAAGGTCGTCTGAAACCCGTAATCACATGGTTTCAGACGACCTTTATCTTTCCCGTCCGTTTTTCAGACGACCTCACAGCAAAAAAACATCGCTGCCAGCCCCAAGAAAAATCAGAAAACCGCCGGAATCCGTTACCGCCGTAATCAGTACCGAGCTGCCCAAGGCAGGGTCGCGTCCGAATTTATCCATGATGACGGGGATGAGTACGCCGACCGAGGCGGCGAGCAAGAGGTTCAGTGTCATCGCGGCGACCATCACCAAACCGATGCCGATGCTGCCGTACAGCAGCCATGACACCACGCCCATGACCGTTCCCCAGATGATGCCGTTAACTAAGGCGACGCCGACTCCTTTTTTCAACAACCGTCCCGCCTGCATCCCCGTCAACTGCCCCATCGCCATCGCGCGGACAATCATGGTGATGGTTTGGTTGCCGGAGTTGCCGCCGATACCGGCGACGATGGGCATCAGCGCGGCGAGTGCGACGATTTTCTCGATACTGCCTTCAAACGCGCCGATAACGCGGCTGGCAAGAAAGGCGGTGCAGAGGTTGACGGCAAGCCACATCCAGCGGTTTTTCACCGAATCCCAGACAGGCGCAAACAAATCTTCCTCTTCCTGCAAACCCGCCATGTTCAACATATCCGCTTCCGATTCTTCACGGATAACGTCCACCATCTCGTCGATGGTAATCCTGCCGATGAGCTTTTTGTTTTCATCGACCACGGGCGCGGTAACCAAGTCATAACGTTCGAACGCCTGCGCCGCTTCTTCCACGTCGTCTTCGGGACGGAAGCGCACGACTTCGGTCGCCATCACGTCCGCCACCAAGTCTTCGGGATCGGCGACCAAAAGTTTGCGGATGGGCAACACGCCTTGCAGGATGTCGTTCTCATCGACCACGAAAATCTTGTCGGTATGGTCGGGCAGGCTCTCGAAGCGGCGCAGGTAACGCAGCACCACTTCGCAGGCAACGTCGGCGCGGATGCTGACCAATTCGAAGTCCATAATCGCACCGACTTGGTTGTCTTCATACGACATCGCCGCCTTGACTTGGGCGCGCTCTTCCTCGTCGCGCGTCTGCAAGGCTTCATAGACCACTTGGTGCGGCAAATCGCCCGCCAGCTCCGCCAGTTCGTCCGCGTCCAAGTCATCGACCGCCGCCAACAGCTCGTCTTTTGTCCATTGACTCGATCAGCGTTTCGCGCACCGCGTCAGATACTTCCAGCAACACTTCACCGTCGTCTTCAGGCGTGACCAACAGCCAGACGATATTGCGTTCGCGCGGCGGCAACGATTCCAACACAGCTGCCACATCGGCGGGGTGCAGCTCGTTCAAAAGGACGGTCAGCTCGGTAAATTTGTCGCGCAACGCCTCGTCCTCAATCGGCACGCCTTCCTCAATCTGCGGGAAGGCGGGCGAGAGGATTTCGCACAGCGCGTGGATACGGTCGAAATCGGCGGAAACGCGCTCTACGTCGCTTTCGATACCGTCGTTTTCAAGGTTCGGAGGGGTTTGTTCGATGCTCATAATGCTCCGCCCGCCGGATGCGGGAGGGCATTTCGGCGGGATGGTTATCGTGTATTTCGGGATAAACCGGAAGGGAAGTTCAGTAAAAACGAACTGGGAAGGTCCATAATAAAAGCCTGCTGGTTCAGGCGTCGTGTTGGAAACGGAGCGTATTTTTACCGCGTTTCGAGGCGGTTTACTATTTTTTTAATTGAAAAGGTCGTCTGAAACCTTAGATTTCAGACGACCTTGATATTTTGAGTTTTTCAACCCGACTGTACTGGCTAATTCACTCCTACAGTCTATTAATGAGATATTTTTGCTATCTTTTATATCGATAGATTTGCAGCATTGTTTCCCTACCGCCGCCGAACGAGTTGATTTCATAGGTAATGCCATCGTATACGGCACGCGTACTGATCAGTTCCTCATTAAGAGGCTGTTTCTGTTTAAAGGCTTCGATGTTTTTGAATATGTTTGTCCAACAAGTCTTTAAACAGATTCTCAGGCTTGTGTTTATGATTAATGGTAGAGATGAGTAGATCAGGAATGGCAGTATCTCTTAAGATGAGTCCCATCATCTCCAATCCTAACTTCTACGCCGTTTACTTTATTGCCGTTTACTTTTATTATTTATATAATATACATTGATATTGTAAGGACATCCTGGCTTGATAATGTCTTTCAAAAATTATAGATATTAAATAAATTCCATCATCTTCCCTATCGCTGTACATACCTTTTTTTCCTAAAAATTTTTTTCATAGATTTCGTTATTACTGTATTCTATAAAAGCCCTAAATTCTGTAATTTAGAAATAATCAGTGCTTCGTTCATGGGAATGGTCAAGCGTTTAGCCGCATTCCCAAAAGGAGATTCTCTTTGCTGCCGTATATAAATTGGTCTCGAAATCCACATAAGGTAGAGGCTCAGGTAGTGGGGAAGTGTATTAAACCTATATTCAGAAGAATGGCATTCAAAATGCTCTTCCCTTTGTTCTTTATATTTCGATTTAATAATACCAGTATTTGTTTTTCCACTCTGTTCCAAGTCAGGCTGACTATTGCATGACAAAAGATTAAACAGACACATTAATATAACAATATTTTTATTTGATATCTTCATTAGTACACCTACTTCATACTTTTTGTCTTTACGCATAATGTCCCATTGCCATTTATAAAAAAATTAAATGGGGACATATTGCCTTTTTATAAATTTTTATTATCCCCATTTACACCATGAGTATAGTCCATAAAAATTATCGAGTGTTCCTTTTATAAAATACATGGGTTTCTTCTGGTGGTGCAAAATGTATGCCACAAACCAAAAGAATGAGCAAGTTCTATGGGTATAGGTTCTAGGTAAATTTAATCCCTCTTTAAAAAATAATAGCCATGTCTCCTAAAGATTTATCATTGTTTTGTGAACAAACACCTCTGTATTTGCTCAAGTCGTGTGCTGTCAAAAATAAAACTGTTCTACCTACACAATTTTTATCCCTACGTCCCTTAGTACACTTGCCATCATTGTCTATCACTCCAAATTCTTTGGTTAATTCCGGAGTTTGATTAAATAATTGCCGTAGTTTCGTCCGAAATAATTCCAGATTTGTTGTAAGTCCTGATTTATTCCAAGATGACAAAGGAGAATTTTTGAGAATTTGTCATATCTATAACTTTCTCTTTAACAATTTCAGCACGGATCAATGCCTGATTAAATGAACGTTTTTTTCAAAAAAATGTTCATAACCCTTTAATTTTGGAACAGTCTTATTTTTGGGTCGGTAATCAGGTAAATCACAATGATTTCTGCCCGTTTGATAATTCGGTTATCATAAAGCATCAACTTACCGACTTCCATTTTTATTCCCGTTTTTTTGGCAATCACTTTCACCTCGGTATGCCCATCCAACCAACCACCTTCACAACGGATATTAACAGCCTTAGAAAGGTGATAGTAAGTTTTATTACCGTCAGGATCTTTGATTTTAGGCTTAGCTAATGCAGGAGCCAAAGAAACAGTTGCTGGAGAAATCTTAACAAATTTATTGGTACAAACAAATTCCAAGACGGTATTATCGGCTGAAAGAGGCTCGAGATTTTCGATATATAAATCCAATGTAGCCCCATTTTTGGTCATATTGGAAACATTTTGATTTTTTCCAGGTATATAGGCAAATAGGGCTCAACCAGGCAGGGAAATATTCTTTGCCGTATGGAGCAATGGGGTTCTTTACGTCTTTTTATATTCATTTTTCAAATCATCTGGCTTTATGCATAATGGTATTTTTGGAGCGCCAGTTGGTACTTCCACAACACCCTCCACATAACTCTGTCTCAGCCAATCAAAACCGTATTGACCATGATAGTCTTGAGGTCGCCTAAAGTGCACTAAAAAACTTTTTCAGCGTACATTCTGTGTTACATTGTCCCATATTGCTTTCCTTATCTTAGATGGTTATTCTGCGTATCTCCGCGCACTTTTTACCGGTTATATTTAAAATTGGGTCATCAAAACAACGGATGCCCCAAACAAATTGCAAGACTTGATAAATTGCTCCATCCTTCTGCGTCTCTTCCATAAATTGTTCCAGTATTGCCGGATGATGCTCTTGGTAAAAAGCAGTATTTTTCAGGATAGACCTTTTCCAGCAACTCCTCAGTGTTTTCTTTTTGAGAAACAAGGTCTTGCCCGATTTGCTGCTTTAATTTATTAGCTGCGTTGGAGTGGAAAACGCCTTTGTCTCCGTATATGCATTCCCTAAACGTTGCCTTTAACTTGTTCCAACTCAGCCAGATAATAATATTCTTGAGATTCGTTATTTTTCTTCTCCATGATATTCTGCTAATTGTGTTATTTCGGTATAAAGCGGGTTGTCCTGATAAAACCAGCCGAGTAAAAAGTGCAGTTCGATATTAAGATGTCTGCTTTGAGGCAGGCAGAGTTTCTTTTTCAGATAAATTTTATTTAGTTCAACAACCTTTGCCAAAACGGTATCAAAAGTTTGACCGGTTTGTACATGCGGGTACCTATTACAAAGTTGAGAGGTTAATTTTGCCATCTCATCGTTATGTAGTAAGTTGCTCAAAAGGGCCATTTTTTTCACTACTGATGATTTTCATACTGTTTCCGTAATTGTTGTGCATTATGATTTGGCTTTCAAAGTCATATTGGACCATGGAAATCCACCAAACTTCCATCGGAGCGGTAAATTCTAACCATTGTTCTTCTGTCAAAACTTGATGCATATATTTACCAATGCGTGGATCGTACCAGCGGAATAAATACGGGGTACCATTCTCATCGCAAATAGACAGATAGTTTTTCAAATGCTTCACAAAAATAGCTTCATCCTGCGTACTGCCGATAATGTTAATCATACTTTCCGTCTGACATAATTCTTCAAATAACAGGCAAATTGGACTGTTTTCATACATATTATCCGTATCCAGCTTAATATATATCGGACTGGCACGAAAGGGGACATTTCCTTCCTGCGTACCTGCAAAAAGAGAATGGAATATCAAATTGGTCTTCCCATATTTTTGGCGGATAAAATCCGTTATTTTTTCGGGTTGCTGGGCAGCATCAATAATTAAATAAAGATTGCACAGATCTTTATAGGAACTAAATGTTTCTATTATTGTATTTTGAGTAATCTTGCTCATATTCTTTAATCTCTTTTAACAAATGCTGCAGCTTCTTGGGCAGCTTTTGAGCAGACAGGCGACACAAATAGGTTGTCTTTCTAGTTGGAAGCCAATCATATGCCTCTCCGTCACCTCCAACGGTGCCTTCACCCTAACCAGCTTCGGACTCCCAATCTCCACCTCCCCGTTCGCCAGTTTGATATACGCCCCTTGCAGGTAATCAGAATCTCTTCCTTCGCCGCGATGGTGATTTTTCCCCGCGCTGCTGGTTAACGTTGCATCCTTCAGCGCATTCAACTGCAGCTCGTCATTCTGTGCCTGCACTTCCACTTTGCCCTGATTGGCCTGCACCTGATGCCGCTGCTTTTGCGCAAACAGGTTGAGGCTTTCTGCCGCATGGGCGGTCAGGCTTTGGCCGGCGGTGATGTCGGTATGGTTGCCGCTGACCAGGTGGATGTTTTTCATTGGCGGTGTGCAGTTGGCTTTTGCTGGGTTGCGGTGGCGATGCCGGCAGGGGCGGTTTTGGATCAAACCGGCCTCTTTCAGGTCTTTGAGGGCGTCTTTCAGACGACCCCTTTGGGCTTCTTCATCGGTGGTGGTTGTTGGCGGTTTGGGCGGCTTTGTTCAGGCTTTTGGCGAGGGAAAGAGCCTGTTCGAGTTGGGAAATGGCATCGTCCATATCCAGCACTTTGCCGTTGGCGTCTTGGTTTTGTGCGCTGACGAGTATGCCTTTCCCCGCCCGTACGGCGCCCCAGCCGTCGGTTCTGAGTTCAAAGCCTTCGCCGTTTTCTCCACGTTTTTCTCTACCGCTGTCGACGATGTGGCCGAGGTTGAGTTGGGATTTTTGGTAGTCGGTGGCGAGTTTGATGTGTTCCTGACCTTTTTGGTCTTCCATCCTGAGTTTGTTGTTCGCCCAGGTACGGATGACGTTCCTTGTGTTCCAATCGGCAGGAATGTGGTCGGGATGGGCGCTGTCGTGCATGACGCCGGAGATATACGGACGGTCGGGGTTGCCTTGGACAAAGGACAGCATCACTCGGTGCCTTCGTGTAAGGGGAAGTGGATGCCGTATTCGGGGCCGGCATAGGGGTTTGGCCAGTCGGACGGGACGGCTTTCGCCGCCGGGACTCCATTCGTCCAAATCAAACGGTAGTTTGACGCGGTAGCGCCCCATGTCGTCGATGTAGGCGTAGGTGCAGTTCTCTCGCCGCGGTCACCCGTGCGGGCAGTGTGCCGGCGATATGGGGGGCGCGGGGTGGTGCGTTCGGGACGGAAGGCGAGTTGGGCGGGTATGGCGGTAAAGGTGTGGGTATAGGCGGTATCGCGGCTACCGCTGTGTTCCATGCTGAGTACCAGCCAGCCGTCGGGGGCTTCGGGGAAGGCGGTATCGGTTTGGGAACACTTTCATCGGTGCCATGGAGACGACGTTGCCGCTGCCGTTGGCGACGGTTTGGCGGCAGAGGACGGCTTCGTTCAGCAGGGTCGTCTGAACTTTGGCTTCGTCGGGGTTTTTGGGATGGAGGCCCCAGTTTTGCTGTTTGCCCAATAAGACGGTATTGTCAGCCGATTCTTCGGACTGTTTGTTGTCGGTTTCGGCAAAGAGGTCGGTATCGGCGCTGCGGTAGTTGTAGTCGGCACTGCGTATGCCTTCGACGATGGGGTTGTGGCGGATGCTGAGGGTTGAAGAGTGCTTCGGTACCGACGCTTTCCAGTCCGGCATGGGGGCGGTAGGAAACGGGCAGGCTTTGGTCGCGGAAGTAGTGTTCGGGACTGTCGCCGAAGACGACCACGTCGCCGTGTTGTCCATGCTGTTCGAAGGCATACCAAATGCCTTCTTCCTCACACAGACGGTTGATAAAGGCGAAGTCGCTTTCGAGATACTGGGTCACATACTCGCGGACGGTGTAGCTGCGGCTTTTTGGAAACGGTAGTCGACACCGAGAAGCCGTGATGCTTAAAGACGGCGGCAACGATGTCGGGGACGGTTTGGTTTTGAAACAGTCGGGAGGATTGAAATGTTTTAAAGCCGCGAAACGCGGCTCTAAAAACAAAGCGGTAAACGGTTTCATCCTGGATACGGACAGCTTCTCGCATGAAGTAATAATGCCCTGCCATTGTTTCGCCGGAGATTCGTCCGAACCGGCTGAAAAAGGCGGCGGCGACTTCGGACAATACGGCCTCCTGCGGACGGATTTCAAACGCTGCGCGCTGGTTGAGGTAGGAAGACAGCGGCAGGGGAGGAATCGGTAGAGGTGGCGGTGATTTCGACGCGGTAGGCGGTGTTGGCGGCTTCGGAGGCGGTGAAGGATTTGACGGAGAGGGACGGGGAGAACCGGGAGAAGGTGAGGTGGTAGGATTGGCGGGCAGTCATGGCGTTGAATTTAAAGATGACAATGAGGTTCGTATGGTAACTGAATGTCATTAACGGTAAAAGCAAATGGGATAAACGGTAGAAAGGTCGTCTGAATGGAGGTTTTCAGACGACCTTTTAACAACTTATAAAGAGAATGCACCTAATTTCTCAAAAATTTCAATCTCTCTAAATATTAACTCACTTTATAATAATCAAACAGTAACTTTATCTATCCCAACATCAGGAATTAATAATTTTTAGGTGAACCGATGAAAGATAAACCATCCTCCCTCTGTTTCACATGCCATAAAAATTAATCCATTCTGCCATGACTTCCATAGCTCATCAGAGTAATTGATAGGTTCTTCTAAAATGGCTCCAACAGCAAAAAGGAGGAATCCAAATTTCTGTTAAAACACCATCCCCTTTCCAACCGGCATGCCTAAAAAGCTGTAGTAATAATTTGATACTCTTCATCCTGTGGATTTAAATTGCTAACTTTGCAAAAAAATCTAATAGATCAATCCACTCATAAATGTAAACATAGAGATTCTTTGATTTTTTTAGGAAAAACCAATTGTTCTTCGTAAACCATCTTTAGAAAACCTTAAATTGTTAAAAAAATATTGTAATGATTCTTTCCTTCCTGGCTCTAGAACCTAGAGATGAAGTTATGGATTTGAGTTTTTAAAGAGAAAACTTTTCCTCTGTAACAGTTAGATTTTCAACCCAACTTACTCTTATTTCTCTATGCTATTCTAAAGTAAAGCAAAAAAATTCCAGTATTAGCTATATCGTATAATTCTAGGAATTGCATTTTTAAATTATTCTCTATGACCATCTTTTTAAATTCATCCGTAACCCCATATATATAAGGTCTCAGCTTGTCTCTAAATATGTACTTATAAGAAATATCTTTATAACAATCTAGAGATTTATTATCTAAAAAAATCAATATTAAATTTAAAAATAGTCTGAAATGCTATCCTTGTTGTTACCTTTTTAAATTAAAAAGAAAAAAATCAACATTAATGTTTTTGGGGAAAAATTGTATAGAGTTGCATATTATCTGATCCTATTTTTTTCTTACGATAAATCCATAGAATAATATGTTAACGCTGATGGCCTTGTTCAGGAGGTATTATTTTATTACTTGGCATTCTACCACTATTAGTGGATCGCAAATCCCATGGTTCAATCCAGCCCGTTGGAGTATCTGCATAGGTATATAAATTATCCCTACCTCATAACCCGATCATATCCTGACTTATACATCGCCCGATTTCAGGGTCGTAATACCGGAAACGGTTGTAGTGCAGCCCGCTTTCTTGGTCGTAATACTGACCCTTGGGAAGCAGTTTATTACCGTTGTCAGCGATAGAACTAACTATATTAGGGCAATTAGATAGATACTTCTTTCCTACTTTCAATCAATTTTTTTCCATTGATATAAAAAGGGACAAAAAGTATCCAAAGTCATAAATAGTTACTTCCATTTCAGTAAATTCGTTAAAAATATTTATCTTATCTTTTGTTATGGAAATTGTGTGGGCATTGCCTGTTCCCTGCCAGTTTTCTATTTCATCATTTTTAATTTGATCAATGATATCAATGAGAAAAGTTAACATAGTAATCAAAAACCTTGAATATCTCCTTCAAAAATCTCCGATAACTTGTTCATCAGGATTAGCAGTATTTTTACACAACAATAATTATCTTTTATCTAAAAAGAACTCCATGTTTTAACTCCTTTTATCAATATTTTGGATATGCAGTATTGATACCCCTTTTATTGATGCACCTTTCAATTATGACAAAATTAAAAGTAAACTCTAATTTAGATATATGTTTGTATCCGCCCTATATACAAATCAATAAGCATACAAACTATATTTCTTAGAATCAGGCTGTTAATGATCTTTATTAGACATTGAATCTTAATCCAAGCTAAGATTAACTAAGCAAATATAAATCCTTTTATCAAACCCATGTTCATGTAACTCAAATATTAATTCATTAGAAAAAAATAAATCCGTTGAACATGCTGGGTTGTTATGCCTACCAATACCTATAACTTTCAGTGAATCGTCATTTAATTTCATATTATCTGATGATAAAAACGAAGTATTCTCATCGATATAAATTCTTTCTGATTCTTCTTCATCAATTATATTTTCAGTATGCAACGAATTAATTAGAAAATATTTATCCGACAGAATAGTATCTTTACATACCAACTCAATTGGAATTATCTGAATTTCTTGGTTATATTTATTTATTAAAAAAATCAGCTAACTTTTTTTATCTACTAAAATGGTTTGTTGCATTAGTCAGTAGTATATGATGGTTTTTTTAATTTCGTACTTTTTGCTTCTATTTCAAATCTAGGTATAAAATCTAAACTTAATCTTGTTGAGTCACAAAAATCCGAAATAACTAAATTTATCTTGATCTAAATAAAAAGCTGAAAAATTTCCCAGATTGATTTAATTCATATATAAGCTTTTGCCATTTCTTTTCTTCCTTAATCATTTAATCATAATTGCCCTGGCAGTGATTTAGCCCATCTCCTTCTATTCTTATTATGCTTTCTTTCTCCTGATGTCGGTTTAATTCGCTCTGCATTCATTATTCTGAAAAAGCAAGTAACGTGGAGCTCAAGCCAGCATAACCATCAAATTATTTAATATTCGACTCGTTGGCATAGAATACCATTTTAGCTTTGCTCATCGTTCCGCCCATCTTAATTTAAAAATCCGGATTTTCCTTACGGTATGCTTCGTTATCTTTTTTCAAAGTTTCATGAAACTGATGCATAGGATTTTCCGGCCTCTGCCTACCGTAACTTGAAATTAATACACGCACTGAATAATCCGGCAAAATGTGAAACTGCAATAATCCGTTGTCTTCATCGGTAAATTTATCTACCTTCGCATTAACGTTACGCTCTTCAAATTCATTTTGTATCCGTGCTTATCATCAAGGTCAGTGGCAGTGTCATCCCCTCATGCCAGCGGGGGATGGAAACGCAACATTGTCCTCCCCCTTCCTCTGAATAAGGCCCTATATCACTTAAAGTCCATGTCTCTCCAGCCTTGTGATAAGTTATCATTACACCTTGGTCAGAATAGTTGTTTAGCATGAATGCAAACGAGCGTTCCTCATCGGTATCCACAAAAAAATCATCCTTTTGATTGAAGATTTCTTTTCCCGAAGAGGCATAGATCGATAAAACCCGGAAGAGCGGCGACTAAAACTACCAAGCCTAAAAAAATCTAAATAATTTTTCATTTTTTCCTTTTTGCCCGCCGCAATGTTCAGGGCGGCGCATTTTTAAATGACAACGTAGTTCGTATAGTAGCTTGAACGATGTAATGGGTAAAGCGAATGGGATAACCGGCTGATGGGTCGTCTGAATGGTTGCAGACCCGTTGGATTTGCTTTTTTCAGACGAGCTTTTGATGTGTGTTTTCTCTGATGCTATTGATTTAAAAGAAAGGTCGTCTGAAACCTCAGATTTCAGACGACCTTTCTTCATTAAACTTTGATGTTTAGAAAAATCAGCTATTTTCTAAAGTCCGGCAGTTTTCTGCTGTGTTTATTTGGGGTTCTTCTCGATAAGGGCGACGAGTTGGTCGATATAGCCTTGAACGAAGCTGCACGCCGATTCGATGAGTTTGCCGTTGTCGTCAAACAAGGTGGGGGAGTTGCCGAGGAAAACTTCGGGCTGTCCGGTCAGCGGCATATTGAAGTAGGGACAAGGCAAGGCGCAGGTTTTTGCGAACTGTAACCGCCCATTTTACCGACGGAATGGCTGATGATGCCTGCAGGCGTGTTTTTCCAGGCGACGTCGGCGTTGGGTTTTGGAGCCGATGTCTATCGCGTTTTTCAGGCAGGCGGGGACGGTGCGGTTGTTTTCGGGGGTAACGAACAATACGCCGTCGGAAGCTTTGATGGTTTCGCGGAAGGCAGTGTAGCTTTCGGGTGTGGGGAAGTCGGTTTCGGCGGGGTCGTCGTAGTCGAAATTGTAGAGCGGCAAATGACCGATTTCGACGATTTGGGCATCGTAGCCTTCGGGGAACATGGGGATGACGTTTTGCGCCACTTTGCGGGCGAACGAGCCTTACGCAGGCTGCCTACTAAAATGCTGACTTTTTTTGCCATAAATTCTCTCCTGATGATGTAAAAATAATAACGATTCTTGAATTCATTTTAAAGCCGCCGGTTGATTGTCGTCAATCCTGTTGGGAACAAATTGACCATTCTGCGCAAGGTGGATTTGATTTGGAGAATTGGTTTAATGTGGCTTGCCCTGCCCTGCCATAGTTTCGAGACGGTCATTTTCTAAAAGTGCTGAAACATCATTGAGGTCGTCTGAAAAACCCTATCGGGCATGAATCAAGACGACAATGCTATAATCCATCCTAAAATTTTTATCTTGAAGAACACGCCATGCAAGCCGATTTCAGACGACCCGTCCTTGCCATCGACACCAGCACTTCCTACCTGTCCCTCGCGTTTGCAAACCGATGGGCAGATTGTTTCGTTTCATGAAGATGTCGGCACGAAACAATCCGATTTGATTCTGCCGCAGATTCGTGTTTTATTTGAACAAGCGGGTATTGCGGCGGCGGATTTGGGTGTGATCGTCTATGCACAAGGCCCCGGCGCGTTTACCGGTTTGCGTATCGGAACAGGCGTGGCGCAAGGTTTGGCGACGCCGTTTGGTACGTCCCTCATCGGCATCCCCTGTCTGGATGCGGCGGCGTATCTGCTGCCCGGACAAAGCTGCGTACTGGCAGCGACCGACGCGCGTATGGGCGAGGTGTTTTACGCATGGTTCGACACGGGCGCGCACCGACGGCTCGGCGATTATCAGGTCGGCAAAGCGGCTGAAATTGTCGAACCCGAAGGCCGTGCGTTTACCGGCGGCATAGGCAATGCGTTTGCGCTGACCGATGCGCCGCCCTTTGCTGGAACGCCGAAAATGCCTGCCGCTTCCGACTATCTCAAGCTGGCACTCAGCGGGCGTTATCCCGCGTCCGATGCCGCGCACGCCGAATTGCTTTATGTCCGCAACAAAGTCGCCCTGACCGCCAAAGAGCAGGCAGAACGGAAAGCGCAGGCATGAATATCCGCCCCGCTTTTTCAGACGACTGCCCTGCCCTTGCCGCGATTGATGCGGTCGGCAACCCGTCGCCTTGGTCTGTTAAACAATTTGCCTCCGCATTGGCGCAGAGTACGGATAAACTGTGGGTCTGTGAGACCGACGGCGTCATCAGCGGCTTTATCGTGTGGCAGGATATATTGGATGAATCCGAGCTGCATTTGATTGCCACCGCTCCCGAATACCGCCGCTAAGGCATTGCCGTCGCACTTTTGGAACATTGGCTCCGCCACGCCCAAACCGCCGGTATCACGCGCCTGCTGTTGGAAGTCCGCGCCGGCAATGCCGCCGCCCAATCGCTGTATCTCAAATACGGCTTTACCGCGGTCGGCATCCGCAAACATTACTATTCCCTGCCCGAAGGCGGGCATGAAGACGCCGTATTGATGGAAAAACCATGTTAAGCAGCCGCTATCTCCACTTGCATCAGGCATTAGGGCTTAGGCCCGATGTGGCTGGAACCGTCACGCCAAAGTCATCCCGCCTGCGGGCGATGCGTCCGTTACGCAGCCGCAGAAACCTACTGCCGCCCAAGTTGTCGAAGCCGTCCGCACGATTTCCGCATCGGCACATCATGCCCGCATGGCGGCGATGGCGGCGGTTCAACATGAAAAACCGCCTCCGCAACAACGCCCCCTCATCCCGCCGTCTGCCGCGCCGGGTTGACGCACCTTCCCCATCCGCGCGGACACATTCCGTACCCGAAAAACACCGCAAAGCTTCCGCTTCAACCGTTTCAGACGACCTCCGCGCCTGCAAACCGAAGCGCGTCCGTCCGAAGTCATCATCATCAGCATCTGTCCCGCAACCGAAGACAGCCTGCACGGACAACTCTTTCACGGCGCGGTCGGCGTCCTGCTCGACAATATGCTTTACCGCCATCCGCCTGACGCCCCAACAAGCCTACAAAACCAGTTGGGTCAAAGCAGCGCCCGTTTTTCAGCCCGCACCCTACTGACGAACAAATCCAAGCCGAGCTGCCCCAGCTTGCCCGAGAGCTTGCCGATACGCAGGCGAAAGCCGTGTTATTGGTGGGGCAAATATTTGAAAAACCCGAACTTGCCCCATTGATAGACACACTCTGCGGCAACACCCCCGCTTCATCCTTCCCCACCCTGCCCGCCTGCTGCGCCAACCGCAACTCAAAGCAAAAAGCTTGGCAGGGTTTTTGAAACAAGTGCGGCAGATACTGAATTAAGGCACGCCGACAGCATCCCAAACAAACGCCGCACCTCATCCACCCCTTCCCTATCCATCATGTACCTCACCCAAGAAAAACCCTACCGCCCGCTGCTGATTGCCCTGATTTTTCCTGACCCTGCCTCTGGCATTGCTGCTGCACGAAATCATCACAGTCGGGCTGTTCCGCCATTCCGGACTGCTGCTGACCTTCCAAAACGGGCAGTTGCGGCAAGTAGCGGGCTGGGATGACGCCATCGTTTGGTTTATCTGCGGCGTATTCGGCTTTTTTTCAACTTGATTATCGCGGGCGGACTGACCAAACTCGCCTACAAAAATGATGCGCCGCCATTTCCACTACGCCCTGTTTTTAAGCGGGGCGGCGGCGTGTCGGCGGCTTTGGTCGTGATTATCTTGGAATCTTTGCTGGGCAGCGCGGCATTGGGCGGCATGCGGCAAGGCGGAATATTTCTTTACGCATTGAGCGTCTGGATATTGGCGATGCTGACGCTGCCGCGCCAACTGACCCGCGCGCCGGAACAGCCCATCATCTTCCACAAAATGAAAAAGATAAGCCTGGCAGCAGGGAGTCAAAGCAACGTCTTCCTTCATATTCTCCGGCAGAAACCGATAAACAAGGGGTCGTCTGAAACTTTTCAGACGACCCTTTTACCTAAATTCATCCGTTCTTAGCGTTTGAATTCAGTTAGGATTTTTATAGTGGATTAACTTTTAAATCAGTACGGCGTTGCCTCGCCTTGCCGTACTATCTGTACTGTCTGCGGCTTCGTCGCCTTGTCCTGATTTAAATTTAATCCACTATAACGTTTGCATCAATCCGCCGGCAGGCAAGCATCGGATTTTTCTGTTATGATTTTTCTATCTTGCCCCAAGGTCGTCTGAAAGAAAGCGCACGATGAAACCTAAACTGATTATCTTCGACTGGGACGGAACGCTGGCAGACACGACGCGCCCGATTATCCGCACCTTCCAACAAAGTTTTGCCGACTGCGGTATGCCCGTTCCCGATGACGATGCCGTCCGCGCCCTCATCGGTTACAGCCTGCGGAAATCATTCGCCGCCTCGCCCCGCATGCCGGCGAACACATGCGCGAAGAATTGACGGAAACCTACGCTGCACACTATCTCAACCCCAACAACCACAACATGACGCTCTTCCCCGAAGCCCCTGCCCTGCCTGCACACCCTGCAAAACCAAGGCTACTGGCTCGCCGTCGCCACGGGCAAAGGCAGGATAGGACTCGACCGCTCTATCACGCAAACCGGTACGGCCGATTTTTGGATGGCGACGACCTGCGCCAGCGAACAAAGCCTCCAAACCCGCACCCGACATGGTTTTTCAAACTATGCGACGAACTGGGGCTGACGCCGCAGGAAACTTTTGGTTGTCGGCGATACGACCCACGACTTGGAAATGGCCGCCAACGCCAAAGCCCCCGCCGTCGCCCTCACCACAGGCGCACACTCCGCCGCCATGTTGAACACCGCCCCGCATCTCGCCATACTCGACAACCTCTCCGAGCTGCCTGACTTCTTGGAAACGTTTGATTGGACGGGCAGGTTTAACGCAAAGCACAAAACCCTTTAACGATGCAGACAGCCAAACCGTAGCGTGGGCTTCGCCCGCGAAAAACTCGGTTTATGATCCGATTTAGAAACCGATTGGCAGATCCCGTGGGCAAAGCCCACGCTACACTTTTCCCGAAGCATTGCGGCGTGCTGCCGACTATCGGACGAAGCAAACCTGTTCGGAGAAATCCTCCGCGTTGAATGAGCAGATCGCTTCCCTATCCCAATTAACGTTGATCTACCACCGTAGCGTGGGCTTTGCCCACGAAAAACTCGGTTTATGGTCTGATTCATAACCCGATTGGCAAATATCGCGGGCAAAGCCCACGCTACGCTTTTCTCGAAGTATCACGGCGTGCTGCCGACCATCGGACGAAGCAAGCCTGCTCGGAGAAATCCTCCGCGTTGAATGAATCAATCGCTTCTCCATCCCAAACCCTCCTCCCGATAAAAAGGTCGTCTGAAAACCCTGTTTCCCAAGTTTTCAGACGACGTTTTTATTTCACTAAAAACCAACCGCTTCTCCCTATCTCAACAATTCATCCGTTATCCGTTGCAAAAACTCGATGCGTTCGGGTTTGGCTTCGCCTGTTTCGGCGGCGACTTTGACGGCGCAGCCGGGTTCGGCGCGGTGGGTGCAGTTGTGGAAGCGGCATTGCCCGACAAGATGGTTCAGGTCGGGGAAGTATTGCAGCAGGTTGGCGGCTTCGAGGTGGTGCAGCCCGAATTCTTGCAAACCTGGGGAGTCGATTAGTTGGGTTTCTTCGTTTAAATCGTAAAGCTGGGCGTGGGTAGTGGTGTGTTTGCCGGAGTCGAGCGCGGTGGAGATGTCGCCGGTGCGGGCAGTTTGGTTGCCCAAGAGGGCGTTGGTCAGGGTTGATTTGCCCATGCCGCTTTGTCCGAGCAGGATGTTGGTATGCCCTTGCTAGGACGGGACGCAGGATGTCGGCGTTTTCCAGCGCGCGGGTTTCGATGACGGGATAACCGAGCGTTTCGTAGAATTTGAGTTTTTCGCGCCAGAGGGCGGTTTCGGGCAGGTCGGCTTTGTTCAGGATAATGACGGCTTGGATGCCCGCGGCTTCGGCGGCTAGGAGGGCGCGTTGCAGCAGGGGCTTTGCTGGGCGAGGGAACGGCGGCGGTAACGATAAGGAGCTGGGCTGACGTTGGCGGCGATGAGCTTGGTTTTCAAGCGTCTTGGCGGTAGAGCAGGCTTTCGCGCGGGAGGTGGTCTTCGATGACGGCTTGTTCGGCGTTGATATTTTTGGATATGCACGCGATCGCCGCAGGCGAAATCCACCCGCTTTTTGCGCGTGCTGGCTTCGTAGGTTTTGCCGTCGGGCGTGCGCACGATGTAGCGGCGGCCGTAGCTGGTGATGATTTGGGCGGTATCGGTCGCGAACGGTTGGGTCGGGTGGGGTGGATAAAGGGAATGTTCGCGGCGGCGTGGCTGCCTTGCGGCGAAGAGAAAAGGTATTGTACCGAAATAGGCGGGGGTCGTCTGAAACGATTCTATAGTGGATTAAATTTAAACCAGTACGGCGTTGCCTCGCCTTGTCCTGATTTAAATTTAATCCACTATATATCGGGTTAACTGGAAACCGATACGGCGTTGCCGCTTGTCTTGATTTCAACTCACCCGCGAGATTCGGAAGGTTTTCAGACGACCTCTCAACCCGTCACAATCCGAGCGACCACGCGTTGACGCCTTCGGAAAAAAATCTTCCAAGCGGTTTTCGTAATGCGCGAAGATTTCTTCGATGATTTCGTCTTCGCTGTCAATCAGTCGAATTAAATCCATATCGGCTTCCGCAATCAGCCCGCGCCCGAGCAACTCTTTGCGTATCCAGTCCAACAAGCCCGACCAGAAATCCTTGCCCACTAAGATAATCGGACGGTCGGGCGTTTTGCTTGTCTGCACCAGCGTCAGGCTTTCAAACAATTCGTCCAGCGTACCGAAGCCGCCAGGCATGACGACATACGCGACCGCGTGTTTCTCAAACATCACTTTGCGCGGGAAGAAATGTTGGAACTTGATGGACAAATCCTGATACGGATTGGCTTTTTTTGTTCGTGCGGCAACACGATATTCAGCCCTCACCGCCGGGCTTGCGCCCGCAAACGCGCCTTTGTTCGCCGCTTCCATAATCCCCGCCCGCCGCCCGAAATAACGGAAAAACCGCATCCGAGAGCTTGCGCGCCAGACGCAGCGTAAATTCGTAGTCAGGATGGTTTTCCGGCGTGCGCGCGCTGCCGTAAATGCTGACCGCAGGCTGAATCGCCCGCAGCTCCTCGCCCGCCTCGACAAATTCCGAAATAATCTTCAAAACATGATACGACTCCGCGCCTGAATCTCGCGGCGCTGCCTCATCGGTCAGCATAGGCTTGGGCAGTTTTTTTGAGCAGGCTCACAGTTTTTCCTTCATCTTATTGAACCCCCACATTGTAACCGACAGAACCCGAGGTCGTCTGAAAACGCAAACATGAACGGCAGTAAGTGTTCCTTATTTGAACCGAATCATGCGTTCCAGCCCAAGATTGCCGTCTCAGCCGCGACCGCTTGCGTTACAATCCCCATTTCCGCCCACATCAGACCATGCTCGACATCCTCTACCGCGACAGCCGCACCATCGCCGTCAACAAACCCGCCGGAATGCTCGTCCACCGAAGCTGGCTCGACCGCCACGAAACACAGTTCGTCATGCAGACCCTGCGCGACCAAATCGGACAACACGTCTATCCTGCCCACCGCCTCGACCGCCCCACATCCGGCGTCCTCCTGTTTGCCCTCGACCCCGAAGCCGCCCGCCTGCTGACGCAACAGTTCGAACAAAAACCACACGCAAAACCTACTGGGCAATCGTGCGCGGATATTTGCCCGACGACGGACTCATCGACTACCCCTCAAATATCAGCCCGACAAAAATCGCCGAATCCCAAAACCGAAGCCACCCTCCAAGAAGCCCAAACCCGATACCGCTGCCTTGCGCGCACCGAATTGCCCTTCCAATCCGCCGCCCGCTACCCGACCTCGCGCTACTCGTGGGCAGAACTCATCCCGCACACAGGCCGTAAACACCAACTCCGCCGCCACATGAAACACATCTTCCACCCCATCGTCGGCGACACCAACTACGGCGACCTGCGCCAAAACCACGCCACCGCCGCCCACCTCGGCACCACCGCCTCATGCTCCACGCCCGCAGCCTGTCGTTCCAAAGCATCGAAAAACGGCGAAACCCTGACCGTCTGCGCCGATACCGACGAGGCTGGCGAATTTGGCTGGATGCGTTTGAAGCGTAAGTGAAAAGTCGCGTCAACAGGCGATTTGGTTATACTGCAAAGCCGGACACGGGTTTCAGACGACCTTTATTCATCAAAACACGCTTGAGATAACCGAACCCCGTAGCGTGGGCTTTGCCTGCGGGATTTGCCGTCCATCAGTCTGAATCGGGTATTTGTGCTGACATCTGCTTCGCGGGTAGAACCCGCGCTACGGTTTGTTGTGCCGATACCGACGAGAGCTAGTGGATTTGGCTGGATACGTTTGAGGCGTAAGCGCAAAGTCGTGCCAAAAGGCAGGCTGGTGATGCTGCAAAGCCGGACACGGTTTTCAGATGACCCCATCCCTGCCACCCCATTCCGTTCAACCTCATTTATGCCGAATAATCCTACTTTTGCGGTAAAGGTCGTCTGAAAACGCTACACTCTTTCAGACGACGTTTGTCATACCAACATAAGGACATTCCATGAGCGACATCACAAAGCAACTCGCTGCCATCCGCTATACCGCCGACCGCACCAAACGCTACAACGAACATGGCTTTTACCCTGTTGCAACTGGGCATACGCGGCGTGGTCTATTTCAATACCCGCGAGGATGTCGCCGATGCCTTAACCGGTTTGATGGATTTCTATTACGAATGGGCGAAAGACAAGCTGACAATAGCTTGGCACGAAAAAGGTCATAGGGATATTAAGGAAGTCAAACTGACCGAAAAAAATCATATCTGAAAGAACGCGATAAAATCTACCGTTGGCTGGATAGTCGGGAGAAAAATCCGCCCAACATCGAGTGGGGAATGCAAAGCGAGCATGCAAATACCAGTGCATCCTATTATTTCAATATCACCTCCATTGCTGCAGGTTTGGCAAATGAGCCGTATATGCCGTTAGGCACCCTGCTTTTTAATCTGCCACTGGAAATTTTGTCTTCTCCCCAAGATTTGGCAAAACTGGATGAGTTTGTCGGTAAGATTTCAGAGAAGCTGGATGTTTTCCACGGTTATATCGGACTGGCAGCAATTCCACCGCATAATTATTACGACGGTGCGCCGTATGAATACGGGGTTTGCCGCGAAAATTTGGGGCTGATTCCGGTCACGACCGATTATCTGTCAACGTTTTATAGATACAACATACGCAGTATCAGTTGGTACACACTGGTCGGTAGGGAACTTTACCGACAGCTTCCGGCAGGCAGGATAGAGTCTGTTTTGGCAAATCATCCCGATATTACTCTGCGCGACTTTGCCGGTATCAAGGTTTTTAAAATCGGCAGCCTGCCCGAAACAGGGGATATCCGCGAAGATTTACCCTTGGACTACATTGCGCTAAACCGCGCTTTAGAACCGATACGCGAAAAATATCCGCGCGAGAATATGGGCGGCATTACCCGAGAACAGATGTATTATTGGTCGAGAAGATGGGACGGCTGGGAAGTCGAAGAAAAGGACGGTAAGCGGATCTACACCCAAGCGCCGCAGGAAATCATCGGCGTCGAGGAAGAGCCTGTTCCGATTTCGGGCATGTGGAAAATCACCAGCTTTGACGGTGAAACCCGCCATTTCAATAAAGGCGAAATTTTTCCCTGAAGGAGAAGGTGTGCGGACACAAAGATGTGCTACTCGGCCCCCAAATGGGTCTGACCATTTGGGAGCTTGTCAAAGGCGACCATAACGAACCTTTGCGCAGAAAGGCAATGTGGTAAGCCCCTCCCCGCCTTTCCGAACGTCAGCCGATACGTTAAAATATACCTCGTCTGAAACCCCGTTTTTGAAGGAAAACCGCCATGACCCGTATGGTTCACTGCGTCAAACTCGGCAAAGAAGCCGAAGGTATGAAATTCCCACCGCTGCCCAACGAATTGGGCAAGCGCATTTTGAAAAATGTATCCCAAGAAGCTTGGAATGCGTGGACACGCCACCAAACCATGCTGATTAACGAAAACCGTTTGAGCCTCGCCGACCCGCGCGCACGCGAATATCTGGCACAACAAATGGAACAGTATTTCTTCGGCGACGGTGCAGATGCCGTTCAAGGTTATGTGCCGCAAGAGTCCCAAAATAACGCCATCATTTGCTCAAAAGGTCGTCTGAAAACGAAAATCGGATTTCAGACGACCTTTTTGTATCAATAAACTTGCGGCAAAGCCGTTTCATTTTATAGTGGATTAACTTTTAAATCAGGACAAGGCAACGAAGCCGCAGACGAGTACAGATAGTACGGCAAGGCGAGGCAACGCCGTACTGGTTTAAAAGTTATAATCAATCATAGTACAATACTCAACTTTGAAGGTCTAACCATGGCATACTCTGCGGACTTAAGAAACAAAGCTTTAAACCATTACGAACAATGCAAAAACATCAGCCAAACCGCAGCAACGTTTAACCTGTCAAGAAACACGCTTTACCTGTGGATTCGCCTTAAAAAACAAACAGGCAGCCTAAAACATCAAGTTACCGGTCTGAATGCCGTCAAATTGGATAGGCAAAAACTGGCTCAATATGTTGGGCAACACCCGGATGCCTATCTGCATGAAATCGCCAAACATTTTGATTGTACGGCAGCCGCCGTTTGCTATGCACTCAAACAGATGGGGATGACGCGCAAAAAAAGACCACCACTTACAAAGAACAAGACCCGGCCAAAGTGACGCATTATTTGACACAACTGGCCGAATTTCCCGACTACCAACGTGTTTATTTGGATGAAACAGGATTTGACCGCTACCTGTTCCGTTCCTATGCCCGCAGCCCGAAAGGGCAAATAGTGAAAGCGCAGATAAGTGGAAAAAGATACCGACGCTTATCTCTGGTGTCCGCACAAGTCGGCAACCGGCTGATTGCTCCGATGGTTTATCAAAATACGATGACCGGAGTCTTTTTTGAAGCGTGGTTTCAGCAATGCCTACTGCCTGCATTGACTCAAAAATCGGTGATTATTTTAGATAATGCACGATTTCACCGTATGGGTGTCTTACGGAAAAATGGCGGAAAAATGGGGGACATAAGGTGATTACCTCTTGCACCTTATTTACCTGAGACTCAACCCGATTGAGAAGGTGTGGGCGAATATTAAGCGGTATCTGCGAACTGTATTGTCTGATTACGCCCGATTTGACGATGCGCTACTGTCCTATTTTGATTTTTAATTAACTATAATCCACTATACCAATCAACAGAATGCCCTATTTCTATTTGAATCCACCATAAATGCTTCAATGGGTTAATAAATAAAAAAAGCCGAACGGATAAACCATTCGGCTTTCTATCAAAAAGCAGCGATTATTGAACTTTAATTTCTACATCAACACCGGCTGGCAAGTCCAGTTTCATCAGTGCATCGGTAGTTTTGTCAGTCCAGTCCACGATGTCCATCAGGCGCAAGTGGGTGCGGATTTCCAATTGTTCACGAGAAGTTTTGTTCACGTGTGGAGAACGCAGAATATTGAAAACGTTCGATTTTAGTCGGCAACGGAATCGGACCTTTACAACGGCACCGGTACGTTTTGCAGTTTCAACGATTTCTTGAGCAGAACGGTCGATCAGGCTGTAATCATAAGCTTTCAGGCGGATACGGATTTTTTTGGTTTGCCATTTATCGATATCCTTCAATTAAGCGATGATAGAAGAAACCACACCCGCACCTACGGTACGACCACCTTCGCGAATCGCAAAGCGCAGACCTTCTTCCATAGCGATAGGTGCAATCAGTTCTACAGTAATAGCTACGTTCTCACCAGGGCATAACCATTTCTACACCTTCTTCCAAAGTAACCGCGCCGGTTACGTCGGTAGTACGGAAGTAGAATTGAGGACGATAGTTAGCGAAGAACGGAGTATGACGACCACCCTCTTCTTTTGCTCAATACGTACACTTCCGCTTTGAATTTGGTGTGCGGGAGTGATGGTATCCCGGTTTAGCCAATACTTGACCGCGTTCCACTTCTTCGCGTTTGGTACCGCGCAGCAATACGCCTACGTTGTCACCTGCTTGACCTTCGTCCAGCAGTTTGCGGAACATTTCAACACCGGTACAAGTGGTTTTTTGGGTTTCTTTCAGACCTACGATTTCGATCTCGTCACCAACGTGGATGACACCGCGCTCTACACGGCCGGTTACTACGGTACCGCGACCGGAGATGAGAATACGTCTTCGATAGGCAACAGGAACGGTTTGTCCACGGCACGCTCAGGAGTCGGGATGTAGCTGTCCAATGCGGCAGCCAGTTCGAAGATTTTTTCTTCGTAAGCTGCGTCGCCTTCCAAGGCTTTCAGTGCAGAACCTTGTACGATCGGGCAGTCGTCGCCTGGGAAGTCGTAGCTTGACAGCAAGTCACGGATTTCCATTTCAACCAGTTCCAACAGCTCGGCATCGTCAACCATGTCGCATTTGTTCATGAACACGATGATGTAAGGTACGCCTACTTGACGGGCCAACAGGATGTGTTCGCGGGTTTGCGGCATAGGACCGTCGGCAGCGGAACATACCAAGATTGCGCCGTCCATTTGTGCGGCACCGGTAATCATGTTTTTAACGTAGTCGGCGTGGCCCGGGCAGTCTACGTGTGCGTAGTGGCGGGTTTCGGTTTCGTATTCTACGTGTGAGGTATTAATGGTAATACCGCGGGCTTTTTCTTCGGGAGCGTTGTCGATTTGGTCGTAAGCTTTTGCAGCACCACCGAATTTTTTAGCCAAAATAGTAGTCAAAGCAGCAGTCAGGGTGGTTTTACCATGGTCAACGTGACCGATGGTGCCAACGTTTACGTGCGGTTTGCTACGTTCAAATTTTTCCTTAGCCATGAGCTAATTCCTTTACATTAAAGATCGATTAAAGAACAGAGGTCGTCTGAAAAATCATTTCAGCCTTTCAGACGACCTATTTGCCTGATTAGCCTTTACGGGCTTCAGTTACAGCAGCAGCTATGTGGGCAGGAGCTTCAGAATATTTCTTGAACTCCATAGAGTAAGTAGCGCGGCCTTGGGTTGCAGAACGCAGGTCGGTTGAATAACCGAACATTTCTGCCAGAGGTACTTCGGCACGGACTTTTTACCGCCGATACCGTCATCATCCATACCCAATACGACGCCGCGACGACGGTTCAAGTCGCCCATTACGTCACCCATGTATTCTTCAGGGGTTTCCACTTCAACTGCCATGATTGGCTCAAGCAGAGCAGGATTGGCTTTACGCATACCTTCTTTGAAGGCTTGGGAAGCAGCCAATTCGAAGGCCAGTTGAGAAGAGTCAACGTCGTGTGAAGAACCGAAGATCAAACGTACGCGTACGTCAACTACAGGGTAGCCTGCAACGATACCGTTAGGCAGGGTATCGCGGATACCTTTATCGACAGACGGAATGAATTCGCGAGGAATCACACCACCTTTAATTTCGTCGATAAATTCGTAACCTGCACCACCCGGCTCCATAGGTTCCATTTTGATCACAACGTGACCGTATTGACCTTTACCACCGGATTGTTTGGCGTGTTTGTATTCGGCTTCAACTTCTTTGCGGATGGTTTCGCGGTAAGCCACTTGAGGCGCACCGATATTCGCTTCCACGCCGAATTCGCGTTTCATACGGTCAACAATAATTTCAAGTGCAGCTCACCCATACCGGAAATAATGGTTTGACCGGATTCCTCGTCTGTACGGACACGGAAAGAAGGGTCTTCCTTAGCCAGACGGTTCAGGGCGATACCCATTTTTCTCTTGGTCGGCTTTGGTTTTTCGGCTCAACGGCAATATGGATTACCGGCTCAGGGAATTCCATGCGTTCCAAGATGATCGGCGCGCTTTCGCGCACAAGGTTTCACCGGTAGTAACGTCTTTCAGACCGATAGCGGCTGCGATGTCGCCAGCACGTACTTCCTCGATTTCAGTACGGTCTGCAGCAGTCATTTGTACCAAAACGACCGATACGTTCACGAGTACCTTTACAGAGTTCAATACGGTATCACCGGATTTCACGACACCGAGTAAACGCGGATGAAAGTCAGCTGACCAACGTATTTGTCGTTCAACATTTTGAACGCTAATGCAGAGAATTTCTCTTCATCGCTGGCTTGGCGGCTGTCGGCTTCTTCAGTGTTAGGGTTAACACCTTGAACCGGAGGAATATCGGTAGGAGCAGGCAGCAATTCTACAACTGCGTCCAACATCCGTTGAACACCTTTGTTTTTAAATGCGGAACCACACAACATCGGCTGAATTTCGCCTGCCAAAGTACGTTGACGCAATGCGCCTACGATTTCTTCCTCGGTCAGCTCATCGCCGCCCAAGTATTTGTCCATCAATTCTTCGCTGGCTTCTGCTGCGGCTTCAATCATGTTTTGACGCCATTCTTCAGCAGTTTCAACCAATTCAGCAGGAATGTCACCATAGGTAAAGGTTGTACCTTTATCGGCTTCATTCCAGATGATGGATTTCATTTTCAGTAGATCAACAACACCGGTGAAACTGTCTTCTGCGCCTACCGGAATGACGATAGGTACTGGATTTGCGCGCAAACGGGTTTTCATTTGCTCGACAACGCGGAAGAAGTTGGCACCTTGACGGTCCATTTTATTTACAAACGCCAAACGTGGCACTTGGTATTTGTTGGCTTGACGCCATACGGTTTCAGATTGCGGTTGTACACCACCCACCGCGCAGTAAACCATTACCGCACCATCCAATACACGCATAGAACGCTCTACCTCTACGGTAAAGTCAACGTGTCCCGGGGTATCGATGATGTTGAAACGGTGTTCGGGGAATTGTTTCGCCATACCTGACCAGTAGGAAGTAACGGCAGCAGAGGTAATGGTAATACCACGTTCTTGCTCTTGTTCCATGTAGTCGGTAGTAGCCGCGCCATCATGTACCTCGCCCAATTTGTGGGTCAAACCGGTATAGAACAAAATACGTTCTGTAGTCGTGGTTTTACCCGCGTCAATATGGGCGGAAATACCGATGTTGCGGTACAGGCTGATCGGGGTCTTACGAGCCATTTTATTAGCCTTTCAAAATTAGAAACGGAAGTGAGAGAATGCTTTGTTGGCTTCAGCCATGCGGTGTACTTCTTCACGTTTTTTTCAACGCACCGCCGCGACCTTCGGACGCATCAATCAACTCGCCTGCCAAACGCAGGTCCATGGATTTTCACCACGTTTGCGGGCCGCATCGCGAACCCAGCGCATTGCAAGAGCCAGACGGCGTGAAGGACGAACCTCAACAGGAACTTGGTAGTTTGCACCACCCTACACGGCGGCTTTTCACTTCCACGATAGGTTTGGCGTTTGCAATGGCTTCGTTGAATACTTCGATTGCTGCTTTGCCGGTTTTTCTCAATTTGCTCCAACGCACCGTAAACGATACGCTCGGCAACAGATTTTTTACCGTCAATCATCAATACGTTCATGAATTTAGTCAGCTCGACGCTGCCGAATTTAGGATCAGGCAACACATCGCGCTTGGGGACTTCTCTACGTCTTGGCATTTTAATTTCCTTTAATCTATTCAGTCGGGTCAATTCCCATGAATACCCAATAGAGTATTCACTTACTCGGCCGTTGTTCAGCTTAGGGCGGCCGACGTGCCTATTTAAGTCCCTGTAATTATTTAGGGACGCTTAGCACCATATTTAGAACGGGCTTGTTTACGGTCTTTAACACCTGCGGTATCCAAAGAACCGCGTACAGTGTGGTAACGCACACCTGGCAAGTCTTTTACACGACCGCCGCGAATCAGTACGACGCTGTGCTCTTGCAGGTTGTGACCTTCACCGCCGATGTATGAAATCACTTCAAAACCGTTGGTCAGGCGAACTTTACATACTTTACGCAATGCAGAGTTAGGTTTTTTTAGGGGTAGTCGTGTATACACGGGTGCATACGCCGCGTTTTTGCGGGCAGGCTTCCAGCGCAGGCACTTTGTTTTACGTACACGGGCTTTTTGACGGCCTTTTGCGTACCAATTGGTTGATAGTTGGCATATTTTCTCGTCCTGTTGAGTTAAATACTTGCCGACACCATGTCGGCAAGAGTGGAATTATATTTTTATTGCAAGAGTTTAGTCAAGCAAACGGTAGAGAAAAAGTTGGTATTTTGTATTTACTAAGAACTATTTAGCAACTGAGGTCGTCTGAAATGGATAAAGAGTTCTCAAACTCTGCACTCCCTATTTCAGACGACCTTTATCAAAAAAATAAGTCGGTTCGCAACTCCATTAGAGCCGCCCTTCCTACCGTACTTTTTCTACAACGGCATTGATATAGTGGATTAAATTTAAATCAGGATCAAGGCGGCGAAGCCGCAGACAGTACAGATAGTACGGAACCGATTCACTTGGTGCTTCAGCACCTAGAGAATCGTTCTCTTTGAGCTAAGGCGAGGCAACGCCGTAATGGTTTAAAGTTAATCCACTATAATCCACAGGTCGTCTGAAAAAGAAAACCGCAAGTGATATTGCCTTGCGGTTTTCTTTCAAACAAACATCCTACGGATTATTCATCTGTTGCTTCGATTTCGGAAGCTTCTTGCTCCGCTTCCTGCCATTGCTGGCGACGGCTGCGGTGGTAGGTCAAACCGGTACCGGCAGGAATCAGACGACCTACGATTACGTTCTCTTTCAGACCGCGCAACTCGTCTTGCTTGCCCATAATGGCGGCTTCGGTCAGAACGCGGGTCGTTTCTTGGAACGATGCGGCAGAAATGAAGCTGTCGGTTGACAAGGAGGCTTTGGTAATACCCAACAATACGTTTTCGTAACGTGCCGGTTCTTTGCCTTCTTCCAAAGCTTTTTCATTAGCTGTCATGACATCGCCGCGTTCGACTTGCTCACCGGTAATGAATTCGGTTTCACCTGAATCGACAATATTCACACGGCGCAGCATCTGACGGATGATGACTTCGATGTGTTTATCGGAAATCTTCACACCTTGCAGACGGTAAACCTCTTGCACCTCTTGAACAATGTAACGCGCCAGTGCTTCGATACCTTGCAGACGCAGAATATCATGAGGATCAACCGCTCCGTCTACGATGGTTTCACCGCGGTTTACCACTTGACCGTCGTGCACCAGAATTTGTTTCTCTTTGGAAATCAAAGTCTCGTATGCTACGCCGTCTACATCAGTGATAATCAGACGCTGTTTGCCTTTAGTTTCTTTACCGAATGAAACGGTACCGGTGATTTCTGCCAGCATACCTGCATCTTTCGGCACGCGTGCTTCAAACAACTCGGCAACGCGCGGCAGACCACCGGTAATATCGCGAGTTTTGGAAGAGGCTTGCGGGATACGCGCCAATACGTCGCCTTTACCGACTTCCTGACCTTCGCGCACGGTAATCACTGCACCCACAGGGAATGCCATAGATACCGGGGTGGAGGTACCTGGAATGCAGATTTCCAGACCGTTTTCATCCAACAGTTTTACAGTAGGACGCAGCAGTTTGGATGCGCTGCCGGAGCGGCGTTTACCGTCAATAACCACCAAGGTAGACAAACCGGTTACATCGTCAGTTTGTTTGGCAACGGTTACGCCCTCTTCCACGTTTTCGAATTTCACCCAACCTGCGTGTTCGGTAATCATCGGACGGGTATGCGGATCCCAAGTTGCCAACGTTTGACCGGCTTTAATGGCTTCACCGTCTTGAACCATCAGGATTGCACCGTAAGGTACTTTGTGGCGTTCGCGTTCACGACCGATGTCATCATGAATAACAACTTCGCAAGAGCGGCCGATAACAACCAATTCGCCTTTTGTTGTTGGCAACATAACGCATTTGGCTGCTGAATCGTGCCGTACCGTTGGATTTGGCTTCAACTTGGCTGGCTGCTGCCGCACGGGATGCCGCACCACCGATGTGGAACGTACGCATGGTCAACTGGGTACCCGGTTCACCGATAGACTGAGCGGCAATCACGCCGACTGCTTCTCCGGCATTAACCAATTTGCCGCGTGCCAAGTCGCGACCGTAACAGCGCGCACAAGCCATGGCGGGTTTTACAAGTAATTGGGGTACGGACTTTGACTTCATCGACACCAGATTGGTCAATCATATCCACCAGTTTTTCAGTCAACAACGTACCGGCTTCAACCAAGGTCTCGCCACTTGACGGATCGACAACATCAGACGCGGTAACACGACCCAAAATACGATCGCGCAATGCTTCAATCACATCACCGCCTTGTACGACTGCCTTCATGACAAAGCCGTCTGAAGTACCACAGTCGTCTTCAACAACGACCAAGTCTTGGGTTACGTCTACCAGACGACGGGTCAGGTAACCGGAGTTCGCGGTTTTCAATGCGGTATCCGCCAAACCCTTTACGCGCACCGTGGGTCGCAATAAAGTATTGCAATACGGTCAGACCTTCGCGGAAGTTTGAGGTAATCGGCGTTTCAATAATCGAGCCGTCAGGTTTAGCCATCAAACCACGCATACCGGACAACTGTTTAATCTGAGCCGCAGAACCACGGGCACCGGAGTCTGCCATCATATAGATGGAGTTGAATGACTCTTGATCGACTTCGTTGCCATCACGGTCGATAACTTTTTGTTTGGACAAGTTATCCATCATCGCTTTAGCGATTTTATCGCCGGCACGACCCCAAATATCCACCACTTTGTTGTAGCGTTCGCCATTGGTAACCAAACCTTGACGGTATTGGTCTTCGATTTCTTTAACCTCGGCATTGGCTTCAGCCAACAAGGCCGCTTTTTCTTTTGGAATTTCCATGTCGTCAACAGCAATGGAAATACCGCCTTTGGCTGCAAATCCGAAACCGGTGTACATCAAGTGGTCGGCGAAAATAACCGTATCGCGCAAGCCGCACAGACGGAACGATGCGTTAATCAGCTTGGAAATTTCTTTTTTCTTCAACGCTTTATTGATGTATTCGAACGGCAGGCCTTTAGGCAGGATTTCGCTCAACAATGCACGACCGACGGTCGTTTCGTAGCGGGTAACGACTGGCTCGAATTCACCAGCTTCGTTTTTCACCCATTCACGCAGACGTACGGTGATTTTCGTACCCAGCTCAACCTGTTTGGTATGGTATGCACGATGCACTTCTTTCACATCAGCAAACAGACTGCCCTCACCTTTGGCATTGATGCGGTCGCGGGTCATGTAGTACAGACCCAATACGATGTCTTGGGAAGGTACGATAATCGGTTCGCCGTTGGCAGGAGACAATACGTTGTTTGAAGCCAGCATCAGGGTGCGCGCTTCCATTTGCGCTTCCAAGCTCAATGGAACGTGTACCGCCATTTGGTCACCGTCAAAGTCGGCGTTAAATGCGGCACATACCAACGGATGCAGCTGAATGGCTTTACCTTCAATCAGAATAGGTTCAAACGCTTGAATACCCAAACGGTGCAGGGTCGGCGCACGGTTCAGCATAATCGGATGTTCGCGGATGACTTCTTCCAAGATGTCCCATACTTCCGGTACTTCTTGCTCTACCAATTTTTTCGCTGCTTTAACGGTAGAAGCCAGACCTTGTTTTTCCAGTTTATGGAAAATGAACGGTTTGAACAGTTCCAAAGCCATTTTTTTCGGCAGACCACATTGGTGCAGACGCAGGTATGGGCCTACGGTAATCACGGAACGACCGGAGTAGTCCACACGTTTACCCAGCAAGTTTTGACGGAAACGACCGCCCTTACCTTTAATCATGTCTGCCAATGATTTCAGCGGACGTTTGTTGGCACCGGTCATGGCTTTACCGCGACGGCCGTTATCCAACAGCGAGTCAACCGCTTCTTGCAACATACGTTTTTCGTTACGAACGATGATGTCAGGCGCATGCAGTTCCAGCAGACGTTTCAGACGGTTGTTACGGTTGATGACGCGACGGTATAAATCGTTCAAATCGGAAGTGGCAAAACGACCGCCGTCCAACGGAACCAAAGGACGCAAATCAGGCGGCAATACCGGCAGCACGTCCATAATCATCCACTCCAGTTTCATACCAGAACGATGGAAGGCTTCCAACACTTTCAAGCGTTTGGCGATTTTTTTAATTTTGGTATCAGAACCGGTCGACTCAAGCTCTTGGCGCAGGATTTCGATTTCGCCTGCTACATCCAAGGTGCGCAACAATTCGCGGATACCTTCCGCACCCATTTTGGCATCGAAATCGTCGCCGTATTCGTCCAGTTTGTTGTAGTAGTCATCTTCAGTCAGCAATTGACGGCGTTGCAGCGGAGTCATGCCGGGGTCGGTCACAACAAATGCTTCAAAATACAATACGCGTTCGATGTCGCGCAAAGTCATGTCCAACACCATGCCCAAACGAGAAGGCAGGGATTTCAAGAACCAAATGTGTGCAACAGGTGCGGCCAATTCGATATGACCCATGCGTTCGCGGCGTACTTTGGACAAAGTCACTTCCACGCCACATTTTTCACAGGTTACACCTTTAAATTTCAAGCGTTTATATTTTCCGCACAAGCACTCGTAGTCTTTGACCGGACCAAAGATTTTGGCGCAGAACAAACCGTCACGCTCAGGTTTGAACGTACGATAGTTGATGGTTTCAGGCTTTTTAACTTCGCCGTAAGACCATGAGCGGATGGTTTCGGGAGAAGCAATGCCGATTTTGATGGCATCAAACTCTTCTTCCATGCCGGCAGTTTGCAACGGATTAAATAAGTTCAACAAATTCATTTTTGCTCCTTGAAGGAAGTATTTTTACCGCATGGCGGATTTTCGATATTGGAAACGGTACGTGTTGCGGTTTCAGACGACCTGATATTTTCAGATTTCGATTAATTCATTCTTATTCTGCAACCGCTTTTTCAGACGACCTAGAGAGGCCGTCTGAAAACTTCTGTTTAGTAACGTTCCAAATCGATATCCAAGCCCAGTGAGCGAATCTCTTTAACCAATACGTTGAAGGACTCAGGCATACCGGCATCGATTTTGTGTTCGCCTTTTGACAATGTTCTCGTACATTTTTGGTACGGCCTGTTACGTCGTCGGACTTCACGGTCAACATCTCTTGCAGCGTGTAGGCTGCGCCGTATGCTTCCAGCGCCCAAAACCTCCATCTCACCGAAACGTTGGCCACCGAACTGAGCTTTACCGCCCAGAGGCTGTTGAGTAACCAGACTGTACGGACCGGTAGAACGCGCGTGCATTTTTTCGTCAACCAAGTGGTGTAGTTTCAGATAATGCATCACACCTACTGTTACCTTGCGGTCAAACGGTTCGCCAGAGCGTCCGTCATACAGCGTGATTTGAGTTTTACTGTCGTTAAAGCCCAGTTTTTCGACTTCAGGATCATCGCTCGGATAAGCCAAGTTCAGCATTTCGCGGATTTCAGATTCTTTCGCACCATCAAATACCGGCGATGCGAAAGATGCACCTTTTACGCAGATTGGAAGCCAGTTCGATGATTTCTTCATCAGTCAGGGCATCCAAATCTTCTTTCTTACCGCTGCCGTTGTAGAGTTTGTTCAAGAACTCGCGCAGCTCGCTGGCTTTGCGTTGCTCTTTCAGCATACGGTCGATACGCTCGCCGATACCTTTTGCCGCCCAACCCAAGTGAACTTCCAAAATCTGACCGATGTTCATACGAGAAGGTACGCCCAACGGGTTCAGTACGATGTCCACAGGACGACCGTCCGCCATGTACGGCATGTCTTCCACAGGCAGAATGCGCGATACCACACCTTTATTACCGTGGCGGCCCGCCATTTTGTCACCTGCTTGCAAACGGCGTTTGATGGCGATAAAGACTTTCACCATTTTTTGTACGCCAGGCTGCAATTCGTCGCCTTGGGTCAGTTTTTTCTTCTTGATTTCGTACAACTCGTCCGCTTCTTCGCGTTTTTGTTGCAGACTCAATTTAATCAGTTCTAATTGTTTGGCCAAATCTTCATCAGACAAACGGATATCGAACCAATCGTGTTTACTAGGCAGACCTCCAGATATTCTGTCGAAATTTCGCTGCCTTTGGCCAGCTTCATCGGACCGCCGTTGGCTTTTTGGCCGACGATCATACGCTCAATACGGTCGAATGCGTCGTTATCGAAAATACGCAACTGGTCGCCCAAGTCTTGACGGTAACGTTTCAGCTCGGAATCAATAATGGATTGAGCACGTTTGTCGCGTTGGATACCTTCGCGGGTAAAGACTTGAACGTCGATAACCGTACCGCTCATACCGGTAGGCATGCGCAGTGAAGTGTCTTTTACGTCAGATGCTTTTTCGCCGAAGATGGCGCGCAACAGTTTTTCTTCCGGAGTCAGTTGGGTTTCGCCTTTAGGCGTTACTTTACCAACCAACACATCGCCGGCTTCCACTTCCGCACCGATATAAACGATACCGGATTCGTCCAAACGGTTTTGCATACGCTCGGACAAGTTCGGAATATCGCGGGTGATATCTTCCGCACCCAGCTTGGTATCACGGGCAACGACATTCAATTCCTCAATGTGAATCGAAGTATAGCGGTCGTCTGCAGCCACTTTTTCGGAAATCAGAATCGAGTCTTCATAGTTATAACCGTTCCATGGCATGAAGGCGATGGTCATGTTCTGACCCAAAGCCAATTCACCCAGATCGGTGGATGCACCGTCAGCAATCAAATCGCCGCGTTGCAAAACGTCGCCGGCTTTGACCGCAGGACGTTGGTTGATATTGGTAGATTGGTTGGAACGGGTGAATTTAACCAAGTTGTAAATATCGACACCTACCTCACCGGCAGTCGCTTCGTCGTCATGAACACGAACCACAACACGGTTGGCATCTACATACTCAACCACACCGCCGCGACGGGCAACGATTGCAGTAGCAGAGTCAACGGCAACAGAACGTTCGATACCGGTACCAACCATCGGTTTTTCAGGACGCAGGCACGGTACGGCCTGACGTTGCATGTTGGCACCCATCAATGCACGGTTCGCATCATCGTGCTCCAAGAACGGAATCAGAGATGCCGCTACAGATACCACTTGACCGGTTGCCACGTCCATATTGCACACGGTCAGGCGTTGCCATAATGGTTTCGCCTTTTTTTCACGACAAGTGACCAAGTCACCAATCAAATTACCGTCTTTGTCCAAATCGGCATTCGCCTGTGCAATCACATAGCGGCCTTCTTCGATAGCAGACAAGTAATCGATTTCCTCGGTTACTTTTTGCCGTCGATAACGCGGCGATAAGGAGTTTCCAAGAAAGCCATAATCATTGGTACGTGCATAAACGGACAATGAGTTAATCAAACCGATGTTCGGACCTTCAGGCGTTTCAATCGGACATACGCGGCCATAGTGAGTCGGATGCACGTCTCGCACCTCGAAACCGGCACGTTCACGGGTCAAACCACCCGGGCCCTAACGCAGATACACGGCGCTTATGGGTTACTTCAGACAAGGGGTTGGTCTGATCCATAAACTGACTCAATTGGCTTGAGCCGAAGAATTCTTTTGATGGCAGCAGAAACAGGGTTTCGCATTAATCAAATCATGCGGCATTAAGTTTTCTGATTCCGCTTGATTCAGGCGTTCTTTACGGCACGTTCTACACGAGCCAAACCGCTGCGGAATTGGTTTTCAGTTAACTCACCTACCGAACGCACGCGACGGTTACCCAAGTGGTCAATATCGTCCACTTCGCCATGACCGTTACGCAATTCAACTAAAGTAGCAATTGATGCAACAATATCTTCAACGCTCAGGACATAACCGCCTTTTTCGGCAGCACCTGCGAAAGTTTCGTTCAACAAACGGCCATACCAAGAATGTTGTTGTGCTTCAGACAATTTTTGCTCGTAAGTCCGTGTATTGAATTTCATACGGCCTACGCGAGACAAATCGTAGCTGTCTTCACTGAAGAACAAGCGGTTAAACAGCTGCTCGACTGCTTCCTCGGTAGGCGGTTCGCCCGGGCGCATCATGCGGTAAATCGCAACACGTGCTGCTTGCTGATCAGCAGTCTCATCAGTGCGCAAAGTATTGGAAATATAGCCACCCTGATCCAATTCATTAATGTAAAGCGTAGTAAGCTGTTTTACACCATGGATATCAAATTTTGCCAACAACTCTTCAGTGATTTCATCGTTGGCTACAGCCAATACTTCACCCGTTTCAGGGTCAATCAAATCCGCGGCCAAAGCTTTGCCAATCAGGCTTTCCGGCTCCACATCCAAACGGGTTAATCCCGCATTACTGATATCACGGATATTTTTGCGGTAATACGTTTACCTTTAGCAACCAAGACGTTGCCTTCTTTATCCAAGATATCAACTTTGGCAGTTTCACCTTTCAGACGACCTACAACCAAATCAGTTTGGACACCATTTTCAGACAGATAGAACGTTTCTTTATCGTAGAAAATATCCAAGATCTGCTCATTGTTGTAGCCCAAGGCCTTCAACAAAATCGTAACCGGCATTTTACGGCGACGGTCGATACGGAAATACAGCAAATCTTTCGGGTCAAATTCGAAATCCAACCACGAACCACGGTAAGGAATGATTCGAGCAGAGAACAACAATTTACCGGAGGAATGGGTTTTACCACGGTCATGCTCAAAGAACACGCCAGGAGAACGGTGCAACTGAGAAACAATCACACGTTCGGTACCGTTAATGACAAACGAACCGCTTGGAGTCATCAATGGGATTTCGCCCATGTACACTTCATTTTCACGAACTTCTTTTGACTGTCGGTTTAGACGCTTCCTTGTCTAAAATAACCAGTCGGATACGCGCGCGCAAAGGGGCTGCATAAGTGATTCCGCGCAATTGACATTCGGGAATATCGAACAAAGGCTCACCCAACGTGTAATGCACAAACTCCAGACGCGCATAACTGTTGTGGCTCACGATGGGGAAAATAGAATTAAATGCAGCCTGCAGACCATCATCAGTGCGCTGATCAAAAGCATTTTCTAATTGCAGAAATTTCGCATAAGAATCAATTTGTGTTGCCAACAAAAAGGGAACGTCCAATACGTTCTCTCGTTTTGCAAAACTCTTACGGATACGTTTTTTCTCGGTAAACGAATAGTTCATATACACTCCGAAAAAGCAATTTTAAAAAGAAGTCGTCTGAAATAACGCCTATTGTTTGTGTTATTTACATTTATTTAAACTTAACTTGCGAATAAATTGCAAATAAAATGTAAACAACAAATTAACCTAATAACAATAAGCAAAATAAGGCTGGCAGAAAACTGCCAGCCTTCACAGGAAGCATCAAATTATTTGATTTCGACTTTAGCGCCGGCTTCTTCCAATTGTTTTTGGATGTCTTCAGCTTCAGCTTTAGAAACACCTTCTTTCAGAGTTTTAGGTGCACCGTCAACGATGTCTTTAGCTTCTTTCAGACCCAGACCGGTAATTGCGCGAACTACTTTAATCACGCCAACTTTTTTTGGTCACCGGCAGAAGCCAATACTACGTCAAATTCAGTTTTTTTCTTCAGCGGCAGCAGCACCAGCACCAGCAGGACCCGCAACTGCAACAGCAGCAGCAGAAACGCCGAATTTTTCTTCAAAAGCTTTAACCAAGTCGTTCAATTCCATTACGGTCAAAGAACCAACTGCTTCCAAAATGTCTTCTTTAGTAATAGCCATGCTATTTATACTCCAAATATTGTATTAAAAATAATTGATTAACAGAAACAAAATTGATTAAGCGGCTTCTTCGCCTACTTTTTTTCTCTGCCAAAAGCAGCCAAACCACGCGCAAAGCCTGATACAGGAGCTTGCATAACGAACAGCAGTTTGGACAACAGCTCTTCGCGGCTCGGAATAGAAGCCAACTCAGCAACCTGAGCAGCATTCATCACTTCACCATTGTAAGAACCGGCTTTAACTACAATTTTGTCATCTTTTTCGCGAATTGGTGCAGCACTTTAGCAGCAGCAACAGCATCTTCAGAAGCAGCATAAACCAATGGACCAACCATTTGATCAGCCAAAGCTGCGAATGAAGTACCCTCTACTGCACGACGAGCCAATGTGTTTTTCAGAACGCGCAAGTAAACGCCTTCTTTACGCGCATTTCGCACGAAGCTCAGTCATACTGGAAACACTGATACCGCGATATTCAGCAACCACGAGGTCTGAGCGTTAGCAATTGCTGCGCTGATTTCCTCTACGGCTACTTTCTTGGTTTCAATATTGAGACTCAAGGTCTACCTCCCACTGTTTATAAACAGGATATCGGAATGATATCCCACCAGCGCGGTAACCTAAAAAAAGACATCTTACAAGCAATCTTGCAATGTGTTTCAGGACTACCGTCTGCGTAGGGCAGTTACGATTAAATCTTGCGATCCCTACGGTCTTGGACATCTACTTAATTCTAAGTAGCCCAAATTCAAGCAACTCAAAAATAGAGTTGCTTGAAAATTTCTTAGATTAGTTATTCACGCTTGATGTATCAACGCGAACACCTAAACCCATAGTGCTGGATACAGCAACTTTTTTCAGGTACTGACCTTTAGCAGCAGCGGGCTTGGCTTTAACGATAGCATCCAGCAACGCATCAAAGTTTTCTTTCAAATCGGCTTCAGCGAACGAAGCACGACCGATAGTTGCATGAACGATACCAGCTTTGTCTGTACGATATTGTACCTGACCAGCTTTTGCATTTTTAACTGCTTCAGCCACATTAGGAGTAACAGTACCCACTTTGGTTCGGCATCAAACCACGCGGACCCAAGATGGTACCCTAACTGACCAACGATGCGCATTGCATCAGGAGAAGCAATAACAACGTCAAAGTTCAGATTACCTGCTTTGATTTCAGCAGCCAAATCTTCAAAGCCGACAACATCAGCACCAGCTTCTTTAGCTGCTTCAGCATTTGCACCTTGAGTAAATACCGCCACGCGGGTTGTTTTACCAGTACCTTTAGGGCAGAACAACTGAACCACGGATAACTTGGTCAGATTTTACGCGGATCAACACCCAAGTTGAAAGATACGTCAACAGATTCGTCAAATTTAGCAGTCGCTGCTTTTTTTACCAAAGCAATTGCTTCATCAATTGCATATAATTTATTGGCTTCAACAGAAGAGCGCAAAGCTTTCAAGCGTTTAGATACTTTAGCCATTATACAACACCCTCCACATCCAAACCCATTGAACGAGCAGAACCAGCAATAGTGCGAACAGCGGCATCCAAATCAGCAGCAGTCAAATCAGGTTCTTTAGTTTTAGCAATTTCTTCCAACTGAGCACGGGTCAATTTACCCACTTTATTTGTCAGAGGATTAGAACTACCTTTTTGCAGACCAGCAGCTTTTTTCAACAGAATAGAGGCCGGAGGAGTTTTCATCACAAAAGTGAATGACTTATCCGCAAATGCAGTAATTACAACTGGAATCGGCAAACCAGGCTCCATGCCTTGAGTTGCAGCATTAAATGCTTTACAGAATTCCATAATATTCAGACCACGCTGACCCAAAGCAGGACCAACTGGGGGAGATGGATTGGCTTTACCTGCAGGAATTTGCAGTTTGATATAGCCGATAATTTTCTTTGCCACTTATAGGACTCCTAAAACGGGTATAGCGCGGAACCATTTCCGCTTCCCAAAAAAGAATTCAGTATTATATTTACTTAGAGATTTTTTTTCAAGGGATTTAAAAACTTAAATCTTTTCTACTTGACCAAACTCCAGCTCAACCGGGGTTTCACGACCAAAAATCTGAACAGAAACCCTCAATTTATTACGCTCATAATTCACTTCATCTACAATACCGTTGAAGTCAGCAAAAGGTCCTTCGTTTACACGAACTTGCTGTCCCACTTCAAATTCAACTTTAGGTTTAGGCTTCTCAACCCCAGAACGAACCTGTTGCAAGATTGCATCAGCCTCTCTTTGAGAAATCGGAGTAGGCTTATTTGCCGTACCACCAATAAAGCCTGAAACTCGAGGGGTACTTTTCACCAAATGCCATGAGTCATCGGTCATTTCCATTTCGACCAAAAACATAGCCCGGATAGAACTTACGCTCGCTAATGGTTTTTACGACCATTTTTAATATCAACCACTTCTTCAACCGGAACAAGAATCTGACCGAAATAACCTTCCATGCCTTCGCGAGCGATACGCTCTTTTAGGGTCTTCTGGACATTTTTCTCAAAGCCGGAATAAGCCTGCACAACATACCAACGTTTTGACATTTTTACCCCCTCTTCAACAACACATCAAAAAACAGCCAGGAAATAGCACTGTCTGCCGCGTAAATAAATACTGCCAAGATTGCAACAAATATAACGACGAAGATCGTCATCTTAACTGCATCATCTCGCGTAGGCCAAACAACTTTTTAAACTCAGACCATGAGTTTTTTAAAATAGGAAAAGCAGCCCTTCTCGCTTAGGCGGCGTAGAATGATTGCCGGATGTTACAAGCTGACCCGACTTTTCTGCTTTTATGTTCAGATGTATGTTCAGTCATCTTTACTCACTCACCACAGCATCAAAAGTCGCACTATCTCACTCATGCAATGGTTTAAATTAATTACTAAAAGAAATGCAAAAATTAACCGGCACAGGGCCGGTTAATTTTTATTTGGCAGGCCAAGAGGGTCTCGAACCCCCAACCCTCGGTTTTGGAGACCGATACTCTACCAATTGAGCTATTGGCCTCTAAACTTAAGCGATGATAGAAGAAACCACACCTGCACCTACGGTACGGCCACCTTCGCGAATCGCAAAGCGCAGACCTTCTTCCATAGCGATAGGCGCAATCAGTTCTACAGTAATGGCTACGTTCTCACCAGGCATAACCATTTCTACACCTTCTTCCAAAGTAACCGCGCCGGTTACGTCGGTAGTACGGAAGTAGAATTGAGGACGATAGTTGGCGAAGAACGGAGTATGACGGCCACCCTCTTCTTTGCTCAATACGTACACTTCCGCTTTGAATTTGGTGTGCGGAGTGATGGTACCCGGTTTAGCCAATACTTGACCGCGTTCCACTTCTTCGCGTTTGGTACCGCGCAGCAATACGCCTACGTTGTCACCGGCTTGACCTTCGTCCAGCAGTTTGCGGAACATTTCAACACCGGTACAAGTGGTTTTTTGGGTTTCTTTCAGACCTACGATTTCGATCTCGTCACCAACGTGGATGACACCGCGCTCTACACGGCCGGTTACTACGGTACCGCGACCAGAGATGGAGAATACGTCTTCGATAGGCAACAGGAACGGTTTGTCCACGGCACGCTCAGGAGTCGGGATGTAGCTGTCCAATGCGGCAGCCAGTTCGAAGATTTTTCTTCGTAAGCTGCGTCGCCTTCCAAGGCTTTCAGTGCAGAACCTTGTACGATCGGGCAGTCGTCGCCTGGGAAGTCGTAGCTTGACAGCAAGTCACGGATTTCCATTTCAACCAGTTCCAACAGCTCGGCATCGTCAACCATGTCGCATTTGTTCATGAACACGATGATGTAAGGTACACCTACTTGACGGGCCAACAGGATGTGTTCGCGAGTTTGCGGCATAGGACCGTCGGCAGCGGAACATACCAAGATTGCGCCGTCCATTTGTGCGGCACCGGTAATCATGTTTTTAACGTAGTCGGCGTGTCCCGGGCAGTCTACGTGTGCGTAGTGGCGGGTTTCGGTTTCGTATTCTACGTGTGAGGTATTGATGGTAATACCGCGGGCTTTTTCTTCGGGGAGCGTTGTCGATTTGGTCGTAAGCTTTTGCAGCACCGCCGAATTTTTTTAGCCAAAAATAGTAGTCAAAAGCAGCAGTCAGGGTGGTTTTACCATGGTCAACGTGACCGATGGTGCCAACGTTTACGTGCGGTTTGCTACGTTCAAATTTTTCCTTTGCCATGGCAAATTTCCTATCTTTAAAATACTGAGAAAATGGTATTTGGTGCCCATGGGCAGATTTGAACTGCCGGCCTCTCCCTTACCAAGGGAGTGCTCTACCCCTGAGCTACATGGGCCAATAGACTATTGGAGCGGGTGAAGGGAATCGAACCCTCACCGTAAGCTTGGAAGGCTTCTGCTCTACCATTGAGCTACACCCCGCAGACTTACTGCATCAATGCTCCAACACATTGGAATTTGGTGGTGGGAGAAGGATTCGAACCTTCGAAGCTCTCGCAACAGATTTACAGTCTGCCCCCTTTGACCGCTCGGGAATCCCACCAAAAGAGAACGCAAGTTTATTCGTGACTCAGATTTTCGTCAAGTTCTTTTTAATTTTGTTTTCTTAAAATCACTCAATTTATTGCTTTAAAAAGAATTTATTTGAACTGAATGATTTTTTTCGTATTTTGCCATCAGCTCTTCGTGCGTTTCGGATGCTCTTCATCAATCAGGATGCAGTCCACGGGGCATACCTGCTGACATTGCGGCTCATCGTAATGGCCTCACGCACTGCGTACACAAATTAGAGTTGATTTCGTAAATTTCCTCGCCTTGCGAGATGGCGTCATTGGAGGCACTCCGGCTCGCAAACGTCACAGTTAATGCACTCATCTGTAATAAAGAGCGACATTTCTTTTCCTTTTTCATTTAAATTATCAAAACCGATTGGGCGCGGATTATAGCACAAACGCGTCAAAAACAATCCGTTTAGGCGAATGTTTACACCCTGGTAATGATTCTCAAATCTCTTACTATTCAGCTACTTGGACAAACTGCAAGAGCACAAAACCGCTCTTACCCGCCCGTCCTTCGCGATAAGGCTCCAGCCACTCGGGGAAATCGGGCAGCTCCCCTGCTTCAATATAGACCATTGCCCCGTTTTTCAAGCTGTTTTTCAAAGAAGCAAACAAATTTTTCCCAATCCCGCCACGCAAACGGCGGATCCAAAAAGACCACATCAAACTTTTTCAGACGACCTCTGCAAATACGCAAGACCATCGACATTAGGATTTCCAGCTTATCCAAACCCAATACTTTGGCGTTTTGCCGCAGCATATCGGCAGTTTTACGATTATTATCCGCCAGCACTGCCCTTTTCGCGTTACGGGACGCAGCTTCAAATCCTAGCGCACCGCTTCCTGCAAACAAGTCCAACACATTCATACCGGTCAAATCCTGACCGAGCCAATTAAACAGTTTTTCGCGGACACTGTCAGGGCGTCGGACGCAGACCGTCTGCATCTGCAAAAACCAATTTCCGCCCTCGCATTGTCCGCCGATGATGCGGACTTGATTTGAATGTTTGCTATGTTTGCTCATAATTAAAACGAAATTAAAAACGAATCGTCCGACAGTTTCAGACGACCTCTAAAGAATGACAAAAGCAGCCATTATACCGCAGCGTTTTTTTCATTTAAGGCCGCATGAAAACAAATCTACCCATCGCAAAAATTTTATTTTTTTATGATGGTAAACTTACAAAAATTTTATAAATTATAAAAATATTTCCTCAAATAAAAAGGTCGCTTACGTTTGCCATTAGAACTTTCCCACCGCTTTTTCAGTCTATTTGCCATAATACTTAATGAAAATATGGATGGCTGACAATGCCACTTTTGGAAAATTATTTTGGGTGTTTATATCAGCGGTGTGATTGCCTTCACCGCCCACGCCCATTTTTTGATGAATATTACCGCCACTTGGGATTGATACCGAACTTGGGACGCGGTCTGCTTTGGTTCGTCTTTTTGTCTGCCCTTGATTGGCAAAACTGTCGCTTTGATAGTCAGTTTGTTCTTTCTTGCCACGTTGGTTTTCGCGAGACGTTGAGTCCTTTCTTAATAAGATTGAAAAAGGTCGTCTGAAAATCTTTTTCAGACGACCTTTTTCTCTTTCAAACCAACCTAATCTCACTCTTTTCGGTGCAGGCGGTTCAATCTGCTCTTTCCAACCGCATTCTTTTTGCGGGCAGACTTTTTCCACGCCCCAGCGTTTGGTGGTTTTGATGGTTAAAAACCGGCCAATGGCAGTTCGGGCATTCTTCGGCGACGGGCGGATTCCAAGTGGCGTAGTTGCAGTCGGGATAGGTGCTGCAACTGTAAAACAGTTTGCCGTAGCGGGATTTGCGTTCGACGAGGTTGCCTTTTTGCATTGCGGGCATTGGACGCCGGTGTCTTTTCGGTTTTTCCAGCGGCTCGACGTGTTTGCATTTTGGGGTAGTTGGCGCAGCCGATGAATTTGCTGCCGGTGCGGCTGTATTTTGTACACTAGCCGTCCGCCGCATTTTCGGAGCACTCGCGTCCCGTCGAGTTCGGCTTGTTCGGCTTCAGCTTTGGCGATGCGTTCGGCAGCTTCTTCGGCAGTTTCGTTGACATTGCGCGTGTAGCTGCACTCGGGATAACCGGCACACGCAACGAAACGACCCATTTTGCCGAACTTTGATTTGCAGTTTGTGTTCGCCGCATTTCGGGCAGGTTTCGTCGAGTTCCTGCGTGGTAAATTTGGCGCGTTCGATGCCCTCTTTTTCTTCCACTTGTTTGATGAAACGGTTTCCAGAATTTATCCATCACAGGGAATCCAGCGGCGTTTGCCGTCGGCGATTTCGTCGAGCTGGTCTTCGAGTTTGGCGGTGAAGTGGTAATCGACGTATTGGGCAAAGTGTTCGGTCAGGAATTTGTTGACGATGTCGCCCTGTGTCGGTGGGCATGAAGCGTTTTTGCTCAAGGGTAACGTATTCACGGTCTTTGAGCGTGGAAATAATACTGGCGTAGGTGGAGGGGCGGCCAATGCCGTATTCCTCGAGGGCTTTAACCAGTGTGGCTTCATTGTAGCGCGGCGGCGGGGTGGTGAAGTGTTGCTCGCCGTAGAGTTTGTCCACGGGCAATTTGTCGCCTTCGCTCATTTCGGGCAGTTTTTTGCTGTCTTCGCCTTCTTCATCGTCGCTGCTTTCTTCGTAAACGCTGAGGAAGCCTGCGAAGGTTTGCACTTGTCCGGTGACGCGGAATACGCCCTTGCCGACGGTAATATCGACGGTGGTTTGGTCGAATTTGGCGGGCGTCATCTGACAGGCAACGGTGCGCTGCCAAATCATTTGATAGAGTTTGAACTGGTCTGCGCTCAGGAAGGGTTTGACGCTTTCGGGCGTGCGGTACACGGAAGTCGGACGGATGGCTTCGTGCGCTTCTTGGGCGTTTTTGGATTTGGTTTTGTATTGTTTGGCGGCACTCGGCAGATATTCTTTGCCGATTTTGTTTTCGATGTAATGGCGGATTTCGGTCAACGCTTCATCGGCCAAATTCACGCTGTCGGTACGCATATAGGGTAATCAGACCGATGGCGCCCCTGCCCCTACGTCTATACCTTCGTAAAGCTGTTGGGCGGTACGCATGGTGCGGTCGGTGGTGAAAGCCGAGTTTGCGCACGGCATCCTGCTGCATGGTAGATGTGGTGAACGGCGCGGCTGGGATTACGGCTGCGCTTTTTTTCTTTTTCGATGGCGGTAACGACGGCCTCTTTGCCTTCGAGTTCTTTCAATACGTCGGCTTGCGCGGCTTCGTTCGGCAGGTCGAATTGTTCGAGTTTCGCGCCGTTGTATTGGGCGAGTTTGGCGGTAAACTTGCTGCGGCCTTTGTGGCTGTCGAGATGCACCGTCCAATATTCCTGCGCTTCAAACGCGCGGATCTCGTTTTCGCGTTCGCAAATCAGACGCAAGGGCGGGGACTTTGCACACGACCCGCACTCAAACCGCGGCGGATTTTTCCACAACAATGGCGAGAGGTTGAAACCGACCAGATAGTCCAGCGCGCGGCGCGCTTGTTGCGCATCGACCAAGTCCATTTCGATTTCGCGCGGGTTGGCGACGGCGTCGAGCACGGCGTTTTTGGTGATTTCGTGGAACACGACACGCTGCGGCTTGATGTTTTTCAGACCGCGTTTGGATTTGAGGATTTCAAAAAGATGCCAAGAAATCGCTTCGCCTTCCCTATCCGGGTCGGTTGCGAGGTAGATGTTTTCGGCTTCTTTTGGCTCCGGCAACAATCGCATCGACGTGTTTGGCGTTGCGTTTGATCAGCTCGTATTTCATGGCGAAAGTCGTGTTCGGGATCGACGGCACCGCTTTTTGGGGACGAGGTCGCGGACGTGGCCGTAGGAGGCCAGAATTTCGAAAATCGCCGCCAAGATATTTTTCAGGGTTTTGGCTTTGGACGGTGATTCGACGATTAAGAGGTTTTTCGCCATTGTTTGTTCTCTTTTGAATGTATTGGATGATGCGTTTCAGACGACCTTTCTGAACAAGCTGCGTCGAAAAGGTCGTCTGAAAAAGGTTTAATGCATGGTCGCTTTTGTCCGGTCGAGCGCGCTCATCAGGTCGTCGCCGATCAGACGGGCAACTCGCTCTTTGTGCGCCCACAACAAGAGCAACACCAGCACTTTCGCCGTATCGAGCGTGATTTCGTCGGGCGGGATGTGCATCAGGGCGTGGATGACGATTTCGCGCTGCTCGTAAGTGATGGCGCGTTCGGCAACCAGATACTGCATCAGCCCCATGACTTCCTGCGGCAGGTTTTCCAGCTTCTTCGTTTGCAATACACGCGCAGGGCATGGCTATCGAACGGCGCGGCGGCGAATTCGGACGTGTTGAACAACACTTCCATCATCATCAGCGTATTGCCGATTTCCGTTACGTCAAAACCCGCATCTTCCAACAGGCGGCCCAAATCCTCCGGCGGCGGGCAATTGTCGAAATCTTGGAAGTGTTCGATGAGATAGGCGATGACTTCGGTCATGCTGGTTCCTTAAATGATGAGATCGAATTTATGCTTTTGATACGCTGATAGCGTCCGCCCGGCAAGGCGGCGACGATGCCGTCGAGTTCGTATTCCAGCAGTCGGGCGTAAACGTCTGCCGCCGCCCATGCAGTTTGCTGCGCCAATATATCGGGATGAACGGGGTCGTAACCCATGGCGTCCAGCAGCCCGTCTTCCGTTGTCGGCGCGGCACCGTATGGTTTTGCAGACGGCCTTTGCAGTTCAGGTCGTCTGAAAACGGCAAAACGGTTCAGACGACGTCTGTCTGACGGCAGTGCGTTTTTCCGTTTTGATCTTTCTTATTTATAGAATATGATGGAACTGCCGCATTTTGCAATAGCCGCGGACACTCGTGAAGGATGTCGTCCAGACATTCCACCAATTTTCGCGCCGTCTTTAATCAGCTTTGTGACAGCCTTTAGCTGTGCGGATTGTCTATCGAACCGGGCACCGCCATCACCTCGCGCCCCATCTCCGCCGCCAATCTGGCGGTAATCAGCGAACCGGATTCCAACGCGGCTTCAACCACCAGCGTAACCTGCGACAACGCGGCAATCAGGCGGTTGCGGCGCGGAAAAGTTGCCCGCAAACGGCCGCGTATCCAAAGGAAACTCGCTGACAATCAATCCTTTTTCGGCGATTTCATAGGCAAGGTTTTTATTGGACGGCGGGTAAATGCGGTCTATGCCCGTCCCCAGACGGCGATGGTGCCGCCGCCCGCCTGCAATGCGCCCTGATGGGCGGCGGTGTCGATACCTGAAGCCATACCCGACACGACGGGAATATCCTTTTCGCTCAACGCTCTGCCGAAATCTTTGGCAATCCGCATCGCCTGCGGCGTGGCATGGCGGCTGCCGACAATGGCGGCGGAAGGTTTGTGCAGCAGTTGCACATTACCGCGCAAAAACAAAACCGGCGGCGCGGTAATGCCCTGCGTCAGCATTTCGGGAAAATCATCATCTTGCAGCAGCAACAAACGGCAGCCGTCCTGCTTTTCCCATTGCAATGCGGCTTCCGCAGCTTTTTGCGCCAAACGCCCGTTTTTCGCCGTTGCGCCAAGATTCGGCTGCCTGCTTGTGGCGCACTATCGTGGCAATTTTGCTCCACAGGAGCATTCAGCGCGGCTTTCGCGCTGCCGAAACGTTGCAGCAGGAGCAAGAAACCCTCCGCGCCGATATAAGGCGTAAACGCCAGTTGCAGCCAGGCAAAAGCGCGTCGTTTTCCGTCATCAATTGTGTCCCTTTTCGTTGTTTTTCAGACGACCTTGTTCGGGAGGTCGTCTGAAAACGGATAAATGTCGATTTAACGATAAAGCTGACGAACTTTAAACCGATACGGCGTTCCCGCGCCTGATTCGGTTTCGTACTGTTCACCGTCATGCGGATGCTGCCAAACAGCCGGCAGCCCGTTAGTAACTTTTGTAATATTTTTATATTCTACACGATACGGCAAGAAAAATCTGTCATTTGAATGGTTGTCGCACATTGCCTCAAAAAGTGAGTTGGTTATTCGACAAAAACGGGCGTGTTGATGATAAGGTCGTCTGAAAACATACCGCGGCGTACCGTATGCTTTCAGACGACCTCTCCTACTACCGCCCTACTCTTCTGCTTTTTCGCTGCGCTGCGGCGGGAAACGCTGATGCCTAATTGTTTGAGTTTGCGGTAGAGGTGTGTACGCTCCAGACCGACTTTTTGGGCGACACGGCTCATGTTTTGCCCTTCTTGAGCGATGTGGTACTCAAAATAGCGGCGCTCCAATTCTTCACGCAGTTCGCGCAAAGGCATATTGAAGTTGAAACCGCCGACGATTTCAGTGGCGACTGTCGCCCGTTTTTTTGCCCCAAATGCGGCAACGACCGCCTGCTCGTGCACTTCTGTCCGTCCGCCTCCAGCATCAGGTTTTTCACGACGCTGCGGAGCTGGTCGAAGTGCCCGGCCAGTTGTATTGGCAGAGAACAGTCAGCGAGCCGTTGCTGAATTTTGACGGGCTGGATTTTCGCTGTCCGCCAAATTCGGTCATGACTGGGTTGACCAAGAAAGCGATGTCTTCGGATTGGCTGCGCAACGGCGGGATACTGATGACGTTGCCGGAAAGCAGTTCGGACAACTGGCATCGGCAATGGCGTCTGCCGGGCTTTCATCGGCGGCGTGGCTGCCGGCGACGATAACGCGCGACGTTGTAACGGTCTGCCTTTGCCGAGGATGAAACTGATGCCGTTTTGGATGTTTTTGCTGTACTGCGCGGCATCACCGAGATAAAAGCGTGCCGCCCGATGCTTTTGCAGCAGCTCCAATGGCGCATCGGCAATGAGTTCGACGCGGCTGAGTCCGACCCAAGGCGTGCCGCTTTTGTGGAAATAACGGGCAACGATTTCAAACGGCGAACCGGTTTCGCCGCTGAGCAACACGGGTCCGCTTTTTCACGGCAGGCTCAAGTTGTTGCTTGAATTCTTGAATGGCGGGGCTGTTGCCGAGTTTGTCGAAGACAAGCCCGCCGCCATCTGCACTTCGCCGTGTTTGAGGGCGCGGTCGACGGTAGAGAGCAGCTTTTTGCAGGGCAATCGGTTTTTCCAAAAAATCGAGCGCGCCGATTTTGGTGGCTTCGACGGCGGTGTCGATGCTGGCGTGTCCGCTCATCATCACCACGGGCATGTTGAGCTGTCCGTTTTTCGCCCACTCTTTGAGCAGGGTAATACCGTCGCAGTCGGGCATCCATATGTCCAACAACACCATGGCGGGACGGGTCTGGTGGCGCAGTTGGCGCGCCTCTTCGGCGTTCTCCGCCAAAGCCACGGAATAACCTTCGTCTTGGAGGATTTCCGAGAGCAAGTCGCGGATACCTACTTCGTCATCTACAATTAAAAATATCACTGCTACGCATAAGTTTCTACCAATCCGGGGTAAGGCTATTTTCACGCACGCGCCGCCTTCGTTCTGATTGCTCAGGCTGATGCGGCCGCCGTGCTTCTTCGATGATTTTTCTTCACAACGGGCAATCCCAGACCCCGTACCTGTCGGCTTGTCGGTAACATACGGCTCGAAAGCATTATGCAGCATTTCCTTGCTGAAACCTTTGCCGTTGTTACAAACGGTCAATAAAACCTGTCCGTCGTTATCTTCACCGACGCTGACATTCACTTGCGGAACTTCTGCCTCTTCCGCCGCCTCTGCCGCGTTTTTGAAAATATTGTGCAACACCTGCCGCATGGCGGTGGTATCGGCGGAAATCGGCTGCGGCTTGTCGGACAAGTTTGGAACAAAGCGGCACGCCCCGCCCTCGTACAGCAGCAACACTTCTTCGACCAAACGGTTCAAATCGTGTTTTTCAAAATTCAGCGACGGGGCGCGGGCGTAATTGCGGAAGGCTTCGACCATTTCTTTCAATGCCGCCACCTGTTTGACAATGGTATCGGTCGAACGGCTGAGGATTTGGGCGTGTTGTTCGTCCAATTTATCATGCAATTTCCATGCCAATCTCTCGGCGGAAAGTTGGATAGGCGTGAGCGGATTGCGGATTTCATGCGCCAACTGTTTCGCCACTTCGCCCCAAGCGGCTTCTTTTTGCGCGCGGATGAGGACGGTGATGTCGTCGATCACCATTACCACACCATTGTCGTTGTCGTCCGGGCAGGGATGGTGGCTTTACCCAAAAGAATCCGCGCATCGTCGGGGGCGGCGTATTCGACTTGGACGGGTTTGGCGGCATTGGCGGTTTCTTCAATGGCGGCAAACACTTCGGCAAGCAGGGTCTGCTGCGGCGATTGTCCGCGCCAGTCGTGCCAGTTGCTACCCCACAGCGGCACCAATTCAATGCCCAAAAATCTGTTCGGCGGCTTTGTTGAAGGTTTTCAGACGACCTTCGGCATCCAAAGTAATCACGCCCGTGGTCAAAGCTTTCCAACACGCATTCGAGATAGTGGCGCGCCGCTTCTTCGCGCAGGCGGTTGTTCTCGTCGGCTTCTTTGGCGATGGCAAGCTGTTCGGTCATGTGGTTGAACAACTGGGTCAACCTGCCGAATTCGTCGTTGCGGAACACGGGGCGTTTCTGGCTGAAATCGCCCTGCGCCACCGCCCTTGCGCCTTCTGCCAACGACAATACCGGCTCGACGAAAAGCGGCGGGCGAAAATACAGCGCCATCACCAAGGCAAGGAAAATCGCCAACAGCGCGGCAACCAGCAAAGTCGCCAGAAAAGAAGGTTTGCAGGCCTTGTTTGGTGTAGCTCAACTCGGCGTATTTCGCCCGCGCCGCTTCAATCAGCGTCGCATCTTGCGCCACATCCTGCGGGATGGGCTGGCGGAAAAACAAGGCGTAATCGCGTCCGTTGTGCGCGCCGATCAGCATCCAGCCTTGCGCGTACAAGACATTTTCTATGTTTTCCAAACTGCGTATCGAGCCGGTCTGCTCCAGCTTCTCCCATCCTTCTTTGTCGAGTTCGGGTTGGTTTAGTTTCAGCGGATTGACACTTTTCTCGGTTTTATGGGTTTTGACGTCGTAGAGCGACAGCTGGGCAAAGCCGCGATTTGGCGGCATTTTTCCAGCGTCTTGCCCAAATCGCCGTCCACAGACGCGGTGCTGATCAGGTCGATTTGCACCGGCGTGGCGTTGCTGACGGCGTTGTCCACCGCCAGATTCAATGCGGATTTGCTCAAGTTCAGGCTGCGCTCGAGGGCTTCGTGGGTATCGTTGCCGAACCACGAATTAATCGTGCCGTTGATGAAACTGCGCGGAAATGCCGAACAGGAACACGCCCGGCAATACGGCCACCAGCGTAAACATCCCCGACAGCCGCCGCGCAATCTGCGAACCGAACACGCCCTTGCTTTTGTCGCGCATGAGGAGCAGGGACGTAGCGCGTCAAAACCGACGCCAACACCAGCATCAGCAGCGCACACAGGGCGATAATCCACCAGAAATATTCCGCCAGCGGACTGGTGCTGCCCGTTGCAATGGTCAGTCCGTAGAGCAGTACCCACCGCCGCCAACACGGCAATCAGGAGAAAGCGGCGCATGGTTTACTCCTGACGATAGTCAAGAGACTTCAGCCGGAATCCAAAGTGCCAGTTTTTAGAAGTCAATGCGTTGATTTGGAAAGGTTTGGGCAGCTTTGCTGTTGACAGCAGCAGGCGGATTTTCGGCTTGGTGTCTTTTCGCTGCAACGCCGCTTAACGCGCCTTTTGGACAGCACTTTCCAGTTGGCGACCGCCCCTACGCCGCGCAAGGCGGTCTCGAGCGTGTCGTATTCGGTGGAAAACGTGCCGACGGTTACGCGGTAGCGGTTGGTCAGCGGATGGAAGGAAAGTTTGTAGTGGATGGTGTTGTCGCTGTTGAGCAGCTGGTCAAACTTGAAGCGGTAAGACGGCATGGAAGGCGCGACAGCTGCCAGCTCAAAGTGAAATTCAACGGCACGCCCTGCCGGAGCGCCTGTTTGAGCTGGTCGGGCAAATCGGTGCGGAAACGGCTGCTGACGGAAAGCTGTCCGGCTTTCGGGTCAGCTTCGCCTCGAGCAGGGTCACGCTGATGCCCTCCGCCGCCGCATTCAGCGACAGGGCGAGCAACAGCGTTCCAAACAGCCGTTTACTGCTTTTTGATAAGCGCGTAATAAAAGCCATCTTGATGTTTTGTTCGGTAAAGAGCACACGCGACTCGATCAGCTCGGCATCGGCGTGGCGGTTGAGGAATTTTTGCAACTGAACGTCGTTTTCTTCGACGAACACCGAGCAGGTGGCAAGCAGCATTCTGCCGTTTTTCGTCAGGGTTTGCCACAGCGCGTCCAGCAATGCCTCCTGCTGACGGGCGGTTTTGGCGGCATCGGTCGGACGGCGCAGCCATTTCACGTCGGGATTGCGCCGCGCCACGCCCAGAAGCGGTACACGGCACGTCGGCAAGATGGCGTCGAAGGCTTTCCATCATACCACGCCGCCAAGTCCTGCGCATCGGCGCAAGCCAGAGCGGTCGTCTGAAACCCCAAGCGGTCGAGATTGTCCTTCACCCTTTTCAGACGACCTTCATCTATATCCAAAGCGGTAACATGACAATCCGCCAGTTCCAACATATGCCCCTGTCTTCCCGCCCGGCGCGGCGCAGGCGTCCAAAAATCCGTTCGCCGTCTTTCGGGGTTTAACAGATACGCCGCCTGCTGCGCACCGAAATCCTGCACCGACACCAGCCCTTCGGCAAAAACCGGGCAGCCGGTTCACCGGCACAGCTTCTTCCAACGTTACCGCATATTCATCCAACGCCTTAGCCGAAATACCTTCCGCCGCCAGCTTTTCCAAATACGATTCGGCATTGCCGTGGCGGCGGTTGACCCGCAGCGTCATCGGCGGATGCGATTGCAGCGCGGTGGTGATGTTGTGCCAATGTTTCGGATAATGGTTTTTCAGGTATGCCACCCACCACAGCGGCAGGTTGTGTTTCGCCACATCGTCTTTTTGCACGAAGCCGCGAGCTTGTCGCGTTCGCGCAAAAAACGCCGCAAAATCGCGTTGGCAAACGAACGGTACTGCCCGCGCCCGATTTTCGCGATACTCTCGACCGCCTCGTTGACCACCGCATGAGGCGCGTTGCGCGTGTAATGCAGTTGGTACATCGCCGCCAAAAAGCAGGCTTTCGAGCTGCGGATTGTCAATCGGCTTTTTTTCAGCATCTGCGCGAGCATATGCTTCAAACTGCCCAAATAACGCTGGCAGCCGTAGGCGATATCCTGCAACGCGCCGTTTTCCTGCGCCGTCAGCTCGGGATGCGCCGCGCGGATTTGCGCCAACACATCCTGAAGGTTGCGTCCCTTCGGCGACCGCCGCAATGCTGTCGGCGGCGAGTTTTTGGGCGAGGACATACTCATAAATTCAATTCCTTAAATACCTGCTTCGGTTCGATTTGTTCGTTAAAAATGTAAACGCCTTACAAGCGGTTCGGGCGGTGTTCGGGGCAAAATTCAAATTGTGTTAATCCGATTGCCCGCTCATGACAATATCCATATAGTCCGTTCTTTTCAACACACATAAGGATTCATCATGACTTTGCGCGCCCTCTCCCTGCTTGCCGTTTCCGCCGCACCTCGTTTCCGGCAGCCTGACCGCCGCGGCGGCACCGCACAAACATTCCCGCGCCATCTCCCCAAGCGCAAGCCGTCAAAATCGCCAAGAAACGCGTCGGCGGCGGCCGCGTTACCGACATCGACCACAGCGACGGACGCTGGGAAATCGAAATCCGCAGAGGCTGTACCGAATACGATGTCGACGTTTCCTCACAAAGCGGCCGCGTCATCAAAGTGGACACCGACAACCACTGCGACGATTAATCGATTCTTGATAATGGATTCTTATAGGAAGCCGGACTGTCTGTCCGGCTTTTTCTGTTTTCAGACGACCCCAAGCTTGCCTAAGGTCGTCTGAAAAACATTTAATCTGCCGTTTTGCCTGATTCGGGAATTTCAGACGACCGCCCCGTCCCGTTCCAACAATGCCCGATAGCGTCTCGGCATCCTGCGGCGAATAGCAACAGAAAAATGATTTTTCGACAGACGGACACTGCGGCAAGGTTTTTCAAAAATCGCCAAAGCAGTCTCGGCAGCCAAGTCGGCGGGGAAACGGTACACGCCCGTGCTGATACAGGGGAAGGCGATGCTGCGGATGCCGTGTTCTTGCGCCAACAGCAGGGAATTTTGATACGCCTCCGCCAGCTTGACCGCTTCGCTGCGGTGTCCGCCGAACCAAACCGGCCCGACGGTGTGAATCACAAATTTCGCCGGCAGCCGGTAGCCTTGGGTGATTTTCGCTTCGCCCGTGCGGCAGCCGTTCAACTTTCTGCACGCTTCCAACAATTCCCCGTCCCGCCGCGCGGTGAATCGCGCCGTCCACGCCTCCGCCGCCCAACAACGAGGAATTGGCGGCGTTCACGATGGCATCGACTTCAAGTTTTGTAATATCGCCTTCGACTACTTCCAAACACCGCCATGATCTGCTCCTAAACGTGGGGAATCTTGTCGTCAGTTCAACAAAACCAAACGTTTCCTGTCCCGATATTTTCAGACGACCTCTGAATCATCAGAAGAAAGGTCGTCTGAAAATTGATAACCGACCCGCTGTTTTTTTTGATACAGCACCTACCGCCAACCGTCATTCTCGCGCAGGCGGGAATCCATCTTTGAACTTCAACAACGCTTTTCGAGCATCCGTTTCTTGGATTTTCCAATGGATTCCCGCCATAGCTCATTCTCGCGTAGGCGGGGAAGGCATGGCAGCTAAGAAATGGGGGATGGGCTGGCTCTAAATTAGTTTACGAAACGGCTTCTATAAAAACCGTCCCAACCTCAATCTTATGCCCTGCCGCAAACGCCGCAATCGGCATCCGTTTGCTGCCCGAAGGCTGCAATTCGGTAATCTTCAGCGCGTTCTCGCCACAGGGCGACAACCAAGCCGTCAGCCGAGCAAGACAACACTTCGCCCGCCCCTGCCTTGTTGCGCGACTACTTCAGCCCGCCAGATTTTTCATCGGCTTGCCTTTGATATTCCACCCATGCAGCGGGGACGGGGTTGAAGGCGCGGATTTTGCGTTCAATCACTGCCGCGCTTTCGTTCCAATCGACACGCGCTTCTTCTTTGCTTAATTTTTGTGCATAAGTCACGCCTTCTTCAGGCTGTTTGACGCTTTTCAGACGGCCTTCTGTTTTAATTGTTGCAAATCAGCAACAATCGCCGCCGCACCGAGATTCATCAGCGCATCGTGTACTTCATTCGCCGTATCGGTCGGTTGAATGGCGTAACGGTGTTCGCTGACCACATCGCCGGTGTCCAAACCGATGTCCATCTGCATGATGCACACGCCCGTCTCGGCATCACCCGCTTCAATCGCGCGCTGAATCGGCGCCGCGCCGCGCCAACGGGGCAGCAGCGAGGCGTGGATGTTGAGGCAGCCGTGTTTCGGCGTATCCAACACGTCTTGCGGCAGAATCAGTCCGTAGGCGGCAACGACCATTACGTCGGCTTCAACCTCTTTGAGCATTTGCAGGGCTTCGGCGTTGTTGCGCAGTTTTTCGGGCTGCGCCACGCGCAAACCCAATTCCAATGCGGCGTGCTTCACGGGAGACGGGGCAAGCTGCATCCCGCGCCCTTTGGGGCGGTCGGGCTAAGTCAACACCAGCGGGATTTCAAAACCGGCGGCGGCAATGGCTTTTTAAGGCGGCAGCGGCAAAATCAGGCGTACCGGCAAAGATGACTTTTCATGGGGAAAACTCCTTGGAAATGGGTTTCAGACGACCTATATAGCGCAACGGCAAACATTGCGACAGGTCGTCTGAAAGTTTGAAAAACAACGGCTTGCTGCCGCTTCCCTCTTTCAGACGACCTGTTCGACCGTATCATTCGGCTTTTAGATGGTGTGTTTCTGACGTTTTTCAGTTTGGTCTTAATCCGACCCTGTTTGAGCTGCGACAGGCGTTCGACAAAAACGATGCCCATCAGGTGATCCAACTCGTGCTGCACGCAAATCGCCAACAGCCCGTCCGCCTCCAGCGTGAATTTCTCGCCTTTTTCGTTCAAAGCCTCGACCTTGACGCGTTCGGCGCGGGTAACGGTGTCGTAAAATGCCCGCACGGACAGGCAGCCTTCTGTAAGTGGTTTCGCCGTCTTTTTCAATAATGACGGGGTTGATAAACACGCGCGGCTCGCTGCGGTCTTCGGTCAAATCCATCACGACGACGCGCTCATGCACATCGACCTGCGTCGCCGCCAGCCCGATACCGCGCGCTTCATACATGGTTTCAAACATATCGGCAACCAGCTTTTGGATGCGCTCATCGACTTGCTCGACAGGCTTCGCCACGGTGTGCAGACGCTCGTCGGGATATTGCAGGATATTCAGTAAAGCCATAATTTTCTCTTCGTTTTTCAATACTCGGGACGCGCATTCAAACGCGTCCGGCAGCAGATTGTGTGTGTTTTCATACAAATTTTGCGCCTGTCTTCACAATTCCCGTGATGACACTAACATTCAATGATAAAATATGCGTCAATGAATTTCTGTTCAATGCGCACGAAACGCCTATTGACGTTTTTAAAGGGGGACGGCGGTTTTTGCAAACTCCCGGCCATTTCATTTTCTCCGTTTATCATTTAAAAGACAAACCGAATCAATTTCAAGGGGAACGGTTATGCAACAACGTATTATAACCCTGCTTTGTGTCGCGGGCATGGCAATTTCCGCCCACGCTCAAGCAGCTTCATTAAAAGTGCGCCCCGATGCGCCGCAACGCTACGTCGTGAAAAACGGCGACACACTCTGGGGCATCTCCGGCAAATATCTGTATAGCCCGTGGCAGTGGAACCGCCTTTGGGGCGCAAACCGCGGCGAAATCCGCAATCCGCATCTGATTTATCCGGGTCAGGTGTTGGTTTTGCGCTACGTCAACGGCCGCCCGCAACTGGGCTTCGAAAACGGCTCCGCAGGCAGCGATGGCATTCCGGTCATCAAACTCAGCCCGCGCGTCCGCGAAACCTCTTCAGGCTACGGCATCCAAACCGTCAACGTGAACTTCTACCGCATGTTCATGCAACATCCGCAGTTCATCGACCAAATGAAGACCCAAGACGCGCCGCGCTTGATCGACGGTCCTGACAACCGCATCATGTACAGCAAAGGCGAACGCGTGTACGCCTATGGCGTGACCGAACCCGGCCGCTATCTGGTTTACCGTGCCGTCAAAGACCCTGACTGATCCCGATACCCGCAAATACCTCGGACAAGAAGTCGTCTTCAGCGGCATCGTCAGCACCCTGCCCTACACCAACAGCGCGCTGGACTCCGCCTCCGACGAAGACCGCAAATACCTGAAAGACGGCGAATACTACACCCGCCTGCATCCGCTGGCGAAAGTACCGACCCAAACCGCGCAGCCTATGATTGTGGAAGAAGCCGTTTCCGAAATCCGCAAAGGCGATTTCCTGCTGAAAATGGACGGCGAAACCGAGCCTTTCCAAATCATGCCGCACGCGCCGACGCAACACATCGACGGTAAAGTCATCTCCATCCTCGACGGCGTACACGAAGCCGGACAGTTCCAAACCGTTACCCTGAACAAAGGTTCCGCCGACGGTTTGGACAAAGGCACGGTCTTGAGCATTTACAAACGCGACCGCCAAGTGAAAGTCGATTTGGAAGAAGGCAAAAAGGCCGTAGGAGCGTAGTCAACATGTTTCCATCCCTGCCGAAGAAACCGCATTGGCCATGGTATACCGCACCGGCGAACATCTCGTCCGCCATCATTTTGGAAAACCTGACCAGCATCAACATCGGCGACACCGTATCCGAACCCGGCCGCGACCTGGACAATATGTCTGACGACAAACCGCACGTCCGCAACGAACCGCAAGATTCCCACGATACGGAACACAACCAATACAATATCCACAGCAACATCAATAAATATTGATCGATTGTCGATAGCAAAACGTCGTCTGAAAATTTCAGACGACGTTTTTATATGGGTCATAAAGGTCGTCTGAAAATGACGCCGTTTATGATATAGTGGATTAACTTTAAACCAGGACGGCGTTACCTCGCCTTGCCGTACTATTTGTACTGTCTGCGGCTTCGTCGCCTTGTCCTGATTTAAAGTTAATCCACTATAAAACACTGCACATCGACGGAAACCGCGTTTCGTTTTCACAAGAGCAAAATCCAATAATGCACCTTCAACAGCTAACTCAATACAGCATTACGCTGTACAAGTCTGAAAACAAACATTTTTCAAACATCGAAGCTCTAGCCAAACCTTTAACTTCCCAAATGCAGCCCATCAAGTTTGCTTCTCAACAATGTTTAATACCCCACCAAACACCAAGCCAATCGGCTTTCTACCCCCTGACGAACCGCCGCATGATTACCCATCTGATTTAAAGCAAATCCACACAACCAAAACCTACGGATATAAAAAGGTCGTCTGAAACCTTTTCAGACTTCAGACGACCTCGATATCAGAATCTAAGCAATTAATCGTCGCTGGTGAATGCCAACAAGATGCGCAACAGGCTGCTGAAAATATTGTAAATCGAGATGAAAATGGTCAGGGGCCGCGCTGATATGGCTGTCTTCGCCACCGTCAATCACGGTACGCACCTGCCACATAATAACCAGCGAACTGAACACAACAAACGCGCCGGAAATAGCCAGGCTCAGAGCCGAATTTGCAGAATGAAGTTAGCAACCACTGCAATCATCAGAACCACACCGCCGATTGCCAAGAAGCGTCCGAGCGAGTTCATATTCATCGTTGTGCGGCGCGCCATTGCTGCCATCGTAAAGAATACGCCGGCGGTCATGGCTGCGGCGACACCTACGATTTGAGTACCATTACGGATAGCAAGCGCATATTGCAGCAACGGGCTGATCAACACACCCATACCGAAGGTGAAAATCATCAACAAGACAACGCCCGTATTGCCGTAACGGTTTTTCTCGATAAGGGAAAAATCATACCGTAGAAGAATGCCAATACAGCTACAAAACCCATCCAGCGTGCGCCGAACATAGCGTACAGGGTTTAGGGTTCAAAGCGCTGCTGGCAAATGCGCCGGCAATAGCGGGAATGAAAGACAAACCCAGCAGGCGGTAAGTTTTTGCAAGACAATGTTTTGAGAAACTTGTCCCTGCAAGAGGATAGTCGTAAACGTCGTTTCGCATGGCGTTTGCTCCCTGAAAAAGTGTGAAAAACAAAAAAAGAGTCCTGATTCTATCAGCAAATTATTGGCTTGGGCATAAAAATATGCCTACGTCGCCGTTTGAGGATAAGTGGTAGCGTTCAAAGCATTTTAAAGTGCCGCACTCATAAATTTACATTAAAGACTGCTTCTGAAACCGATGCCGAATCTTTGCCTGCCCCTTTTACCGTTTGATTTGATTCCCACCACTTCAAAACCGGATAAAACCAACTTCTGCAAGATAATGGATTTTGAAATTTAATGATTTGCCATAGCAAATTTGAACAGAGCCAGTTTCAGGCTGTGTAAACAACATAAGAAATAAAATAACTTCATTGATTATTTATCAACTTTCGATTTATTGTCTGTCGAACCGTTGAATGATAGGATTGCGGCGGTAAGTGTAGTGCAATCGCTCAAAATTTCATAAACGGCTGATTTCAGACGACATCAATGATGCGCAGAAAGCTGCTGTCTTCGATTTTAGCGATTCGTTATGTTTCACTTCATATCAATGATTACATAAGGAAATACAGTATGAACCGTCGTCAATTCTTGGGTGGTACAGCCGTTTCTTTGGCAGCTGCCGCCTCATTCGCCCGCGCCCACGGACATCATGACCATAAAGGCCATTCCCACGCTGCCCCTGCTGCTGCGTCCAAAAAACCTATGAAGCAGCCAGAAAAGCGGCTGCCCACTGTGTTGAAGCAGGTCAAATCTGTTTGGCACACTGCATCCGACTGCTGAGTCAAGGCGATACTTCAATGAAAGACTGCGCAACAGGTGTCAACCAAATGCTGGCATTGTGCGGCGCGCTGCAAAACCTTGCTACACAAAACTCTCCGCTGACCCCTTCTTTGGCAAAAGTCTGCGTCGAAGCGTGCAAACAATGTTCCGCAGCGTGCAAACAACACGCAGGCTACCACGCAGAATGCAAGCAATGCTATGAGTCTTGCCTTGCCTGCATCAAAGAGTGCGAAAAATCGCTGCTTAATTGACGCAATAAATAATCGGCCTGCCTGTGAAACAAGCTTTGTTTTGCAGGCAGGCCGGTTTGTTTTGGATGGGAGGGCTCTCGCAAATTGATTTGAAATGTAAGTTTTGTTTGTATAGTGGATTAACTTTAAACCAGTACGGCGTTGCCTCGCCTTGCCGTACTATCTGTACTGTCTGCGGCTTCGTCGCCTTGTCCTGATTTAAAGTTAATCCACTATAGAATGTTGTGTCTTTGCCTACAAAATCTTGCCATAAATTTAAAATTTCACCCGCCTGCAAAAATCGGTATGTTTAGGATTATTAAGTTCTGTAACTCGCCCCGTTCTGAAATGAAGACAGCAGGTTGCAAGATTCCAATCTTAACCATTCCAATGGTCTTAAAATTTCTGTCAAACACCTGATTTTCACGCTTCTTAACAGACGTTTTTCTTGATAAGGTCGTCTGAAAAATTGCCCGACACCTTGATAAAGCTTTTACAATGCAAGTAATTAAAATACATCTCGCCCTTATCTTCCCTTTCATGAGTTCCGTACCTTCATCGAAATGAAAGACGTTGCCTTCGCGTATGGCGACCGTCCGATTCTGAACAATATCAATTTCAGCATTCCCCAGAGGAAACTTCGCCGCCGTGATGGGCGGTTCGGCAGCGGCAAAAACCACGCTGATGCGGCTGATTACGGGTCAGATTCATCCTCAGTCGGGTAAGATTTTGATTGAAGGACGTGATTTGGCGGGTTTTTCGGCTGATGAATTGTACGAACACCGCCGCCGTATGGGCGTGTTGTTCCAACACGGCGCGCTGTTTACCGATTTGTCTGTATTCGACAATATCGCTTTTCCGATGCGAGAACTGACGCGCCTGCCGGAAGCGGTTATCCGCGATTTGGTTTTGTTGAAATTGAACGCGGTCGGTCTGCGCGGCGTGGAAAACCTGATGCCGTCCGAGTTGTCCGGCGGGATGTCGCGCCGCGTCGCACTTGCCCGCACGATCGCGCTCGACCCTGAAATCATGTTGTACGACGAGCCGTTTACCGGCCTCGACCCGATTTCCTTGGGCGTGATTGCCCACTTGATCAGCCGCGTCAATAAGGCTTTTGCGTTCGACCAGTATTATGGTAACGCACGACATTGAAAAATCTTTTGGAAATCGTCGATCAAGTGATTTTCTTGGCACACGGCGAAATTATGTTCTCCGGCTCGCCGCAGGAAATGCGCGAACTGGATTCGCCTTGGGTGCGCCAGTTTGTCGGCGGGCTGGCAGACGGCCCCGTAGCATACCGCTATCCGGCGCAAACGTCGTTGCAGCAAGATTTGCTTAGGTAGTTTTCAGACGACCTCGGTTTGCAGACGTCGTCTGAAACGTTTGTACCGTTGTTGCCTGAAGCCGAAATCATTTTTCAGACGACCCATCACTATCATCCTACAAGGTCGTCTGAAACCCGTTAATCCGTAATGGAAACCTATGAATTTTATCCGTTCCGTCGGGGCGAAAACCCTCGGCTTTATTCAATCCCTCGGCAGTATTACGCTGTTTCTGCTGAATATTCTGGCGAAATCCGGTACGGCTTTCGTCCGTCCGCGCCTGAGCGTGCGCCAAGTGTATTTTGCCGGCGTGCTGTCGGTGTTGATTGTTGCCGTTTCAGGGCTGTTCGTCGGCATGGTTTTGGGTTTGCAGGGCTATACGCAGTTGTCGAAATTCAAATCCGCCGATATTTTGGGCTATATGGTCGCGGCTTCACTGTTGCGTGAACTGGGTCCGGTGTTGGCGGCGATTCTGTTTGCCAGCAGCGCGGGCGGTGCGATGACCAGCGAAATCGGTTTGATGAAAACGACCGAACAGCTCGAAGCGATGAACGTGATGGCGGTAAACCCTGTCGCCCGCGTGGTTGCCCCGCGTTTTTGGGCGGGCGTGTTTTCCATGCCGCTTTTGGCTTCGATTTTCAACGTGGCGGGGATTTACGGCGCGTATTTGGTCGGCGTAACCTGGCTGGGCTTGGACAGCGGCATTTTCTGGTCGCAAATGCAGAACAACATCACGATCCATTACGACGTAATCAACGGTCTGATCAAATCCGCCGCGTTCGGCGTGGCGGTAACGCTGATTGCCGTACATCAGGGCTTCCACTGCGTCCCGACCTCGGAAGGCATTTTGCGCGCCAGCACGCGCACGGTGGTTTCGTCCGCCCTGACGATTTTGGCGATTGACTTTGTGTTGACCGCATGGATGTTTACGGAATGACAGGTCGTCTGAAAACGAAACAAAGCACATTGGATATTCAAGGAACTTTAATGAAAAAAGAATGTATTGGAATTTTGGGTCGGACTGTTTGTCCTGCTCGGCGTGGCAGCGGTCGGTTTTCTCGCTTTCCGCGTGGCGGGCGGTACAGCGTTCGGCAATTCCGGCAAGACTTATACCGTATATGCCGATTTCAGCGACATCGGCGGCCTGAAGGCCAACGCGCCGATCAAATCTGCGGGCGTATTGGTCGGACGCGTCGGCTCCATCGAGCTTGACCCGAAATCCTATCAAGCGAAAGTCCGTCTCGATTTGGACAGCAAATATCAGTTCAGCAGCGACGTTTCCGCGCAAATCCTGACCTCCGGCCTGTTGGGCGAACAATATATCGGTCTGCAACAAGGCGGCGACACGGAGTCCCCTCGCTGCGGGCGATACCATTTCCGTTACCAGCTCCGCCATGGTTCTGGAAAACCTGATCGGTAAATTCACGACCAGCTTCGCCGAGAAAAAAACGCGGCAGGCAGCGACGATGCGGCAAAAACAACCGAATAAACGTACACCATCATATTCAAACTAGGGACACTTAATCATGAAAAACTTCTTTCATCAGTGCGACTGAGCATCGGCATCTTGAGCATCAGCATGGCGGTTGCCGCCCCGCCGACGCAGTGAACCAAATCCGTCAAAACGCCACTCAAGTATTGAGTATCTTAAAAAGCGGCGATGCCAACACCGCCCGCCACAAAAGCCGAGGCCTATGCGATTCCCTATTTCGATTTCCAACGCATGACCGCACTGGCGGTCGGCAACCCTGGCGTACCGCGTCTGACGCGCAAAAACAAGCATTGACCAAAGAATTTCAAACCCTGCTGATCCGCACCTACTCCGGCACCATGTTGGAAAATTCAAAAACGCCAACGTCAACGTCAAAGACAATCCCGTTGTCAATAAAGGCGGCAAAGAAATCATCGTCCGCGCCGAAGTTAGCCCCCGGGTCAAAAAAACCTGTCAACATGGACTTCACCACCTACCAAAGCGGCAATAAATACCGCGCCTACAACGTCGCCATCGAAGGCGCAAGCTTGGTAACCGTGTACCGCAACCAATTCGGCGAAACCATCAAAGCCAAAGGCGTGGACGGACTGATTGCCGAACTGAAAGCCAAAAACGGCGGCAAATAATGCAAGATAAGTCATGCCGTCCGTTTTCAGACGACATGGCTTTCGCACACAATAACCTTCAGGTTTTATCATCCAAGATTAAGTTGACAAGACAGCCATGCAAACCGAACTTCGCGACGGCACGTTGCACATCAGCGGCGACATTACCGTCAAAACCTTGACCGCCGACGCCTTTACCCGCTTCGAGGCAGCAATGTCGTCTGAAAGACACCCGCGCAGTCGATTTGAGCGGCGTCGGCAGCGCTGATTCCGCCTGCGTGTCCCTGCTGCTTGACGCACTGCGCCGTCGGACGGAAAAAAATCACCCTGCAAAGGCATTCCTGAATCCGTGCGTACCCTGTCCGAACTTTACGAAATCAAAGACTGGTTGCAATCATGAAAAAAACCACCGCTTCACTCTGCCTCCTCATCAGCATAGCCTCCGCTCCCGCACTTGCCGAACGCAATCCGGCCGATCCTTACGAAGGCTACAACCGTACCGTTTCCAAGTTCAACGACAAAGCAGACAAATACGTCCTTTCCCCTGTCGCACGCGGCTATCGCAAAGTAACGCCCAAACCGGTGCGTACCGGCGTGATCAACTTCTTCAACAACCTGCGCGACGTCGTCAGCTTCGGCAGCAACGTTCTGCGCCTTGACGTCAAACGCGCCAGCGAAGACCTCGTCCGCGTCGGCATCAACACCACCTTCGGCCTGGGCGGTTTAATCGACGTAGCCGGTGCAGGCGGCGTACCCAGCAATAAAAATACCCTCGGCGACACCTTCGCCTCATGGGGCTGGAAAAACAGCAACTACTTCGTTGTCCCCCTGTTCGGCCCATCTACCGTACGCGATACCATTGGCAACGCCGTTACCACCGTCTACCCAGTTAAAAACGCCGTCTTCCACACCAGAGCAGGACGCTGGGGCACAATCGGCCTGCAAGCCATCAATACCCGTGAAGAACTGCTTGACCTGACCGACAGCCTAGAAGGTGCAGCCATCGACAAATACAGCTACACACGCGACCTTTACATGAAAGTCCGCTCCCAACAAACCGGCGGCACACTCCCTCAAAGTGAAGATGACAACATCGACATCGATGACTTGGTGGACAGCAATACGCTCTTCCGAACCGGTAGCAGCTACCTCAAACCGCTCCGGCAGAAACTGCCGCCTGATACAGCCAATCCCCAAACCCGCTGATGATGGGGCAAACTAATCCCATCAGAAAATCCCTGATTTTCTGGGTATAAAAGCTATGCATTTGTAGCGTTTTGGAAAGCTAGATTTTGAAGTTTTAAAAAAGCTGAGACCTTTGCAAAATTCCCCAAAATCCCCTAAAGTCCCACCAAGACATTTAGGGGATTTTTCATGAGCACCTTCTTCCAGCAAACCGCACAAGCCATGATTGCCAAACACATCGACCGTTTCCCACTATTGAAGTTGGATCAGGTGATTGATTGGCAACCGATCGAACAATACCTGAATCGTCAAAAGAACCCGTTACCTTCGAGACCACCGCGGCCGTCCCGCCTATCCCCTGTTGTCCATGTTCAAAGCCGTCCTGCTCGGACAATGGCACAGCCTCTCCGATCCCGAACTCGAACACAGCCTCATCACCCGCATCGACTTCAACCTGTTTTGCCGTTTTGACGAACTGAGCATCCCCGATTACAGCACCTTATGCCGCTACCGCAACTGGCTGGCGCAAGACGACACCCTGTCCGAATTGCTGGAACTGATTAACCGCCAACTGACCGAAAAAGGCCTAAAAGTAGAGAAAGCATCCGCCGCCGTCGTTGACGCCACCATTATTCAGACCGCCGGCAGCAAACAGCGTCAGGCCATAGAAGTTGATGAGGAAGGACAAGTCAGCGGCCAAACCACACCGAGCAAAGACAAACGATGCCCGTTGGACAAAGAAAAACGGCCTCTACAAACTCGGTTACAAACAACATACCCGTACCGATGAGGAAGGCTATATCGAGAAACTGCACATCACCCCCTGCCAATGCCCATGAGTGCAAACCACCTGTCACCCTTTGTTGGAAGGTATTGCCGAAAGGTACGACCGTCTATGCCGACAAAGGCTACGACAGTGAGGAAAACCGGCAACATCTGAAAGAGCATCAGTTGTTAGACGGCATTATGCGCAAAAGCCCACCGCAACCGTCCGCTGACGGAAGCGCAAACCAAACGCAACCGATATTTGTCGAAGACCCGTTATGTGGTCGAACAAAGCTTCGGTACGCTGCACCGTAAATTCCGCTACGCCCGGGCAGCCTATTTCGGGCTGATTAAAGTGAGTGCGCAAAGCCATCTGAAGGCGATGTGTTTGAACCTGTTGAAAGCAGCTAACAGGCTAAGTGCGCCTGTTTGCCGCCTAAAAAGGCAGTCCGGATGCCTGATTATCAGGTATCCGGGGAGGATTAAGGGGGTATTTGGGTAAAATTAGGAGTGATTGGGGGAGAAAACAGCCGAAAACCTGTTTTTGGGTTTCGGTTGTTGGAGGAAAAGAAATTTTGCAAAGGTCTCAGTGGATTAAATTTAAATCAAGACAAGGCGAGGCAACGCCGTACTGGTTTAAAGTTAATCCACTATAAAATCAGAATGACCGTTACAAAAAGGTCGTCTGAAAAATCGACTTCAACGGAAATTCCTATTTACAATCCGTTGGATACCCTTTTTCAGACGACCTCTCAGGGTGGTTCAATCATCCAAAATCAAACAACTATGCAGTCTCTGCACACCCGCCATCCGCGTATTTTTCAGTTTCATGCGGCTTAAAAACTTATCCGACTTGAGGCAGATTCCAATCAATCCAAAAATATTAATGTGATACGGCTTTTAATTTTCTGATGACAATTCTTGATCTTCAAATTCCATACTTTCCGGATTTAGCTTCCAAACCGTCTTATCCTTAGAAGATATGGATTTTTTACCCTGATGAAATTCATAGCAGACCCTATCTGTTTTTTAATACAAACTCTTTGCCGAGTTCAAATTCCATCACACACTTTCCTTGCGGCTTCAAGGACAAGGTATCTGCTACATGGTAACTCAGTATTCCATCTATTTTTTTAAAATTGAAGGGTGGGCGCAACAATTTTTTATTGTCATAGAATGATTCATATATCACATCTATCGAGCCTAAAGTTGGAAGACCGGTATGGTCTTGAACTATGCTTCCATCCTTTCTATTGACCGGATAAATATCATATTTTTGTTCAACAATGCTATTTCCTTCAGATTCTTCCGATTCCCCATTAATGGCAACAACAAGCCATGCAAATGAATCATTATAGGGAATCACACCCAAAACTTTTGCATGCTCGGGGACACTTGTTGGAACAGCATATATATATTCTTTAACATCCTTTGGCGCCTTAATCTTATTCAAATCCAGAAAACCATTTGACAGTCTCGGTAGGGATTGAAACCAGGTTTTAGATGAAATAGGCAAGGTTAAACATTCCGCCTCTGCCAAATGCTTCTGTTCCTTAGGATAATTGATGTAGCACTTATCCTGTCAGTTTTTGGGACGATACGGCAGGCTCTTTTTTGCTGTTTTGATCAGCAAGTGTTTCTTGGGAAGCTGCCGGTCCGACGCCGCAAGCCGCCAAAGCCGTGAGTGAAAAATACGAATAAGATTGCAGCGGTTGAGTTGAGAAAAAATCATATCTTTCCTTAAATACCCATTCATTTTGGCTCAAGCCCTTTAAGATATGAAGAATGATAACATCCAATATGAATTTTTACCTACTCATCCGCAGAAGTTTCTTCCCTTACCGACATAAGCCTATTTTGCGGCAAAACCCGCTATTCTAAAGCAACCGCATTTCCCGCCGCCGCTTCCCACAATTCCCGCTTCTTCCCTGCCGTCAGTTTTTGATGGTAATTTCCCGTTTCAGCGCCTCGCTTTTGGAGAGGTCGTCTGAAACGATACGCATCGCCGTCGGTTTGTTCAGACGCGTGTATTTCGCGCCTTTGCCGGCGAGGTGGGCAGCGAACCGCTCTTGCGGGCGGTTGCTGATGCCGCAGTAAAAGCGCGCCGTTTTCGCACAGAAATCAGGTAAACGCACCAATTTTCCGCGTTCATGCGTCTGCTTCCTTGGCGAAAACTTTCCGTGAAGATACGGACGGCAGCTTCGGTTTTGGCGGACTGGACGCGATAAGGCGTGACCAAATAAAGGCTGACCGGCGGCAATGTCCATTCGGGCAAAACCGCTTTCAGACGGCCTTGGGCGATTTTTTCCCGAACTTCGCCGCCCACTTGCAAAGACAAACCGAAACTGCTTTCGGTCAGGCTGCGTACAGCGGCCAAATGCGTGCAGGCAATGCTGTCGGCAACGTCGAGGAAATAGCTTTCTTCACCATTTTGCAAGGTCGTGCGGACAGGTAGAAAATGCAGCCAGCGGTGGGTATGAAGCTGCGCGGGATGGGTAATGGGCGGATGACGGTCGAGATAATCGGGCGCGGCGCAAATGGTGTACGGCCAGGTAACGAGATGACGCGCGACCAGATTGGGATCGTCCAAAGCACGGTCGCCGCCGCGTATGGCAATGTCGGTCTGATTGTGTTGCAGGTCGTCCAAAGTATCGCTGAAATTAAGGACGGGGCGGATTTTAGGGAACTCGGTTTGCAATCGCGAAAAGGCCGTCTGAAAAGCGCGGGATTCAATAACTGTAGAAGTCAGGGAAATCCGCAATTCGCCGACGGGTTCGGTTTTGAGGTTGTCGATAACGGTGCGCGTATCGGACAAGGTAGCGGCGAGGCGGCGGCAGTATTCTCCCAAGGCGCGGCCGGCATCGGTGGGCGAAAGGCTGCGCGTGCTGCGGTTTAACAGCTTGATGCCGTGCAGGGTTTCGAGGCGGTTGATATGCTGGCTGACCGCCGACGGCGTCATACCCAGCGCGGCAGCGGCGGCGTTCATGCTGCCGTGTTCTAGGACGGTAGCGAAAACAAGCAGGGGTTTGATGTCTTGCATGATGTTTACTTTACTGAAATTGGTGTTTTCAGACGGCCTGTTAGGAATACTGCGGATTATATAGCGCGGATGAAAAATCGGCGCGGAACTGATTGGGCGATTGAATAATATTTATTTATAGCCATTTGCATATTTACCCTTTTTAAGGTATACCGCCTACTGATGTTTATATTTTAAAAGGATGATTAAATGGCTGATTTCGACACATCTAACCCTTACAAACCCAAAGGACTACTGCAGCGTCTGATGCGATTTTTAGGTCTTGGTTATTCTGCCGAAGATGAATATGTATATGAACGTTTGGCAGCTTTAGATTTGAATACAACGGTTTATGCCGACTTATTCTTCAATAAAACAGATGAATTTTTGATTTTGACTTCAGATTTCGGCCCTGAAATGGGGACATTTAAGGTTAATGCAGGCATAGGTGGAGGTAAAAAACAATTCCAAGGCAAAAGCTGCCCAATTTTGGGCTATATCCATGTTGGAAGCGGTACGTTCATGGATCAACCCATATACAATCTGACCTGGGCAGAAGATGATGCAAACAACCCCTTTAAAAACTGCTTATTTCAGACACTCAAACCACTGACTATATACCGTACCCATAGCAAGTTAGGCATGGATTGGGAGCCATTTGGAAGTGATTGGTTAAGCAATATACTTTTAGTTGAAGTACTTGAAACTGACGCACACAATCAAAAATTGGAAAACTTACGCCGAGAATATCTGAAGCAACATTCAGATTAGACACATTTATGGGCACTTTCGAGGCATCTTCAAAATGGGCAGGGCTGCCTGTGAGATTATCTTTGAACGCAGACGGCAAAAAACCGGCAAGAAAGGCACTCAAACGCTTAACGGAAGCATTTGCACAACAGGCGCAACTCTATTCCACCCTAAACGCATACCTGCTCGAACATATCCGTAAACACAACGGCATCCGCACCAAAAACGAATTTTTTGCCAATCCGCATCCGACAGCGGAAAGCTTCCTTCAAGATTTAAAGCCGAAAGCATTGAATTTTGTCGATCAGAATCTCTATATCGTGTTTCACAATGATGACGATGCATTGATACCCGACGATGAATACTATTTTTATGTTTCATTTGATACAAAGGGTAACATCACCGGCATCACTTCCTGACACTAACTACAGGCCGTCTGAGACTTGCCCCCGTTTCAGACGGCCTATTCCTATCCATTATTTAGTTAAACTTCACAATCATAACAGTAAATCAGGGATTATCAAGCATTTCAGACGGCCTTACAATGCATTCATCTAATCAATCACATCCCCACAAGGAGTCAAATATGAAAATCGCAGTTATCGGTGCAACAGGTTATGTCGGCAACGCAGTCGTTCAAGAATTGGCAGGTCGCGGTCATGAAGTGACCGCTTTCGCCCGCAACACAGACAAAGTGTTCCAAGCGCAAAATGTTGCCGCTGTCTCCGCAGATGTCAACGCAGCAGATTTTGCCGACAAACTGGCAGGCTTTGATGCCGTGGTCAGCGCGTTCAACCCGGGCTGGACCAATCCCAATATCGGCGCGGATTTTACACGCGGCGCAAACAATATTGTCGAAGCGGCAAAAGCAGCGCAAGTGCCATATCTCTTAATCGTCGGCGGCGCAGGCAGCCTGTATGTGGCACCCGGTTTGCAAGTTATCGATACGCCTGACTTCCCGAAAGAAATTTTCGACGGCGCCAATGCCACACGCCATCTTTTGGTAGAACTCCTGCCACGCCGCGACGTGAACTGGTCTTTCGTTTCCCCTCCTGCACGACTGGGTGTTACCGGCGGTTTCAGCGAAGACAAGACCGGCAAATACCGCTTGGGCAAAGACGATTTGCTGATGGACGGTGAAATTCCGGCAGGCATCAGCGTGGCGGATTTGGCGGTCGCCATCGCTGACGACGTAGAAAACAAAGCGCATTTGTTTGAACGCTTTACCGTTACCGCCGCTTAACAGCCAAACATAGCAAAAGGTCGTCTGAAAAACTTTTGGAAATCAGGTTTTCAGACGACCTTTTTGTATCTGCGTTCCATCATCCCCTACAACCGACCTCCCTTTTTTTATCGGAAGCGTTTGGGGAACAAGGGCGCGGACTTGGTTTTCAGACGACCTTCGTGTCAGTTTACCTGAAGGGAAATCGGTGTTATTGTGTTTGGCAGTCTGTTGAAAAATAAAATGATTTATGGAAAGAGACTCTTTAAACAGCCAGCATTTCGTCCGACTGGTGCAACAAGGCGGCGGCAGCGATTATCTGAGCGGCAATTACCGTTTCGATACGCTGCACAGCGGCATTTCCCTGCATGGCGGCTGCGTGACCGCGCAAAAGGATTTCCAAAGCACGCAGCTTGCCGAGCCTTATATTTCGTTCATCCTGCTGCTGGAGGGGCGTTTGGATTTCGCCATCAATCAAAACCGCTATCAGATTGAGGGCTGACGGCGGACGGGTGGTGTTGATTGCTGCGGAGGAGGAGATTTTGTTCAGCCGTTATCTCTATCAAGGGGAGAAAACGGCAAAAATCACGTTGAAAGGCATAGAGCAATGGCTGTCGCAACCGCAATACGCGGCGATGCTGCCGGCGGTTTACCGCGAGACGGTGCGTCATTGGCATTTTGAGCGATGAATTGCGCGCTTTGGCGGAAAAACAGTTTGATGCTGTCGGCGCAAGGCGACGGTCTGGGCGATGTTTTGCAGCGCGAAGCCGATGCTTTGCAGTTGCTCGCGGGATTGTGGCGCGATTTTTGCAGCCGTTATCCGTTGTCGCCATCGTCTGAAAAAAATCAGGCGGGACGGTTCGCCCGTCGGATGGGGACGGGTTTGTGCATGGTTTGAATCAGGCATTTGACCAAGGCGCGCACCAAGTGGCGGAACTCGCCGCCGCGCTGCACGTCAGCGAACGGACGCTGCAACGCCGCCTGCGGGATTATTTCGGGATTACCGTCAGCGACTGGCTGCGGCACAAACACATGCAATATGCGCTGTATGCGTTGACGACAGGCAAAGAGGCATCAGCGAAATCGCCTACCGTTGCGGCTACGGACACATCCAGCTTCACACAGGCATTCAAGCAATATTTCGACTGTACGCCTGCGGAAGTGCGCAAGCGGGAGGATTGATGTCGGATGGGGTGTTTAGAGGTTTAAAGGTCGTCTGAAACGGTTTCAGACGACCTTTGTGTATGCCAAGCATTAGAGATGGAACCTCTCAAGCCGCCCCCTTCACTTTTTCCGTTTCGCCCGCGGATGCCCCTCGTCGTAAACCTTGGCCAGATGGTCGAAATCCAGCTTGGTGTAAATCTGCGTGGTCGAGAGGTTGCTGTGTCCCAACAGTTCTTGCACGGCGCGGATGTCGCGCGAGGATTGCAAAAGGTGGCTGGCGTAGCTGTGGCGCATCATGTGCGGGGAAATGTGTTGCCCGCTGCCCTGCCGTACCGCCCATGCCTGAAGGCGTTTTTGGATTTGCCGCTGTCCGAGCCGCGTGCCGTTTTTGCCGGTAAAGAGCGCGGTTTCGCCGTCTGCCGCCACGCGTTCGGACAGGTAGGCGCGCAAGGCTTCGACGCTTTTGCCCGACAACGGGACTTGCCGCTCTTTCCTGCCTTTGCCGGTTACGCTTACCCAGCCTTCGTCCAGCAACACATCGCCCAAATCCAAGCCGTGTATCTCGCTCAGGCGCAGGCCGCTGCCGTACATCAGTTCAAACAAGGCATGGTCGCGCACTGCCAAACTGTCATCAACGGGCGCACTGTCGAGCATATGGTTTAACTCTTCCTGCGGCAGGGGCTTTGGGCAGGCGTTCGGGCAGGCGCGGGGCTTTCAGGTTGAAGGTCGGGTCGTTGTCCATCATGTCCGACTGCACGAGCCAGCCGCAATATTGCCGCCACGCCGACAATTTGCGCGCCAGCGTCCGTTCGCTCAAGCCTTGTTGCGACAGCCGTTTCAACGCCGCCACAAAATCGCGCCGCGTCAAATCCTGCGCCGTTTCAGACGACCCTTCCGTCAAAAAGCCGCACGAGTTCGGTCAAATCGCGCCCGTAGGCAGACAGCGTGTGCGCCGACTTGCCCTGTTGCCCCAACATTTTCAAATAGCCGTCCAAAGACAGTCCGAAATCGCGCGTCAACATTTTCAGACGACCTCCAACACGGTTTTCAAAGCCTGCGGCAACCGGCAGACCTTTTGGCGCGCATAATCGAAACACACCATGCCCGTGCGCGCCCGCGCCAGCACCTTGCCGTCCGCGATGCGCGTCAGGCGGAGCAGCAGCGCGAATCCGCCCTTGCCGATGTCCTCGACGCCCATTTCCGCCGACAATTCATCGCCGTAAAAGCCTTGTGCCAAATATTGCACCGCCGCGTCCGCCATAATCAGCCCCGCGCCGCCCGCGTCCGTTTCGCTCCAGCCCAAACCTGTCAGCCAGCGCATCCGCACCTCGTGGCACAAACGCAAAAAACGGCATCGTTCGCCAGATGGCCGCCGTAATTCACATCGCCCACCTGCACGCACAAGGTCGTCTGAAACAACACCGCATCCACATCCGCCACTGCAAACTTAGCCATCACACACCTCCCGCCGCCGTTTCAGACGACCCCGAAAACAAACCGTTATTATAAACCATGTCAGACAAATACCGACCGCACCGTTTGCCCGCCGCAGTTGCCCAAAATCTCATTAATATATAAAACTGATGTAGCCCTGTGTAGTTTTTAATAAGAAAAACATTATAATTTCCCACATCACCATCCCGCTACCTCACCAAGGAGATTTAAATGGCACTCGTATCCATGCGCCAACTGCTCGACCATGCCGCCGAAAACAGCTACGGCCTGCCCGCATTCAACGTCAACAACCTCGAACAAATGCGCGCCATCATGGAAGCCGCAGACCAAGTCAACGCCCCCGTTATCGTTCAAGCATCCGCCGGCGCGCGCAAATATGCAGGTGCGCCGTTTTTACGCCACCTGATTCTGGCAGCCGTTGAAGAATTCCCGCACATCCCCGTCGTCATGCACCAAGACCACGGCGCATCGCCCGACGTGTGCCAACGCTCCATCCAACTGGGCTTCTCCTCCGTCGTGATGGACGGCTCGCTGCTCGAAGACGGCAAAACCCCGTCCACCTACGAATACAACGTCAACGCCACCCGTACCGTCGTTAACTTCTCCCACGCCTGCGGCGTATCCGTCGAAGGCGAAATCGGCGTATTGGGCAACCTCGAAACCGGCGAAGCAGGCGAAGAAGACGGCGTAGGCGCGGCAGGGCAAACTCTCCCACGATCAAATGCTCACCAGCGTCGAAGATGCCGTGCGCTTTGTTAAAGACACCGGCGTGGACGCGCTCGCCATCGCCGTCGGTACCAGCCACGGCGCATACAAATTCACCCGTCCGCCCACCGGCGACGTATTGCGCATCGACCGCATCAAAGAAATCCACCAAGCCCTGCCCAATACCCACATCGTCATGCACGGCTCCAGCTCCGTTCCCCAAGAATGGCTGAAAGTCATCAACGAATACGGCGGCAAAAATCGGCGAAACCTACGGCGTACCCGTAGAAGAAATCGTCGAAGGCATCAAACACGGCGTGCGCAAAGTCAATATCGACACCGACCTGCGCCTCGCCTCCACAGGCGCCATCCGCCGCTTCATGGCAGAAAACCCGTCCGAATTCGACCCGCGCAAATACCTGAGCAAAAACCGTCGAAGCCATGAAACAAATCTGTCTCGACCGCTACCTCGCATTCGGTTGCGAAGGTCAGGCAGAGCAAAATCAAACCCGTTTCCCTTGAGAAAATGGCAAACCGCTACGCCAAAGGCGAGCTGAACCAAATCATCAAATAAACAACGGGACAAACAAACGGGCGGCCATCCAAGCCGCCCGTTTTGTTTGAAAGGGTATGGGTTAAGTTCAACCCCGTACGGCACTGCACTGCCCGCTCTGATTTAAATTTAATACGCCGGCTTTCCAAACCAGATAAAGGTCGTCTGAAAACGGCTTCAGGTTGAACACAACCTGCGGCGTTTGTTTTTCAGACAACCTTGTTTGCCGAAGAGGCGAACTTTTCCTATTCCCTGACTAGCGTGGGATTCGATGACGGGCGGCGATTATTTGTCGCTGCATTGCTTCAAATTAAATTGTGCGGCAGCGGCTTCTCGTTTGTATGCTTCTTCGTAGAGGTAGCTCCGCTGGTAACCCTCCAGCCATTTGTCCATCGGGGCAAGCGCCTTGCGGCATGCCGCTTTGTCTCCGGCATTTTTATAGCTGACGGACAAGTCGTTCAGCGTCCGCATCCATTCGGTCAGATCGAGGAACTTGTCGCATTCGTTGAGATAACGTTGTTTGATAGCGACAGCATCGCGGTAGCGTTTGCCCTGATAGGCGGCCTGAAAACGTTTTTCCATTGCTGCCGCGCCTTTTGCAGAACAGGCGGCAGGCAATTTTTCATAGGTCGCCTCGAAAGATGCATTATGTCCGCAGTATTCTTGGCAGGCTTCGCGGGCTGAATCAGGAATGTTCAGCTTCACGCTGTTGTTGGTAAAGGAAAAATGTACGACGCAGCCATTACGGTTTTTGCTGGTACGGTTTTTGATTATGCCTTCATAATTACAGACATGGCCGTTTGGATTGACTGTATTGACAGAAACCTGTTTGCCGTTGAGTGTCAATGAGCCGCTGCTGAGACGGTCTTCCGTCAGAAAATAATCTTGTGCGGCAGCGTGCAGGGAAAAGCTTGTTAGCAGGAGGAATGCGAGGGTTTTCATCAATGTGCTTTCTTATGGTTTACGGAAAAATGAGATTGACTCGGTGCTTCATCTGATGCTTTTTATAGTGGATTAAATTTAAATCAGGACAAGGCGACGAAGCCGCAGACAGTACAGATAGGCAACGCCGTACTGGTTTAAATTTAATCCACTATATTATGCAACGAGCAATGTGGATTGTACCGCAATACAAAGGTCGTCTGAAATGCCAAACAGCATTTCAGACGACCTTTTAATAACGGACAGAAGGCTTATCAACACCCGCCTGCCATCGGCTTTGCAGCGTCAGTTGATCGAATAGCCGCGCAGATATTGGGTACGCTCGCGCGTCATGCGGGTATCGCATTGGAGCTTGAGGTATTCGTTTTGCGCCGGACTGTCCGCCCTTGCTGCCGCCTGTTGGCAGTTTTGGTTTTTGGTTTGAATCCAAGCGCGTTGTTCTGCCAGCATTTCCTGTTGGACAGTACGCTCCATGCCGTCCCATACGCCTTTGATTTCCGCCTCTGCCTGATGGTTTTGCGAACGGGCATTATCTAAGTCGCTTTGAGAGAACGAAGGCTGCTCCTGCTTCTCTTCGCCGTCAGGACGCAGGATTTCGGTTTCAAGGCCCGCGGCAGGCGGTACGCCCGAAGCTTGGCTCGCCGCGTTGTTTTCCAAAATATCTTCTGCTTTGGCGACAGGCGGCTCTTCAGCGGCTTTGCTTTGCAGGATTTTGATTGCCTCTTCTTTGCTGACTGCCTTACCGTCTATCATCACGATGCTTTTGACACCGTAAGGCAGCAGTAAGGAAGACAGGGTTTTGCGCAGTCATGTTGACGGTATTGTCTTCCAAAAGAAACCGTACCGACTTTTCGGATCGGGCGTATAGCGGACGCTGGTTGAGAACGTGTTGTTCTCAAAGCTCAGGTTGCTGCCCATGATTTTTCTGCTGAAGCATTTCGGTCAAGCCGGTATTGCTGTAAATCAGCGGACTGTTGGCATCGGCGGTACGCAATACTTCGGCAGGAATTTGGATTTTCAAATCGGCGCTGCACAAGGATTTGTTGTCTTCCGTAATTTCTTGCGGATTGTCCAAGACGATATTCAACTCGGAGCCGGCGGCAATGATTTTATCGGCATCGACAAATTGGCGGCTGTCGGCACGGACAAAGGAACGCGCCTCGCGCTTGATGGTTTCTTGGATTTGGTTGCGGATACTTTGAATGGCGGCAGGATTGCCACACTCCAAAAGCCTGCTTGGGTTCTTCTTTGCCGCACGCCGCCAACATCAGGGCGATAAGCGGTAAAGCCAGCAGTTTTTGTGCATAAATAATACTCCTTGATACGGCTCGGAAACCGCATCGTTTTGTCGTTCAGACGACCATCATAACAAAAGCACTTGCAACAAGTAAATGTTGCAAGTGCTTTTTCAACGAAACGTTATAAATGCTTACTTATTTGGTAATGACATTTTACAAAACCGGAAAGGATTGCTGCGTTAATCAAGTCCACGAAGAACGCGCCGACCATAGGCACAATCAAGAAGGCTTTTGTGCGAAGGACCGAAGGTCTGAGTGATGGACTGCATATTGGCAACGGCGGTCGGCGTTGCGCCCAAGCCGAAGCCGCAGTGTCCTGCCGCCAAAACCGCCGCATCGTAGTCGCGTCCCATAAAAACGTAGGTGGCGAATGTCGCGTACAGAATCATCACGACGGTTTGTACGGCGAGAATGATGGTTACAGGACCCGCCAGACCGGTCAGTTCCCACAATTTCAGGTTCAAAAGCGCCATTGCAAGGAAAAGCGACAGGGAGGCATTGCCGAATACGTCGATGGCGCGGTCGAACATATTGACTTTAAACGCAGAAGTCAGAATGTTGCGGATGACGACACCGGCAAACAGACACCATACGAATTTCGGCAAGTCATACAGATATTCTTTGTCGAAGCCGTCCACAATTTCGGCAAATGCCAAACACGCTGCAAACATGGCAAGCGTTTCGACGGCGGATTCGGCGGTAATCAGGCGGGTGCGCTTCGCTTGTTCGAACACGTCGTCGGCATGTTCGTCTGAATTTGCCTTTTGTCCGCTTTTGCTCGATGGGCTTGCGTCCCATTTTGTTGATCAGACGGCGCGCAACCGGACCGCCGATCAGGCCGCCGAATACCAAACCGAACGTGGCGGAAGCCATACCCAATCCGGTAGCACCGACCAAGCCGAATTTGTTTTCAAAGTCAGGTCCCCATGCACCTGCCGTACCGTGTCCGCCGGTCAGGGTAATCGAGCCGGTAATCAGACCGATAAGCGGATCCAGTCCTAAAACCTTCGCCAAGCCGACGCCGACAAAGTTCTGCACGATGATAAACGCCCCTACGACGGCGGTGAAAATCACCAACGGCAGACCGCCCGCTTTCAGGCGGGAAAAAGTCCACGCTCAAACCGATAGAAGTGAAGAAAATCAGCATGAATGCATCTTGCAGCGGTTTTTCAAATTTGAAGCTCACGCCGTAGGCTTGATGCAGTGCAAACAGGACAATCGCAGCAATCAAAGCCGCCTGCCACAGGCTCAGGGAATGTTGAAATCGCGCAGGAATTTGACTTTGTTTACCAAAAACCTTACCAATCAACAAAACCAATGTGGCGGCAATCAACGTGTAGTAACTGTTAAATTCCCATTCCATAATTGTTTTACCTCTCAAAATCTCAAAAATGTTTTTCTTAAATCCGCTTTTGCGGAATCAAACTATTGGATATTAGGGGATGGGTTAAAGATTGTCAAAGAATAGCCTTTTTGTTTTTTTGAATTTTTTACATATGGCATTTTTAAAACCATCAAAATATTTATACGCATCATGGTATTACATAAAAGCTACTTTTTGTTTATTAATTAAATATTTTTAATCCGAATGATATTATTGTTGACAATTCTTTTCGTCAGAATATGGGCTTAATAATGGAAAAAGGTCGTCTGAAAACTTGAAAAATCAAGTTTTCAGACGACTTTCTATCTTCAGGCTAACTCAACCTTTAGTCCGCTCCAACAGTTCTTCCGCCAAGGCGAGGTAGGCTTTGGTGCCTTTGGCGTTGGCATCGTAGGCGAGCGCGGGCATGCCGTGGCTGGGGGCTTCGGCGAGGCGGACGTTGCGGGGGATGACGGTTTTGGAACATCAGGTTGCCGAAATGTTGGAAAAGCTGTTCGCTGACTTCGACGACGAGGCGGCTGCGGCTGTCGTAGAGGTGCGGACGATGCGGTGATGTCGAGGCGCGGGTTGATTGCCTGACGGATTTTGCGCACGGTGGCGATGAGGTCGGAGATGCCTTCTAGGGCATAGTATTCGCACAACATGGGTACGATGACGCCGTTGGCGGCGACGAGTCCGTTGAGCGTGAGCAGTGTCAGTGAAGGGGGCAGTCGATGAGGACGAAGTCGTAGTCGTTTTTCGACAGTTTGCAGGGCGTTTTTGAGGCGGATTTCGCGGGCGATTTCTTGCACCAGCTCGATTTCGGCACCGGCAAGCGCGCGGTTTGCGCCGAGTACGTCGTAGCTGCCGTCTCCGCTGCGGACGACGGCAGTCTTGATATCGGTATCGCCCAATACGACTTGGTACACGCCTTCTTCAAGGCGGGCTTTGTCTACTGCCGCTGCCTGTGGTGGCGTTGCCTTGCGGGTCGAGGTCGATGACGAGGACGCGTTTGCCTTTTGGAGGCGAGCGATGCCGCGAGGTTGACGGTGGTGGTGGTTTTGCCGACGCCGCCTTTTTGGTTAGCGACGGCGAGGATTTGTGCGCTCATGTTTTTGCTGCTGTCGGATGGATTAATGGCGGAATTTTAACGTTTTTTTGCTTGAAATGGGTATAAGGTCGTCTGAAAAGAGCTTCGGTGGGGAGAGCATCTTTGTCGCATTTCTGTCTGCGTTTCGGTAAATTCTCTTTAAATCCAGACAAAAGCAAGGTAATGCCTGCTGATTCAATATGGGTTTTTCTCATATAATATGCCGTTTTTAACTGTCGTAGAGATATACCATGAAAAAATCTTTCTTTGCCCTGTTGCTTGCCGCTGTTTTGCCTGCTGTCAATGCGGCTTCGGTTACCGAACGGGATGTTCAGAGTTCGGCTTTGGCTGCCAAACAGGCTCGGTTGGAATCAGCACAGGCTGAGATGGGAACGGAACTGGCGCGGTTAGCTGCGGATCTGGCACGTATTGAGGCTTTGATTGCCGTACAGGAGGCGCGTTCTGGCATCGGAGAGGATGAGCGGATAGAGGCTTTGGAAGCCCGTATCAGTAAATTGGAAAAACGCCTTTCCAAGTCAAAATAGTACAACCCGAATCGGGTTTATGTGAGCAGCGTCAAGCCGTTCCAGAAGTTGTTTGAGGCTTCGGGGAAAAACGAATGGGAAGCGCGCTGCGCCGTCCGCACCGCCTGCAATGTGGAAACTTCGGCGATGTTCTGCGAAGATTCTGCCATCCGCTGCGAAAAATATGATTAACGGGGTTTGAACACAAAGGTCGTCTGAAACGGAATCGGGTTTCAGACGACTTTTTTCACGGTATAGTGGATTAACTTTAAATCAGGACAAGGCGACGAAGCCGCAGACAGTACAGATAGTACGGAACCGATTCACTTGGTGCTTCAGCACCTTAGAGAATTGTTCTCTTTGAGCTAAGGCGAGGCAACGCCGTACCGGTTTAAAGTTAATCCACTATATTTTGAAGGCAAGTGGCGTTGTGTTCTGCCGATATCGGTATCGTTTCCTTTGAATTTGAACCAAACCAGGCTGTATACTTTATGACTTGCCGCTGCTCATACCACAACAAGGAAATCTATGGATTGCTGGGAAATTCTGCACATTGCGCCTACCGGTGACGAACGTGCCATCAGGCGCGCTTATGCGAAGCTGTTGAAATCGACGCGTCCGGACGATGACGCGGAGGGATATCAGCGGCTGCGCGAGGCATTTGATGAGGCTTTGTCGCGTGCGCCCTACATCAGCGAGGAAGAGGACGCAGACGATTGGTCTTGGGATCATGCCGATAACGATGAGGGCAGATGTTTCAGACGACCCTGATGAACATACCGAATATGTTGACGAGGGCGGCAGAATATGAATCGACCCAAGCCTATCCGTACGATACATGGAAAGACGCAGAAACAGACCGTATTGAAGAAACTGATGTTTCAGACGACCCCTACGAATATAGCGGCGCAACTGCCGAGGCTTATTCATACCATGGATACGATGGCGTAGATGCGGATTATATTTTGGCGGAAATCGGACGCATTCAAGATGAAGGGAAAAGTGAAGCGTTGGAACGCTCCTGGCCCGACATCCGCGCTTTATTGGACCGGCTGCCTTTGGGCGAATCGGAATATATTGCTTGGGATTTTTGGATTTTCTGCGCGATCGGTATATTTCGAATATCATCGTATGGGCGCAATGGGCGTCTTATTTCCGCTGGCACGAGAGCCGCGAAGTTCTCCACCGTATGGCGCGGACGAGCTGGAGTGGGTTTATGACTGCATCAATGCGGCAGAAGTTTTATCTGACAACGCCAATGGCAAATTCCCGCTCTTGCACAGCTTGAACCGCCTGACCGAGCAAGGGCGCGATATGCGGGCAACGGTGAATGCGTTTTTCCTGAATACGGCTTTACAGGAAGAAATATCGCCATCCGTACGCACGGCGCTGATGAGGCGCAAGACGAAACTGACGTCTGTTTTACAGAAAGCGCAATCATGGCGGCAGATGCGGATTGTGCTGCCGATTGTGGCGATATTCGTCGCCATGTTTACAGCGGCAGCCGATGACGCTTTTATCCGCCTATATCGAGGCGTATTATTCGTTGGCCCCTCGTCTCCACCTCACGCTGGCGCTCTTGTGTTTCTTGGTCAATGTCTGCCGAAGCATATTTTTCACATGGCTGCCGTCTCTCTACAAACTCTTCACGGCGACTTTTGTATTTAAAAAGCGGCGATTGTGCGTCTTTCGTATTGCCTGTCGTGATGACCGCCGTGTCCTGACCCCGACCGGTTCGGTAATGTTCTTCCTGCTGACCGTACTCGCATGGATATATTCATGGTGTACCTTTTCTCCCTACATCAAAAAGCGAACGGAGTATTGTCGGCGGCCTGACGGTCAATCTGTCATTGATTGCCATGTTTCCGATAATCAATGTGCTAAACAAACATTTGGAGCAAACGGCGGGCAACTCGGTATTGCTTATCCTGACGGCTTTGATGATATTGTTGTGGTTCAACGCCAATCTGTATCTACGGTCGTTCCATCCCCACCTGTCGAAAAAACAGGCGCAGTTCCTGCTGGTACCTTGTTCGCCCAACGCATCCTTCCCTATCAGAGCAGCCGCTTCATTCGCCTCCGCACTGGTTTGGATGCTGACGCTGCCGCAGCGATGCGCCGACTATACCGAACGGGATGATATTTGGACGCCTTTTGGGTTTTCGGCGTACTGGCATGTATGCTGACGCTTATCCTGCCGCTTGGCGGAAATCGGATGCTGTGGTTTTACCCGACCGCATTCGCACTCGGCTGGCTGGTGCTTGTTTTGAAACAAAATGCCTACCGCAGCCTGATGCGGGCATAAGCTAAAGGTCGTCTGAAAAGTTTTCAGACGACCTCAACTACTACCGTACAACGCTGTTTTCATTTTTCTGCAACAGATTTATTCCATAAAGGAATCCGCATGACTTTACCTGTTTTTAGCCGTGACTTCGGGCGAACCTGCCGGCATCGGGCCCCGATATCTGCTTGATTTGGCGTTTGCCGATTTGCCGTGCCGCTGCATCGTGCTGGGCGACAAAAATCTGCTGCAAAGCCGTGCCGAACAATTAGGCAAAACCATCACCCTGCAAGATTTCGACCCGCAGGGCGGCGAAGCCCGAACGCGGCATATTGGAAGTGTTGCACATTCCTTTAGCCGCGCCCGCCAAGCGGGCAAACTCAATCCCGCCAATGCCGCCTACGTCCTCAAACTGCTGGACGCTGCCTATCAAGGCATTTCAGACGACCTCTTCGACGGCATGGTTACGCGCCGCTGCACAAAGGCGTCATCAACGACGGACACGCCAGCGATCATTTCTTCAGCGGCCACACCGAATACCTCGCCGAAAAAAGCCAAACCGAACAAGTCGTCATGATGCTCGCAGGCGGCGGATTGCGGGTGGCGCTCGTCACTACCCACCTTCCGCTCAAAGATATCGCCGCCGCCATTACCCGCCCGCTGGTCGAATCCGTGACCCGCATCCTTCATGCCGACCTGCGCGACAAATTCGGCATCGCCCGCCCCCGCATCCTAGTGACCGGACTGAATCCGCACGCAGGCGAAAAACGGCCATCTCGGCCATGAAGAAATCGACGTCATCATCCCCGCGCTCAAGCAGCTGCAAAGCGAAGGCATAGACGCACGCGGCCCCTATCCCGCCGATACGGTGTTCCAGCCCTTTTACTCAAAGACGCCGATGCCGTTTTAGCGATGTATCACGACCAAGGGCTGCCCACGCTCAAATACGCGGGCTTCGGGCAAGGCGTCAATGTCACGCTCGGACTCGCCCTTTATCCGCACTTCGGTCGATCACGGTACCGCCCTCGACCTTGCCGAACGGGCAAAGCAGACTCAGGCAGCCTCATGACTGCCGTTGCCACCGCATTGAAATGGCGCGCCATATCAACCTGCATTCCTGCAACCGGATTTCGTTTATCAACAGTTCTTGACGCCAAAGGTCGTCTGAAAACCAGCAACGCCAGCCGAAACGATATGCGGCTTACCTGACAAACGAATCCACAAACTCGGCGCAGTCCTCGCTGCTGCACCTTGTTTTTAAAGTCTTCAGATGTGCAAACAACTGCTGTTTCTCGCTGTCGCTCAGCTTATGCCCTTTGTCATCACGGACTTGGTTGTACTTAGGCGTATTTTTGGCATCAAAACCACGGTTGATAAAGAAAACCGTTTCCTTGCCTGCCGCGTTGCGCACGGTCAGCATCATGCTGCCGCCGTCTGCCGCGATGGCGCATTTATTTTTCAACAATGGCGGTGTAGTCGGTGTACATGGCTGATCTCGGTTTGGCTTGGCTGTACGCCCGCTTGACTCAATAAAACGGCGACAGCGATCGCAATAAAAATGCTTCAACATCATTTGCTCCATTTGCGTTTTCAGAGTGCGCAGCCTGCCTGTGGTACGACCCTCTTCCGATTTCCGACTTCTATGCCGCATCCGACGATTCTTCCTTTACCGCGTCCAGCAGCGGTATCAGCAGCTCTTCCACCAATCTTTGGAACAACGCTCCTTCTACCGGTTCGGTATCTTCGTTGCCGAACACTAAGGCGACTTTCGGTATAGTCTTTTTGCCCTTTGCTGACTTTGTTGCCGTGGTATTCGGTGCGGGCTTTGTTCAAGGCATCTTCCCAGCTCTGTTTTTTTGCCGTAAAGCTTCGGCGGCGCAGGCTGGTTTTGGCGAAGAAAGGCAGCGCGCGTTTGTCCGAGGTTAAAGAATGCCAGCCATTTTTGCAGCATTTGTTGCGCGTGGCTGCCGGATATTTCAGGGATAACTCGTTGTTTCTTCAGGCTGAACGATATGGGTTTGGCGGGTTTCGGTTTCAGACGGCCTACCGCCGACCCTACTGCGCAAAAGATTAAATGTTCGAGCAGGAGGGCGATGCGTTGCGGTGCGTTGGGTTTGCGGTCGAGGTAGAACACTTGGCCGCATTGGTGCAGGTTGCCGAGGCTGCCTTTGCAGGGTTTGCCCGTCGAACGGAACTTCGTAAGCGAAAGGCGGCAGTTTGGGGCTTTGCAGCAATGCGCCGTCTATGCGTTTGGCTGCGGCTTGGAAATTCTGCTGCCACAATTTACCCAATTCACCGGCGGGCAACAGGCTTTCGGCGTCGAGGCGGACGGCGGTTTCTTGAAAGTCTTGGTTGTGGCGGGCGTCGAGATAGGCGGCGGCGATTTTGTCGGCGCGTTGCGGCTCGAAGGGTTCGGCGGATTCCCATGCTTCGTCGCGATAGGGTTCGCGCCAGCCCAAGGTTTGTTGCAGCCATGCTTTGACGGGATTTTTCCAGAAGCGGATGAAGTCGTCCTGCCAGACGGTCGGGACGGGGGTGTTTTCTTCGAGGGCTTCGCTGAAAAACGGACGCACCTGTTCGCGCGGGCGGTTGAGGGCTTCGGCGTAGTCCTGCCGCGTGCTGAAGAGGTCGTCTGAAATTTTGTCTGCGATGAAATAGCGGTGTGAGAACGGTTGCAGGGGATGTTGTTCGACCCAGTGTTCCGCCAGTCTTTACTGCGCCGTCCGGTCATGGCGGCGACGGTGTCGATGAGTTCGCTGACGAGGGCGGACGGGCGAGTTCGTCGTCGTTGCGGATGCTGCGGCCGACGTAGGAGAGATAAAGGATGTTGCGCGCACTGATGATGGCTTCGAGGAAGAGGTAGCGGTCGTCGTCACGGCGGGCGCGGTCGCCTTTTTGCGGGTGTTTGGCAATCAGGTCGAATACGGCGGCTTTGGTGTTGCGCGGGAAATCGCCGTCGTTCAGCCCCAACAGGCAGATGACTTTAAACGGCAGGCTCCTCATCGGCACCATGCTGCAAAAGGTGATGCCGCCGCGCAGGAATCCTGCCTGACTTTCGCTGCCTAAGAAGCGGCGGATGTGGCGGATGACGGTGTGTTGCGGCAAAGTGCCGCTAAAGCCTGCCAACGCGGTTTCTTCCTGCCATTTTGCCAACGCCTGCTCGAACTGCTGCAAGGCGTATTGGTCGTCGGCGTCGGGCAGGAATAATGACTGCACCAAATCGCGGCAGCGTTCCGTCCATTCTTCCGCCGATGCGGGTTTGCGCCACTCGGCGGCAAGACGCGACAGTGTGCGGATGAAAGCTGCAAAAGCGGCCGAACACATCGAGGCGGTTGACATCGCCGTGCCACGCGCTGACGTTTTGCCAGAGCGGGCTGCCGTCGTCGGGCAACATCCAACCCAATACGATGCGTTCCAACGCCTGCTGCCAGGTGAACAGATTGTCCGCCGCGCCGCGCATTGTTCCGTCCAAAACCCCAATGCACGTTCAATTCGGCAATGGTGTCGTGCAGCGGCGGCAAATCGTCCGCCGTCAGCCCGAAACGGCGCAGCACCAAACCGCTTTCCAACAGCGGCAGCACTTTATCGACTTCAAACCGGCTTTCCAGCAAATCCAGCGTCTGCTCCAGCGCGTAAAGCAGCGGCTGGCGGCGGCTGAGTTTCACGTCCGACACCGAATACAGCAAAGCCTGCGCTCACCCTGCGCCTGCCCGAATACCGCTTCGATAAACGGGCTGTACGGCTCGATGTTCGGCGTCAAAACGGCAATATCGTGCGGCTGCCAGTCGGGATGTTCGTGCAGAATCCGCAACAGCTTGTCCTTCAAAATCTGCAATTCGCGCAGGGGGCTGTGTGCCGACACGATACGGACGGAGCTGTCGTCCAGCAAATCCGTGCGGCTGTGTTCAGACGGCATCCGCAGATTTTTGAATATCGTTTTGCAGGCAGTTCAGCAGCGTGTCGTCTGAAACCTCTTCAAACACAGGCTGCTCCTCCAAGCCGATTTCTGTCAGAAAATCAAAAAAATCACGCCCCTGCTTGCCCAGCGACGCCAAGAGCGGATGCCCCGTCTGCGACAAATCCGCATCGTCGCCGCCCTTCAAAAGCTGCGTCGCCTCAATCACATTGCCCCAATACTGGCCGCTCGGATTGAGCGCGAACACAAACACATCGCAATGTTCCGAAATTTTCTGCAAAAGCTGCAAATACATCGGCGCCATCGTCGAAATGCCGAACACGAAAAACCGCTCAGGGCAGGTGCGCCTTATCCAAAGACGATAGCAGCTTTTTCCCACAGCGCCACACGGTGCGGCGCGGATTGGTTGCCGTCGTCCAAATACCGCCAAAGCTGCGCCTGCCAGACCTCGTCCTCACCCAGCCCCAGAAGTTTGCCTTCTTGCCAGGCATCAATCCACTGCGGCCGGTACACCAGATACTGGTCGAAAATATCCGCCAACTGCCCCGCCAACTGATAATCCGCCGACTCGCCGCTGCCCAAATAGCTTTGCAAGACAGAGCGGACTTTTTCAAATTCAGAGGTCGTCTGAAAACGCTCGCTGCGGAACAAATCCAAAAAGCCGCCAGCGCATCACCTCCGGCGAAAACGGACTGAGCGCGGGAATATCGGGAATCAGCTTCTGCATCAACTGCCACGTCAAACCCGCCGGCAGGCTGAATTGCAAATTCGCCGCCACCCCCAGTTCGCGCGCCAGATACACGCTCAAATAACGCCGCATCCCCTGACTCTGCACCACAATCTGTTCCGCCGCCAAAGCAGACTCAAGCGGCCTGACCCTTTGGATTCCGGCAAACAGGGCGGCTAGCGATTCAAGGCGGTTGGATTGGTAGAGGTAGAACATGGCGATTAAAAGCAAAAAGGTTAAGAACGCAAGACAGATTATAAAGTCCCTTGATTTCTCTGCAAGCGCAACCATATAGCCGTCAACCCATCATTCAGAAAAACAGAGGAATTTATGCCGCAAACCGACATCAACCATGCTGATATCCGCACGCGTTTCATCTTTGACGATATGCCTGTGCGCGGTCTGCACGTCCGCCTTGAAAAACGTGTGGGAACACATCGCCGGACAAAAACACTACCCTGCCGCCATCCGCCGGGCATTAGGCGAACTCCTCGCTGCAGGGCGCTTCTCTCCAGCAACCTTAAAAACGAAGGCACGCTCATTGTCCAAGTACAAGGACAAGGTCGTCTGAAAATGCTTGTGGTCGAAGCCACATCAGACAACACCGTTCGCGCTACCGCCCGCTGGGATGAAACCGCCGACATCCGTGATGACGAAAAGCCTGACCGACCTTTTTGGGCAGCAACAGCGTTTTCGTACTCACGCATCAACCCAAAAGATGCCGAACCTTGGCAAGGCGTTGTCCCGCTTGAAGGCGACAATATCGCCCAAATGCTCATGAACTATATCAAACGTTCCGAGCAACTCGATACCCACATCGTTCTCGCCGCTTCAGATCATGTCAGCGGAGGATTGCTGGTACAACGTCTGCCCGAAGAAGAACTGGACACCGAATCATGGGAACTCATCAGCACACTGACCCAAACGCTGACACCGAAAAGAGCTAACTGCCCTAGACGCACAACACGTTCTCTATCGTCTCTATCATGAAACCCCGCCGCGGGTTTTCGATCCCGAAAGTATCGAATTTGCCTGCACCTGCTCACACGGCAAAGTCAGCGATATGTTGCTTATGTTAGGCGGAGAAGAAGTTGGCGGTATTGTTGCCGAACAAGGCAGTATCCAAATCGATTGCGACTTTTGCCACACTAAATACGTATTTGACGAAACGGACGTGAACGCGCTATTTGGCGGGGACGTAGTCGGCATAGTGCGCCGGCAAGGCAGTCGTTTCCAATAACGAGCCTTCTTACTGCGACACTAAGGCAGTATTGCAGCCCGCTACCTTTTCAGACGACCTTTCCACATATGTATCCTGATCTGACGGCCGAATGAAGCGGGACAGGGCATGGCAGCCTTACCCGCCCGACACGAAGGCCGTCCGACTCGGACTGGATTCGGACGGCCTTTTCATCACCGGTTTGCATCTGCGCACCTTCCCTATTCGGGAGAACGCACTAGGGTTTATTTTTTAGCGGCGGGGTGGCGGTTTTGTTTTTGAGCGGCCGGGGCGACGGTTGCTTCCGCCTTCAGTTTGGAGAAAGATGCCCTCACCGATACCTTTGACGTTTTTCAACTCCTCGACCGATTTGAAGGCACCATGTTGTTGACGGTAGTCCACGATGGCTTTGGCTTTGGCAGGGCCGATACCGGGCAGGGCTTCCAACTCGGACGGGGAGGCGGTATTGATGTTGACGGCGGCCAGCGACAGCGAAGCGGTCAGCAGGGAGAGGGCGGCAAAGAGGAATTTTTTCATAAGAAGATACTCCATAGTTTGTGAATGCGGATGATGCCTGTGTACGGCACCGTAAAAATAGTTGGCTATCATATCCGTCTTACCGTTTCCGTTCAAACGATACCTGAAGATTTCTTAGTTTACTATCTCTTTATGTATTGATTCTGCAACATCCCTATTCTACCCGCACCCTCCCTATCCGTCACATTTACCCGCTGCGCCATCGTCGCACCCGCCCATCTCCACTCGTAAGCAAGTCAGCCATAGCAAGAAGGCAAGGAACGGCACTGACGAGTTTCAAGTAAAGGTATGAATAAAATATGAGGTAAAAGTAAAAGCCCCCGACATCTGTCGGGGGCTTAGAATAGGTGTTTGGCAGTGACCTACTTTCGCATGGAAGAACCACACTATCATCGGCGCTGAGTCGTTTCACGGTCCTGTTCGGGATGGGGAAGGCGTGGGACCAACTCGCTATGGCCGCCAAACTTAAACTGTACAAATCGGTAAAAGCCTTAATCAATATATTTGGTGATGACTGAATCAGTCAGTAAGCTTTTTATTTGAAGTTCTTCAAATGATAGAGTCAAGCCTCACGAGCAATTAGTATGGGTTAGCTTCACGCGTTACCGCGCTTCCACACCCCACCTATCAACGTCCTGGTCTCGAACGACTCTTTGGTGCGGTTAAACCGCAAGGGAAGTCTCATCTTCAGGCGAGTTTCGCGCTTAGATGCTTTCAGCGCTTATCTCTTCCGAACTTAGCTACCCGGCTATGCAACTGGCGTTACAACCGGTACACCAGAGGTTCGTCCACTCCGGTCCTCTCGTACTAGGAGCAGCCCCGTCAAACTTCCAACGCCCACTGCAGATAGGGGACCAAACTGTCTCACGACGTTTTAAACCCAGCTCACGTACCACTTTAAATGGCGAACAGCCATACCCTTTGGGACCGACTACAGCCCCAGGATGTGATGAGCCGACATCGAGGTGCCAAACTCCGCCGTCGATATGAACTCTTGGGCGGAATCAGCCTGTTATCCCCGAGTACCTTTTTATCCGTTGAGCGATGGCCCTTCCATACAGAACCACCGGATCACTATGTCCTGCTTTCGCACCTGCTCGACTTGTCGGTCTCGCAGTTAAGCTACCTTTTTGCCATTGCACTATCAGTCCGATTTCCGACCGGACCTAGGGTAACCTTCGAACTCCTCCGTTACTCTTTGGGAGGAGACCGCCCCAGTCAAACTGCCTACCATGCACGGTCCCCGACCCGGATTACGGGTCTGGGTTAGAACCTCAAAGACACCAGGGTGGTATTTCAAGGACGGCTCCACAGAGACTGGCGTCTCTGCTTCTAAAGCCTCCCACCTATCCTACACAAGTGACTTCAAAGTCCAATGCAAAGCTACAGTAAAGGTTCACGGGGTCTTTCCGTCTAGCAGCGGGTAGATTGCATCTTCACAACCACTTCAACTTCGCTGAGTCTCGGGAGGAGACAGTGTGGCCATCGTTACGCCATTCGTGCGGGTCGGAACTTACCCGACAAGGAATTTCGCTACCTTAGGACCGTTATAGTTACGGCCGCCGTTTACTGGGGCTTCGATCCGATGCTCTACATCTTCAATTAACCTTCCAGCACCGGGCAGGGCGTCACACCCTATACGTCCACTTTCGTGTTAGCAGAGTGCTGTGTTTTTTTAATAAACAGTCGCAGCCACCTATTCTCTGCGACCCTCCGAGGGCTTACGGAGCAAGTCCTTAACCTTAGAGGGCATACCTTCTCCCGAAGTTACGGTATCAATTTGCCGAGTTCCTTCTCCCGAGTTCTCTCAAGCGCCTTAGAATTCTCATCCTGCCCACCTGTGTCGGTTTGCGGTACGGTTCGATTCAAACTGAAGCTTAGTGGCTTTTCCTGGAAGCGTGGTATCGGTTACTTCATGTCCGTAGACACTCGTCGTCACTTCTCGGTGTTAAGAAGACCCGGATTTGCCTAAGTCTTCCACCTACCGGCTTAAACAAGCTATTCCAACAGCTTGCTAACCTAACCTTCTCCGTCCCCACATCGCATTTGAATCAAGTACAGGAATATTAACCTGTTTCCCATCGACTACGCATTTCTGCCTCGCCTTAGGGGCCGACTCACCCTACGCCGATGAACGTTGCGTAGAAACCTTGGGCTTTCGGCGAGCGGGCTTTTCACCCGCTTTATCGCTACTCATGTCAACATTCGCACTTCTGATACCTCCAGCACACTTTACAATGCACCTTCATCGGCCTACAGAACGCTCCCCTACCATGCTAGTAAACTAGCATCCGCAGCTTCGGTTATAGATTTGAGTACGTTACATCTTCCGCGCAGGACGACTCGACCAGTGAGCTATTACGCTTTCTTTAAATGATGGCTGCTTCTAAGCCAACATCCTGGCTGTCTGGGCCTTCCCACTTCGTTTACCACTTAATCTATCATTTGGGACCTTAGCTGGCGGTCTGGGTTGTTTCCCTCTTGACAACGGACGTTAGCACCCGCTGTCTGTCTCCCGAGGAACCACTTGATGGTATTCTTAGTTTGCCATGGGTTGGTAAGTTGCAATAACCCCTAGCCATAACAGTGCTTTTACCCCCATCAGTGTCTTGCTCGAGGCACTACCTAAATAGTTTTCGGGGAGAACCAGCTATCTCCGAGTTTGTTTAGCCTTTCACCCCTATCCACAGCTCATCCCCGCATTTTGCAACATGCGTGGGTTCGGTCCTCCAGTACCTGTTACGGCACCTTCAACCTGGCCATGGATAGATCACTCGGTTTCGGGTCTACACCCAGCAACTGTTCGCCCTATTAAGACTCGGTTTCCCTACGCCTCCCCTATTCGGTTAAGCTCGCTACTGAATGTAAGTCGTTGACCCATTATACAAAAGGTACGCAGTCACACCACAAGAGTGCTCCCACTGTTTGTATGCATCAGGTTTCAGGTTCTATTTCACTCCCTCCCGGGTTCTTTTCGCCTTTCCCTCACGGTACTGGTTCACTATCGGTCGATGATGAGTATTTAGCCTTGGAGGATGGTCCCCCCATATTCAGACAGGATTTCACGTGTCCCGCCCTACTTTTCGTACGCTTAGTACCACTATTGAAATTTCGAATACGGGACTATCACCCACTATGGTCAAGCTTCCCAGCTTGTTCTTCTATCTCGACAGTTATTACGTACAGGCTCCTCCGCGTTCGCTCGCCACTACTTGCGGAATCTCGGTTGATTTCTTTTCCTCCGGGTACTTAGATGGTTCAGTTCTCCGGGTTCGCTTCGCTTATCCTATGTATTCGGATAAGGATACTACACAGAATGCAGTGGGTTTCCCCATTCGGACATCGCGGGATCATAGCTTTATTGCCAGCTCCCCCACGCTTTTCGCAGGCTTACACGTCCTTCGTCGCCTATCATCGCCAAGGCATCCACCTGATGCACTTATTCACTTGACTCTATCATTTCAAGAACTTCTCTGACTTTTGCCTGACATTCCGTTGACTAGAACATCAAACTTGAATTTCCTACTCTGATAAAAGCTTACTGCTTGTTGTGTCTTAATCCCGCCTTTTGTCTTTCGGGATTAAGTCGATACAATCATCACCCAAATACTGCACCTGTTTTTCTTTTCCTATCCAGGAGACAACTGACCGTTTGCAATCGGTCAATCATCAAAAACAGACACATTGTCTTTGTTTGTTGATTTCGGCTTTCCAATTTGTTAAAGATCGATGCGTTCAATATTGCTATTTACTTCGCAAATCAAAATGAGCTGATTATTATAGCAGCCTTTCTTTTTCCGTCAAACTGATTCGTCAGCAGACTTCTCTTTGGAAAAAAAGAAAGCAGTTACACTGCCTTTTTAACTCGCTTTGATTTGGAAAAGTATTGGTGGAGGCAAACGGGATCGAACCGATGACCCCCTGCTTGCAAAGCAGGCTGCTACCAACTGAGCTATGCCCCCGTTCTTGGTGGGTCTGGGAGGACTTGAACCTCCGACCCCACGCTTATCAAGCGTGTGCTCTAACCAGCTGAGCTACAAACCCGGATTCTCTTCTTAAGCGAACCTTGTCTTCACTCAAGCATTCTTCCGCATCTTCTACAGTTTACCGATAAGTGTGAATGCAACAACCTCTTCTTTCTCTAGAAAGGAGGTGATCCAGCCGCAGGTTCCCCTACGGCTACCTTGTTACGACTTCACCCCAGTCATGAAGCATACCGTGGTAAGCGGGAACCTTGCGGTTACCCCTACCTACTCTGGTATCCCCCACTCCCATGGTGTGACGGGCGGTGTGTACAAGACCCGGGAACGTATTCACCGCAGTATGCTGACCTGCGATTACTAGCGATTCCGACTTCATGCACTCGAGTTGCAGAGTGCAATCCGGACTACGATCGGTTTTGTGAGATTGGCTCCACCTCGCGGCTTGGCTACCCTCTGTACCGACCATTGTATGACGTGTGAAGCCCTGGTCGCATAGGGCCATGAGGACTTGACGTCATCCCCACCTTCCTCCGGCTTGTCACCGGGCAGTCTCATTAGAGTGCCCAGCTTAATGATGGCAACTAATGACAAGGGTTGCGCTCGTTGCGGGACTTAACCCAACATCTCACGACACGAGCTGACGACAGCCGCATGCAGCACCTGTGTTACGGCTCCCGAGGCACCCCTCCGTCTCTGGAGGGTTCCGTACATGTCAAGACCAGGTAAGGTTCTTCGCGTTGCATCAATTAATCACATCATCCACCGCTTGTGCGGGTCCCCGTCAATTCGCTTTGAGTTTTAATCTTGCGACCGTACTCCCCAGGCGGTCGATTTCACGCGTTAGCTTCGCTACTAAGCAGTCATGCTGCCCAACAGCTAATCGACATCGTTTAGGGGCGTGGACTACCAGGGTATCTAATCCTGTTTGCTACCCACGCTTTCGGGCATGAACGTCAGTGTTATCCCAGGAGGCTGCCTTCGCCATCGGTATTCCTCCACATCTCTACGCATTTCACTGCTACCGTGGAATTCTACCTCCCTCTGACACACTCTAGTCACCCAGTTCAGAACGCAGTTCCCAGGTTGTACGGGATTTCACATCCTGCTTAAGTAACCGTCTGCGCCCGCTTTACGCCCAGTAATTCCGATTAACGCTCGCACCCTACGTATTACCGCGGCTGCTGGCACGTAGTTAGCCGGTGCTTATTCTTCAGGTACCGTCATCAGACAGGGGTATTAACCCCGCCCTTTTCTTCCCTGACAAAAGTCCTTTACAACCCGAAGGCCTTCTTCAGACACGCGGCATGGCTGGATCGGGCTTGCGCCCATTGTCAAAATTCCCCACTGCTGCCTCCCGTAGGAGTCTGGGCCGTGTCTCAGTCCCAGTGTGGCGGATCATCCTCTCAGACCCGCTACTGATCGTCGCCTTGGTAGGCCTTTACCCCACCAACTAGCTAATCAGATATCGGCCGCTCAAACAGCGCAAGGCCAAATGGTCCCCTGCTTTCTTCCTCAGAATATATGCGGTATTAGCTAATCTTTCGATTAGTTATCCCCCACTGCTCGGTACGTTCCGATATGTTACTCACCCGTTCGCCACTCGCCACCCAAGAAGCAAGCTTCTCTGTGCTGCCGTCCGACTTGCATGTGTAAAGCATGCCGCCAGCGTTCAATCTGAGCCAGGGATCAAACTCTTATGTTCAATCTCTAACTTTTTAACTTCTGGTCTGCTTCAAAAGAAACTAACAGGACAATGTCTAAAAACATCATCTTGTCTGTCTTTCAAACAGTGTGAGGCTGTCGCACTCACACTTATCGGTAATCTGTTTTGTTAAAGAGCGAAAACGAATTATAAAAGCATTTCATCTCATTGTCAATCAAAAACTTTTCTTAAAAACCTCAGAAAAAAATCAGACCAACTGTGATATACTTACCTGTTCGTTCAATCACCGCCGAAGCAGCGAAGAACCGAACTATACCCCCTCCTCAAAAAACCGTCAACTCCTAAACCGCAAAAATTCCACAAAAACATAACAACAACCTGAAATACAAAGACTTTTTATTTCAAAATATTCTCAAACCAAACTCAATTAACAGTAAAGGTCGTCTGAAATCGCTTTCAGACGACCTTTATTAATCCAAATACACTATTGCGAATAACTCTCACCTTAACGCTGCAGCAAGATTTCTAATACAAACTTGCTTCCTACATAAGCGAACATTAGGCTGACAAACCCGATGATTGTCAAACGGCTGCTTTTTACCCCGCCATGCCGTCATACTGTGCTTAAGCAGTAACGCACCGTAAATTATCCATGAGAGAATGCCGAATACGGTTTTATGGGTAAATGTAACGGGTTTACCGAATACAGCTTCTGCAAAAATGTCCCGCTGACAACCGAATAGGTCAATAAAAATAAAACCTACCCACATCCCCTGGAACATGAGCTTTTCCAAACTCAGTAAAGACGGCAGAAAACCGGACAAACTGGAAACACGTCGCCTATGCGAGGTTACGGTTGAGCAGCAAAATCAAAACGGCAAACAAGGTCACAATGCCGAATAAACCGTATGCCAGCAGCGATGTACCAATGTGCGACATAAACGGCAAATCATTGATTTGGTAACCGACATATTTTCCTGCAAACAGCGCGCCCAATAACAAGGTTAACGCTGCACACGGATACAAAAAGCAGCTGTAATCCGCGCAGACGATAGAAAAACTACCAACGAAATACACCAGCAGCATCAACCACACAATCAAACTGATGGAATACCCAAAGCCCATAATCAAAATCTTGTCTTGAATGACAGGCATAAGCAATACGGCACCGTGCATGGTCAGCGCAGCACCCAAAACAGCCAACTCGGCTTTTAGAGGATAATCTTTAATCTCTCGGGTCTTGTGGTTGAACCAAACGAATATACCCAATCCGGCATACACCAGTATCAGGCAAATCAGGATAGTCGGCATAACAAACTTTCTTGGCGCGCATACATAACCGCACGCGATAGTGTAAAAATAATCTCAATTTTATTTTAGCAAAAGAATGCCCCGAACAGGGCAGCTATTATCATTACCAAGGACAAGCATGTTAGACAACTTAACCAACCGCTTTAGTAAAGTTTTCAAAAATATCCGCGGTCAAGCAAAACTGACAGAAGACAACATCAAAGAGGCGCTGCGGGAAGTCCGCCTTGCCCTGCTCGAAGCGGACGTTGCCCTGCCCGTTGTAAAAGAATTTGTCAACAACGTCAAAGAAAAAGCCCTCGGACAGGGAAGTTGCCGGCAGCCTGACGCCCGACCAAGCCTTTATCGGCGTCGTCAACCAAGCTCTGATCGAATTGATGGGCAAGGAAAAATTCCTCTTTGGACTTGGCGGCTGTACCGCCTGCTGTTGTCTTAATGGCAGGGTCTGCAAGGTGCGGGTAAAACCACCACCGTCGGCAAACTCGCCCGCCTACTGAAAAAAACGAACAGAAGAAAAAGTTTTTGGTCGTCTCAGCCGACGTGTATCGCCCCTGCCGCCATCGAACAGTTGCGCCTTTTGGCTGAGCAAGTCGGCATTGACTTCTTCCCTTCCGATTCCAATCAGAAACCTGTCGAAATTGCCACTGCTGCGATTGATTATGCAAAAAACACTTTTTACGACGTCTTGATGGTCGATACCGCCGGACGCTTGGCGATTGACGAAGAGATGATGAATGAAATCAAAGCGCTGCACGCAGCCGTCAATCCTGTAGAAACTTTATTTGTCGTCGATGCCATGTTGGGTCAAGACGCTGTAAACACCGCACAAGCATTTAACGAAGCCTTGCCGCTGACCGGCGTCATCCTGACCAAAATGGATGGCGATTCACGCGGCGGCGCGGCATTGTCTGTACGCCACGTTACCGGAAAACCCATCAAATTTATCGGTATCGGTGAAAAATCACAGGACTCGAACCCTTCTACCCAGACCGTATCGCCAGCCGTATCCTCGGTATGGGCGACGTATTAAAGCCTGATTGAAGATGTCCAAAAAGGCATAGACGAAGAAGCTGCCGCCAAAATGGCGAAAAAGCTGCAAAAAGGCAAAGGCTTCGACCTCAATGATTTTAAAGAACAAATCCAGCAAATGCGCAATATGGGCGGACTGGAAAGCCTGATGTCAAAAATGCCGGGCGAACTGGGTCAGATTTCCAAACAAATTCCCGAAGGCACGGCAGAAAAAGCCATGGGTAAAGTCGAAGCCATCATCAACTCCATGACACCCAAAGAACGCGCCAACCCAGCCCTGCTCAAAGCCAGCCGCAAACGCCGCATTGCCGCAGGTGCCGGCACCAGCGTAGAGGAAGTCAACAAAATGCTCAAACAGTTTGAACAATCGCAACAAGTTATGAAAATGTTTAGCGGAAAAGGACTGGGCAAACTGAGTGCGTATGGCTAAAGGCATGAAGGGTATGAAAGGAATGTTCCCGGAATGTAATTGGCAGGAAATCTAAGAGAGGTCGTCTGAAAACTGAAATTGGGTTTTCAGACGACCTCTCTTTATGTATAGGCATCAGGAGTTAAGCCTTTTTCTTCGAGATTCATGCACGCTTGAGCAAACCCGCCAGACAAAACAAAAACCCGCAGCATAGCTGCGGGTTTGATACCTATTTAACACTAAACCGGTATTACCATTCGTAGTTCACGCCTACGTTGTAAGATGCAGAGCCGCCTGAAGAGGCGCCACTGCAAGACCGGCTTTAGCTGCAAAGTTTTCATTGAAGCGGTAGCCTGCACCCACTGCAACTGCGGTGTCAGATTTGAAACCACCCAAAGCAGCGGTAACATTAAACTTACCAACGCTGTAAGGTTGGAACAGACCGCTGAGGGCTGCTTGTGCAGCAAGACCTTGGCGGGTCTCTTTGCGCAGATTAGCTACGTTTTTATCCAAGCTGTCGATACGCGCTGAGTTTTTAGCAATGCCTGCAGCGTGTTGGTTGCTTGCTGTTTGCAGCGTAGCAATATCGGCTTTGTTAGCGGCAACTTGTGAGGCATTAGCTTTAACTGCATCTTGGGCTTGAGCAGCAGCGGTTTGCGCCGCACTTGCTACATTATTGGCAGCATCAGCGGATGTTTTTGCAGCTTTGGCATGGCTTTCAGCAGTTTCAGCAGATTTTTGGGCAACTTCAACAGAACCTTGTACAGACTTAGCTGATTTTTCAGCTTCAACAGCTGCTTTTTAGCAATCTCGATATCAGCTTTATTGGCATCAATATCTTTACGATTGTCTTCTACAGCTTCTGCCGCAAGCTGCAAAGCCCTTCGCCAAGTCAACGATGTCTTTATCTTGGCGAGTGATAGCCGCGCTAGTTGCGTCGCTCAGGGCAGTTACTTCATCACCGATGTCGTTAACTTTTTTGCCCATATTGTCAGTGTATTTTTGCCAATTGTTCGAAATCAGCTTTGTCGGCTTTTTTTATCAATTGCTGCTTTGTTAGCATCAATGTCTTGGCGGTTAACTTCTAACGCATCAGCTGCAGCCAAACCTACTTTTTCAAAGTACTGATATCTTCATCCAGGCTGGCAATCGCATTGTTGAAGCCTTCATTGGCTTTCTCTTGCTCTTTCAGAGAAGCAGTATTTTCAGCGATTGCCGCTTTGTTGGCGTCGATGTCTTGACGGTTAGCTTCCAAAGCTTCGGTCGCTTTCAGACCTGCTTGTGCCAAGTCAACGATGTCTTTATCATGACGAGTGATAGCTGCGCTAGTCGCGTCGCTCAGGGCAGTTACTTCATCACCGATATCGTTAACTTTTTTGCCCATGTCGGCAGTGTATTTTGCCAATTCTTCGAAGTCGGCTTTGTCGGCTTTAGTTCCGATGGCTGCTTTATTGGCATCAATGTCTTGGCGGTTAGCTTCTAAAGCATCGGCTGCAGTTAAGCCTGCTTTTTCAAATTAACGATGTCTTCATCAATACGGGCAACAGCTGTTGTAGTCGCATCACTCAGGCTGGTAACTTCGTCACCGATGTCGTTAACTTTTTGCCCATATCGGCAGTGTATTTTGCCAATTCTTCGAAATCAGTTTTTGTCAGCTTTGGTTTCGATTGCCGCTTTATTGGCATTTACATCGGCGCTGATGTCATTAACAACTGCTGCTGTTTTTTTACCAGCGCTTCGCTGTTCTCGGTAACAGCTTTATTCAAACCATCCAGCGTTTCATCATGTGCTGCAACAACTTCTTTCAAACCCATGCCTTCAAAATCGGCATTTTCAACATCTTCTTTTGTGGCGGTACGGATGACTTTTGAACCATCATCTTTAGTTACAACAATTTGATCGCCTTCTTGGAAACCGTTGAGGCTCTTGAGCATTCTCAATTGCTGCCAATGTAGCTTGCGCCGCAGCTTTGTGGTATCTTTCACAGCTTCTTTCAAGCCCAGACCTTTGAACTCGTCGGCTTTAACGTCTTCTTCGGTTGCTGTTTTAACAGACTTAACACCATTATCATCGGTAACGATGATTTCATCTTTTCTTTGAAACCGTTGAGTTCTTGGGCATTTTCGATTGCTGCAAATGCGGCTTGTTCGGCAGCCTTTTTGGCTCGTTCAGTCTCAGCGGTCAAATCAGCAAAAACTTTGGTCATGTTGTGCAACAACTTCTTTCAAGCCCAGTCCGCCAAACTCATCTTGTTCAACATCTTCTTTGGTAGCTTTTTTTGACAGATTTGACACCATCAGCATCGGTAACGACGATTTCATCGCCTTCTTTAAAGCCATCAATTTGTTGAGCGTTTTTCCGCAATGGATAAAGCAGCACGTTCAGCCAACTCATCCACTGCTTTATTTGCCTTGTCAGCTTTTTCGGCAACTGCATCAATTTTTAGAAGCGGCATCCACTGCGTTAGCGGCGGCATCTTTGGCTTCTTTTACTTTACTGTCAATATTGGCAGAAAGCGCGGTTACTTTATCTTCGGCGGCTTTAGCGGCGTCTTTGGCTTCTGTTACTTTACTGTCAACGTTGGCGAAAGCGCGGTTACTTTGTCTTCGGCGGCTTTAGCAGCGGCTTTGGCATCTGCTGTGTCTTGTGCCAGGCTGTCCACACGGGTGTTTACTGCGGTTACTTCTTCGCCGATTTCGTCAAATTGGTCGGAAATGTCTTTACCCATATCGGCTACTGATTTATTCAGATCATTCACACCTGTGGCAACTTCGGCAATACGAGTACCATTGGTGGTAATGGCTGTTTTCAGTTCTTCGATGGTTTTGTCTTGTTCATCTAAAGCTGCCTCAGTGTCGTCCAACAGATCATCCACGCGGGCATTGACGGCAGTAAGGCCGCCTGCCAAGCCTACACCTTTCAGGCTGTCGGCTTCGATATCTTCATTAGTGGCTTTACGGACGGTTTTTACCATTGGCATCAGTTGTAATGAAATTTGAACCAGACGCAAAACCATTAATGGTTTGTTCTAACTCTAAGGTTTTCAAAAGCAGTGCATCGCTATCTTTTTTGAAAGTCAGCTTACCGGTATCTTTATCAAACGTCGTACCTTCGCCGAAAACAGTAAAAAAATGCTGCTTTTCCCTGATTTTTTTCTGTGACGGCTTGTGCAGTTACTTCTTCTGCAGCCGCTGCGCCGCTCACTACAACTGCCGCAACAGCCATGCTTAATACTTTTACATTGAATTTTTCATGTTTTTTTACCTTTTGTGGTGGGTGTAAGGACGTTATTCAAGCTTCTCTTTTCCCCGTAAACTGAAAAAGGGACACCGCATGGTCTTAACGGTGATAGTCACTTGAAGAAAGTTGCACCTGCAATTGTAAAAAATGAAATTTAAATGCAAGTATTTCGCATAACTTTTTGCATATTGTGAAAAATATGTTTGCACAAATACATCATCCGCATAAGACGAACAAATACTCAGCAAATAATTTAGATAAATCATTTACCCATTCTTGATGATGGAAACATATCGGCGTATAAACCGTTGTTTGTTACGCTACACAGTATGTCATTGAGTTCCAAATTGACTGTTTTTAGGGCATGAAAACAAAAAAAGACTGCGTATAGCAGTCTTTTTGTCTACAAAGCAACGATTAGCGTTTGAACAGGTTGCCGAATTTGTTGTTGAATTTATCCACGCGACCGGTAGTGTCGACGATTTTTGAGTACCGGTGTAGAACGGATGGCACAAAGAGCAAACCTCGATGTTGAAGCTGTCTTTTTCCAGAGCGGATTTGGTGACGAATTTGTTACCGCAGGAGCAGGTAACGTTGATTTCGTGGTAATTAGGGTGGATACCTTGTTTCATGTTGTTTCCTTTTCGATTAAGCGGGCATAGGGGATGTGCCTATGCTTCAAACAAAGCTAGCGATTATTGATAATTTTTGTTTGTTTGTCAAGAGGATATTACCTTTACTCTGACTAGAGGCCTAAAATATCGTTATTTTTCGGCATGGCAAGCGAATTTACTGGAATAACGTATTGTTGCCAGGCGTTCGATCGGACGATATTTGTTGTAAATAAGGTTTTTAGTGTTATCTGCTATCAAGCTGTATATTCGGGCAGCAGATTGGTTTTGAAGCAGTAAGCCGTTGTTCATTCAAATCCACACTCATTCTAATCAAATCCATCACAAACAGCATTATGTAGCTTGTGATTGTGAATCAGATTATGCATATACCGAAATTTACCATTTTTCATAAACTTCATCTTACACCGCGTGTCTCATGTGAACCTGTCCTCAAAATGGAAAAATCGGATGAGTATTAAAAATAAAAATGTGTTCTTGGCTGCTGCGCGGACTGGGCGGAATGTTGCCTCAGTCTTATATGAGGGTTATAGGACCGCCTTCTCAAAAATCAGATCTTTCCTTGCATCGGGAATTTCCTCGCATATCGGCAAAAACGTCAATATTGAAAAAGGTGCGTATGTCATGCCGGATACGGTGATCGGCGATAACTCGGGGGTCGGTGTCAATTGCGAAATATGCTACGGTCTGACGATAGGAAATAATGTCATGATGGGGCCGGAATGTTTGTTTTATTCCAATAATCACAAGTTTAATCGTGAAACTTTGAAATATGAGGGCTATACGGAAATCAATCCGATTGTGATTGAGGATGATGTTTGGATCGGACGGCGCGCGATTATTATGGGCGGCGTCCGGGTAGGTAAAGGGGCAGTCATCGGCGCGGGGGCTGTGGTAACCAAAGATGTGCCGCCGTATTGCGTCGCCGCGGGGAATCCTGCGGTCATCAAGAAGAACCTGTTAGAAGATTAAAAGTACACACATCACGGTTTCCAATCAAATATAGTGGATTAAATTTAAACCAGTACGGCGTTGCCTCGCCTTGCCGTACTATCTGTACTGTCTGCGGCTTCGTCGCCTTGTCCTGATTTAAATTTAATCCACTATATAAAAGGTCGTCTGAAAATGTTTTCAGACGACCTTTTTCATATCAAAAGCAAATTAACCGCGCGCCAAGTCGTACCGTCGGCGTTGTCTTCCAGAATGATTTTGTGTTCGTTCAGAAGGTCGCGGATGCGGTCGGACTCTGCCCAGTTTTTATCGGCGCGCTTGTTTGCGCTGGGCGATTAAGTCTTCGATTTCTTCGTTGGAGAGGCCGTCTGAAAACCGCACCGCCTTGCAGGAACTCAGTCGGATCGCGTTGCAGCAGGCCGATGATGCCGCCCAAGGCTTTCAGGCAGCTCGGCGGTGTGCGTCGTTGGTTTTGTTCACTTCGCCTGCCAGTTCGAACAGTACGGCAACGGCTTCGACCGTACCGAAATCGTCGTTCATGGCGGCGTAGAAGCGGCGGGTGTAGTCGTTGGCGTTTTCGGACAATTCAAACTCAGCGGCAGGGGTGTTTTTCAACGTAGTGTACAGACGGGTCAGCGCACCTTTTGCATCGTCCAAATGCGCGTCGGAGTAATTCAGCGGGCTGCGGTGAGTGGGCGCGCAGGATGAAGAAGCGCACGACTTCGGGGTCGTATTGTTTCAACACTTCGCGGATGGTGAAGAAGTTGCCCAGCGATTTGGACATTTTTCGCCGTCCACACGGATAAAGCCGTTGTGCAGCCAGTATTTGACGTGGCTGGCAATGCTTTCGACCGTGGTGGGTTTGCGCGTGGTCGTGGCCGCAAGTATGACCGCTGGCGCCGACGCTTTGGGCAATTTCGTTTTCATGGTGCGGGAACTGCAAGTCCGCGCCGCCGCCATGGATATCGAAGGTGTCGCCGAACAAGTTTTCACTCATGGCGGAGCATTCGATATGCCAGCCCGACGGCCGTTGCCCCACGGGCTTTCCCATGCCGGTTCGCCTGCTTTGGCGGCTTTCCACAATACAAAAATCAAGCGGATCGCGTTTGAAACCGTCCACTTCCACGCGCTCGCCTGCGCGCAGGTCGTCCAACGATTTACCTGATAATTGTCCGTAAGCGGCAAAACTCGCGCACGGCGTAGTAAACGTCGCCGTTTGCAGCAGGATATGCCTTGCCGTTTTGAATCAGGGTTTCAATCATGGCAATCATTTGCGGAATGTTTTCCGTTGCCTTCGGCTCGATGTCGGGACGCAATACGCCCAGAGCATCGGCATCTTCGTGCATAGCCTGAATGAAACGCGCGGTCAGTTCGCCGATGGTCTCGCCGTTTTCAGCCGCACGGGCAATGATTTTTGTCGTCGATGTCGGTGATGTTGCGTACATAAGTGAGCGGATAACCGCATTCGCGCAGCCAGCGGGCAATCATGTCGAACACAACCATCACACGGGCATGGCCCTAAGTGGCAATAGTCGTAAACAGTCATGCCGCAAACGTACATACGCACGTTTTTTAGGGATCGATGGGGGCGAAGGGTTCTTTTTGGCGGGTGAGGGTGTTGTAGATGGTTAGCATGGGTTTTTATGAGGTCGTAAAAGGATTAATTTCTTAAGAGTGGTTATATAGTGTGAAGTTATGGTCAAACCATAAAACGAAGAAAAAATATCTTTATGCCGATAACCTACCATTGGACATGTGCCGTTGTATCTGAAAAACTAAAAAGTCAGCAACCTCATCAGTAATAAACCTTGGCATGGGTGCTTTAATAGAATTTTTAGCTATTTTTCAGTACCTAACCCATGTCTATCAGCCTTTTTATATTTTCCCATGTGAGATTTTTCTACGAAAAATAGCCTCTGCAAACATGGCCTTATGCTCTTGGTTTTAATTTGCTAAAAACAATAATTTCCAGTTTGCAATTTTTCTAATGAAAATATGGGTGGATTTTTATCATAATTTATAGTCTCTTGATATTTAACTCTATTTCCTTGTTGAGCAGAGGGTATTTTAATATTTCCCATTATTCAATCCTCGTTTTTGAAGTACCGCTTCATTTCATCAAAAGAAATCTCTCCTGCTCTGTCTTCATTATCTTTCCACGGACTTTCTTCATGGGTCATATTTCTTAATTTCCATGCTGAGAATTGACCAAAAACATCATATACTTCACTTACTAATTCAGCCTCTTCTTTTGATAAAGAAGTCTCATTTTGGAATACCTGATGATGGAATTAAGTTGCTGCCATGACATTTTATATTCATGATAAAGATCAGGAATAACAGGGGCCATACGTCCATGCTTCCACTCTTTCATTAAATAAGGCTTATCATAAATTGCTCCAAAAAAACCCTACGAGTAGTAAGCCAGTTTTTTTGTAATTTAAGGTTTGAAATACCTTCTCCACCATGTTGTTCATCTAATTTAAGAAGATATTGTGCGACATCTTTTTGCAGTTGCCATTTTTAATCCTTTTTGAAATGTAAAACTCAAGTTCAGACGATTTAATCACAGCACGGGTTTTGCTCGGCATCGTAGTGGCTTTGCAGGTTGAGCCAGCTTTGACTGTCGGTGCCGAAATAGGTGGCGGGCCGCAGGGCGGTGTCGGCGGTAATGCTGCGTTTGCTCTGTACGATTTCGTTGATGCGGCGCAGGGTAGATTTGCCTGAACCGTTAGCACCACGGTAAAAATCGCTTTAGGCCGGTTGTTTGACATGGCCTACTGTTCTTTGATTACCGGAAGGATGATATTCGATCAGATTGCCTTCATTATCGACTACCGTGATTACGGCGTATTTCCGTTTTTCTGCTAGCCATGCCTGATGCAAAAATCTTAAGCATAGCTTGCTTTTTCGCCAATTCGACACGTTGTTTATCAGAAATCATGGTCTTCCTTGCTTTTTGTTCCTGTATTCGGACGACCCTATATTACATTAAACAGGTCGTCTGAAAACTTTTTTTATTTCCTTACTCTGGCTTAAACACGCCAGTATCTGTTTTAGGCTGCTGTTCGATAATTTCGACATTTGCCGCTGCCTGCTCCGCTTCGGCTTTCTCAGCTTCGATACGTTTTTCTCGGTCAGGTATTGGTTGATTTGGTGTACCAATTCCTGCGTGCCTTCAGTGGGTTAGTGCGCTGATTTGGAAGAGGCGCGGGGTTTCCATGTCGAATTGGAAGCGGTCATCTGGTTTGGGGTAATCCCAGCCGATGGCTTTCGAGGAAGGCGGTGGTGCGTACTTGCGCTTCTTCTTCGTCGAGCATGTCGAGTTTGTTCAGCACCAGCCAGCGCGGTTTGCCGTAGAGTTCTTCGTCGTATTTGCGCAATTCGTTGATGATGGCAAGGGCTTCTTCGGCGGGGTTGACGGTTTCGTCGAAGGGCGCCAAATCGACGACGTGCAGCAGCAGGCCGGTGCGCGATAAGTGTTTGAGGAAACGATGACCGAGACCTGCACCTTCTGCCGCGCCTTCAATCAGGCCGGGGATATCTGCCATGACGAAGCTGTGATTTTCGTCGATGCGCACGACGCCCAAGTTCGGATGCAGGGTGGTGAAGGGGTAGTTGGCGATTTTGGGGCGTGCGGCGGATACGGCGGTAATCAAGGTGGATTTACCGGCGTTGGGCATGCCAATAAGCCGACATCGGCGAGGACTTTGAGTTCGAGTTGCAGGGGAACGGGTTTCGCCTTCTTCTCCGGGCGTGGATTGTTTAGGGGCGCGGTTGACGGACGATTTGAAGTGGATGTTGCCTAAAGCCGCCTTTGCCGCCTTTGGCGAGGCAGACGCGCTGGCCGTGGTGGGTGAGGTCGGCGACGATTTCGTCGGTGTCAAGGTCGCGGATGAGGGTGCCGACGGGCATTTTGAGGACGATGTCGTCCGCCCCTGCGCCGTAGCGGTCGGAACCGTGGCCTTTTTCGCCGTTTTTGGCTTGGTAGCGTTTGACGAAGCGGTATTCGACGAGGGTGTTGGTGTTTTTCGTCGGCTTCTGCCCAGACACTGCCGCCTTTGCCGCCGTCACCGCCGTCAGGGGCCGCCGCGCGTACGAATTTTTCGCGGCGGAAACTGGTTGCGCCATTACCGCCTTTGCCTGCGGCGACTTCGATTTTTGCTTCGTCGATGAATTTCATGGTGTTCTCTTGTATTTTTGGGTTTCAGACGACCTTTTTGTGTCGGAGGTCGTCTGAAAAATGGGAATGGGGGATATTATAAGGGATATGGGGGATGTGCGCCCGTTTCTCTGTCCGCTTAGTTTTTGCGGATTTTTGTGAAAACAGCCGTCCTGAAAATCGCGGTTTCGGACGGCTGTTTGCTTTTTGGGATTATTTGGCAGTTTTTGTTCTTCGCGTACTCTGTCTGCAAAGCAGGTCTATGGTTTTCATACCTGATTCCCAGTCGGCAAATTCGACTTTGTATTTGCCGCCGACAATGACGGTAGGCGTGCCGTCGATTTTGTAGGTATTGGTCAGCTCTGCCATTTTGTCTGCGCGGGTTTGGCTTTCAGGGGATTCGTAGGCGGCGAGGACTTTTTGCCGTCAAAAGCGGTTTGCTCGGCCAACCATTTTTGAGGGTTTCAGGGTCTTGCAGTTTGACTTTCTGATTAACCATAGCATCAAAGATATGGCTGTTTGCAATGTCTTTTGGTGTCTGCGACCGCCATATCGACGGCGGCAGCAAGGCGCGCCAACGGTTTCATCTCATCACCCCCAAAACAACGTGTTCAGTACGAAGGTAGGTGTCGTCTTTAAAGGTTTTGACGTGTTTGCTCAAAACGGGTTCGAGGTGGGCGCAGTGCGGACAGAAGTAGCCGAAAAATTCGAGGACTTCGACTTTACCTGCCTGCTGCTGAGGAATGGGGGTGCTGAGTGTGGTGTAGTTAAGCCCCTCAACTAAAGCGACAGGCGCAGCGAGGCTGCTGAAGCCGCAGGCGCACTGTCGGCGGGGACGCTGGTTTGGACTTTGTTGTCGCAGGCGGTCAGGGGCCAGCAGAGCAGTAGCAAGGGTAAGGGTTTTCAGTTTCATGTTTACTCCGTGATTTTCAGTCTAATATGGGATTTTTATTGTATTTTTACAGTTTGATATATGGTTTGATGCGAAAAAGACGGTTTCATATAAAGAAAGGATGGTTTCAGACGACCTTTGAAAAATAGGGATTTAGTGCAAATTTACCGTCTGCAGGGTACGGGCTTTTCAGTATTTTTAAAACTGAGAATCTTGATCAAAAAGTATCAAACTGCGAATAGTTTGAAGAGGTCTGTGGATTCGGATTTGAAGTGCAACACTTGCCGCATACTGACCTTTTTCTGTTATGGAGAGTTGCACTTCAAATTCGAATCCAAGGTCGTCTGAAAATCCGTCCATGCATTGCTACTATTTGTAAGATGCAACAGGTTTGCTTTTATGACAACAATTCCACGAAACAACTGAATAAAGAAAAATATCAATACAATCTACCTTATAAAAAAAGCCTGAACATATTTTCGATGTTCAGGCTTTTGATATTTGGCTCCCCGACCTGAGAACCGAACCAGGGACCTGCGGATTAACAGTCCGTCGCTCTACCGACTGAGCTATCGGGGAATTAGAAGGGGATTCTATCTTACAAGAAGTCAAGAATTAATCTATTATCATTAATGATATGATTTATACGCGGTTTTATAAAATTTCTGCAATATGTTTAGCAGCACGTTTAGCATCCAGCAAGATCAAACCCAGCTTACCGCTTTCCTTCGCCATCAGTGCCAATACTGCATTATCACCTGCTTGACTCAACAGAATATAACCTGTTTTACCTTTGACCATCACTTGATCCAACTCACCACATGCCAGCTCATGCACTGAACGGTTGCCCAATGCCAACAATGTTGCAGACATAGCACCAACTCTGTCCGCATTCAAATGTGATGGAAGCATTGTAGCAATTGGCAAACCATCAGTCGATATTACAGCTGAAGCTGTAATATCGGGAGAAGCATTATGTTTAAATCACTCAACACAGAGATTAATAATTGTTGCATATTTATTCCATTCTCAAATTATAACTTTAGTTATATAGTTTGCTGGCGGCTACCATATCTGTGGTACAACACTTTAACCAGTGTCACAAACGCCTCTTTATTTAAGTCAGGCATACCACCTATAACTAGAATCAGCTTAGTTTCCCCAATATACAATGGGAAAAATGTTAACTCGCTCTGACCAGAAGGATCACAAATCCCCCACGCACTATTATTGATATGCAAATTGTTACGAATCAGCAGACGATGACCATCTTCCATCTTAGCCACCTCGCTTGCCAACAGGCCTAACTCTTCGGCAGCTTCATGATGAAAATTAGCATTGGCAAAATACAGGCCATTCTCATCAGCCAGCAAAGCTTTACCTGAATTAGACAACTGCTCTAACAATTCCGGTAACTGCTCGTCTGTCAAATGAATATCTTCGTTACTAATATTTTCATCACCATATAAAAACTCTAAACGTTGCAAACGGTACAACAAGTTTAAAGCTGTATTAATATCACTGGTATCAGCCCAAGCTAGAATTTTTTCGCTACTAATGACCTCTGACGGGTTTGCACGCAATAAGCTATATAGCAATGTTCTACTTGCGCTTGGTGTATCGCTGGTTACTGCATAATAAGCACCAGCAGGTGTAATTCTGGGATATAAATTTGATTGCAAAGAAAGTGTTGATTCCATTTTTATACCTCTAAACCCGGATCAATTGAGAACAACATTGCGCTAACCAATTGTTTGACATCATCTTCTACGAGCATCAATCTCAAAAACCGGTACATTAAAATTATTTTGTGCTAAATATTTCGATATACATCAACGCTTGGCAATGAACGAATATCCATTTTAGTAACGCCTACTACTAATGGCGCTGTTTTCAATAATTTCTCGGAATGCTTCAAGAAGAATTGCAAATCCTTCAATGGGTTTGTTCGTGTATTATCCAGCAATACCAATCCCATACTACCCTGGCTTAGAATTTCCCACATAAAGTTAAAACGTTCTTGCCCGGTGTACCATATAAATGAACTTTGACTTCTTCATCCAAATGGATCACACCATAATCCATTGCTACGGTGGTATACCCTTACGAACCAGCGTCATATCTGATGCAGATGCATCTGTTTGTACAGGCGGCTCATCTGATAACGCAGAAATTGCTGTTGTTTTACCTACTCCAACCGGACCGGTAAAGATAATTTTATTTTCTTTCATTACATGTCCTTTTTAGCGTTTTTCCCAATAATTTACGCATTAAGCGCTGTAACAAACCGCGTGGCTGCTCTTGCGAAGGACCTGCCACTTTTTCTGCATCCTTAACCATCTGACTATCAGGCACATCGCTATTAACACTAACATGTTCAGAAATATTGGCATGCTGATTAGCTTGATTCGGAGCATATTCGCTATCCGTTGCCAAAAAGCCTGTTACAGAGGTTGCCGCCAAATAATTCAAGATATCCGGCATTTCCAAAGGCATAACTTTATAGAGGATATTTAAGTTGACTGATGTTTTAGTTAAAAACGCAGATAACCTCATAGACTCTGGAACCGGAGCAAGCCTGGTCAAATTAGGCCAACGCTTTAAAGTGAAAATCGTTTGAGGAGTCATCGGATAAATCAATCTTCCCTGAGCAGTCCAAATTGCCATCTGCCACAAACAAGACATAATCGTTACTTTGGCTTTTTCTTTCCACTGGGGATTATCCGGCACGACTTTGCATACAACAGATAAATTGTCATTCTTACAAAGCCCTTCTAACTCATGGGCGTTGACTGTCAGCACAACCCTTTGAATACTTGGGAAAACGATTAATACCGGGCTTTACCCTCATGTAAAACGGCAATATCCTGATGGCCTTGACTGGCAAACTTCAGCACCAAGTAACCCTTTATTCGGATTAAAGCGACGAATAGTAGCCTTTCTACTTTCGTTACTGTTTTTGCGCTCCTTCTTGTACTTCTGCCTTTTGAGCCGAAGCATCAAAAATATTCCCGCCCTGCGCCAAACTTCTTAAAAATCGGGAATAGGTATCAATTTAACCGGCTTAGCCAAATACGGCGTTGTAACAGATGGCTCTTGCGAACAAAAACATCGCAACAGGAATATCAGGGTATTTGATTTTGAGCGTTTTCCACGTTTCAACACCCTCAGCAGTATCAGTATCTACCAATACTAAATCTGGTATTTCATCTGAATCTGAGTCAAGAATCTGATAGTTCGTCGTATTGTGCATTTTAAAGGCCATACGGAAAACGGCTTCTTGCTGCTCGCTCATATCGCGCAGCATAATCCGTATGGTTTTGATTTTAGGTAACAGATTATCCATCATGGTACTCTCTAATTATTTTATGAATGTTGATTTACATGTTGCAGCAAACGGCTCATTGCCAATACCACTTCTTCCGGAAGGCTGACAACGCGTTCACGCACTAAGCGCAAGAATTGTTCCAGACGCGCCCAGTCCTCTACTCTTTCGTAAAGATCGAACAGCATCACATACAATTGAGATTCTTGCGGGTACTGTAAAACAGCTTGTTCCAGTACCTATGGCCAAATCCAACTGATCGTACATTAGTAAAGATTCAACTTTTTCAGTGCTTCATCTGCAGGAGAGGCGTTGACGCTAATGATAGAAGAATCTTTTTGTACCAGTTCGCGATATTTAGCTTTCATTTGAAGAGAAGTAGGTCGGATATAACCCTTTCCAAACCAATTTCTCTGATTTTATTTTCGTTAGGTCCTTTCTCCAAATCATCAAATACTTCATGATAACCAAGGCTATATCCCCAACCCAGCATGCGTTCTTTCACTTGGCGGCCATACTGACCCAATGAGTGGTACAACTTCCACAAGTGTTTAGCAAACTGACTGATTTCTTCATGCTGATAGTCAAGTTTTAATGCATCGATGATAAGGCTTGCCGGCTTAGAAGAGCTTTGAATGGCACGGTTATATTGTTGAACAGCAGTTTCATAACCTACTTTGTCTTTCAAGATTTTGGCACTTTGTTCAGGTTTAACAAATCCGATAACGGCTCCCATTTCTTCCGGAGTAATATCGGTAAACTCTTTCTTGCCCAATACGATAGCAGGCGTTTGGAAACGCCAGGGGCGTGATTAGCGCCTGCATTGTCATTAGTCATCGCAGGAGCGGATGTCGAAGCCTCTTCCAAATCAGGTTGCTCTCCGATTTGGCGCTCGATTTCCGCATGCTCCATCCCAAACGGTTTTCTGCCAATACGCGTAACGGCAAATGCGTCTGATCGGACATCGTCGGCTTTTAACGTACTCAGCCAGACTTTCTTCAGACAAGACGGAGCCATGACGCTCCAAGGCGTCTGTCAGCATATCGATATTACCAACGCGCAGACTCAGCCCTGACAAGCTCATGTACCAATTTTTCAGGAGCTCCATCGTTTAGAGCCATTCAAATAGCCCGCCAAAGATTCGGCAGCCTTACTCCTCATAACCAAAATTGCTTATATACTTGATATTCCGTCAGCGGGTCGACTTCTTGTGCAGACACAGACGTAGTTGAACCGGCAGAACTACTGCCTCCCATTCCCAATCTTGTTGATCCGGATCGGAAACGGATTGATTGACCTGATCAACCCAATCTGGACTTCCCCTTCAATACTTTCTTGATTTGGGTGATGGTTTTGGATGATGCTTTAGCTGCTTTTGTCGTCTTTTTAGTTTTAGCTGTGCCGTTCTGTTTATAAAAATAAACAGCAGCACCATAAACAAAAAGCACTAGCAATATGATTAAAAGTGGATTTTTCAAGAACACCTCCCGATACTGTGGTGCGGCAAATAAAACTACATATATTCGATGTCCGCATTTATGGAAACAGCCGAATCATCTATTCCCCAATTGAATTATGATAACATGATTCAACCAATAATTACATTAAAAACCATTTGTCAGACACTCCCACTATCGGATTTACAACTCAAACACGCCGATGGATTCGACATGAGAAGTTTGTGCAAACATATTCATAATGCCTGCAGATTTGAAGTTGTAACCCTTATTTACCAATACTTCGCGTCGCGTGCAAAGGTTGAAGGATTACATGAAACATATACGATTTTTTTCGGCAGGTATGGTGTATGTAGCGATTTGACAACAGCATAAGCACCACTCCTGGGCGGATCGAGCAACATTTTGTCGAATACCCCCCATGAGGCTACCGTCTGCTCATCTGTCTCAAACAAATCTGCCACCTCAAACGACACATATTTTACACAACTGTTTCGAAGAGCGTTTTGCTTGGCACGCAAAACAAGGGAATCCAATCCTTCAATACCCGTTACTGACGCACCGCTCTTTGCCATAGGAAGGCTGAAATTGCCCAACCCTGCAAAACAAATCTGCCACCCTGTCATTAGGGCTGTATATCCAACAAGCGCAAAGCCCTGCTGATCATTACGGCATTCAAGTCCGCATTAATCTGCGTAAAATCACCCGGCTGATAAGGCATTTCCACAGAAAATTCAGGCAAACCGTATTTCAATTCGGGCAAAATCTTTAGGGTACAGTGCAGTTGACGGCTCGCGCCCATATTGAAACCAAATCTGCCAAACTTGCTTTTACTCCACCTGATATCTTATCAAACCATGCCTCAATTTGCTTTCAAAGAGTAGCCAGACGGTTTTTATGAAACAAATGTTCAAAACAACCAATGCACGGCTATTAAAAAACTCTACAAATCGGACTGACTCCCCGCCATCAGACAGTGTTTGCAACAACAATTTCACCATAGGTAAAACATCTGAAATATGTTTAGGCAACACCTGACATGTTTCAATATCGACCACTTCATTCGTTTTTTTCGCCTGAAAACCCATTTTCAGACGACCCTTCTTACCGACTGAGACACTCAACCGCGCCCTATCCCGATAATGCCAAGCCGAACCATAAATAGGCGGAAGAATCTGTTCCGGTTTGACTCTGCCGATACGTTCGAGCTGTTCTTCCAGAATACGTTGCTTCAATGCAACTTGAGCGGTTGGAGACACATGTTGCAACGAGCAACCGCCACATGTCTCATAATAACCACACGCAGGCCGGACCCGTTCAACCGACTCTTTTAATACTTCTACTGTCTCTGCTTCGCTGAACTGTTTCTTCTCCCTCAGCACCCGAAACGACACTTTCTCAGTAGGCAGCGCACCTTTAATAAAGACCGTTTTGCCATGTACTCTGGCAACGCCGCGCCCCTCATAATCCAAAGAAAAAACATCAGCCACGCCGTCAAAACATTTCGTATCAGCCATCACTTATCCACTCGACACCCGGTTTATCTTTTCAGACGACCCCAATCCATGCCTGCCGCTCAAACCGGCAAAGCAACCGAAAAGGGCATATTTTCGCACAAAAATACAGATTCAGGTATGATTTCCCAAAATCTTCTTTTCATTTTATTACAAGTATTACGACACATGAAAAACCATTTTCGGCCTGACCGCTGCCTTCTTCGTTACCGCCGCCTCAGCCAACACACCCATCCCGGACGTCTCTCCCGTTTCCGAAGGTCAGCACGTCGTCATCAATATTCCGCAACAACGCTTATTCTTATATACAGACGGCAAACTGACCAAAATCTACCCTGTCGCCGTCGGCAAGGCCATGACCCAAACCACATTGGGCGAACACAAAATCGGCGCAAAGCCTTCAATCCGACTTGGCACATCCCTAAATCCATCCAAAAAGAACGTGGCGACGGCGTCAAAAGCGTACCAGCAGGCCCTAACAATCCGCTCGGTCCTGTTTTTGTCCGTCTGGGCGATCCCAAACTCGGTTTAGGCATTCATGGCACTAATGCCCCAGCCAGCGTACCGGGCGTCCGCAGTCACGGCTGCGTCCGCATGAAGTCTCCGGATGCACTGGAATTTGCCAAAACACCGCCTCCGGCGCTCCCGCCTCCGTCATCTACCAAATGGCCAGCCTCAACGAAGATGCCAACCAAAAACCTTTGGCTGGCTGCATACCACGACCCATACGGCAAAATCTGGATACTGCCGTCTTGAAGAAAAAGTATTGCCGCTTGGGCAAAAAGCACACGGTAAAACCATTAATCCGCTAAAGTAGACGCTATTTTTAAAAAAACCGCACCGGTGCTGCCAACTGTCTGACCTGTGCCAAAGGCGTCAAACTCAAAACCCGTTGAAATCACTCGCCTGGACGAGCGGGCTCCAGCGCTTTCAGCAAACCTAAAATTGCGCCTAAGCCTGCTCCGGTCAAAGATGTGGTTCTGCCTAAAAGGTACTGAAATCGAAGTCGAAGCTGACGATACACCCGCTTCCGCACCAAACCAAAGCGTTCGTCCTGAAGCAAATCCGGCAAACTGTACAATGCCCCGGCCAGTACGCCGAGCTATCCGAAATATGACATTCCGGAAGGCAGCGAGCCGACAGGAGTGTTGTTCTAAAAGCAAAGGAATTTTTCCGAGGTAAAGGTCGTCTGAAATTCAGCTCCCTAACAATATAGGAGCCGACAAATTTCAGACGACCTTTTTCATCCAATATCGTTCACATCCTTACAATCAAACTGCCCGCGCTCCCTCCAATAACCGCTTTACCAAACTGAATGCCAACTGCTTTTTCAGTATCAGGAAAACAATCCAGCCCGATACACCGCTATTGTATAGTGGATTAAATTTAAATCAGGACAAGGCGACGAAGCCGCAGACAGTACAGATAGTACGGAACCGATTCACTTGGTGTTTCAACACCTTAGAGAATCGCCCTCTTTGAGCTAAGGCGAGGCAACACCGTACTGGTTTACAGTTAATCCACTATCAAATTAGCGGCTTTCCGCCCATCGTCAGGGCTTTTAGGAAATCACCGCGTTATTAACGCCACGCGGCGACAAACTCATTCCAATGCTGCTTGTCCTGAGCCTGTCCGGGTCAGGTAATGCTTCAGCCGTTTGACTTCCACTTCATACTCATCCGCGTCCAAAGCGCCGTTCATCAGGCGGAAGCGTAGGAACATTAAATAAGTGTTTGCCGCATCGGTTTTCGCAATAATCGCGGATGTCTTTCAGACGACCTGCGTGAACGCCTCCCAAACTTTACTGCCGTCCATGCCCAGTTTGCCAGGAAAGCCGCAAAGTTTCGCCATATCGTCCAGCGGTACATTAGCACGCGGTTGGTACAGAGCGAGCAGATCCATCAGGTCGCAATGGCGGTTGTGGTAGCGGCTGATGTAGTTGTTCCACTTGAAATCGCGGCTGTCGCCAAAATCGCCCTCGCCCATATCCCAATAACGCGCCGCTGCAATGCCGTGTATCAGCGCGCGGTAATGCAGGACGGGCAGGTCGAAGCCGCCGCCGTTCCAACTGACCAATTGCGGCGTATGGCTTTCGATAAGGTCGAAAAACTTGGCGATCATTTCCTCTTCGCTGTCGTGCATTTCGCCCATGGTGCCGACGTGTATTTTGTCCCTGCCCCCAACGCATACAGCAGGAAATGGCGACTACTGGGTGCAAGTGGTGCTGCATAAAAATCAGAGCCGTTTTGGGCGCGGCGTTTCTGCTGGGCGAACAAAACCACCTCTTCATCCGCAAAGAGGCAGGCAGGTCGTACAACAGGCGGATGCCATTCACATCAGGCACGGTTTCAATATCGAAAGCCAAAATCAGGGGTCATGGGCGACTCCTCAAATTCAATCAAAACAGATTAAAACAGACAACAGGATAACGGCATTGTGGCATGTTTCGCATTTATTGACAGTCAAATCACACCGCCGACCCGCCATTCCATCTGCCTGTACACCTACCCAAAACACCGTCAAAACAGTAAAATCCCCTTTATCCCAATTCGAACCATAAGCCATGCTCACCTTCCAACAAATCATCTTCAAACTGCAAACATTCTGGGCAGACAAAGGCTGCACCGTCATCCAACCTTTCGACATGGAAGTCGGCGCCGGTACTTCCCACCCCGCCACCTGCCTGCGCGCGCTCGGCCCAGAGCCTTGGTTTGCCGCCCTACGTCCAACCCAGCCGCCGCCCCAAAGACGGCCGCTACGGCGACAATCCCAACCGCCTGCAACACTATTACCAATTCCAAGTCGCCCCTCAAACCCGCGCCCGCCAATATCCAAGACCTCTATCTCGATTCCCTGCGCGAATTGGGCATCGACCCCAAAGTCCACGACATCCGTTTCTGTTGAAGACGACTGGGAAAACCCCACCCTCGGCGCATGGGGCTTGGGCTGGAAGTCTGGCTCAACGGCATGGAAGTGACCCAATTCACCTACTTCCAACAAGTCGGCGGCATCGACTGCACCCCGTACTCGGCGAAATCACCTACGGCATCGAACGCTTGGCGATGTATCTGCAAGGCGTAGAAAACGTCTATGACCTCGTTTGGGCAAAAAACGCTCGACGGCAACACCGTCACCTACGGCGACGTGTATCACCAAAAACGAAGTCGAACAATCCACCTACAACTTCGAATACAGCGATGCCGACTGGCTGCTGCGCCAATTCAACGACTACGAAGCGCAAGCCAAACGCCTGCTCGCCGAAGAAAAACGCCAGCCTCTCCCTGCCCGCCTACGAGCTTGTCCTCAAAGCCGGACACACTTTCAACCTCTTAGACGCACGCGGCGCCATTTCCGTTACCGAACGCGCCACTTACATCGGCCGCATCCGCGCGCTGAGCCGCACCGTAGCGCAGAAATACGTCGAAAGCCGCGAAGCATTGGGCTTTCCTTTAATTAAATCAAAATCCTAATAGGTGTTGATATGTTCCACAAAACGCTTGCCGCCGCCGCATTGTCCTCATTTTCTCTGCAAATGTTCAGGCTGCCCTTTATCGTTTCAATCCAAAAACCTTGAAGCCAAATCCTGTGACGGAAAAAAACAGTGAAGGCAAACCCCTTTGCCATCAACTTACCGTCAGCTATCCGATTACCGGCGATAAACATTTGGATGACTGGGTCAGGAAAGAAATGGGCGGCAAACTGCCTACACAGAAATCGGTTCAGACGACCTTGATACGCGACAAAGACGTAAAGGAGACCAATAAGGAAAACCAAAAACTCCGCAAAGCCGGTGAGTATCCTTGTGCTTTGGACTATATAGATACGTTGGAACTGGAAGGCTATACGCCCAATTATGCTGTTTTCGGACAAGAAGACTGGGAATACAATTGTGGCCCTGCACGGATACGGCGCGCGCACGCTGACGGTATTGAAGCGGCATTGCCAATCCGAAGCCGCTTAAATTGAACGACATCCTGTTACCCAATCAAGAAGGAAAAACTGACACACCTGCTTGAAGAAGCTTCATGTCAAATACCTGAAGGAAAAATAGTGGTGACACCGAAGAAGAAGCACGTGATTACATTAGTGGATACAATAGTGACAAATTTTCCGCTACGGAAAAACTGGCGTTTTCGATAAAAACGGCTTGACTTTCCTGTATCAAAGTTACGAAATCGGGGCATATGTTTTAGGCAGACCTGAGTTTACTATCCCCACTAAGGATTTACAGGGAATTGTGAAACCTGAAATCTTGAAGGAAGCGGGAGCATTTCATACAACCTAAAAAAATAATTAAGGAACCGTGTAGATTATCTCCCTTAGCTTCTGACCGATTCAAGTATAGTGGATTAACTTTAAACCAGTACGGCGTTGCCTCGCCTTAGCTCAAAGAGAACGATTCTCAAGGTGCTGAAGCACCAAGTGAATCGGTTCCGTACTATCTGTACTCGTCTGCGGCTTCGTCGCCTTGTCCTGATTTAAATTTAATCCACTATATTTGCAGTTAATCGTCAAAAGGGTCGTCTGAAAACCTAATTTGGTTTTCAGACGACCTTTTAGCTTTGGCAAATCAAGCCTGACGGTTTATCGTCTGCCACACGCCGTAAGCGTTTATTTGAACCACCTCGACAGCACCGGAATCCGCGACAGCAACACCGTATCCAAGAGCCAAATCACGACGATGGCGGCGATGGCGGTCGGGAACAATACCGCCACGATCAGCGCGGCACAGCCATTGCCCACCATACCGGCAGCTCGATTTTCTGCGCCGGAGGTACCAGTCCGCCCGCTTTGACGGGCGGCGTTTCCACCACATCACGCAGCCGCTGACGCAGATGAAGATAACCGCCAGGCAGAACAAGACATTCGCCAGCACGCTCCACCAGCCCAGCGTCCCCATGTGCAGCGCGATGCTGGCCGCCACAATTTTGCCGAAGAAGTTGTAATCGTCGAAACGGATGTCGGCCAGGATTTTGCCGCTGTATTGGTCGATGTGTACCGTGCGGTCGGCGGTCGGGCTGACCATGTCGTAGCTCATCGAATCTTGCGACAGCGTCCACACGCCCGTTTCGCCTTTGGGCAGGTTGAGCTGGTAGCGGCCTTTGAAACCGATTTCGCGGGCGAAGCGGTCAACCGTTTCAAAGTCATCGGTTCGCTCGGATTGATGCCGTTTTCGCCCTTCGTCGTACCGGAAACAGGCATGGGCGTGAGTTCCAGAATCCACGGTACTTCTTTGGTTTTTGCCGTCGTTCAGCACATCGCCGTGGGTCGGCACGACGGATACGGGGTTCGGTTCGACGCCCCATTTGCCGGCGGGGAACTGGCTCCAAGACTGAACGAACTTACCGCCCCAAATGCCCGCCCAAGCAACACCAGACAGGCAGAACAACAATAAAATCAAAGAAACCCAAGTGCCGAATGCGCCGTGCATGCTGCGCCACCACGAGCGTCCTTTTGCCCGTTTGCGGCGCAAGCATGGCTTTCAGGCTGCGCTGTTTCGCCCACCACAAATAAATCCCTGTAATCATCATCAAGATAGTCAGCGACGCGGCGGTTTCTATCAGGTAATCGCCCGCCGTGCCGAGCATCATATCGCCGTGGATTCCATCCATCGTGTGATACCAGCCCTCATTGCGCGGCATGGAACTGACGACTTTCGCCGTGTAAGGATCGACGGCGACCATGGTCGCTTTGTCGTCGTTGTTCACGCGGAACACGGCAACCATATCGTCGGCGCGCGGCGCGATATATTGCACCACCGAAGCGGTTTCAGGGTTCACAGACTGCCGCGCCGCTTCCGCCTGCGCCGACAAAGGCTGCACCTGCGCCTGCGGGGTAACGTGTATGCGCTCGCCCTCTTTGCCGGTGATGTTGGCGAATAGAAGCATGCCCAGACCTGTTACGGCAAGCAGGGTTAGAAAGGGCGCGACCAATAGCCCGAAATAAAAATGCCACCGCCACACGGTCAGATAGCGGCGGTTGGCTTGTTGGTCGGGATGGGGAGTAGGTTTGGTTGTGTCCATAAATTCTCTCTTTTGTTTTGAGTGGATGGAGATAAAGCGCCAAGTTCCTGCCTTGCATTTTTATAGTGGATTAACTTTAAACCAGTACGGCGCTGCCTCGCCTTAGCTCAAAGAGAACGATTCTCTAAGGTGCTGAAGCACCAAGTGAATCGGTTCCGTACTATCTGTACTGCCTGCGGCTTCGTCGCCTTGTCCTGATTTAAAAGTTAATCCACTATATTCCAATCCACCGAGAAAAATAGCAATCGAAAAGACGCATCGCCGCCATTTTTCGCATAACGGTCTTAACTTGGATATTGGCAGATTCAGAATCAGATTGAACCTGACAACAATAATAGACCAAATGAACTAATACTTTATAAGTATTATCAATTTTTTTCGGATATTAACAATTTTTGAAAATAAAGCCGTAGTGAAAGACAATACCTTAGAAAGAGACCATCGAGAAGAAAAATAGTTTGAAATAAGGACAAGCTTATAACGGACTTTCACACAGCAAAAATCATCTCCAAGCATCAAGTCCGCTCAAAAAACACGCCAAATTTCCATCTATATCCAATAAATACCGCCAAACCCTGTTTTATGACAAATGTCGTCTGAATAAACTATACTTTCAGACGACCCCTATTCATCACGGAGCTTATCCATGTCCATCCGTCTGACCACGCTGTCTTTAATAGTTGCCGCCACAGCCTGCACGCCCACCGTTTCCCCATCGGCAGAAACCTCGCCGACCGTCACCAAATCCGCCATCGATACCGCCTACTGGACCGAACAGCCCTATTGCAGCGGCCGCTATCAATTGCGCCTGCCGTCCAAACGCCGTCACGGCAGTACGCACCTTGATTACAACGGCTGGAGCGTGATGGTCATGTTTTAACGACTGGAAGAGAAACGTTAGGACCATCAATGAGACTAAGCAAAATGGTAGAGATGGAACCGATATTGTCGTCGATACCCGCACCCTGATTCCGGATCGGGCAATGATGCAGGTAACGCGAAAAGGATTTGGTTGGGAAGATCTTGTTGGGGATGACGGTATGCCCTACGAAGCCGATTTATATTTCAAGCTGGATAATGATGACGCTTTATATCGTACGCAGTTTTTTTCTATATCCCCGCCGACAATAAAAAGCCCCTGCCAACTGGAAAACCCAAGAAAAAAAGAAGCGATAAACACCATGGAGAAAAAATTCCGCCAAGAAATCCTCAATGGATTGAAAACCAGACAGGAATTTGAAGTGCCAAATAAACACGGTATATGCCTGATAGGCGGTTTTATCGCCGATGACGGCAAAAAACCGTTTGAAGTTCATAGCACCGTCGAATTTGCCAAACAACATGATATGAGTCTGGAAATCATGCACGGTGATGTGCTGAAAGGGCGAAGCGACGTTGCTGCAACGCAAAGTCGACCCAGAAAAAGGCTTATTGGTTAAAGCGCTAACCCGCACCATCCGCCAAGGCAAACGTACCATCAACGGCATGCCGGGCGAGGAAAAATTGGTGAAATGGGGCGGCAACAAATATATGTTCTTTTGGGAGCGCGACGGCGGCGACCTGCGCATCATGATGCAGTTTGGTGCTGAGAAAAAAGACGGGACGAAGCGCAGCGAAGCCGAAGTCCTTGCGATTTGGGATACGGTTTTGCTGACTTTGAAGCCTGTGAAGCAATAGCGATGAAAAAGGTCGTCTGAAAACGCAGCTTCCATGGTATTAAAACCTTGAACATAGCTTTCAGACGACCTCCAACCATAATCATTGCCATTCGGGCTGGAAAAATATCCAACCCGCCCTTCCCTCGCAAACGGTATCAAAACTATTCCACAAACCGCATGATGCCAAGCAGTCGAGAACGAAAGGTCGTCTGAAAAACCTGAAACAAGATTTTTCAGACGACCTTTTGATTTGATTTGTTATAGTGGATTAAATTTAAATCAGGACAAGGCGACGAAGCCGCAGACAGTACAGATAGTACGGCAAGGGCGAGACAACGCCGTACTGGTTTAAAGTTAATCCACTATATTTTCCAGTCAATCCAAAAATAAAAAGCACGGTAATCAACCGTGCTTTTTGTAAAGCAAATCTGCTTATTTGTTTTTTTGTGCGAACGAAGATAATCCAAGGTCTTGAGTTGGGCAATCGCTGCGGCCAAGGCTTTGTGTGCTTCAGCCAGCGATTTATCATCTTTGGCTTGAGAAATGCCGGTTTCCGCCGCCTTCTTGGCAGCTTCCGCGCGCTCCCGATCCATCTCGGAACTGCGTACGGCAACATCCGCCAACACAGTAAGTTGGTTGGGCTGCACTTCCAGCACTCCGCCGGAAACGGCAACAAGCACTTCTTCGGCTTCGCCCGGCACGGTCAAACGCAATGCACCGGGACGTACCAAACTCATAATCGGCTCGTGTCGCGGATAAATACCGAGCTCACCTTGAACAGTCGGAACCACTACAAAACTGGCTTCGCCTGAATAGATGTTCTGCTCGCTACTTACCACTTCAACTCGCATGATGCTCATGCCGACCTCCTTAGTTTAAGGTTTTCGCTTTCTCGACCGCTTCTTCGATACCGCCTACCATGTAGAAAGCTTGTTCAGGCAGATGGTCGTATTCACCGTTCAAGATAGCTTTAAAGCCGGCAATGGTGTCACGCAGCGATACATATTTGCCGGGAGAGCCGGTAAATACTTCGGCAACGTGGAACGGTTGCGACAGGAAGCGTTGGATCTTACGCGCACGCATCACGGTCAGTTTATCTTCGTCTGACAATTCGTCCATACCCAGAATGGCAATAATATCGCGCAATTCTTTGTATTTTTGCAGGGTAGATTGTACGCCGCGGGCTACGTCATAGTGCTTCTTGACCCAATACCATCGGATCCAGTTGACGTGAAGTGGAATCGAGCGGGTCAACTGCGGGGTAACTACCCAAAGAGGCAATATCACGGCTCAATACGACAGTAGCGTCCAAGTGGGCAAATGTCGTTGCAGGAGACGGGTCAGTCAAGTCATCCGCAGGTACATATACGGCTTGAATAGAAGTAATGGAGCCTGTTTGGGTAGAGGTAATACGCTCTTGCAAACGACCCATTTCTTCAGCCAATGTCGGTTGGTAACCTACCGCTGAAGGCATACGGCCCAACAATGCGGATACTTCGGTACCGGCCAAAGTGTAACGATAAATGTTGTCCACGAAGAACAATACGTCGCGACCTTTGCCGCTTTCATCTTTTTCATCACGGAAGTATTCGGCCATCGTCAAACCGGTCAAGGCTACACGCAGACGGTTACCCGGAGGTTCGTTCATCTGGCCGTAAACCATCGCCACTTTGTCCAATACATTGGAATCTTTCATCTCGTGGTAGAAGTCATTACCTTCACGGGTACGCTCACCCACACCTGCAAACACGGACAAACCGCTATGTGCTTTGGCGATGTTGTTAATCAATTCCATCATGTTGACAGTTTTGCCTACACCGGCACCACCGAACAGACCTACTTTTTACCGCCTTTTGGCAAACGGACACAGCAAGTCAATCACTTTAATGCCGGTTTCCAACAGCTCAGTAGTCGCAGACAGTTCATCAAATTTCGGAGCTGTCTGATGGATGGCACGGTGTTTGTCGGTATCAATCGGACCTGCTTCGTCAACAGGCGTACCCAATACATCGACAATACGTCCCAACGTGCCTTTACCTACCGGCACTGTAATCGGCGCACCTGTATTGCTTACAGTCATGCCGCGTTTCAAACCATCCGAACTACCCATTGCAATAGTACGGACTACGCCGTCACCCAGAAGCTGTTGCACTTCCAAAGTCAGGCCGTTTGCATCCAATTTCAGGGCGTCGTAAACACGCGGAATGGCATCACGCGGGAACTCCACGTCAACTACCGCACCAATAATTTGTACGATTTTGCCTTGGCTCATTATCGTATCCTAATTTCCTGTTCAGGTTTCAGACGACATTAAACTGCCGCCGCACCTGCTACAATTTCTGACAATTCCGTGGTAATCGCAGCTTGACGCGATTTGTTATATACCAAACGCAACTCTTTAATGGCATTGCCTGCATTGTCGGTGGCTGCTTTCATTGCCACCATACGCGCAGCTTGCTCTGATGCCATATTGTCACTCAATGCTTGATAAACCACAGACTCTAAATAGCGGCGAACCAGATATTCCAACACAGCGATAGGACTTGGCTCATAACGGTATTCCCAACTGAATGAAGAATAACTCTCCTCGTCTTCTATCACATTTTCGCCGATAGGCAGCAGAACCTCCAACCGTGGTTCTTGACGCATGGTATTCACAAAACACGAATATACTAAATGTATTTTATCCAACTCATGCTTCTCGTAACGTTGGAAGATTTCAGTCAATGGACCAAGCAGCAATTCCATTCTTGGGGTATCACCCAAATTAATCGCACTGGCAATAACGTTCAAACCGATGTTTTGACAAGCTGCCAAACCTTTACTACCTAAACAGACGACATCAACTTCAATGCCTTGTTCTTGGTATTCTTGGACTTGCGCTAAGAATTTCTTCAAAACATTCGCGTTCAAACCACCGCAAAGACCTTTATCAGAGGTGATTAAAATGAAACCTACCCGACGTGTTTCACGATGAGGTGCCAATAATTTAATACCGTGATCTTCATGGGTTCGCGCCAAATGACTCATAACTGTCCGTACTTTTTCGGCATACGGACGCGCCAAGCGCATCCGTTCCTGAGTCTTCCGCATTTTAGAGGTTGACACCATCTGCATCGCTTTAGTGATCTTTTGGGTATTTTGAACACTACGGATTTTGGTGAGAATCTCTTTTCCGACTGCCATTTCAGACTCCTTTTCATTTCAGCTCTTAGGCTTGGTAAGCATAAGAAGATTTGAAAGAATTCATGGCTTCGGTCAATGCTTTTTCACTTTCATCGGACATCGCACCTGATGCATTGATTGCTTCTAAAACACCAGGATGCTGAGTGCGTACAAAGCTCAAAAATTCCGCTTCGAAAGCCAATGCCTTGGATACCGGTACATCTTCGTAAGAACCATTATTAATGGCCCACAAAGTCAAAAGCCATTTCGGCTGTATCCAAAGTGCTGAATTGTTTTTTGCTTCATCAATTCAGTAACCACTTCACCGTGTTGCAGCTGTTTGCGTGGCTTCATCCAAATCGGAAGCAAATTGCGAGAAGGCTGCCAACTCACGATATTGGGCAAGTGCCAAACGGATACCGCCACCCAGTTTTTTTAATTACTTTTTGGTTTGCGCAGCACCACCTACGCGCGATACCGAAATACCGGCATTAATCGCAGGACGGATACCGGCGTTAAACAAGTCGGTTTCCAAGAAAATCTGACCGTCGGTAATCGAAATCACGTTTGTCGGTACGAATGCAGAGACGTCGCCGGCTTGCGTTTCAATAATCGGCAATGCAGTCAGAGAGCCTGTTTTGCCCTTCACTTCACCATTAGTCAGTTTTTCAACTTCGTGCTCATTTACACGGGCAGCACGCTCCAACAAGCGGGAGTGCAGATAGAAAACGTCGCCAGGATATGCTTCACGACCGGGAGGACGGCGCAGCAACAGGGAAATTTGACGGTAAGCAACAGCTTGTTTGGACAAGTCATCATATACAATCAATGCGTCTTCACCGCGGTCGCGGAAAAACTCGCCCATCGTACAACCTGCATAAGGTGCAATATATTGCAGAGCAGCAGCTTCAGAAGCAGTCGCCGCAACCACAATAGTGTGTTCCATTGCGCCATGCTCTTCCAATTTTGCGTACTACGTTGGCAATAGAAGATGCTTTTTGACCGATTGCAACATAAATACAGATAACGCCTGTACCTTTTTGGTTGACAATAGCATCCAATGCTACGGCTGTTTTACCTGTTTGACGGTCACCAATGATCAGCTCACGTTGACCGCGACCAATCGGAACCATTGAGTCAATGGCCTTCAGACCGGTTTGCATAGGCTGGTCAACTGATTTACGGGCAATTACACCCGGTGCAATTTTTTCGATTGGCGCTGTGGAAGATGTGTTGATCGGGCCTTTACCATCAATCGGGCGACCCAGCGCATCTACAACGCGACCAACCAACTCACGGCCGACAGGTACTTCCAAAAATACGGCCGGTACAAGTAACTGTGTCGCCTTCTTTAATATGTTCGTATTCACCCAACACTACGGCGCCGACGGAGTCGCGCTCCAAGTTCATCGCCAAACCGAAAGTGTTACCCGGGAATTCGAGCATCTCACCTTGCATTGCGTCTGACAAGCCATGAATACGAACAATACCGTCTGTTACAGAAATAACCGTACCACGGGTACGTACTTCTGTATTTCCAGACAGATTTTCAATTTTAGCTTTAATCAAATCGCTAATTTCAGCAGGATTAGCTGCATGAAAACTCTCCTAATTTGTCATAGTCGCATACAGGGCATTCAATTTTACCCTGCACCGACAAATCCAAGACCTGGTCACCCACTTCAACTTTGACACCGCCAATTAATTCAGGCGCGACTTCAGTTGTAATCTGCAACTTACTGTCAAAGCGTTTTTTTCAATATTTCAGCCAACTCAGCCAATTGATCTTCAGTCAATGGATAAGCACTGTAAATCACAGCGGACTTAGTATGATTGAATGACAAGGTTAAAGCTTGATATTGAGCATAGACTTCAGGCAATACAGGCAAACGTTTTTGCTCTACCAGAACAGTAATGAAATTCTTCAATTCATCACTTTTTAATTCAACGAGTTCGGCAAGTACATTTACCTTTTCAGAAGTATTGATTTCAGGTTGCTCAAGAAAAGAAATTACTTTCTGATTTTGAACAACTGCGGCTAATTCTTCCAGTCCGCCCAACCAAGACTCAATTTGGTTTTTTTCCTGCGCCAGATTAAACAATGCTTTCGCATAAGGTCTGGCAATCGTTGCGAACTCAGCCATAAGATTACAGCTCCTGTTTTAAAGCACTGAGCAGCTGCGCATGTTTTGAAGTATCTACTTCACTGCGCAAAATAGACTCTGCACCTTTAACCGCCAATGCAGCAACCTGTTCACGCAAAAACTTCGCGCGCACGATTCATTTCTTGCTGGGCATCAGCTTTAGCTTGTGCTGTAATCCGCACTGCCTCGATAGTAGCTTGCTCTTTCGCTTCTTCTACGATTTTGGCGGCACGTTTTTCGGCGTTTGCTACCATTTCGGAAACTTGGTTACGCCCTTCAGCCAAGAGTTCTGCAACTTTCTTCTCTGCCTGTTCAAAATCGCTCTTACCGCGCTCGGCAGCAGCCAAGCCTTCGGCAATTTTTGCGGCACGCTCATCCAATGCTTTTGCGATTGGCGGCCACACGAATTTCATGGTAAACCAAACCAAACCGAAAAAAAGACGATGATTTGAGCGAATAAGGTTGCATTAATATTCACGTTAGTTAACCTTCGTACTAGTGTTAATCAAACAGACCGAAGTCTGTACCTAGACGGATCACGCCGTTTGATTATGCACCAAATGGTTTAACGAAGGCGAACAACAGTGCAATAGCCACACCAATCAGGAATGCGGCATCAATCAGACCAGCAATCAGGAACAATTTAGTTTGCAGCGGACCAATCAATTCAGGTTGACGAGCAGAAGACTCCAAATATTTGGAACCGACCATTGCGATACCGATAGAGGCACCCAATGCACCCAATGCTACGATCAAACCACATGCAATTGCTACCAAACCCATTTTTTACTCCTTGAGAAAACAAAGAAAGTTAATGAAAAACTACCTAATAAATTAATGTGCATCATGAGCTTGTCCGATATAGACAAACGCCAAGGCCATAAAGATAAATGCCTGCAGGGTAATCACCAAGATATGGAAAATCGCCCATGCCAATCCGGCAAGGATGTGGAAACCAAACAGAATCGGATCCAACACTTCAACGCTTCCAGATGTCGCCCAAGCGCCACCCAGCAAAGCAATCAGAAGGAACACCAGCTCGCCGGCATACATGTTACCGAACAACCGCATACCGTGAGAAACTGTTTTAGAGAGGAATTCAACCAGATTCAAAAGGAAGTTGGCGGGAGCAAGTTTGGCGCCGAACGGAGCGCTGAACAACTCATGAATCCAACCACGGATACCTTTGATTTTGATATTGTAATAAATACAAATCACCAAGACACCGATAGCCAACGCTAATGTGGTATTCAAATCTGCGGTCGGTACAATACGCAACAATGCATGATGGTTACCGGTAATGTTTTGCCACAGCCACGGGAACAAATCGACCGGCAGCATATCCATGGCATTCATCAGGAAAATCCATACAAACAGCGTCAAGCCTAACGGGGCAATGGCTTTTTCGAGATTGCTCGTTGTGAATAATGCTTTTACACATATCATCCACAAACTCAAACAAAAATCTCGACGGCAGCCTGAAAACGTCCGGGCACACCCGCCGTCGCCTTCCTGGCCCCACGCAAAAGTAGGAAACTTCCGATTACACCCAACAATACAGAGAAAAATATTGCATCAATATTAATAAAAGAAAAATCAGCAATATTATCCAAGCCTTGTCCTTTAGCGACATCGGAAAGGCTGGTCAAACTTTTGCAAGTGGTGCGTGATGTAATCAGTAGCAGTAATTTTTGTCACCTGCCATAATGCTTCACTCTCAACAATACTAAAAACCAAATGGCTGACACCGAGCAATCCGAACAAGAACGGAAAGAATATCAAAGACTGATGCCAAACTGCGAATACGGCAAGCATCATTACCAGCGACAGCACTACTTTTTAAAACTTCCCAATAATGAACGCTTTACCATGATACAAAGGGTTACACTTGGAAAGTTTTAAAAAGTAAAACTGCGAAAGCGGAGGGAATAAGATAGGAAAAACCCGCCTGCGACAGCAGACCAAAAATCCTGCCAAACCTGAAAATGCGGCGCTAATCAGCGCAACCGCTGCCAAAAACCAGAATTTGTAAGATGAGAATCTGCTTCATAAAAAACGGGAAAATCCCGACAGTAATGCGAGGCTAAATATAATCAAGAAGCCTATGAACGTCAAGCAATATGTTAATCTTTGTGAGTTCATATCCAACTTTACCTTAACGTAAGGCAAAGAGTTCGCATTATATCACGCATTACATACAATTACAGACATTAGATTGCAGAATTTTCAATATTTTTCATCTTGATTCTAAAAGCAGGTCATCTGAACGTTTCAGACGACCTTCGACATCAGGCTTTATAAGGGTTTCTGTTTTATTTCGTTTAAAATAAAAACGATATAAATCAGGCAAGTCTTTGGCAGATTTTCTTTTCGCAGAATATTCTGTGATTCAGGACATAACCCACGTTAATACCATCATCATTCAACAACCGCCCTTCCCTCTTTTTTTCAGACGACCCCACCTTCAAACGTCGTCTGAAACCCGTTTCCACTCCAATGCCAAATCATACAAGGCTTTTTGCCTTCGCCGGTAATTTTGGCGGCAAGTTCGGCGGCCTGCTTGGTGGGCAGTTCGGCAGCGAGGATTTTCATAACGTTTTGCGCGACCTCGGGCAAGGTACCGTGTTTTTCACGGGGCGCAGGATGGAGGATGAGCGACCATTTCGCCGCGCGCCTGATTGCCGTCGTTTTTCAGGGTCGTCTGAATTTCAGTAACCGTGCCGCTGAGGAAGGTTTCAAAGGTTTTGGTGATTTCTCGGGCGAGGGTCAGGCTGCGTTCGGGGAAGAGGGCTGCCATGTCGGCAAGGGTGGCTTCGATGCGGTGCGGGGTTTCAAACATCACGACGGGGAAATCAGCCTGCGCCCATTTGGCAAGCAGCTTCGCCGTTCGCCGGATTTCGGCGGCAAAAACCGTTGAAGTAGAAATTGGGTTCGGTAACGCCTGCGACGCTCAATGCACCCATGACCGCGCTCGCGCCGACAACGGGGACGACTTTAAACCCTGCCTCGCGCACGCGGCGGGCGAGTTTCGCACCGGGATCGCAGACGGCGGGCGTACCTGCGTCGGAAACTTGTGCGACAGTGAGGTCGTCTGAAAGATGGTTGATGATTTTGTCCGCCATTTGCTGTTCGTTATGCTCGCGCACGCTGACGAGTTTGCCCTGTAGCGCCGTATGCGCTCAGAAGCTGTGCGGTAACGCGCGTATCTTCGGCGCAGATGATGTCGGCTTTTTGCAGGACGGCGAGTGCGCGCAGGGTGATGTCCGCCAAATTGCCGATGGGCGTGGCGACAACGTATAATGTCCGTTTTTCGATACTGTCGGCGGCTTTTTGAAGGTGTTTTTGAAACATGGCTTTATCAGGTCGTCTGAAAACAATATAACGATATTATACGGGGTAAACTTCCATGCGTCTGAACCACAAACAAGGGGTGGCGGGCGAAGATGCCGCGCTGGCGTTTCTTCTTTCGCAAGGCTGCAAACTCGTGGCGCGCAACTGGCACTGCGCTTACGGCGAAATCGATTTGATTGTCAAAAACGGTAACATGATTCTGTTTGTTGAAGTAAAAATACCGCAAAAAATCAGGGTTTCGGCGGTGCCGCATACAGTATTTCGCCGTCTAAGTTATTGAAACTGCAACGGTCTGCGGAGTATTATCTGCAACAAAACGGCATGACGGATAGCGCGTGCCGCATCGATGCGGTGCTGATAGAAGGAAACCGCCCGCCCGAATGGATAAAGAATATTACAGGTTGACGATATGACGACATTACAAGAGCGCATTGCCGCCCATTTTCGCCGAAAGCATCCTTGCCAAGCAGGAAGCCGAAAAAGTATTGGTCGAGCCGACTGCTCAAGCAGCGGAATTGATGCTGCAATGCCTGATGAACGACGGCAAAATTTTAGCCTGCGGCAACGGCGGTTCGGCTGCCGACGCGCAGCACTTCGCCGCCGAAATGACCGGACGCTTTGAAAAAGAGCGGATGGAACTTGCCGCCGTCGCGCTGACGACGGATACGTCTGCGCTGACCGCCATCGGCAACGACTACGGCTTTGACCATGTGTTCAGCAAACAAGTGCGCGCGCTCGGACGTGCCGGCGACGTTTTTGGTCGGCATCTCTACCTCCGGCAACTCCACCAACGTTATCGAAGCCATCAAAGCGGCACACGAACGCGATATGCACGTCATCGCCATGACCGGCCGCGACGGCGGCAAAATCGCCGCCATGCTCAAAGATACCGACGTACTGCTCAACGTCCCCTACCCGCGCACCGCCCGCATTCAGGAAAAACCATATCCTGCTGATACACGCCATGTGCGACTGCATCGACTCTATGTTGCTTGAAGGAATGTAAGCCTTTTTTTCAGACGACCTCTTTTAAAAGGTCGTCTGAAACATATCCGCCGAACCCATCATCAAGGAAAAAAATATGAACATCAAACGTCATACCGCACCCGTTCTGACCGCCCTCCTCCTCAGCCTGACACTCAGCGGCTGTGTCGGCGTACTCCTCGGCGGCGCGGCAGTCGGCACTAAATCCGCCATCGACCGCCGCACCACAGGCGCGCAAACCGACGACAACGTAATGGCGGTACGCGTCGAAAACCACCGCCCGTTCCTACCTGCGCCAAAACAACCAAGCGCAGGGTTACACCCCAAACTCAACGTCGTCGGCTACAACCGCCACCTGCTGCTGCTCGGACAAGTCGCCACTGAAGGCGAAAAACAATTCGTCGAACAAATCGCCCGTGCCGAACAAGCCGCCGAAGGCGTGTACAACCACATCACCGTCGCCCCCAAGGACGTACCTTCGGCGACATAACCAGCGACACATGAGGCACATCCAAAGTCCGCACCGCCCTTTTGGGGCCTCAAGCCCACCACGCAGGCGCGCGTCAAAAATCGTGACCTACGGCAACGTGACCTATGTGATGGGCATCCTGACGCCTGAAGAACAAGAAAAAGTTACCCAACGCGTCAGCACCACCGTGGGCGTACAAAAAGTCGTTACCCTGTATCAAAACTACACCCAACAGCCATAGGATTGCCCTTGACTGACAGGGTCGTCTGAAACCTGATTTTGTTTCAGACGACCTATTACGATCTAATCCGCCCGATTGATTTCATTTTTACCGATTTATCATGTCCAAAACCCCTAAATCCTCATTCCAACTCAAACCCAAACATTTAATCGGAGCCTTTTTCGGCGTCTGCATCATTGCTGTTGCCGCCTTGGTCATCGGCGTCATCAGCACCATCAAAAGCCACGACTCCCAAGAACGCGAAGCCATTAAAAAACAAACCCGTTCCCAAAGACACCCCTGTCGAAGTCTGGCGCCCCATCGGCGCTCCCGAAGAGGACAGAACCAAGCCTGCCGCCAAAGCCGAGCTTGACGACGACGAAAAAACCGATTCCCGCAATCCCGTCATCCCGCCCAAAAACAAATCAAACGGCAAAAACAGCAACACCGCCCCTGACTGAGGACGAAGCCTCAGAAGACAAACCCGCCAATAACAAAGCAAACGCCAAACCTGCTGTAACCGAAACGCCCGATACCGAAGAAAAAGCGCCGCGCAGCACACCCGCCGCAACAGGCAACAGACGTACACCGCCGGAACAGCCGACCGAATCCAAAACCCGCAGCGAAACCCGAACAACGCCAACCCGAATCAGCCAAACCGGCACCTAAGCCGACGCCGAAACCCTAAGACTCCTTCCAAATCCAAAGAAGTCATCGACAATCTATTCTAGTGTGGACTGGCATTCGGCTTTAATTTGAACTTCAGGCATCAGTCGCGAATCCAAAAAGCCGAAACGTCCGCACGCCTCGTTGCAGTGTTCCAAAAAAACAAGCTGCCAACTCATCCCTTCCTTTCAGACGACCTTTGTGCCGCAACAAGGTCGTCTGAAACCATCAAGGAAACAACATGAACGAAATCATCATCAAAACCCCCGAAGAAATCGAGAAAAATGCGCGAACTGGGCAAACTCGTTGCCGAAGCCCTCGACTACATCGGACAATTCGTCAAACCCGCGTAACCACCAACGAAATCGACAAACTCGTTTACGACTACCACGTCAACGTCCAAGGCGGCTATCCCGCCCCCTGCACTACGGCAACCCGCCCTACCCCAAATCCTGCTGCACCTCCGTCAACCACGTCATCTGCCACGGCATTCCTGACGACAAGCCGCTCAAAGAAGGCGACATCATCAACATCGACCTGACCATCAAAAAAGACGGCTTCCACGGCGACTCCAGCCGCATGTTTACCGTCGGCAAAGTCTCCCCCATCGCCCAACGCCTGATCGACATCACCCACGAATCCATGATGGCGGGCATCGCCGCCGTCAAACCCGGCGCGACCTTGGGCGACATCGGCTACGCCTGCCAACAAGTTGCCGAAAAACGCAGGCTACTCCGTCGTACAAGAATTTTGCGGCCACGGCATCGGACGCGGTTTCCACGAAGCCCCGCAAGTCCTGCACTACGGTCGGAAAGGACAAGGCGTCGTCCTGAAGCCCGGCATGATTTTCACCATCGAGCCGATGATCAACCAAGGCAAACGCCACCTGCGCATCCTAAACGACGGCTGGACAGTCGTGACCAAAGACCGCTCCCTCTCCGCCCAATGGGAACATGAAGTTTTAGTGACAGAAACCGGCTACGAAATCCTGACCATCAGCCCTGCCACCGCAAACCCTAATCTGTCAAACCATCCTGCTCTCAAAGCAAAAAAAGGTCGTCTGAAATATAAACAAGGTTGTTGGCGAAACCCGCAAACCTCGTTTTCAGACGACCTTTTAAATTGCCTCTATCAAAACCATTCCCGACCACCCAATCCAGATCTAAACATCGGGCTGAGATATAGACAAATCTGCCCATCTCCACTGCACTTTCTCCATAATTTCATGCAAAAACAATTATGTATAATAAATAATGTCAAACGCAACATTCCCGAAACGACTGTTTATTTGTGTAAAAATATTACCGATACCAAATTACTATCCTATTGTTTTAAATGTTTTTTTCTTCTATAAAATATTTAACTTGGAAATATTTAGCCAATTTATGAAGAATTCTACAAAACTTCTTTCGAATATACTGTCTAACAATTCAGTATAGATAGTTTTCTATGTCGCAATTAATGATTTCCCCTGTAAGGAACTTTTGCCGTCGAAAAACTAATTTGCACTTTTCCCAATGTGAAGAAGCAGAATTGCTTATCAACAAACAATACAGAAGAAAAAGGAATTTTCATGAAGTCGTTTGAGAAAATTGACAACATCCGCGATATCCGCAAAAACTCGGTTTTGAACCAAATGGACTTTTGGAGCCGTATCGGCGTAACTCAGTCCGGTGGTTCACGTTACGAATCCGGTCGTAATATGCCCAAACCTGTACGCGAGCTGCTGCGCTTGGTACACATCGAACGCGTTGACTTGGCAAAAGTAAACCGCGACGACTTGGCAATTGCCTCCCTGCTGAAAAACCGCGACCCTGAGTTGTACGCTTCCTTGAAAAAAGAAGCCAAATCCGACAAAGGCAAATAAGCCCGTTTCGATTTGCTTTTCAAAAGGTCGTCTGAAACGATATTCCGTTTCAGACGACCTTTTGCGCTATAATCCGCAATTATTTTTAAACAGACGTTTGCCCGCAAACCCTTTTTACAGACAGCATTTTTTTACCATGTTAGACAAATACAATCCCGCCGAAATCGAATCCAAACACTATCAAAACTGGGAAACCCAAGGTTATTTCCAGCCCGATATGGATTTGACCAAACCGTCTTTTTCCATCCAACTGCCGCCGCCCAACGTAACCGGTACGCTGCACATGGGCCATGCCTTCAACCAAACCATTATGGACGGCCTAACCCGCTACTACCGCATGAAAGGCTGCAACACCGCCTGGATTCCCGGCACCGACCACGCCGGCATCGCCACGCAAATCGTGGTCGAGCGTCAGCTTGCCGCGCAAAACGTGTCCCGTCATGACTTGGGCCGCGAAAAATTCTTGGAAAAGGTGTGGGAATGGAAAGAAGTTTCCGGCGGTACGATTACGCAGCAGATGCGCCGCGTGGGCTGCTCTGCCGACTGGACGCGCGAGTATTTCACTAATGGACGACGTGCGCGCCGAAACCGTGACCGAAGTGTTCGTGCGCCTGTTTGAGCAAGGCTTGATTTACCGCGGCAAACGCTTGGTGAACTGGGATCCCGTATTGGGTACGGCGGTGTCGGATTTGGAAGTGGAAAGCGTGGAAGAACAAGGCTCTATGTGGCACATCCGCTATCCGTTGGCGGACAATCCCGCCGAAGCTGTTATCGTGGCGACCACCCGTCCCGAAACGCTGCTGGGCGACGTTGCCGTTGCCGTCAATCCTGAAGACGAACGTTATACCCATTTGATTGGCAAGGAATTAATCCTGCCGCTGACCGGCCGCACCATTCCCGTGATTGCCGACGAATACGTTGAAAAAGACTTCGGTACCGGCTGCGTGAAAATCACGCCTGCGCACGACTTCAACGACTACGAAGTCGGTAAACGCCACGACACGCGCTTGGTTAATGTGTTCGATTTAGAAGCCAAAGTGCTGGCTAACGCCGAAGTGTTCAACTTCAAAGGCGAAGCGCAACAAGGCTTTTGCCCTGCCTGAAAAATACGCAGGCTTAGACCGTTTTGCCGCGCGCAAACAAATGGTTGCCGATTTGCAGGAACAAGGCTTGTTGGTAGAAATCAAAGCGCACACGCTGATGACGCCGAAAGGCGACCGTACCGGCTCGGTGATTGAGCCGATGCTGACCAGCCAATGGTTTGTGGCGATGTCAGCCACAGCAAACGGTGGCGAACCTGACAGCGAATTCAAAGGCTTGAGCCTCGCCGACAAAGCCAAAAAAGCCGTCGACAGCGGCGCGGTACGCTTTATCCCCGAAAACTGGGTCAATACCTACAACCAATGGATGAACAACATCCAAGACTGGTGTATCTCACGCCAACTGTGGTGGGGGCATCAAATCCCCGCGTGGTACGACGAAGCAGGCAATGTTTACGTCGCCCGCAATCAGGCGGAAGCCGAAAAACAAGCCGGCAAAACTGGTTTGACCCGCGAAGAAGACGTATTGGACACATGGTTCTCCTCCGCGCTCGTACCGTTCTCCACGCTCGGCTGGCCGTCTGAAACCGACGAACTCAAAGCCTTCCTGCCGTCCAACGTCTTGGTCACCGGCTACGAAATCATCTTCTTCTGGGTGGCGCGCATGATTATGATGACCACCCACTTCACCGGCAAAGTACCGTTTAAAGACGTGTACATCCACGGCATCGTGCGCGACCACGAAGGCAAAAAAATGTCCAAATCCGAAGGCAACGTCATCGACCCCGTCGATTTGATTGACGGCATCGACTTGAATAAGCTGCTGGTGAAACGCACGACCGGTCTGCGCAAACCCGAAACCGCGCCGAAAGTGGAAGAAGCCACGAAAAAACTCTTCCCCGAAGGCATCCCAGCATGGGCGCGGACGCATTGCGCTTCACCATGGCGAGCTATGCCAGCTTGGGTCGTTCGGTCAACTTCGACTTCAAACGCGCCGAAGGCTACCGCAACTTCTGCAACAAAAATCTGGAACGCCACCAACTTCGTCTTGATGAACACCGAAAACCAAGACTGCGGCTACGGCGCAACCGCCACCGAGCCGCGCGGCTACTCCTTCCCCGATATGTGGATCATAGGTCGTCTGAATCAGACCATCGAGCAGGTTACGCAAGCCTACGAAACCTACCGCTTTGATTTGGCAGCGGAAACCTTGCACAGCTTCGTATGGAACGACTATTGCGACTGGTATCTGGAACTCGCCAGAGTGCAGCTCCAAACCGGCTGCGCCAGCCGCCAACGCGCTACACGCCATACCTTATGTGCGCGTACTCGAAGCCGCCCTGCGCCTGCTGCATCCGATTATCCCGTTCATCACCGAAGAATTGTGGCAAACCGTCGCCCCTATGTGCGACGTGAAAACCGCCGACAGCATCATGCTCGCCCGCTTCCCCGAAGCCGACCGCGAACAAATCGTTCAGACGACCTTCGAGCAAATGACCGTGTTGCAGGATTTGATTGGCGCCGTCCGCAACCTGCGCGGCGAAATGGGTATCCAGCCCAACGAAAGCCCTCTGTTTTGTCGAAAGCGCGGACGACTTGGCGGACTACCTCAAATACCTGCCGATGATGACCCGCCTGACCGAAGCACGGCAAGTCGCCACCCTGCCCGAAAGCGAAGACGCCCCCTGTCGCCGTCTGCAACGGCGCACGCCTGATGCTGAAAGTCGAAATCGACAAAGCCGCCGAAACCGCCCGTTTGAGCAAAGAAGCCGAGAAGCTGCAAAAAGCCTTGGACAAACTCAACGCCAAACTCTCCAAACCCGGCTACACCGAAAAAGCCCCCGCGCATCTGGTGGAAAAAGACAAAGCCGATTTGGCGGAATTGGAAGATAAGATGGCGAAAGTTCAAAATCAGTTGGCGAAGTTGAAAGACTAAATCAGCCCTGCATTTTGAAGAACAAAAGGCTACCTGAATACCAAAAATGGTCTTTCAGGTAGCCTTTGTTTCGTTTGGTTTTACCTACTCTGCTGCAGCCTTCAACCCATCGCTCGGGTATAAAACGCGTGGACATCCATTCCCGCCTCTGCAAAGGCGGCAATCGGAATAAAATAGACGATGTTACGGTCGATATAAAAACAACAGGAATGCTTGGTCTTCGATGATACGTTCCACGCCTGCCCAATGATGGAAAATGCCTGCTGCGCCCTGCCTCCTCCTGAGTAAGGCCTTCGGCTGAAAGGATGACGGAGAAACGTCGCCCATCCAGAGGATGGCTGACTATGCGGGTAAAGCTGCGATATATCCAACGCTGCTCAAAAATACGTTACCATGGTGGTGGCGTAGATGAGACCCGCCATTATCCATAGGAGCTGCCGTCGTCCCCAGCTTTATACAGACAGTACTCAAACTGTCGGTTTGCGAATCGGCAAACAGATAGCAGTTTTGAATATAGGTATTGTTGATGCCGTTAAGCAACCAACAAGCAAAGACGAATAGACTGCCCCACACCAGCAGGAATGCAGCCGAACCAAACCAATATTTTGCGCCGCCAAGCAGGCTCTATATAACGCAAAAGCCGCTTTCCCGCATAGCGTCTGTCTTGATCGGTAGGAGAGAAGGATATTTGCAGGTGGTCGGTTTGCCGGGGTTCTGTGTACATAGCGCATCCCAAGATTGCTGGTTATTCAGGCAACTCCATTTTATGTGAAATAAGCCGTGTGGTGCAGTTTTATCGATGCAAAACCGACCTTTCCCACAGTTTGGAATTTCGTGAAAAGGTCGTCTGAAACGCCGTTTCCGTCTCTTTAATCGTTTTCAGGAGTTTCACACTACGCCTTGTACGGCTTGCACGCTACGCCGCAATCAGGATTTTTGTGGACGCGGAATGTCTGCCATTTGGCGGTAAGGGCGTTGTAAGTCGTCAGTTTGCCGTGTGCGGTTCGCCTGCACCAGTGAGGATTTTGAGGGCTTCGGCGGCTTGGGTGGCGCCGATGATGCCGACCAGCGGGGAAAAATACGCCGAACAGGGCGCAGGCGCCGTCGTCGGCGGTGTCACCGTCAAACAGGCAGGCGTAGCAAGGACTGTCGGGCAAATCGGGACGGTACACGGCGATTTGCCCTTCAAAACGCACGGCGGCGCCGGAAACCAGCGGGGTACGGGTGGCGACGGCGGCGCGGTTGATAGCTGGCGGGTGGGATAGTTGTCGGTGCAGTCGAGGACGATGTCGGCAGTACGCATGAGTTCGGTCAGGGCGGGCTTCGTCCAGCTTTTTCGGTCAGGGCGGTAATGTCGCACGCGCTGTTGACGGCTTTCAGACGACCTGCCATCACTTGCGCTTTGGCTTGTCCGATGTCGGCTTCGGTGAAGGCGGTTTGGCGTTGGAGGTTGGTATCGTCTATGGTGTCGTGGTCGGCGATGATGAGTTTGCCGACGCCTGATGCGGCAAGATACGGGAGGGCTGCTGCACCCAGTCCGCCGCAGCCGACGACGAGGACGCGGGCGGCAAGGATTTTTCCCTGCCCTTCGATACCGATTTCGTCGAGAAGGATGTGGCGGCTGTAACGGAGCAGTTGGTGGTCGTTCACGATGAGTCGTCTGAATGTTGTATCACGGATGGAATCGGCAAAACGGAGCGGGTTTCTCGGTATTGTCACGACTGGGCAACCACCTGCTAGAAGCAAGACGGGCAACGCCGTCCCGACGTTTGCCCCCTGTTGTATCTATCCGTATGCCTCATGCCAAAGGTCGTCTGAAACCTCAAACCGGTTTTCAGACGACCTTTTTGTTCAATCAGAATTCGATGTTTTTCGTAGGCATCGTCGAATACGAACGGGCCGCGTTCGCCGCCGCTTTCGGATTCGAGGTGGATGCGGGTCATCATCATGGACTGGTCGACTTCTTTCATCATGTCGTAGATGGATATGAGGGCGATGTTGACGCCGGTGACGGCTTCGGTCGTGATGCTTTTGCCGACTTCAGAGGAAACGGTTACGGTGGCTTTGACGTAGGCGAGTTCGACATCGACATCGAAATCGACGCGGACGTGTTGCAGGGGAAGGGGCTGGTAAAGTGGGACAAGCAGTCCGACCTGCTTGATGCCTTGGACGGCGGCGATACGGGCGACGTTGAGGATGCCTGCGTTTTGGGTGGCGTTTTCCGCCAAAACTTTGATGGCGGAGGTACTCATATTGATGGAGCCGCTTGCCACGGCGGTGCGGACGGTGGGTTGGCGTTTGTCGTTTTCGCGTACGGAATTGAAGTTGAACATACTGTGCCTGCGTGAAAATAGGATTTTATGTCGTAGTATTTTACGGGATTTCTACGCTTCGGACTATGCTGCGGATACGAACGGCAGAATAATCGGACTGAAATGCACGGACGGCTTTGTTAAAGGAATTAACGGCTCGGCTTGCGCGGACGCGGGTTACATCAAGTTTCGGCGTTTTGCAACACCTTTTTCCGATGGCGGTTTCAGACGACCTGCTATACAATGTTTTACGTTTGTTTTTGAGATAAATAAATAAAGAGAGAAAATCATGCAACTGCATATCCTGAACAATCCCAAAGACGCTGCTCTGGCAGCGGACGCGGAATTTTTCGAAACAGTCTTTGTACAAACTCCTGCACGAAGAAGCCTCGCCTTTGGTAGTGGAAACGGTCAAACTGTTGTCCACTTCGGACGACAGCGCGGCTTTTGATTGAGAAGGTTTTGCCGCAACTGGACGAACAGCAAACCCACGACCTGACGCTTGCCTGCGGCTTGTTCGCGCAGATTCTGAACATCGCCGAAGACGTACACCACGAACGCCGCCGCCAAATCCACGAAGAGGCGGGACACGGCGGCGCGGAAGGCAGCCTGGCGGAAACGGTACGCAAACTCAAAGCGGCGAAAAATCGGCGGCAAGGCGGTTCAAAAACAATTAAATACGACCAATGTTACCGCCGTTCTGACCGCGCACCCGACCGAAGTGCAACGCCAAACCGTGTGAATTTCAACCGCCGCATCCGCGCCCTCCTGCCCCGCCGCGAACGCTGCACCCATGCCGACGCGCTGGCGGGTGCGCCGCGAAATCGACACTATCTTATTGGGCTTGTGGCAAACCAGTGAAACGCGCCACCACAAACTCAGCGTCAACGACGAAATCAACAACGGCGTATCCATTTTTCCCGATGAGTTTCTTCGAGGCGCTACCCAAACTCTAGCCGCAGCATGGAACGCGAGTTTCAGACGACCTATCCTGATGTGGACGCGCCTGACATCTTAAAAATCGGCGGCTGGATAGGCGGCGACCGCGACGGCAATCCGTTTGTCTCCGCCGAAACCCCTGCGTTTCGCCTTCCGCCGCCATGCCGACGCGGTGTTCCGCTTTTACCGCGGCGAACTCGACAAACTCTACCGCGAGCTGCCGCTTTCCGTCCGCCGCGTCAAAGTCAACGATGACGTGATGGCGTTGTCCGACGAATCGCCCGACGAAGAAATCGCCCGCACCGAAGAGCCGTACCGCCGCGCCATCGCCTACATCATGGCGCGCGTCATGGGCAAAGCCCGCTCGCTCGGTTTGGGCATGGGCTGCAAATTCGGCTTCATGATGCCTTACGCCTCCGCGCAAGAGTTTTCAGACGACCTCCTAGCTGCAACGCTCCCTGCGCGACAACGGCAGCGCGCTTTTAGGGCGAAGGCAGACTCGCCGACCTGATCCGCTCCGTGTCCGTGTTCGGCTTCCACATGATGCCGCTCGACTTGCGCCAACACGCGGAAAAACACGCCGATGTCGTCGCCGAACTCTTCAAACACGCCGGTTTGGAAGACTACGGCAGCCTTTCCGAAACGGAAAAACAAACCGTCCCGGCTGCGCGAGCTGAAACACCAGCGGCCGCTGTCCAGCCCGTTCATCACTTACAGCGAACACACCCGCCGCGAAATGGCGATTTTCAACGAAGCGCGCAACATCAAAGACGAATTCGGCGAAAACGCCGTTACCCAAAGCATCATCTCCAACTGCGAACAACCCAGCGACCTGCTCGCCCTCGCGCTGCTGCTTAAAGAAAGCGGTCTATTGACAGTTGAAAACGGCAAACCGCAAAGCCGCATCAACATCGTCCCTCTTCGAAACCATCGAAGCCCTCGAAAACGCCTGCCCCGTCATGGAAAACCATGTTCAGCAACGAATGGTACCGCGACCTGCTTCAAAGCCGCGACAAAAATTCAGGAAATCATGCTCGGCTATTCCGATTCCAACAAAAGACGGCGGCTACGTTACCAGCTCTTGGTGCCTCTATCAGGCAGAATTGGGTTTGGTCGAACTCTTCAAAAATACGATGTCCGTATGCGCCTCTTCCACGGCCGCGGCGGCAGCGTCGGACGCGGCGGCGGCCCGTCTTACCAAGCCATCCTCGCCCAACCTGCAGGCAGCGTGGCCGGACAAATCCGCATTACCGAGCAAGGCGAAGTCATCACCGCCAAATACGCCGATCCCGGCAACGCCGTGCGCAACCTCGAAACCCTCGTCGCCGCAACGCTCGAAGCCAGCCTGCTGCCCGATCAAAAAGACCCCGAACCCGCGCTCATGCAGGCATTGTCGGACGTATCGTTCAAATACTACCGCGAGCTGATTACCCACCCCGACTTCATCGACTATTTCCTGCAAACCAGCCCCATACAGGAAATCGCCACCCTCAACCTCGGCAGCCGCCCCGCCAGCCGCAAAACCTTGGCGCGGATTCAGGATTTGCGCGCGATACCGTGGGTGTTCTCACGGATGCAAAACCGCCTCATGCTGCCCGCGTGGTACGGCTTCGGCAGCGCAGTGGAAAGCCTGTGCGAAGGCAAAACCCGAAACCCTTGCCGCCCTGCAGGAACACGCGCAGCACAACCCATTCTTCCAAGCCATGCTCTCCAATATGGAACAAGTCATGGCGAAAACCGACATCACCCTCGCCGAAAACTACGCCGGGCTTGAGCGAATCGCCCGAAAAAGCTGCCGTCATCTTCGGCATGATTAAGGAAGAATACCAACGCAGCCGCAAAGCCCTGCTCGACCTTTTGCAAACCGACGAACTCTTGCGCGACAACCGCAGCCTCGCACGTTCGCTCGCCCTGCGGATTCCGTACCTGAACGCGCTCAACGGCCTGCAAGTCGCTATGCTCAAACGCCTGCGCAAAGACCCGCACGACCCGCACACCCTCCTGATGGTGCACCTGACCATCAACGGCGTGGCACAAGGTTTGCGCAATACAGGTTAAGGCAGCACGAAAAAGGTCGTCTGAAAACCGTTTCAGACGACCTTTAGACCAAGTGCAAACCATAGCGCGGGCTTTATCCGCGAAAACCCATACTGTTCTGCTGCATCACTGTGTTTACCGAGGTACGGCAGCCGCTTCGGCGTTGCGGATGAGCGCGGCACTACTCTATATCGCCGCACCATAACATTTCAGACGACCCCGAGGTCGTCTGAAACACAAAAACAGCTTACGTCAAGGGAGCCATCATTATGTTCTGACATTGTCTTTATATTGTTATTCGGCAGGCTTCAACCCCACAGGACAACCGACTCATCCGACTCGCCCGTCCCCTTTTGGCATTCGGCGGCAGGCTCGGCTTTGATTTATTTATGCATACGCATAGTGACAATCATCGTTCATGATTCGATTTCCAAAGCCATTGACAGCCTCCCCTTCATCCTGTTTCAAACCATCTGCATGTTCGGCTGCTTGCTTTTGTATTTCAAAATGTTGCGTACCACGACCAACCCGAAACGCCGCCGGTTTATCTATTGGGACTGGGCATTCTTTCAGGGTATAGCCTTAACCCTACTGACCGAAAAATTGTTTTATTGGGCGAACTTATTTATTATGCATTGACTGGAGGGGCAATAGGCTGAATGCCGACCCTCTTTTTTCAGACGACCTCCAGGTCGTCTGAAAAACAAAAAATCTTACTCACAAGGCAATAATCATGTTAGACATTATATTCATATTAACATTCGGCAGACTTCAAGCCTCAGGAACACTAGACTTTCCCGACAAGCTCTATCCCATCTGAAATGGGCGGTAGGCGCAGGCGTGCTTTTATGCTGTGATAATGACACCGATAGGCTACGTTTTTTACTCATTCTTCTCTCCCTTCAGCTTGTTACTGACTGCCGCCGTGTCATCTGCCTGGTTCGCACTCTATTTCAAACTGCTGCGCGCCACCACTGACAAACCTACGCAGCACCGATCTATTTACTGGGGTGTCGGCATCGCTTCGGCATTTTTACTACCCTTCGCTCTAGGCTTTCTTAACGCATTGGGCGCCTTCCACAATAACCCTTTTCAGACGACCTTTTCCACACTTCCGCATACCATGCCGACCAAACCGCCCGCCTACCACATCACGCACAAAATCCGCCAAACCCGCCGCATTTCGCGTAAAAGCATCGCTTTTCTGTTCCTGCTGGCAGGTTCGGCGCTGAGTCGCACTGACCGCCCTCCTGTTTGCTTGGATGGCGGATTTCGCATTGGAAATGAATGCGGAGCTGGTGCAAAAATATCCTTGGTTTGCCTGGGTCGCCCTACCCTTCGGGCTGCCGCTCATCGTCTGGATTACCCGCCGTTTCGCACCCTACACCTCCGGCAGCGGAATCCCGCAAGTGCTCGCCAGCCTCGCCCCTGCCCTACGGTGCCAACAAAACCCGCCTGATCCGCCTCCGCGAAACCCTCTCAAAATCCCGCTGACTTTCCTTGCCATGTTTGCAGGCGCGTCCGTTGGGCGTGAAGGGCCGTCCGTCCAAGTCGGCGCGGCAGTCATGAGCGCGTGGGGCGCATGGTGCAAAAAACACGGCTTCGCCTTTCGCGGTATGCAGGAAAACGACTCATCGCCGCAGGCGCGGCAGGCGGACTTGCCGCCGCGTTCAACGCCCCGCTCGCAGGCGTGATTTTCGCCATCGAAGAACTCGGGCGCGAAGTCATGCTGCGTTGGGAGCGGCAATCCTGCTCGGCGTCCTCGCCGCCGGTTTCATCCAAGTCGCCATCCAAGGCAACAACCCCTATTTCTCAGGCTTCAGCGGCGGCGCGCCGACAATATGCTCGGCTGGGTATTGGGCTGTGGACTCGCGTGCGGCATCGCCGGCGGACTGTTCGACGCACCCTGTATCTCGGCGCCACCGCCTTCACACCCGCAAAATGGCGCGAACACATCCGCCGCCACCCCCTGATTACCGCCACCCTCATCGGCATCCTGCTCGCCGCCATCGGCACGCTTTGCCAAGGCAAAACCTACGGCACCGGGCTACCACGAAGCCGCCCAAGCCCTGCGCGGCATCCACGAAGCCCCCGCCGGACTCGCCGTCGCCAAATGGTTCTCCACCGTCCTGACCCTACTGGACAGGTACGCCCGGCGGCATCTTCACCCCATCCCTCACCATAGGCGCAGTCTTGGGCGAACGCATCGCCACCCTCACCGGACTCGCCCAAGGCACCCACGTCCTCGTCCTCATCTGCATGGCAGCCTTCCTCGCCGGTGCCACCCAATCGCCGCTCACCTCCGCCGTCGTCGTGATGGAAATGACCGGCGGACAAAACCTCCTCTTCTGGCTGCTCATCGCCTGCATCTTCGCCTCACAAGTCTCCCGCCAATTCTCCCCCGCCCCTTCTACCACGCCGCAGGCACACGCTTTAAACGGCAGGTGGAACAAAACGGACAGAAATGAAGCCTGATATTGCCGATGCGGGAAGGTGTAGGAAAGGTTGTCTGAAATCTTAAAGTGGCTCGCGGGCGAAGCCCACGCTACAAAAGTTTGTTGACAACACAAGTGCCGTAGCGTGGACTCTGTCCACGAAAAATGATTGACGTAAAAGGTCGTCTGAGAACCCGATGTAGGTTTCAGACGACCTTTCATATTTGAACTTTCTATCGGTTTTGGCTGACTCGGTATCCGTAACGTAGGTTCTACCCACGAAGATATAGTGGATTAAATTTAAATCAGGACAAGGCGACGAAGCCGCAGACAGTACAGATAGTACGACAAGGCGAGGCAACGCCGTACTGGTTTAAAGTTAAGCCACTATAAAACGGACAGGTCACCTGAAATCTTGAGTGGTTCGCGGGCAAAGCCCACGCTACAAAGTTTGTTGACAACACAAGTGCCGTAGCGTGGACTCTGTCCACGAAAATGATTGACGCAAAAAGGTCGTCTGAAAACCCGAACATCAAGTTTTCAGACGACCTTCTAAAGGTATAGGGATTCACTTACCCCGGCAATCAAGCCAAGAAAAAACCCTCGGTAGAACCGAGGGCTTGAAAATTTGGTTGCGGGAGCAGGATTCGAACCTACGACCTTCGGGTTATGAGCCCGACGAGCTACCATGCTGCTCCATCCCGCGTCAGAAAGTAGAACTATACAGATACTTGAAAAACTGTCAAGCACTTTACCGCTAAAATTCAGCAAAACATTACCCATTCAAAGTCCAGACGATAAAAATGAGTTATAGCAATATTATGATTTTTAAAGAGTTTAAACCAAAAACCGACCAATCAGGGCTATTCGAACTTCATCGTAAATCACTCAATCTCAAAAAGCCTTCAAACATGGTTGCAAACCGTTTTTTTGTCTTTTTCAATGCTGATACGAAACTTATCTCATAATACCTAACGGATTGTAAAACACACTGAAATAGAGATCTTCAAAGATATCCTGATCGTTTGAGTTTTGCTGATACCATCCAAGCCCTATTAAGCCGACAGCCCATATCAGACAAAACCATGATTGCCAACCTGACAATCAGGCGCTGTTTGTGCGGCATAAGGCTACACAGCCAATCTGCACATAAAAGCATACCTGACATCACCCAAACCACATATCCCCAACCAAATACACCGGTAACACAAATATCGACCCCGGTATCATCAAGATTAACATTAAACAGGGGAACAAATATAAGGTTTCTTTATCATCCTTCAATCTGATATATAAAACAAAAATCACATTGGCAAATGTAGGCCAGCTCGCCGGATACCAAAAACAGTCAAACCTGTCATCCAAATTACCAAACCTATCGCTCCGCCTACAGCGGGCAAACACAAGGATAAAATGAACAGTATGATCGCCACCCTTCTTAAAGATTTTCTCAAACCTAGGTCATAATCGAGTGGCAATAGATTATCCGGCATATTATTTCTTACACGATAAACGGCAGTAATCAAAGGTCGTCTGAAACCTTGTTTTAGAGTTTCAGACGACCTTTTGCCTTTGCTTCAATCAAATGTTTTTATTTCTTTGCCCGAAAGCACAGCAGATGCTGCGTGGTGGCAAGCCATGCGCCGAAAAAAAGAGTTTAAATCAAAAATCGACTAATCAGCGTTATTCAGAACTCCATCGTAAAACCGTTCAATCTTAAAAAGCCTTTTAAACATGGTTGCAACCGTTTTTTTGTCTTTTCACTGCTGATACGAAACTTATCTCATAATACCTAACGGATTGTAAAACACACTGAAATAGAGATCTTCAAAGATATCCTGATCGTTTGAGTTTTGCTGATACTGCCCAAGCCCTATTAAGCCGACAGCCCATATCAGACAAACCATGATTGCCAACCTGACAATCAGGCGCTGTTTGTGCGGCATAAGGCTACACAGCCAATCTGCACATAGAAGCATACCCGACATCACCCAAACCACATATCCCCAACCAAATACACCAGATAACCCAAATATCGACCCCGGTATCATCAGGGTTAACATTAAACAGGGTAACAAAGGCAAGATCTCTTTCTCATCATTCAATCTGATATATAAAACAATAAAAATTACATTGGCAAATGTAGGCCAAACTCAACGGAAGCCACAAGAAAAATAAGCCTGTCGACCAAATTAGCAAACCCATAGCTCCATTCACGGCAGGCAAGCACAAGGATAAGATGAACAGTATCTGCGCCATCCTTCTCAATAATTTTGCTCAAACTTAGGTCATAGTCGAGTGGTAGTAGATTTCCTGCATATTATTTCCTTATACGATAAATGACGGGCAATCAAAGGTCGTCTGAAACCTTGTTTTAGAGTTTCAGACGACCTTTTTGCCTTTGCTTCAATCCGATGATTTTATTTCTTTGCCCTAAAGCCCAACAGATGCTGCGTGGTGGCAAGCCATGCGCCGAAGACGCCTAGGGCGATGACGAAGCCAAACACCAGCGAAACTTCACTGAAATGGAAGAAACGCCAGCCGATATTAAGGCCGTAGGGTTTGAAGATGGCATCTACCAACGGACGTACGGCGGAGAGCAGCCAGCCGCACAGTCCCAAACTGACAGCGGCGGAGAAGATACTCTGCCACATGGCTTGATAGAGGAAGGGGCGGCGGATGAACGATGCGGGCGCTCCGAGCAGCTTGGTGATTTCGATTTCTTCTTTGCGGCTGAGGATTTGCAGACGGATGGTGTTGTGCGCGACAAGGACGAACGCCATACCCAGCGTCAGCGAAAGAAACCATAAAATTTTTGCGGATGAACTCGTTGATTTGATACAGCGTTTGCACCCATTCGGTGTCCATGGTGGCGGATTCGACCATGGGCAGCTTGACCATATCCTGATAAATCGCCTGCATTTGTGCGGGCGGCGTAGCGGGATCGGGCGTTACGATAAATGCGTCGGGCAAGGGGTTGCCGTCGAGCATGGAAACGAGGTTTTTGATCGAGGTTGGATTGCAGCTCTTCCAAGCCTTCCTGCTTGCTGATGAAACGGATTTTTGTTGAGGCGCGCATCGCGTTCCAACAGGTTGCGGACAGTATCGCTGTCGGCTTTGGAAGCGTCGGTTTCCATATAGAGCGTGATTTGCGGCGACTCGTTGAGCTTGCCTAAAACGCTTTGTCCGCTTTGGATGCCTAAATACATGAAAAAGCGGCAGAGTCAGCTGGCAACGGCGAGCATCAGGAGGGTGAGCAGCGTGCCGACGGGCTGGCGCAGGAGTTGTTTGAGCGCAGTGCGCGCGGATTCGACGTGCAGCGAGACGTAGTGAATGATGCTCATGCGAGTCGTCCTTTCGAGAGGCGCAGGATGCGGTGGCCGTAGTCTGCCATGAGGGTTTCGTCATGGGCGGCGACGATGACGGTGGTTCCTGCTTCGTGGAAGGTTTTGAACAATTCCATGATGTCGAGCGCGTAGGCGCGGTCGAGGGTTGGCGGAGGGTTCGTCGGCAATCAGGAGGCTGGGTTGGTGGACGACGGCGCGGGCGATACACAATCGTTGCTGTTCGCCGCCCGACAGGGTCACGGGATCGTCCAATTCGCGGCCTTTCAAGCCGACTTTTTCAATGGCGATGCGGGCGCGTTCTTCGGCTTTACGCGGCTGATAACCGATAATCCGCAGCGGCAGGATGACGTTTTGCAGGACGTTGCGGTCATAGAGGATTTTGTGATCTTGGAACACGATGCCGATATGCTGGCGCATGAAGCCGATTTGGTTGTCGCTCAATTCGCCCAAGTCTTGGTTGTTGAACCACACTTTGCCTTTGCTGGGTTTGGTAATACCGGAAATCAGCTTGAGGATGGTGGACTTGCCGAACCGAATGGCCGGCGATAAATATCATTTCGCCTTTTTGATTTGGAAGCTGACGTTTTTCAGGGCTTCAAAACCGCCGGGATAGGTTTTTGGAAACTTGTTCGAAACGGATCATAAGGTATTCCTGGAAAGGGGTCAGGACAAACTTATCCACAGTTAATCCACAAAGGATGCACTATCGGAGATAGGGTCGTCTGAAAAAAATAGGATATGTGCCGAATTATAAAGATTTCGGCGTTTTTGATAGTTTGCTCAGATATGGACGGCGGTAGGCAAAAGCGTCGGACTGACGGCTTTTACAACACAATATTACAGGCGTGATTGTCGCCACCATTTCATAGTGAATTAACTTTAAACCAGTACGGTGTTGCCTCGCCTTAGCTCAAAGAGAACGATTCTCTAAGGTGCTGAAGCACCAAGTGAATCGGTTCCGTACTATCTGTACTGTCTGCGGCTTCGTCGCCTTGTCCTGATTTAAATTTAATCCACTATATTCAACCGTATTTATCCACAAATCTCCTAGAAACAGGGAGGTCGCCTGAAATTTTTCAGACGACCCCTGAGCATAATATCATCAAAAAACCGCGTATCCGACCGAAGCGCAGATACGCGGTTTGAGATTTGAAGCACATCTTCGGGGCTTGCTTCCTAAACGTGCAGACAATGCAAAGTGCAAACTTAATTGATATCCAAACGTTCCATACGGTAGCGCATGGAACGGAAGCTGATGCCCAAAAAAGCTTGGCTGCTTGAGTGCGGTTGTAACGGGTTTGCTGCAACGCCTGTTCGATAATGCCACGCTCGATTTGGTCAAGGTAATCTTGAATCTGCATGGTGCGCGGGTCAAACGGCGGAAGCGGCTGGTGATCCAAAGTTTCGCCTTTTCGTGTTTCGGAATCAGCGATGTCGTCAAGGCTGAGGTTTGGATGGTCGTTTTTGGGCGTCGTCGTTTTTGGATTTGCAAATCATCCAGCTGGATAACTTGTCCGACAGTCAGGGCGACGGCGCGTTCGAGGATGTTTTCGAGTTCACGGAAATTGCCGGGATAGCTGTAATGCAGCAGGGCTTCTTGCGCTTTGGGGCTGAGTTTGTAGGTTTGCGTACCGTGGCGGTGTTTTGTAGAGCAGATACAAAATCAGCGCACCCAAGTCTTCACGCATTTCGCGCAGGGGCGGCATGTGCAGGGTAACGACGTTGAGGCGGTAATATAAGTCTTGACGGAATGCGCCGCTGTCAACAAGGGCCTCGAGGTTTTTGTGGGTGGCGCAGATGATGCGGACATCGACGAAAGTTTCGCGGGCATCACCGATGCGGCGCACGGCTTTTTCTTGGATGGCGCGCAGGAGTTTGACCTGCATGGCAAGCGGCAAGTCGGCAACTTCGTCGAGGAACAGCGTGCCGCCGTCGGCGTGTTGGAAGAAGCCGAGACGGTCTTGGTCGGCGCCGGTAAAACTGCCTTTTTGTAGCCGAAGAACTCGCTTTCCATCAGATTTTCAGGAATCGCGCCACAGTTGACCGCGATAAAAGGCTTGTCGGCGCGATCGGACAATTCGTGGATGGTACGCGCCGCCTGTTCTTTACCGGTACCCGATTCGCCGGAAATATAAACGGCGCGCCGCTGCGGGCGAGGCGGCGGATCAGGTGGCGGACTTCGACCATTTGGGGCGAACTGCCGAGCAGCCGCGGCATATCTTCTTCGCCGCCCAATTCAGGCACGTCTTCGTTCGCACGCATGGCGATTTCGCCGTGGCAAAGCGTTCTTTCATGGAACGCAGGCTTTCAGGCACGGAGACAGAACCGCTCAAGTCGCGTTTGGGCGGCTTGGGCGGAGTTTTGGGCTTGTTGAATGCGGCAGCGACGGGCGCGGACGGTTTTTCGGTTGGCGGCTGGGCAATTTCGTCGGTGCTGTTGGAAACAGAGACGGCGGATTTAACCAGCGAACGCAGTTGGGAAAAGGGTAATCGGCTTTTTGCAGGTAGTCGAACGCGCCCGCATTAAGGGCTTCGACCGCCTGGTCGGCATTACCGAAGGCGGTAATGACGGCGACAGGGGTGTCGAGCATGAGTTCGTCTATGTATTGGACGACTTCGAGGCCGGAGCCGTCGGGCATCCGCATATCGGTCAAGACGAGGGAATAGTCGTTGTTGTCGAGCTTGTCTTTGGCATCTTCTACGCCGACGGCGGTCTGCACGCGCAGTCCCATCTTCATCAGCGTCATTTCCATCAAGTCACGGATGTCGGCCTCGTCGTCGACGACCAATACTGGGTCTTGCAGCTTACTCATTGTGTTCTCTCGGTAAAATCAGTTCGAATCCGTTCATTTCGGGGTGGTAATGGAGTTGACCCATATTGGCGTGCGCCAGTTCGCGGGCAACGTACAATCCCAATCCCGTACCTTGTTTTTTTCAGTGGTGTAGAACGGCTCAAAGAGATGGTTGCGGACTTCGGGCGAAAATGCCTTTGCCGTTATCGGCAACGACGATGGAAATGTGCATCCTGCCGCTGGGGCGGATCAGGACGGTAATCGCGTTCTCGTCCTGACGGCTGTGCCGCCACGCGTTATTGCAGAGGTTCCACATGATTTGTTGGATGTGCATCACATCAGCGAGGACGGTAAGGTTGTTGCCGTCCATGTTCATGCGCAGGCAGCCGATGGCTTCGGAATTGTTGAGCGTGAACTCTTGTTTGAAGTCGAGCCAGAATTTCATCAGGTTGATCGGCTCGCGGCTGATGTTGTCGCGCTTTGTTGAGCAGGGAGATGTCTTCCAACATTTTGTCGATGCGCTGGATGTTGCTGTCGATGATGCCGCAAAGCTTGGCTTTAACGGGATCGGGTTCGGCATCGTCATCACTTTCCTGCAGCAAATCGCTGGCGTGACGGATGGCGGACATCGGATTGCGGATTTCGTGGGCGAGGTTCGCGGTAAGCTGTCCGAGCGAGGTGAGCTTGGTGGACATGGCCTCTGCCGCGACTTCGCGCAGCGAACGGACATACAGCATGAGCAGTTCCGTCTGTTCCTGAATCAGCGGGACGGCGCGGACGTGCATGGCGTGTTGGAAGATGTGGATATCGGTTTCAAACGGTTTGTCGGGATGATATTGCCAGCGTGTAACCAATTCGCCGAACACGACTTCCTGCTGGTCAACCACCAAACCGGGAAATAGGTTTTTGCCTGTTTGTTGAAAAGCCAAACGCGCTGGGTACTGTCGATGACGATAACGGCTTCCTGCACGCGGTTGAGAACGAGGCGGTTCAATCCGCTGATGCGGCGGTAGGCAAGCTGATGGCGGCTAGCAGATTCGGTCGCCTGCTCCAGATAGCGGGCGGCGAACGAAGTCAGCATGGCAACGAGGTAACACGCGCCGCAGAGCAGGGACCGTAGTAATCAGGGGCTGCGTATCCCAATCAAACGGATGCAGGCGGATGCTGCCGTCGAGCAGTAGATTGAAGAAGAACAGCATGGACGCATAACCTGCGTACAGCATGGGATAATGCCCGTAGCTGAGGAGGCAGGACGTCGCGACGAAAGGAAGGACAAGGATGCCGAAGCCCGAATCGACTCCGCCGGCAATATACACCAGTATCATCATCATCGAAATATCGACGACTGCGCTGGCATTGGGCAAATCCAAAAGTCTGCCATTGCCAGTCCGGACGGGCGACGGATAACAAGATGAGGAAAGAATACAGCGCTGCCCAGCTGTAAAATTCGACGGGAGGGAATGACATGCCGATATGGGTGCCATTACTGTAAACGCCGAAAGCATGCATAACCAACAGCGGCAGCACGATGGCAATGCGGGCAATATTGATTAAACCGGTATCCGCTCGCTCAGGTTTCCCAGTTCCTGAAAGCCGGACTTACTCATATCCGCAACCCTTTTCGTTTATTTTTTTATCATTATTAGTACCTGTTTTTTGAAATCGTTCTGCAATATTTCCGCAGACGGTCGTAAATATTTTTTTAATTTTGTCAGCATAACATAAAACGACCGTGTTTTCTAGGTTTTCAATGTGTTATCGTTTCCTCTGTTGCTTATTCGGAAGCTGCGGACAAGGTTTTCAGACGACCCGAGATGTCCAAAACCTTCCCTTTTTTGCCGCGTTTGCCCTCGATGTCGCAAATGCGCAATTTTTCCTGATGCGCCGCACCGCGCTTGCCGACGGTTTTCAACGATGAATTCCGCAGCCGTAGTTACGAGGACGTGTTCCAAAGACGCGCCGTCGGTCAGCGACATCAACTGCAAACCGCGCCCTTTGGGCATGACTTTGAGTTCGCCGATGGAAAACGCCAAGAGACGGTGGTCGCTGCTGGCCAGTACGATTTTGCAGTCGGGATTGATGAGCGAAGAAGCATAGACAGCAATCGGCGGCAGGACGGTTTCGCCGCTGTCCACGGTCATCACCACTTTGCCCGCTTTCACACGTCCGACCATGTCGCCCAGCTTGGCGATGAAGCTGTAGCCGCCGCTGCCTGAAAGCAGGTAGTGCTGTTCGGGCTGACCGGTGAGCATGGCGACGGGTTTGGCGCCGTTTTGCAGCTCGATTAACGATGAAACCGGCACGCCGTCGCCGCGCCCGCCAGGGGATTTCGGCGGCATCGAGCGTGTAAGTTCTGCCCAATGAGTCAAGAATGACGACGGGCAAAACAGTGCGGCCTTCAAGGGTTTGCTTGAGGCGGTCGCCTTCTTTGAATGCGGTTTGGCTCAAATCAAGGTTGTGTCCGGCCCGGCTGCGTATCCACCCTTTTTCCGACAGAATCAGCGTGATGGGTTCATCGGCGGTGGTTTGCGTCAGCACGGCGCGTCCGGCCTCTTCCACCAGCGTGCGGCGCGCGTCGCCGAACTGCTTCATGTCCGCCTGCATCTCTTTGATAATCAGCTTGCGTTTTTCGTTTTCGTCGCCCAAAAGGATATTCAGACGACCTTGTTCTTCGCGCAACTCGTTCAATTCTTTTTCGAGTTTGAAACCTTCCAAACGTGCCAACTGACGCAGGCGGATTTCCAAAATGTCTTCGGCTTGAATTTCGGTCAACCCGAACGCCGCCATCAAATCGGTTTTTAGGGTCGTCTGATTCGCGGATGACTTTAATCACTTCGTCAATGTGCAGAAAGACTTTCAGACGGCCTTCAAGGATGTGCAGCCGTTTTTCCACTTGGTTCAAACGGAATTTCAGACGACGTGTTACGGTCACGACGCGGAAATCCAGCCATTCCTGCAAAATCGTTTTCAGGTTTTTCTGCGCGGGGCGGTTGTCCAGCCCCATCATCACCAAGTTCATGGACACATTGCCTTCCAGCGAAGTCTGCGCCATCAGCGTGTTGATGAAGGTATCCGTATCGATGCGGCTGGATTTTGGTTCGAACACCAGTCGCACGGGATGTTCGCCGTCGGACTCGTCGCGCACGCGGTCGATTAAATCCAGCATCAGCTTTTTGGTATTGAGCTGGTCTTGGTTGAGCTGCTTTTTGCCCGCTTTCGGTTTCGGGTTGGTCTGTTCTTCGATTTCGGCAAGGATTTTGGCAGAATTGGCGTTCGGCGGCAGCTCGGTCACAATCACGCGCCATTGTCCGCGCGCCAGCTTCTCGATTTCATAACGCGCACGCACGCGCACGCTGCCCTTGCCAGTTTCGTAAATACGGCGCAATTCGTCCGCCGGTGTGATGATTTGACCGCCGCCGGCAAAATCGGGGGCAGGAATATACTGCATCAGATCGGCGGTTTCCAGCGTCGGCTTCTTCAAGAGCGCAATCGCCGCCTGCGTGACTTCGTTTAAATTGTGCGATGGGATTTCGGTCGCCATGCCTACCGCGATACCTGACGCACCATTGAGCAACACCATAGGCAGGCGGGCGGGCAGGTGCAGCGGCTCGTCAAACGCGCCGTCGTAGTTCGGCACAAAATCCACCGTCCCCTGATTGATTTTCGGACAACAGCAATTCCGCAATCGGCGTCAGCCGCGCTTCGGTATAACGCATCGCCGCCGCCCCGTCGCCGTCGCGCGAACCGAAGTTACCGATGCCGTCGATTAAGGGATAGCGCAAGGTAAAATCCTGTGCCATCCGCACCATCGCTTCATAGGCGGAACTGTCGCCGTGCGGGTGGTATTTACCCAAAATCTCACCAACCACGCGCGCCGATTTCACCGGCTTCGCCCCCGCCGTCAAACCCATATCGCGCATGGCAAACAAAATGCGCCGCTGTACGGGCTTCTGGCCGTCTGAAACTTCAGGCAGCGCACGGCCTTTGACCACGCTCATGGCGTATTCGAGATAGGCGCGTTCAGCGTACTGACCTAAGAGCAGGTAGTCTTCGCCGACAGGGGATGGGACGGAAACGTGTTCGTTCATAAGGAAGCTGGAATGAAAGATAAAGGAAGGTATTGTAAAGGATAGCGAATGAAAATAAAAATGTCGGGGCATGGTTTCGCCGTGTATCTTTTTATAGTGGATTAACTTTAAATCAGGACAAGGCGACGAAGCCGCAGACAGTACAGATAGTACGGAACCGATTCACTTGGTGCTTCAGCACCTTAGAGAATCGTTCTCTTTGAGCTAAGGCGAGGCAACGCCGTACCGATTTAAAGTTAATCCACTATAGAATTGCTAACAATCTAAATGGATTTTGAGGTCGTCTGAAATGTTTTCAGACGACCTCTATAAACATCATGCTACATTTCAAAAGCGGACATCAAGTCTTTTTCACGTTCGTCCAGCAGCAAAAAACACCATCAGCGACAGCAGCATTAAAAACCGTCGTCAACACCATTGCCCGCGCATAATTGTCCTCCCCTGCCCTACCCAGATACGAATAAATCAAAGTGGTCAGCGTCTGCCATTCCGGGCGCGACAAAAACAGCGTGGCGGCAAATTCACCGATACAGGTTGCCGCCGCCAAAGTCAGACCGCGTCGCAAAGCAGGTTTCAATAATGGAGCGGTCACATACAAGGTCGTCTGAAAAGCATTTGCCCCCATACCGCGCGCAGCCGACACATAATCTTCAGGCAAATCGTCCCAAGCTGCCAGCACATCTTTTGCCACAAACGGATACGCCAGCAACGCATAAGTAGCAACCAACAAAAGGCAGCGATGCCGTCCATTGCGGATAAAAGCAGCAATATACCGGCGGCAATGCAGACAGGCGAAACCATAAACGGCAAAAACACCAAACCGCGTACCCACGCCACCCGTCGCGCAACCGCCGCATACATCACCCCCAGTACAACCGCCGTCAAAACCGCCATCCCCGAAAAACCGCAGCGTATTCCATCCCGCCGCCAAGGTTTCCTGTTCCAACAACACGCCCCAAGACCCGCCTGCCGATGCCGCCAGAAAAACCACCGCCACCAAAGGCAACAGGCAACACAGCAGCAACACCATTAAAGAAAAACCCAGCAAAACACGTTCGCCCAAAGATTGCGGGCGATGAGGCAGCAACGCACGAACCGCCTTATCAGAAGCCGTTTGCCGGCTCAAATACGCATACAGCAGCCCCGCCAATGCCGTCACACCCAACACCATCCACACCAAAACCGACGCCTGAGCCATATCCAGCTCATACATCACCAACTGATAAATCTCCACCTCGACCGTCGCATGACGGCTGCCGCCGAGCAACAAAGCCAGTCCGAAACCCGAAAAACAATACAAAAAATACCAAACAAGCTCCCGCCCGCCAAACCAAGGGCGCAACACCGCCATTCCACAAAACAAAACCGCTGCCAAGCCCCCGCACCCAGCGTCTGCGCCGACTGCAACCTCGCCTGCGGCACCTGCAAAAAACCCTGATACGCCGCGCGCACCAACACAGGCAAGTTGAAAACACATTGCCGTAAAGCAACAAATAAGGCGTATCCTGCCAGCCCCCACAACACACCGTTTGCCCCGAACAAAGCTAACACCCCCACCCCGACCACCAAAGTCGGCATCACAAACGGCAGCATCAAAAGCCGCAAAAATCATCTCACGCCCGCGAAACGACAACCTCGCCAACGACCACCCCACCGGAATCCCAAGCAATAAAACCAGCACACAAGTGACCGCCGCCTGAACCACCGTCCAAACCAAGCGATGCTGCATATAATCATCAGCCAATACCAACGACCAAGCCGACCCGTCATAAGCCGCCATCGCCACCAATGGCGCAACCACCATCACCGCCAAGAAACCCAAAGGCAGCAGCGCAAGCAAAACAGTGGCAGGAAACGAGCGAAACGGAGTTTTTCATGGAACGGATAGGCAGGGTTTAAAACAGATATTGTAACGGATACGAAGCAAAGGTCGTCTGAAAAAGGCAAATATGATTAGCCCATGCCGCTTCGCAAATGGCGATTTTAGATTACAGCAGATTTGATGTGTGATGAAATATCTTCAAAAGATAACAACAGCCGAAGCATTCAAACAAGGTGAACGCCATTAGTAAAGAGGCCGTCTGAAAAAAACTTTCAGACGACCTTTTTTAAAGTTGGGTTTTCAAACCAACTTACGCTGGCTCTAAAATGTAGGGGCTTTTTAATTTGTCCCATACCTACATGATCAATGTTAGGCTAGAGGTTTTTACATTTTTCATAAAAACCCTCGATGTTTTCAGAATAGCCATCTTTTCTCTAATTAAGACATCTCCTTGACTACAAAAACAAAAATATGTGATGGGTATCTATTATATTTTAATGTTTTTAATTCCGACCCAAATTACATAATTATTCAGTAATTCTGGTAAAATTTTAATTTTTATTAGGTGCGATAAACTGAATATTTCGTTTTTTTCTAATTTCTTTTTTTCAATTCTAAATGACAATTTGAGACAGTATCACATTGCTCTTCAAAAATGATTTGAAGGCAATAAATGTCCATTTTTGTCAAATAAAAGCTATTTCAATAACTGACAGTTGATCATCTGGATCAAGTTGCCAATCCACAATCGCATTTTTGATTTTTCGATATTAGCATTTAAAGCATAAACCACTTTTTTTCATTTCCAACTCCAAGAAAAAAATATAATATTAAAGAAATTAAAATTATTAATAACGATTTAAATATAATCATACATACCTTTTTATTTCAAAATATGATTCTTTAATTTTTTTCCTCATAGTCTTTTTGAGTAAACTTATTGTTATAGCTATTGATATCATTTGCAGGTAATAAGTTATTTCCATTTCTTAAAAAAATCGAGAATAATAATCCTGAACAATAGTTGCTTGAGCTTCTACATTATAATCAGAAAATTCTTTTTGACTTACAATTCCTAAGTCAGATTTCAATTTAGATTGAACCACCGTCTCATCTAAACGATATTTGTAAGGATTATATATATTATTTGTGAGGGTAGAAAATAATTGGCAAAAACCACCATTAATAGGTACTCTCCCTGGAAAAATTTTGATGCTGCCAAACATGAGTCATCTCATGTACTAACAATGCGGGATTAGGGGCATACGTTTATCACCAAGTGTAAAAATCATTTTGATAGTACTCATCAGGAAACCAAATGTCTCCGAAAGAGCCATAGCTCTATCTACAGTTGGCCAAAAACCTATTCCTAATAATAGTTACTTTTTCCAGATCAAGAGGATATTTAGGATTTGTGAAAAATTTTTTTCTCAATAGTTTCTTCTCATTTTCTGTTAATTTTCTTTGTATTATTTTTAAGTCTTACTCTTTATCATATATTCATCTATTTTTTTGGTTACGTTCTGCTTGACTTTCTACTTTCAATGTCTTAGCTGCTGATGCTGAAATGCTGAACGTATCCCTTTGCTGAGCATTAGTAAATAATTTACCATCTCTAGAATGCATTGTTTGCCCATTATATATAATAAGATACTGGATTACACTGTCTTTTAGGTCACTTTCGTAAGGAAAAGACAACAGGATGTATGGACGAAATAAATGTTTTAGAATCCGAAGAAGGAAAAAGTTTCTTTTACAATTTTTAGAAAATATTTTCCAGTCCTTCTATTAAAAACTAGAACGGTATAAGCCATTAGTTCTTTGCTGGAAATTTGATAAGGCATATCCAATTTAAAGTGAACATATCTTACATAATTACTCATCATCTACTCCTTTTTCTAACAAATGCACATAAATATCTTCTGATTCATCAGTAATAAAAACTTCCGTATTACCATTTTCATCTGTTACTCCAAAAGTTTGGTACCCATCTTTCCACCTTACCATGTACCGTTTAAATGCATAAGGTCGACCTTCTTCGTCTTCAAAAAGAAATCTACGGCGAAAAAGGACTATTAAAGATTGGCAAAGATGCCCTATTATAACTTGGCCCTGTCACCTCCAACGGCGCCTTCACCCTAACCAACTTCGGACTCCCAATCTCAACCTCCCCGTTCGCCAGTTTTGATATACGCCCCTTTGCAGGGTAATCAGAATCTCTTCCTTCGCCGCGATGGTGATTTTTGCCCGCGCTGCTGGTTAACGTTGCATCCTTCAGCGCATTCAACTGCAGCTCGTCATTCTGTGCCTGCACTTCCACTTTGCCCTGATTGGCCTGCACCTTGATGCCGCTGCTTTGCGCAAACAGGTTGAGGCTTTCTGCCGCATGGGCGGTCAGGCTTTTGGCCGGCGGTGATGTCGGTATGGTTGCCGCTGACCAGGTGGATGTTTTCATTGGCGGTGTGCAGTTGGCTTTGCTGGGTTGCGGTGGCGATGCCGGCAGGGGCGGTTTGGATCAAACCGGCCTCTTTCAGGTCTTTGAGGGCGTCTTTCAGACGACCCTTTGGGTCTCTTCATCGGTGTGGTGGTTGTTGGCGGTTTGGGCGGCTTTGTTCAGGCTTTTTGGCGAGGAAAGAGCCTGTTCGAGTTGGGAAATGGCATCGTCCATATCCAGCACTTTGCCGTTGGCGTCTTGGTTTTGTGCGCTGACGAGTATGCCTTTCCCCGCCCGTACGGCGCCCCAGCCGTCGGTTCTGAGTTCAAAGCCTTCGCCGTTTTCTCACGTTTTTTTCTCTACCGCTGTCGACGATGTGGCCGAGGTTGAGTTGGGATTTTTGGTAGTCGGTGGCGAGTTTGATGTGTTCCTGACCTTTTTGGTCTTCCATCCTGAGTTTGTTGTTCGCCCAGGTACGGATGACGTTCCTTGTGTTCCAATCGGCAGGAATGTGGTCGGGATGGGCGCTGTCGTGCATGACGCCGGAGATATACGGACGGTCAGGGGTTGCCTTTGGACAAAGGACAGCATCACTTCGGTGCCTTCGTGTAAGGGGAAGTGGATGCCGTATTCGGGGCCGGCATAGGGTTTGGCCAGTCGGACGGGACGGCTTTTCGCCGCCGGGACTCCATTCGTCCAAATCAAACGGTAGTTTGACGCGGTAGCGCCCCATGTCGTCGATGTAGGCGTAGGTGCAGTTCTCTGCCGCGGTCACCCGTGCGGGCAGTGTGCCGGCGATATGGGGGCGCGGGGTGGTGCGTTCGGGACGGAAGGCGAGTTGGGCGGGTATGGCGGTAAAGGTGTGGGTATAGGGCGGTATCGCGGCTACCGCTGTGTTCCATGCTGAGTACCAGCCAGCCGTCGGGGGCTTCGGGGAAGGCGGTATCGGTTTGGAACACTTTCATCGGTGCCATGGAGACGACGTTGCCGCTGCCGTTGGCGACGGTTTGGCGGCAGAGGACGGCTTCGTTCAGCAGGGTCGTCTGAACTTTGGCTTCGTCGGGGGTTTTTGGGATGGAGGCCCCAGTTTTGCTGTTTGCCCAATAAGACGGTATTGTCAGCCGATTCTTCGGACTGTTTGTTGTCGGTTTCGGCAAAGAGGTCGGTATCGGCGCTGCGGTAGTTGTAGTCGGCACTGCGTATGCCTTCGACGATGGGGTTGTGGCGGATGCTGAGGTTGAAGAGTGCTTCGGTACCGACGCTTTCCAGTCCGGCATGGGGGCGGTAGGAAACGGGCAGGCTTTGGTCGCGGAAGTAGTGTTCGGGACTGTCGCCGAAGACGACCACGTCGCCGTGTTGTCCATGCTGTTCGAAGGCATACCAAATGCCTTCTTCCTCACACAGACGGTTGATAAAGGCGAAGTCGCTTTCGAGATACTGGGTCACATACTCGCGGACGGTGTAGCTGCGGCTTTTTTTGGAAACGGTAGTCGACACCGGAGAAGCCGTGATGCTTAAAGACGGCGGCAACGATGTCGGGGACGGTTTGGTTTTGAAACAGTCGGGAGGATTGGAAATGTTTTAAAGCCGCGAAACGCGGCTCTAAAACAAAGCGGTAAACGGTTTCATCCTTGGATACGGACAGCTTCTCGCATGAAGTAATAATGCCCTGCCATTGTTTCGCCGGAGATTCGTCCGAACCGGCTGAAAAAGGCGGCGGCGACTTCGGACAATACGGCCTCCTGCGGACGGATTTCAAACGCTGCGCGCTGGTTGAGGTAGGAAGACAGCGGCAGGGAGGAATCGGTAGAGGTGGCGGTGATTTCGACGCGGTAGGCGGTGTTGGCGGCTTCGGAGGCGGTGAAGGATTTGACGGAGAGTGATGGGGAGAACCGGGCGAAGGTCAGGTGGTAGGATTGGCGGGCAGTCATGACGATCTGGAGGATTTATGATGAAAGTTTAAACATAAATCAAAAAGACAGGCAAGACAAATGATTAATGACAAGCGGTAAAAATGTCGTATGAATGGTTTTTGAAAAGTGATGGGTGAATAGATTTGGGACTAAAGAAGGTCGTCTGAAAGTTGAGTTTCAGACGACCTTGATAGATGCTTGGTTTTGAACCTAATCTATACTTGTATAATCTAAGATAACAGAATCATGATAGTAAGCTTTTTTTAGCCACTCAATGAACCGATCAAACCAACTTCCTTTATTTTCCTTTAAAGATTTCTGTTCAGATTGGTTAGGAACCCTATCTACACATTCACCTCTAATATAATCTTGAACCCTAAAATGACCATTTTGATCTTTTTAAGGCAAATTGTATCTCCAAAACCAGTGAAAATTCGGCTCTATCCTTAATTGTTCATTTTTATTTGGATTAGGGACGAAGCCTAATTGCATAAACTTTTGACCATCTTCTAATTTTAGATTTGGAAAGTTTGAAGAATTCAACATAATACATTTTTCTTTAGTCAGGGTAATTTTTCTTCAAATGTTGCCTCATAGAGCATGCTATCCATATTTTCTGAAAAAACTTGAGATATATCTATGAAATACGCGCCAATTAAGTCAGGTCTGTCAATATAAAGACACGGGGTATTATCTATCATCCTGATGCTAACTACACCATCTGCATCAGGGGCTTTGGAAAAAGCATTACAATTAAATGTAAATAACAAAATTGACAATGCAGAAAATAGTTTTATGTACATAGAAATTCCAAGTAAGCAAAAACAGCTATTGTAACGAATACGAAGCAAAGGTCGTCTGAAAATTTTCAGACGACCTTTGTGAAAAGTTGGATTTCAATTCAACCTACGCCTGTTATGTAAATAATGCGGTGTTTTCTTACATCTTTTTCTTTAGTATTTTTATCCTGATTTAAACCGAAACCAATATATCCGCTAGTCGTAGTCGAAAGGTTCGAATTCTTCGTCCAGCCGTTCACATGAGATGAACCGTTGCTCGGTGGCACTGGTTTCTTCGTCACTCAACATGAACAATCCGCCCCATTGGTCTTTTTGATAGGGTTTTTGATAGGTTTGTCGGAGGAATTCATATTGTTCGGCGGAGAGGTAGGGGCGGTGGCTTTCCAATTGGGCAAACAGTTGTCTGCGGTAGTCTTCGGGAGAGGTATCTTCTTCGGGGAAATAGTCCGCTTGGGCTTGGAGCAGCCTGCGGAAGATGAAGTCTGCTAAGTTTGCGGCTTCTACTACGCTGAAGTCGTCGTCGTGATACAGGCGTGTGATACATGGTTCGCCTTCTTGGCGGTAGTCGAATGCGTAGTAATCGCCGTTGCCCGCTTCGGCAAAGGCGATGAGTTTGCCACGGTATTCAGGTTTTAAACTCCTCCATTCACTGTCATCGCATAGCTGTTCGTTGATTCCCCTGCAATTCGTCGGCGTGAGGCAGTTCAAATTCCGAGCCGACCAGCAGCAGGGGCGGATGTTCGAGCAACTTGGGGAAAGGTTTCGCTATACCATTTTGCTACCCAATTCGCCCTCAGTCCAACATACCGTCGGCAGCGAGGCGTTTGTATAGGTTGGGCAGGGAGATGCCGTATTGTGTTTCGGTTTGGCTGATGAAATCCTGATAATTCATGATGTTTCCTTTTCTGGATTGATTTTTGGTTTTGAACTTTATTGAAACTGCGTTTTCAGACGACCTCTTCCCTTTCCATTTTATAGTGGATTAAATTTAAATCAGGACAAGGCGACGAAGCCGCAGACAGTACAGATAGTACAGAACCGATTCACTTGGTGCTTCAGCACCTTAGAGAATCGTTCTCTTTGAGCTAAGGCGAGGCAACGCCGTACTGGTTTAAAGTTAATCCACTTTACCGCCTGCCGTTTAAATAAGGCCTTGCCTGAAGGATGACGAGTTTACCGCCTGCGAAAGCCCATTCGATGTCTTGTTCGCCGTTGCCGAAAAGCTGTTTGATTTGCTGTCCGGCTTGGTCGAGGTGGCGGATTTGGTCGTGATTCATGACGTTGCCTCCGGTGATCGGTACTTCCCTGACGCCGCCGTTTTCATCCAATTGCAGCGCGGTGGTTTCGTTGGAGGAGCTGAGGCGTTGTACGGCGTCGTTGCGGCGGTTGTAAACGGCTTGTTCCGCCACCCGTTTTCCTTCGACTACGCGAATGCCCAGCCCGCGTTTGGCGGCGATGTAGGAAGTGTTTTTCTGCGCGGTATCGTAGGGATTGACGGTAACGAGTACGCCGGAGGGGTCGGCATTGATGCTTTGCTGGACGAAGACGCTCATTTTCACGCTGTCGTGCGGCAGTCCGGCGATGCGGCGGGCTTCGTACGCGCTGTAATTGAAGACGGAAGCCCAAGATTGTTTCACTGCTTCTGTTAATGCGTTTTCGCCGGTGACGTTCGGCACGGTGGTGTACAGTCCTGCGCCGCTGAAATTCGGCAGGTCTTCGGAATTGGACGAGCTGCGGACGAACACGCCTTTGCTGTTTAATTGGCTGCGCCATTGTTCCGCCCATGTGCGTTTCCATTCGGACGGGATTTCGGCATCGGTGATTTTTTTCTGCAAGGCGAGCAGGGCGGTGCGGCGTTTGCGGTTGTCGCCGCCGCTTTGCGTTTCGATTTGCGCCAGTGTTGCCGCGTTGATGCCGAGTTTGTCCATCATGGCGCGGTAGTAGGCGAAGGGGATGCAGAATCCGTCGGGGACGTTGCTGCCTGCGATATGGGCGCGGATATGGCCGAGGTTGGCGGCTTTGCTGCCGCAGTAACGGCTGTCTTCACGGCGCAAGTTGGCAGCGGCCGCAGGCTGTAATCGGCAGTGTCTGGGCTGCGGCAGGGAGAGGTCGTCTGAAAATGTCTTGGCGGCTGTGTTTCGGTTGGTTTGGGCGACCCGGTATTGTTTTCGCGTCGGCGGCCAATTCGATGCGGCGGCCGATATAGGGGCGAGGATTTTTCCGCGTCTTTGAGGTAGATGTTGGGAATGCCCCAGCCGCGCGCCAAGACGTTCACATGCGACAGCGCGGTGGACGGTTTTTCGCTGATGATGCCTGCTACGGGCGGCAACACCAGCGGCACTTCTTTTCAAGATGATGATGTCGTCCGCACCGACATCGTAAAGGTCGTCTTCCTGAGTGATGACGCGCAATGTGCTACCGCTTTCCCCTATGCAACGGCAGATAGGGGAAATTCTGTATCAGGCTTTCTTGGGTTACGAAGGGGACTTTGCTTTGCGCAGCAACGGTTTCCCTGCCACAGGGAATTGGTTTTGTAGCGCAGCGGGGCGAAGAAACTGTCTTTCAGACGGCCTTCTGCCAATTTCAGCAATTCGGGCGTGATTTTGTCGCCTTCCCAAAATTCGTAAACGTATTCTTGAGTGCTGTTCTGCCAACTGATGGTGCCGAACAGGAAGCGGCGGTTTGGGCTGCGGTATTGTTTGAACAATTCTTTGCGCGTCGGCATCGGCTTCAAAATCTCGGCGAGATAGGTTTCGTGCAGGCGGTATTTCGGCGTGTTGATGTAGTCGGTGCGGTTGTTGTCTTCGCGGTCGATAAGGAAGAGGATATGCGGGATTTCGTATTCGCTGTCTTGTTCGTAAACGCGCGAAAGCAGATCGAAATCGGCGCGGCTGCGGATGGCGGGCAGCGCGGGCGTTTGCGTTTTGACCGGCGTGGCGGCTTGGCGTTTGTCGGACTCAAAATAAGAAGGCTTGCGCGCGGTCGGCGCGGCGGTATCGGCGACTTCGGCATTGGGATGGCAGGCGGAGAGCAGGAACAATAGGGAGAGGCAGACGCTGGTTTTCATGATAATGGCAACGATAAAAACGGATTGTAGCAAGAAAAGGTCGTCTGAAAAATCAAGCCTCGATTCTTTTTCAGTTTGTACTGCAGAATCCCGACTTCATTTCCAGCCTGTCGTTTTCAGACGACCCGCCACATTTCTTCGAACAATCAGGATACAAAAACATGAATAAAACCGGATTATTTCTCTCCTTGGCGTTCTTCGCCGCCGCCCCGCTTTCCACGGCGGAAACCGCACACTCATCCGCAAAGGGCGGACACAGGTCAAAAATACAGAAATCACGCAGCAGCATACAAAACAAACGGACGGCAAGCCGCTTGCCGACGGCTTCGGCAGCCTGTCGCGCCAAGATGCGCGCGTACGCGAAATCCTGAGTTTGGTTGCACCCTGACGCAGACGTGGAAAAAAACTGAAATATGATGTCGCTGCGGTCTTGGAAAAACGGCCTCCAAGTCGCGCTGGTGTGCCTGAATAAGCATCCGCTTGGCGATTTTTACCGCGAAAACCCGAATCACTACGCGCAATGCGGACCCGACTCGGGCAACCCTGTCGCTCAAATGACCCCTTGCCGTGCTGACAAAGGATACCGATGGCAAATTCGCCCTTGCCGCCACGCCTTATACCGAACGTTATGACTATGAAGAAAAAGACGAATTTTATCCGTCCCCCAAACCTGCTATGGAAGGGAAGCGGCAGTTTGTCGTGCAAATCCCCGATGGCGGTTTGCAAATCGGGCTGCCCGCCCGTCTCGATTTTGCCGCTTATCGCCTGAACGATAAAACCGATGCCTTCGGCCTGCGCTTGCAGAACACGGTCGGTTATGCAGGAGGCGGCAGCTTGGAAGAGTTTATGGTGCTGTTTGCCGTTATTGAAGGTCGTCTGAAACCCGTTTTGAACGCCAACACCTTTACGCTTGAAAACATTGCCGGCAGCTGGAATAAGGACGGCACACGCCGGCATGATGTATATACCGACACATACATCCTGAAAATGTCGCCGCAGCAGCATCATGGATTTTACGACATCATTTGGCAAGCGAAGGGCATGAAAAACGGCGAACGGAAAGTCTACCGCTGGGATGCGGAAAAGCAGGAGTATGGCAGTTTGGAATAGCGGCGCTGTCGGTTGCCATACAGGATGGCGTATCGGCGGCAGGCATCATGCGAAAGCAGTTGGTACGGTGTTTTGCCTGATTGGGAATCCAATCTCTTTCGGTTTTTGAGGTGCGCTGCCGCTTGCATAGTGTATTAACTAAATCAGGACAAGGCGAGACAGTACAGATAGTACGGAACCGATTCACTTGGTGCTTCAGCACCTTAGAGAATCGTTCTCTTTGAGCTAAGGCGAGGCAACGCCGTACTGGTTTAAAGTTAATCCACTATATATTCCGTCCGTCATGATAGGAATAACAACAAAAGGTCGTCTGAAAACCCTGTTCGGGGTGTTTCAGACGACCTTTTTCTTGACCCAACCCTTTCAAACCATCGCTTGATACAACGCAATCATCAGCGGCATGGTAATGACGCACAGCAGCGTCGTGATGCCGTAAATCGCGCTGGCTTTACGGGCGTTCTGACCATAAACCATCGCCATTTGGGTAACGGTGGACGCGACGGGGCTGACTGTGGCGAGGAAGCTGATGAGGACGACGGTATCGCTGTGCCCGCCGAGGTGCGCGATGTCCGAAATTTTGACAAACACCAGCAGAATCAGCGGGATAAGCATCAGACGCAGGAAGGCGACGAGGTAAATCCGTTTGGAGAGGACGATTTCTTTGAGCGGCAGCGAGGGCAATCAACATTCCGGCAACGAGCATGGCGACCGGACCTATCATGCCGCCAATCGTGGCGAGCGTGTTGTCGATGATGTGCGGCAGTTTGATTTGGAAGGCAAACATGAACACGCCGATAAAAGATGGATAGGATGTTGATGTTGGTGAGTACGGTTTTTCCACGCAAGATTGCCGCGCCCGCAAAGCAGCAGGCGCAAGTGCGTCCAGAAAAGGAACATTTGGACGATGATGAAGCCGCTGGTGTAAATCACCCATCGCGGTCCGAAAATGGACATCACCAGCGGGATGATGAGATTGCCGGAATTGGTGTAAACCGTGGCGGCGTGTTCGAGCGTATCGAGCTTAAACAGGGTTTTGAAAAGCCTGCCCAGCGCGATCAGCAGGGATGTGGAACACGATCGCCAAGGCGACCGAGAGTTTCAACCCGTCAATGATGTCGGGCGTGTTCTCGATTTGGAAGGCGTGAATCATCACCGACGGGCTGATGAGGTAGAGCGCGATGACGGAGAGCGTGCGGCTGTGTTCGGAGGTCAGGAGCTTGGATTTCACCAACGCCATGCCCATCAGGACAATCAGGGTCAGCTCGGTGATTTTGCCGGCGAGGAGCAGGGCGGTTTCCATGAGTGTGGCACATTTGGAGAAAACAGAAATTTTTACGCTTGCGCGCCAGTGCGGACAATGTATTCGGAACACGGTTTCAGACGACCTTTCCGTGTTTGCCGCCGTATTCAAAAGGCAAAGGTCGTCTGAAAACTGAACTGGCCCCCAAATCTTGGACACTCATAAAAGCCTATTCAGGCACTCTGTGCAAGCTGGGTTCTGTATGCGACAGGACTCAGCTTTTTCATTTCAAACTGCAACGCTCCCGGTTGTAGTAATCATATAGTCATCTATCTGCTTCATCAATTCATCTACCGTCAATTCACCTGCGTTATATAAACACTCCGTCTTTAACACCGCAAAGAAGCTTTTCCATCGGCGCATTGTCCCAACAGTTCGCCTTTCGCGACTATGCTTTGAACTCATGGAATGCTCCGCAAACAATTCCCTATACCCCGCCGTGCCGTACAGCACACCTTGGTCCGGGATGAAGCATCGTTCCTTTATCAGTCAGACGGGTGCGGCTTTTTCGAGCATTTCCTTCACCATTTCGCTGTCGGCTCTGCGGCTCATGGCGTAGGCGACGATCTCGCGAGTTGAACAAGTCCAAGATTGGCGAGAGGTACAGTTTGCCGTCCTTCCTTTGAGTTCGGTAACGTCGGTCAGCCATTTTTCGTTGGGCTTTCGGGCTTTGAACCGGCGTTTGAGGAGGTTTTTCCGATATTTCGCCCATGGCGGGATGGCGGTAGGCTTTCGCCCGTATGAGGCTTTCAGTTCCAACTGCTTCATCAACCGCGCCACTTTTTGTGGTTCCAACCCAATGCTGCGGCAATGCGCCTTTGTCCGTAGCGTCCCTTTTATGCCGCCGGTAGGTTTCGACGAGGAGGGGCTTTGTCGGCTGCGTCGGGGTCAGGTCGGTCTTGGTGGTGGTAGTAAAGCTGCTTTTTGGGCAGGGTTTGCGATGTGCAGCAGGTATTTGAGCGGGTGTTGCGCCCTCAGTGTTTGGACGGTTTGGCTTTGTCCTTTTCGGTCCGCTTTTGGCTGAGGGCTTTTAACTCCTAGGTAGGCGACCTCTGCGCGCATATAGCACAACTCTTCAATAAGCTCTGCCTGTGTCTTGATCAGGGTTTTATCTGCGATGAAGGGTTTTGCGGTGTTGGGTCATGGTTTTTGGATTGGGGATGTTCGAGGTGCGCCGATGCCGCCTTGCTTGATAGGCGCGTATCCATCGTCGCAGATGGGTTCAGGAGATGCGTGAGTGGTCTGCGGTACGCTGTTGGCTGCGTATGTCGCGAGGTAGTGGAGTACGGCTTGGTATTTGAAGTGTAATGTATGTTGCTCATAAAAACTGCACCTTGCGAGTTGGAGGAGTGTCCAACTTTTGAGTTGCCAGTTCAAACGCCGCTCGGAGTTTTCAGACGACCTCACGCCCCTGTCCTGTTCTCATTTAAGCACTACACACTGACGCGGGAATGGCAACGCGTTGCCCCAAGTTGAATGTTGACAATTTTTTTCACCCGACGACAGGGCGTTTTCAGTATAATACCGCCCGCAAATTTTCCTTTTTTTTGAAAAGCATAAATCATGACTACTTCAAATCAAAATGTGCTGGAGCGTATATTCAATTTAAGCGCAAACGGCACGAATGTGCGCACTGAGCTGATGGCAGGTCTGACCACCTTCCTCGCCATGTGTTTACATCATCATCGTCAATCCGCTGATTCTCGGCGAAACGGGCATGGACATGGGCGCGGTATTCGTCGCCACCTGTATCGCTTCCGCCATCGGCTGCTTCGTGATGGGCTTCGTCGGCAACTATCCGATTGCGCTCGCTCCGGGCATGGGTTTGAACGCCTACTTTTCACCTACGCCGTCGTCAAAGGCATGGGCGTGCCTGGCAGGTGGCTTTGGGCGCAGTATTCGTTTCGGGCATCATTTTCATCTTTATTCAGCTTTTTCAAAGTGCGCGAAATGCTGGTGAACGCGCTGCCTATGGGCTTTGAAAAATGTCGATTGCCGCCGGTATCGGGCTGTTTCTGTCGCTGATTGCGACTCAAAGGTTCCGGCATCATCATCGCCAGCGAGGCGACTTTGGTGAAAGCTGGGCGACATCCACCAACCTGCCGCGCTTTTTGGTGCTGGCAGGCTTCGCCATGGTGGTGGCTTTGGGGCATTTCCGCGTCAAAGGGGCGATTATCCTGACCATTCTGGCAATCACAGCCATTTCCACCCTGCTGGGCTTGAGCGATTTTAAAGGCGTGGTCGGCGAAATTCCGAGCATCGCGCCGACTTTTCATGCAGATGGATTTCAACGGTCTCTTTAAAAATCAGCATGATCAGCGTGATTTTCGTCTTTTTCCCTGGTTGATTTGTTTGACTCCACCGGCACGCTGGTCGGCGTTTCCCACCGTGCGGGTCTGCTGGAAGACGGCAAACTGCCTCGTCTGAAACGCGCCCTGTTCGCCGACTCGACCGCGATTGTCGCCGGTGCCGCGCTGGGTACGTCTTCAACTACGCCGTATGTCGAAAGCGCGGCAGGCGTGTCCGCAGGCGGCCGCACCGGTCTGACCGCCGTAACCGTCGGCGTATTGATGTTAGCGTGTCTGATTTTTCTCGCCGCTGGTGCAGAGCATCCCCGGCTTCGCCACCGCGCCCGCGCTGCTCTACGTCGGTGCGCAAATGCTGCGCAGCGCGCGTGAAATCGACTGGGACGACATGACCGAAGCCGCTCCCGCTTTCCTGACCATCGTATTCATGCCGTTCACCCTATTCGATTGCCGACGGCATCGCCTTCGGCTTCATCAGCTACGCCGTGATTAAACTTTGTGCAACCGCATGCAAAAGACGTACCACCTATGGTGTGGATAGTCGCCGTATTGTGGGCATTGAAATTCTGGTTTATGGGCGGCTGATGCCGTTTTCAGGTTAGCCGTTTCATTCCCCGCAATAGCAAAAGGTCGTCTGAAAATTTTCAGACGACCTTTTGGTTTTAAGATGTACTGAATATTTGAAACTTCGCGCTATCGTTCCGATCAATATTCAAAGGCGTCAGCCAATGCTTAAAACCACTCTTTCTTGCCGATAACATAAACTTGTTCAAATTCTTCCGGCAGTACATTTCAGGTATTTAACGATGTCGATGATACAGAAAACAAAAACAATCATCGGACCAACGAGAATAAACGAACCCAAAATACAAATCAACAGGTAGATGATACCGACTTTGTTTACGCCCAAATAAAATTTATGCACCCGAAGCAACCTCAAAAAGAACGCCAAAACAGAGGCAACAAGTCGTTTGTCATCGGTAATACGAGAGGATTGCAGAGGTGTATTTTTCGGACATTTTTCTCCAAACGGATAGTCGATATTAAGAAAGTGTTTTTAAGTATAGCAGAATAATGATATTAATTTCACACAGATTTTTATTTTTACTGCCCGCCTGAAACGCATCCTGTTTACCGACTCGACCGCCATCCTCGCCGATACCGACATGTCTGATTTTCTCGCCGCCGGTGCAGAGCATCCCCAACTTCGCCACCGCGCGCTGCGCTACGGCGGCTGATGCCGTTTCAGAGTTGATTCCACAATTGTTTATATTCGTCTCCTGCAATAACAAAAGGTCGTCTGAAAATTTTCAGACGACCTTTTTAGATTTTAAGATGAAATGAATATTTGAAACTTCGCGCTATCGTTCCGCTCAAAATTCAAAGGCATCAGCCAATGCTTAAAAACCACTCTTTTCTTACCGACAACATAAACTTTGTTTCAAATTCTTCCGGCGTAGATGTCAGGGTATTTAAAGATGTCGAAGAGAGATAAACCGACAACAACTATCAAAAGCAGGATAGACAAAAAAACATACCCACCACACCAATCGCCAAATAGATGATACCGGCTTTGTTTAAGCCCAAATAGAATTTATGCGCTCGAAGCAACCTAAAAAGAACGCCAAAGCCGCGGCGATGATGCGTTTGTTGGTAGTAGGAAGGGATTGCAGATGTGAATTTTCGGACATTTTTTTCTCCAAACGGATAGTCAAATACTAAAGAAAGTGTTTTTAAGTATAGCAGAATAATGATATTAATTTCACATAGATTCTATTTCTATTGAATAATAAACCTATAAAATTTCGTAAATTTATGTTACGAAAAAGCCTAATTTGCAGTTTAAATATGCGATTTCCTATACATTTTTAGCATATTATACTTACTACCTTTATTTATCTTTTTCGATTTATCCGCATTTCTTAGCCAATCCGCCCCGCTTAAAGTTTCAGACGACCTTGACACTGCTTTTGACTCTGCCGCGCCTGTCTAGTTCAGATTTAAAAAATGAAACAACACCAAACTCAGGGCAATCACCGCCATGCGGACGTCAACCCGTAAACGGTTTCGTGTCCGTCGGAATAACGCTTGGCGGCGGGCAGCAATTCGTCCAACGCGAGGAACACCATCACGCCCGCAATCACGCCGAACACTGCGCCGAACACGAAAGGCGATAAAAAGCAGCTGAGCATGGTGTAGCCCAAAACCGCGCCCAAAGGGTTCGGCCAGTCCCTGAAGCGAGACAGGCGAGGACGGTTTTTGCGGTTGCGGGTGGCGAAATAAACGGGCGCGGCAATGGAAATGCCTTCGGGAATATTGTGTATCGCAATCGCAAGCGCCAGCGGCATCCCGACGGCGGGATTTTCCAGCGTGGCGAAAAACGTTGCCAAACCTTCGGGGAAAGTTGTGCGCGGTAATGGCAAACGCCGCCATCATGCCGACTCGGGCGATGTGGCGGCGTTTGTTTTCCTGAAAGGCGGGGTCGTGCGGGTCGAGCGTTTCATGCGGGTTCGGCACAAGGCGGTCAATCAGCGCAATCGATCCCATGCCCGCCAGAAAAGCCAGCGTCGCGGCGGCGAAGGCTTTGTCTTTGTCGTAAACCTGCCCGAAGGCTTCGCTGGATTTGTTGAAAATCTCCGTCAGCGACACATACACCATCGCCCGCCCGCGAACGCCAAACCGAATGACAAGACACGCGGGTTGGGCGTTTTGGAAAACATCACCAGCCCGCTGCCCAATACGGTAAACAATCCGGCGGCAAGGGGCGATGCTGAAGGCGGTGATGAGGTTGGTTGAGCTGATATCAGGCATCGTCTTAAGTCGTTAACACAATAAAGAAATCAGCCTAACATATTTTCCCTAATTAGAGAATAATTATTATTTTTATTTGTATTAATGAGGACAATGTCAGATTAGAAACGTCGGGCAAATACACAACCGCCTTACGATATAGTGGATTAACTTTAAATCAGGACAAGGCGACGAAGCCGCAGACGGTACAGATAGTACGGAACCGATTCGCTGGGTGCTTCAGCACCTTAGAGAATCGTTCTCTTTGAGCTAAGGCGAGGCAACGCCGTAATGGTTTAAAGTTAATCCACTATAAAAACCATTCCGCCCCTCTTCCTCCAAACGGCAACGCAGCCCGCCATCCGCCTGTCTGAAACGCCGCCGGATTTTCCATATAAATGGAAGAAATGTTATGATTTTTGCAATCTTCCCTCTTTCAGACGACCCCGGTGCGGATGATGTGAAAGGTCGTCTGAAACACATTCAAACCCCTCCGAAACGAGACATTCATGACCCTGCAAATCGGTATCGACTTAGGCACGACCAACAGCCTGATTGCCCAGTTCCACAACGGCGAAACCCGCCTGATTCCCAACCAACACGGCCATTTTTCTGACACCGTCGGTCATCAGCGTCGCCGAAGACGGCAGCATCCTGACCGGCATCGCCGCACGCGAACGCCTCTCCACCGCCCCGACGCTGACCGCCTCGGCGTTCAAGCGATTTATGGGAACGGATAAAACTTTCCATTTGGGCAAGCGCACGTTCCGCGCCGAAGAATTGTCCGCGCTGATTTTGAAAAAGCCTGAAAGAAGATGCGGAAGCCTTTTTGGGAGAACCGGTATGCGATGTCGTTTTGACCGTTCCCGCCTATTTCAACGCCATCCAACGTCAGGCAACGAAAAACGCGGCGCAGATGGCAGGTTTGAACGTCTTGCGTTTGCTCAACGAACCGACTGCCGCCGGCCTTGCTTACGGTTTGCAGGAAAAAAACCCGACGACACGCGCTTTTTGATTTACGACTTGGGCGGCGGGACGTTTGACGTATCCGTACTCGATTATTTCGACGGCGTCGTCCAAGTATCCGCCAGCGCGGGCGACAACCATTTGGGCGGCGAAGATTTCGTCAACGTGCTGCGCCAGTGTTTCCTGAAAAATGCACGACGCTGACGTCGTCTGAAAGCGACAAACTGGCGCAAAACAGCGAATTGTGGCAGGGTATTGGAAACCGCCAAACGCAAACTGGGCGAAGAAATGCAGACGGAAATCCGTTTCCATTACGGCGACACGGTTCACTCCCGCCGTCATCAGCCGCGAAGAATTCCAGAAGCCGCCACGCCATTAATGGGCCGCCTGCGCCAACCGCTGGAGCGCGCATTGCGCGATGCCAAAGCTGCACCCTTCGCAAATCGACGGCATCATCTTTGGTCGGCGGCGCGACACGGATGCCGATGATTCGGCATTCCATTGCCCAACTGTTCCGCCGTATCCCGCTTGTTTCGGTCAATCCCGACGAAGCCATCGCGCGCGGCGCGGCGGTGCAGGCGGCGCTGATTGCGCGCAACGAAAGCGTGGAAGAAGTCGTCCTTACCGACGTAATGCCCTTCTCGCTCGGTACGGGAAGCCGGCATGGACCTTGGCGACCAATACGTTACCGGACGGTTTTTCCCGATTATTGAACGCAATATGCCCGTTCCCGTTTCGCGCGTCGAAACTTTCATCACTTCCCACGACGGGCAGAAAGTGATTTTGGTCGATGTTTTGCAGGGCGAGTCCATGCTTGCCAAAGAAAACCTGAAACTGGGCGAACTGTCGGTCAACGTCCCGCCCAAGCCGAAAGGACAGGTATCGATAGACGTCCGCTTCAGCTACGACGTCAACGGGCTTTTGAAGTCGACATCAGCAACAAAAACCTGAATCTGCACATCAATCAGGTTTTTCCGTCAAAACAGCCAAAAGCCTGACGCCTGAAGAAATCAAGGCTTCCCTGATCAAACTCGCCGCCTTGAAAATCCATCCGCGCGATCAGCAGCACAATATCTATCTGTTGGAAAAAGCCAAACGCCTGTATGAAGAATTCCTCGGTGACAACCGGCACATCATCGCCGCAGAAGTGGCGCGTTTTTGAAGCCGTATTGGAAACGCAGGACCCGATCGTCATCCATAGGGGCGCAACAGCAATTTAGCGAATTTTTAAACCGTTTCGACGGCGGCTGGCTGCTGTAAACGCTTCGCTTTTCATCGGACATGCCGAACAATGAAAGATAAAATCCATTGAAAACAAAAAATTATGCAATACCGGCAAAAATAAGTTGACACCTTTCCGACGCATCCATATAATGCACGGCTTATCGGGTCGTTAGCTCAGTCGGTAGAGCAGCGGACTTTTAATCCGTTGGTCGAGCGTTCGAATCGCTCACGACCCACGCAAATTTCAAAAAGCTGAGTTGAAAAAACTCAGCTTTTTTTATTATCTTTCAGATACACGCAGACCAAACCATACGGAAAACGCCGTATCGGTTTTAAACTTAACCCGCCAAACCATCAAGGTTATCTGAAACGCCGCAATCACTACAAAACCGCGTTTTCAGACGACCCCGCCAACGCCACTCGGAATCCACGCGATCAGCAGACTGACCGGCAAGCTCATCGAGAAAAAAACCCGCCGCAAATCGTCATCGACGTCAACGGCGTCGGCTACGAAAGCCGACGTATCCATGCGAGACTTTCTACAACCCTGCCCGCCTTGGGCGAAACCGTACAGCTTTACACCCAGCTTGTCGTCCGTGAAGACGCGCATTTGTTGTTCGGCTTTGCGACTGCCGACGAGCGGGCGACGTTCCGCCAGTTGGTCAAAGTCAGCGGCATCGGCGCGAAAAACCGCGCTGGGCATACTCTCCGCCATGTCCGCCGACGAGCTTGCCCGCGCGGTTGCCGACGAAGACATCAAACGCCTGTCCTCCGCCCCGGGCATCGGCAAAAAAACCGCCGAACGCATGGTTTTGGAACTGCGCGGCAAACTGGTTTCCCATACCGCTGCCGACGGGCTTTTCACCGCCGCGCCTGCCGCCGACGAAACGGACGACATCGTCAACACCCTGATTGCGCTGGGTTACAACGAACGCGAGGCAAAAAAGCCGCCATCAAAGGCATCCCCAAAGGCACGGAAGTCGGCGAAGGCGTGCGCTTGGCTTTGAAAAACCTGTTGAAATAAAACATATCCTGCCTTGCCGTCAAAACGCGGCAACCATACAAAGAGGGTCGTCTGAAAACCCCCAAAATGAGGTTTTCAGACGACCTCTTTTTCACGTCAAACCGCTTACGCGCCGCGTTTTTCCAAAAGCGGCTACGGCGGGCAACTCTTTGCCTTCAAGAATTCGAGGAACGCGCCGCCGCGGTGGAGATGTAGCCGATTTGGTCGGTAACGCCGAATTTGGCAATCGCCGCCAGTGTGTCGCCGCCGCCCGCAATCGAGAACGCTTTGCTTTGGGCGATGGCTTCGGCAAGAGCTTTCGTGCCGCCTGCGAACTGGTCAAACTCGAAACACGCCGACCGGGCCCGTTCCAAACGATGGTGCCTGCGGCTTTGAGCAGTTCGGCAAGCGCGGCGGCGGATTTCGGGCCGATGTCCAAAATCATATCGTCTTCGGCAACGTCGGCAATGTCTTTCACCACCGCTTCGGCATCGGCGGCAAAGGCTTTGGCAACGACGACATCGGTCGGCAGCGGTACGGAGCCGCCTTTGGCCGCCATTTTCGCCATGATTTTTTTGGATTCTTCCACCAAAGTCATGTTCCGCCAAAGATTTGCCGATGGCTTTGCCTTCCGCCAACAGGAAGGTGTTGGCGATACCGCCGCCGACGATGAGTTGGTCGACTTTGTCCGCCAGCGATTCGAGAATGGTCAGTTTGGTGGACACTTTGCTGCCGGCGACAATCGCCACCATCGGGACGCGCAGGCTGTTTCAGGGCTTTGCCCAAAGCGTCGAGTTCGCCCGCCATCAATACGCCGGCACAGGGCAACGGGCGCGGCGGGCGACGGCTTCGGTCGAGGCTTGGGCGCGGTGGGCGGTGCCGAACGCGTCGTTGACAAACACGTCGCACAAGGCGGCATAGGCTTTGCCCAGTTCCAAATCGTTTTTCTTCTCGCCCTTTGTTGATGCGCACGTTTTGCAGCATGACGACATCGCCCGCGTTCAGGGCGGGTTTGTTTTCACGCCAGTCGTTTCAATACTTTCACGTCTTTGCCCAACAGGCTGCCCAAGTGCGCGGCAACGAGGGCGCAACGTCGTCTTCAGGGGTGAAACTCGCCTTCGGTCGGGCGGCCCAAGTGGGTCATCACGATAACGGACGCGCCGTTGTCCAAGCAGTATTTGATGGACGCAAGCGAGGCGCGGATACGGGTGTCGTCGCTGATTTTTGCCGTCTTTGAACGGCACGTTCATATCGGCGCGGATGAGGGACGGTTTTGCCCTGCACGTTTTTGTTCGGTCAGTTTCAGAAATGCCATGATGTATCCTTTTGTGAAGGTTGGAAACGGAAATGGGAATGTTCTCAATTATCCGCGAACGGGGCGCATCGGTAAAGGCGGGATTTGCCTGCGCTTGATTTGCGTCAGCGGTAGGGTCGATATAAGGTCGTCTGAAAACGTGGTTTGAATGCGGTATAGTGGATTAACTTTAAACCAGTACGGCGTTGCCTCGCCTTAGCTCAAAGAGAACGATTCTCTAAGGTGCTGAAGCACCAAGTGAATCGGTTCCAGTACTATCTGTACTGTCTGCGGCTTCGTCGCCTTGTCCTGAGTTTAAATTTAATCCACTATAAAAACAAATCCCTCCTTTCAGACGACCTCCCGCCGAATCTTTGCTAAACTACACGAAAATACGTTCACCCCCTCAAACCTATGCTCACCTACACCCCGCCCGATCCGCGACAACCTGCCAAAACCCGCGAAAAACCCTGGCTCTTGCTGCTGATGGCATTTGCCTGGCTGTGGCCGGGCGTGTTTTCGCACGACTATGGAATCCCGCCGAACCCACTGTCTTTTACCTCCGTCGAAGCCTTTAGACGCAGGCGCGACGCCGTTGGTCGCCCATGTGTTGGGACAGCCGGATTTTCAGATTCCGCCCATCTATTGTGGGTGGCGGCGGCGTTCAAACACCTGTTGTCGCCTTGGGCGGCGGACGCTTATGATGCCGCGCGGTTTTGCGGGCGTCTTCTTTACGATTATCGGGCTGACCGCCTGCGGTTTTGCGGATTCAACTTTTTGGGCAGGCACCACGGGCGCAGCGTCGTCCTCATCTCTGATCAGCGGCATCGGGCTGCTCTCGGTCGCGCACTTCCTCAACCCCGCTTCGGTCGCCTTTTGCCGCGTCGGGCATGATATTGTGCGGCTTTTCGTTGGCGCAACGCCGCGTCATTACCTCTTCCCTGCTGCTGGGCGGCGGCTGGGCGTTGCTGTCGCTTTCATCGGGCTATCTGATGACCGCCGCGCTGATGTTTTTAGCACCCGCCCTGTTGCTCGATGAGAAATGGCGCGTCAAACGCTACTACCTGACGCTGGTCGGCGCGTTCGCCATCGGACTGCCGCTGCTTGACGGTTTATCCGCTCATTTTTCTCCAGAACGCAGCCCGAACTGTTTTCCATCTGGCTGCAACACCACTCGCTCGGCGCATTCGGCGGCTTGGGTGGTTTTCAGACGACCTTCAGCCTGTTTTATTACCTGAAAAACCTGCTCTGGTTTACCCTGCCCGCATGGCCGCTCGCCGCATGGACGTTAAGCCGCCCCCGCATCCGCGAAAAAAACTGGAGCGTATTGTGCATTTCGTGGTTCCTCATCGTCCTCAGCATTCTCGCCGTCAGCCCGCAACGCCTGCAAGACAACCTCGTCTGGTTGCTGCCCCCACTGCCCCTGCTTGGCGCGGCGCAACTGGACGGACTGCGGCGCGGCGCGGCGGCGTTTATCAACTGGTTCCGGCGTTATGGCGTTCGGATTGTTCGCCATTTTCCTGTGGACAGGCTTCTTCGCCATGAACTACGGCTGGCCTGCCAAACTCGCCGAACGCGCCGCCTATTTCAGCCCGTATTACACGCCCGACATCGACCCGATACCGATGGCGGTCGCCCTACTGTTTACCCGTTGTGGCTGTGGGCGATTACCCGCAAAAACATCCGCGGCAGACAGGCGGTGACCAACTGGGCGGCAGGCGTTACGCTGGCGTGGGCATTGCTGATGACCCTGTTCCTGCCGTGGCTCGACGCCGCCAAAAAGCCACGCGCCCGTCGTCCTCCAAATGGAAGCCTCCCTCTCCCCGAACTGAAACAACGGCTTTCAGACGACCTCGAATGCATCAGCATCGCCAACGAAGACCACCGCGCCCGCATCGCTTGGGCGCAATACAGCGACTTGACACTCCATATCGACGACGCTGCCTGCCGCTACCGTCTGGTGCAGCAGCCTAAAAAATACCGATGCGCCGCCGGGCTGGACGAAAAATCTGGCAGGGCGCGCGCCCGAGAAAACAAAGTGGAAGGCTTCGCCCTGCTGGAGAAAGCGGAATGAATCCGCTAGGGGGCGTGAATGGCGAAACGTCGTCTGAAAAATCGGTTTTCAGACGACGTTTTTTCATAGAAATTTGAGTATCGGAAACATTGTTTGCAAGAATGCGTCTGACAGGCGTTTGATATAGTGGATTAACAAAAAATCAGGACAAGGCGACGAAGCCGCAGACAGTACAGATAGTACGACAAGGCGAGGCAACGCCGTACTGGTTTAAAAGTTGATCCACTATAGAAACACTAAAGGTCGTCTGAAAACCCATATTCAGGTTTTCAGACGACCTTTATCTCCAAATTATGCTTCAAATCCCGTGTTATTGCAGGCTGTGTTCCAATGACACGCCTGCCGCCCAGCCGGTTTTGGGGTCTTTGCTTTCTTTGACTACGCCTGAGTTGAACGAGAGGGTCGTGCGTTTGGAGAATTTGTATTCGGTGTTGAACGCGAGCTGTTTGTAGTTCTTGCGGTATCGGAGCGGCCGTAGGCGACGCCGAGTTTAGGGGTGATGTTGCCCATGGTGTAACGGCGGTCACTTGGAAATCGCGGGTGTTGGTATTGGTTTTGGTTTCGTCTTCCCAGTGGAATTTGTCGGCAACATTGCGGGCGTACATCATGCCGGCGGCGAGGTAGAGGTCGTCTTTGTCGTAGCCGACTTTCAGGGAATGAACCTGTCTGTCTTTGGTATCGTCAGGCGAGCCGTTGCGGGCGTATTCGAGGGCGTAGTGGGCGTTGAAGCCGTTGGTCGGGTGTTTGTAGTGCAAGCCTAAGCCCGCCATCCAGTCGCCGTTGCGCTTCCTGTCTTTGTATTTGTTGGCACCGGGCGCGATTTGGACGCGGTAGTTGAAGCCGTTGTCAAAGGTTTTGGATTCGTAGTTCAGGGCGATTTCACGGCCGCCGAAACGGGTCATGCGCCCCATGGTTTGGGTGTGGTTGTTGCCGTTGAACGCGTCTTGTTCGCCGGTCAGGTAGTGCATGGGGGTACTGAGCCAGCCGGCGCGGACGGTACCGAAATCGCCGCGCAGACCGATATAGGAGTCGTCCGTACTCCAGCCGTTGTAGTCGAAGGCGACGAATGAATTGACGCCGTAGATGAGCTTGAGGTCTTTGTCGAGTTTTTCACTGCCCATAATCCAGATGCGGCTGTTGTTGTCGGATATATCGGTAGCGGATTGCCCTTTGCCGTTGCGTTCGTGTTCGATAGAAGTAAATATCCGTCCGCCGATTTTGGCTTCGTTATCGGATGCCAATGCGGGGGCGGCAAGCGGGACGGCAACCGCAATCATTAATAACTTCTTCATTTTATTCTCCTTTTGTTTGATTTTTCTGAGGCTGCGTTTAAACAGGGTTTTTTATACTATTTGAGGCGTGCAAAAAAATCAATATTTTTGTAATCACTTGTAACTTTTATTTCAAAAATGTTTTTTTACGGCGTTTTTGTGTTATCTTGCAAACCGATTTCCAAAAACAGGCGGATTTTTCAAATACCCATAGAGAATAAATCTTTTTATCCGCCAAAAATCAGAATATTTCCCTACCATGTAGTCATATGTAGTTTTTATTTTTTTGCAAAACGCAGGATGGAGGGAGAGATAGCGAGAAGAGGAGAAAAAAACGTGCTGCCGAACAAACCTTATTCCATATTAGCTTTTATCGCTTGCCATAGTGCTTGCGCTGTCGGCGTGTCATCGCGAAGTCAAGCCCGCGCCCGAATTCAAGCGCAGCGAATACAATAAAAATCGTCATCAGCAACGCGGTCGAACCGAGTACGCTCGACCCGCAAAAAAAGCTCGGATATGGCGGCGGGCGCGATTATCCGTCAGATGATGGACGGCTTGGTCAGTACGGATGCCGAAGGCAAAACCATTCCCGCCTTGGCGTTGAAATGGGGAGCCGTCGGACGAAGGGCGCGTTTGGACGTTCCACCTGCGCGATGCGAAGTGGAGCAACGGCGACCCGATTACCGCCGAAGATTTCGTTTACAGCTTCCGCCGCCTCGCCGATCCTGCAACCGCCGCGCCCTAACAGCAGCTATTTGGAAGACGCGAAAATACAGGGTGCGGCGGAAATCCCTACAAGGCAAGGCGAAGCCGGATGCTGGGCGTCAAGGCTTTGGACAAAAAAACGCTGCAATTCACGCTCACCGCGCCCGTGCCGTATTTCCCCGATATGCTGATTCAGCAGTTCACCTACCCCGTCCACCGCGCCACGGTCGAGAAATTCGGCGAAAAAAATGGACGCAGCCGGGCAATTATGTTTCCAGCGGCGCATACATCCTCAAAGAATGGCGTGTCAACAGCCACATCACCATGGATAAAAACCCTGCTTATTACGACAGCAAAAAAGTATCCATCCCGCAGGCGGTGTTCCTCGCCAGCGGCAAAGAATACGACCGCTACCGCGCCGACGAAGTGGACGTTACCTACGGCATCCCTTCCGACCAGATCAAGATTGCCGAGAAAAGAATTTCCCGGACAGGTTCGGCGCGCGACTTTGCTGTGTTCTTGGTTTTTTTAGAGCCGAACTTGGAATCCGCCGAATTTAAAAATCCCAAAGTCCGCCGCGCGCTCAGCCTCCTGACCGACCGCGCCATCATTACCAAAGTTGCCGGACGCGGCGACAAGGAAGCGTTCCAGCTCACCCCGCCGAATATGCAGGGCGGCGGCGAATCTGCCCCCGCATGGAAGCCGCTCAAGCGCGAAGCGCGCATTGCCGAAGCGGAAAAAAACTTTTGCGCGAAGCGGGGTTACAGCGAAGAGAAACCGCTTTCGAGTTCCAAATCGTCTATACCACCAGCGAGGGCCGCCAAGAAAACAAATCACCGCGCTGCAATCCATTTGGAAGGCGACCGTGCCGTTCGTTCGCCCCACGTTGATGAACGAAGAATGGAAAACCTTCTTGGACAAGCGCCTGCAAGGCAATTCAGCATGGCGTTTGCGGGCTGGTGTTCCGACTACAACGACCCTGCGGGCATGCTCAATATTTTCAAATCCAACAATCCGAACAACGCCTTCCATTACAAGAATCCCGAATTCGACAAGCTGATGAACAGCACGCTCGAAGCGGGCATTTCTCGCCGAAGCGCGCCCGCCGCTACGTCAGCGCCGAGGCGATGCTGCAACGCGACGACGCCTTTATCCCGCTGTATCCGCAAGTCAGCATCAATCTGGTGAAACCCGACATCCAAGGCTACTCCGACCGCGACCCGCTGAAAAATTACACCATCAAAAATTGGTCGTTTGCACCCAAGAAGTGATTTGATAACATAGACACGTTTTTCAGACGACCTTCCTGTACATCAAGTTAATCCGCTATAAAAAGGTCGTCTGAAACCGCGAAACCCTATTGGAGAATCCGTTCATGAATACCGTATCGAATTACCTGTCCGCATTGCGCGAAGCCATGAAGGCGCAAGGTCTGGACGCACTCGTCATCCCTCCGCCGACCCCCATCTTTCCGAATACCTGCCTGCACACTGGCAGGCGCGCCGCGAGTTGTCGGGCTTTACCGGCTCGGTCGGCACGTTCGTCGTTACCGCCGACGAAGCGGGCGTGTGGGTGGACAGCCGCTATTGGGAGCAGGCGACCAAACAGCTTGCGGGCAGCGGCATCGAGCTGCAAAAAAAGCGGGCAAGTTCCGCCGTATAACGAATGGCTCGCGGCAAACCTGCCCGAAAAACGCCGCCGTCGGCATCCCTTCCGATATGGTGTCGCTCACGGCAAACGCACTTTGGCGCAATCCCTGACCGCCAAAAACATCCGCATCGAACACCCCGACGACCTGCTTGACCAAGTGTGGACAAGCCGCCCTGCCATCCCCGCCGAAACCGTGTTCATCCACGACCCCGCCTACGTCTCTGAAACCGCCGCCGAAAAACTCGCCCGCGTGCGCGCCGTCATGGCGGAAAAAGGCGCGGATTACCACTTGGTTTCCTCGCTTGACGACATCGCTTGGCTGACCAACCTGCGCGGCAGCGACGTGCCTTCAATCCCGTTTTCGTGTCCTTCCTGCTTATCGGCAAAGACAATGCCGTCCTGTTTACCGACCAAGGTCGTCTGAACGCCGAAGCCGCCGCCGCGCTGCAAACCGCAGGCATCACGGTCGAACCTTACGCCCAAGTTGCCGACAAACTCCGCGCAAATCGGCGGCACGCTGCTTATCGAACCGAACAAAACCGCCGTCAGCACCCTCGTGCGCCTGCCCGAAAGCGTGCGCCTGATCGAAGGCATCAACCCGTCCACCTTCTTCAAATCCGTCAAATCCGAAGCCGACATCGCCCACATCCGCGAAGCATGGAACAAGACGGCGCGGCGTTGTGCGGCTTCTTCGCCGAGTTTGAAGACATCATCGACAACGGCGGCAGCCTGACCGAAATCGACGTGGACACCATGCTCCACCGCTACCGCAGCGCACGTCCGGGCTTCATTTCATTGAGTTTCGACACCATCGCAGGGCTTCAACGCCAACGCCGCCCTGCCGCATTACAGCGCAACGCCCGAAAGCCACAGCACCATCAGCGGCAACGGCCTCCTGCTCATTGACTCCGGCGCGCAATACAAAGGCGGCACGACCGACATCACCCGCGTCGTCCCCGTTGGCACACCGAGTGCCGAACAAAAAAACGCGACAACACCCTCGTCCTCAAAGCCCATATCGCACTTGCCGAAGCCGTGTTCCCGAAAACATCCTCTCGCCGATGATAGACGCCATCTGCCGCAAACCCCTGTGGCAGGCGCAATGCGACTACGGCCACGGCACAGGCCACGGCGTAGGGCTATTTCCTCAACGTCCACGAAGGCCCGCAAGTCATCGCCTGCGCTGCCGTTCCCGGCCCGCAGCACGCCATGAAAAAAAGGCATGGTGACCTCCATCGAACCCGGACTCTACCGTCCCGGCAAATGGGGCATCCGCATTGAGAACCTCGCCGCCAACCAAGCCGTCGCCAACCCGCAGGAAACCGAGTTCGGCAGCTTCCTCTACTTCGAAACCCTGACCCTCTGCCCCATCGACACCCGCCTGATGGACACCGCCCTCATGACCGACGGAGAAATCGACTGGGTCAACCGCTACCACGCCGAAGTCCGCCGTCGCCTCGAGGCCGCTGACCGAAGGCGCGGCAAAAGCATAGCTGATCAAACGCACCGAACCGCTGGCGCGTTAACCGCAAAGGTCGTCTGAAAACGACTGTAGCGCGGGTTCTCACCACGAACCCGCGCCAGCCAAAAGGTCGTCTGAAAAAAACGGCCGTAGCGTGGGCTTTGCCCACGAAAAAGCATCAACAAAAGGTCGTCTGAAACCCGAAAATCCCGTTTCAGACGACCTCCGAAACTAAACATAAAACGCAGGCTGCCACCCACAACCGCCGCAATAAAAACCGTCCGAAAACCCCATCCAAAGTGTTCAGACAACCATAAAAAGCCGTAGCGTGGGCTTTGCCCACAGCATCAACAAAAAGGTCGTCTGAAACCCAAAAATCCCGTTTCAGACGACCATAAAAGCAAAAAGCCCGCACACCCCAAAAACCAAGGGCCTGACTACAAAGAAGAGAAAAACCACCCCAAGCGTCCGAACCCCATTCAGACGACCTTCCGTATTCAGGCATATTCCGACCCACCAAGCCCCGAGCAGGGTACGATATGCTGAAATTCATCATCCGCCGCATACTTTCCGCCATCCCCACCATGCTGGTACTGATTACCGTCTCATTCTTCATGATGCGGCTCGCACCCGGCAGCCCCTTCACCGGCGACAAAAACGTACCGCCCGCCGTACTGGCCAACATCGAAGCCAAATACCACCTGAACGACCCGATGTACCTGCAATACTTCAACTATCTCAAACAACTCGCCCACGGCGACCTCGGCCCCTCGTTCAAATACAAAGACTACAACGTCAACGAGCTGCTCGCCCAAGCTCTGCCCGTCTCCGTCGAACTGGGCGTGTACGCCTTCATCGTCTCCACCGTTTTTGGGCGTACTCATGCGGCACCATCGCCGCGCTCAGGCGCAACACATGGGCGGACTACACCATCATGACCGCCGCCATGACCGGCATCGTCGTCCCCAGCTTCGTCAAAGCCCCCATCATGATTTTCATCTTCGCCATCACCCTCAAATGGCTGCCCGCCGGCGGCTGGAACGACGGCTCGTTGACCAGCCTCATCCCTGCCCGTCGCCGCCCTCTCCATCGGCTATGTCGCAGGCCTCGCCCGCATCACGCGCGGCGCGATGATGAAGTGTTGAACAGCCCCTACATCCGCACCGCCCGCGCCAAAGGGCTGTCCATGAACAGCATCGTCCTGCGCCACGCCCTGCGTCCCGCCATGCTGCCCATCCTCTCCTATCTCGTTCCCGCCTTCGTCGGCATCATCACCGGCGCCATCGTCATCGAAAGCGTCTTCGGGACTGCCCGGCATCGGACAACTCTTCGTCAACGGCGCGCTCAACCGCGACTACGGCATGATCTTGGGGACTGACCATCCTCGTCGGCGTGCTGACCATCGTCTTCAACGCCGTACTCGACATCCCTCTACGCCCTGATCGACCCCAAAATCCGCTATTAAAAGCAAAAAAGGTCGTCTGAAAACCAGTTTTGCCGTTTTCAGACGACCCCGAACAAAACAACGGAGAACACCATGCTATTCAACAAGAAAAATTCCCGCGCCATAGCAGACGCAGCCGAACAGGCACAAGTACACGGACGCAGCCTGTGGCAGGACGCGTGGCGGCGTTTCAGCAACAACAAAGCCGCCCTGTGCAGCGTCTTCATCCTTGCCGCCATCACCCTCTTTGTTGTCGCCGCCCCTGGGATCAGCGCCTACACCTACGACTACACCGACTGGGACAACATGCAAATCCCGCCTTCCTTCGCCACCCGCCACTACTTCGGCACCGACCTGCTCGGACGCGACCTCCTCACCCGTGCCGCTGCCGGCGGACGCATTTCCCTGCTCATCGGCATCGCAGGCGCGCTCGTCGCCGTCGTCATCGGCACACTCTACGGCGCGCTCGCAGGCTTTTTCGGCGGCAAACTCGACTCCGTCATGATGCGCCTGCTCGAAATCCTCAACGCCTTTCCCCGTTTCATGTTCTTCGTCATCCTCCTCACCACCTTCTTCGGGCGCAACCTCTTCCTCATCTTCGTCGCCATCGGACTCGTCTCATGGCTGGACGTCGCCCGCATCGTCCGCGGACAAACCCTCAGCCTCAGACACAAAGAATTCGTCGAAGCCGCCCGCATCACAGGCGTATCCCGCCGCCGCATCGTTACCCGCCACATCATCCCCAACGTACTCGGCGTCGTCATGGTTTACGCCTCCCTGCTCGTCCCCGGCATGATCATGTTCGAATCCTTCCTCAGCTTCCTCGGATTGGGCGTACAAGAACCCATGACCAGTTGGGAGTTCCATGCTCCAAGACGGGCGCAGCCTCCATGGAAGCCGCCCGTGGCAGCTCCTCGTCCCCTGCTTCTTCCTCGTCGCCACCCTCTTCTGCTTCAACTTCATCGGCGACGGCCTGCGCGACGCACTCGACCCCAAAGACCGCTGACACACACCACGAGGACACACCCATGACCACCCCGTTACTCACCGTCGAAAACCTCGACATCCGCTTCCAACTCCACGAAAAAAACCGTCCACGCCGTGCGCAACATCAGCTTCAAAAGTCGCCAAAGGTGAAACCCTCGCCCTCGTCGGCGAATCCGGTTCCGGCAAATCCGTTACCGCCATGTCCCTCATGCCGCCTCCTGCCCGAAAAACACCACCCGCTACGGACAAGACTCGCGCATCACCTTCGACGGCACATCCATCCTCGACGCAGACGAAAAACCCTCCGCAGCCTGCGCGGCGGACGCATCAGCTTCATCTTCCAAGAGCCCATGACCTCGCTGAACCCCTTCATGAAAATCGGCACCCAGCTCGCGAAGCCCTGCGCGTCCACAACAAAACCATCACCCGCAAAGCCGCCCGCGAACGCATCCTCGACCTCCTCAACCGCGTCGGCATCCGCGAAGCAGAACGTCGTCTGAAACAATACCCCCACGAATTCTCAGGCGGTCAGCTCCAGCGCATCATGATCGCCATGGCGCTGCTCAACGAGCCCTCCTGCTCATCGCCGACGAACCCACCACCGCCCTCGACGTCACCATCCAGGCAGAAATCCTCGACCTCCTCCACGACCTCCAAAAACAAATGGGCATGGCGATAATCTTCATCACCCACGACCTCGGACTCGCCGAACACTACTCCGAAACCGTCTGCGTCATGAAAGACGGCGAAATCGTCGAGCGCGGCAAAAATCAAACAAGTTTTCGCCAACCCCACCCACCCCTACACCGCCCAACTCATCCACTCCGTCCCCAAAGGCATGAAAGACCCCGTAGAAGGCAACCCGCCCGAGCTCATCCGCGCCGACCGCATCAACGTCCACTTCACCCTCAAACACAACTTCTTCGGCAAACCCCTCAAAACCTTCCACGCCGTCAAAAACATCAGCCTCGCCATCCGCCAAGGCGAAACCCTCGGCATCGTCGGCGAATCCGGTTCCGGCAAATCCACGCTCGGCAAAGCCATCATGCAAATGCTCCCCTACCAAGGCAGCATACACTTCGACGGCAGCGACCTCGCCGCCCCTCAGCCCCGAGCGCGCGCGCCAACTCAAAAGCCGAACGCCAAATCGTCTTTCCAAGACCCTACGGCTCACTCTCCCCCCGCCTCACCGTCGGCGAAATCATAGGCGAAGGCCTCACCGTCCACCGCCCCTGAAATGACCAAAGCCCAACGCACCGAACTCGTCCTCAAAGTCCTGGACGAAGTCTCCCCTGCCCGCCGACGCCCTCAACCGCTACCCGCACGAATTCTCAGGCGGACAACGCCAACGCATCGCCATCGCCCGCGCCCTCATCCTGCGGCCCAAGTTCATCCTCCTCGACGAACCCACCTCCGCCCTCGACCGCTCCGTCCAAATCAAAGTCGTCGAACTGCTGCGCGGACTCCAAAACCAAATACGGACTGACCTACATCTTCATCAGCCACGACCTCTCCGTTGTCCGCGCTGTCAGCGACAACGTCGCCGTCATGCAGCACGGAGAACTCGTCGAATACGGCAGCGCAGACCAAATCTTCCACCAACCCGCAGAAAGACTACACCAAACGCCTCATCAACGCCGCCTTCGACCTCTGACCCAAGGTCGTCTGAAACCCAACGTAGAGTGGGACCCGCCCACGAATCCCCATGAGATACAAAAAGGCCGTCTGAAAAACCTCCATTCAGACGACCTTTCACCGTTTATCCCATTTGCTTTACCGTTAATGACATTCAGTTACCATACGAACCTCATTGTCATCTTTGAAATTCAACGCCATGACTGCCCGCCAATCCTACCACCCTCACCTTCGCCCGATTCTCCCCTCCCTCTCCGTCAAATCCTTCACCGCCTCCGAAGCCGCCAACACCGCCTACCGCGTCGAAATCACCGCCACCTCTACCGATTCCTCCCTGCCGCTGTCTTCCTACCTCAACCAGCGCGCAGCGTTTGAAAATCCGTCCGCAGGAGGCCGTATTGTCCGAAGTCGCCGCCGCCTTTTTCAGCCGGTTCGGACGAATCTCCGGCGAAAGCAATGGCAGGGCATTATCACTTCATGCGAGAAAGCTGTCCGTATCCAAGGATGAAACCGTTTACCGCTTTTGTTTTAGAGCCGCGCTTTCGCGGCTTTAAAAGCATTTCCAATCCTCCCGACTGTTTCAAAACCAAACCGTCCCCGACATCGTTGCCGCCGTCTTCAAAGCACCACGGCTTCTCCGGTGTCGACTACCGTTTCCAAAAAAAGCCGCAGCTACACCGTCCGCGAGTATGTGACCCAGTATCTCGAAAGCGACTTCGCCTTTATCAACCGTTCTGTGGAGGAAGAAGGCATCTGGTATGCCTTCGAACAGCATGAGACAACATGGCGACGTGGTCGTCTTCGGCGACAGTCCCGAACACTACTTCCGCGACCAAAAGCCTGCCCGTTTCCTACCGTCCCCCATGCCGGACTGGAAAGCGTCGGTACCGAAGCACTCTTCAACCTCAGCATCCGCCACAACCCCATCGTCGAAGGCATACGCAGTGCCGACTACAACTACCGCAGCGCCGATACCGACCTCTTTGCCGAAACCGACAACAAACAATCCGAAGAGTCGGCTGACAATACCGTCTTATTGGGCAAACAGCAAACACTGGGGACTCCATCCCAAAAACCCCCGACGAAGCCAAAGTTCAGACGACCCTGCTGAACGAAGCCGTCCTCTGCCGCCAAACCGTCGCCAACGGCAGCGGCAACGTCGTCTCCATGGCACCGATGAAAGTGTTCCAAACCGATACCGCCTTCCCCGAAGCACCCGACGGCTGGCTGGTACTCAGCATGGAACACAGCGGCAGCCGCGATAGCGCCTACACCCACACCTTTACCGCCATACCCGCCCAACTACGCCTTCCGTCCCGAACGCACCACCCCGCGCCCCCATATCGCCGGCACACTGCCCGCACGGGTGACCGCGGCGGAGAACTGCACCTACGCCTACATCGACGACATGGGGCGCTACCGCGTCAAACTGCCGTTTGATTTGGACGAATGGAGCCCCGGCGGCGAAAGCCGTCCCGTCCGACTGGCCAAACCCTATGCCGGTCCCGAATACGGCATCCACTTCCCCTGCACGAAGGCACCGAAGTCATGTTGTCTTTCGTCCAAGGTAATCCTGACCGCCCGTATATCTCCGGCGTCATGCACGACAGCGCCCATCCCGACCACATCCCTGCCGACTGGAACACAAGGAACGTCATCCGTACCTGGGCGAACAACAAACTCAGGATGGAAGACCAAAAAGGTCAGGAACACATCAAACTCGCCACCGACTACCAGAAAATCCCAACTCAACCTCGGCCACATCGTCGACAGCGGTAGAGAAAAACGCGGAGAGAAACGGCGAAGGCTTCGAACTCAGAACCGACGGCTGGGGCGCCGTACGGGCGGGTAAAGGCATACTCGTCAGCGCACAAAACCAAGACGCCAACGGCAAAGTGCTGGATATGGACGATGCCATCGCCCAACTCGAACAGGCACTCTCCCTCGCCAAAAAGCCTGAACAAAGCCGCCCAAACCGCCAACAACCACCACACCGATGAAGAAACCCAAAGGGGTCGTCTGAAAGACGCCCTCAAAGACCTGAAAGAGGCCGGGATTTGATCCAAACCGCCCCCGCCGGCATCGCTACCGCAACCCAACAAAGCCAACTGCACACCGCCAATGAAAACATCCACCTGGTCAGCGGCAACCATACCGACATCACCGCCGGCCAAAGCCTGACCGCCCATGCGGCAGAGAGCCTCAACCTGTTTGCGCAAAGCAGCGGCATCAAGGTGCAGGCCAATCAGGGCAAAGTGGAAGTGCAGGCACAGAATGACGAGTTGCAGCTGAATGCGCTGAAGGATGCAACGTTAACCAGCAGCGCGGGGAAAATCACCATAGCGGCGAAGGAAGAGATTCTGATTACCTGCAAGGGCGTATATCAAACTGGCGAACGGGAGGTGGAGACTGGGGTCCGAAGCTGGTTGGGTGAAGGCGCCGATGGAGGTGGGTGGGGTGGAAAGTCTTTCCATTCCGGCATTGCCGCTTTTAAAAATGACAGGGGACTTACAAGTTGCAATATCAACTGACGGATGTAATAATCTCCCGCATGCCAATAAAAATACACGGTTTTATTTATCCGATTATCAAAAGCTGGAAGGTGTTACGAGACGAAAAATGGAATGTCACAGGTGTTTTTCGGCGAAAAAGCCAGTATTGCCAAAATTCACTTACATCTAAAGGAAGAAGAAAATCGTGGGAAATGAATTGAAGAAGACGACAAAAGGAAAATTTGTCAAAGGGAGATAATTTTTGGTCGACAGAAAATTACGACTCCTTCACGAACATAAAATCGATGGTGCGGTAAAGGTGGCGGAGTATATGAGTCAGAGAAATCAAAAAGAACACTCGGAGTAAAAATAGCGGAGAATATTAGATATTACGCTTCTGAAGGGAGTATACGAAGAGGTTCAACGAGTGGAAAAATTCGTCTCTTATAGTGAGGTTATTGACACAGCCTGATCCACGCAATTTAATAATAGCAAAAACATTATGGACTGAGCGTGTTTTTAAGGGAGACCAGTGGGATCATAAAGAATATATCATTGAAACATTTTAAAGGTTATGCAGTTGTGCGTTCGGCTTATTCTCATAAACTTAAAACAAAATCGGACATTCAAAAAGCATTGGCATAAATATAAAAATTATGATTACAGATATGATATTTGGTCAAACATACATTATGGGTATGTTGGTTTTAAGTGTTGGTTTTTCAAAAGGACGCTATTAAATGGAGCAAATTTGGCTACAGATATTAGATAGTTCAGGAGGGATGCGGAGGATCCGATTGATGATGTTACTGCAATTAATATAGGCTTTTTCTTTGTATAAGAAATTTGGTAAATTTGCTGATAAACTAACTGCAAATGATGTGATTGGATGAGCTGAATAAACTTCCTGATAATAAATTGCCAGATGCAAGAAAAAAAGGCATACTTGTTTAGAAAGTAAAAATAAGTTATAGATTATGAATAAAAATTTTAATGGTTTTATGTATCTTTTTATTATGTATAAAAATCTCACCCTAAGGTAACATATTTTTACTATAATGAAGGTAAAGTGCACTAGTATTACCTTAATTAGGAGTGATGGTAGTAAGGAATACTTGCGTCCTTTTTACTAATAATGTAACTTTTTATTTTTCCATTCGATTGGTCATCTGAGCCAGATGGTATTATTTTAATATCAAAACATGACACAGCTATCTTTTTAAAAGAAGATATAACCTTTTTGTACCATGGAAATTTACCTGGATGAAAATCAGAAAAATTTCCGATGTTAAACAATATGATGGACTTTGTATTAAACCGTAGATATTCAATATTTGTAAAGTGTATTGAAAGACGAATTTTTCGCCACTGTCGCAGGCTGCACTTTGGCAGCTGCCATCGGAAAATACCGCATGCCTGGGAAATAAATTGATTATAGAAAGTGTTTATCTATATATCCGAGACACATTTGATTTTCTTAACGATAATGGCGAAGATCAATACCTAGGACATTGGAATAATACAGGATTTTGATGTGTTTTATAGCCATTATCTTTCAGATACGAAAAATGAGATTATAGATGAAAAACATGAGGCAAGGCTCAAGCAATATAGCCGGATGGTAGCCTCGGGCTATATAGCAGCGCCCCCTCCTCTTTTCGATTCTAAGCAGGAAGACCGTTTCTACCCTGTTAGGAACAGCCATTTCAACAAATGGCGAAATTTAAACAGACTAGGCGGGGATCTGCTGATATTTTCGTCTTTGAAAAGAATATCGTTGTAACCCTCAATTGAAGTAGTTTTTGAAATAATAGGCAACGTTTATGAAAAGAAAATAGTGAAATGGTTTTGGTTTCTTTATATTGATATTTGGGTTGGTTGAGTATTGGCGAATAACGGGGATGGAAGAGAGATAAAAATCTTTCCGTGAGCAGTGATTGTTACCAAAAATAAATATTTAGTGAACTATCAAGAAGGTTCTTGCGGACTATATTTCATGCAAAATCCTGAAGCAATTTACCGAGAATTACGCTACAAAGATAACCCCTGAATGTGAGTATTTATATCAACATAAAGTGAGAACGTTTAGAACAAATAGAATTGGAAAAAGATTTTTGGCAGATAATCGCAGAATTTTTGAAAAATAGAAAAACTTTTGCCTGTACAGGATGGAGCGGTTTTAGGACAGCAATCTTTATTGCAGATGAAAAGGATAATTTGCTCTACTATTATCGAGATACATCCCCATTTGTTTCGGAATGGGTTCCTGAAAATTTTGCAAGACCCTCTATCGATGACGAATATATCGGCTGGAGTGGCGGACCTGACGGCGGTCCTGTTGCGCCACTGCACCCCAACCTCCTTCAACGGATGAGATGCAAAAATTATACAGTGGCTGGTTGAATTGTTTTATTGAACAAATTTAAGCCGAAATCAAACCTAAAATTTTTGATAATTTAAAATCTTCATTGAGCTACGCCCAACCTGCTTGCCAATTTACTTAAACCCCTTTTTTAAAAGGTTACATCATGAGATCTTTTATCATATCTATAATACTGTTTTGTTCATCCGGTTTTTGCCTCGGACAGGAAATTCAGTCTATTAAAAATGAAGATAAATCATGCGATGATCAGAATTACAAATTAAGCCTTTTCAAAACGAATGATGCGTTATTTTCGGCATCACACTGTATTACCATCCATAATGAAGAAATAGACGAAATCAACGGAACAGATGGAATAGAAGAAATAATCCATAACAGTATATTGGTTAATGGAAAAAAATATGAATTAAAAAGTTTTAGAAAGGAGAATAGTCCAAAGTAGGAAAATCAACTTGGAAGCAGTGAGCGTGTATAAGGATAATCGCCATCCCCCATTGCTTATTACTCTATTTTTCAGAAGGATTTTGTTTGTTATCCTCAACCTGAGGGGTAAAGATTATACGATTCATTTATATAAAATTTATAAAAGGCGAAGAAAATAGTGAACTGCAACTTACATCTGTAGATCATATTCTAGGTAAAAACGTTTCAGGATATGATGGTGGTACTGATGTAAAAACAAAATTTAAATTGAAAAAATATCAGGAAAATAAAAATATTTAAATAAGAAGAAAGCTCTTCTTAGTTTAATGTATTGAGTAAGTACAGATTGAGTTTGAAACCTGGAATTTATATTTATAAGGTCGTCTGAAACCGTATTTGGTTTTTCAGACGACCTTTTTGTTTATTAGGATCGCAGCGGAAATGGTATGCGCAGATTTCGAAGCCGTTTTTGAAATACAGGCGGTGCGCATCGACGCGGTCGTGGTTGACGTGGACGTTGAGGTGGATTTTAGTCACGCCTGTTTCCGCGCCGATTTTGCGGACTTCTGCCAACAGGCGGGAGGCGTAACCTTTGCGGCGGCTTTGCGGCAGGGGTAACGATGTCGTCGATGTGGATATGGCGGCCGCTGGCGAGGGTTGCAGAGCTTCGCGGAAGCCGCAGACGGCGACGGCGTTGTGTTTGCCTTCTTCGAAAAATACCCGCAAGAGGCGGTAGCCGGCGGGGCGTTGGACGGTGTTGATTTGTTCGGTGAATTTGCTGATGTCGGTCAATGCAGAACGCAGGACGCTGAGGGCAGCGAAGGCGGTGGATGTGTCTTCGGGCGGGATTTCGCGCAAAAAACGTAGTCAGCAGCGGCGGCCCGGACCGACGCTTTTTCGGCGGCGTGTTTTTCTTCGATGAAGCTTGTCCCAGCGGGACGCGTTCAGCAGGTTCGCCTTGCGCCTTGGCTTCCTGTTCTTTCAAAAAGCTCTTTGCGGTCGATGATGCGCAAGTCGTTGTCGGCGGCAAAAGTCCATCAGAAACGGAACATCTGCGGATTGTCTTCTTCGAGTTTCTTATCGACGGCGACGCAGCGGACGTTGTCCACCAGCATGGGGCGCACCCAGTTGGAGTAGGACAGCCGGTTGTCTTTGGTGAATGAGGACAATATGCCGCACAGGCGTTCTGCCCAGTCGCTGGGACGGAAAATCTTGCCTTTGTTGGTTGTGCCGTGAATCACGACTTCGTAAGGGTTGCAGACTAACATGGCGGTTTCCTGTGTAGAGTTTGAAATTAGGGTGAAACCTTTCAAAAACTGCTTTTTCGTCTTTGTTTTTATTGATTTCACAAAGAATATATTTCGCAATTATACCCTACTGTCCGTGCTTCGTGGCGCTTGGGGCGGAGTCGGATTTTTTGTTTTTTGAAAAACGACAAGGGGTCGTCTGAAAATGGAACGTTAAATTTCAGACGACCTTTGAGCCGTAGCGGCAATATGATGTGTGATGAGTTTGGGATGAAACGGCGGATTACCTGTATTACAAGCATCGACGCCAAGGCGGATGATTGCCGTCCGACAAAGGCGGCATCGTTTTATTTCAGCAGATGCATCCCCATTCCCGCCTGCGGACACGCCGCCGCACAGACAAAAACACCAACTGCGCCAGATTAAACGTCGCCCGCCAAGCGCGGCGGCAACGGGCGATTGCGGAAACAGGCTGCACGAAACCGCAATAACCGTTCCTACCGGCAACGGATTGCACCACGCGGTGGCGCGCGGAAGCAGCGTCCTACGGCGCAGCGTCTGTACCAGCAACAGCAGCCATCCCGCCGCAATCGAACCGACCGAGGCCATCCAGTGCGCCTCAGCATCCGGTAAAAATGGCGGAACAGCGTCAGTAGCGGCGGATAATCGTCCGGCACGGCATTCAGCAGCACCTTGGCAACCATGCCCGTAAAATAAAAACCGGCATGCCCCAAAGGCGACAGCGCATATCCGAAAAACAGCACTGCAAAACCGACCTTGGCCGTGCGCCCGGGCCGCATCAGCCGGTAAACGCCGAATGCCGCCGCCAGATACAGCGCCGCAGAAAACGTCGCCGGCAACACGCCCCACAGCAGCCGCTCGGGCGAGCCGGCCTGCATCAGCACGGCAAAATCCTCCGCCTCGCCCAACTGCGGCGCCAGCGTCTGCGAAAGCAAAGGATAACGTTCCGGCGTCTGCACGAATCCGACCAGCAGCATATCGGCAACAGTCCAGCACACCGCCGCTGCAATTCCCGCCCAAAGCAGCAGAGAAAGTCGGGAAACAGCGATTTCAGACGACCCACACCTAACGGATGCTTCATTTTTGATTTTGCATATCATAGAATCCTGTCGGGGTATTCTCGACAATAAAATAGACTATTAAACAGGAAGATAAGTTCTCAAATTATCGGTACGTCCTATGATGTTTTCACAAAATTTCCGGCAACTGCTTAAATTCATAGGGAATAACATAAGGCTGTCTGAAACTATTTCAAATAGCCTTAAATCATTCCGGTAGTAAAATTCAGACGACCTGCGTCTGATGTTCGTCGCCGCTTCGCCCGCGGATAATGCCCAAACGGTAAACGGTTTCGCCTTCTTGCTTTTTCACGCCTGAAATCCTGCCGGCTTCGTGTTGTTGCCACCACAGAATACTTCATGTAAATTTCCGCCTGCTCCAACAACCTCTATTCCAAAGAAACCACCATGAACATACAAAAATATACCGCAACCCTCCTGCTCGCCGCCGCATTCTCTGTTGTACATGCCGAACCGCAAGAAGCATCCTTCCAAGACCAATGCGCCCTGGTCGGACTGATGGCTCAAACCGCTATGGGCGAACGTTTGTCGGCACGGGCATCGGACAAACCGTCGAAAAATGAACGAACGCTTTTATGGTTGTTGCCAAAAACGATTGCAGCCGCTCCTTCGTTTCAAGGGATTAACCGAACGCGTGGCGCAAAGAAATCTACCACCTCCCGCAATCGGCTTTTGAACGTCGTCCCCAAATCCGACTACGCCATCTTCGCCCGAGATACGGGCAAGGGCGGAATATCAGCTTTGTATGAAAGCCTGACGGGCAAAAACCGAATAAAAGCGGGTCGTCTGAAAAGGATGAAACCCCATTTTTCAGACGACCCTTTTCCACAATCGAAACCCCACCCGTCAAATATGCGATAATACCGCCACCTCAAACCGATTTCAGACGACCCATGCGCCTTAACGCCCGCCCGCCCGTTTTGCCCGTACCGCACGTCGCGGCGCGTCCGTCGTTGTTTCGTAAAACCCCGCCTTAGCGGGGTTTTTGCCGAATGAAGAAGGAAGCCGAATGCCCAACCCGCTTTACCGACAACACGTCATCTCCATTTCCGACCTGACGACCGAACAGCTCGAGCTGCTCCTGCAAACCGCCCTCAAGCTCAAAGCCGACCCGCGCGACGACCTGCTCGAAGGCAAACTCATCGGCTCATGCTTTTCGAGACCCTCCACCCGCACGCGCCTGTCGTTTTGAAACCGCCGTACAACGCTGGGCGGCAAAGTCATCAGCTTCTCCGACGGCGCGAACACCAGCGCGAAAAAGGCGAAACCCTCGCCGACACCGCCCGCATCATCTCCAGCTACACCGACGCCATCATCCAACGCCACCCCAAAAGACGGCGCGCGCGCGTGTCCGCCGAGTTTTCAAAGTCCCGTCATCAACGCCGGCGACGGCACCAACCAACACCCCAGCCAAACCCTGCTCGACCTCGTTACCATTTACGAAACCCAAGGCCGTCTGAACAACCTCAAAATCGCCATGGCGGGTGACCTCAAATACGGCCGCACCGTCCACTCCCTCTGCCAAGCCCTCAAACGCTGGGACTGCGAATTCGCCTTCGTCTCCCCGCCCAGCCTCGCCATGCCCGAATACATCACCGAAGAACTCGAAGCCGCAGGCTGCCGCTACCAAATCCTGCCCGACCTCGAAGCCGCCGTCGAGATGGGCGGACATCCTGTACATGACCCGCGTCCAGCTCGAGACGCTTCGACGAACAAGAGTTCGCCAAAATCCAAGGCAAATTCAACCTCAACGCCGCCATGCTCGCCAACGCCCGCCCCAACCTGCGCGTGTTGCACCCCTGCCGCGCGTTGATGAAAATCCACCCCGACGTCGATGCCACGCCGCACGCCTACTATTTCGAGCAGGCAACCAACGGCGTTTACGCCCGCATGGCGATTTTTATCGCTGGTGTTGAACGAAGAAGTATAAGGAGCAAATATGAAACCCCCAAACTCAGCGTCGAAGCCATCGAAAAAGGCACCGTCATCGACCACATCCCCGCAGGCAAAGGCCTGATTATCCTGCGCCAATTCAAACTGCTGCACTACGGCAGCGCCAGTCACCGTCGGCTTCAACCTGCCCAGCAAAACCCAAGGCAGCAAAGACATCATCAAAATCACCGGCGTCTGGCTGGACGACAACGCCGCCAACCGCCTCGCCCTCTTCGCCCCCGAAGCCGTCGTCAACACCATCGACCACTTCAAAGTCATCAACAAACGCCTGCTCACCCTGCCCGACGAAATCGCCGAAGTGTTCCGCTGCCCGAACACCAACTGCGCCAGCCACGGCGAGCCGGTGAAAAGCCGCTTCTACGTCCGCAAACAAAGCGGGCAGACCAAGCTCAAATGCCACTACTGCGAAAAAACCTTCAGCCGCGATTCCGTGGCGGAGGCTTAGTTTTCGCTAAGGCTGGACCGGCATGAATGCAAAGGTCGTCTGAAAACTTGAAATCAGGTTTTCAGACGACCTTTATCTGATATCACTAACTCAAAAATGCCCGAACAATTAAGAGAATAAAAATATAGTGAAACTGATTAGCTTGCTAGGGCAGCGTAAAACGGTTGCAACCATACATTGATGTAATCATCCGGTTACCACTCCATTTCCGCATCGAAGCCTTGCTGCTGCAATAAAGAAACTATGTTATCCGCCAATTCAGCAATACCGCTTTCATCCTCCGCAATCATGCCGTAATTCAGGTATAGACAACCAAATTCCCTTGCCCGATTTTTATTAGGGCTCAGTATAGAAGCAGTAACCCATGAAACGGCTGCAGTCGGGCTGTTGTTCCAATTTATCGAAGCATTCGGCAATACATTCTCCAACGGTATAGCTTGCGTTGGGTATAGCGATGATGCCTGCGCGTTCCAGTTGGGCAAAGGCTTTTTGATTGCAGCTGTGGTTTTACGCCATGTGGCGGTATCGGTGCGGTGTTCGGGATATTTGGGCGGCGGGGTCGGTTCGGGCAGCGGGTGTCCCGTCAGTGTGCTGAGTAGTTGTTGAACAGCTTTTTGTTCTTGGAGATTGTCAATGCAGTCCACCACATGCCTACCGTCGGATTCCAGCGTGGCTAAATCTGCGCCGTTGTCGGTCAGGAATTGTACGATTTCAGTGTCGGGGCAGAATTCAGCGGCTATCCAAAGCGGCGAACGCGGGTGGCTGCCTTTGCTGATTTGATTGATCGGGCAGCCAGCATGAACCAAAAACCGCACCAATTCAAAATTGACATTGCCGCAATTATCGGCAACAAGTGCTTCGTGCAGCGCGTTGAAGCCGTATTTGTTTGTCGTGAAAACGGCTTGGGGATCAGCTTGAACTATATCCTGCACGGCAGCCAAATCGCCGGCACGGGCGGCGGCGCAGATATCGGAGTATTTGGGCATAGGCCTTTCCTTTCAAACTACATCAAGTATTGGTAGAAAACGTAGCGTTCAATCCAGATCCTGATATCGAGTATCATGGTGTACACTTCGTATACGAAGATAAAGAAGCCGTACCTTATTTCATTGCAGGCCCTCGTTATCAAGTAGAAGCTACCCATAAAGATTCTTTAAGTGAAACACTAGCTGAGAATCTGCAAAAGGTACTCGACTTCACCTACAACAATAATGACCGAATCATGAAAGAAATCATGGGTCATTTCAAAGGTAACTAAATCATGAAAGACATATTCCCTTTAGTTGATTCATTTGGTATTCTTTCTTTGTTATCCAGTAATAAAAGAAAAGTATAAAAGATCATCCTGTTTTTAAAACAGATTGAAGAGCTATCGACTAAACCACTCTATGTCGTTTTTAATGGCGAAGCTTTAGTGAAATGTATTCAGTATAAAACAACCTATTCCTGTAGACAGTATTGAGGCAATAGCTAATGGTATTACTCAATCAGAAGACAATACTTTCGATATAGAAGTAACTCCTTCAGAATGTCTAATGCCAAATACACTATACGAAACAGTAAATCCTGTAATAATGCCATTGTACATTACTAAAAATCCCTTCCTTAAAAGAAGGTGATAAGTTACAGGAAGACGACTTAGACTTAGTCGTATCTTTAGCTGGTTTCTTCTTAGCAGAAAAACCTAATTAATTTTGTAATTTACAAACAGACTTAAAAGAATCCTCTACTCCCGTAAAAAGGAGTAGAGGATTTTAATTTAGGTCAATGTAAAGGAAAGGAGGTGAGAAATGTGGATTTTGACTATTTGGTCCAAGTGATCAAACAAAAGTCAATGCTAGATGATCCTTTAACGCAAGAAGAAGAACATATCTTAGCATTGCACGAACAAGCCAATAATGACTTGTTCAATGATTGGTTAAGTAGTGTTTACTAATTAACCTAAAGAAGGATATTCACGTATCCTTCTAGTTTAAATCCACAAATCTAATCTCCCATAATAAAGAACATTATAGAGTAAGACTTCATTCTAAATCCATAATACTTATACTCTCCAAAACGATTGCCCCATTTTTTTATACCATTCAGATCTAATAAAATCACTTAAAATGGAACAGATCGGATGACAAGATGTTTTGAACGGAATGGTTTTTACAGCCTGCACCGTTGGGCGACACAGGCTGTTTCCGTTACAAAAGGCTAAAACGTATAGCCGGTTTCCAATTCATCATCGCCGACCAGTTCAACCAACAGCGCATACAGCGGAGCAAGCTCGGTGTAGCGGCGGGAGGTGCGGCGCAGGTAGTTGAGGAAACGCGGGATTTCGGGGCGGTATTTGTCTTTGCCGTCGCGGTAGTACAGGCGGGCGAAGATGCGGCGACTTTCAGATGGCGCTGTACGCCCATCCATTCGAACCAGCGGTAAAACTCGTCAAACGCGGCGGGTACGGGCAATCCGGCGGCGCGGGCTTTTTCCAGTAACGGATGACCAAGTCCAAGACGAATTCTTCTTCCCATTCGATGAAGGCGTCGCGCAGGAGGGAAACCAAGTCGTAGGAAATCGGGCCGTAGAGTGCGTCTTGAAATCGAGTACGCCGGGGCGGCCGGTGGTGAGCATGAGGTTGCGGACGATGAAGTCGCGGTGGACGTACACCTGCGGCTGGGCAAGCAGCGGCGGCAGCAGGGTGTCTATGGTTTGCTGCCAAAGCTGGCGTTGTTTGAAGTTGAGTTCGCGTCCGAGGCTCTTTGGCGACGAACCATTCGGGGAAACAGGTTGATTTCGCGCAGCATGATGTCGCGGTCGTAATCGGGCAATTCGCCCGCGCGGCTGGCTTTTGCAGCTCAACCAGTTCGTCTATGGCTTCAAGCAGCAGGACTTTGTGTGCCTCCGCGCCTTGTTCTTGCTGCATGGCGGTCAGGAAAGTGGTATTGCCCAAGTCGTTGAGCACCATAAATCCCTTGCGCTTCGTCCACATGCAATACTTGGGGAACGTTAAGCATATTGAAAAAGTTTTTGCACTTTTAGGTAAGGGAGCGACGCTCATTTTATCGGGCGGCGCGTCCATGCAGATGACGGTCTTGCCGTCAGCAAAAGCAACGCGGAAGTAGCGTCGGAAGTCGGCATCGGCGGCGGCGAAGCTCAATTCGAAGTTTTGTTCGGGATAGACGGAGCGAAGCCAATTTTGTAATTCGGTTTGTCGTTGCATAGCGGTGTCGCGGATTTTTCAGGTTAAAAATAACCGCTATTCTAACTGGCAAACCGATTTAAGGGGCGATTTTGGCTCGTTTATTTTCACTCAAACCATTGGTTTTTGGCGTTAAGCGTCGGCTTCGGCGCGGGAGGGGCATATGCGCAAAATGCATCTTTGCCGCAACCTGCCGATTACGAGCCGGCAAGGGACCACCCCGCCTGCGGTTCAGAGCGGGGAAAACCGTCGTCCTGCCGATCAGGATAAATTGTCCTTAGGGCGATACCTGCCTGTTTTGCCAGCATCAGGCTTCCGAAGCAAACAAACAGCCTGAAATCAAACGCAGCGGCGAAGACCCTCTGCCGCAGGATTACACCCGCGTGATTGCGGACAAGGTTGCCGGACAGTCTAAAGTCGCCGTCCGCGCCGAAGGCGACGTCATCATCGAGCGCAATCAGGAAGTGTTGAACGCCGATTGGGCGGATTACGACCAAACCAGCGATACCGTCAGGGGCGGGCGACCGCTTTACGCTGTATCAAGACGGCTCGACCGTCAGCGGCGATACTTTTGGTGTACAACCTGAAAGACAATACCGGCTCGAGCGAATACGTCCGCGTCGATGCCGAAAAAGACGGCCGCCGCCTACAAAGCGTCAGCGAAAAGGCGGAAATGAAAGGCAAAGGGCTGTACAAGCTCATCAATACCAAATTCAATACCTGTTCGCCCGGCGATGCGAGTTGGTTCATCAAAGCGAAAAAGCATCGAAACCGATCAGGAAACGGGCATAGGCGTGGCAAAAAGACGCGTCGCTGGTGTTCGGCGGCGTTCCCGTACTTTATACGCCTTGGGCGGATTTTCCCGCTCAACAGCCATCGCAAAGAGCGGTCTGTTGGTGCCGACCTTGTCAACCGGTTCGGACGGTTTGGAACTCGCCCTTCCCTATTATTTCAACCTCGCCCCCAACTTGGACGCCACCTTCCGCCCGGCATCATCAGCTCGCGCGGCGTGCAACTTGGCGGACAGGTCCGCTATCTCGAGCCGAAATTTAACGGCGTCATTGACGGCGATTGGATGCCGCACGATAAAAAAACGCCATGAAAAACAACCGCTATCAAATCAAGTTTGACCACAACCACCAACTGACCGACAAACTCAGCGGCGGCATCAACTTTAATCAGGGTTTCAGACGACAATTACTACCGCGATTTCTACGGGCGCGAGGACATTGCCAGCAACGTCAACCTCAACCGCCAACTGTGGCTGAACTACGGCGACAATATCTGGGGCGGCTCTTTTGACGGTGCGTTAAACGTACAGAAATACCAAACCCTTGCCAGCAAAACGGTTACAAAGACGAACCCCTACGCCATTATGCCGCGCCTGACGGACGTTGGCAGAAAAACCATAAACAAGGCGAATATCAACGTATTCAGCCAGTTCACCCGTTTCGTCACGACAGCAAACAAGACGGCAGCCGTACCGTGCTGTATCCCAGCGTCCGCTGGGATTTCAACAACCAATGGGGCTATATCCGTCCGAAAAATCGGCGTACACGCGACTTATTACGACTTAGGCTCGTTCGGCAACCAACCCGGCCGCCGCGTCAGCCGCGTATTGCCGATATTCAACGTCGATACCGGCATGACCTTCGAGCGCAACGCCAATTTGTTCGGCAACGCCTATCTGCAAACCCTCGAACCGCGCCTGTTCTACAACTACATCCCGACCAAGTCGCAAAACGACTTACCCAATTTCGACACCTCGGAAAACAGCTTCTCTTATAACCAGCTTTTCCGTGAGAACTTATACGTCGGCAACGACCGCATCAACTCCGCCAACAGCCTGACCGCCGCCGCGCAAACCCGCTTCCTCGACCCGAACAACGGTGCCGAACTGTTCCGCGCCGGTATCGGACAGAAGTTTTATTTCAAAAACGACAAAGGTGTTGCTGGACGGCAACGTCAGCCGCTACGAACGCAGCCAATCCGACTGGGTCGGCTTCGCACACGGCAAACTGAGTGACAGCTTTCATGTAGGTTTCGATCTGCACTACAACCAAAATCAAAAGCCGTGCCGAAAGCTATGCCGCGACCGTCCGCTACAATCCCGAGCCGGGCAAAGTGTTGAGCGCGCGTTACAAATACAGGGCGCAACGAACGCATTTACCTGCAATCCGACGGCAACTATTTCTACGATAAAAATCCGCCAAGTCGATTTGGCGGCACAATAACCTATCCGTAAAAACCTTTACGCAGTTGCACGTTACAACTACGAAATTCAAGCCAAGAAACCTCTTGAAATGCTGGTAGGAGCTGAATATAAAAGCAACTGCGGCTGCTGGAGCGCAAGCATTGTCGGACAACGCTACGTGACCGGCGAAAACAGCCGCAAAAAACGCCGTATTCTTCAATCTCCAACTCAAAGACCTGAGCAATCTCAGCAACAATCCATTTGAAAAAAACTGCGCTTGGCCATTCCGGCTACAGCAAAACCAACGAGGTAGTTACCCCGCATGAACGTCAAACCCCTGATTCTTGCCGCCGCACTCGGTCTGGCATTGAACGCACACGCCGCGCCCAAAGCCGCATCCAAAGGCAAGCGGTCAAAACGCAGAAAGCGGCAAAACAGGCAGCGGTAGCCACGCCTGCCGATTCGGGCGCCGTACGCCTTTCCGACGGCATCGCCGCCATTGCCGACAACGAAGTCATTACCCAGCGCCAGCTGGCACGTGCCATTGCCGAAGCGCGCCAACACCTTCCTAAAGGCACGCAAATCAGCGAAGACGAACTCCGCCAGCAAGTTTCTGGCGCAACTGGTCAACCAATCCCTGATTGTTCAAGCGGGCAAACGCCGCAACATTCAAGCGACCGATGCCGAAATCGATGCCGTCATCGCCCAAACGCCGTCGCTGAAAAAAATCCGTCCGCACAGACCCGTCGCGAAATCGCCGACACCATCATTATGGAAAAAAAGTGCGCCAGCAGAGCCGTGATGCAAAACAGCCGCGTCAGCGATGCAGAAAGTCAACAGCTTCATCGAGCGAGCGCGCCAACAAGGCATCGCCCTGCCCGAAGGCGAGCCGCTGCGCCAATACAATGCGCAACACATTCTGATTAAAGCCGACAACGACAACGCGGCGGCAGGCGCGGAAAGCACCATCCGCAAAATCTATGCACAAGCCCGCAGCGGTGCGGACTTCGCCGGTTTGGCGCGCCAATATTCGCAAGACGGTAGCGCGAACAGCGGCGGTGATTTGGGTTGGTTCGCCGACGGCATGATGGTCGCGCCGTTTGAAGAAGCCGTCCACAAGCTCAAACCCGGTCAAATCAGCCCGCCCGTACGCACACAATTCGGCTGGCACATCATCAAGCTGAACGACGTCCGTGACGCCGGTACGCCCGAAGAGCGCCAACGCAACGCCGTACGCCAATACATGTCCGGACAAAAAGCCCAACAAGCCACAGCAAACCTGCTGCGCGACCTGCACTCGGGCGCGTACGTCAACATCCGCTAAGATGTTGTTGAAAAAAGGTCGTCTGAAACTTTTCAGACGACCTTTTTTGTTTTAGAAACTTCCCTCTAACATACCAGCCTAATCGCAAATCGAATATCCATCGGGACAAAACAACGTAACCACGGGCAATTTGGCGGACAGCATCATTCCGTCGCGCCGATTCCAAATATAGTGGATTAACTAAAGTCAGGACAAGGCGACGAAGCCGCAGACAGTAAGATAGTGGCAAAGTGAGGCAACGCTGTACTGGTTTTAAAAGTTAATCCACTATACATCTTAACCAAAAATAAATATTCTTATCTCATTAAGACACTCCCTAAAAACATCCGCTAATTCTCCTCTAACACTCCCCCTCTAGAATGATGTTCAGAAAAAGAAAAAAACAAGTCTCCTCACATAACGATAGTCTGCTCACACTGACACGGACGGAACATCATTTTCCCCACCATCGTTTTTCCCCTAAGGAGCGTATCATGAAACTGAATCTGCAAAAAAACCACCGCTGCTGTTTTGGCTGTTTTGTTCAGCGCAGGCGTATTTGCCGCCAACAATGCCTACAATCCATTTGATTACGGTTACCAAAACCACAAATACGGCAAAAAATGGGGCAAACCCGCATCTGAAGCCGAAGGCGAAAAAGTGATGAAACACGCTGCCTACCGTTCGGGCGTGCACTACACCAACGTCAACCGCATGCCCGGCAATGTAGACCACAACGGCGTGAAAACCGTACAGGTTAACGACGCACGCACCCGTCAAAACCTCGGCCGCTATGCGTTCAACACCATCAAGAGCGGCGGCTCTGAAGTGTACTACGGCGAGTGGGTCGGTAAAGAATACGCCAAAAGGCACCAACCGCGGCGTTTTTCTACTCCGGCGACAAACGTGCTACCTCTATGCCGGTATCCGGTGTAGCCAACTACGCCGTCAAAGGTATTAACAACTACACCGGCAACAACCCGATGGTCGGTACTTTGCGCGCAGACTTCGGTCAACGCGTCTTGGCAGGTTCTATGAAAAACAACGCTGTACAGATGGACATCCATTCCCGCATCAAACCGTCCAGCGCATCGTTTGAAGGCTACGCCCGCGCCAACGGCCACTTCGGTAAAACCGAAGGCCACTTCTTCGGCCACAGCGCAAGCGCGCTGGCCGGTGTTGCCAAATTTAAAACCGACCGCAATCTGGATACGGCATACGGCGGCGTAAAACGCTAAAATTCGTCTTTAAGTAAAATAAAGCCTGCTTCACGCAGGCTTTTTTTAAACACCAGCCCGCCAACCTTCTCAAGGTCGTCTGAAAACCGCCGACCGGAAAGCCGACACCATGTACAAAACCGTCTGCCTGCCTTATCCTCTTCTCTCGCCGCCCCCGTCCTTGCCGCGCCACGTTCTGATTTTTCAGACGACCGTACCGCGCAACGCCTGTGGCAGGACACCCGCCAAACCATGCAGGAGCAGGAACAAAAAGTGCGCGAATATCATCTCGATATTTCTGCTCCGCATACCGGGCAGACAGCCGAGAGCGATTCCGAAGCCGACCAAGGCGAGAGCACTGTTTAACGCCGTCAACCGCAGCGATTGGCAAACCGTTCGTCCGCTGCTGGAGCGTTATACCCAGCAAAGCGAATACGATCCCGATATTGCTTCGTTTGCCCACGCCTCATTAGCTCGAGGAAAAGGGAAGTGGAAAGCTGCCAAACAAGAATACGAAACCCTGCTGCAACGCCATCCCGACTTCACACGCGGACGGCTTGATTACGCACGCCTGCTTTTTGAAGGTCGTCTGAACCGCGAAGCCTCTTCTGAATTTGCACGCCTTCAAAACGAAGACTTGCCCGAAGCCGTTAAAGAAAACATCTCCCATTTCCAAGATACCTTGAACCAACGTCAGAGCTGGAAGGGCAGTCTTTCCGTCGGTGCCGTCCACAACAGCAACATCAATGAAGGCAGCGGCAAAGTGTGGTGCAAAACCGAAATCGACGGCGAATGCTGGGAAGAATTTTCCGGCGACAAACCCATTTCCGCCAACGGCATCAAATACGAAGCCGCCGCCGTCCGCCGCTGGCAGGTTAAAGGACACCACGGCATCGCCGCCCGCGCGCTCGGCTACGGCCGCTTCTACCGCGATCATAAAGACTTCAACGAACACACGCTCAACCTCAGCGCAGGCTACCAGTTTGAAAACCACCGCCACACCTTCGCCCTTGCACCGCTCGTCGAGTGGAACGGCAGCGGCAGCAAAACCCTCAACTGCGCCTACGGCGTGCGCAGCGAATGGAACCTCGACAAGGGCGGCTGGACGTGGAACACGGAAGCCGAGTGGGAACATCTTTCTTATGCAGACAAAACCCGTTTGCTCGACGGCAGCCTCCTCTCCGTTTACAACACCCTGTCTTATTTTTCCCGCGCAACGACCTGATGCTCTATGGCGGCATAGACTGGCAACAGCGCAAAACGAAAGACCCTGTGGACAGTTACCGCCAAATCTCCGCACGGCTGGGCGCGACAAAAATGTTTGAAGCCGGTTTCGACGCTTCAATTTCTGCGACTTTCGGTATTCGCAGCCATAGAGAAGAGAATGCCGTCCTCGAGCAACGCCGCCGTGACAAAGAACAAACCTACCGCCTCAGCATAGGCGCTGACCGCTGGAAATTCGCCGGACTTAAGCCCGTCCTCAGCTACAAACACCGCCGCGTCAACGGCAACACCGACTGGCTGTACAGCTACAAAGCAAAACGAAGTCGGTCTGTCGCTGGTCAAATCGTTCTAACGCAGGACGCAGAAACACAAAGGTCGTCTGAAATTCAGTTTTCAGACGACCTTTTGCGTTTTTATAGTGGATTAACTAAATCAGGACAAGGCGACGAAGCCGCAGACAGTACAGATAGTACGGCAAGGCGAGGTAACGCCGTACTGGTTTAAAGTTAATCCACTATAAATTATTCCCCGTCTTTAACCGGATAATCAGGCAAGTACACATCAAAGCGGGTGCTTTTGCCCGTGTATTGGTAGGCGGGTTTTTCGCCGTTGAGAAACTCGCCGAGGCGCGGGCGTTTGACGACGACGCGTTTTTGGCGACGGCGCGGGCGGCGGCAAGCAGCCCGGCTTCTTCTTGGGCGGCACCGACGACGCTGTGGAAATACGCCATTTTCCTTTTTGACGGCGGCGGATTTTTGGCGTTCGGGATACATGGGGTCGAGGTACACGATGTCGGGGCGCGATTGGGCGGCGAGTTCCCGCATCAACTCGACGGCGTCACCGTGACGGAAGGTGATGCGGCGGGCGATGTCTTGGATTTCAGGGTCTTGCAGGGCGCGTTCGAGACCGTCGGCAAGCAGGCAGGCGACGGCGGGATGCTGCTCGAAAGGTTTGGACGTTCAAACCGAGCGAGGCGAGGACGAAAGCTGTCGCGTCCGAGTCCGCCGGTACAGTCCCAAACGGTCGGTTTGGCCGTGTGGTTGACCGCTTTGGCAATCAACTCGCCGCCGCCTTTGGTGCGCCGGTGTTGGGCTGCTCCGCCGCCGAAATCGACGCGGACGCGCCCCTTCTCCCCAGCACGGCACAAGCTGACGCCCTCCGCATCGGCAAGCAGGGTATTCGCCGCTGTCGGGCAGGTCGGACAAAAATCGGAAGCTGGAATTGCTGCGCCAAACGGCGGGCGTGTTCGGTGGCGGTGTCGGCGAGATAAATGGGCGTCATGGCGGTTGCGGGTCGGGGTCGTCTGAAAAGGGCGGATTATATAGTGGATTAAAAATAAAATGACAATGCGGCGTTGCCAACGCCCTTATGTACTACCTGTACACGGCGGGCGTTGCCGCCTTGTCTCATTTTTATTTTAATCCACTATATCGGGAATCCGCTTGAAGCCGATATGGCTTCATCAATACGGATTTTATCCGTTCTTGGAACAAAGGTCGTCTGAAAAATCGGATTTCGGGTTTTCAGACGACCTTTGCCGTTCTTTACGCGCTGAATTTCCGTCCGCGTTCCATATCCCGCCTTGCAGATAAAAAGGGAACAGTCAATGCGGCGCGGATAGAGGTTTTGGCTATATCCAAAGCATCAGGAGTTATTTTAGCCTGCGTCAGCCCGTTTGTTAAAATCCGTCGTTTTGCCGGTTGATTGAACGGCATTTTTCAATAGAAACAAACAATAACCATGACCCACACACAGCAAAAAAATCCCCCAACCTTTGGCTGGTTATCGCCGCTGCCGCCGCCATCCCTGCTGATTACCATCGGCATGCGCATGACTATGGGACTGTTTGTCCGTCCCGTCGTCGACTCTACCGAGCTGAGTATCCAAGAGTTCAGCCTGATTATTGCCGTTTTCCAGTTGATGTGGGGCGTGTCCCAGCCGCTTTCCGGCGCGCTTGCCGACCGCTTCGGCGCGTTTAAGGTGTTAGGCGGCGGCGCGCTGCTGCTGGCATCTGCCTGTCTGATGGTGCCGCAGATGCCGACTTATTGGGGGCTGATGCTGGCAATCGGGCTGCTTTTTGCATTCGGAACGGGGCGGGCGGTTTCTCCATCATCATGGGGCAGGTCGCGGCGAAAGTGCCGCCGCACAAGCGCGGTTTGGCTTCGGGGCTGGTCAACGCGGGCGGTTCGGCGGGGCAGTTTCTGTTTGCGCCGCTGGTGCAGGGTTTGCTGGTGTTGCCCGCCGTCGGCTGGACGGGAACGTTTTACGTTTGGGAACGGCATTGCACTTTTAATCCTGCCGATTTCGTGGTGGCTGGCGGGCGGCAAAAACGCTGTCGCCACGCACCACACGTCGTCTGAAAACGGGCAAACGCTGGGGCAGGCAGTCAAAGCGGCGTTTAAAGACCGAAGCTACATCCTGCTGCACTTGGGCTTTTTACCTGCGGTTTCCACATCGCGTTTTCTGGTAACCCACCTGCCCAACGAAATCGCGCTCTGCGGCCTGCCCGCTTCGGTCGCTTCGACTTCGATTGCGATTATCGGTTTGGCGAACATCGCGGGCTGCATTTTTCGGGCTGGTGTACGGGGCGGTTTTTGGGCAAATACGTTTTGTTCGGACTTTACGCCTCGCGCGTGGCGATGGTGCTGATTCACCTTGCCGCCCCAAGAACCGACGTCAATTTCTACATCTTCGCCGCCGCGCTGGGCTTCACTTGGCTCGCCACCGTCGCCCCTGACTGCCGCGATTACGGGCAAGCTGTTCGGCACGCGCTATCTGGCGACGCTGTTCGGGCTGACTCATGTTGAGCCACCAAATCGGCGGCTTTTTAGGCTCGTATATCGGCGGCCCTCGTGATTTACCGGTTCAACGATTACGGCTGGATGTGGTATGCCGACGCGGTGTTGGCGGGGACGGCGGCTTTGCTGAACCCTGCCGATACGCGAAAAAGAAAACGGCGTAAACCGCTGCGACGCATCCAAGACAGGTCGTCTGAAAATCGGATTTCGGGTTTTCAGACGACCTTTTTCGCCGTTACATCAAGTCAGTTCAAAAGAGGCGTGGGCGAAGCGGCAAAAATCGGCTAGAATAGGTCTAGGAAACCGGAGGTTCGGCGACAGGCCGTTTGAAACCGCCAACCGCCTACATTCCGCCCCGTCGTCGCAGCGTCCGCCTTCCCGTCCGTACCGTTTTCGAGTGGAATACATGAATCGTTGGTTTTACACGCAATTATGGCGCATCGCGCCGCCGCTTATCCGTCACTATCTCAAAAAGCGCGCCGTCAAATCGCCTGCCTATCTCTACCATTGGGGTGAGCGTTTCGGCGAGCCGTTTGACCGGCCTGTGCAGCGTCCGATTTGGGTGCATGCCGTGTCGGTCGGCGAAACCCGTGCCGCGCAGCCTTTGGTGGAAGCGTTGCGCCGCCATTTCCCCGACGCGCCGCTGCTCATGACCCAAATGACGCCGACCGGCCGCGCCACCGCAAAAGAATTGTTCCCTGACGCGCAATGCCGTTATCTGCCTTACGACAAGCCCGAATGGGTCGCCCAATTCCTAAAGGAACACCGCCCCTGTTCGGCGTACTGATGGAAACGGAAATCTGGCCCAACCTCATGCACGCCTGCGCCGACGCGCACGTCCCCCTGTTTCTCGCCAACGCCCGCCTGTCTGAAAAATCGCAGCGCGGCTATTTGAAAATCCGCAACTTTGTTTGAGCCTGCGCTGCAAACCTTAAGCGGCTGTTTCGCGCAAACCGCCGAAGACGCGGAGCGGCTGCACTTGATCGGCGCGTCCAACGTCCATGTCTGCGGCAACACCAAATACGATATTTCCCCGCCCGAACGGATGCGCGCACTGGCGGCGGCCTTCCGCGAACGCATAGGCACGCGCCCCGTCGCCGTCTGCGCCAGCACCCGCTTTTTACAAAGACCAAGACGAAGCGGCGCTCTTGCTCGAAGCGTGGAAAAAATATACCGGCGATGCCTTGCTGGTCGTCGTTCCGCGCCATCCGGAGCGTTTTCAGACGACCTTTGAAACGGCGCAGGCATTGGGTTATACCGTTCAAAAACGCAGCGACAACCTGCCGGGTTTCCCGGCAAACCCAAGTCTGGGTGGGCGACAGCATGGGCGAACTCTTTGCCTACTACCTCAGTTCGGATGTCGCCTTTGTCGGCGGCAGCCTCGTGGACAGCGGCTGTCAAAACATCATCGAGCCGATAGCCTGCGGCATTCCGACCGTGTTCGGCTTTTCCACCTACAACTTTGCCGCCGCCTGCCGCAGCGCGCTAGAAGCCCAAGCGGCGGTGCAGGTGCAGAATGCGGACGAATGGCGCACCTTCGTGGCAGCCTGTTTGGAAAACCCGAGCGAGCGCAGCCATTTCGCCCAACAGGCGGCACGCTTTGTCGCCGGCCATCAAGGCGCCAGCCGTCGGATGGCGGACGAAATCGCCGCGTCTGTGCGCCATCTGACACACGAAAAAGGCTTAAGGACAAACCTGCTCTTCCCTCAAACGAAAGGTCGTCTGAAAACCCGAATTTAGGGTTTTCAGACGACCTTTTTGTCTTGTGGACGGATTGCCGCGAATCAGGCGGCGTTGCCCGCACTGCCCTGACGGCAAGCCATTCCGCCTTATAGTGGATTAAAAATTGCAATGATACGGCGTTGCCAACGTCCTTATGTACTAACCGTACACGGCGGGCGTTGCCGCCTTGTCTCATTTTTATTTTAATCCACTATATTTCGCCATTTCCGCGAACACTTGATGCGCGGTGGCGATGGTTTCGTCAATCAGCTCGGGCGTGCGCGGCGGAGACGAAGCCTGCTTCGTAGGCGGACGGGCCGAAGGCGGTGTTGCGGTCGAGCATGCCGTGGAAGAAGCGTTTGAAGGCGTCGATATTGGAACGCGCCATGTCGCCGTAGTTTTGCGGGGCATGGGCGGCGAAATACAGGCCGAACATACCGCCCACGCTGTCGGCGGTAAACTCGATGCCGTGCGCTTTGGCGGCGGCGGCAAGCCCGTCGGCGAGGCGGCGGGTCAAGGCGGTCAGGGTTTTCGTAGAAGCCTTCGCGCTGGATGATTTCAAGCGTTTTCAAGCCGGGCGGCGACGGCAATCGGGTTGCCTGATAATGTACCTGCCTGATACACGCCGCCCAGCGGGGAAATGCATTCCATGATGTCTTTGCGTCCGCCGAACGCGGCAAGCGGCATACCGCCGCCGATGACTTTGCCCATCGTGGTCAGGTCGGGCGTGATGCCGTGCAGCGACTGCGCGCCGCCGAGCGCGACGCGGAAGCCGGTCATCACTTCGTCGTAAATCAACACGGCGCCGTGTTTTTCGGTCAATTCGCGCAAGGCTTTGACGAAGGCTTCGGTCGGGCGGACCAGGTTCATATTGCCGACGAAGGGTTCGAGGATGACGCAGGCGATTTCGTCGCCGTTGCGGGCGAACGCTTCTTCGAGTTGGGCGGTGTTGTTGTATTCGAGGACTAAGGTGTGTTTGGTAAAGTCGGCGGGAACGCCTGCGGAAGACGGGTTGCCGAAGGTGAGCAGGCCGCTGCCGGCTTTTGACGAGCAGGCTGTCGGAATGGCCGTGGTAGCAGCCTTCGAATTTGATGATTTTGTCGCGTCCTGTAAAGCCGCGCGCAAGGCGGATGGCGGTCATGGTCGCTTCGGTGCCGGAGCTGACGAGGCGCAGCCGTTCGACGGACGGCATGATTTTTGGCGATTTCTTCGGCGATGACGATTTCGCCTTCGGTGGGCGCGCCGAACGACAAACCGCCCAACGCGGCTTCGCGCACGGCCTCGATGACTTCGGGGGCGCGTGTCCGACAATCGCAGGCCCCCACGAACCGACGTAATCGGTGTAGCGCGTGCCGTTTTCGTCCCAAACATACGCGCCTTCGGCTTTTTGATGAAGCGCGGCACGCCGCCGACGCTGCCGAATGCGCGGACGGGGAATTCACGCCGCCGGGGATGATGGCTTTGGCGCGGTCAAACAGGATTTCGTTACGGTTCATAGCGGGTTCTTTCTGAGGTCGTCTGAAAAATAAGCGGTATTTTATCATCAGATTGCCCGCGCCAGCCGTTTCAGACGACCCCGAAAGCCCAAACCGCCACGGCGCAACGCCGTATCTGAAAAATGAAAAATTGTTCTGTAAAAACAATCACTCTGTTCATATTTGAAGCGTTTGTGCTATAATCCGCACCCATTTATACCATAAAGAAAACATCATGTTACGCGGATTCATTTTAATGCTTACCCTTTTGGTTTCCACCGTCTCCTACGCCGCCCAGCGCAAGCTGCCGAGCGATATGGACGCGGCGGTTTTGAAACAGGTCGAACTGCCTTATCTGAAAGTGAGCCGTGGCGGCTTCTCATGGACGCGCCTCTTGACGCTGGGCCTTGCCGACGGCAATTCCGCCAAGCTGCAGATTACCCGTTTCACCAAAAATCCACGACGAAAACGACCGCTTCATCCCAATGGGGCGGTTGGCGGAAAAACCGGCAAAACCATCGCCTTCAAACACAACGACACCAACGCCCTCGTGCGCGAAGTATGGGTTTTGACCGACGACGAAGCCTCCCGTTTTACCGCGCAAAAAGAAGTCCGCGACGAGATTAAGCAAGACGCGCAATAAGCCGCCGTCTGCCCGTTTCAGACGACCCAAACACACACCGCGTGGTTGGCTGTTGCAGCCGCAGCAGCGCAACCGCGCATTTTTGCGCCCTGACGAATCAGTGTTTCAGACGACCCGCCAAGCCTTCCCCAAGGTCGTCTGAAATCGAAAGATTTATAACAATCAGCCCCGCAATTACGGGCTACCTGAGAAAGACACAAACCATGAAAAAGTATTTATCCGCACCTTCGGCTGCCAAAATGAACGAATACGACAGCGAAAAATGCTCGCCGTACTCGCCGAAGAAAACGGCGGCATCGAACAAGTGACCGAAGCCGACGAAGCCGACATCATCCTCTTCAACACCTGCTCCGTGCGCGAAAAAGCGCAGGAAAAAGTGTTCTCCGACTTAGGCCGCGTACGCCCGCTCAAAGAAAAAAATCCCGACCTCATCATCGGCGTTGCCGGCTGCGTCGCCTCACAAGAAGGCGAAAACATCATCAAACGCGCGCCTTATGTGGACGTCGTCTTCGGCCCGCAAACGCTGCACCGCCTGCCCAAAATGATTGTGGATAAAGAAACCAGCGGCCTGTCGCAAGTCGATATTTCCTTCCCCGAAATCGAAAAATTCGACCACCTGCCGCCCGCCCGCGTCGAAGGCGGCGCAGCATTCGTGTCCATCATGGAAGGCTGTTCCAAAATACTGCTCGTTCTGCGTCGTCCCCTACACCCGCGGCGAAGAGTTCTCCCGCCCGCTGAACGACGTTTTGACCGAAATCGCCAACCTTGCCCAGCAAGGCGTGAAAGAAATCAACCTCTTAGGACAAAAAACGTCAACGCCTATCGCGGCGAAATGGAAGACGGCGAAATCTGCGACTTCGCCACCCTGCTGCGCATCGTCCACGAAATCCCCGGCATCGAGCGTATGCGCTTTCACCACCAGCCACCCGCGCGAGTTTACCGACTCGATTATCGAGTGCTACCGCGACCCTGCCCAAGCTGGTGTCGCACCTGCACCTGCCGATTCAAAAGCGGTTCCGACCGCGTATTGAGCTGCGATGAAACGCGGCTACACCGCCTTGAATACAAATCCATCATCCGCAAACTGCGCGCCATCCGCCCCGATTTGTGCCTGAGCAGCGACTTCATCGTCGGCTTCCCGGCGAAACCGAGCGCGAGTTCGAGCAAACCCCTGAAGCTGGTGAAAGACATCGCCTTCGATTTGAGCTTCGTCTTCATTTACAGCCCGCGCCCCGCACCCCTGCCGCCAACCTGCCGGACGACACCCCGCACGCCGAAAAAGTGCGCCGCCTCGAAGCCCTGAACGAAGTCATCGAAGCCGAAACCGCCCGCATCAACCAAACCATGATCGGCACCGTACAACGCTGTCTGGTCGAAGGCATCTCCAAAAAGACCCCGACCAGCTCCAAGCCCGTACCGCCAACAACCGCGTGGTCAACTTCACCGGCACGCCCGATATGATCAACCAAATGATCGATTTGGAAATCACCGAAGCCTACACCTTCTCCCTGCGCGGCAAACCGGTCGAAGCGTAAAGCCGTTCCGTTATAGTAAAGGTCGTCTGAAAACCCTGTATCTTGGTTTTCAGACGACCTTTTGTATCTTGGGCAAGTTCAGAAAGACTTAGTGTTTAAAAACGTACTTCAATTGACTTGTTCCACCAAAAATCCACAAAAGCCCGGATTTTCGGGCTGACGGCATTGTCGCCGTAATAGACGGCGTAAAACGGTTTGGCTTCGTTCAAGGCGCGGTCGGGCAGGAGTTCGTGCAGGTGTCCCGCTGCGATATCGGCGGCGACGGTGAAATCCGACAGGCAGGCGATGCCGTTGCCTTCCAGACACAGGCGGCGGATGGTTTCGCCACCGTTGGCGGACAGTTGCGGCACGGCGGCGTAGGGGCGTGTGGCCGGTATCGGCAAACGGCCAGTTGTTCAGGGTTTTGGGGACCGGAGAAGCCGATAAGGGTGTGCCGCGACAGGTCGGCGACGGTTTGGGGTGTGCCGTGACGGGCGAGATAATCGGGCGCGGCAACGAGTTTCAGACGGCTGTCAGAACAGATGACGGGCGCGCAAGGCAGAGTCGTGCAGGCTGCCTGCGCGGATGGCGATGTCCACGCGCCGCTCGATGAGGTCGATGTAGCCTTCGGACGAGGTGAGCAGCAGCGACACCTGCGGATAGCGTTCGCAGAACGGGCGTACCAGCGGAGCGACGAGTGCAGCAGCGTGGGCGTGGCGGAATCCACCCGAAGCACGCCCTGCGGCGCGCCGCCTGCGGAGAGGATTTCGGCCTCGGCGGCCTCGATGTCGTGCAGTATCTGCCGCGCGCGCTCGAAAAAGCGGCAGCCTTCTTCGGTGAGCCGCAGTTGACGCGTGGTGCGGTTGAGCAGGTTGGCGGAGAGTTTGTCTTCCAGCCGCTTCACGGTGCGGCTGACGGCGGAGTTGGCCAGCCCGAGCCGCTCTGCCGCGCGGCTGAAACTGCCGCTTTCCACCACCTGCACGAACACGGCCAGTTCGTCCGAATGGGTTTTCATTGTTGCGTTTCCTGGAAAAGTGTTTTGCAATTATTGCTGTTTTCATTATAAAGCATCGGGGTACAATAATGCTTTTTCAACGCAAATATTTGAGGAACCAACATGAATATTCTGTTAATTGACGGCGGCCAACATTTCGGCCATTCCGCCGGTCGCCTGAACCACACGCTGCACCAAACCGCATGCGACACGCTGACCGCACTCGGTCATGCAGTGAAGGAAACCGTGATTGAAGCAGGTTACGACAAAGATGCCGAAGTGGAAAAATGGCTGTGGATGGACGCGGTGGTTTGGCAGATGCCCGGCTGGTGGATGGGCGAGCCGTGGACGGTGAAAAAATATATCGATGAAGTGTTTACCGCAGGCGTGGGCGAGAACAAGTTGGTGGCTAACGACGGCCGCCACCGTGCGAACCCGACGGAAGGCTACGGCACGGGCGGCTTGCTGCATGGCAAAAAACACATGATTTCATCCACTGGAACGCGACCGATTGAGGGCGTTTACCCGCGAAGGCGATTTCTTTGAGGCGCGGGCGTGGACGGTGTGCATGCATTTTCCACAAAGCCAACGAGTTCCTCGGCACGACGCGCCTGCCCTCGTTCATCTGCAACGATGTGATCGAAGAATCCGCAGGTGGAGCGGTATTTGGCGGATTATCGGACGCATTTGGAGAAGGTGTTCGGTAAAGCATAGTTGAGATGTCCGACCCGCCTGGTTGCCGATACGGTATCTGCTATCCGCCGTATCGATGTGGGGCTAGGCTGGCTATACGCAGAGTATAGTGGATTAACTTTAAACCAGTACGGCGTTGCCTCGCCTATGCCGTACTATCTTTCCGTACTGTACTGCGGCTTCGTCGCCTTGTCCTGATTGTAAAGTTTAATCCACTATATTTTGATATTCGTGTACGCCAAAATAAATCAAAGGTCGTCTGAAAAGCCCGTATCGTGGTTTTCAGACGACCTTTTTGTATCGTGTCGGCATCAACAGTCGGCTCACCGAATCCCGCCTGTCTTTTAGCAATTTCACGATACCGCGTATTGACAGCCCCATAGGGGTCGTCTGAAAATCAGTTTTCGCGCTTTCAGACGACCTTTTACGTTTAACAAAACGTCCGAAGCCGCCCCATATCCCTCCGCGAGAAAAACCATGTCCCTGCAAAATCTCTCCAACATCCGCACCCTCGTCGTCAAAAGTCGGCTCCAGCCTTGTTACCGCGGGCGGCAAAGGCATAGACCAAGCCGCACTCGACCGCTGGGCGGCGCAAATCGCCGAATTGGGCAAACAAAGGCGTGCAAACCGTCCTCGTTTCCAGCGGCGCCATCGCCGAAGGCATCAAGCGGCTGGGCTGGAGCAAACGCCCCAGCGCCATCAACGAGCTGCAAGCCGCCGCCGCCGTCGGACAAACCGGCATCGCCCAAGCCTACGAAACCGCGTTCGCACCGCACGGCATCCGCACCGCCCAAATCCTGCTCACCCACGATGACCTGAGCAACCGTACCCGCTCCTCAATGCCCGCAGCACCCTGCAAACCCTGCTGTCCAGAGGCATCGTCCCCGTCATCAACGAAAACGACACCACCGTGACCACCGACGAAATCAAACTCGGCGACAACGACACCCGGCGCGCTCGTGACCAACCTCATCGAAGCCGACGCCCTCGTCCTCCTGACCGACCAAAAAGGCCTGTACGACAGCGACCCGCGCAAAAACCCGCAAGCCAAACTGATTCCGACCATAGCAGCCGACCATCCCGACCTCGAAAGCATGGCGGGCGGCGCAGGGCAGCAACGTCGGCACCGCGGCATGTACAGCAAAGTGACCGCCGCCAAACGCGCCGCACTCAGCGGAGCCGCCACCGTCGTCGCGTGGGGCGGCGAACCCGACGTCCTCGTCCGCCTCAAACAAGGCGAAAGCATAGGCACGCTCTTTACCAGCGCGCACAGCCGCGTCGCCGCCCGCAAACAATGGCTGCTCGGACACGTCCAAACCGCCGGCAGCCTGACCGTCGATACGCGGCGCGGTAAAGCCCTGACCGAACAACACGCCAGCCTGCTGCCCGTCGGCTGCATCCGCGCGGACGGCCATTTCCACCGCGGCGAACTCGTCGCCATCCTCGATACCGAGGGCAAAGAAATCGCCCGCGGCCTGACCGAATTACAGCAGCGGCGAAACCGCCAAAATCCTGCAAACCCCGTCCGAGCGCATCGCCGAAAAATTAGGCTACGCCCACGAAGACGAACTCATCCACCGCGACAATATGGCGTCGCATTGGTAAAAAAGGTTGTCTGAAACCTTATAGTGGATTAAATTTATAGTGGATTGAATTTGTAGTGGATTAACTTAAATCAGGACAAGGCGACGAGAGCCACAGACAGTACAGATAGTACGGAACCAGATTCACTTGGTGCTTCAGCACCTTAGAGAATCATTCTCTTTGAGCTAAGGCGAGGCAACGCCGTACTGGTTTAAAGTTAATCCACTATATTATTGGGTTTCAGACGACCTCCCCTCCCATCCAACCAAAGGAAACCAGCATGAAAAAATTCTTCTTCCTCACCACCCGCCCTCCTGCTCCTCAACGCCTGCGCCGCCCAATCCGGACAAGGCAGCTCTACACAAGTCTATGGCGAAATCAAAGGCGGCGTAGAAAGCATGCCACGTCCACTAAAACCAGTGAGAACGGCAGGCATTTGCGTTCATTCAGAAAGATAGCCGCGCCCAAAATCATCTGTTTCCTAAAAGTACGCATGATCAACATCGATGCCAACAAATCAAAAGGTCGTCTGAAACTTGGTTTACCCGGTTTCAGACGACCTTTTCTATTGATCTGAAGACGAATGTTTGGACGGCAGTCATTCCCGTGCCAAACAGGAAAAGGACAAGCTGATGTTGCAACAACGTCGTCTGAAACGGTTTGCGGACAGCACCCAGTTTCTATTCAAACCTTTTCGCCGCGACGGCTTTTCGGCCCTTAATCCTGCTCTGTCGGTACGGTTTCTCCCAATCAACGGATAATCCCGCGCGTGGATTGGGCGAAGAAGTCTTTAAACACCGCCAGCTCTGCCTGCGTTTCGGCGCGGCGGAGGATGTCGGCTTTGGCTTCTTCAAACGGGATGCCGCGGTGGTAGATGGTTTTATACACATCTTTGACGGCGGCGATCTGCTCGGCGGTGAAGCCGTTGCGGCGCATGCCTTCGCTGTTGATGCCTGCGGGTTCGGCGCGGTAGCCTGCCGCCATAAAGTACGGCGGTACGTCTTTGTACGCCTGCGGCGAAGGCGGTCATGGCGTAGTCGCCGAGTTTGGCAGAACTGGAACACCAGCGTGTAGCCGCCCAAGACGACGTAATCGCCGATGGTAACGTGTCCGGCGAGCGAGGCGTTGTTGGCGAAGATGGTGTGGTTGCCGATGACGCAGTCGTGCGAGGTGGCAGTACGCCATAATCCAGTTATCGTCGCGACGCGGGTTTCGCCGATGCCGGTTACCGTGCCGAGGTTGAAGGTGGTGAATTCGCGGATGGTGTTGCCGTTGCCGATAATCAGCTTGGTCGGCTCGTCGCGGTATTTTTGTCCTGCGGGATTTCGCCGAGGCTGGCAAATTGGAAAATGCGGTTGTTTTTCGCCGATGGTGGTGTGGCCGTTGATGACGGTATGCGGGCCGATTTCGGTGTTCGCGCCGATTTGGACGTTGGGACCGATGACGGTACGCGCCGACTTTGACGCTGGAGTCGAGTTCGGCTAGGGGTCAATGACGGCGGTCGGGTGGATGAGGGTCACGTGTTTTCCTTTCTGTCGTGTTGCCGCGAAGATGCGCGACGGCAACAGGTCGTCTGAAAACTTTCAGACGACCTTTTTCTGAACACTCAAACCACGCGTTTGGCACACATGATGATGGCTTCGACGGCGACTCTGTCCGTCCACTTTTGGCGACGGCGCTGGAATTTGCCGATGCCGCGTTTGTTGGTCAGCAGCTCGACTTCGAAAACAAGCTGGTCGCCGGGGATGACTTGGCGTTTGAAGCGGCTTCGTCTATCGCCGGCGAAGAAGAAGAATTCGTTTTCTTTGCGGCCGCCTTCGCTGAGGATGGCGAGTGTGCCGCAGGCTTCGCGCCATGGCTTCGATGATGAGTACGCCGGGCATGACGGGCAGGTCGGGGAAATGGCCTTGGAACTGCGGCTCGTTCATGGTGACGTTTTTAATCGCGGTCAGGGTTTTCATGCGACTCGAAGGCGGTGATGCGGTCGAGTTGCAAAAACGGGTAGCGGTGGGAAATGAGTTTTTGGATGTCTTTGGCTTCGATGGGGAGTTGTACGTCCATGTTCGTCGTATTCCTTGGTATTTTCGGGTGGCTGGGCGGTTTCATCGCGGCTTTAAAACGGCAGGCTTTTTGCCGCTTTGTTGGGATTTAAAGCGCATCCGCCATGTAAACCGATTGTGGGGTTATTATTCGTCTTTTTCGCTGTCGCTCAGACGGTTTTCCAATGTTTTGAGGCGTTTGTTCATTTCGCTTGCGGTGGATGTAAACGGCGTTGCGCGCCCATTCTTTATGGGTGGACATCGGGAAGATGCCGTGAGGTGTTTGCCGCTTTCGGTACATGCTGTGGGTCACGGACGTGCCGCCGCCGATGGTGGTTTTGTCGGCGATTTCGATGTGTCCGATTGTACCGACGCCGCCACCGATAATGCAGTAGCTGCCGATGGTAACGCTGCCCTGAGATGCCGGTTTTGGCGGCGATGACGGTGTGCGAACCGATTTTGCAGTTGTGTCCGATGGACTTGGTTGTCGATTTTGGTACCGTTGCCGACGGTGGTGTCGCTCATTGCGCCGCGGTCGATGCTGGTGTTCGAGCCGATTTCGACGTCGTCGCCCAGCGTTACCCGCGCCGGTTTGCGGATTTTTAAACCATGAATCGCCGGCGAAGGCGAGTCCGAACTGTCCGCGCCGATGACTGCGCCGCTGTGGATTTCGACGCGGTTGCCCATGTGCAGCCGTAATAAACGACGGCGTTGGGATGCAGGACGACTTCGTCGCCCAGCTTTTCGTAATCGTGTTGGACAACGGCATTTGCCAAGATGCGGCAGCCTTCCCGAGTATGGTGTTCGCACCGATGTAGGCGTTTGCGCCGATTTCGCAGCTGGCGGGAATCGGTCGCACTTTTCCTCGACGACGCGCGGTCGGATGGATGCCGCCACGCGCTGCGACGATGGGCGAAAACAGGCGGGCGACTTTGGCGAAACAGAGATAGGGGTCGTCGGCGACAATCAGGTTGGCGCCCTTCAAATTCGTCCACTGCTGGCGGCAGAAACGATGACCGCACCCGCGCTGCCGTCGTGGACTTCTGGCTTTGCATTTTGGATTGAGCGAGGAAGCTGATGTGTTCCCGCCCTGCGCGTCTGCGAGCGGGCGACGGCGGCGACGGAAATGTCCAGCCGCGCCATTCCTTGCTAAGCTGCAGCTGTGATTTGGGGACAGGTGTAGGTCTGAAGTCATGATGTTTTCGTAAGCTTTGGGGATGAGGTCGTCTGAAAGGACGGCAGGGAGCAGTCGGACAGAACGGTTTGCCTAAAAACGTATGCCGCAGGAGTGATAAGACAGGTAATTATATCGTTTATTGGATTTTCAGACGACCCTTCGAGTGAAAGAGGTCGTCTGAAAACAGGTTTGCTGTATCTCGTTCAGCCTTCCGATTAACGTGTATTCAGGGCTTTAATCACGCTGTCGGTAATGTCGTAACGCGCGTTGACGTCATCACGTCCCGCGAAAATGACATCGTAGCCTTCGCGTTTGGCAAGATCGACGATAATGCGGTTGGCGTTTTGCTGGAGGGCGGCAAATCTTCGTTGCGGCGCAGGTTGTAGTCTTCTGCCAGCTCCGCCTGTTTCTTTTGAACTGCTGAACCAGCTCGCCCCAGCGTTTTGCCGCAGCTTCACGCTCTTTGCCCTGCAATTTGCCTTCGGACAGGGATTTTTCGAGCTTTTTCGCCTTCTGACTGCAATTTCGCAAGCGTCCTGACGGCCGCGGAATTCCTTTTCAAAGGTCGTCTGAATGCGTGTGCGCCTGCTTGGACTCAAGATAAACGCGCTCGGTATTGATAAAGCCGATTTTCTGTACGGCTTCCGCCGCCGCAGCTTGGTTCATCAACCCGAAGCCCAATAAAGCCGCGCCGCCGAGGCGGAAGGCGTTGGCAATGATGTTCATCTGATTTCCCTTGATTTTGTATCCCGCCCATCAGCGGGATGACGGTTTGTTTTAAAAAGAGGCAGAACGCCCGTGCCTTTTTCTTCAGGTCGTCTGAAAACGTTTTACCCATCGGTATTTCGAGTTTTCAGACGACCTTCGTCTACGTCAGAATGTTGTACCCAATTGGAACTGGAAGCGTTGGATTTCGTCGCTGTCTTTTTCTTTCAGCGGGTAGGCGTAGCTGAACTTCATCGGACCCAGCGGCGAGAGCCAGGTTACTGCCGCACCGGCGGAGTAGCGCAACTCTTCCTTGAAGGTCGATTTGTGGGTCGCGCCTAAGCCGTATGGGTTTTGAGGCTTGCCAATCTCAGTAGGATTGCTACTCTGTCGTTGTTACGTTTTGCCGATCCCATACGCTGCCCGCGTCGGCGAACAGGCTCAGACGGACGGAGCGGGAATCTTTGATGCCCGGCATCGGGAACAGCAACTCGGCAGAAACGTTGGCTTTTTGTTGCCGCCGTAGCTGATTTTCTCGCCGTATTCGTCAGTAGACTTTCGGACCCAGCGTGCCGGTCTCGATAACCGCGCAGAACCTAAGCCGCCGCCGTAGAAAGTTTTTCAAAGAACGGCATGGTTTTGGTTTTGCCGCAGCCGTTGCCGACACCGACTTCTGCCGCCGAGCATCAGGGTAAAGTCTTTGGTCAGCGGGAAGAACCAGGTTTGTTGTTATGGGTCAGCGTGTAGTATTGCAGGTCGCCGCCCGGCAGGGGCGATTTCGCCGTTGATGCCGGTCATGTAACCGCGGGTCGGCCACAATGCGCTGTCGGTTTTATTGCGTCCCCAACCGATCGTACCTTTGTACAGCCAGCCTTTGAAGTTACCTAATCCTCAACACATTCTTTGCCTTTTGTATCAATACCATTGGCACACTTACCATGTTCTGCCACAAATCAGCATAACGTTTAGGCGCGCCTTTGTAGGTATTCACGGTCAGGTGTTCCGCCGCCAGACCCAAAATTGACGCGGTCGTATTCGGTAACGGGATGCCCGTGCGCGCACCGCCGCCTGCGGTGGTGGTTTTATATTGTTTCGCGCTGGAAGAGGCTTTACGCGGGTCGCTAAGACTTGCCGCAAATATCGTAACCGAGGCTCACGCCGTCGGGTGTGAAATACGGATCGGTAAACGACAGCGAGCCGTTCAGCGTGGTTTTACTGCGTGAGGCGCGCAGGAAACGGATTTGCCCGATACCGGAACAGGTGTGTCTTGGGAAACGCCCACAGACGCGACCAAGCCGGTATCCTGAACCCAGCCCGCGACTCATATCCAGCGAGACGGTGGGAACGCTCGTTCACGCTCGATGTTCAAATCGACTTGGTCGGGCGTGTTGGCAACCGGTACAGCATCGAGTGTACGTTGTCGAAGTAGCCCAGCAGCTCGACACGCTCTTTGAACGTTGCAGCTTGAAGTGTCGACGCGATTCCATCTGACGCAATTCGCGGCGTACGACTTCATCACGGGTTTTGTTGTTGCCGGTGACGTTGATTTCGTTCACATAAATTTTGCGGCCGGGTTCGACATTCAGGACGAAATCGACAGTTTGGGTCTCGGCATTGGGCACTGGCTGAACGTTGACTTCGCTGAACGCGTAGCCTGCCGTACCCATGCGGTTTTGAATGGCTTCTGAGCGATTTGACCATCTGGGCGCGTTCGTACCATTTGCCCTCTTCATAGTCAGCGTTTTTGCAGCTCTTCTTTCGGCACTTCGCGGGTGTCGCCTTCTATGCGCACGTCGCCCCAACGGAAGCGTTCGCCCTCGTCAACCGTGATTTTGATGGTTTGCTTGGTTTTGTCTTCGTTGGTCTGGATGTCGGTATCCAGAATGCGGAAATTGAAATAGCCGTTGTTTTGGTAGAACTCGCTGACGCGCTCCATGTCTTGCGAGAATTTTTGCCTCGTTAAACTGGTTGCTCTTGGTCAGCCAAGTCCACATGCCGCCTTCGCTCAAAGACATTTGTTTCACTGAGCTTGCGGTCGGAATGAGACTTTGTTGCCTTCAAATTCGATGTCGGTAATCTTGGTGGTTTTACCCTCATCGATGGCGATGTCGATGGAAACGCGGTTACGCGCGAGTTTGGTGACGGTCGGCGTGATTTGGACCGACTGTTTGCCGCGGCTTTTGTATTCTTCCTTCAGGCTGGCGACAGACTGGCTCAGCGTGGCCGGATTGAAGTATTGGGATTGCGCCAAACCGAAAGGATTCAAGGTTTTTCTTGATTACATCGTTTTGCAGCATTGCGCGCAGTGATGTTCAGCGTGCTGATGGTCGGGCGTCTCGATAACGGTCAGCAAGACCTGATTGCCCATGGTCTCTACGCGGACATCGTCAAAAACCGGTCGCATACAGACTTTTGATGATTTCTTCGCTGCGTGCGTCGCTGAATTGGTCGCCGACTTTGACGGGCAGGTAGTTGAAGACCGTACTCGGTTCGGTGCGCTGCAAACCTTCGACGCGGATGTCTTGAATGGTGAAGTCGGCAAACGCCAAAGGCGACATGCCCAATACCATCAAAGCAGAAGCAATCTGTTTCAATTTCACAAAATTATCCAAACAAACGGTTGATGTCATTAAAGAAAGCCAGTGCCATCATGAACAGCATGGCAGCCAGTCCGAGTCGCAGGCCGATTGCCTGTATGCGCTCGCTCAAGGGCTTTCCGCGTATCCATTCGGCGAGTGTAGAACACCAAATGCCCGCCGTCCAAGCACGGGAATGGGCAACAAGTTCAACACGCCTCAAACTAATGCTGACCAACGCGAGGAATTCCAAAATAGCTTTGAAATCCCAGCTGTGCCGTTTTTCTCGGCGACGTCGGCAATGGTCAGCGGGCCTGAAATATGGTTCAGGAGGCATTGCCTGTAATCAGTTTTCGAAGAATTTTACCGTCATCCAAGCGTTGTTGACGGTTTTGTCCTAGCCCATCGCAAAATGCTTCTGCGACAGACGGCTTATATTCGCGCTTGATTTCTTTTTGCCCACGCTTCGTCGCCCTGAGGACCGAAGCCTACCCTGCCGACCAGCGTTCTGTCGGGTTGCTGGATACCGTCGGGGCGGATGGTCGTCTGAAAAGTTTGACCATTGCGCTCGTAGCTCAACTCGATTTTTCGTGCCCGGGCTTTGGCGCATGATTTTCACCCATTGCTGCCAAGACTCGATGTCTTGTCCATCGGCACCGATCAGCTTGTCGCCTTTTTCAAACCGGCTTTTTCAGCCGGGCTGTTTTCTCGTCATTTCGCCGACACGGGTGGTGATTTTAAAAGGCGACAACCCGATATAGCCTTGGTTTTTCGCAATTTTACCTGCTTCGGCGTGCGCGGCATCGATAATCCGCATGGTTTTTGCCCGGGTTCGTCTGAACGGCAACATTTACCTTGCCTGACTCGATGTTCAACACGATTTCTTGCTGGGCTTTTTCCCACTCGCCGACGTTAACGCCGTTAACCGAAATAATTTTTGTCTCCGGCTGAAAACCGCTTTGGCGGCAATGGTATTTTGCCTGGACCATGCCGACATAAGGGCGGTTTCGGTAACGCCGAAGGAAAAACTCAAGCCGTAAAGCAGAACCGCCAGCGCGAGATTGGTCAGCGGGCCTGCGGCGACGATGGCGATGCGTTTGGCAGGATGCTGTCTGTCGAAAGGCGTAAGGCAGGTCTGGACGGCGCTACTTCACCCTCGGCGTATCGACCATTTTTGACACAGCCGCCCAACGGGATGGGCGCCAGACACCATTCGGTATCGCCGCGCTTTCTGCTGAAAAACGGCTTACCGAAGCCGACGGAAAAGCGTACGACTTTGACGCCGCACAATCTGGCGACGATGTAGTGTCCGAACTCGTGCAGGCTGACCAAAATCAGGATAGCGAAAATAAAAGCTAGAGGTTTGCAAAAGAATCTCTCTGGTTGGGTATGGGTTGACGTTGTCGATGTTTCAGACGACGTATCAAGGCAGGGGTCGTCTGAAAAGCATTCGCAATGTGTAGAAAATATTATTGGCGTTGTTTGCCGATTATAAAGTCAGTCTGCCGTTTTGTCCGCCACACATGACGGGTGGGCGGGTTTTCAGACGACCTGTCATTTTATCGTTGCGGCACGGTTTATCCCAATGCGGCGATAAATTCCTGCGCTCGCCTGCGGGTAACGGCGTCTTTGCGCCAGCAGGTTTCGATATTGCCGAGGTCGTCTGAAAAGTCTTGTGCGAGACAGTGGGCGACGGTTTTGGCAATGTCGGTAAACAATCTGCCCGTCCAAGAAGGCGGCGACGGCAGCTTCGTTGGCGGCGTTCAAGACGCGGTGCGGCCCGCCCGCGTTCATGGCTTCATAGGCAAGCTTCAGACAAAGGGAAGCGGTCAGTCGGGCTTTTGAAGGTCCAACGCAGACAATGCGTCGAAATCCAGATCGCCGACACCCGAATCGATGCGCTCGGGCAAGCCCAAACAATAAGCGATGGGCGTACGCATATCGGGATTGCCCAGTTGCGCCAGCACGGAGCCGTCGCGGTAGCGCTACCATGCTGTGTATCACGGACTGCGGATGGATAACGACTTCGGAGTTTATCAGGCGGGCAGTTGAACAGCCAATGCGCTCAATCAGCTCCAAACCTTTGTTCATCATGGTGGCGGAATCGACGGAGATTTTGCGCCCCATGCTCCAATTGGGGTGTTTGACCGCTTGGGCAGGCGTAACGCTGTCGAATATGCCTAAATCGGCCGTCAGAAACGGGCCGCCGGAAGCGGTCAGGATAATCGAACGGATGCCGTGTTCGTTCAGACGACCCGTGTAATCGCGCGGCAAAACTTGAAAATGGCGTTGTGTTCGCTGTCGATGGGCAACACTGCCGCGCCGTTTGCGCGGGCGGTTTCCATAAACAACGCGCCGGAAACCACCAGCGTCTCTTTGTTCGCCAGATAAATGAGCTTTTGCCTTTTTGCGCTGCCGCCAGCGCGGAAGGCAGGCCCGCCGCTCCGACAATGGCGCACATGACACCGCTGACTTCGTCGGCAGACGCCACATCAACCAATGCCTGCGCGCCGTGTAAAACCTGCGTCGCCGCACCGTCGCGCGTTTCAACAGGGCTTCAAGCCGAGCGGCGTGTTCCGCATCGGCAACGACGGCATATTCGGGGCGGAACGTCCGGCATTGAACCGCCAGTTTCTCAACCTGCTTATGCCCGTCAGCGCGAATACGCGGAATTTTTCGGGTGGCGGAGACAACGTCCAGCGTGCTTTTCGCCTATACTGCCGGGTACTGCCCTCAATATGGTCAGGACTTCAGGTGTCATGGTGTGTTCTTTATGTACTGCTTTTCGGTTTCAGACGACCTTAGGCTTGAGGTCGGAAAGGTCGTCTGAAAACGCTATTCGATATTGTGTTTGATGTGTTCCAACGATTTTTATAGTGGATTAACTTTAAACCAGTACGGCGTTGCCTCGCTTTAGCTCAAAGAGAACGATTCTCTAAGGTGCTGAAGCACCCAAGCGAATCGGTTCCGTACTTATCTGTACCGTCTGCGGCTTCATCGCCTTGTCCTGGATTTAAATTTAATCCACTATATACCGCTTCCAGAACAAGCTTTCAAAGGCGGCATAGACGCTGATGACGGCAATCAGGCTGTCCACGCGGTCAAACACGCCGCCGTGTCCGGGCAGCAGATTGCTGCTGTCTTGATGCCCGCCGCGCGCTCTGAGCCAGCTTTCCAACAGATCGCCGCATACGCTGACAGCGGTCAACACCAAAACCGATTAACACGGTATTGAACCAGCCTGCGTCAAACGTGAGCCAACCAGCCCACCACACCACAGTCATGTACATCGCCACGCAAATCGCGCCGCCGATTGCGCCTTCCAGCTCTTGCGCGGGGCTGACGGTCGGTGCGATTTTTGTGTTTGCCGAACGCTTTGCCGCCGAAATACGCGCAAACATCGGCAACCCACGCAAACCCATCACGGCGAGCAGCGACAAGGCGTAATCGGGATGCGGGACGCAGGGACATGAGTGCGAACCAGAAACGGCATGACCAAAAGCCAGCCGACGGTATAAGCCTGCCAGCCGCCGTTCAATTTCCATTTGAATTTCAGCCACAAAGGCATAACGACCAGCCAAAACGCCAAAACGGCGTACCGAGACGATATCCGCAGCGTCCAACCGCCTGCATAGGCAATCACGCCGGAACACCAGTGTCGCGGCAGATAATGATTGGTTTTCAGTTTTTCCAATCCGCTCATGCGGGCGTATTCCCACAGCATAACCAGGAAATCAACCGCAAAATGCCGCTACAGCCATTGCGGCGCGTAAAACAGCATACCAAGCATCAGCGGCATCCACAGCGCCGTGATAATCCGTTGTTTCAACATTTTAACCCCTTTGCTGCTCTACCGGCAGCTGTTCCCTGAAGTGCGTCCGAAGCGCCGTTCGCGTTTTTGAACGAGGCGACAGCATCGTCCAAGGCTTTGCTGTCAAAATCGGGCCACAGGTATCGGTAAATAAAGTTCGGCGTCGCCATCTGCCAGCAGGAAATTGCTGATGCGCGTTTCGCCGCCGGTGCGGATGAACAAATCCCGGTTCCGGGCGCATCGCCCAGCATCAAGTGTTTCGCCAGCGCGTCTTCCGTAATCTCGGATACGCCTTCGGCAATCAGTTTGTTTGCCGCCTGCAAAATATCCAGCGGCCGCCGTAACCGCGGCGATGCTCAGGGTCAGGCCGGTATTGTTCGCCGTCAACGCTTCCGCTTCTTCTGATGCCTTGCAGAATCTGCCGGTTGAAGCGTTCGCGGCTGCCCAACACCTTCAGGCGCATATTGTTTTCGTGCAGACGGCGCGCACCTGTTTTTGCAAAAGCCTGCAAAAACAGCCCCATCAGGAACGACACTTCGTCTTTCGGGGCGGCGCCAGTTTTCAGTCGAAAAAGGCAAACACGGTCAGATATTGCACACAGTTTAAGCGAAATGCTTCACCATATTTTTCCAACGCGTCCAAGCCGCGTTTTATGCCCCCATCACGCGGGGAGGGAAACGCTTTTCGCCCAACGGCCGTTGCCGTCCATAATCACGGCGATATGCTTCGGAACCGAAGTATGTTCCAAAATGGTCTGCGTGCTGCTCTTCATATCTGCCTTTCGCAGCGCGGCGGTTCAAAGGTCGTCTGAAACGCCGCGGACAAAGGGTTTAAATCGCCATCAAATCTTCTCTTTGGCAGCCAGCGTTTTGTCGGCTTCGGCGATGTATTTGTCGGTCAGTTTTTGAACCGCTTCTTCGCCGCGACGTGCTTCGTCTTCGGAAATTTCTTTGTCTTTCAAGAGTTTTTGATGTGATCGTTTGCATCGCGGCGCACGTTGCGGATGGACACGCGTCCTTCTTCCGCCTCGCTGCGTACGACTTTAATCAAATCTTTACGGCGCTCTTCGGTCAGCATAGGGCATAGGCACACGGATCAAATCGCCGACGGCTGCGGGTTCAGACCCAAGTTTGAATCGCGGATGGCTTTCTCGACTTTCGCCGCCATATTGCTTTCAAAAGGTTTCACGCCGATGGTGCCGCGTCCAGAAGCGTCACGTTGGCAACTTGGCTGACCGGAACCATACTGCCCCAGTATTCGACTTCCACTTGGTCCAACAGACCGGTATGCGCACGGCCGGTACGCACTTTCGCCAAATTCTCTTTCAGCACTTCTACCGAGCGCTGCATTTTGCTTTCCGCTGTTTTTGAATATCGTTAATCATTTTCTGCTTTCAAACAAGATACTGAATTTAAAACCTCGCCCGGACGCATGACCATCCGAACGGCAATCAAGCTGTTAACTGCGCATAGTACCGTCATTCGGCGATTCCGACAAGGCAGGGGCGGTTTTGGGCCTTGTTTCTTAACTGATATTTAAATGCCGTTGCACATGAGTTTGGGACGGAAAAGCATGGACGGCCTCGATACAGCCGAATTCATTTGCGTATAGACAAAAAGGTCGTCTGAAAACCTTGCCAACCGGTTTTCAGACGACCTTTATCTATCCTACCTCCCAACCTCTCTATGGCTAAAGGCAGGGTGCAAAACAGGAAAATACGCTCCTGTTACGATGCAATCACGAACCAAAAGACCCTCGAAGAAGCAGGTATATCAATAATGTGATGGTAATGTTGTTGTATCGCCATTTCATTTGGTTGATGGAAAAACCAGCAGTATGAGGAGAAAGAATTGTCCTATGTATACCCATACCATGTCTGCTGACAACAATACGGCACAAATCAATCCCAAAGGCAAAAGAATCATCCAAGCAGGCAACGAAGCAATCGCCCACTTCGGTTTTCTATTACGCGCACGGACAAATTCTCCAATAGAAGAAAAAGGTCGTCTGCTTCTGCGTAATCAAAGACAAAATACTCATGCCGCCATAAGCTACGGCGCAAATATACAGCAATTGTTTATAGTTGCTTACGAAGCTAATCGCAGCTAAAGGCGTAAGAAGTCCAAGTACGATAAAAGTCAATCGGGAAGAGCGCAGATGCAGGCGTTCTGCCATAGCCGCGCGGGCGGCAACGCTGCATAAGACAACAGAAACAATGGAAGCAATCACTGGAGATACTGTATTGGATACACCTTCACTCAAGTATGAAAGATCTTCCGCGGCGGACAACATACCGGTTACGAACATGACCATGACAACAAACAGCAATAGGAGTTGCAACAGAGATCCTTCCCATTGATCGTTGCCGCGTTTGAACTGCAAAGCATTAACCAATATTATGCAGGCGAGTGCCCATGAGTAGAGCGGCATAGTCAACCACATGATGAAAACATCGTTGTCTTCATGGTTGAAATGAGACATCGTTAGGCCGAGCAGTATCCAGCCGACAAGGAAAATAACCCAACCAGTCAAAGGCGCGACAACAATCCTCGCCCAAGCCATCTGCCACGGAGACAAAGAGGACATACGCAACTGGTCAAATGCATTGCTGGATACATCTTGGCGCAAACCGCGCTCAATCTGCAGATAAAGGGCGATATTTGAAATGCCGGTACCGAACGCACCAATACCGCAATATATTCCACCAAGTCTCCAGAATTGGGGGTGGCAAAAACAAACAGGCTGTAGAGTATGATGATGCCTACAATCATGCCCCAGCTCATGTTGAGCCACATCAGCCTTTTGAAATTCGGCGTTAACCCGGATTTTGGGGATATTCAATTTATTGTCCATCGGCTTGCTCCTGTTGTCTTTGTTGCTCCTGCTCGTGGAGATTGAGGCTGTTTTGATAACTGTTTAGCAGCGACGCTTTAATGACGGCAGCTTCGCTCAAAGGCAGGTTTTGTTCAAACAGTTTGCGCAACAGGCCGCACGTGCTTCTTCTCCCGCATCCAATATGACGGTAACGGCATGATTGTTCCATTCTGCCTGCTTCACGCCTTCCATATTGCGGACCCGCTCGAATATGGATTCATCCAAACCGACAAATTGCAGCGAAACAGTCTGATCTTCGTTAACATCATCATTAACAGATTGAAATGCCTGAACACGTCCGCCTTTGATAACCAGCATATGCGAACAATATTCGTCCAGCTCGGAAAAGAATATGGCTCGACACCAAAATGCTCATGCCTTCATCTTTGAGCTTCACAGCAACAAAGACAATTCATGTCGTGCCTCAGGGTCAAGACCGCTGGCAGGTTCATCCAAAAGCAAGAACTTAGGACGATGGATGATGACTTGCCCGATACCGACACGCTGTTTCTGACCACGGGAAAGGTCGCTGACTTTGGCATACAATTTATGTTCCAAATTAAGCAGGCGAACGGTTTCCAGCAGCAAATCAGGAAGTCGCGCATCAGGAATACCGCGGGATTTGGCGGCATAAGTTAAGCACTGGATTACGCTCAAACCATCCGGCAACCCAAAAATCAGGCAGATAGCCGAGTTTGGAAAAACTTTCGCGCGGATTATCAAGAATAGGCAGACCGTCAAGCAAGACATCGCCGGATGTCGGGATTTCCAATCCTGCCATACAACGCATCAAAGTGGATTTGCCGGCACCATTAGGTCCGATTAATCCGGTAATACTGCCTGCGGAAGCTCAACCGAGACATCGTACAATGCCTGCGTATTGCCGTAGTAAAAATCTAGATGTTGGACATTAATCATAATATTTATAAGATATGAAGGGTTGGATGCAAAAATCGGGGCGCTAACGCCGACTGACAAACTTTTTATCACACGGATGAAATGACAAAATGGCTTTTCAGACGACCTCAAACATTTCTTGGCATTTCATGATAAACATTCAGCCTCAGCCGTTCCGATCTTGAGCCTTCGTATTATCAACAAAAAACTGTTTGACATACAAAAAACTGCTTCTGCGGTCGCTTTAATAGAAAGACGGATAACTTTACCCTATATCAGCGAACTTAAAAAAGCGGCAAGGACATCTTCCAAGCCGCTTTTTTGTCATTGGTTTGTTACCTTCCAACCTATAAATGGCATATGGAACATCATCAAATATCTCAAGAGATACGTTTTCAGACGACCCCACAATGACTTAGGGCGGCAACAAACGAATAATAGACAAATCCTGTTACCATATTTTTCGACAGTTTTTCTTAACTTTAGTCTCCATTTCAGCACTCAAATGGCGACCCAATGTTTTGCCGAAATCTTCTTCAGGCGTATAGTTCACCAGCTCAGGGGCTTTGACGACATCTCTAGCGACACTATATACGCTGCCGAAATCATCAATCAATCCCATTCTTTAGCCTCCGAACCGGTATAGATACGGCGCTGAAAACATCAGAATACCGCTGATCTTTCAAACGCTTTCCGCGTCCGAGTTTAACCGATTTAATAAATTCCTTTTGCGGATATCGGTCAGCATTTTTCCCAAATCTGAGTTTGTGCGGGCGTTTCAGGAGAAAAACGGATCGCCCATACCTTTATTGCCGCCCGCGATTTTCAGACGACGTTTGATACCGATTTTTATCCATCAGCCCCGTCGCATCAAACCCCCGCCAATCACACCGATACTGCCGACCACGCTGGACGGGTCCGCATAAATCTTATCGGCCGCCGCCGCAATGTAATAACAGCCCGATGCACGCATATCTTCCGCCACCACATACACAGGAATGTCTTTATGCTCCGATTTCATACGGCGGATTTCGTTAAACGCAATATTGGAAACCACAGGCGATCCGCCCGGACTATTGGCGCGGATGATAATCGCTTTAGCATTGGGATTATTGTAAACCGCCTCCATACCGGTGCGCAGCATCTCAACCTGATCATCAAGTTCATTGCCGATTTCACCTTTCAAATCTATCACTGCCGTATGTTCCCCACTGCTTTGCACTGCATCGGTATCGTCTCCAAACAGTGACGCAATAAACATGCAGAAATAAAATCACACCGATAACACGCCAAATATTGCGCCAAATACGTGCGCTACGCTGCTCTTTTCATAAGAAGCCAGCAATACTTCGCGCAATACTTCGCGCTCCCCAAAAACGAGCCGGAATGAGATGAGGGATTATTCCCCCACGAGAATAAGGTTCCTGCATGATCGGTACTTTCATTGTTCAAATTTTTGACATTCGGAACCACAATTCAGGTAGCTCAACATTTTAGAGGATGTCTCCTATCCAATAACCCCGCATTCTACCGTCCTAAAAGATAAAATTTCAATCATCAGCAAATATTTGAACAAAGTTTTCATTTTATAACGAAATTTTTGGTTTCCTCATTAGAGGGAATCCAAAGAAAAACAGCGTCAAAAATGATATGGGATATTATGTGCAGCGATAAAAGCTTGAAGAATGATTTATGATAACTATTTTGAGTAATCGGACTATTCCTATCATAATGCTGCTTTGTTCCGAAAAACGTACCGATACCGTCGATGTAAACATTATAGTGGATTAAATTTAAACCAGTACGGCGTTGCCTCGCCTTGCCGTACTATCTGTACTGTCTGCGGCTTCGTCGCCTTGTCCTGATTTAAAATTTAATCCACTATAAAAAGCGCAGACGCCTATTCCGGAAAACGCTTTTTCAAAACATCCGTAGGAGTGTAGCAAGCGTAGATTGGGGCGGAAATCCAACATCTATCAAGGTCGTCTGAAAGTTTTCAGACGACCTCTTTTCACAATAGCAGTCGTCCTGTTCAATTGTTCATATGGTTTTGATACACCGCCATCACAAACCTGCCGACCACATTCTCTAGGTAAAAGAATTGATTGTTCGATAACGGAGAAAAAGGCTAAAAGCACAAAAGAAACTATGAAAAATGCCAAAAACGTCGGAAAAATGCAGAAAACAGATGCAGACGATATTAAATAACTTGTCTATTTAAAGGACTAAAAATGACCAATCAAGTTAAATATAATCGCAATAAAGACCGCCGAGGGATTGTTTAAAGAAGATTTTTAAAAACCAGTTATTCTGAAAAATCTACAACTACTGCAAGAGTGGATAGAAGAAAGTAAGAGTGACTCAACTATTCCTTCAGATGCACTGCCTCAACAACTTTATCTAACAATGCTTACCGAATACACCGTAGGATTTCCGATAGAAGAAATCAAGAAGCGTATGAATCAAATAGTTTATTACTGTAAGCAATGCCTGGATATACACAGGCAATACGGGCAAAAGGGAAAACATCATGTTTATTTGGGGGCCGGAGGAGTGGGCGGGAGAAGAGCAACCCAACCTTATCGGACTTTGCCTATTGTTCGAACGAATGGATTGGCTGGAAACCATTAAAGACAGCCTCAATCCCTATAACGATGACGAAATGTATTACGATCCATCATTCAGGGCTTTGATAAATATGGCACTACCCACGAAATTTGATCCGGCGCCAAATTTGCCAAAGGCGGACACAACTTCCGCAAACCCCTGCTGCAAGCATCATGGCAGAAAGCAAGGAAGAATCCCTAGAAATATCTCAACGCTTACCTCTCCGGCTGGTACGAAGGCAACCGAAAAATCGGTAATCTCCTGATTGATACACATTTGAACCAAGATCCCGAATATGGGGCTATATCGGCTACTAGAGCTTTGAATCCGCCGCAGTCGCCTATTTAAAAGACTTGGACGACACCTCCCTGCGGCAGTATCTGTACTATCCTAAAGATATGGTGGATTGAGCGCGGGAGCAGAAGCTTAAGCACAGTAGGAGTAATACGGCAAGGGTGGATTGATATGAAGAAAATCGTTTTTATTATTCTTTATTTATAGTAGTTTCGCTATGGCAGAACAAAAATATTTTTCCTGTTCATGAAGTGCAAAATTTGTTGGGTTATGGGCAGCTAGAGTTTTTAAAAGCCAAATAAAAATATTTTTATGCGCTATACAATGAAAAATAAAGGAATAAAAACATATTCCTTACAAGATGGCTGTTATCAAAAAGATAAAGTAGATAATTGTGTATCTGAAATGGTTTATCTGGAATCTTCGCCTGATGGCAAGTATTCGATATTTATGCATATAGAAGGAGGCATGGTGAGAGGATTTGGAAGAAAATTCTTCGCATTACCATGAAACTAATAATATTTTGATTTTAAATCATAAAAAGCGGGTGTTTGGTTATGGCGCCTTCTAAATACTACGTTAATTGGAAAAGGAAAACATACCTTAAGTGATGGGGATGGAGATAGAGATATTGATTTAAATAAATATTTTAGAGGAATACCTATATTTTATAGAAATAATAAATTGGATGCGGAAAAATTATTATGGCGTAGATAATGTAAATAGTTGCCGTAAATTTCAATTGTAAAAATTACCTTCTTATTGGTGCTATCCAGCAAGCGTAGATTGAATTGGAAGTCTGTTATTGAGGTCGTCTGAAAAATTGAGGATTTTTATTTTCAGACGACCCTTCATCAAGTGGATACAGATTCAAGAGATAAACCAACCCGTAGCGTAGGCTTCGCCCACGACCTTCCGCCCGAACATCCGAATCCAATCATCCTTGTTTATTCGTGGGTAGAACCCACGCTACGGGCGACTGGCTCTCCCGTCTGGCGGGAGAGAGCAGCTCTACGGTTTGCACTGAATTTGATTTTACCTAAAACCATCAAAGCCACCCCCATCTAACCTTCCCCGCCGGACGGGGAAGGAACAAGCTGCCGTTGCAGCAAATCGTAGCGTGGGCTTCGCCCACGATCTTCCGTCCAAACATCCGAATCTAATCATCTCTGTTTATTCGTGGGTAGAACCCACGCTACGGGCAGCTGGCTCTCCCGTCTAGCAGGAGAGAGCAGCTCTACGGTTTTTGCACGAATTTGATTTTTACCTAGAACCATAAAGCCACCCCCATCCTAACCTTCCCCCGCCGGACGAGGGAAGGAACAAGTTGCCGTTGCAGCAAATCGTGAGCGTGGGCTTCGCCCACGACCTTCTGCCCAAACATCCGAATCAAATCATCTCTGTTCATTCGTGGGTAGAACTCACGCTACGGGCGGCTGGCTCTCCCGTCTGGCTGGAAGAGCAGCCCTACGGTTTGCACGAATTTGATTTTCACCTAAAACCATAAAAGCCACCCTTTATCCTAACCTTCCCCCGTCGGACGGGGAAGGAACAAGTTGCCGTTGCAGCAAATCGTAGCGTGGGCTTCGCCCACGACCTTCTGCCCGAACATCCGAATCAAATTATTTATGTTCATTCGTGGGCAAAGCCCACGCTACAGCTGCTAAAGAAATATAGTGGATTAACTTTAAACCAGTACGGCGTTGCCTCGCCTTGCCGTACTATCTGTACTGTCTGCGGCTTCGTCGCCTTGTCCTGATTAAATTTAATCCACTATAAGTGAGGCACTAATATAAAAACAGAGGTCGTCTGAAAACCCGAAATGTGGTTTTTCAGACGACCTTTCTTACTCCTTATTGTAATTCGCGAACCTTATTCGCCGTAATAGGCTTTGGTCAGGATTTCTTCCATATCGGCGACCAATGCGAGACGCGGGTTGGCAGGGAGTGCATTGGTCTTCGAAGGACAGCAGTGCCAGTTCTTTGCGGCCGTCGATGAAGGTTTTTCGTCGATGCCCCTGCTCTTTGAACGACATTTTGATGCCGACGTTGACCGCCAGTTCATGACAGGCGCGGGCGAGGATTCTACGCCTTCGGCGGGGTGGCGCACGGCAGGCCTAAGGTACGGGCGATTTCCTGATATTTCAGGTCGGCTTTGTAGTAGTTGTACTTCGGCCAAGTGGCGGTTTTCTCGCGGGCGCGTGCCGTTGTAGCGGATGACGTGCGGCAGCAGGATGGCGTTAGCGCGGCCGTGCGGAACGTGGTATTTGCCGCCGATTTTGTGTGCCATCGAGTGGTTGATGCCGAGGAATGCGTTGGAGAACGCCATGCCTGCGATGGTGGAGCGTTGTGCATGTGTTCGCGCGCTTCGGGGTCGGACGCGCCGTGTTTGTAGGAGCGTTCGAGGTGTTGGAACACTGAGCTTGATGGCTTTGCAGGGCGAGGCCGTCGGTAAAGTCGTTGGCGAAGCGCGGAAACGTATGCTTCTACGGCGTGGGTCAGTACGTCCAGACCGGTGTCGGCTGTTACGCCGCGGGGACGGTCATGGTAAACGCGGGATCGACGATGGCGATGGTCGGGGTCAGCGAGTAGTCGGCGATTGGGTATTTTTGTCGCCGTCACTCGATGACGGTAAACGGCGTGACTTCGGAGCCGGTGCTCGATGTGGTTGGGATGCCGATGAATTTGGCTTTGCGGCCCAACTCGGGGAAGCGGAAGGCGCGTTTGCGGATGTCCATGAATTTTTGGACGAGGTCTTCAAAAATCGACTTGGGGCTGTTCGTAGAAGAGCCACGTAGCTTTGCCGCGTCCATCGGCGAGCCGCCGCCCAGCGCGATGATGGTGTCGGGCTGGAAGCTACGCATCAAATCGGTGCCTTTATAGACGGTTTGGACGCTCGGATCGGCTTCGACGTCGGTGAAAAAGCTGGATGGTTACTTTGTTTTTGCGTTGGTGGAGCTGGTGGGTCACTTTTATCGACGAAGCCCAAATCGACCATCGAACGGTCGGTCACAATCATGACTTTTTCACAGTCTTTCATGTCTTGCAGATATTGGATGGAATCGCGCTCGAAATAGATTTTGGCGGGTACTTTGAACCATTGCATATTGTTTCTCCGACGGCCTACTTTTTGATGTTTGACAGGTTGACTGCGCTGACGTTGCCGCCGACGGAGTTTTTGCCGTAAGAGCCGCAGCCCAAAGTCAGGGACGGCAGGAAGGCGTTGTAAACGTCGCCGATACCGCCGAAGGTGGAGGGCGAGTTCAAATCACGCGCAGGGCTTTGACGCGGGTGCCGAAGGTTTTTGCCAATTCTTGATCAGCGGTATGGATGGCGGCGGAGTGTCCCAAGCCGTCGAAGGCGACCATTTGTTCGGCAAACTGCAAGCCTTGTTCGGTGGAATCTGCTTTGAGCATCGCCAGTACGGGCGAGAGTTTCTCGCGGGTCAATGGCTCGTTAGGGGCCGACTTCGCGGCATTCGGCGATGATGATGTTGGTTTTTCGGGGACTTTAAACCCGGCCTGTTCGGCAATCCACGCCGCCGGTTTGCCCACAACAGCGGAATTGAGTTTCGCGCCGCCGCAGTTGGCGCAGTTTGCCGTAACGCCGAAGATGAAGTCTTCGAGCATGAGCTTTCTCTTTTTGTTGGCAAAATACACGCCGTAGGATTTGAACTCTTCGACCAGCTCTTTATAAATCTCTTTGTCGGCAATGACGGCTTGTTCGCTGGCGCAAATCATGCCGTTGTCGAACGCTTTGGACATCACGATGTCGTGTGCCGCCTGCTGGATGTTTGCCGTTTTTCAACATAGGCGGGCACGTTGCCCGCCCCGACGCCGAGCGCGGGTTTGCCGCAGGAATAAGCGGCTTCCACCATCCGCGTGCCGCGGTTGCCAAAATCGTCGCCACGCCGGATGTTTCATCAGCGCGGAAGTGCCTTCCATAGACGGTTTTTCAATCCACTGGACGCAGTTTTTCCGGCGCGCGGCGGCAATCGCGGCATCGCGCGCGATTTGGGCGGCGTGGGCGGAACACTGCTGGGCGGAAGGGTGGAACGAGAAAATAATCGGATTGCGGGTTTTCAGCGCAATCAAGGATTTGAAAATGGTGGTGGAAGTCGGATTGGTGGTCGGCACGATACCGCAAACGACCCCGACCGGATCAGCGATTTCGGTAATGCCGGTTACATCGTCTTCGCTGATGACGCCCACGGTTTTCAAATCGCGCAGGCGGCGCACGACGTTTTCGCAGGCAAACAGGTTTTTGGTCGCCTTATCTTCAAATACACCGCGTCCCGTTTCTTCGACCGCGTGCATGGCGAGTACACCATGTTTGTCCAGCGCGGCAATGGAGGCTTTAGCAACGATATAATCAATCTGCTCCTGATTCAGCTTGCGAAACTCGTCCAACGAGCGCAAACCCTTTTTCAACCAAACTGTTGACCTCAGCTACGGCAGGGGCTGACGACATTGTCGGCTGATGCGTTCATGGTGTATCTCCTTGATATAAGGTGGCAATAAAGTCGATAAATTTTTCACTACGATTACTATAAGTAATTTTGTTACATTTCTCTTTGACTTACATCACAAACCATGCATGCTGTTTTCAGACGACCTCTTTCAGGAGTCTGTTTTTAATACATTGAAATAAAAATCATTTTAACGAGTTTGACAAAAGGGACCGCCGAGTTTCCCCTTTTGCCATATTGCTATTGTTTTACCCGCTGCAATTCATATGAAAATGAAATTTTTGAATTTTTGTATCGAAATTACAAATCAACATTTCAAACAAAATTTGCATATAAAAAGACAAGGTCGTCTGAAAACCAAATTAAAGTTTGAACTGGCCCCCAAATCTTGGACACTCATAAAAAGCCTATTCAGGCGCTCTGTGCAAGCTAGGGTTCTGTATGCGACAGGACTCAGCTTTTTCAATCTCAAACTGCAACGCTCCCGGTTGTAGTAATCCATATAGTCATCTATCTGCTTCATCAATTCATCTACCGTCAATTCACCTGCGTTATAGAAACACTCCGTCTTCAACACCGCAAAGAAGCTTTCCATCGGCGCATTGTCCCAACAGTTCGCCTTTCGCGACATGCTTTGAACCATGGGAATGCTCCGCAAAGCAATTCCCTATACCCCGCCGTACGGTACAGCACACCTGGTCCGAATGAAGCATCGTTCCTTTATCAGTCAGACGGGGTGCGGCTTTTTCGAGCATTTCCTTCACCATTTCGCTGTCGGCTCTGCGGCTCATGGCGTAGGCGACGATCTCGCGGTTGAACAAGTCCAAGATTGGCGAGAGGTACAGTTTGCCGTCCTTCCCTTTGAGTTCGGTAACGTCGGTCAGCCGCCATTTTTCGTTGGGCTTTCGGGCTTTGAACCGGCGTTTGAGGAGGTTTTCCGATATTTCGCCCATGGCGGGATGGCGGTAGGCTTTTTCGCCCGTATGAGGGGCTTTCGGTTCCAACTGCTTCATCAACCGCGCCACTTTTTGTGGTTTCAACCCAATGCTGCGGCAATGCGCCTTTGTCCGTAGCGTCCTTTATGCCGCCGGTAGGTTTTCGACGAGGAGGGCTTTGTCGGCTGCGTCGGGGTCGGGTCGGTCTTGGTGGTGGTAGTAAAAGCTGCTTTTTGGGGCAGGGTTTGCGATGTGCAGCAGGTATTTGAGCGGGTGTTGCGCCCTCAGTGTTTGGACGGTTTGGCTTTTGTCCTTTTCGGTCCGCTTTTGGCTGAGGGCTTTTTAACTCCTTTAGGTAGGCGACCTCTGCGCGCATATAGCACAACTCTTCAATAAGCTCTGCCTGCGTTTTTCTTGGTCGGGTTTATCTGAGATGAAGGGTTTTTGCGGTGTTGGGGCATGGTTTTGGATTGGGGATGTTCGAGTGCGCCGATACCGCCTTCTTGATAGGCGCGTATCCATCGTCTCAGGTGGGTTCGGGAAATGCCGTAGTGGTCTGCGGTACGCTGTTGGCTGCGTATATGCAGGTAGTGGAGTACGGCTTGGTATTTGAAGTGTAATGTATATTTGTTTATAAAAACTGCACCTTGTGAGTTGGAGGGATGTGTCCAACTTTTTGGGGTGCAGTTCAGTTCAGACGACCTTGTCGCATATTCACAAGAGATTGTCGGGAAAACGATAGTTTTTTTCTACAATTTCAGATATTAAACTTATAAAATACAACCATTCTCATTTGTACAATGAACGGAGAAATTGATGTTTCCGACCCAATCTGACCGCTGCCGCCGTTGTGGCCGCTTTATCTTCCACTGTATTTGCCGCCGAAACGGTCGAGCTGGATACTGTCCATGTGAAGGGGCAGCGTTCGTATAACGCGATTGCCACCGAGAAAAACGGCGATTACAGCTCGTTTGCCGCCACTGTCGGCACAAAAATCCCCGCATCTTTACGCGAGATTCCGCAATCCGTCAGCATCATTACCAACCCAGCAGGGTAAAAAGACCGCAACGTTGATACCTTTGACCAGTTGGCGCGCAAAACGCCGGGCCTGCGCGTGTTGAGCAATGACGACGGCCGCTCGTCGGTTTATGCGCGCGGTTACGAATACAGCGAATACAACATCGACGGCCTGCCTGCGCAAATGCAGAGTATCAATGGCACGCTGCCCAACCTGTTCGCCTTCGACCGCGTCGAAGTGATGCGCGGCCCGAGCGGCTTGTTCGACAGCAGCGGCGAGATGGGCGGCATTATGAATTTGAGTGCGCAAACGCCCGACCAAAGAGTTCCAAGGCCATGCGGCAGCAGGGTTCGGTACGCACAAACAATATAAAGCTGAAGCCGACGTTTCAGGTCCTCTGAACGCCGACGGCAGCGTTCGCGCCGTGTGATGACGCAAACTTCAGGTGCATCTCCCCGTCCTGCCGAGAAAAACAACCACCACGAAACCTTCTATGCGGCGGCGGATTGGGACATCAACCCCGACACGACTTTGGGCGTAGGCTATCTCTACCAACAACGCCACCTCGCGCCGTACAACGGCCTGCCCGTCGGCAGCAGCGGCGATTTACTGTCCCTACCCAACCACACTTTCGTTGGCGCGGATTGGAACAAAATTTAAAAATGAACAGCCATGACGTGTTTGCCGATTTGAAACATTATTTTGACGACGGCGGATACGGCAAAATCGGTATGCGCTATTCCGACCGCGATGCCGACTCTAACTACACCTTCGCCGCCAACAAACTTTCTGCCGACAATAAGGCAAACGTCGTCGGCTTAGGCACGGAAATCAAACAAAAAGCCTTCGCGGTTGACGCAAGCTACAGCCGTCCGTTTGCCTTGGGCAACACCGCAAACGAACTCGTCGTCGGCGCGGACTACAACCGCCTGCAGCTTTCAACGAACAAGGCCGTGCAGCCGTTGCGCGTAATGTTGCCTGGGCGATTTCCCTCTGTTCCCTATGTCAACCTGATGCAGAACGCCCGTGCCGGCGCGCGTGGTTACAGCCATACCGTCGCTACTGAAAACCTTGACGAATTCGGCGTTTACGGCAAATCCGTCTTCCATCCGGTCGACAGGCTGTCGCTCATCGGCGGCTGGCGTTTGGGACACTTTCAAAATCGAAGCGGGCAGAAGGTGACGAGTTGCACAAAGCCAGCAAAACCAAGTTACCGGCTACGCAGGCGCAGTTTACGACTTGAATGACAACAACAGCCTCTACGCCAGCTTCTCCCCAACTCTACACGCCGCAAACCAGCCTCGGCACCGACGGCAACCTGCTTAAAGCGCGCGAAGGCAACCAGTTTTGAAGTCGGCTACAAAGCAGCTACATGGACGACCGCCTCAACACCCGCGTCTCCTCTACCGCCTGAAAGACAAAAACGCCGCCGCACCGCCAGACCCGAACAACCGCAACACCCGTTACGCCGCCTTGGGCAAACGCGTGATGGAAGGCGTTGAGACCGAAATCAGCGGCGCGATTACACCGAAATGGCAAATCCACGCAGGTTGCAGCTATCTGCACAGCCAAATCAAAACCGCCGCCAACTCGCGCGCGACGACGGCATCTTCCTGCTGATGCCCAAACACAGCGCAAACCTGTGGACGACTTTACGAGTTACGCCCAAGCTGACCCTCGGCGGCGGCGCGTGAACGTGATGAGCAGCATCTCCTCAGCAGCAGGGGCTGCGTGCGAGGCGGCTACGCCACCTTCGACGCCATGGCGGCATACCGCTTCACGCCTAGCTGAAGCTGCAAATCAACGCCGACAACATCTTCAACCGCCACTACTACGCCCGCGTCGGCAACGCAAACACTTTCAACATTCGGCTCGGAGCGCAGCCTGATGGCAAACTCCGCTACGACTTCTAAAAACGGGAAAAGCAAAAAGGAAAACAAAAGTCACCGCCAAAACCAGAAGACCAACACATTACGGAAACAGACCGGACAGGCGGGACACACCACCTGTCCGGTTTTATCTATAGTGGATTAACTTTTAAAGCCAGTACAGCGTTGCCTCGCCTTGCCGTACTATCTGTACTCATCTGCGGCTTCGTCGCCTTGTCCTGATTTAAAATTTAATCCACTATGTATTCATGTTTGACATAGAGAAACAGCAGATATAGCCCAAAGGTCGTCTGAAAATCCGACAACCCGATACACACACCCCCACCCCACCAACACAACCGACAACCCCGCCATGACCTCACGCACCGCACACTGGCAAGCCGCCCGCCTGCTGCAAGCCGAAGAAACCCATATCCGTTCCGGCGCACCGCCGCAGCTACCGCATCCAAACCTGCCGCCATCGGCGACCCGCAAGGCTATCCCGTCCTCCATATCCTCGACGGCGACGCCTTCTTTCCCGCCGCCCTCAGCATGGCGCAATCCCTGCTCATCAACCCCACTGACCCGAAGCCGCGCCGCCTGCCTCATCGTCAGCATCGGCTACCCCAACGGCGAAGTCCGCGACCTGACCCAACGCGCGCTCGACTACACCCGCCCTGCCCGAAACCGCCACCGAAGCAGACCGCCGCCAGTACGGACAAGCCGACCGCTTCGCCGCCTTCCTCGACCACGAACTCGCCCCGGCCCTTGCCGCCAAATACCCCGTCAACCCCAAAGAACAAGCCCTGTTCGGACACTCCTTCGGCGCATTGTTCGGACTCTATTCCCTCTTCACCGCCCCCGACCGCTTCAAACACAACCTGCTCGCCTCCCCCTCTGTCTGGTGGCACAACCGCCGCGTCCTCGACTTCCTCCCGTCCGCCCTTCCCGCCGACACCGCCGTCCGCATCAGCGTCGGCGAACACGAAACCGCAGCAACCGCCCCGAACAAATCGGCAGGGGAAATGGTCGCCTAAAGCCAAACTGCTTGCCGGTACCCTCCAACACCTCCGCGCAGATGCACAATTCACCCTCTACCCCAACGCCAACCACGGCAACACCCCCTTCTACGCCCTCCCTCGACCCATCGAATACCTCCGCCAAGCGTGGCAGAAGAAAATAAACCGGCAGAAACGACAAGCCGTATGCCCAGCAAACAGAATACGGCGAGTGATAACAGTTAGGGGATTTTCAGACGACCTTGGATTCATTATGCAATCAACACAGGTTTTATTCAATTAAATTGAAATCCAACCCGTAGCGTGGCTGCTGCCACGAAATCTGCCACCTAATAATCTGAATCAGTTATCTTTGTCGTGTATTCACCTCATGAGCAAAACCCACGCTACTTATTGCCGCAACGACAACTCGTCCTTCCCGCCCGGCGAGAAGGTTAGAGATAAGGGTGGCTTTTGAGGGATTTAGGTAAAGCAAATTCAGTGCAAACCGTAGAGCCACCCTCTCCCCAGTCCTCTCCCCCGGACGGGAGGGGCGGGACGCAGGTAAAAATAAGGTTGTCTGAAAACTCCTGAGAGTTGAGTTTTGGAGAAACAAACTCACTCCCTCCGTTTTCAGACAACCTATTCAATCAATATGAGGCTTGAGATAACTCAGGGTAGCGTGGGCTTTGTCCACGAAATCTACCACCTGACAATCCAAATCAGACAACAGCCGAATAGGTATCCATTTTGACTTTCATCTCGTGGGCAAAGCCCACGCTACGGATTACTACTCATTGCAGCAACGACAACTTGTCCCTTCCCCCGTCCGGCGGGGGAGGGTTAGAATAAGGGGTAGCTTTGCGACTTTAGGTCAAATCAAATTTGTACAATCCGTAGGGCCACCCTCTCCCCAGCCCTCTCCCGCCGGACGGGAGAGGGGGCAGTTTACAGGTAAAAATAAGGTCGTCTGAAAACTTTGAGATTTGAGTTTTAGAGAAACTCGTTCACTCCCGTTTTCAGACGACCTCGTTTATTCAATCAAAACAGACTTGAGATAACCCAAGTAGCGTGGGCTGCGCCACGAAATCTGCTATCTAAAAATCCAAATCAGACAACAGCCGAATGAACATCCATTTTGGCATTCGTTTTCGCGAGCAAAAAGTCCACGCTACGGGGAGACCTTTGCAAAAAGCCATTCCTGTCATCGGCAATCCGGATTTATTCTGAGACCTTTGCAAGAATTCCCCAGTCCCTAAATTCCCACCAAGACATTTAGGGAGTTTTTCGTAGCATCTTCTTCCTGCAAACCGCACAATACGCGATCGCGCAAACACATCGACCGCTTCCCACTGTTGAAGTTGGATCAGGTGATTGATTGGCAACCGATCGAACAGTACCTGAATCGTCAAAAGAACCCGTTACCTTTCAGAGACCACCGCGGCCGTCCGCCTATCCCTGTTGTCCATGTTCAGCCGTCCTGCTCGGACAATGGCACAGCCTCTCCGATCCGAACTCCGAACACAGCCTTATCACCCGCATCGACTTCCAACCTGTTTTTGCCGTTTTGACGAACTGAGCATCCCCGATTACAGCACCTTATGCCGCTACCGCAACTGGCTGGCGCAAGACGACACCCTGTCCGAGTGCTGGAACTGATCAACCGACAACTGACCGAAAAAGCCTAAAAATTAGAAAGGCATCCGCCGTCATTGAAGCCACCATTATTCAGACTGCCGGCGCAAAACAGCGTCAGGCCATGAAGTCGACGAGGAAGGACAAAGTCAGCGGCCAAAACCACACCGAGTAAGGACAAAGATGCCCGTTGGACAAAGAAAAACGGCCTCTACAAACTCGGTTACAAACAACATACCCGTACGCCGATGAGGAAGGCTATATCGAGAAACTGCACATCACTCTTGCCAATACCCATGAGGTGCAACCATCTGTCCCCTTTGTTGGAAGGCATTGCCGAAGGCACGACCGTCTATGCCGCGACAAAGGCTACGACAATAAGGAAAACCGACAACATCTGAAAGAGCATCAGTTGTTAGACGGCATTATGCGCAAAGCCCTCCGCAACCGTCCGCTGACGGAAGCGCAAACCAAACGCAACCGATATTTGCCGAAGACCCGTTATGTGGTCGAACAAAGCTTCGGTACGCTGCACCGTAAATTCCGCTACGCCCGGGCAGCCTATTTTTGGTCTGCTTCAAAGTGAGTGCGCAAAAGCCATCTGAAGGCGATGTGTTTGAACCTGTTGAAAGCGGCTAACAGGCTAAGTGTGCCTGTTGCCGCCTAAACGGCGGCCCGGATGCCTGATTATCAGGTATCCGGGGAGAAAAACGGGGATATTTAGCATGAAAACAGCCGAAAACCTGTGTTTGAGTTTCGGCTGTTGGGGGAGAAGGGAAAAGGGGTATTTTGCAAAAGTCTCATTCTGTCTGAATCTTTTTCTAAAAATCTTAGTGATTAACCATCCCAGTAAAAACCACCAAATTGCATTCAGAAAGATAAATACCCAATTGGCTAACGGGCCCATTTACATAATTGGAAACGAATAAGGACAAAATGGAAAAGGAAAAAGGCTGAGACGAAGAGAAGAAAACCTCCCCAGCTCCCCTCTGTACTATCACCCAAAATAACCATTGATGCGATTAGATAGATTAATGCCAACAAGATGCCTAATTTATTTTTAAAAAGAAAGACATATATCATTTCCTCTTGTTTTCTATAAGAATAAAGCATAAATCAAAACGTTCACCAAATCGGGCGCTGCATTCCATATGGGCGGACGCTTCCGCGGAATCTCCGGTAAAGGGTTGCAATCGGTTTTATGTTCAGGGAAAAGCGATATCTGTCCGACGGCAGGCTGCGCATTACCCGCAAACCCCTGATTGACGGCAAATGGAAAACCTCCGGCACCACCAATCGACAAGCTCGGAAGAAACCCAATCCGTAGCGGTGGGCTTCGCCCGCGAACCTGCTGTCCGACAATCCGAATCGGGCGGTTGTCTTTATCTTCATTCCGTGGCGGAGACCACGCTACGGGTCGTCTGAAAACCTGTTTTCAATTTTTCAGACGACCTTCTTGCAACGTCCACCTTGCCTGTGTTCAAACTGTCCTAACGCTCGATGCCGCCACACAGCCGTTCGACAATTTCCGCCGCGCTGCCGGGCAGCACAGTCCTGCGTTTTGTCCTGCCCAAAATGGGGAAAAAGTCGTAGCAGCCTCGTTTTTCGGCGGCGGCTTTCAATGCGCCGGCGGCTGCGCGCTGACGGGAAACGGAAGCGCTGCGTCATTCATCGGACCGGCTTCGCGTATGAAGCGGTTGTAAAAGCCCGCGCGCCGCGCCGCCGCTCGAACAAGTTGGTCACCACGGTATCTTCAGGACGGGCGGTTTGGATAGCTGGCGCGGTGGGCGGGTTTGGTCAGGGCTTCGTCTGCGAGCAGGAAGGCGGTTCCGACCTGCACTGCGGACGCGCCCAATCCCAACGCTGCACGGACAGCGGCGGCATCGGAAACGCCGCCTGCGGCTATGACGGGCAGGCGCACGGCCTTGCGGACGGCGCGGGCAACAGGGCGAACAAGCCGCTTTGGCTATCGGGATTGCGGTTTAAAAACCATCCCCGATGACCGCCCGCCTCCACGCTTGGGCAATCACGACATCCGCGCCGTTTTGTTCCAGCCAGACGGCTTTCTTCGACCGTCGTCGCGCTGCTCCACACTTCGCACCCGTCGCTTGACGCGCTGCAGTATTCGGGCGCGGGCAAGCCGAAGTGGAAGCTGACCACGGGCGGGCGGTAACGTTCCACATGCCAACGCATCGGCATCAAACGGCTGCCGTCCGCCGCCGCTGGGAATGTCGTTTTCCGTCAGCCCGTAAGCCTCGAAATACGGACGCAACACGGCAGACCATGCCTCGTATTGCGCGCGGTCGGCAGACGGCGTGCGGTGGGCGAAAAAGTTGAGGTTGTACGGACGGCCGCCGCCTTCCTGCTTCATCCGTGCCAACGCTTTTTCCAAACCCGAGACGTCATACATCGCCCCTGCCAACGAACCCAAAGCGCCGGTTTTGCCGACAGCCAAAGGCAGCTCTGTGTCATGCGCAAACGCCATCGGCGCTTGAATCAGCGGATAGCGCAGTGAGGATAAAATGCGGCTCATGTCTGTTTCTCCTTAGTAATCTGTTTGGTCAGCCGGCTTGAAATTTCTTCAGTTTAAATACGCGGACTGACCATGTGGAATATGGCTGAATTTTGCCACAAAAATAGTCGGGCATAGCTGCAAGGTCGTCTGGAAAAACAAATCTTAGCGTTTTTGTGTCAGCGGGTGTTTGCGAAACCGAGCATATTGCCCCCTCCCATGCAATCCGATATGAGAAAGGTCGTCTGAAAACCCTGTTTCGGGTTTTCAGACGACCTTTGCTTTGCCTTCAAACAGGCTTTAGGTCAGGATTACCATTGGTGCTGACACCTGCGGTCGCGCCGTAGTGGCTGCGCGAGTTGCCGGTAGCGGTACCTTTGATGATCCGGTTGCCGCCGTCGGAGATGCTGGAGGCTCGACTCGCGTAGCCGCTTTCACCGCGGTATACGCCGCCTGCAACCGCCATCATGCTCTTACCCGGCAGGTAGGCTTGCGGCAGACCAGCGACCGCCATGGCTGCTGCGGTACCGGCTTTGGAGTCACTTTCCACATTGTCGATACGTTGGTTGATTTGGTTGCCCATGTTCACCACGTAATTGCCGATGTTGGTCACGCTTTGGTTAATCGCCTGATTGGTGTAATACAACTGGCTGCCGTTGATCGCATCGGTCGAATCCGCCGATACCACGCCTGCCGCCACACCTTGAACCTGACGGGTCTCGTCCGTGCCGTTGCCGACGGTGACGACGCCGGCGACTTTGTTCGCGGCAGCAGCCGAACCTGCTTTGCCTGCCACGGCTTTATCGTTCAGGCCGCCGTAGGTGTAGGCTTCGCCTTTGGCCGCATCGGCCGTATGGATGCCTTGGGTTTGGGCGCGGTCGCCGAGGTAAACGGAGTCGTTGACCGTGGCTTTGATGTTGCTGCCCAGTGCGTAGGCGTTGTCGGCGGATACGTTGTTGTTGTTACCGATGGAGTAAGAGCTGTTGCCGCCATTACGGTCGGGTCACCGATAGCACCGGAGTTTTTGCCGCTGACGATGTTGCCGGTACCGATGGCGATGGTGTTCTCGGCATTGGCTTTGGCGCCTTTACCGATGGCGATGGCGTTGGTGCCTTTGGAGGCGGCGGAAGCCGACCGCCGTGGCGTAGGCGCCGCTCGCGCTGGAGTCTCGCTGTTGCGTGCCCTGTACGTCGGGGTTCACTTCGCCGTCGTTGGTATGGAAGAACTTGATGCCTTGTTCGTTCATACGGCCTACGGCTTCGATGACGTTGCTGGTCACGTACATGCCTTGGTCTTCGACGTTGTAGGTCACGAGGCTGTAACCGCTGGACTGGGCAATCTTGGTCTCGTTCGTGACGTTGGTCACGTTCGGGTTGTTGCTGTTGTCCACCAGGGTAATGTTTTTGATATTACCCAAGCCTGCTTTTGCCATCTGCTTCGACTGACGGCGGTGCGGTGTTGACGTTGCCGCCGTTGCTGCCCGATCAGTTCGTAAACCTGGTGCAGTTGTCCGCCGTTGACGGCATCAGTGCCGCCTGCGGCGACGGTGCCTGCGGCGACGCCGGTCACTTTTCTTACCGCCTGCGTTGATACCGTCGGCAGTGATGTTGACATCGCCTGCTTTCAGACCGTCTTTGCCCAGCGCCACTTTGTCGCCGACGTTGACGCCGTTGTTGTTCACAACCGTATCGCCTGCTCTGACGCCGTCTACTCTCAGGTCTTTTGTTGAGGGCCGACCCTGAATGCCGTTCGCGCCTGCGGTGGTGGTGATGTTGGCATCACCTTTAACGGCCACGGTATCGCCCAGTTTGTTGGCAACGGTCGTACCGCTGTCGCCTGCGAAGCTGATGCCTTTGTTGTCTACCGCGTCTTTCGCCGCGACGCCTTTGGCGATGTCGGCTTTTGGCTTCGTCGGTCAGGTCCAGCGCGTAGTCGGTGACACCGTCGGCGTCTTTCGCACCTTCGCTGACTTTAACCGCACCGCCCGCCGCTTGGCTGAGGGTGGTCTTGTCGGCGTTAACGGTGTACTCGGTGTTGTTGCCGTCCACTTTTTCGCTGACGGTAACGTTCTTGCCGGCAACGACGGTGGTGGTTTTTCAGTGGCGGCGAGTTGTTCGTTCAACTGGGCGACGTTGACGGCGTCGGTGTCTTTTACGCCTTTGGCTACGTTGTTGATGGCTTTATTGCCGGCGTCGATGCCGTCAGCAGTGATGTTCACATCGCCTGCTTTCAGACCGTCTTTTGCCCAGCGCCACTTTGTCGCCGACTTTGACGCCGTTGTTGTTCACAACGGTCTCGCCTGCGGTCAGGCTGTCAGCCTTCAGGTCTTTAGCGGTAGAAACTTTGTAAACGTTAGAACCGCCCTGTTTTGTCGGTTTCGACGACAATGTTGTCGTCGCCGCTTTCCACACGACCTGAATTGGCTTTCAACCGGGCAACGTTGACGGCGGCGTCGGTATCTGCCTCGCCTGCGGCGACGTTGGAGATTTTATTGCCGCCGTTGTCCAAAACCGTCTTTGGTCAGGCTGACAGGATTACCTGCTTTGCCGTTGCCCACAGTCAACCCGTTGTCGGTCAGAACGCTGTCGCCGACAGTTACTTTGTTGAAGGATACGTCGTCTGGAAGTCGCTACGGTGATGTTCTTACCGTCGCGGCTGACTTTGACGTTTTTGCCTTCTTTGAAGGTTACGGTGTGCGCCTGCGCCAATCAGACGAGGTTTCGTCGTTGGCGTTCAGGTTCCAGCCTTTTTCGGCAGTTTCTTTGACTGCGGCAATCGCGTCGGACGTTAGTTTTGCCTGTACCGCCGATGTCGGTGAAGTTGACGTTGCCATTGTCGTTGGCCGCGTTACCGCCGAGGATTTTCGCTCAGTTGGCTTGGGTAGCGTTCAACTGCTCTTCAGTCGCTGCTTGACCTTGGTAGCGAAGTCCGCACCGCCCAAGGCTTTGTTGCTCAAAACCGCTGACGGTACCGTTTACGCCGTCGATGCTGACAGGTTTGCCACTGTCTTGTCCGATTTTGACGGTATCGGCAAGTTTCAGTTGTACGCCGCCTTCAACGGTTTCGCTGGCACGTTACTGTCGCCTTTGATGTTGAGCAGTGTCGCCCAATGCGTATTTGTTGCCGCCGCTCGTACCACCGATATTGATGCCTTTTGGCGATATTTTTCGGCATTGATTTCAGCTTTCTCTGATCAACTTTGCACAGTTGCGCTCCGTTAACAGCATCGGTACCGTCAGCCGCATAGCGTACCTTCGGCAACCTTAGTAATCTTGTTGCCGCCGTTGTTTCAGACCGTCTTTGGTCAGGCTGACGGCTTCTTTGCCGCCGCTTGGCACCGGTCAGGGTGATGCGCGTTTGCTGTGGTTTCGGCATATTGCCGTCTTTTGTCAGCTGAGCGAAAACATTGCCGCCGTTGATGGTGGTCACGTTGCCGTCGGTTTCAAATGTGCGCTGTTCAAACCTTTGCAAATCTTTTTGGCAAGTTTGACGTTGAGCGTACCGTTAAGGTCGTCTGAAACCACGCCGATGTTGTTGTCGGACAGTTTCGCCGCATCCGCACCGCCTGACGTCGAAAACTTGGTTTGCCGAGTTTTGCGCTCGAAATTCTTGTCTGCGTTATCGCCGCCGAAAGTCAGGCTTTTTGCAGCTCGGTACCGATGTTGTCCAACGCGCCTTGTACGGTGTTGACAGGTGCAGCCTGCGTACCGTCGGTTTTGGTTACGACCAGATTCGGTACTTCAACCGCGCCGGTAGTCGGATTGACGGTTGCGCCCAATGCGGTTGCCAACGGAGTGAGCTGGCTGACGTTGACGGCGTCGGTATTGTTCACACCGGCAGCGATGTCGGTTGCTTTCTTACCGCCGTTAGACAGACCTTCGGTCGTCAGTTTGACGGGGTTTGCCGCCGTGCCGACGGTCACGCCGTCTGCAGAAACGGTGGTTTTGCCGCCTGCTGCGTCGATGAATTCAGACGAGGTCAGACCTTTCAGCTCTTTCGCCAGTTTGACGCTGAGCGTGCCGGTCGTGTCGTCTGAAACCACGCCGATGTTGTTAGCGGACAGTTTAGCTTCATCTGCCTCACCGCCTTTAACGGTGACAGTGCTGCCCAAACGTCGAGTTGAGGGCGCACCGCATCAGCGGCAAACGTCAGCGGTGTGCGTGCTGCATCGCTTAATGCACTTAATGCTTCTCCGACAGTATGGTAAGTCGCTACGCTGCTACTATCCGGATTACCTGAAATAACTGTGTAATCCGTGCAGTAATAGTGCCGTCAGCAGGATTAACCTTCGTGCCAAGTGCTTTGGCAACTTTGTCCAGCTGCGATACGTTTACCGCATCGTTTTGCTTCTGACCATCTTTAACGTTACCGATAGTCGTCGGAGTCGAGGTTTGAGGGTCGGTCGGATTCAATGCGGCAATCGTTACGTCATTGCCTGTATAGTCAGGTGTTATCCTCTACATCGACAAACTTAACGGTACGTGTTTGTGTCAGCGGATCAATGGCTACTTGCGTCTCAACTATTTTGCCGTTGGAACCAACATAAGAGAACGGTGTTGAATTACTAACCGTAGTCAATGTAGTTACATGGACGTTTTTAATTGCATCCGATAACTGCTCAAAAATTCACTGCATCAGACGGATCACTACCTTTGGCAACATTGATAATTTTGTTGTTTGTCATATCCAAACCGCCATTTGCAGTAATTTTGCCTGCAAAAAGTCGGAGCATCGACTGTATTGATGCTGACTGCACCTTTATTTTGGCTCAAACGGATATTTTGACCTGCTTCCAGCGTAATGGTCGCCCCATTGGTAATTTCTTCCAAAGAATAGTTTTCAGCAACACCATTGGTATTGTTGGTTTTAGCCGTATTCAGCTTGAACGACTTGTAAGAGGCATTGTTGATGGCGGAAATCGCGCCTTCAATGGTGGATGCGTCTCGCTACCGCCGATGTTGGACATCGTAATAGTACCGTCATTCGCAATGGCTGCATTGCCACCCAATACGCCGACTGCGGTCGTACCGATGTTGTTCATGACGTTTTGAGTCGCATAAAGCTGGCTGCCGTTTACTGCGTCGGTGCTGTTGTTGCTGATGCGGCCTGCGGCAACGTTGGTAATCGTACGTTCTTTGCCTGCCGTGCCGATGCTGAGTGTGGACTCAGGGGCGTTGCCTCGCAAAGTTGCCGAAAGTCAGGCCGCCAACGGTGGCAGAGGTCGTCTGAACGGCTGCTTCAGTCGCGGAATTGGCACCCAATGCGATAGAGTCTTTGTGGGCGGCATTGGCGTTTTTACCGAAGGCAATAGCATTGCCGACAGAGGCTTTTTGCCGCATCACCCGAAAGCAAAGGTGTCGCCTGCGGTGGCTTTGGCGTTTTACCGAAGGCTACGGCACGGTTTTGCGTGGCTTGGGCGTTGTAGCCGATAGCGATGGTGTCGTCTTTTTGTGCGTCTGCTTTCGTTACCCAATGCCAAAGCATTGTTGGAAGTGGCTTTGCTGTTAGTGGCCTGCCGCGACAGTACCAGAAGCGGTTGCGCGGGTATTGAAGCTCAACGCGGTCGCACCTGCCGCCGTGGACTGGCTGTATGCGCCGATTGCGGTGGAGGAATCTTGGTTGGCGATTGCGCCGTCACCGACCGCTACGCTGGATTTGCCCAATGCTTTGGAAGACTGACCGCCTGCGAAGGAGTTTTTGACCGTAGGCGTTGGATGCTTGACCGACGGCGGTAGCGTTGGTGCCGCTGGCTTTGGTGTTCGCACCGATGGCGACGGAACCTTCACCTTTGGTCGCGCCGTTGACAGCGGCAACAGAGTCGGTATCTTCGTTGACGGAGGCGTTTTTACCGATGGCGATAGAGTTGAAATTACCGCCTGCGCACCTGTACCGACGGCTGCGGCAAAAATCGCCCGCCGCCTGCGGCGTCCGCACCTGCTGCCAGAGCATCCAATCCGGTTGCACCGTCATTGTTGTAATTGCCTCGGGCATTGGAGGTCGTCTGAACGCTGTAAAAATGGCTGGAGCTGCCGCCGCCTAATTGGTCGATTTTTGTTGTTCATCGCTTCCAAAGCGTCGAACATTGGCTTTGCCTGTACCGCCTAAATTGTTCAGGGTCAGATTGCCTGCATTGTCGATTGCAGTTTCGCCGCCCAAGGCGTTTTTGACGTTGTTACCCGTTAAGCAGGTAAGAATTGGTCGCGTAAAGCTGGCTGCCGTTGATGGCGTCGGTGCTGGTTGCGCTGATAACACCCGCGGAGACGTTTTGAATTTGACGGGTGAAGTTGTTGGCAGGGGTGGTTGCATCGACTTTACCGACGGAAACCATGCCGTAAGACCATGTACACGGCGGCTGTGTGGTTACCGTTCAGTGTGTAATCGCCACTGTGGTGTGCTTCGAGTCAAGCTGCCGCCGCCCAAAGCAACATCGTTTTTCATTGACGGCATGGGATTCGTAACCTAAGGCAAGTGCTTTGACAGCATCAGCTTTGGTGTATGCACCCAAAGTAACCGCACCTGCTTTTGCTGAAGTCGCAGATACACCCAAGGGCGACGAGTATTGCCTTCCGCAGCATTGGCGGAATGACCGATAGCAATAGCTTCTGCTGCAAGTGCTTTAGTCGTATTACCAAAGGCAATCGAGCTGTTACCCGTTGCTTGGGTGTCAAGACCCATCGCCATTGCATAGTCTTCTGAAGCGACAGCATTGCTGCCGATGGCAATGCCGTTGAGCTTGCTGTTGGTTACCTTCGCCATATTACCGATGGCCACGGCAAAACGACCGGAGGCATTGGAATCGATACCCAATGCGACCGCCTCACTGCCCGATGCGTTGGCACGCTGACCCACCGCGACAGAAGAAACGGCTCCGGCAACAGTCTCGTGACCGATAGCAACAGTTTCGTGTGCGCTGGCATTGGCAGTCTTACCAATGGCGACGGAATTGTCGCCGCTGGCTTTGGAAACCATACCGACGGCAACTGCGGATTCTTTTTCTGCCAAGGCCGTTTTACCAATGGCGACGGTGTTGCTGAAGCTGCCTTTGCAGCTTCACCGATGGCGACAGTGGAAGTGACGCTCAGTTTTTGGGCATCCGTACCCTGCCTGCTTCCCTACCGATGGCGACGTTATTCGCACCGGACACAAATGCGCCGGAACGCAAGCCGAGGGCGATGTTGTCCACGCCGGTAGCGTTGTTGCCCGTACCTTTACCGATGGAGATTTGGCGTTCGTTGGTAGTAGGCATTGCGACGCTGTCCGCGCCGATATAGACGGTGTCCGCACCGACTGTGCGCCCTGCGGAAACGGCAGCGTCGTACACACCTGCGTTCGTACCTACCACGATATTGCTCGTACCTGCCGCTACGGCTTTGTTACCGATGGCGACAGCGTTGTTGGCAGTGGCTTGGCTGTTTTGACCAAGTGAAGTAGAAGTCTCTGTAGTGGCAATGGCTTCCTCACCGACTGCAATGCTGCTCAAACCCGGTTGCCTGAGTGGCAAAAACCGACAGCAATCGCGCCTTTGGCAGAAGCGGTGGTTTGCGGACCGGCAGCCAAGGCATTTTCAGCACCTGCATTGCTGTCTACACCGAAGGCTGTGGCGCGCAGACCGTTTGCCGTGCTGTTTTTACCGACGGCAGTGGTATCTTTCAGGGCGGCATTGGTAGTCGAACCGATGGCGACAGCATCCGAATTGCCTGCTTTTGCACCATAACCGATAGCAGTTGAGAAATTGCCGGTTGCAGTCGGTCCTTTATCCGCCGCCTGACTGCCGCCAATCGCGATGGAGGAAGCACCTAACGCATTCGCTTTACCACCGATGGCAATGCCGTAAGAGCCTGAACCCTAAAAGCCGATTCACCCACGGCAATAGCCCGTTGTCCGGTGGCAATGGCAGTACCCATAATCGCAAGGCTGGCTGCACCTGATGCATTCGCACCCTTGCTAACGGTACTCGCACCACCGATGGCTACGGCGCTCATACCCGAAGTATTGGAATTGAAACCGATGGAAATACCGTTACCCGCCGCTTCAGTAACAGTGGCGCTGGTACCGATGGCAACAGATGATCTGCCTTGCGCATTTGAAGAGTCACCGATACCGACACTGCCGCTTTTGGTTTTCGCCCAAGTTACCGATAGCGACGTTTTTGGTTTCCATACCGTTTGCGCCATTACCGATGTAAATGGACTGGGTACTGTCACTGCCACTGCCTGCGCATTGGTACCGATGGCGATCACGTTATCGCTGTTCGTGCTGCTTTGTAACGCATTTTCACCGATAGCGATGTTTCGCCCGTTTGCAGAACTGGAGCCGGGACCCGCACCTTTACCGATAGCAATGTCAGCCTGACCTTTCGTTGCCGCACCTTGACCGATGGCAATAGTCTGGTTTTTGGCAGCATTGGCGGAAGAACCGATGGCAATAGAGCCGGTTTCGGCAGTGGCTGAATTCGGACCAATGGCAACGTTACTTCTCCTTGGGTCTGGGTTCCTTGTCCGATGGAGACAGATTTACCTTTTGTTTTGGAGGTTGTCCGCCGTCTTGAGGAATGAAATCTAACGCAGTCGTCGTATCATCGCCGCAGACCACGTTGTAGCTGGTGGTATCGAAATAGCAGGTGTTGTAGTCGGTACCTTCGGCGGCACCGCAGTGACGGCTTTGCCACTGGCAAGGGTTTTACCGTTATTTGCTGCGGCTCGCGGCTTGACCGCTGGCAAGCAGCAGGCCGGACATGATGGCGGTAAACGCGAAGCGCACGCCTCACGGAGGCAACGATGCCGCCTATGCCTGATGACCGTTTCTTTCCCATGCGCTTTGGCGAATTCCGCCACCAGCGTTCCACGTCTGTGTGGGTTTCGTTCCATACGACACGATAGATTTTATTCATGCTGACTCTCTGATTTAAAAATGTTAAACAAATAAACTTAATATATTATTGAACTGATGGAATAACCTGCTTTTCAAACATCCAATCAATAACCAAAAATGAAAATATCGTATTTGATACTGATATTTCGATTGCAAAATTTATCTCAACGGATATGACGTATATTGTCACTTTCAAACAAATTTCAGGATTTATCTATACCTCAGATATAATCTCCCAAAAACTGATTTATCAACCTTTTTGGCTATTTATCTATCCGCTTATCTTTGACGACTTCTATTTTCTTAACTTTTATTTTGCAATCAAAAGTGAAACTTTATCTTTTTATCTGAAAAGCAATTTATATGCCAAAACCACTTGCCTGAATTCACCTCGTACTAAAAATGATATTTTTAAGTATCCGGAATCCTATAAGAGGAGGGTCGTCTGAAAACGTTTCAGACGACCTCTGTAAACCTTATGTTAATTCAATATTAATGAATTATGTTTCGGATACCATCTTCAGCAAGTTGGCGATGTTAAGCGGCATTATTCTGTATAATGCCGCAATGTTTTGAAACAAAGGAATACAAATGCTTACCCCAGAACAAGTCAAAACCCTGATTGAAGGCGTTACCCCTTGCGAACACGTCGAAGTCGAAGGCGACGGCCATCACTTCTTCGCCGTAATCGTTTCCTCCTCATTTTGAAGGCAAAGCCCGCCTCGCCCGCCACCGCCTGATTAAAGACGGCCTCAAAGCCGCAACTCGAAAGCAACGAATTGCACGCGCTGTCGATTTCCGTTGCCGCCACGCCTGCGGAATGGGCGGCGAAGCAGCAATAAGCCGTTACCTCAGATAAAAAGGTCGTCTGAAACCCTGAATCGGGGTTTCAGACGACCTTTTAATTTACCTAATGTTGAATTGCCGATTAATAAGCATCAGGGAATGCAGGCAGATTCAGTGTTGCTCCTATGCCGCCGCTTCGAGTTTTTCGACCATGCCGACGCCGACGCCGCAGATGCCGACGCGCACCGCCACTATCGGCGATACGGGAACGCTGTCATCCAAGCAGATACCGGTCCGCTTGAAGAAGCGTTCTGCAAATATCCGATACCGGTCGCGTTCGCCCGCATAAAGGCCGCCGAGGATAAACTGTTCCCTTGTTTTGCCTTGCATCAGTTTCAACACTCTGGTCGATGATGGCATCAAACATTTTTTCGTCATCGGAAGTGGATTCGACCCGGCACAACTGATCTTTTCGAAAAGCGCAATACGGCGCGCAGCCCCAACTCAGTCGCAGCAACGAAGCACCCAATCTTGCCATCGTGCCGCTGCCGACAAGGGATTTGATTGTGGACAGTCCGAAAATGATGTTGCAACGTTCTTTTAAACCTTCCAAGTAAGCAACGATTTCCGTCGGCGTTTTTCCTTCGCGCAACAGGCGGTCTGCTTCCAAAGCAAAAAGCCTTTCGGGCATGCAGCATGTCCCTGTATCGACGACATGGACTTTCAATTGCGGAACCTGCTCGGCAACGTGACGCACCATATCGGCAGAATCACTTGAATTTGTGCGGCTCAACGTCGTCACAATGGCTTCGTGATAACCCTGACTGACCAAATATTGAAAAGTCCTCAATAAATCTTCAGACGACGGCGGTGTTGAGAAACATCGCTGTCCAAATGCTCGCGGCGCCAATTGCAATATTCTTCATTGCTGATTTCAGTCCGTCAGCGAACTCTTTGTTGTTCCATAAATACATTCAGATGTCAGAATCTGAATCGGGCTGTCCTGATCGAGTATGCTCGACAAAGAGCCACCTCGACGTGGACAATACCGCGCAACGATACAGGGCATAAGAGCCTGCCTGCAACTGCTCCTTGTGCCATCAAACAATGCAAAATCTCAAATAAATAAAGGACCATCTAAGCGGTCTATATTTACATGATAAGTTGAATTGCTGATTAATAAGCATCAGGAATGCAGGCAGATTCAGTGTTGCTCCTTATGCCGCCGCTTCGAGTTTTTCGACCATGCCGACGCCGACGCCGCAGATGCCGACGCCACTCGCCACTACCGGGCGATACGGGAACGCCGTCATCCAGCGAGATGCCGGTCCGCTTGAAGGCGTTCCGCAAATATCGATACCGGTCGCGTTCGCCCGTATAAAGGCTGCCGAGGATAAACTGTTCTTTGTTTTGCCTTTTGCATCGGTTTTCAACACTTGGTCGATGATGGCATCAAACATCGTCATCGAGCGGAGTTCGACCTGGCACAACTGACTTTCGAAAAAGCGCAATACGGCGCGCAGCGTAACCAGTCGCACAACGAAGACCCAATCTTGCCATCGTGCCGCTGCCGACAAGGGATTTGATATGGACAGTCCGAAAATGATGTTGCAACGTTCTTTTAAACCTTCCAAGTAAGCAACGATTTCCGTCGGCGTTTTTCCTTCGCGCAACAGGCGGTCTGCTTCCAAAGCAAAAAGCTTCGGGCATGCAGCACGACCCTGTATCGACGACATGGACTTTCGAGTGCGGAACGCCTCGAGCAGCTTGACGCTGCATATCGGCAGAATCACCTAATTTGTGGCTCAACGTCGTCACAATGGCCCCGACGACTGTGACCGCCGACCGTCGTGAAAAGTCCTCACAAATCTTTCAGACGACGGCGGTGTTGTAGAAACATCGCTGTCCAAATGCTCGCGGGCGCCAATTGCAATATTCTTCATCGCTGATTTCCAGTCCGTCAGCGAACTCTTGTTGTTCCATAAATACATTCAGATGCAGAATCTGAATCAGGCTGTCCTGATCGAGTACATGCTCCGACAAAGAGCCACCTCGACGTGGACAATACCGTGCAACGATATAAGGCACTAGAGCCTGCATAAAACTGCTCACTGTGCATCAAAACAATGCAAAATCTCAAAATAAATAAAGGACCATCTAAAGCGGTCTATTTTGAATGATAAACGGTATGTAAATTTTGTCTACATAGTAATAGTTTTGGGCATTATTTTTGAAACTAAACACTATATTCTAAAATAATAGTTATCATTCATTGCCATATGGTTTTTATGCCTCCTTTTGAACACCTGCGTTTACATATCGTTTACAATGCAGCTACTTCTCAGCAAAAAGACCACCCCATGAGTACCCTGAGTTGCCGCCTGCGCGCCCGAGCCGCTGCATAAGCATCAACAACACCATGCCTTGGCGCTTGCCGAGGACTTCGCATTTTTCAAATCCTATACCCTCAACAAACCCGTCGTGATGGGGCGGAAAACTTGGGAATCCCTGCGCAAGCCGCTGCCCGGCCGCCGCAATATCGTCATCAGCCGTCAGGCAGATTATCCGCGCAGAAGGCGCGGAAACCGTCGGCAGCCTTGAAGAAGCTTTGGCGTATGTGCCGCTGCGGAAGAAATCATCATCATGGGCGGCGCACAAATGCTAGCCCCTGCCGCTTGCCAGCGATTTGCGGATTACCGAAGTGGCATTGAGACGTCCAAGGCGATGCGTTTTTCGAATTTTCGCCGTCAGAATGGCGCGAAGCCGCCCGCGAAAACCCACATCTCTGCGCAACGGCACGAGACTACGCATTCGTCCATTTACACCCGCATCCGATAAAAACAGGCGGTTTGCCGTCAAACCGTCCGCCAGCGATGCGATGAATCAGTCAAACATCACAAGGTCGTCTGAAAACGGTTTTCAGACGACCTTTGTGATCTCAAACAAGCCGATACAGTGAATTAAATTACAGCCAGCGCGCAGTAGGCTTCACCGCGAATCTACCGATCAAATTCTGATTCGGACAATTAACTAAGCCGTTCCTCGTGGGCAAGCCCACGCTACAATCCACATCGAGTATCGGCGGCGCCGTTGTTCCCCAACCGCCTACCAAGTCGAATAAGGATGCTTGCTCAAATACGCATTGGTAGAAATTTTTCCTTCCGACGTAATCTCCGCGCCCAGCCAGTCCGGTTTTCAAACGGTGTCATCTTCCGCAGGCAGCTCGACCTCCGCCACCACCAAAGGCGCGTTATCGCCGAAATACTCGTCGATTTCGACACAAAGCCCTTAAATTCCACCCGATAACGGTGTTTTCCATCTTAAACAGACACATCGTCTCCATCATCTGCCGCGCGTGCGCCAAAGGAATTTCGTGTTCAAAACTCGCTGCGGCTGACATCCGAAATATATGCGCAAAGTCAGCATGACCATCGTCAATAATGCGCACGCGGATGGTGCTCTCTTTTTCACGCTCAAATAGCCCTGCCGCAACACCTGCGGCGCGGGAGGCTTCGTGCTTCCAGTCATCGTTTTCAACGGAAGCGGCGTTCGATTTCCAATAGTCATCTGTTTGATTCCAATATAAAAGAAGGTCGTCTGAAAAACAGGTTTTTGCGGTTTCGCACACACCTTAAAACGGCTTGAACACCACCATATACAAAGCGACGACCATCATCAATACAGGCGCTTCGTTAAACGCACCTGTACCACTTGCGCGAATGCGTATTGCGTTTTTCCTCAAAGCCGCGAAGCAGCGCGCCGCAATAAAATTGATAAGCCAAAAGCAGCAGGCCCATCAACAGCTTCACATGCAGCCAGCCCTGCCCCCACCCAGCCCGTCACAAAGACGGAATCACCATGCCGCACCAGCGTCCCGAAGCTCAACGGCGACATAAACTTATACAGCCGCCGCGCCATCGCCGAGAGCCGCTCATATTCACCGGCTGCTCCGCCGCCTCAACCTGCGCTCGAGATTCACAAAAATCCGCAGCAGATAAAACAGCCCAGCGAACCACGAAATCACACACACATGCAAGAGCTTAAAACCACAAAATACATTTTCAGACGACCTCACGCTCGAAAACGCGTATTTTACCCTGCCAAACCGCAGCGGCTGTTTCTTTATGTCAATCGACTGTCTGTTTTACGTCCGAAAAATTGTAAATCACGTCATAATTTCGCACAGTTGATATGCAATAAAATTAAAATTTGTTAAAATGCCATGTAATTAAAACCAATAGCCGCCCTACCTCGCGGAACAAACACAAAAACGGAAAGAAAAACATGGTTAAGCAATTTGAAATCAGCACCAGCGTTCAAAAACAACTCGGCGACTACTCGCCGCCAACCAGACTCGACCTCAAAACGCCATGGCGAGACGAAACCCGCAACGGCGAAGTCGCCGCCATCATCCATGCCGGCCTGCCCATGATGGTGCGCAAAAATCTATCTCTGGAAAAATGAAAAACTTCTTCTGGACGAAAAAAGAACTGATGGTCGAATTCGTCGCCATGCGCCTTGCCGCCGCCGAAAAGAAAAACGCCAAGAAAAACGCTGATCTCCTTCCGGCTCATTGAAGGAAAAGATGGAAGATCGTCTGAAAACCGACAGCAAGGTTTTTCGAGACGACCCATTTACTGTGGAATCACTATATAATACCGTCCATTAAATTTCCGATACGAGCCAGCCACGTCCGCATCCCAACCCACCATCGCCGCCATCGCCACCGCCCCCGGACGCGGCGGGCGTCGGCGTTATCCGTCTTTCCGGCAAAACCCGCTGCCTTTGGCGCAAACCCTCAGCGGCGGCAAAAGCGCCCAAACCGCGTACCGCGCTTACACCGACTTTCTCGGCGGCGACGGGCAGCCGATAGACAACGGCATCCTGCTCTACTCGCCGCCCCGCCAGCTTCACCGGTGAAGACGTGATTGAATTGCAGGACACGGCGGCCCCGTCGTGATGGACATGCTGCTCTCGCGCTGCCCTCGAACTGGCGCGCGCATGGCCCAGCCGGGCGAATTTACCAAACGCGCCTTCCTCAACAACAAAGCTCGACCTTGCCCAAGCCGAAAGCGTCGCCGACCTTATCGACGCCTCCAGCAAGTCCGCCGCCCGCATGGCGTTGCGTTCCGCTCAAAGGTGCGTTTTCCCCACACATACACGAGCTGGTGGACGACCTCATCACCCTGCGGATGTTGGTCGAAGCCACGCTGGACTTCCCCGAAGAAGACATCGACTCTCGAAGCCGCCGACGCGCGCGCAAGCCCGCCCCTGCAAGGTCGTCTGAAACCGTCCTCGCCAGCGCGGAACAGGCGCGATTTTGCGCGAAGGCATGAACGCGTCCCTGTCGGCGCGCCCAACGTCGGCAAATCCAGCCTGCTCAACGCGCCTGGCGGGCGACGACATCGCCATCGTAACCGACGCATCGCCGGCACCACCCGTGACACCGTGCGCGAACAAATCACCCTCGACGGCGGCCCGTCCACATCATTGACACCGCAGGCCTGCGCGAAACCGACGACGTGGTCGAACAACTCGGCATCGAGCGCAGCCGCAAAGCCGTCTCCGAAGCCGATGTCGCCCTGATTCTGATTGACTCGCGCGAAGGCGTGAACGCCAAAACCCGCCATTTTTGAAACAGTCATGCCCGAAGTTTGATCGAAACTACAACTAAAGCCGACCTGACCGCGAACCCGTCGCCGTCCGTTCAGACGGCCTCGCGAAACCGGCGCGGATACCGTCATCAGCCTGTCTGGCCAAAAACCGGCGTCGGCCTCGATTTGCTCAAACACGCCCTGTTGCAAGAAGTCGGCTGGCAGGGCGAAAGCGAAAGCCTATTCCTCGCCCGCAGCCGCCACCTCAACGCCCTGCACGAAGCCGAAGCTGAGCTGGAAAACGCCGCCCTCTGCGACAACAACCAAATCGAGCTTTTCGCCGAACACCTGCGCCTCGCCCCTAAAACGCGTGCAGCGAAATCACCGCGAATTTACGCAGACGATTTGCTGGGCGTGATTTTCCGCGCTTCTGCATCGGCAAATCAAGATTAACTCCTTATCCATACAGGAAAGGTCGTCTGAAAACCAAGATTCAGGTTTCAGACGACGCTTGCCAGTTTGAAAGCATCGGTTCTTGATAAAATCCACGGATTGCTCACAACTTATCCACAATCTGAACTTCATCCCAACTCAATCAAACCAAAATCTAATTCATTGAAAACTATAAATATGCAAAGGTCGTCTGAAAAATTTCAGACGACCTTTTAAAAATATTCACAAAAATTATCAACAGGACTAGGGTTATCGGCATCAAACCAGATTCTGCTGATTGCCTGCGACGAAGCGGTTGATGTTGTCTACAGGATGTCAAACAGACGGTTGGCGGCCCTCACAGCCCGGCGCAGTGTGGCGTGACAATGAGGTTGGGCGAGTCGGAGCCGCAGAGGGCTTTGTCGCGCGCGGCGGCTCTTGTGTTAACACGTCAAAACCCGCCCCGCCGATTTGGCCGTATTTCAACGCCGCAACCAGCGGCTTCATCAACCCAAGCCGCCGCGCCCGCAGTTGATGAGGATGGCGCCGGGCTTCATCTGTTGCAACTCGGCTTCGCCCTATCATGTTTTGCCGTTTCCGGCGTGAGCGGGCAATGCAGCGACAGCGTCGGCAGTGCGGACGGCTTCGTCAAGGAAACGTAGCTGTCGTGGATCGGTTTCGGCGTGTTTGTGTTCGACAAACACGACCTTCATTTCGAACGCCTGCATAGAGCTACCAGCGTTCATCCGATGTTGCCGCGACCGAAAATCGCCAGTGTTTTTACCGTTTAAATCGCGCATCGGTGCGCTGAGGTGGCGAGAAAAACGGCGAGTTTTCCCACAAGCCTGCTGCAACGTCTCGCTGATAGGCAGGCGGGTTGCGCATCAGGGTAATCATCACTCATGAAAACGCGTGTTCCGCCACGGATTCATTGCCGTAAGCGCGGATGTTGCACGCTCACGCCCGCGCTTGGCGGCAGCAAGGTCAACATTGTTGACGCCCGTCGCGGCTAGCGCAATCAGTTTGAGCTGCGGGTTGGCGGCGATGTGTTCGGCGGAAATCACGACTTTGTTGGTAGATGATGATGTCCGCGCCCTGTATGCGCTCGGCGGTCTGATGCGCCCTCAGTCGAACCTAGCTACGCTTAGTATGCGGAAAATCAAAGTCAAACGGACGGTCGGCAAAGCGTGTCGCGGCCGAGAACGGCAATGCACAGTGGATTCATATTTCACCTATCAAAAATAAAATAATGATTTAAATAAACTAATTTTGATAAAATATTCCAAAATATACGGCGTATTGAGAATAGTTATTATCCGAATCATACAGACATCACCATATCAGGAAACCATCATGATTAAAACCATGACTTTTGCCATTTTACATTTCGCCACTGCGTTCGGCGTTGCCTATATTTTTGACCGGCAGCATCGGCATCTCAAAGCGCAGTCGCGCTGGTCGAACCGCTTGCCAACACCGTCGTTTTTCTATTTCCACGAACAGGCGCATGGCGACGCTTTACGAAAAATATAGTGGATTAACTTTAAACCAGTACGGCGTTACCTCGCCTTGCCGTACTATCTGTACTGTCTGCGGCTTCGTCGCCTTGTCCTGATTTAAATTTAATCCACTATAAAACCGTGAAACAAGAATGGGCGACGCCGCTGCACCATTGTGGATAAGTTTTGACCGGAGGTCGTCTGAAAAACTGGCTAGGGGCATATTGTTTTCTTATTGGTAAATATTCTTTCAACAAAATAGATATTTATCAATCAAAACGAAATCAATAAAATGCTTTCCATCGCTTGAACGCCTACGCAGTTCATCTTTTTATATTCAACATCATAAGGAAAGTATCATGAAAAAAAGCACTCTTCGCCTCCCTCATCGCCGTTGCCGCCGCCGCATCTTTCGCCGACAGCCGCATTCCTGAATGGAACCATGCCAACGACTCCGGTCCCATTCCGGGACTTAACCCAAGTCGAATATCACGATGCGCACGATATGCGTAAAGATGATGACCGCGTGAAATTCACCGCACCTGCCACAGGTGTGCGCGAAATCACCGACATCGGCTACAACGACACCTATGCCCGCTCGTTGCAAAACGGCTCAAATTGATTGCCAAGCGGTTGACAATAAGTTGAAAGGTCGTCTGAAAACGTATCCATCCGTTTTCAGACGACCTTTTGCTTTATCGGAAACGGCAGCTATGATACCCTTCAGCGCGGAATATCGAAGAGCCGATATTGTTAACTGATTGAAAACGCTATGAAAGGATAAAACGCATGAGCGGTTTGATTATTGAAGATTTGCAGGAAGGTCACGGCAAAGAGGCCGTGAAAGGCAAGGAAATTACCGTACATTACACCGGTTGGCTGGAAGACGGCACCAAATTCGACTCCAGCCTCGACCGCCGTCAGCCGCTGACGATTACGCTGGGCGTGGGTCAGGTCATTCAAGGCTGGGACGAAGGTTTCCGGCGGCATGAAGGAAGGTGGCAAACGCAAGCTGACCATCCCCTGCCGAAATGGGCTACGGCGCACGCGGCGCGGGCGGCGTGATTCCGCTAACGCAACGTTGGTGTTTGAAGTAGAGCTGTTGAAAGTTTATGAATAATGCCTGACGGCGTTGGGATCGATTTTCTACGTTGAACTGAGCGAAAGGTCGTCTGAAAACCGAATGTTGAGGTTTTCAGACGACCTTTTTGTTTAATTCAAGTAGGTTGGGTCAAACCAAATTTGTAGCGTGGGCTTTGCCCGTGAAACCTGCTGTCTAACCATGTCAGACAATAATCTCATTGCTTTTCATCTCGTGGGCAAAGCCCACGACTACGGAGTGGCTGCAACGGCAATCTGTTCCTTCCCCGTCCGGCGAGAAGGCTAGGATGGGGGTGGTTTTGTGGATTTAGGGTAAAAAGCAAATTCGTGCAGCCCTAAGAGCCGCCCTCTCTCAACCCTCTCCCGCCGGACGGGAGAGGGGTAGGTTCAGGTTGAAACAAGGTCGTCTGAAAAATTTTTGAGATTCGGGTTTGAGAAACTCGTTCTACACCGTTTTCAGGCGACCTTATTTATTCAATCAACACGGGATTGGAATAACTCAGGTAGCGTGGGCTTTGCCCGCGAAATCCATAGATCTGACAACCTGAATCGGGAAACCGTGTATGATTTATCTCGTGGGCAAAGCCCACGCTACGGATTGCAACAAGGCAACCTGTTCCTTCCCCCGTCCAGCAGGGGAAGGTTAGGATGGGGGTGGCTTTGTGGATTTAGGTAAAATCGAATTAGTGTAGCCCTAGAGCCACCTCTCCCCAGCCCTCTCCCGCCAGCCGGGAGGGGTAGGTTTCAGGTTAAAAACGAGGTCGTCTGAAAACCTTGAGATTCGGGTTTGTAGAAAACCCGTTCTACGCCCGTTTTCAGACGACCTTTTTCCCTGCCCTGTCCCCACAAGCGCCTTTCCACCTGTCAAATCCACCCGAAAAAAGCGTGCAATTCCACGTTTTATTTTTGAATTCATTATATTTTCAGACGACCTCCGTCAGAGAAAAGAGGTCGTCTGAAACCATTAGCACGTTGACACACATGACCCACATGATTTACCCCAAAACCTACGACGTTATCGTCGTCGGCGGCGGCCACGCAGGCACGGAAGCCGCGCTTGCCGCCGCACGCATGGGCGCGCAGACGCTTTTACTCACACACAACATCGAAACGCTCGGCCAAATGTCGTGCAACCCTCCATCGGCAGCATCGGCAAAGGCCATCTCGTGCGCGAACTCGACGCGCTCGGCGGCGCGATGGCGTTGGCCACCGACAAATCCGGCATCCAGTTCCGCCGTCTGAACGCCAGCAAAGGCGCGGCGGTTCGAGCCACGCGCGCGCAGGCGGACCGCATCCTGTACAAAGCCGCCATCCGCGAAATGCTGGAAAACCAAGAAAATCTGGAGCTTTTCCAGCAGTCGGTTGACGACGTAACGCTCGACGGCGACCGCATCAGCGGCGTGATGACCGCGATGGGCGTGGAATTCAAAGCCCGCGCCGTGGTGCTGACCGCAGGCACGTTTTTATCCGCAAAATCCACATCGGTTTGGAAAACTACGAAGGCGGCCGCGCCGGCGACCCCGCCGCCAAATCGCTCGGCGGGCGTTTGCGCGAAATTGAACCTCGCCGCAAGGCCGTCTGAAAACCGGCACGCCGCCGCGCATCGACGGGCGCACGATTGATTTCTCCGGCTCACCGAACAGCCCGGCGACACGCCCGCGCCGTCTTTTCCGTGCGCGGCAACGCGAAATGCACCCGCGCCAAGTGTCCTGCTGGATTACGCATACCAATTTGAAAACCCACGACATTATCCGCAGCGGCTTTGACCGCAGCCCGATGTTTACCGGCAAAATCGAAGGCGTCGGCCCGCGCTACTGCCCGTCCATCGAAGACAAAATCAACCGCTTTGCCGACAAAGACAGCCACCAGATTTTCCTCGAACCCGAAGGCCTGACCACCAACGAATACTACCCCAACGGTATTTCCACCAGCCTGCCGTTCGACATCCAAATCGCGCTCGTGCGCAGCATGAAAGGCCCTAGAAAACGCCCATATCCTGCGCCCCGGCTACGCCATCGAATACGACTACTTCGACCCGCGCAACCTCAAAGCCAGTCTCGAAACCAAAACCATCCAAGGCCTCTTCTTCGCCGGACAAATCAACGGCACCACAGGCTACGAAGAAGCCGCCGCACAGGGCCTGCTCGCGGGCGCAAACGCCGTGCAATACGTCCGCGAACAAGACCCGCTCCTGCTGCGCCGCGAATCAAGCCCTATCTCGGCGTATTGGTGGACGACCTTATCACCAAAGGCGTGAACGAACCCTACCGCATGTTCACTAGCCGCGCCGAATACCGCCTGCAACTCAGGGAAGACAACGCCGACATGCGTCTGACCGAAGACGGCCACAAAATCGGCTGGGTGGGTGAAGAACAATGGCGTATGTTCAACGAAAAACGCGAAGCCATTGAGCGCGAAATCCAACGTTTGAAAACAACGTGGTACACGCCGCAAAAACTCGCCGAAGACGAACAAATCCGCGTGTTCGGACAAAAACTCAGCCGCGAAAGCCAACCTGCACGACCTCCTGCGCCGCCCGAACCTCGACTACGCCGTACTGATGACGCTCGAAGGCGCGAAACCCGAGTGCAGGCTGCCTGAAAAACGTGATTGAGCAAGTCGAAATCCAAGTCAAATACCAAAGGCTATATCGACCGCCAAAACGAAGAAATCGACAGCCGCCGCGACATCGAAACCTTAAAGCTGCCCGACGACATCGATTACGTGAAAGTCAAAGGCTTATCGGCAGAAGTGCAGCAAAAAAACTCAACCAGCACAAACCCGAAACCGTCGGACAGGCAAGCCGAATTTCCGGCGTCACGCCTGCGGCGGTGGCATTGCTGATGGTGCATTTGAAGCGCGGGTTTAAGGGGCGAAGTAGGCTAGCAAATAGGAAAAGGTCGTCTGAAAAATAAATCGTAAGTCGGAGGGTAACCGACTTACGATCATGTTATGTCTAATTATCCGATACAAACTCTGACCTATGACTGATAGTAGCAAAACGTAATAAAGACCGTCTAAAAACAAAACATAGTTTTTAAACGGTCTTTTGTTATTGTCAAGGGATATTCATACGGCTTTTATACACATCTCTTCGGCATCATCTCACTCCACTCTATGTGGCCGTAGAGTCCCATTGCACATGTAATTAAACTTTTCATCTTTACCTCCAACTCTATTTTTCAAAGAACATTTCAAAATATCAAATGAAATACCCATGTTTATATTTTTGAAAAATCCAAAAATTGGAAGAAATGCACACCAAAAAGATATTGTGTTCTTAAATTCTATGCGTAATCGTACTTTGGACAAAAAATTAAATCGTGTTTTTATGTAAATATCAATAATAATATATTTAATTTAATTATGATTTATTGCGTTAATAGTTTCGTAGGTTGGATTCTTGAATCCGACATCTTGGACGGTTGTGTCGGATACAAGTATCCGACCTACGGCTGCTCTCCAAAGAAGCCCAAGCCGTGTATGATGAAGGCCCTGAAACTGTGGCAGGCCTTCTACCGGACCGACATCGAACGCAAAATCCGCGACGAATACCTGCTCGACAAAAAGCGGTGCGGGCTGGTATAAAATCCGCAACGCCCTGAAAAAAGGCCGCTCCGCAAACCGACTTCTCCCCTTCGAAACCACCTACGCCGCCCTCGCTGCCAAACTCGAACCACTGGTGTACGAATACGGCTTTTTTTGAAAGAATAGGCAGCCTGAAAAAGCAGCCTGCCCCCAAAAACAAGGAAACCCGCAGATCCCCACACACACACCGTACTCATCACCGGGCGGCGCCACCGCATCGGCTTTGCGCTGGCAAAAAAAGTTCCATGCAGCGGGCAACCACGTGATTTTGGTCGGACGGCGCGAAGACGCGCTACGCCAAAGCCGTAGAACAACTTTCAGGAGAACAGCTTTTCAGGCAGCCTGCACGATAACGGCGCACGTTGCGGATATGCCGTCGCCGACGTTTCCCAAGCCGAAGACCAGCGCACGGGCTGGCGGCGCAGTTTCCCGAAACCAGTATCCTCATCAACAACGCCGGCATCCAGTTCACCAAACGGTTGGACGAGCAGACGGACGACGAAAATCGTGCAGGAAATCGCCGTCAATCTCACCGCGCCCGTGCAGCTCACCCGCGCCTTCCTACCCATGCTGGCGGGCAAGCCGCAGGCCGCCGTTATCAACGTATCATCGGGCTTGGCGGTGCGCCTAGGAAACCTGCGCCGTTTACTGTGCCACCAAAGCCGCGCTACACAGCTTTTCAAGTGTTGCGCTGGCAATTGGAAAAACAGCGGTATCCGCGTGTTCGAAATCCTGCCGCCCATGGTCGCCACGCCCATGTACAAAGGCAAAGGCGCGCACCTGAAAAATTTCGCCCGACGAATTGGCAGACGAATTTTTGGCGTGATTTTGAACGCAACCGCTTTGAAAGCATGATTGGCAAAACGAAGTGGCTCTATTGGATTAACCGCCTCTCCGCACGGCTGGGGCAGCGGATTATGCGGAAGGGTTTGTAATCATGAACGCTCCGTCTTCAGATTATCGTGCCGTATTGGATTTTTGGTTTTCGCGAAACTGCGCCGCAGCAATGGTTTGCCGATCCGATGCGTTCGACGGCATCATCCGCCAACGCTTTTTGCCGTGTGGCAACGCGCCGCACAGGGCGAACTGGCCGACTGGCGCGGCAATATGCAGGGGCAGCAGCCGTAGGTCGGATACTTGTATCCGACACAACTGTTACTCTACGATGTCGGATTCAAGAATCCGACCTACGGTGGTTTATTTCTTTTGAAAGAATAACGATACAAAAACAGGAGGAAGAAAAATGGAAACCATAGAATTGCAAGATATCCCTAACGAGGTATTTTTAGAGGATATCCAAGAGCTCACGCAGGCATTTCCACTTGAATTTTCCCCACTTATTCCAGCAAATCAAAGATTATTTAGGTATGAGATCAGAAACATATCTATATTACCGACTTTGTAGAAGATGAAAAATCAAAGAAGACTGTTTCTACGGTTATTTCTTTGATACGTTAAACAGAAAAATTTACCATTATGCCTTTGAAGGGAGAAAAACCACTTTTCGGGAAGATGATATCGCTGCCTTAACGATGCGGGATACTTTCAGCATCAAAGTGCTGCATCTTTTGAGTATAAACGGGTAAACAAAAATTCCCACAGGCTGATTTTCAAAAGTATTCTGTAAGTCGAATTAGCCCATACCCCAACCCAAACTTTCCAACCCTTGATAAAAATCTTACTGACTTTCTTTATTTGCAACCCTGCTTATTTTAGGCATTTTGTCCCAACTGTCCGTATGGTACGACAACCGCGCTGCTGCGCCGGCAAAAGCGTCTGTTGCAGGGTGAAATACCGCGCGGCGACAGTGAAGGAACGGATGCGATGTGGTTGATGGCTTACGATATTCCCGATGCCGCCGAACGCCGTCAAATCATGGTAAAAGCTGGGCAATAAAGTGCCGGAGGACGACAAGCTGCCTGAAAGCCTCCGCCACCGCAAACTGATTTCGGACGATGCCGCAGAAGGGCAAAGGCTCGACTGTATATCTAGAAACAATGATGGGGCTATCATTGCAGACTGCCTGCAAAACGTCCGCGCCCACGCCGATGCCTACCGTGCTGTTGTGGCGAAATATGCCAAACTTTTTGACAATGCCGACCGTTTGTCGCAATACAGCAATTTGGATGTGCGCGCTCTAAATATTTTGGATGTCTTTCCAAAATACCACTATCTTGTTTACCAAACTACGCCTGCCGCCGTGGACTGGCTGGACGGCAAACCCGAAGCCGCATTTGCCCGAATCTGCCGCAACATTCGCACCGGTAAAACCTTACAGCAATCGCGTGGCGGACTCATTCCTGCCATGATTGGCGTCACCATTATCCAGAACAATACAAGACTCGCCGCCACAATGCTTGCCGAACAACCGCAATGGGCAGGCAAGCTGCCTGAAAACTGTGCCGCCGCGTTCGAACCGACCGCCGACAACGCAGAAAACTACTGCCGTATCATGCAGTTCGAGTATCACTATATGGATGCCCTCATCGCCAATCTTCCGACCCAACTGAACCAAGAAATGCCTGCATGGCTCGTGCCGTATTGTTCTCGCCCTGAGCGACTCGCGAACACTTGCCAGCAAACAGTTTGCTTTTGGCTGCGAGCCTCCGGCACAGCGGGCCTTCGCGCAAGATCTGCCTGTATGGGCGCCGCAGGATGCCCAAATGCCGCAAACTTTCTGGCAGCAGTACGGCAGCCTTGCCTGTCTGCGTAACGCGCTGGGCTGCCGGTTTATTAACGGAGATTATGGCGGCGACGTCGATCCCTATGCCCGCCGTTTGCAAGACACGCAAATGCAGCAGCGTGCTTTCCAGGCAGCACTCGCCTTATACAGACTGCCTGAAAAACCAACGTGCCGCCGAGCTGCCGAATGTCCTTGCCCGCTATGGTAGCCCATCTCGTAAGCTGCACTACGACCCCGAAGCGAAAGCCATCGTGTTTTACCCCCTATCAACACCATGTGCGGTTCATCCTGAATGTTCCGCTGGCATTGCCGCAGGGACAACAGAATGAAATGACGGATAAACTGCCAAAGTCGCAGCAGTAATGAAAGTACCTGTGAACGTTGAGATAGTGTGATGGCAAACAAAGGTCGTCTGAAACCGAATATTGGGTTTCAGACGACCTTTTTAATCCGACACATATTTATGTAGATTAAAATAGGACGTACCCATGCCATCATTCCCGCGCAGCGTCGTAGGTCGGATTCTTGAATCCGACATTTTGGACGATAGTGTCGGATACAAGTATCCGACCTACGGCTTGCGATCAAAATTAAATTTTAGGAATTATTATGAAATTAGCGGAGCTGGTTAATCATTACAGAGCTAAATTGGATATTCTTTCTGATGCAGCTTTGATTGGGGAAATACCGGAGAGAATTGATGAAATTCCTGATGAATTAAAGAAATTTTTAGTCGTAGGTCGGATTCTTGAATCCGACATCTTGGACGATAGTGTCGGATACAAGTATACGACCTACGGTTGAATGATTGCGGTCTCGATTCCCGCCTACGCGGGAATGACAGCATAGGTATTCTTATTTGAATTTATGATTAAAACAAAGGGATGACATGGAAACTCAAACTTTAGAAAACCCCACTTTCGATACACAAGACGAATTCAACCGTAAGCCGATAGCCGAAAACATCATCAGGCTACTTACCTCGTCCATCCACCTTTCCCCCATGGTTATCGACGGCGGCTGGGGAACGGGCAAAACCAAATTTTGCCAAAAACTGATTCAGCTCATGCAGCAGCAACATCCCGATTATCAGCCCGTCTATATCGATGCCTTCCGTTCAGACCACAGCGGAGAGCCTCTGCTGGCATTGCTTGCCGAAATCATCAAAGCATGTACGCCTGAAGATACTGGCGAGCAGCCGTCTGAACAGCGCAAAAATATTACGAGGAAAGTCGCGAAAGCCGCAGGATTCGTGATGAAAACCGTTGCTAAGGCAGCGGTTGGTCATGTCCTAAAGCAAAATTTGGAAGATTTAGAGAAAGGAATGAGCCAAATTATAAATGATGAGGAAGAAGCAAAAATGTGGCTGCAACTGTGGCTGATTCTGCTACCACACTTGCCAGTCATTCCATTGATGCGACTATTGATGCAACTATCGAAGCCTTGTTGAAAGAGCAAATTGAAGCGGAAAAAAATCTAGAAACGCTCAAAGCCTGCCTGAAAGAATTGGCAGCAGACAAACCGATTATCCTGTTTATCGACGAACTCGACCGCTGCCGCCCCGATTACGCCGTCGATATGCTGGAAGTCATCAAGCATGTCTTTGATGTCGAAAACGTCAAAGTCGTGCTGGTGACGAACACCAAACAACTGCGCGCGGCGATTAATCATCAGGTATGGGATGGAAGTGGATGCGCAAAAATATTTGGATAAGTTTTTGAAGTATAGCTTCGCTTTGCGGATAAGGTTGTGGCTCGGATTGAGGAGGAGCGAGCTTTGGTCCTCGATTGAATATTTTAAACAATTGATACAAAAACAGCCGTATAGCTGATGAGCTAAAAGGTTTAACTGAACAACAGATAATCTTGAATTTCATCAGCGATATGATAGAACGGAACGGTTTATCGCTTAGAGAAACAGAACGATTAGTCCGATTTTTAGAGATATACCATTCTTTAAGTGGTGGACTGAATAATGCAATCTGGCAATATTTTTTGCTTCGCATTACAGGTGTATTTATCTTCTGCTTCTATCCGAGTTTAATGGACGATATTAATAAAAATCGTACTGATAGCAAAGATTTTTGCTCGATTATTCAATATTAAATCTTTGCGTGAGATTCCGCAAAATAGTCCTGGTCGTCTTGCTACAAATACAGATGTAATTACCGTAATGTTAATGGACTACAGCACTCACAGAGGATCCACATTTTTAAAAACTTACGAAATTTCTAACTGGCATAATTGGATGAATCAAGTTAATGAAAATTTTCTTGAAGGTTCAGAAATTTATCCTAAAAAGCAAAGAAGGTGTTTTTCTATCCTAAAAAGTCACTTTCCAAGTCCTTAGCCTTGAGCAAACGCTAAGATAAAGAAGGTCGTCTGAAAACCCCAAAAACAAGTTTTTCAGACGACCTTTCTTTATCCAATCTGGTGCCGGAGAAGGGAATCGAACCCCCGACCTTCGCGTTACGAATGCGCTGCTCTACCGACTGAGCTACACCGGCACGGTGTTCGTTATCATATACATAAACGGGATGTTCGGCAAGTCTCGCATTTCCCGATAAGGTTGTTGCTCGGTGAAAAATATGCCGTATTTTTCAGACGACCTTTTTAAAAAGGCCGTATGGGAATAGTGTTTTGTTGTTTGACTTTTTCCACCTTCCGCCCGCACGGAAAAGGCAATGGGTTGGGCAGGTTTATCCGGAATCGGCAAACTGTCAGCCTCCGTCTGAATATATAGTGGATTAACTTTAAATCAGGACAAGGCGACGAAGCCGCAGACAGTACGGCAAGGCGAGGCAACGACGTTCTGGTTTAAAGTTAATCCACTATAATCTTTAAAGGTTAACAAAAAGCGTGGAGCAAAGGATATGGATGCTGGAGGGCGTGGCGGTAAAGAAAAGGTCGTCTGAAACTGGAAATCTGGTTTCAGACGACCTTTTTCATATCGAGACATTAGGGCAAAGCCAAACGCAGAGGAGATTTAATTAACAGCCGATAAGATGGCGTAAAGGCTTGGGGCATCTACGCATAATTCTTCTTTTTCCGAGCGGTAGCAGGTCCAGCTTTTGCCTTTGAATGTACGCTCGGAGGTGGTGTGGTATTGTTATTCATCAGTTTGGTCGAATGAGTCCATTTGCCGCCTGTCGGGTTGGATTCTTTCGTTTTCATAAAGGCTTCATACGAAAAAACAATCGTTTTTCCATTTTTCAATTTGTACTCTTCCCCGTTCCCCGCGATATAGCCGCCGCGTTTTTCATCATAGACTTGTGCGCTTTCCCAAGCCAGGCTGCTGCAAGCCGTTGTTTGCGGTTGGCTGTTTGGGGCGGTCAAATCTTGGTATGTGCAAGTCAAATTGTCTGATGAATAGGTGTGGCTGGCATAGGCAGCCGTAGACAAAAACAGGATGGTAAAAAATATTCTTTTCATTTTGGCTTACCTTTTAAAAATCAAAACGATACGGAGTAAAACGACCTTATTCCACTTGAGGACGATGCGGCGCCCCGAATAGCAGAAACCGAGAAGACGGGTATTGTACTTCCATCCGCGGAACACGTCAGCAAACCTTATTCGATTATCACGTTTTCAGACGACCTTGCTGCGCAAAAATACGCTACAATACGCCCTATTTCAAGTTTCTAAAAATTAAAAGGAAAATTCAATGTTCAGCTTCTTCCGCCGCAAGAAAAACAGGAAAACGCCCGCTCAAGAAGAAACCCGTATTCAGGAAACCGCCGCCGAAGCCGTAGAGAACGCTGAAGCTGCCGTTTTCGCAAACGCTTGAAACGGTTCAGGAAAAATGTCGGCGAAAAAAAGCGGAAGAACTGACGGCGGCAGTCGAAACGGCGGTAGAAAGTGCCAAAGAGCGCGCCGAAGAAATTTGCGAGACTGTGGTTGAACATGTTTCCGAAACGGTCGAACACGTCCGCGAGGCGGTTGGCGAAACGTCGTCTGAAACGGTTGAAAAAGTGGAAGAACGCGTTGAAGCCGTCGGCGAAACCGTTGCCGATAATGTTTCCGCAGCGGTAGAACACGTCCATGAAGCGGTCAGCGACGGGTCGTCTGAAACCGCAGAAGCCGTCGAAACCCAAGCTGAAGCCGCGCCTGCCGCATCCGAAGAACATTCCGTACCGGTCTTTGACAATACAGCCGTCGCCACGTCGTCTGAAACCTCTGAACCGTCCGAAACCGAACCCAAACTCGGCTGGGCGGCGCGTTTGAAACAGGGTTTGACCAAATCGCGCGACAAAATGGCGAAATCGCTGGCGGGCGTGTTCGGCGGCGGGCAAATCGACGAAGATTTGTACGAAGAGCTGGAAACCGTGCTGATTACCAGCGACATGGGTATGGAAGCGACGGAATACCTGATGAAAGACGTGCGCAACCGCGTCAGCCTTAAGGGGCTGAAAGACGGCAACGAGTTGCGCGGCGCATTGAAAGAAGCCTTGTACGACCTGATTAAGCCGTTGGAAAAACCGCTGGTCTTGCCCGACACGAAAGAGCCGTTCGTCATCATGCTGGCGGGCATCAACGGCGCGGGTAAAACCACTTCCATCGGCAAACTCGCCAAATATTTCCAAGCGCAGGGCAAATCCGTGCTGCTTGCCGCAGGCGACACCTTCCGCGCCGCGGAAGGTGTCGCCCGCGAGCAGCTTCAAGCATGGGGCGAACGCAACAACGTAACCGTCATTTCGCAAACCACGGGCGATTCCGCCGCCGTCTGCTTCGATGCCGTCCAAGCCGCCAAAGCGCGCGGCATCGACATCGTGCTGGCCGACACCGCCGGCCGCCTGCCCACGCAGCTTCATTTGATGGAAGAAATCAAAAAAGTGAAGCGCGTGCTGCAAAAAGCGATGCCCGACGCGCCGCACGAAATCATCGTCGTCCTCGATGCCAATATCGGGCAAAACGCCGTCAACCAAGTCAAAGCCTTTGATGATGCGCTGGGTCTGACGGGACTGATTGTGACCAAACTCGACGGTACGGCAAAAGGCGGCATCCTCGCCGCGCTTGCCTCCGACCGCCCCGTCCCCGTCCGCTACATCGGCGTGGGCGAAGGCATAGACGATTTGCGTCCGTTTAACGCGCGCGCGTTTGTGGACGCGTTGTTGGACTAAAGCCCAATCGGGCAACAGTCCGATAACGAAAAATCCCGATACGGCAAAAATGCCTGCGTATGCGTTTTTATAGTGGATTAACTTTAAACCAGTACGGCGTTGCCTCGCCTTGTCGTACTATCTGTACTGTCTGCGGCTTCGTCGTCTTGTCCTGATTTAAATTTAATCCACTATATTCGACACAGCCGTTTTGCCGAACCATGAAAAAGGTCGTCTGAAACCGGAAAACAGGTTTCAGACGACCTTTGTTTGATGTGGCGGACGAAATAGCGCTGCCGTCAATTGGTGCAACGCCTATCCCTGTCGAAAAGGCGAAAACCGTTTGAAAGCAACCCTTACGGAGACAAGTAGCTTTACAAACGGTTTTCAGGTCGGCCTAGCGACCCACCAACGATTATTATACCAACATCATGCTTTTTTTGACAAACTCTGATTTCAAATTCATCGCGCTGCCGTCGATTTTGCAACCGATATTGTGGTCGCCTTCTTGCAGACGTATGCCTTTTACCTTGGTTCCTTGCTTGATGACCATGGAGCTGCCTTTGACTTTGAGGTCTTTAATCAGGACAACGGTGTCGCCGTCTTGCAACACGGCGCCGTTGGCATCTTTGACGCTCATGGTTTCTTCGGCGGCTTCGCCGTCGTTTTCCGTCCATTCAAACGCGCATTCGGGACAGATGTATTGGCTGCCGTCTTCGTAGGTGTATTCGGATTGGCATTGCGGGCAAGGTGGGAGGGACATGGTGGGGATTCCTTTTGGTTGAGAAGCGGGGAATTATAGTGGATTAAAATAAAAAAATAAAAATGAGATAAGGCGGCAACGCCCGCCGTGTACGGGTAGTACATAAGGGCGTTGGCAACGCCGTATCATTGCAATTTTAATCCACTATATAAGGGAAAGGAGGCAAGGATACGACGGCTTTATACCTAGCTTCAATACAAAACGACCTGTCTTGCAACAGGTCGTCTGAAAACACGGATGCGGCTTAGAGGGACAGCGAAGCTGCCTGAATCAGACCGCGGGCTTTGGCTTCGGCTTCGGCGGCACGCTCTTGCGAGGTGAACGGACCCATTTTGACGACGTATTCGTAGTCGCGTTTCTCCAGGGAAACTCTCGGGCTCATCATGCCGGCGGAAAGGTTTCTCGCCGCCTGGTTCATATAGGCTTGCGCTTCGCGCTCGGTACCGAAGGATTTCAAATCTACGAAAATGTCTTTTCCATCATAAACTTGGGTGCTTTGACCCGGTACGATTTGTTCGACTTTAACATGTGCCGTGCCTTGGTTGATGAAACCCAATTGTTGGGCGGCGGCTTTGGAAACATCGATCACACGGTTGCCGTGGAAAGGACCGCGGTCGTTGACGCGGACGATGACGCTTTTACCGTTTTTGGTGTTGGTCACACGGGCGTAGCTGGGAATGGGGAGGGTTTTGTGGGCGGCGGTCAGGGCGTTCATATTGTAACGCTCGCCGCTGGAAGTTTTACGGCCGTGGAATTGGTTGCCGTACCATGAGGCGTTTGCCGGTTTGGCTGAAAGAGGAAACTTTGGTCATCGGCGTGTAGCGTTTGCCGGCAACTTTGTAACTGCGGTTGGCAGAAGGATGCAGCTTTTTCGACTCGGACCACGCTGTCGGCAGATGGCGGCATTGATGGAAAGGACGCCGATGGCGGCGGCGGCTAGGGTGAAGGAGGGTGGTTTTTAGATAAAAGTCAAAACGTAGTCCGTTCTTGAGTTGATAACGCAGCGGTTTCAGACGGCCTGTTATACGCCGCCGGCAAAACCGTTTTGTCGCCATGCTTCAAATAAAATCACGGCGACGGTATTGGAAAGATTCATGCTCCTGCTGTCGGGCATCATCGGCAGGCGGATTTTTTGTCCGGCAGGCAGGCTGTCGAGAACTTCGGCAGGCAGGCCGCGCGTTTCGGGACCAAACAGCAACACGTCGCCTTCGCGGAAGGAAACTTCGTCGGGGCGGGTGGAGCCTTTGGTGGTCAGCGCGAAAATGCGGCGGCCTTCGAGTGCCTTGAGGCAGTCTTCGAAATTCTCATGTACCGTCAGTTTGGCAAACTCGTGATAATCCAAACCCGCGCGTTTCATTTTGGACGAATCCAGCGGAAACCCAAGCGGCTTGACCAAGTGCAAATCGGCACCGGTATTGGCGCACAGGCGGATGATATTGCCCGTATTGGGCGGGATTTCGGGTTGGTACAAAACTATGGTAAACATATAAATCAATCACTTATAGAGTGGCATAATGCCGAAATGTTCCATGGGTGTCAAAAACTTTAAGCTATTTTTTCATTGGCGGACGCGCCAAACTCCAGCAAAAAATCTTACCTGCGCCTGATTTTTTCAGCGTTTTCGCCAATTCGTTTAAAGTCGAGCCGGTGGTAAAGACATCGTCAATTAACAGAATATTACACGCCTTCGGCAATTCGGCTTTGATTTTAAATGCATTCTTGATATTTCGCCGACGTTCGTCGCTTTTCAGCGTACTTTGCGGCTCGCCATGCCGTCTGAAAACCGCGTGGCGCGGCAGCAGCGTCCAGCCGTAGCGTTTTGCCAAAATATCCGTCAACACCTCGCTTTGGTTGAATCCGCGCTTGAGCCGCCGCTCTTTGCTCAAAGGCATGGGCAGGACGAAATCGAAGTGTTCCGTCGCCAGCCAGTCCGGTGCGTTTTGGCTCATCAAATCCGCCAACGGACGGCTCATGCCCAAATCCGCCAAGTGTTTCAGCTCGCGTATCATGCTGCTGACGGGCGGTTCGTAATACAGCGAGGCCCACATTCTATCAAATGCGGGCGGCTTTTTCTGACAACTGCCGCACACTGCCCCGCCCGCGACAGGGCGGAAACACAAAGGGCAGCTTTTGTGCCGCGTCGATAAAAATATTCCGTCAAATCGTTTGCGCAGCCTCGGCAAAAGGCCGTCTGAAACGGAATCGTGGCATAATACGCAACGTCGCGCATTGAGCTGTTTCAAACTGCGCCACCAAGAAAGAACATTCATGCCACACTCCGCCAAAAAAGTTTATCTGATACACGGTTGGGCGGCGAACCGCCATGTATTCGACGATTTGATACCGCGCCTGCCTGCCGATTGGGACGTCCGCGCGCTTGATTTGCCCGGACACGGCGATGCGCCTTTTGCCGAACCGTTTGATATTGCCGCCGTTGCCGAAGCCTTCGCCGGACAAATCGACACGCCGGCACACATTCTCGGCTGGTCGCTGGGCGGACTGGTTGCCCTGTATCTGACCGCGCTTTATCCCGACAAAATCAAATCGCTCTGCCTGACGGCAAGCTTTGCCCGATTGACTGCCGACACGGATTATCCCGAAGGCTTGGCGCAACCTGCCTTTGGGCAAGATGGTCGGCGCATTTCCAGCAGGATTATGCCAAACATATTAAACAGTTTCTACAACTGCAGTTGCTGCACACACCAAACGCCGCCGAAATCATCAGCAACATCCTGCCCGACCTCTCCCGCCACGGCGCACCGCCCGCCCTGCAAGCCGCGTTGATGCCGTCAACCAAGCCGATGCCCGTCCCCTGCTTTGCAGCATCCAAGCCCCGTCGCTTTCTGGTGTTCGGACAAAAAGACGCCATCACCCCGCCGCGCATGGGCGAATACCTCAACCGCCATCTGGCGGACAGCGAGCTGGTATTGATGGAAAAAGCGGCACACGCCCCGTTTTTAAGCCACGCCGACGAATTTGCCGAGCGTTACCGCGGCTTTTGTCGAAAAGGTCGTCTGAAAACCTTGTGCCGCTGTTGCCGTTCAGGCGTAAATCCAAAACTTAAAGAATGACGAGGCTTCAGAGTGTGAAATCCGTCGGCGGGAACGATGCCTCGTTACCGCAACGCCAGCCTTATCCCTTCCCCCGTCCGGCGGGGAAGGTTAGGATGGGGGTGGTTCTCAGATGTACGGAATAAAATAGAGCCATCCTCTTCCGCCAGACAAAGAGGAAGCCGGTAACCGAACGCAGCGGTTACTGTTTTTAACATAGTCGATTGAAATTAAAAAGAAATCCATACTGCCCCTAAACAACGGTACAAAAACCAACCCTTCAAAAAAGAAAAAAAGGCCGTCTGAAACATGAACTCCCAAGACAAACGCTGGCAAATCCACCGCCATCTCGCCCAAGACACCGACGAGCGGCTGCAAATCGTCCGCAACGCGCCCAAGCGCATCCTGCTGGTCGGTGCGGACGCGGACATCAGCCGCAGCCTCCTTGCCGCGCGCTATCCGAATGCAGTATTCGAAGAATACGACCCGCGCGCCGATTTCCTCCAAACCGCCGCAGCCGCGCGCAAAAGCGGTTTTTGGCAAAAACTCACCGGCAAAACCGTCCCGCAACACTGCCAAGCCCTGACCGCCCCGCTGCCCGAAGCCTCCGCCGATATGTTGTGGGCGAACCTCAGCCTGCCCCGCGCGGACGAAATCCTGCCCGTCCTGAAAAATTGGGCAAACGCCTTGAAAACAGACGGTTTATTATTCTTTCACCCATTTTGGCCGCGACAGCCTGACCGAGCTGACAGGTCGTCTGAAAAGCGCGGGGATAACGTGTGAAACGCCAACCCTTATCGATATGCACGACCTCGGCGACATGCTTGCCGACAACGGTTTCTACGACCCCGTTACCGATACCGCCAAGCTCGAATTGAGCTACCGTAAAAGCGGCGACGTTCCGGCAGGACATGGAAACCCTGGGCTTGTGGCACGCCTTGAAATTCAGCGACGCCCAAGCGGCTGAAGCGTTTGTGGATAAGATTTTTCGAAAACCGAAGGCGGTCTGACCGTCACGCTCGAAACCGTGTACGGCCATGCCGTGAAGAAACTGACGCTGCCCGAAGGAGAAAAACGTGGTGCGGTTTTTATCCGAAAGGCTGAACGGTTTGGCGGAATAAATATAGTGGATTAAATTTAAATCAGGACAAGGCGACGAAGCCGCAGACAGTACAGATAGTACGGAACCGATTCACTTGGTGCTTCAGCACCTTAGAGAATCGTTCTCTTTGAGCTAAGGCGAGACAACGCCGTACTGGTTTAAAGTTAATCCACTATAAAAGGTCGTCTGAAAACGTCTCAACGAATAGCGTTAAAACGTTTTCAGACGACCTTTACGCGGCGGCAAGCCTGTTCCCTTTCCATTTCCGTCCAATGCCCGTTCGGACAGATAGGCTCAATTCGACTCAGGCGTTCTGCTTCAATCCACGCTAACGCTGACTAAAAGAAGGTCGTCTGAAACCTGATTTCCAATTTCAGACGACCTCTTTTCAAACCCGTATCCGTCAATAAAGTTCTAACGGTACGTCCAACAATGCCTGCGCGTTTTCAATCTGCGCGGCGCAGGCGTAAACCTGCGGCAGGACGTGGGCGCAATAGACGCGGGCGTTGTGTTGCTGCGCCGCGTAAAAACCGCTGCCGAAGCCGTCGGCGTCTTCCGCTTGGGCGGCTTCGGCGGCAAGGTAGGCGCGGGCGAGTCCGATGGCGCCGAGCGTCAGCCCCATTTGTTGCAGGTAGGCATTGGACGCGGCGGCGGCGAGGGCGGGACGGTCGGCGTATCCGACCATGCGGGCGATGCTTTGTTCCGCCGTTTCAATGGCTTGCGCCAGTTGCTGCGCGGCGACGGGGTCGGCGGCGGCGAGTTTGTCCGCCAGCTCTTTGCCTTCGGCGAGCAGCTTCAGGGGCAGCGCACCGTTTTTGCCGGTGGTTTTGCGCCCTGCCAAATCGGCGGCCTGTATGCCGTTGGTGCCTTCGTAAATCGGCGTAATCCGCACGTCACGCAGGTATTGCGCCACGCCGCTTTCTTCGACGTAACCCGCGCCGCCGTAAATCTGGACGGCGAGGTTGGTCAGGACGACGCCGTTGTCGGTCGGCCAGGCCTTGACGATGGGAATCAGGAAATCCAGTTCGCGCTCCGCTTCTTTGCGCAATACGTTGTCGGGGCAGGCGGCGGCAAAATCGGTCAGGGCGGCGGCGCGCAGATACAGGGCGCGTTGGGCGGCGAGCGTTGCCTTTTTGTATCAACAACATACGGCGCACGTCGGGATGGCGGATAATCGCTACGTCGTCTGAACCGTCCGCCTCGTCGCGTCCCTGCACGCGCTCTTTGGCATAGGCGAGCGCGTTTTTGATAGGCGCGTTCGGCGACGGCGTGGCCTTCGATACCGACGTTCAGCCGCGCGGTTTTTCATCATGGTAAACATATACGCCAAACCCTTGCCCGCCCTGCCGACCAGATAGCCTTCGGCGTTGTCGAACTCCATCGTACAGGTCGGGCTAGCGTATGCCGAGCTTGTGTTCGATGCCGATGGCGCGCACGCCGTTGCGTCCGCCCAAGCTGCCGTCCGCGTTCACCAAATATTTCGGCACGATAAACATCGACACGCCCTGCACGCCCGGCGCGGCATCGGGCAGGCGCGCGAGTACCAGATGGACGATGTTTTCCGTCATTTCCTGATCGCCCCAAGTGATGAAGATTTTCTGACCGCTGAGGGTATACGCGCCGTTTTCCTTCGGTACGGCGCGGGTGGCGATATGGTTCAAATCCGAACCCGCCTGCGGTTCGCTCAAATTCATCGTTCCCGCCCATTCGCCGCTGCACATTTTCGGCAGGTATGTCTGTTTCTGCTCCTCGCTGCCGTGTTTGAACAGCGCGTCCACTGCCCCCAGCGTCAGCATCGGCATCAGCGACAGGGCGAGGTTGGCGGCGCACCACATCTCTTCACACGCCGCCGACACGACCGCCGGCAGCCCCTGCCCGCCAAATTCCGCCGGCGCGCGCAAACCCGCCCAACCCGCTTCGCAGAAATCATAGTAGGCACGCTCCAAATCGGGATGGGTGGTGATCAGGTCGTCTGAAAAACCCGCGCCGTAGAGGTCGCCGGTACGGTTGGTGCCCGCCCATTGTTCCGAGGCAAACCGCGCCGCTTCGTCCAGCACCGCATCCACCGTTTCCGCATCCAAACCTTCCGCATGGGGCAGTTGCAGGATTTCGTCCAACCTGCCGTGCACGCGGATGCCGAAACGCAATTCGTTTACAGGGGCCGTGTAGCTCATGGAATCTCTCCGAAGTGAATGATTTGAAATGGATTTGGGATAAATTGGTATAGTTATACTAATCCTAAACCACAGGTTTGCAAAGCGCAGGTTTTCAGACGACCTCGGGCAAAATGCAAGGCTATCCTTTTATTTTTTTAAAAATTATTTCAAATCAGGCAGCATGGGCGGAGCGCAGCAGGTTTGAGCGCTGGTCAAAGTGAGGCGGAGGTCGTCTGAAAAAAAGATTTCGGGCTTTTTCAGACGACCTTTTTAAAGAAAGGCTGTGTTTTTAAAAATTTAATTGACTAAAGATAATCAATCAAATAAAAGACCCCACTTAGCAAAGTATGGTGTAGGAGATTTCTTGGCTGAAAAATCATACTTATGAGAATATAGATTATTATTCTATTTTTATAAATTTTAACCATTTTATTGAATAGTTAAAATTGAATTAAATAATACAAATTATCATTGAAAAACTGACGATAGCAAAGCCATTGATTTTGCTATCGTCAGACCAGTTCAACAAAAACAAGTGTTTCTAATGAAATTATTTACTATTTAATTCTTCTAGTTTTTCATTCCAATAAACTTTATGAGTGCTTTTTAATTCATTGTCAATTTCAATTAGATTGGAATAATTACTAATAAATTCTGATATATTAGATACAAGTCTTAGGTAGTATTTTTAGTGTCGGCAGTAAGCCATTAATAATCAATTGACAACCGTGTGTTTCCCTGATTTCAGATACTATTTGGTCTATGTCTGACTTGTCTTCAGGAATGATACCCAATGTTGATAAAATATAATATTGTTTTTGGTCTAAATCTAAGAATTTTTCCTTTTGCTCTTAGAACCATATTTTTTTATCAACAGGTATTCCCAATTTAATCTCGACGGCTTCTAGTAAATTAGAATTATCGTCAAATACTTCAATATCCCCTGCGGTGTTTGATGTTCTATCAGAAGCGGTATAAGACCCCATAGGCTTGAGTTCACAACCTTCATATTTTTCATTTCTTTCACTAACAAACTATATACAGCATGAAAAAGCAAGCATAGGTAATTTTGCTGCTCCAGCTTCGCCATAATTGTGTGAAAACTGGTCATCTAATACGCCTATTACTTGGCTTATTGTAAGACTATCAGGGTTTTCTAATGCGACTATTTTCTATTTCATTTTCTTTAGATTTCTTAAAAAGCTTCTTTTGATTAAATAAGTTAAAACTGTTTCAGCAGAAAAGCCTTCACATTGGACAGCGTTTAATATATTAAGAAAGGCTGTTTTAACATCCTTATCACTAATTTCACCTGAATAATTTAAATCGTATATAGCTTTTTGTTCTAAGGTTCTCGTTAGCCAACCACTTTCCGCCATGCTTGGTAAGCCAAGTTCTTTTTAAAAACAGGGGTAATATTCGCAGTATCAAAGCTTCTACCTGAAAAAAACCTTTGTTTTCACCTTCTGACAATTTAACTTTATGTCTTCTTATGTCTTGTGAAGGGTGATGAATTTTATAGAATAATAAAAGTAACTAAAAACCGTAAAAACGCCTTTTTGATTATAGATTTTATCTACAATAACGTCTGAATATTCCTTTAAAGTATGACCATTGGAAATAGTTTCCGCTAAGACTTTCTCTATTGAAGAAATTTCTTCTTTTGAATTAACTTCTGAACAAAAAAATTTCTAAATTCTTGCTTAAAAATTCGTCATTTCTAAAATTCCTTGATTTTTTTATTGTTAATGCGATTTGTTCTACCATAGGAACACAAACTGAATTACCAACTTGTCTGTATTGGTGGGCTAATTTATCTGAACGCTTAAAAATCATCAGGAAAAACCCATTATTCGATAACACTCGTTCAAAGTCAATTTTCTTACTTTATCTTCATCAGGTAGATATATAAAAACCTTCCTGTGGTTTCTTGAGATGGTATCGTAGGGGTGTGTGCCTTCAACAGAATAAATCCTATTTGGTTGTCTATGTACTCTTGATAAAATGCTCTGTATTCGGTCTTATACCAGTTTTTCCAAATATTTTTTTATTACGATAACCTATAAAAAAATTAAACCAGTTTTTGGGTGGTGTAATTTTTCCAAAATAGTATATTCGGAAGGGTCTAAATATTCAAAATCCCTGATTTATCTAAAAATCTTTCAGTTTGACTTCTTCAAATTTTGGTAATCTATCAAAATCAAATGCGGTTTGCCCCTTTTACCCCAATAATAATAATTCTTTTCCCTGTTCTGCGGCACTCCAAAAATCTTTAGAGTTTAGCAACTCATAACTTACAGAATATTCCATATCTTCCAAAGTCTGAATTACTGTCTTAAATGTATTGCCATTATCATGATGAATTAAGTATTTAACATTTTCTAACACTACCACTTTTGGATTTTTTTAGCGTCTATGATGCGGCAAATATCAAAAAAACAATGTTCCCCTAGTGTCTTCAAAACCCTGCTTTTTTTCCAGATATACTGAAAGGCTGACAAGGGAAGCCTGCAACTAAAAACATCAAAGTTGGGTAATTCATCAGTATTAATTTGAGTAACATCACCAAAGGGTTTCTCACCAAAAATTACTTTCATATACTGCCTGACAATTTTTATCTATCTCACTTGAAAATACGCAGTCATAGCCAGCTTTCTCAAATCCAAGTCTAAAGCCACCAATACCTGCAAACAAATCTATAAACTTTGGATTACCTGTCATATACTATCTACCATTTAAAAACTAATTTATCTTACTATTTCTGTAGATAAACCACGTTTAGTCGCCGCTGTTCCTCGCTTATGCGGCGGACGTGGTAAATTAAAAATTTTTGTGATTTCCTTTATATGAAATCGTAGTAAATGTTTCGTCAGCTTGCACGACACCATCTAATTCTACTTGTTCCATCATTTTTTTGTAGAGCATCTAAGATTTTATGTCGCCAAGCAAAAGCGGTTGCCAAGTTGATGTCACAAATTTCCGCACATTTTCGGAGTGGGTATTTTTCAATCATACAATGAACATACTTTTTCCAATACGGAAATATCTTTTTTTCATACTAAATAATATAGTACCAGTTTGTTCTACAAAAAGCTTTATTACATGAACGGCAAAAGAAAAATTTTGCCTGCCATTACGTTTACCGTTTTTGACAAAATGAACAGATTGACAATGCGGACAGGCTTCAACTTTTTTTAGGTTGAATGACCTTTTGAATGGACGTTTTGGAGTTGGCAATTTCTGATAAAAAATTTCTGTTTGTCAGTATCGGGGAGATTTTTCAAAAAGCTGCTTTAAAATATCTATTTCTTTGGTTGAATGAGACATAAAAATACCTCTTAATCCTTATAGATTAAGAGGTATTTTTACTATTTCTGAATCACCTTATCAATCAAATTTTAAAAACATAGCCTTAAAAACAAATTTTCCGGGAACCAGCCCTTCAACCAACTTTATCAAGGTATTGATTCTTAAGCCAGCTGATAACAAGTTATCGTCTATTCAAAAACAATTGGCGGGACTTCTTCCATTTATCGTAATACATAAAACCCATTTGATCGATTTTCCATTCCCCGCCTTCCAAAAACCAGCGTATAGGTTTTCTTTTCCCCACTATAATCCAACACATCTATTTCATATTTTTTTATCACTGATTTTCCGTTCAGACGTAATAGTTTCGTCATATTCTGGTGGCATTTGAAAAGAAGGCGCTTCTTGTCTAGCTTGCCTTAAAGATAAAGCTTTTTTTAGATAAAAATTGGTGATGTATTTTTTTGATTTCATCAGCTCTTTTTGCTGTTTTCATCGTGATTAATTTCAAAAAGCACCTTCATCCAAACTTTTTGAGTAAGCTCTCCCCAATACAATTCATAATCTTTCATTTGTTGAATGAACTCAGCTAATGTTTCATGCGCGGTTTTCATATTAGGAATTTCCTTTAAAAGTGTTCTAAATTGCATTTTACTCATTCTCTACAAAAGGTCGTCTGAAACGCTTATCCGTGTTTCAGACGACCTTTCGCTTTCAGGATTTAAAAAAACGGATTGTGCCGTTTTTCATGCCCGATGTCGGTCATTCTGCCGTGTCCGGCGATGACGCGCGTGTCTTCGGGCAGGACGAACAATTTGTTGCGGATATTATGGATGAGGTCGGCGTGGTTGCCGCGCGGGAAGTCGGTTCTGCCTATGGTTTCGTAAAACAATACGTCGCCCGCGATGAGCAGCCCCGCTTCGGCGCAGTAAAAACGACGTGGCCGGGCGTGTGGCGGGGATGTGCAGGACTTGGAAGGTGTGGCTGCCGACCTTGAGCGTTTCGCCTTCGTTCAGCCAGCGGGTCGGCTTGAACGCGGGGAAACGGGAAAACCGTATTGGGCGGTCGTTTCGGGCAGGGCTTGCAGCAGGAATTCGTCGTCTGCATGAGGGCCGATGACGGGGACGGGGCGGTGTTCCCGCATTCCACCACGCCGCCGGCATGGTCGAGGTGTCCGTGGGTCAGCCAAATGGCGGTCAGGGTGAGGTTTTTCGCGTCCAGCTCTTGCAGCAGGTAGGGAACGTCGCCGCCGACATCTGTCAGGACGGCTTCGCGGGTTTCGTCATCCCACAAAAGGGTGCAGTTTTTGGCGGAAGGGGTAACGGCAATGATTTCGGCTTGAAGTGCCATGAGGCGGGATTCCTGGGTAGTGGTTGGATGGGGGCTTGAACTTCGTTGAAACGATGAAACGATGTTTTCAGACGACCTTCGGTCTGTTTATGCGGTATCATTATTATATTTGAAATAATCACTCACATTATTGGAACGTTTATGAGAACTTCAATGCAGGGCATGATACCGATTTTTGCCGCTTTTTCATCCAAACGGCGCTCGGCGCGGATTTGATGCTGGCGCAGGAATACAAAGACCAAGAGATTGCGGGCTGGGCGATGAGCGAGAAGCTCGACGGCGTGCGCGCGTATTGGGACGGGCGCCAACTGGTCAGCAGGCAGGGGCTACGCATTTACCCCGCCCAAAGGTTTTACCGCGCAGTTCCCGCCCTATCCGCTCGACGGCGAGCTGTATAGCGGGCGCGGGCAGTTTGAACAGATTTCCGCCGCCGTGCGCTCGTCTTCCGGCGATTGGCGCGGCATCCGCCTGCACGTTTTCGATGTCCCCAAAGCGCAAGGCAACCTCTACCAACGCCTCGCCGTCGCAACGCAATGGCTGAAAACGCATCCGAACGCGCCCATCACCATCATCCCGCAAACCCAAAGTCCGCGACCGGCAGCACGCGATGGATTTTTGAAACAAATCGAAGCGCAGGGCGGCGAAGGCGTGATGCTGCGCCAACCCGAATCGCGTTACAGCGGCGGCAGGAGCAGCCAATTATTGAAGCTGAAAAAGCCAATACGACGACGAATGCACGGTAACGCGGCATTATGAAGGCAAAGGGCGCAACGCCGGACGGCTGGGCGCGGTCGGCTGCAAAAACCGACACGGCGAATTCCGCATCGGCAGCGGCTTCAAAGACAAAGACCGCGACAACCCGCCCAAAATCGGCTCGGTCATCACATACCGCTACCGCGGCTTCACACAAAAAGGCACGCCGAAATTTGCGACGTTTGTGCGGGTCAGAACGGACAGGTAAGAGCGGATGAGTCGAAAGGTCGTCTGAAAACCGTATTTTTAGGGTTTTCAGACGACCTTTTATAAGTTTGACGGATACTGAATTAGTTTTTCTGCTTTGGCGGAGAAAAAGGGAAGGCTTCGGTATATATGGTGTACAATTTTCGTCTGATTGTTTTTCATAAAGGGATAAATGATGGATTGTGATATTTTTAACTGTTGATGGTTTGATTGAAGAAAGTCTCCTATTTTTTTGATGAGAGACAATACGATGAAGCGATTGAAAAAACTCCATCAAGCTTGGGATGAGATTGTAGATAAAAAGCACTCAGATTAATGAGCAAATTAATATTCAAGCTTGGTTTGGTCGTTGTTATTTTTGCACAGGCAGAGAAAGCCAAGGATGCGGATAAGTCAGATGAATTGTTCAAACTAGCCGTTGAACACTATCGGCAAAGGTTGAAACTTGCCAAGCAACTGACAGATAAACAAGATAGTATTGATGAACAAATCGATGTCCAAGTTTGGCTTGGTCATCATTATCTTGCATATGCTGTTGGAATTAAAGATACAAATAAAGCAGGAGAACTGTTTTGGACAATCCGTTAAACACTATGAGAAATGGCTGCAACTTACCGAGCAACTGGAAAAATAAACAAGATTGTATTGGGCAACAAACTGATGCTCAATCTTGGCTTGTCCGTTGTTATGTTGAACAGGCTAGGAAAACCAAGAATACTGGCGAAATAAACGACCTATTCGGGCGAGCCATTAAACACAACGAAAAAAGATTACAACTTGCCGAGCAACTGGAAGATAAACAAGACGACAGTATTCAGAAACAAATCGATGCCCTATCTTGGTTTTGCAGGTTGTTATTTGGAGCAAGCTATAAAAACCAAGGATATGAACGAAGCAGCCAAACTGCTCAAGCAAGCGGCTGCATTCTCCAAACAACATTTATGGTTTACTAGACAACTGGAAGATGAACAAATCCGCATTCAGCAACAAATATTTGCTCGATTTGGGCTTGGCCGTTGTTATATAGAGCGGGTTAAGAGAATTAAAAATACAGATAAAGTGGAAGCACTTTTCAAGAAACAAGCCGGTAAATATCTTTTGACTGCTGATGAGACAATTATCACAATTAAGTGATGAAGCAAAAAAAGAATAGAAAAAAAGGATCCATCAAAGTTTAAGAGATGTCGCTTATCTCAATGAAGATTGGCATTCTTATTTCGAAAAGAAAAAACAAGAAATACAGGAATCGCTTTTCAAAGGTAAAACTTCACAACCGCAAGACGCCGTTGCAACCGTGCTGGCGGTTCTCCATATCACGCCGATAGAGTTGGGTTTCATCCCGATGGCGCATTACACTTCGCCCCATGTATGCCATATATTATTCGGCATCGGCGGCAGTGAAACCGCCAATCCGATGCGGCTCGGCAGCTCCACCTATATGAACGACCCGTCCGAAGGCAAGGCATTGTTGGACTTACTGAACCAACAGGATTTGGAGTTGGAAAACAAAGCGGATGGCGCGTCCCACAATGCCTTTTTTACCTGCTTCTCTAGCCGCATCAACGATTTGAACCAGTTTCGTCTGTATGGGAAAGAAGGCGGCGTGGAGGCTTCTGGCTGCTGCCTGGTGTTCAATAAAAACGGGGATTGGCTGAAAGAATCGGATGTTTCCGCCCCGTTCCGCAGCCTGTCCGAAATGTCTGGGCAGAATTCAGACGACCTGCCAAAAGTTGATGAATATGAAAAATTGCCGCTTTATCAAGTCGCTTATGTCGCTTACAAAGATGAATATATTGCGGAAAAGAAATGCGGGATATGGCTTCTCCCTCAAGAAAAACTGAAATTCGGTATCCGCCTGAAACCCGTCGGAAATGAAGACTGGCATCAGTTCCGCTTGAAAATTAAAAGAAGCGTTGGAAGAGCTTATCGAGTTTTTCGAGGACAACTCCGCCGTCAGCGACGACGATAAAGAAGCCTTGGAATACATCCGCTATCTGTTTAAAGACTTCGCCTTCCGCGACGAAGAAGAGTTCCGCCTGCTGGTTATCAAACCAATCGATTCGGAGGAAATCGAATATTGCGAGACGACCCAATCCCTCTATATCCCTTATGCCGATATACGGAATCTGGCGGACGAGGTGATTTTGGGTACGAATTACGAAAAAAACCGGCAATCAACGCAAGGCGGAAGTGTTCCGCTATCAGATGAAGCAAAAATGCCCCGACGTCAAAGTCTCCCGCTCGACGCTGCCGATTAATCCGCCGAATAAGTAGCTTGGTTTGCGCGGCAATGCCGAACCGGCCGTAGGGTCGGATACTTGTATCCGACAAAACCTGCCATCTCAAAAAGCCGTCGGATTCGAGAATCCGACCTACTGCAACTGATGGCTAGGCCGGTGTATTGAAAGCGATGGCAAAATCCGCTTCTCTGTTTTCAGACAACCTTAGCCCGTTTTGGGTTTATAATTTCCTTTTTCCCAACTGATTTCCCCGTTTACCATGATCGATTTAGAAACCAAACGCCTTTGAAACCCAAGCCATGCTTGATAATGCCGAGCTTTTGTTCGACCAAGACCAATGCCGTGCCGCGCTGCAAAAAGTGGCGGACGAGATTACGCGCGATTTGGGGGATAAATATCCGCTCCCTGCTGCCTGTAATGGGCGGGGCGGTGGTGTTTACGGGGCAGTTGCTGCCGCTGTTGCGCTTTCCGTTGGACTTTGATTATGTTCATGTTTCCCGTTACGGCGACAAACTGGCGGGCGGCGCGTTCAACTGGAAACGTATGCCCGACCCGGAGCAGATTCGGGGCCGTCATGTGGTCGTATTGGACGATATTTTTGGACGAGGGACACACGATGTCGGCGATTCAGTCCAAGCTCTTGGAAATGGGGGCAGCGAGCTGCCGTGCGGCTGTGTTTGCCAACAAGTTGATCGACAAGGAAAAACCGACCAAGGCGGATTATGTCGGAATGGATGTTCCCAACCGCTACGTCTTCGGCTACGGTATGGACGCGGCGGGCTGCTGGCGCAATTTGGGCGAGATTTACGCGCTCAACCAAGGCTGATGCGGAATGAAAAAAGGTCGTCTGAAAACCTTTTCAGACGACCTTTGTGCCACCATATCGCGCTATGTAGCGGGTGAACGGACGATACCTTCGCCCACACCGGCCGAATAAAAATCATCAGGGAACACATCATGATCAACCTTTTTAATCATTACCCACGAGGCGGTAGGCGAAGCCTACCGCAGCCTGACCCATCATTTCTTCCCCACGGGCATGCCGGAAAACATCCGCATCCTCGGCGTAGAGCCTGACGAAGACCAAAACGACATCATCAACAATGCCATCGCCGCGCTGCAAGAGTTTCCTGAAAACCACGGCGTATTGATTATGACCGACATCTTCGGCGCGACGCCGTGCAATGCCGCCCGCAGGCTGGTTCGCGCGGGCAAATCCGCCATCCTGACCGGACTGAACGCGCCGATGATGATTAAAGCGACCCAATACTCGCCCATGGCGGAAGATCTCGCCGCCTTTACTGAAACGGTCAGGAAGCCGCCGTCAAAGGCATTTTCGCCATCACCGCCGAACCGGAAGATTTGGTGTGCAAACAGCACGCCGAAGCCGTCTAACCCGACCGACACGTTTTCAGACGACCCCGCACACCCGAAAGTCGAACATGCAAAAACAACAAATCGAAATCATCAACAAACTCGGACTCCACGCCCGCGCTTCCAGCAAATTCACCCAAACCGCGTCTCAGTTTCAAAGCGAAGTCTGGGTAACGAAAAACGGAAGCCGCGTTAATGGCAAAAGTATCATGGGCTTAATGATGCTCGCAGCTGCCAAAGGCACGATCATCGAGCTGGAAACCGACGGCTTGGACGAAGTCGCCGCTATGAAGGCATTGACCGACTTAATCAACGACTACTTCGGCGAGGGCGAATAATGAGTATCGTGCTGCACGGTGTCGCCGCGGGCAAAGGCATCGCCATCGGACAAGCCCACCTGATTACGCGCGGGACGGCTGAAGTGCCGCAATACGACGTTTCAGACGACCTCATCGACGCCGAAGCCGTCCGTTTCGATGCCGCCATCAAAGCCACACGCAAAGAGTTGGAACAGTTGCGCAGCGCGATTCCCGAAAACGCCCCGACCGAATTGGGCGCGTTTATTTCGCTGCACCTCATGCTGCTGACCGACGTAACCCTCTCGCGCGAACCCGTCGATATTTTAAAAGAACAAAAAATCAACGCCGAATGGGCGTTGAAACAGCAAAGCGACAAGCTTGCCGCCCAGTTCGACAACATCGAAGACGACTACCTGCGCGAACGTAAACAAGACATGCTGCAAGTCGTCCGCCGCATCCACAACAACCTCGTCGGGCAAAGCAACGACTTAAACCTCAACGAAGGCTTGTTTGAAGACACCATCCTGATCGCCCACGACCTCTCCCCCGCCGACACCGTCCTCTTTAAAGAGCAGCGCATTACCGCCTTCGTTACCGACGTCGGCGGCCCAACCAGCCACACCGCCATCCTAGGCCGCAGCCTTGACATCCCTTCCGTCATCGGGCTGCACAACGCCCGCAGGCTCATTACCGAAAACGAAACCGTCATCGTCGACGGCATCAACGGCGTCCTCATCATCGATCCGGACGAAGTCGTCCTCAACGAATACCGCCGCCTCGCCCGCGAATACCGCCTCCACAAGCGCGAACTCAACAAGCTCAAAAAAACCGCCGCCACCACCGCCGACGGCATCAACATCGAGCTGCTCGCCAACATCGAATCCGCCGAAGACATCAAAGCCCTGCACAACTTCGGCGCAGACGGCGTCGGACTCTTCCGCAGCGAATTCCTCTATCTCAACCGCGACACCATGCCGTCTGAAGACGAGCAGTACGAAGTGTACAGCGCGATTGTGAAAAAAATGAAAGGCAAAAGCATCACCATCCGCACCGTTGATTTGGGCGTGGACAAAAACCCCCGCTGGTTCGGTCAAAATTCCACCCCCAACGGCAGCCTCAACCCCGCGCTCGGACTTACCGGCATCCGCCTGTGCCTCGCCGAACCCGTCATGTTCCGCACCCAAATGCGCGCTATCCTCCGCGCCGCCGTTCACGGCCCCGTGCGCATGATGTGGCCGATGATTACCTCCTTGTCCGAAGTGCGCCAATGCCTGATCCACCTCGACACCGCCCAACGCCAGCTTACCGAACGCGGCGAAACCTTCGGCACGGTCAGCGTCGGCTGCATGATTGAAATCCCGTCCGCCGCCATGACCGTCGGCAGCATCCTGAAACTGACCGACTTCATCTCCATCGGCACCAACGACCTGATTCAATACATCTTGTCGGTTGACCGCGGCGACGACAGCGTCAGCCACCTCTACCAGCCAGGCCATCCCGCCGTGTTGAAAACCATCCAGCACATCATCCGCACCGCCAACCGCATGGAAAAAAGCGTCTCCATATGCGGCGAAATGGCAGGCGACACCGCCTACACGCGGATGCTGCTGGGCATGGGGCTGCGCCGATTCTCCATGAACCCCAACAACCTGCTCCCCGTCAAAAACATCATCCTGCACAGCAACACCGCCCTGCTCGAAACCGAAACCGCCAAAATCCTCCGCAGCGAAGATTCGGAAAAACCGAGAAGCTGCTGAAATTGCTCAACAGCGCGGAACACGAAGAAGAGCGGCAGGACGAAGACAGCCCGATAGCGCAGGCGTAAAGGTTCTATAGTGGATTAACTAAATCAGGACAAGGCGACGAAGCCGCAGACAGTACAGATAGTACGGGACCGATTCACTTGGTGCTTCAGCACCTTAGAGAATCGTTCTCTTTGAGCTACGGCGAGGCAACGCCGTACTGGTTTAAAGTTAATCCACTATAGAAACCAAAGGTCGTCTGAAAACCAACTTCGGTTTTCAGACGACCTTTTTATGTCAGCACGACAAATTATTTAGCAGCGTCTTTCATTTTTGTCCGCAGCTTCTTGAGTCGCATCAGCAGCTTTATTCAAAGAATCTTTTGGCTGCATCGGTAGCCGCTTCTTTGGCTTTTACCGGCCGCTTCTTTAGTTTCGGTAACGGCTTTATCTGCCGCTTCTTTTACATCGGTAGCCGCTTTGTCGGCAGCTTCTTTAGTTTCAGTCATGGCTTTATCGGCAGTTTCTTTTTGCATCAGCCGCAGCGTCTTTGACTTTATCTTTTCGCTTCTTGGGCGGCAGAAGCAGCAGAATCAGCGGCAGAAGCAGCAGTGTTTTTAACATCGGACGCAACGGCTTGTGCCGCTTCCTTAGTTTCTTGCTTGGTCTCTTGGGAACAAGCCGCCAAAGCAGCCGCCATCATTGCGGCAATCAATAATTTTTTCATGTCCTATCCTTCTTGAATTTTTGGTTAAGATTTTTGGTTAAAAATGCTGTTTTATATAAACAGCCCGAAAAATTGTAACACATATCATGTTAATAATCTCTTCTATATGACGATAAACAGTGCTTTAAGTTCTATTTTTGTTCCGAAAAAATACAGAAAAAAACATTGACACTGCTCATCTGTTTCTATAAAATTCACAGCTTATTGGGTCGTTAGCTCAGTCGGTAGAGCAGCGGACTTTTTAATCCGTTGGTCGAGCGTTCGAATCGCTCACGACCCACCAAATTTCAAAAAGCTGAGTTGAAAAAAACTCAGCTTTTTTTATTGCCTTCTGCCTTAGTTCTAACATTCAGACCGCACCATCGTTAATCAAAAGATCAGGTCGTCTGAAAACAGGGATGATGTTTCAGACGAGCTTCCTCAACTTCCTGTGTAGTGGTTCAAGTAAGCTTGAATCAAGACAAGGCGAAGCAACACCGCATTGATTTCAGCTTAATCTTATACGTTTCCCATCAAAAGCAAATCCGAACCGTCTCGACGCTTGGCTGTTTTCCCATAAAAAACGCACCTTATTGCAAGGTGCGTTTTTGATTTGTACAGCTTAGAATTTGGCGCCGGATTGGTTTGCCATATAGTCAACCGCCGCTTTGACTTCGTCATCGCTCAGGCTGGTGTTGCCGCCTTTTGCCGGCATGGTGTTGAAGCCTTCGAGTGCATGTTTATGCAGGGTTTCTTTGCCTTGTTTGATGCGCGGGTTTCAATCATCATTTTTACCGACGACCGGAGCGCCCGGGATGGTACCGCCGTGGCACATTTTACAGTTGGCTTCGAAAACGGCTTTGCCGTCCACTTTGGCGGACGAGGCATCTTTTTTCTCGTCGGCAGGCGCAGCTTCTGTTTTTTTCAGCCGGTTTTGGCTTCAGAGGCAGGGAGCTTCTTTTACTTCTGATGCGGCTTTTGGCGGCAGTATCTTCTACTTTGCTCGCCGCTGCTTGAGCAGAAGATGCAGCAGCATCGGTAGCAGAAGCCGCAGCGTCTTTAACCTCGGAAGCTACGGCAGAAGCCGCCTCCTTAGTTTCCTGCTTGGCTTCTTGGGAACAAGCCGACAAAGCGGCCATCATCATCGCAGCAATTAGTAATTTGTTCATGTTCTATCCTTCTTAAATTTTTTAGTTAAGGTACTGTTTTATAAAACAGCTGGAAAAATTCTAACACACATCATTTTCATGTTCCCGCCGATGTAGTGGGTTGTAGTAACAAATATTGGCATAAGTCATGTTTTGTTCTGAAAAAAGGCGGAAAATGTTGACACCCGCACAATCATTCCTATATAGCCTCCGGCTTATTGGGCAGTTTGAACCTTGTTTGCCATGCCTTTTAAATCACCCCAATCCTGCCCAATTTCAAAATCCTGGCTTTAAAAAGCCGGCTTTTTATGGGCGCCATTTCATCCCAACTCATGCTCAAACCAATCAATCCCTATTTTCTTTCATGTACAAGGTCGTCTGAAACCCTACATCAGGGTTTCAGACGACCTTTATAGTGGATTAACTTTTAAACCAGTACGGCGTTGCCTCGCCTTGTCCTGATTTAAATTTAATCCACTATACCTTATCCGCCAGCCTCAAAACATCTTTTTCATGGCTTTCTGAATAAGGTCGAGTTGTTTTTTTATATTCGCGGCAATGGGGGCATATCAGCAGGGTGGCTGCCCAGAAAAACGCGTTCGGGAACGGTCAGGCGGGTTTCGTCCTGTTTTTTTGGAGAGCAGGTAGGCGGTTTTGCGGCATTTGTTCATCGTGTTTTCCTAACGGGCTTAACCGGCATGTTCTGCATTGCCGAACCATTTGATTTGCAGGCATTGGCGCAGGGTTTCGCGGGCGCGGTGCATGATGGTGTGGTAGTTGGACATACTGATGCCGCATTGCTCGCGGATTTCGTCGGATGAGAAGCCGAGGATTTCCTTCATGGTAAACACGCGGGCGGTGTTTTCGGGCATTTGGTAGAGGCAGGTTTGCAGGATTTCACGAAACTCTTTGTTATCCAACGTTTTTCGGGCGAGGCCCAAGTTTGCGGATGGCCGTCCGCCGTCCAATGCCCGTCTGATGCAAACCGTTCTTCAAAAGGCTTCGTCCAACATTTCTTCCGCAGGCGTGGCGAATATTTCGCGCTGCCGTCCGATTTGGCGCAGGCAGTCGGTGATTTTATTTTTCAAAATAGCAAACAACCAGCTGCCCACTTGTGCATCTCGCTTTGAAACCTTCGGCAGCACGGTAGGCGGAAAGCATGGTTTCCTGCATGAGGTCTTCCGCCAAATCGGGGCGGTCGGGCAACTGGATGCGGGCGAAACGCAGGAGCAGCTTGCGGGATTCGGCAAGCTCGGCGTCGGTCAATTCGGGTAGGGACATAATGTATCAGCATTGAATGAATTATGGCTGTGAATTTCTGATTTTACGCTGATACTGAGCATGCGTGTCATCAAATACAGTGGATTAAATTTAAATCAGGACAAGGCGACGAAGCCGCAGACAGTACAGATAGTACGGCAAGGCGAGGCAACGCAGTACTGGTTTAAAGTTAATCCACTATACATAAATGATTGACGTAGCTTTTTTGTTTCTCAGTAACCGGTTACGCGTTTTCAGACGACCTGCCAAGCCTTTTCATCGGTCTTTACCCCCAATATAAAAAAGGTCGTCTGAAAACAGTAAAGACCGCCGATATTTCGATTTCTTTCCCATCTTTTGCCCTTTCCTTCGGGAAGGGGGGTACGATAGTGCCTTTATAGGAATTTCCTGCCCACTACGTCAATTCGATCATTTCAGACGACCTCGGCTGATGCGACAACAAAATGCCTTGTTCCAGCCAGTCCGACCATTTTTTTGCGTTAAGGCATCCTGCCAGCCGTTTTCAGACGACATGAACTCTGCCAACATGGTTTGCAGGCCGTTCAGGGGAGGTGGGCGTGTCTGCCAACGTTTCCAGCAATAATGCGTCGAAATCGTCGAGGGTTTGGTACATCACGTCGTCTTCCTTATCGCGCCATACCAAAACGGCGGTTTCGACCGTCTGCAATTCGTCGGTAACGTCGTAGTGGTAGCGGCGCACAAAGGCGGTGGGAGAAAGAGTGTACGCCAAATCGTCTGAATCGGCGGGCGAGGGCTTGGCTGTCGGTTTGGGCGACTTCGGCGAGCAGTTGGGTGTGTTCGAAATCCATCAGTGCCAAGAGGTCGTCTGAAAGCGGCAGGCTCTGGCAGTATTGGAGGAAATTCGCCGGGCGATTTCTTGGAAATAGGGGGTTTGGGCGCGCGCGTCTCGGATGAAGCCTTCTTTCAGACGACCCCATTCTCCGCTGTCGAGATATTGCGGCGTTTCGGTATAACAGCGGTCGATGAAGCTGTGGATATTGTTGCGTATCAGGCGGATATAGACGTTCAGACGCTCTTGCGGCAAGCCGTCGGCGGCTTCGCCTTCGCGTATGGCTTGGGCAAAACGGTGTTGGTATTGGGCGGAGGTTTCAGGCTGCACGGCGGTATTCCTTTCCGGCACGCGTTTGATATTCGGCGATTTTGGCGACTTCGGCTTCGAGTTCGGCAAAAGGCGGGAAATTGAAATCGCGTTCCAACAGGGTGGGCGGGATGGTCGGCAGCTTGGTGTAGGCGAGTTCGAGCAAGTCCCAAACGGTCGGTAAAAACCGCCGCGCCGTGGGTATCAATCAAAAGCTCAGGGGTTTCGACATCGTGTCCGGCGATGTGGATGTAACACACGCGCCCTGCGTCCACATTTTCTAAAAAGGCTTCGGGCGACAACAGGCCGTGGTTGACGGCGTTGACGTAGATATTGTTCACATCGAGATGAATGCCACAGTCGGCTTCGCGTGCAACGGCGTTGAGGAACTCGACTTCGTTCATCTCGGCAAGCGGGGAATGCAGGTAGTAGGAGGTGTTTTCCACGGCAATACGGCAGCCCAACCGATCCTGCACTTCGCGGATACGCCGCGAGGTATGTTTCACCATCTCATCAGTGAAGGGCAGCGGCAATAGGTCGTAGAGATGACCGCCGTCGTGGCAGTAGCTCAAATGGTCGGAGAAAAACGTGCAATCGTAACGGCGCATCATTTCTTTGATGCCGTCTATCAAGGCGGTATCCAACGGGGCTTGTCCGCCCAGCGACATGGATAATCCGTGCAACGCCAGCGGCAGCCGTTCCGCCACGCGGTCAAACTGTTTGCGCGCCCTGCCGCCCATTTTCAGCCAGTTTTCGGGTGCGGCTTCGATAAAGCGTATCGGACTGTCGTCTGAAAGCGAGAGGAAGTCTTCCGCCAAGTCGCGGCGGTAGCCTAAGCCTGCGTGTTGAATCATGATGTTGCTCCGTTTTGGATGGTGTTCCGACGGTTTTGGTACGAAATTGCTGTCAAAATCAGATAAAAAGCCGCATTTATCAATAAAATGCGGCTTTTTGTTCTAAATTATTTAGAACCGCATTTGCCTTCGCCGCATTTGCCTTCAACTGCTTTAGCTTTGGCTTTTTGCTGCTTTAGCGTTTTTTTAGCGGGGGCTTTTTCACGGTTGAACCGCATTTACCCTCGCCACATTTGCCTTCGCCTGCTTTTAGGAGCAGCGGCACCGCATGAACCTTCGGCAGCTTTAGCCGCACCGCAAGAGCCTTGGGCAGATTTTTGAACGCCTGCTTTTGCTGCTTACCGGTTTGTCAGCGGCAACAACGCCGGCAGCCAAAGACAAAGACAAAAGCACCTGCAAGGGCAGCGGCTACATTTTTCATATTGATTTCCTTTTTAAAGTATCAAGTTAAACAGATTAAGAATTTGAGTTGGCGCGTTTAAAGTCCGCTCCACGACCTTTTTATTGATTTCCGACGCGGCATTTCGGGCAAAAACCGTTTTTTTCAACAGCGCATCCATCGATAAACAGCCCGCGCCTTGCAGCAGAATCGGGATTAAAACCACGATATAAATCAAAGCCATTTTATAGCCGTTGTCGCAGACATTATAACCCGCACCGGCATGGACTGCCGCCCACGCCACTGCCGTTACAATGATTAATCCTAAGGCAGACAGACGGGTCGCCAATCCCTAAAAAGCAGCAAAACCGGAAAAACCAGCTCCGCCCACATCGCCAAGTTCCAATTCACGCTGTCGGGCAGCAGATAAAACGGAAAGGGGAATTGGTCGTTGATTTCGGCAAACCAGTTTTTCGCCGTTCCATTTCTGCATACCCGATTCCCAAAATTCGTAAGCGGCAAACAGGCGCAAAGCCAATAAACCTAAAGCCGATTGCCACGAGGCTGTCGTATTCATTTTCATGATAACCGTTTCATAAAATCATTTCATGCCCGATTAGACGCGGCAGTCTAAAAATGCTTACAAGCGAATTGAAAAAATTTTGTTTGTTATTGTTTTATAATGATATTAATATTCAGAAGGTCGTCTGAAAACAAGTTTCAGGTTTCAGACGACCTTTTCCTTTTAGCGCATTGCTCCTTCATCATACGGCAAAAGAAGGCCGGTAAAGCATGTTCATAAAAAAATTCAACTCAAAATATACCCGCTTCGCTGTTCCCGTAAAGACGAAAAATAACGAAGCGGGTAAAGACGGAATAAAGCTGTTTTATGTTTAAATATCCGCAAAAAGGCCTGCCTCCAAACCACTTACCGAATCCGTCTCCCGATATTTCAATCCGTCCAATGCCGCAAAATGCTGCTTGCCGCATTCGATTTTTCAGCCGTTCGTTTTCGCGCAGCTTGCCCGCATCTACCCCCGCCTGAATGCCTTTGCCGGTATTTTTTTGGTTTCCGCAACGAAATACACTTTGTCCTGAACCTGTTTTACCACCGCCCAATCAGGGATTGTAGTTGCTCAGCGGGGTTGGGATTTTGAACCAGCCGGGCAGCTTGAAATAAAACACCACGCCGCCTTCATTTTTCGCATCATAATCCTCGCAATTTTGGGCAAAGGCTTTTTCCGTGCCGGAATCCAAAGGGATGTAGTTTTCGCAAATGGTTTTTGCGGATTGCTTACTGTGAACGTAAAACCGTTTTCGTAAAACTCAATGCCTTCGCGCTCCATGTCTTCCAGCAACTTTTGGTCATACACTTCTCCGGTTTGCTCATACTCGATTCCTGCCGCCATCAGTGCGTACAGGCTGCGGTTTACCGCTTCGGCGGCAAGGTCGATGAAGCGTTGCGGGTTGCCTGCCACATCTTTCAGACGACCCGACTGTGTGATGATTTTCGTACACCGTGCGCCGCGTCAGCCCCGTTTTCTTTGGATTTCGCCGAGTATGTCGGGAATTTCCCATGTGGTTTCCATATCGCGGCTGCGGCTGGCAATTTCGACTGTTTCGATACCGTAGGTTTGGGATTGTTTCAATTGCGCCTTGCGGATGCGGATTTTCGGCTTTTGATTTCGGGCAGGCCTGCCACTGCCGCCGAAGCCTGTTTGATCAATTCTTCCGTATTGAAGCGCACGCGGTAGCGCGTTTTGTATTTCAACTTGTCCCAAATTGCCTGAAATTCGGGGTCGAGCGGAAAATCTTTGCGGAATAGCTGTTTTTTCTTCTTATTGCCGTCCTTGATGTTTTCGGCGGCAAATTTAATACCGCATTCGTCTTCGTATTCCTTTTTGCAGGTTGGCGGCAAACGATTCGTAGCTTTCGTTCGGCACCACGGTCAGTATGTTCACCTTTTCATTTTTCATCTTCATCGCGCACGCGACGACCTTTCTGATTAACGGCTATACGCAGCCCGCGCCCGATTTCCTGCCGCTTTTTCAGCGGCGAGCGGGTTTCGTTGAGCGTGCAGATTTGGAATACATTGGGGTTGTCCCAGCCTTCTTTCAGCGCGGAATGGGAAAAGATAAAGCGCAGCGGGCTGCCGAAGGAAAGCAGGGTTTCCTTGTCGCGCATAATGAGGCGGTAGGTATCGTTGTCCGCCTGCGTTGTGCCGTCGGTGTTTTTTTCAGACGACCTTTCTTGTCTTGCGAGAAATAGCCGCCGTACGCCTGTCGTATCGGTATTGCCTGCAAAGCTCTCGATAGATTTCTTCAAACCAAAGGGCAAACTTGCCTGCTGTTCCGTCTGCCGCACGGTAGTTCTCCACGCGGTCGATGAAGAATAGCGACAACACCTTAATCCCCAGCGGATTCAGCCGTTTCTCCTTCGCCAAATGCTCCCTTACCGTTTCGCGGATTTGGTTTTTCATGATTTCATCTCGCACCGCATCGCCGTCTCCGCCGCGCGTAATGGTTTTTACCGCTTGAGAACGCCAATTCCTGATTCTCGAAATCCATGCCGTCAATGATAAAAACCGTGGCGGTAGGCTTCGTTGCCGCCCTGATTTTTTTCAAACAAATCGTCTCCCGATTTGACGGATACCTTTTTCTTCTTGGTTTCCTTTTTATCCTGATAATGAATGTTCAAATCGGCTTTCAGACGACCTTTGGCCGCCTGCTTTACTTCCAGCAGCTCTGCAAATGCGCCGTTCACATCGTTTTCCGCCAATATCGGCAAGACTTCGATCTGCTTTACCAGCTTCAAATTGTATGCCTGCACGGGATTCAGGCTGTACACCTTGTGGTACGGTTTTTTATGCGTTGCCGAATAGCGCAGGGTAAAAAGCGGATTGAGCGATGCCAAGGCGTTCAGACGGCCTTCCGTTTCCATATTTTGCGGCTCGTCGATGATGACGATAGGACACGTTTCCTGAATAAAATTAATCGGTGCTTCCCCGCTTTCGTTTACCTTATTGATAACGTTTCCGTCTTTTTCAAACGACTGGATGTTGATCACCAAAAATCTCGATGTGGTCGTTTACCGCAAAAGCGCGCAAGTCCGACAGCCGGCCGCTTGAATATTCCGAATAGCGCATCACCGGCCTGCCGAACACCCCGTCAAAATGCGCCTTCGTAATTTCCAGGCTTTTCAACACGCCTTCGCGTATCGGTACGCCCGGTACGACAATGACAAACTTCTTCCAGCCGTAGAGCTTGTTCAATTCGTAAACCGTTCGCAGATAGACATAGGTTTTGCCCGTCCCCGTTTCCATTTCCAGGGAAAAATTCAGCCCGTGCGCGCTCGATTTCCGTTTCAGGCTGTCCGTTTTGCTTTTGCACCGCATTCAAATTCCGACCTAGCGTTTCCCAATCCAAATCCAAGCCGTTGCCTACAAACCGCCCCGTCCCCTGACTGGTCAAATCAAATGTCCGGGCATGGTTCGGTTGCCCTGCAAAAAGATTCGCAACGGCATTTACCGCATCAAGCTGATAGGGCATTTCTTCAAATTTCAGTTCCATTTTTATTTCCTTCTATCCGCTGTCGCGCGGAAAAATCTACCTCTTTGCCGTCATTCCCACTCAGGCGGGAATCCAGACTTTTTATTTCAAGAGCGTTTGAGGATGCTGTAATTTTCAAACTTCGATTCCCGCCTGCGCGGGAATGACGGCAGACGGCACTCCGGTTTCCCGCTTTTCGGCTGACTCACACACTGAACATCACGCCCGCGTCCTTCATCTGCAACACGGTATTGCTTTTTGAGCGCGTCGTCGCCCTCGAACAGCCTGTCCAATGCCGCCACCTTGACGGGATGCTTCGCCAGCACCGCTTCAATCAAAACCTTGATCCACACGTTCCAACAGGAAAGCGTACAGCCCTGCCCGTATCCTCGTCTTCCACGAAATATACGTCGTCTGAAAACGAAACCTTGCAAGTCAGCTTCAAGCCCATACGCAGCATCAATTCGTAGAGCAGGTTTTCAGACGATGTTTCGAGACAGCACGGAATCGATATTCAACAACAATTCACCTTGTAGGCTTTCGGCATCGGTGCCGGCGGGCTGCCGCCATTGTTTAAAACCGCTTTCGGCAAGTTTGAAAACTTTAAAGCCCGTATCCACGTTTTGACCGCTTTTGAAGGCCGTCTGAAATCTGCCTGCCCGCGCGGCGGATGCGCTCTTTGGCAATTTCGGCAATCGTGTTGAAACCCGCCTTGCGCGCTTCGGATTTTTCGTCGGTTTCTTCGGGGAGTTGCACGCAGATGAAAGCAGCGGCTGCCGCCGTCTTCGGCGTTAGCTGCATCACGGCATGGGCGGTGGTACCGCTGCCGGAGAAGAAGTCTAGGATGAGGTCGTCTGAGTTTGCAGAGGATTGGATAATTAGATTTTTATTAAGGAAATTGGCTTTAGGGAAACTAAAAAACTTGTTGTCAAAAATATCACGGACTTCTCGTGTTCCATTGAGAGTAAATCCAACATTTTCAGATAAAATCGATGAGAAACCTGTAAATTCATTTTTAGATTCTGCTAGAAATTTTTCTCTCTGGGTCGCCCTGTATCTGATTTTTGGAAAAAATAATCCGATTATCTTTAATTTTCGCATCCATCGTTTCATGAGAATAGCGCCAGCCTGTATCGACAGGACATGAGAATTTTCTGCCAGTTTCTGGCTCGACTGAAAGTCGTAGTGAAGGTTTGGCCGCTGGGTTGCATCGGCTAATCCCAAAATACTGTTACTCATCCATACACCACGAGGGTCATCATCAGGATTGCTGTATTTTGAAGTATCAATAGCTTTACCTAGAAGCCTAAACAATCCAATATTCTTGGCGTATATCAAAATGTATTCATGATCATTGGAAGCATTAGTTTTTATTTCTACTGTCTATTATTTGCCGTGATTTCAAATCAAACCAACAACAAAATTCTCCGCCCCAAACACTTCATCACACAACAATTTCAACTGCGCCTGTTCGTTTGTCGTCAATGCTGATAAAAATCACGCCGTCTTCGCGCAGCAGGGTTTTTGCCAGATGCAGGCGCGGCAGCATCATGGAGAGCCAGTTGCTGTGGTAATGGCCGCTGTCTTTTGCCGTTTTTGCGCCACGCGCCTTGGAATACGCCGTCGCGCTTTCAGGTAGCCCGCGTCGTCGGTATCGCCCACGCGTCGGGCGTATTCTTCGCGGCTTTCGGAGAATTTGTCGGGATAAATAAAGGAATCGCTGCGGTGTTGTAGGGCGGGTCGATGTAGATCATCTTCACGCTGCCGGCGTAGGGATTTTTGCAGGATTTTTCAGGGCTTCGAGGTTTTCGGCTTCGATAAACACGTTTTTGCGTGCCGTCGAAATCTGCGGATTCTTCTTTGCAGGGAACGAGCGTGCGGGAAGTGGGGCTTGCAGGTTGAGATAGGCGGCGGTTTTTGCCCGCCCAATCTAGTTGATAACGTTCGCCTGCGCCGGCAAGGTTTTTCTGCGCCGAGAACGAGTTTGAGCTTCTCAAAGTCGATTTGGCCTTCGCAAAAGACTTCGGGAAAGAGTTTTTTTGAGTTTTAATATGTTGTTTTGTTTGAAATTATTTTCTAAATCGTGTATAATTTCGGTTCGGTTCAGTTCAGTTCGGTTCGGTTCCGGTTCCGTTCGGTTCGTCGGTTCGGTTCGGTTCGGTTCAGTTCGGTTCGGTTCGGTTCGGTTCGGTTCGTTGTTGCCATTTTTCGCCTTTGCAATAGGGGTCGGAAGATAAGTTATTTTACTGGGATTGGCTAAGATACTGAAGCGGTATTAATAGGTCGTCTGAAAACTGAACTGCACCCCAAAAGTTGGACATCCTCCAACTCACAAGGTGCAGTTTTTTTATGAGCAAATATACATTACACTTCAAATACCGCTGTACTCCACTACCTGCATATACGCAGCCAACAGCGTACCGCAGAACACTACGGCATTTCCCGAACCCACCTGAGACGATGGATACGCGCCTATCAAGAAGGCGGTATCGGCGCACTCGAACATCCCCAATCCAAAACCATGCCCCAACATCGAAAAACCCCTTCATCGCAGATAAACCCTGACCAAGAAAAACACAGGCAGAGCTTTATTGAAGAACTGTGCTATATGCGCGCAGAGGTCGCCTACCTAAAGGAGTTAAAGCCCCTCAGCCAAAAAGCGGACCGAAAAAGGACAAAGCCAAACCGTCCAAACACTGAGGGCGCAACACCCGCTCAAATACCTGCTGCACATCGCAAACCTGCCCAAAAGCAGCTTTTACTACCACCACCAAGACCGGCCTAATCCCTGACGAAGCCGATCAAAGCCCTCCTTGTCGAAACCTACCGGCGGCATAAAGGACGCTACGGACAGCGCGCATTGCCGCCGCATTAGATTGGAACCGCAAAAGCGGCGCGGTTGATGAAGCAGTTGGAACTGAAAGCCCTCATACGGGCGAAAAGCCTACCGCCATCCCGCCATGGGCGAGATATCGGAACACCTCCTCAAACGCCGGTTCAAAGCCCGAAAGCCCAACGAAAAATGGCTGACCGACGTTACCGAACTCAAAGGGAAGGACGGCAAACCGTACCTCTCGCCAATCTTTGGACTTGTTCAACCGCGAGATCGTCGCTCTACGCCATGAGCCGCAGAGCCGACAGCGAAATGGTGAAGGAAATGCTCGAAAAAGCCGCCCCCGTCTGACTGATAAAGGAACGATGCTTCATTCGGACCAAGGTGTGCTGTACCGTACGGCGGGGTATAGGGAATTGCTTGCGGAGCATTCCATGGTTCAAAGCATGTCGCGTAAGGCGAACTGCTGGGACAATGCGCCGATGGAAAGCTTCTTTGCGGTGTTGAAGACGGAGTGTTTCTATAACGCAGGAGAATTGACGGTAGATGAATTGATGAAGCAGATAGATGACTATATGGATTACTACAACCGGGAGCGTTGCAGTTTGAAATTGAAAAAGCTGAGTCCTGTTGCATACAGAACCCAGCTTGCACAGAGCGCCTGAATAGGCTTTTTATGAGTGTCCAAGATTTGGGGGCCAGTTCAAACCTTTTACGGAGTTTTCAGACGACCTTTTTGATTGTTAATCCGCCGTGCAGATTTCTATGATTTCTTCACCGTATTTTTCCAACCATTCCCCGCTCACGCCCTCTATTTTGGAAAGCTCCGTCAGAGTTTGCGGCCGGGCTTTGGCGATGGCGCGTAAAGTCTGTTTTTGGCGACGGCATGCATCTCTCCGCCTTCATAGCGGGCGGTATCGAGACACCATTGGAACAAGCGGCGGGCGAGCTGGCGTTCTGCCTGTTTCGGCTCGGAAAGCCCGTCTGCATAGGGGCGGCAGATGTCGAGTATTGCCTGCCCGTATTGGGCAATTCTTTCGATGCCGATGCCGTAGATGCCGAGCAAATCGGCTTCTTCGGCGGGCGTGAAGACGACGAGGTCGGTCAGGCTGATGTTGGAAAGGACTTTGCCCAAGGCGCATTGTTTTGGCGGCTGCCTGCTCGGCACGCCAAGTTTCCAGCTTTTTGCTGTAATTGCTGTTCGCGCTCGGTTTGGGGGTGAATAGGGTTCTTCGTTGCTCGTTTGCCCGCTTTGGTTTTCGGCTGCGTTCTCACAGACATTGAGAATGTCGATGCCGAATTTGTTGATTTTTGGCCTCACCCAAACCATAGATTTGGTGCAAATCTTCCAGCGTTTGCGGCATTTTTTTCGACGATGTCGCGCAGGGTTTTGTCGCCGCAGACGACGTAAGCAGGGACTTCTTCGGCATGGGCGCGCTGCTGCCGCCAATGCCGCAATGCCTGCCATAGGCGTTCTTCGCGTTCGGTACGCAGCCAGTTGTCTTTGGGCTTTTGAGTGGCGGCTTTTTCGCGGCGCAACGGGCGCAACATGACTTCGGTTTCGCCTTTAAGGACTTTTTTTGCGACTTCAGTCAGTTGCAACGCCTGATATTGGGCAACGTTGACGGTGAGGTAGCCGAGGCTGATACATTGACGGATGACGCTGCGCCATTCTTTGTCGGTTTGCCCGCTGCCGATGCCGAAAGTGGAGAGTTTGTCGTGGCCGTTGCGCCGTATCCAGTCGTCGCTTTTACCGCGCAGCAGGTTGATGATATAGCCGGCAGCAAAGCGTTGTCCGGCGCGATATACGCAACTGAGGAGCTTTTGTACGAGGACAGTACCGTCGAAGCGTACGGGCGGATGCAGGCAGTTGTCGCAATGGCCGCAAGGGGCGGATTCTTCGCCGAAATGTTTGAGCAGGAGGACGCGGCGGCAGGCGGCGGTTTCGCAGACGGAAAGCATGGCATCGAGCTTCTGCATTTCGATTTGTTTCTGCACTTCGTCACTGTTGCCTTCGGCGATGCGTTCGCGCAGCAATACCCAGTCGTTCAGCCCGTAACACAGCCAACTCACGGCAGGCAGCCCGTCCCGCCCAGCGCGGCCGGATTCTTGGTAGAAATGTTCGACGCTTTGGGGCATATCGAGATGGGCGACGAAGCGCACGTCCGGTTTGTCTATGCCCATACCGAAGGCAACGGTGGCGACGACGATAATGTTGTCTTCGCGGGTAAAACGGCGTTGGTTTGCTTCGCGTACTTCCATGCTCAAGCCGGCATGGTAGGGAATCGCGTCCAATCCGTTTTCGCAGAGGAATTGGGCGATGTCTTCGACTTTTTGCGGCTGGAGGCAATAGACGATGCCGCTTTGCCCTTCCATTTCTTTTGCGGATGAAGTCGAGAAGCTGCTTTTTACCGTTGTTTTTCGATAACCTGATAATAGATATTCGGGCGGTCAAAGCTGGAGATGAATTCGGGCGCGTCTTCGAGATGGAGGAAATGTTTGATGTCGGCGCGGGTCGCCGCATCGGCGGTCGCAGTCAGGGCAATGCGCGGCACTTGCGGATAGCGTTCGGCAAGCAGCCCCTAATTGCTGGTATTCGGGGCGGAAATCGCGCCCCATTGGCTGACGCAATGCGCTTCGTCTATGGCGAAAAGGCTGATGGTTTGCTGATCGAGAAAAACGCAGGAAACGGTCGGTAACGAGCCGCTCCGGTGCGACGTAGAGCAGTTTCAGACGACCTTGGGCGAGTTTTGTCCGCCACCTCGCGGGCTTCTTCCACCGTTGTACTGCTGTTGACCGCTGCCGCTTCTATACCTGCAGCGTGCAGGCTCGCCACTTGGTCGTTCATCAGGGCAATCAGCGGCGAAACGACGATGGCGACACCTTCGCGCATCAGCGCGGGAATTTGGTAACACAACGACTTGCCCCCGCCCGTCGGCATCAATACCATCAGGCTTCCGCCGCCTGCCAATGTATTGACGACAGCCTCCTGCTTGCCGCGAAATTCGGGATAGCCGAATACTTCGTGCAAAAATCTGTTGGGCGGAAGGCTGGGGCATGATGGTTCCGTAGGGTGGGAAAAGCGTTATTTTAGCGGTTTTAGACACTGCCTGCATGGCGGATATTTGAGTTATCCACATGAGGTCGTCTGAAAACGGATATTGCTTGGTTGGGTATCGTGGATTGATTTGTGATTGAGACAAGATGGCGAAACCGCCGACAATGCAGATAGTAGGAAACCGGCGCACTCTTTTCTTTAAAACGGAAACCGTTCTCTTTAATCTCAGACAAAAGCGGCGGCATACTGGTTTCAAGTCAATCGACTAGAAAACCTGTTTTCAGACGACCTTTTTCATTTTTGGCGGTTTTAAGACTTTGCAAAGCCGATTTACTGCCCCGCCGTCTTCGCGCATAATACGGCAGTCTAATAATTTATCCTAAGCACCCGAAACTTATGAACATCAAACACTTTTCCCTTATTTCGACTTTATCTGCAGCCCTGCTCCTGAGCGCCTGTCAAACGACTACGACTACAAGTGGCGGCGTCAGCGGCAACTGGGACAACATCGGCACGATTTCCGACGGCAATATCAAAGTGGCGATTGATAAAAAACAGCATCAAGAAAAAAACGGTACTTTGGTTACTTTCCGCGATAGAAAAACCGTATCAAAGATGAAAGAAGAACGTTTCGTCAACACGCCTGCCTACAAAACTGCCATTGGCGACTGGGAAATCCATTGCACCAACAAAAACCTACCGCCTGACCGCTTTACAGCTCCTCGACGAACACGGCAAAGAAATTTCCAAACACAACTACACTGCGACGAATATCCGCCCGATGAGCGTGATGAACGGCTACGATTACCGAAAAACAATTTCGAAGCCGCATGCGGCAGCAAGCTCTAATACTCAACTTATCTACATACTTATCCACAAGATAATCAAATCAAAAGGTCGTCTGAAAACCATGAATATGGGGATTCAGACGACCTTTTTGGTTTTTTGGGAAAGTTATATTCAGGATTATCCACATTTTCTCAAATAAGCGGTTTATCGGTTCAAACCACAATTCCTAATCATCCCATCCATCCGATTTCTAACGCAAACGGACGCCTGTTTCCCCATCAATAATCTGACTAGGCGACTTTTTGTTTGCCGATTAAACCGCCGACTACCCATACATCTCTTCCAAACTGCCTTCTCACTTCCCGCTCCGTCTTACACGCGCGTTTGCCTGCGCGGTTGCACGAAGTTGAGACCAAAGGCGTTTTCAAAGCCTGACACAAGCGGCGGGCACCTGCATGGGCAGGAACCCTGACCGCCAGTTTGCTGCGTCCTTTTCCGCGCAATGTGGGTAAAACGTCAGCAGCCGCAGGAAGCAGAAAGGTTTTGGGCGCAGGCCATTCGTTCCTGAGCATGGTTTGAATATTTTCAGACGACCTCTGGAGCAGGGGCTGTAATTGCTCCAATTGGTTTGCCAATGACAATCATACCTTTATGTTGCGGTCTTTTTTTCAGATGAATCAGTCGGTTGAGTGCTTTAGGCAAGATCGGGATACAGCCTATGCCGTAGCAGGACTCGGTAGGATAGGCGACCAAGCCGCCTTTTTAAGATGGGATTGCAGCTTGCGAAGCGTCGAAGCTGAAAGGATTCTGGGGAATAGCATGATAGGGAAGGTCGTCTGAAACACAATTACGTTTTCAGACGACCTGTTTCTTTGATTAACGGTTGATGGCTTTATCGGCAATGTCTTTACGGTATTGCATGCCGTCGAAGCTGATTTTTTCCAATGCGCTATACGCCTTGGCTTTGGCTTGAGCCACATCGTCGCCCAATCCTACGACGCACAATACGCGGCCGCCGTTGGTCAATACGTCGCCTTTCTCGTTTGCCGTTGTGCCTGCATGGAAAACTTTGCCGATTTGGTTGGCGTCATCCAGACCTGAAATAACATCGCCTTTTTTAGGCGTTTCGGGGTAATTTTTCGCCGCCAGCACCACGCCTACGGCAGTTTGCGGGTTCCATTCCGCAGTTACGCTATCGAGTTTGCCGTCTATTGCCGCTTCAACCAAATCCGACAAGTCGCTGTTCAGACGACTCATAATCGGTTGAGTTTCGGGATCGCCAAAACGGCAGTTAAACTCAATCGTATAGGGTGCGCCGCTTTGATCAATCATCAAACCTGCGTACAGGAAGCCGGTAAACTCATGCCCTTCCGCTTTCATACCCGCTACGGTCGGCAAAATAATCTCGTTCATCGCGCGCTCATACACGGCAGGCGTTACCACAGGCGCGGGACTGTACGCGCCCATACCGCCCGTATTCGGGCCTTTGTCGCCGTCTAAAAGACGCTTGTGGTCTTGGCTGGTCGCCATAGGCAATACATGATTGCCATCAACCATGACGATAAAGCTCGCTTCTTCGCCTTGCAGGAAATCTTCAATTACAACACGCGCGCCAGCATTACCCATTTTGTTGCCCAGCAGCATATCGTCAATCGCAGCATGCGCTTCATCCAAAGTCATTGCCACAATCACGCCTTTACCTGCCGCCAAACCATCGGCTTTGATGACGATGGGCGCACCTTTCTGATTGACGTAATCATATGCAGCATCGGCATTTTCAAAGGTTTGATATTGCGCGGTTGGAATGTTGTATTTCGCCATAAATGCTTTGGCAAAATCTTTAGAACTTTCCAGCTGCGCCGCATATTGTGTCGGGCCAAATATTTTCAGTCCTTCAGTACGAAAATCATCCACAATACCCGCTGCCAAAGGTGCTTCAGGACCGACGACGGTAAAAGCAATATTTTCTTTTACGGCAGAATTCAATCAAATCCTGATGCGCAGTCAAGGCGATGTTTTGCAACTTGGGTTCAATCGCCGTACCGGCATTACCGGGCGCAACAAATACTGTTTCCACTTTGGGCGACTGCGCCAATTTCCAAGCCAGCGCGTGTTCGCGACCGCCATTACCGATAACCAGCAGTTTCATGCCATCTCCTTGACAAATATGTACTTTTAACGAAAACTCGATACAAGGGGACTTTTTGTCCCATTTGAAGAAATTTTTGGTGGAATCAAACAAAAGACCGCTTCATTCCACTTTTGCAACCTATTTGACTTATCCACGAAATTAAAAAGGACAAGTAACCATGCAAAAAAACGTATTGATGAAATCCAAAAGCAAATACCGCGAATGGTGTCATCTACTACCGCAATTGGAAGAAGACATCCGGCGTTGGAAACATGCTGTCGCTTTGATTCGCGATATAGACAATTTTTATACCCACGAGTATCAGGCGTGCCATCAGGCCATTGAGGACGGGGCAGAACTGGATTTGAGTACGAAAGGCGAATACAGCATTATGAGTGAAGATGCGTTATGGAACGCGCTGGGAGAATTCCATCAATTGGCCTGGCTATATTTGCGCTCCAGCGTCGATGCCTTAGACAGATATACGCAAGAAGATTTATGAGAAGAGGTCGTCTGAAATACCATCCAAAGCATTTTCAGACGACCTTTTCATTCAAAAGGCTTTTCCGTATTTAATTCAATTTGCCGAGTATTCTTCCAAGCCGAAACACAGGCCTCATAATTTGCCAACGACAAACTTACCGTCAATCGGCAATCCAACTGTAAATCCTGCTCCAATATATCCGCCTGATATTGTTTGGCAATGCGTATCGCTTCGTTCAAAAACGGATATTCACATTTCAGCCAAACGGTTTTTCAATATTCTTTTCAACTACTTCCGCAACTGCCAACGCCTGAGCCGTTGCCTCTTTATACGCATGTATCAGACCGGGAACACCTAATAAAGTACCGCCGAAATAGCGGACGACCACAACCAAAACATCGGTTACGCCCACCGAATCAATCTGCCCTAAAATCGGCCGACCCGCGCTTCCTGACGGTTCTCCATCATCGTTGGCACGGAATTGCGTACCATCTACACCCAGACGATAGGCATAGCACCAATGCCGCGCTTTATGATGTTCTTCCTTTAACGGATCGAGATATTTTTTCACATCAGCCAACGTCCGAATCGGATAGGCAAATGCAATAAAACGGCTGCCTTTATCTTTAAACTCAGCCTGCGTCGGGGAAGTAATGGTTTTATAAGTCGTAATCATGCTGAAATGTTTTCAGACGACCTCATCAATAACAAGGTCGTCTGAACGTTTCACGTGAAACATCAATTTTTCAATACTTCTGTTAATTGCGGGACGATTTCAAATAAATCGCCAACCAATCCGTAATCGGCCACATTGAAAATCGGCGCATCAGCATCTTTGTTGATTGCGACAATGACTTTGCTGTCCTGCATACCGGCAACGTGTTGAATCGCACCTGAAATACCGATTGCAAAAATAGAGTTGCGGCGCAACCACTTTACCGGTTTGTCCGACTTGCACGTCATTCGGCGCATATTCGGCATCAACTGCCGCACGGGATGCACCGATTGCCGCACCTAAAACATCCGCCAACGGTGTCAGCACTTCATTGAATTTTTCCGCACTACCCAACGCACGGCCACCGGAGACAATGACTTTTGCCTGAGTCAGCTCAGGACGATCGGAATGGGAAAGCTGACGGTTCACAAAACGGCTCAGGTTTTGAGCAGGGGTCGCTTCAACATTGATTGCTTCAGCGTTACCACCTTGCGCCGGTGCTGCATCAAAAGCCGTTGCACGGAAGGTCAGCACCAATTTTTCTGAATCGGCTTGCACGGTTTCAAATGCATTACCCGCATAAATGGGGCGCACAAAAGTCGTGTTATCCACAATCTCGGTCAAATCAGAAATTTGCGGTACGTCTAATAAAGGCGGCTACGCGGGGCAGAAGGTTTTTACCGAATGTGGTTGCCGTTGCTGCAACATAGCGGTAATCCGCTGCCAATTTGACAACCAGCGGAGCCAGTTCTTCAGCCAAACCTTCGGCATAATGGGCAGCATCCGCAACCAAAACTTTTTCCACACCCGCTACTTGTTTCGCGGATTCTACTACGGCAGATGCACCATTTCCGGCAACCAATAAATCGACTTTACCCAGTTTTTGCAGCAGCGGTAACGGCATGCAAAGTGGCAGGATTCAACTGTTTGTTGTCGTGTTCAGCAATAATCAATACGCTCATTTCAGTCTCCTCAAATCACTTTGGCTTCGTTTTTCAATTTTTCAACCAATTCGGCAACGCTTGCTACTTTTACACCTGCCTGACGCGCTTTAGGGTTCGGCGAATTTCACCGTTTTCAGACGAGGTGAAATATCCGCAACCAAATCGGCAGGGTGCCAGTTTTTCCAAAGGTTTTTCTTTGCCGCCATGATATTGGGGAGTTTGACAAAGCGCGGCTCGTTCAAACGCAAATCCGCACTGATAACAGCAGGGCAGTTTTAGTGCGATGGTTTCTTCGCCGCCATCGATTTCGCGCACAATCTGCACTTCGTCGCCTTCAATTTGTACTTTGGACGCGAACGTACCTTGTGCCGCATTCAGCAAAGCCGCCAGCATTTGTGCCACTTGGTTGGCATCATCATCAATCGCTTGTTTGCCCAAAAAGAAAATTTGTGGATTTTTCTTTGTCCGCAATGGCTTTTCAGCAGCTTGGCAACTGCCAGTGGCTCCAATTTAGTATCGGTTTCAACATGAATTGCACGGTCGGCACCCATCGCCAAAGCTGTACGCAACGTTTCTTCGCATTTTTTTCTCGCCCAAAGAAACCGCTACGATTTCGCTTACTTTTCCGGCTTCTTTCAAACGGACGGCTTCTTCCACAGCGATTTCGTCAAACGGATTCATCGACATTTTGACATTGCCGATATCCACATCCGAACCATCGGCTTTTACACGAACTTTGACGTTGTAGTCCACTACGCGCTTTACTGCGACCAGTGCTTTCATTGAATTCTCCTAAAAAGAACGTCGCTTTCACCATCCAGCGAAACCAAACCTTCTTCTCTATAAAATCAAATCCGTTTTTTCTTAAAAACGAATTCATTCAGAAATCTTTCAGATAATGATTGCCGATTATACCATTTTTAAAGCATTTACTCAGGCTGAAGGATATACATTCCTGTACTCAACAAACTGGAAAAATGTCATGCCGCTATATCAGTTTCAGACGACCTTTGAGCCTTCATTAGCAGCCACACAATCCATCAACGTTTGATAAACCAAATCCGCAGTCGGAATCTGCCCGATATTGCCCAAATTTTTTGCAACAGCCGAAACTTGAACGCCTGTTTTAATCGGATCAGTATCGGTATAAATACCGACCACAGGTTTTTCCAAAGCATTTGCCAAATGCAGCAAACCGGTATCCACACCGATCAATTCCGACCGCGTGTTTCAGCAGATACGCCGCCTGCAATAAATTCATTTTATCGCACACAATGGCAAATGGCAGTCCGTCTGCAATTTGTCCGGCACGCGTTTTTTCAGTTTCATTTCCCCATGGCAGGTAAACATTGCATTGTTGTTCTTCATTCAGCTTTTGCAGCAACGCCCGCCAGTTTTCCACAGGCCATAACTTACTGTCCCGACTGGTCGCGTGCAAAGCCGCATAATACGGCTGCTCTAAATTTTTCAGACGACCTGCTTCGGGAACGGTCAAAGCCGAATACCTGCGTTTCCGGCATTGCATATCCAAATACTTGGGCGAACAGCTCACGGTTGCGCCAAACAGCATTTTTCCCTTTCGGTACAGTGTATGTTTTCGCATACGCCAACGCAGCCAACCCCTCGCGCGCGCTGTTTTTATCTAAACCATAAATAGGGGATTTTGCTATTTTGGCGAAACACGCGCTTTTAATCAGACCTTGACTGTCCAATACAAAATCAAATGCTTCTTGCCGCAAAGCCTGTTTCAGACGACCTATTTCCTGCCAAGTTTCTGCTTGAAAAAGATGTTTGCGCCATTGCCGCCATTTCATCACATGGATTTTTTTTACGAAACGGATGCAGGCGCGCAATATCCGCAAATCCAGCTTCACACAACCAATGCAGTTCCACATCAGGGCATTGTCGCGCCAAATCTTCGATTGCGGGCAAAGTGTGAATTAAATCGCCCATACTGGACAAGCGGACAAGCAAAAATTTTTCATATTTAGGAAGTGTGTTTCACGTGAAACAATTTTAACTTATTGATTATTAATATTTTTTTAATTTCTTCAGCGTTTTTAAGATAATTGCACCGGCAGAACGCATTTCCTGCCATGCCGTTTCGATGGTATCCGGCGCAATGCCCCGACAAGCCGCTTCATTGACGATAACCTGCCAATTGCCGCCTTTGAGCAACTGCAAAACCGTTGTTTTAACACAATAATCCGTAGCCAACCCGCCGACAATGACCGTATCCGTATTTTGACAACGCAGCCATTCAATCAGCCCTGTGCTCAGTTTTTCTTCGATATCGTGAAAACACGCGCCGTAAGGATGCAATTCAGGATCAACGCCTTTCCAAACGCAATAATCGTATTCCTTGGCAGAAGGCAACCCGTCCAACAATTCATAGCCGCGCGTACCGACCATCGCATGAGCCACCCAAGTCAAATCCGCATCGGGCAAACCTGTCGGCTTTAACATATCAACAGGGTTATCCACAGTCATTTTGCTGCCGCATGATGCGCATCTTTCGTCATCACGCGCAAATCCGCCAAAGCGGCTTGGGCATTCAACTCTTCGACAATCAAATGCCCCTCGTTTACAGGCAGCTCTTTAGGACACAAAGGCGTAAAAGTTTTTTGTGCATCGACATCAATGGAAACAATCATCTCATCATTTCAAAGCGATTAAAATGCCCTGTATTATAACAAATTACTGCCCAAAAAGCGGTAAAAACCGGCTGTGATAAAGATAACGTTTTTCCCGAAAAACTTGTCCGCAATCCTCATGACTTACACCATCGTCCCCATCGCTACTGCCCGCTCGCCCTACAAACAGAAATTCGGCGTCGCCCGTCAGCCCGGCTTGGTTCCCGCCGCAGAAGTCTGTATCGAGCTGAATCCCAAATTTACCGCAGACAGCGTACGCGGATTGGAACACTTCGACTATGTGTGGGTAAGTTTTATCTTTCACGGCGTATTGGATGAAGGCTGAAGCAAATGGTGCGCCCGCCACGGCTCGGCGGCAAACAAAAAATGGGCGTATTCGCCACGCGCAGCCCCCACCGTCCCAATCACCTCGGACTGTCGCTCTTAAAACTCGAACGCATCGAAACCGGCAAACCCGTCCTCCTCTATTGCAGCGGCGCAGACCTGCTGGACAGCACACCAATTGTCGACATCAAACCCTACATCCCCTTTGTCGAATCCAAACCTGACGCCTCATCCGGCTTCGTCAGTGGCAAACCCGAAGAGCTTGAAGTCGTATGGCTGGAAAAACATCGGCGCGGAAAAAGTTTATCTGAAAGCACCCAAAACCCTGATCAGCCAAAGCATAGCCCAAGACCCGCGTCCCGCCTATCAGAATATTCCCGAACGGATTTACGTCATGAATATAGAGGATTATGAAGTCGGGTT